>Ga0209185_1000044_pt1 | contig 201852 bp, 182 predicted proteins | sample SidtaG_2_FD_187425 | JGI IMG/M metagenome (GOLD analysis project Ga0209185, IMG submission 187425) | Marine algal microbial communities from Sidmouth, United Kingdom - Sidmouth_Asex2 metaG (SPAdes) (version 2) | ecosystem: Host-associated > Algae > Red algae > Unclassified | place: Sidmouth... | reverse complement strand
AGGCCATTTCTCATAGTCGGCCTCAATAAATTGAGCAGTGGAGTGCGCGAGCTCTCATCCTTTTTCACTTTAAGGTTAACTACAAATGTCTATTTTTTAATTGAAATCAAACATAGGAGGAGTACGGACTTACGAAGCACAAACTCCAAGCTGTAACGCCGTTAGCCAAAGCTAAGATTTTACTTTATCTTTTCCTAAAGTCAAAGCTTTGCTTTGGCGGTTTTCGGAGCAGAGTTTTTCGGTTTATTGGGTTGCCCGTATTCCTTATCAGCCGATGTTGTGCGCAGTATTTTGTCTTCCAGTATCAATTATCATTTCTGCCCAAGAAATTTTTTCTGCAAATTCTTCTGATTCAAATTCAAAATATTTTCTTTGTAATTTTTCAAGAATTGTATCAGACAATAACCAAATAGTAAATTCATTTACTATTTCAGATTGTTCAATAGCTCCCATATGTTCAAAAAATCCTTTCTTTTTGAACAAGAAATGAGAGTCATCGACAATGTAGTTTGCCAAATGTTTGACTGAAGCTTTAGATTCTGAATTTCCCCAAACTTTTAGTAAATCGCTAAAGTTTGGATAGTAGTCAATAATTGTAGAAAAGTAGCCAGAGAATTCAAATTCTGCTTTACTGCTGTTATCATTTACAATACTCTCCCAAAGCGCAATTAAATATTCGTTTAATAGTGAGTGCTCTTCGCTTGACCAATTTTTCCAATCGGCCATTTCCATTTTGCCAAAGGCAATGTCAATTTCATATGGTTGCTTTAATTCTGCGGTTAATTCTAATATTCTTGGTAAAAAGTGTTTGTAATCTGTAGCGCTTCCCCAAGTTGTAATTGCTTTTCCGGCATAAAGAGATAAGTCATCTTCGCTTAATTCTCTTAGTGGTTTAGAAAGAATCTCTTTATTCCAAATCGGAAGCTTGTCTTCCCACAAGTCACTTCCTGTCATATTAGAAGCATTGTATTTAGAGAATACCTGATAAATATCTTCAATAATATTTTTTAATTTTTCAGTCATTCTTTATTGCGCACAACGGATGGGTAAAAGTAGCGTTGCGAGGAACGAGCGATGCTATTTTTACTTTGTTGTGTTGAGAGTTTCTTTATTTCCAAAGGTAATAAAAAACACGTAGTCAACGATACGCTCATGATTAGAGTAATTTAAAAAGAATCGGAAGCAGACTCTATGACGTTTTATGCTCGCATATGCTTCGTTGAGTCGGCTGGTCGAATAAATAACGTTTTGTAAAAATTATTTTATTTCTTCATTTCTTCAGAAATACCATATAGCTTCACCAAGTCTTTTGGACGTGCAAACGTCTTTGAAAGTAAACTTTCAGTACGATTCATCGCAAAGACTTGAAAATCTTTTTTCAAAACCTCATCTAGTAGTACTCCGACCGATTCTTTTTTAATTTTCTAGCGATTCGTTTATTCAACACAACGGTTGGGTAAAAGTAGCGTTGCGAGGAACGAGCGATGCTATTTTTACTTTGTTGTGTTGAGAGTTTCTTTATTTCCAAAGGTAATAAAAAACACGTAGTCAACGATACGCTCATGATTAGAGTAATTTAAAAAGAATCGGAAGCAGACTCTATGACGTTTTATGCTCGCATATGCTTCGTTGAGTCGGCTGGTCGAATAAATAACGTTTTGTAAAAAATATTTCATTCCTTCATTTCTTCAGAAATACCATATAGCTTCATCAAGTCTTTAGGACGTGCAAACGTCTTTGAAAGTAAACTTTCAGTACGATTCCTCGCAAAGACTTGAAAATCTTTTTTCAAAACCTAATCTAGTAGTACTCCGACCGATTCTTTTTTAATTTTCTAGCGATTCGTTTATTCAACACAACACACAAATATACACTATAATCATAAATATATATTCATATAATTATTTAGTATAATGTGATAGGGCATATATGATATTATAAAAATATTGGGATAGTATATTTCAAATATAATTATTTCAATTTTATAAACTATATTCGTTTTTATATACAAAATGTACTATGAACTTTGAGTACGTTACCCTCAACATCGGTGACCTGTCCGGCGAAATTATAAGTAGTTACTCGGAGTATAGATTTCTATATGCTGAGTTGCTAAAGATTTAGAATGAAAGTGATGAGATTTTAAGGATAAAAAGTTTACTTTAGATTTATGTTTAAACCAGCTCTGATTTTTATTTTGTTTATTTTCATTACTTCGTGCTCGGCAGAGTATGTATGTGAAGAAGAATGGATTACTCAAGACCCTGACCTAACTAAAGGCCCTCATGAATTAGCAGTCTATCGCGGGATGAATGCCAAGAAAAATGCGCAGGACCAGTGTCCGCTTACTACTACCCAAGACACTACAGCGAGTGGGTATCCAATTACTAGAAGGCTGTATCATTATAAAAAGTAAAGTGCTGTCTAAATTACACGAGAAAGAGGCTTGAGCTTTTTGCGCGGTTCTTTTTTTAAACAAGGTACACAAACCCCTCAAAAATCCAATATCCAAAAAACGCCCATTAACAAACACTCCAAAAAATAGCAAACACCTCATATTTCGCATTTTAAGTGGGTTAAGCTTTTCAATTAAAAGTTGTAAATTAGAAGCATGAATAGAACCGCAGAAATAGAGTTGATAAAATCATTGTTAGAGCGTTCAGAAAATCCGGCAATCATTTCTGCCGTTAAGCGCTTTATTCAAAAATTGCAGGCCAAGAGTGAAAAACATATAAGTAACGCGCAATACAATAAAGAAATTGACGATGCACTAGCTCGTATGGAAGCAGGAGAATTTGTAACGCACGAAGAAGTTATTAAGCAATCGCGAGCATGGCTGAGCGTGAAATAGTTTGGGACACGGAGGCCTTGGTTTCTTTTCAGCATTCAATAGATTACATTCTCAAAACTCAGTTCAGAACGCCACAAAAGTTTTACAGGAAATGCTAGAGGCCATAGATGATTTAAAAACAAATCCCGAGCGTCATCCAATAGATAAATACAAGAAATCAAACGACGGCACAATAAGAGCATTTGAAAAATATAAATACCGTGTTGCTTATCAAGTAAAAGATGATTTGATTAGAATAGCTCGCTTTCGAAATACAAAAATGAAACCAAAGGATTTTTAATACAGAGTTGATATTTTACAATTAGCCACACCTATTATTATTATTATTATTATTATTCCGTAATTTAGCCTCTCATTATGAAAAAAATACTCCCACTAATTGCCCTAGTAATCCTAATTGCAACAGCTTGTAAAAAAGATAAGAATGAGCCGGATCCGACGCCTAATTCCACTCCTACAAGTAATATCCCACAGTGGTTACAGGATATTGATGGGAAAAATATACAGTCAACTAATCATAGTTATCGATTTTTCTGGCGCAGTAGTGGTGTAAGATGTTATTCTCCTGGAGATACGTTGGTTCCTATGAAAACACCGATTGATTTGCGTTCCGACTCTGTTTATTTAGGTTTAAACGGAAAAATTAATGTTTTGCGCCCTAATTTGATTTCTATTGAATACATCAATGGCGGAGGATCGACAATTCTGTATTATTTATTAACCAACGCTACGGCAAACCCTGATTACTTTGTTTTTATGTCTTGTGGTGACACCACGAATGTTAATCAGTATCTCACGAATACAGCAGTAACGAATTATACCGATCAGACAAAAATAAAATCCTTTGTTTTTGGTCAATTTGAAAAAATTGACCAACCAATTTATGACCGTCAAAGTTTTCTTTTTATTCCTAAGAATGCAAATGATACGATAATTTATGCTAACTATGATCAACCAAGTGGTTTCGCTGGCAGTGATGAGTCAATTGATTGGACAAAGCCTCTCACATTTGTAGATTCATCTGTAGTTGGTGAAATGAATACAGTCGTTAATGATGCTTTGCCTTATAGCTTTTATGCTAATTATAACCGCTATGAATATTCATTAGATTCAGGTCCTACTGGTAATTACATCACGGCTGTCTTTAAATAGTTATCATCCGCTGTTCTTCATTTTATTCCGCAGGCAGGTAGTGTAGATCTTCTAACAATTACAATTTTTTGACTTATCAACCAGTAAGCTGATGATGGCGGTATTTCATAGGGCGTTTAAACCCACCAACTAACGCGGGAATGAGACGTGAGCCTTTTACGCAGGCTTCGCGTGCTAACCCACCTCAAATTTCGCCCACAAACCCCTCAAAAATCCAATATCCAAAAAACGCTCATTAACAAACACTCCAAAAAATAGCAAACACCTCATATTTCGCATTTTAAGTGGGTAAAGCTTTTCAATTAAAAGTTGTAAATTAGAAGCATGGAAATAGACATCCAAAATACCAAAATTGAGCTGATACATTGGCTCAATTCTCTAACTGACGTAGCCTTGATACAAAAAGTGGTTGACTTAAGAGATCGTAATCAGGAAAACGTGACCGAAACAACAGTAGAAGAAAAAGAAGCCATTCAATACGGAATAGCTGATGCTGAGGACGGTAAGCTAAGCTCACACTCCGAAGCAAGGAAGATTTATGAAAAGTGGCTTTAGTATAGAGTGGACAGATTATGCCTTACAAGAATTATCTGCCACCTTCCAATATTTAGAAAATAATTTTACAGAAAGAGAAATGAAAAATCTCGCCGTAGAACTAGATACTGTTTTAAAATTGATAGCCAATAATCCAAAGACTTTTCAAAGTACTGATGTGCCGAATATGCGCAAAGTAATTGTCAAAGAATGCAATACTCTTTTTTACAGAGTAAAAAACGACCAAATCGTTGAAATATTATCCTTCTTTTCGAATAGGCAGAACCCTATAAAGAGCAAATACTAATAATTTATTACACCTATTATTATTATTATTATTAATATTATTATTATTCCGTAATTTAGCCTCTCATTATGAAAAAAATACTCCCACTAATTGCCCTAGTAATCCTAATTGCAACAGCTTGTAAAAAAGATAAGAATGAGCCGGATCCGACGCCTAATTCCACTCCTACAAGTAATATCCCACAGTGGTTACAGGACATTGATGGAAAGAAAATAGAATTTACTGAAACATGGAGCAGAGAATTGAAGAACTATGGATCAGTTGAACTATCTGGAGATAATATTTCCGATACAATTATTGACGGAAACCCATTTGATTCAACTGGGTATATTAATAGTAGTTTTCCAATTCTCTCCGAGATTGACGTGGTCAACGCCAACGTTTTTGAATTGAAGTCTAGTGATATTTATATATCAGGATTTTATGTCTTAACCAATGCTGTGGATAACCAAGATTATTATGTCTTTACTCGGAATGATGATGTCTCTTCTACAAGCCAAGTTTTGAGTGATACCTCCTTAGGTAAATATTATAATCCAGTACAAGCAGAAAATTTTGCTAAGGGCCTACAAGCTACCATACCCAATTATGATGAGGCCCAATATTACTCCTACAGTGGTATTCATACATTGCTTTATATACCTAAATCAACCAACTTGCCTATCCTCAAATCTGATTTGTGGCAATATGCAGGTTCTTCTGGTTTTGAAATTGATTGGAACAATCCGCACCCTTCAGACACTGCGAATATTTACTCGATCAATAATGTAACATTAAATAAGAACATTCCTTTTATTTTTTACGAAAATTATACTAACTATTACGCTATTGTGTCGTATCAATTTGCTACGTTCAATTCTGGTGGTTTTAAATAAGGGTTTCTACTATGAATCCATACCTTTATTTCTCATTATGAAAAAAATACTGCCACTAATTGCTCTAGTCATACTTTTTGCAACAGCTTGTAAAAAAGATAAGAATGAACCGGAGCCGACGCCTAATCCCACGCTGAGCAGTTTTCAAAGTCTGGATGAGAAAGAATTTGAAATAAATGAATATTGGAGTAGAGATTCTTTTAGAAGAGACCGTTTTATAATCGAAAATGCTAGTAGTACTTCAGCAAACGATTCGTTGCTCAAACCGCGGGTGGGAATAGATATTTATGATAGTTTGAAGTCTAATACCAATCGAGTAAAGTACAAAATCAATATTGTTGGTTCTGATTCAATTCAGCTATCCGTTATTTCAGGTAATGCAAACTTTTCATTAGGTTATAAGTTGACGAGTTTAAATTACCAGGGGAGCTATTTTGTTTTTAGTGCTTCTGTATTCGGTCCCTCATTTAGTCTCAATGCCACGGATTCTATTGTGCCGAAAAACTTCATAGATTTTGTAAATGGGACTCATTCTAATTTGAATAATTTGTCTTTGAGTTCAGCTGTAGGCTTGCACAATGAAACCTTATTATTTGTTCCTACCGGAAGTGTAGGAGATGTATTTTTCTTAAAGGAAAATGATACAGGAGGAGGTTTCTTTATAGAACAGTTAAATTCAACAACGATTAATAGGTATGGAGTCCCTAATTATTTTAGTGCTGGTTATGACGAAATTCAGTTAACCGAAATATATGAGCGAGTGTATTATTCCAAAGGGGTGCTTAAGTAGATAACAATTTGCTGAAGAATGCATCTAAGCCTAAGCCTTGACTTCCTGTACCTCACTTACAACTAAACGCACCTATTATTATTATTATTATTATTATTATTATTCCGTAATTTAGCCACACATTATGAAAAAAATACTTCCCCTAATAGCCCTAGTAATACTTTTTACAACAGCTTGTAAAAAAGATAAGAATGAGCCGGTGCCGACGCCTAATCCAACTCCTACTCCAACAAGTAATATTCCACAATGGTTGCAGGATATTGATGGGAAAAATATACAGTCAACTAATCATAGTTATCGATTTTTCTGGCGCAGTAGTGGTGTAAGATGTTATTCTCCTGGAGATACGTTGGTTCCTATGAAAACACCGATTGATTTGCGTTCCGACTCTGTTTATTTAGGTTTAAACGGAAAAATTAATGTTTTGCGCCCTAATTTGATTTCTATTGAATACATCAATGGCGGAGGATCGACAATTCTGTATTATTTATTAACCAACGCTACGGCAAACCCTGATTACTTTGTTTTTATGTCTTGTGGTGACACCACGAATGTTAATCAGTATCTCACGAATACAGCAGTAACGAATTATACCGATCAGACAAAAATAAAATCCTTTGTTTTTGGTCAATTTGAAAAAATTGACCAACCAATTTATGACCGTCAAAGTTTTCTTTTTATTCCTAAGAATGCAAATGATACGATAATTTATGCTAACTATGATCAACCAAGTGGTTTCGCTGGCAGTGATGAGTCAATTGATTGGACAAAGCCTCTCACATTTGTAGATTCATCTGTAGTTGGTGAAATGAATACAGTCGTTAATGATGCTTTGCCCTATAGCTTTTATGCTAATTATAACCGCTATGAATATTCATTAGATTCAGGTCCTACTGGTAATTACATCACGGCTGTTTTTAAATAGTTATCATCCGCTGTTCTTCATTTTATTCCGCAGGCAGGTAGTCTAGATCTTCTAATAATTACAATTTTTTGACTTATCAACCAGTAAGCTGATGATGGCGGTATTTCATAGGGCGTTTAAACCCACCAACTAACGCGGGAATGAGACGTGAGCCTTTTACGCAGGCTTCGCGTCGCGTGCTAACCCATCTCAAATTTCGCCTACAAACCCCTCAAAAATCCAATATTCAAAAAACGCCCATTAACAAACACTCCAAAAAATAGCAAACACCTCATATTTCGCATTTTAAGTGGGTAAAAATCGTTTTTTGGGGAAATCTTAGTTTTTAAAATGGCCCTTTCGGGTGGGTGATTTTGTAAATTCGCAGAAGTAAAATTATTATGGCTGACGAAGAAGATTTAGGAAACCCAGAGCACGATAAAATCATTCCGGTAAATATTGAAGAACAGATGAAGACCGCCTACATAGATTATTCTATGTCGGTGATTGTAGGTCGGGCCTTACCCGATGTGCGAGATGGTTTAAAACCTGTACACCGCAGGGTACTATACGGTATGAGCGAGTTGGGCAATACATATAATAAAGCTCATAAAAAATCGGCCCGTATCGTAGGGGAGGTTTTAGGTAAGTATCACCCACACGGTGATAGCAGCGTGTACGATACAATGGTGCGTATGGCACAGCCGTGGAGCTTGCGTTATATGCTCATAGATGGGCAGGGTAACTTTGGTAGTGTAGATGGCGATAGTCCGGCAGCCATGCGTTATACAGAGGTCCGTTTAAGCAAAATTGCTGATGCGATTTTAAATGACTTGGATAAAGAAACAGTTGATTTTCAAGACAACTTTGATGATACATTAAAAGAGCCAACGGTGATGCCGACTAAATTGCCTCATTTAATAATTAATGGTGCTTCAGGTATTGCGGTAGGTATGGCTACCAATATGTTGCCACATAATTTGTCAGAAGCCTGCGATGCCATTGCGGCTTATATTGATAATCCTGAAATTACAACTGCTGAAATTATGCAGCATATCAAAGCACCCGATTTTCCTACGGGAGGAACAATTTATGGGGTAGAAGGAGTGAAGCAAGCTTTTGAAACTGGGCGCGGTAGAGTAGTAGTCCGAGGAAAATATAATGTAGACACAGATAAAAAAGGCAAGGAGCAAATCGTAATTTATGAATTGCCGTATCAAGTAAATAAAGCCTTACTTCATAAAAAAATAGCCAACCTCGTTAACGAAAAAGTGATTGAAGGTGTGAGCGATGTACGTGATGAAAGTGACCGAAAAGGAATGCGCTTGGTCGTTGATTTAAAACGCGATGCTATGGCGCAAGTGATCATCAACCAGTTGTTTAAATATACCGAGTTGCAATCAAGCTACGGTGTAAACAATGTGGCCTTGGTAGGAGGGCGTCCGCGTCAGCTATCCATGTTGGATATGATTCGGGAGTTTGTAAAATTCCGTCTCGAAGTCATTCAGCGTAGAGCGAAATATGAATTGCGCAAAGCAGAAGAGCGCGCTCATATTTTAGAAGGTTATTTAATCGCCTTGGATAATTTGGATGCGATAATCAAATTAATTCGTGAATCTAAAAACCCTGAAGAAGCGAAAGAAGGATTGATTGCAAATTTTAATTTGACCGAAATTCAAGCCAAGGCTATTTTAGAAATGCGCTTACAACGCCTTACAGGCATGGAGCGTGATAAAATCAAAGCTGAGTATGATGATATTATGGCTAAGATTTCTGGTTTGAAAGAATTGCTCGCTACTGAGAGTTTGCAATACGCTCTCATTTTAGAAGAAACAGCGGATATGAAAGAGCGCTTCGGCGATGAGCGCAGAACCGATATTGAATTCTCAAGCAGCGATGTGTCTATTGAAGATTTAATTGAAGAGGAACAGGTATTTATAAGTGTTTCTAATTTAGGTTATATTAAAAGAACGTCGGCTGACGAATATCGCGCACAGCGCAGAGGAGGTCGCGGAGCTAGAGGAAGTAAAGCGAGAGAAGAAGATTATATAGCTGATATTTTTGTAGCGTCTACTCATGCTACTCTTTTATTCTTCACAGATAGTGGTCGGGTGTATTGGTTAAAAGTGCACCAAATACCTGAGGGGGATAAAACAGCCAAAGGACGTGCGATTCAAAATTTATTGCAAGTGCCTAAGGATGATAAAATCCGAACGATTATTAATATCCGAAACTTCAAAGACGAAGAATATGTAGATAGTCATTACATAATGCTTTGTACGAAAAAAGGAATTATTAAAAAGACCAAGCTGAAAGACTTTAGCCGTCCAAGATCAAGTGGTGTAAACGCAATTACAATTAATGAAGGCGACCAATTATTAGATGTAGCAGTGACCGATGGTGAGTCGTTTATCATGATGGCAAAAAAATCGGGTTATGCAATTCGTTTTCCTGAGGAAAAAGTACGCGCAACCGGTAGAGGTGCAATAGGGGTATCGGGTATTAAAATAGCGGAAGGAGATGAAGTGGTTTCCATGCTTAAAATCAATAAAGAGGATCAAGAAGCCGGTACGAAAACTATTTTGGTGGTGAGTGAAAAAGGATTGGGTAAACGAACCACCTTTGAAGAATATCGTGTAACGAACCGTGGCGGGAAAGGTGTTAAAACCATCAATGTGACAGCAAAAACTGGCGGACTCGCCGGTATGCTTCTTGTTGAGGACACGGATAATATGTTTATTACCTGCGTTTCGGGTGTAACCATTCGTATGAATGTTTCGGATATTAGAGAAGCAGGGAGAGCAACGCAAGGAGTGAAACTTATTAATATTGATGAGGGCGATAAAATTGCGGCCTTAGCCAAGATTCAAGCGGAGGATGAAGATGAAGAAGAAACAGAAGAGGGTGCTGATGACAATGTGCCATCGGCTCCAGAAGCAGATTCGTCTGAAAGCAATGAGGAATCGTCATCAGAATCTCCTAAGGATGTTAATGATACTGAAAATAACGACTCAGAAACAGAGTCGAACGAAGAATAATTTTATTTTAGAAAACAAATAACGAATATGAAAAGAGGAATAATAATTTTAATGACGTGCTTATTGAGTGTGAGCTTACAAGCACAGAAACTGAATGTTACCAATGCAATTGAAGCCATCAAGGATAATGATATTGCCAAGGCTAAAACTTTGATTGACCAAGCAGTAAAAAATGAGTCTACCAAAAAAAGCGGAACGGCTTGGTTGGTAAGAGCATTTGTATATCAAGCCATTGGAACTGATGAAGTAAAAGGTAAAGATGGCAAAGACGTTCCCTTTGTAGCGGTGATAAATGGCAAAGCGCGAACGATTGATTTGAATAAAGCAAAATCGTTACGACCCACTACGGTTGCTCCTTTGAAAAACTCATTAAAATCGTTTAACCGTTATTTGGTTTACACTAAAAAACCAGATAATAGTTTGGTAGCCAGAGCGGCATCTATGATTCTTTTGAATGGATATGGACAAGGTGTAGAGTCTTATAAAGCTGAGCAATATGACAAAGCCTTTGAAAAGTTTGCTTTGGTAGATCGAATTGCAAATTTAAAGAAAGGGAAATTTATTCCAGAACTACCGGCTCAGTATAATCCGTTTAAAGCACAGATTAAAGATGTACAAGCAAATATTTTAAAATTAAAAGCGTCTGCACTTTATAATAAAGGAGATGATGATGCGACATTGCCTGTTTTACTAGAAGCTATGAAAAATCCAAAGTCTGCTACGGCTGATATGTATTTAATGGTAGCCAATATTTATCAAAAGAAGGGTGAAACTGCTAAGTATGAATCAGTTTTGAAAGAGGGTATGAGTAAATATCCAAAAAGTAAGGCGCTAGAAAATGAAGAACTCAATTACTTAATTAGAACTGGTAAAGTAGGAGCGGCTTTGAAAAAATTTGAAGATGCTATTGCTAAAGATCCTACTAATGCGGAATATCACATGAATGCAGGAGCGATGTATGCAAAGATGGCTAAAACAGGCGATGCCGCTTCAAAAGATAGTTACTTCAAAAAATCAGAAGCTTCTTACAAAAAGGCAATTGAATTAGATGCCAGCAAACCGGATTATCAATTTAATTTGGGTGCTCTTTACTACAATCAAGCAAAGGAAGTGGGAGATGTCATGAACAATACAGCGGATAATGCTAAGTATAAAGTAATGAAGAAAGAATACGACGCGATATTGGCCAAAGCGGTTCCAATTTTGGAGAAAACAAAGACTACCTTGGAAGGAAAAGACTTAACAAAAGCAAGAAACAGAAGTACTTATTCGTCTACTCTAGGCGCCTTGAAGGATGCCTATTTGAGCCAGAACCAATTGGAAAAAGCCAAAGCGATCAATACCCTTATCAAAAAGTACAAATAGTCTTTAACATTCTATTAATGATTATTGGCACTTTGCCACTTAAATATTTTTCAAATATCAATATTTAAGCTACATTTGCACTCCCTTAGAAAAAGGGGATTAAGAATATATGGGTAAACAACCTTTAATAAAGCAGGATGGCGAAGTAGTTGAAGCATTGAGTAATGCTATGTTTCGCGTGCGTTTAGAGAACGGACATGAACTAGTAGCTACTATCTCAGGAAAAATGAGAATGTACTACATTAAGATTCTTCCTGGAGATAAAGTAGGCTTAGAAATGAGCCCTTATGATTTAGATAGAGGAAGAATAACCATTCGGTATAAAACGAATCACAAGAGATAGTTATGAAAGTAAGAGCATCTATTAAAAAACGCAGTGCAGACTGCAAAATTGTACGCCGTAAAGGTAAATTGTACATTATAAACAAGAAGAACCCAAGATTTAAACAACGTCAAGGATAAAATATGGCACGTATAGCTGGAATAGACTTACCTAAAAATAAAAGAGGTGAAATAGGATTAACTTATATCTATGGTATAGGGAAATCTACTGCGCAACAAATACTCGATAGAACGGGTATTGATAGAAATAAAAAGGTTGAAGAATGGTCTGACGACGAACAGTCAGCGATTCGTACGATTATCACTAGCGAAATGCAAGTGGAAGGTGCGTTGCGTTCTGAAACTAAAAATAATATCAAGCGATTGATGGATATCGTAAGCTACCGTGGGTTGCGTCATCGGAAAGGATTGCCAGTGCGCGGTCAAAGTACTAAGACGAACGCTCGTACTCGTAAGGGTAAGAAGAAAACAGTTGCCGGTAAGAAAAAAGTAACTAAATAGTAAATAAGTAGAGAAATGGCAAAAGCAACAGGAAAAGCAGCAGCAGCTAGAAAAAGAAAAGTGAAAGTGGATACGCATGGTGACGTGCATGTAACGGCTAGCTTTAATAACATAATTATCGCCTATACCAATAAGCAAGGCCAAGTGATTTCTTGGAGTAGCGCTGGGAAAATGGGCTTTAGAGGTTCTAAGAAAAATACACCCTATGCTGCTCAGTTAGCATCTTCAGATGCTGGTAAAGTAGCGCATGATGCTGGAATGAAAAAGGCAGATGTATTTGTGAAAGGACCTGGTAACGGTCGTGAAAGTGCAATTCGTGCTATCTCAGCTTCAGGAATCGAGGTAAATACAATAAACGATGTGACGCCTATGCCGCACAACGGTTGTCGACCTCCTAAGAAAAGAAGAGTTTAATCAATTATATTTTATAACAAGTCTCCAAAATCGAATTTAAGGATTTTGATGAGTTTGGAGCTTAAAACAAGAAAATCCTACAATTATGGCTAGATATACAGGACCTAAAACAAAAATTAATAGAAAATTTGGTGAGCCCATCTTAGGAGGAAAGGGACTTCCAAAAAATAGTAATCCACCCGGTCAACATGGTGGGAACCGTCGAAGAAAACAGAAGAGTGAGTACGGAGTACAGCTCGCTGAAAAGCAAAAAGCTAAATATACCTATGGTGTATTAGAGCGTCGCTTTAGAAATACATTTAAAGAAGCTTCTCGATTAAAAGGTGTAACAGGTGAAAATTTGATGCAGCTGTTAGAAAGTCGTTTAGATAATGTAGTGTACCGCATGGGAATGTGCGTTTCACGTCCTGGGGCCCGTCAGTTAGTTTCTCACAAACATATTGAGGTGAATGGTCAAATTTGCAACATCCCTTCTTATAGAGTTAAGCCAGGCGATGTGATTTCTGTAAAAGAAAAAAGTGCTGTAAATGGTCCGCTTATACAAGATTTTAGAGACAAGGATCCTAAGATTTCTTGGATTGATTATAATGCTGAGAAAATGACCGGTACTTATATCGCTGATCCTGAACGAGATTCTATTCCTGAAAATATTAAAGAGCAACTAATTGTAGAGCTTTACTCTAAATAAACCTTCATAACTAATTAAAAATAAACATATTATATGTCAATATTAAGTTTTCAAAAACCAGATAAAATTGTTCTTCAGAAAGCCAACGACTTTGAAGGAACCTTCGAGTTTCGTCCTTTAGAGCCTGGGTATGGAGTAACGATAGGAAATGCTTTGCGCAGAGTGTTGCTTAGTTCATTAGAAGGATATGCAATTTGTGGTGTAAAAATTGACGGTGTCGATCACGAGTTTAGCACGATCAAAGGTGTTAAGGACGACGTAACCGATATTATTTTAAATTTAAAGCAGGTTCGTTTTCGTAAGAAATTAGATACTGACTTAAATTCTGAAAAAATAGAAATCAATATTAAAGGGAAAGACACGTTTACGGCAGGAATGCTTGGTGATGCTACTAATAATTTTGAAGTAATGAATCCTGATTTAGTTATTTGCAGCATGAACTCAAGTACGAATTTGCGTATGGAGGTTGATATTGTAAAAGGTCGTGGATATGTGCCAGCTAATGACAGTGTAATTGCTGAGAAAGCCTTGGGTTATATTCCAACGGATTCAATCTTTACGCCAATTAAAAACGTAAAGTATACAATTGAAAATACTCGAGTTGAAGGGCGTACTGATTTTGAGAAGTTGATTCTTGACGTGAAAACGGACGGTACCATTCATCCTGAGGAAGCTGTAAAGCAGGCTTCTCGTATTTTAATCCAGCACTTAATGTTGATTACTGACGAGAATATTACGTTCGACACTGGAATTGCTGAGAAGCATGACGTAGTGGATGAGCAAACATTGAAATTGCGTCAGATATTGAAAACACCATTGGAAGATTTAGATCTTTCTGTACGTGCATTCAACTGTTTGAAAGCAGCTAAGATTAACTCATTAAGTGAATTAGTACAGTACGAGCAAGAAGAATTAATGAAATTCAGAAACTTTGGTCAAAAATCTCTTTCTGAGATTGAGCAAGTATTGATCGACAGAGGTCTTGGATTTGGAATGGATTTATCAAAATTACAAATGGACGAGTAATCGTTTTTTAAAAAGAATACAAAATGAGACACGGAGTTAAATTAAACCCACTAGGAAGAAAGAAGGCGCACAGAAAAGCTTTGATGCGCAACTTTACTCGTCAATTGGTGGAGCATAAGCGAATCGTAACCACTTTGGCGAAAGCAAAGGCATTCCGAGTGCATGTAGAGCCAATCCTTACAAAATGTAAAACAGACACAACTCACAATCGTCGTGTAGTTTTTAGCTATGTTCAGGACAAAGAAACTATCAAAGAGATGTTCGGAGTAATTAGCCAGAAAATTGCTGATCGCCCGGGTGGATATACACGTATTATCAAATTAGATCAACGTACGGGTGATAAAGCGGATATGGCCATGATTGAATTAGTTGATTTCAACGATGTGTATGACACATCAACTGAAGTAGGGACTAAGAAAAAACGTACTCGTCGTACGCGTAAAAAGAAAACAACTACAGCCCCGGCAGCAGAGACTGCTGTTGCTGAAGAAGCTCCAGTAGAAGCACCAGTTTCGGAAGAGGCTATTGCTACTGAAACTGCTGGAGAGGAAAAAACTGAGGTGAAAGAAGCGGTAGACAATGCCGTAGAGGCAACTAAGGAAGCTGCGGCGACCGTAGCTGATAAAGCTACAGAAGTAGCCGAAGCTGTTGTAGATAAAGCTGCCGATGCTATTGATGCTGTTAAAGATAAGGTAGCCGGTAAAACTGATGACACTGAAGAATCTAATGAAGAAGAGTCAAAAGACAATTCTGAAGAGAAAGAAGCTTAGTATTCTATAGAATTTATATTGAACCTCGTCAATTGTTTGACGAGGTTTTTTTATGTTTCTACTAAGCTGGAATTTACTTTACCCTTAGTCTAATCTGACTTTTGATTGAAACGTCATGAATGTATTTTTATCAACTCGTATCTTTGTACTGTACACATGCCATTGAATGACAATATAATAGATGCTAAAGAAGAGGATTATTTGTACATTCAAGAATCTTTAATACCCAATGCGGGAATGGGTTTATTTACGGCCATAACCATATTCAAAGGTGAAACCATTTCAATTTTTAAAGGAGAAATATTGAGCGAAAAAGAAGCAAGCGATCGTGCAGCCTCTGGTCAGGATCAGTATTTTATAATGATGCTCACTGGTTCTACGATGGATTCTAAGAATATCTTTTGTTATGCCAAATATGCAAATGACGCTAAGGGTTCTTCTGGGTGTCCAGTTAAAAATAATGCTAAGCTAAGCTTAGATGAAAACGATAGAGTTTGTCTAATAGCAAAGACTCAAATTAAAGCGGGGAGCGAAATATTAGTTTCTTATGGCAAGCGATATTGGAAGAGGCATTCGTGAAGAAAGTAAGTTGTTCGAACTATTTCCGCTATGCAATTAATACTATTTTAAGATTTATTGAATAGAAGCCAACATTTTTATGAAGGGTGATTTTCATTATTTCAAGAAAATAACTAATTCTAATTGTTAAATTTTTGTTTGTGAAAAATACGATGCTTAACTTCGTTTTTCAATTTTAAATAACCCCGTTTTTATGTTCAAAAATTTTCTTTTTCTACTTTGTTTATTTGCTATCAAGACAGGATTTGCTCAAAGTATCGCACCCAGTACTTTAAACGCAAGCGGTGGCTCGCAGGTGGTATCGGGTAATACAATTGAATGGTCAATTGGTGAAATGGCAGTGGTTAATACTGCAACCACTAGTAGTGTTATAGTAACCCAAGGTCTTTTACAGCCTTCGGATATTAAAAGACCAGATGGTATTATAAACACCACTTTTTTACAAGATAAATTAAATGTTTATCCAAACCCTAGTAGCGATCGTCTTACAATCGGCACTAAAAATCTCAATACAGGTAAGTTGGAATACATCCTTACAGATATTCAAGGTAAAGTCATTCTGAAAGATGAATTTAAGCTAAGTCAAAATCAAGTCAATCAAGAAATTAATATCTCCTCGTTGGCAGCAAGTAACTATATGCTAAAAATTGGCTATCAAAAAAATAATAAATTAGTCAGTCAAACTCTTTTTAAAATTCAAAAAATTAAATAATCCCTTTAAACTATATACATTATGAAAAAAATAAGTTTACTTTTCACAATTGCATTTCTTAGCATTGGAACAATTTTTGCTCAATCTCCGGCGAAATTTAACTATCAAGGTGTTGCAAGAGACGCCGCTGGTCAGGCACTAGCAACTCAAACCATTGGTCTCCGGATAAGTATTTTAGATGGTTCTGCAACAGGTCCTGTTTCCTACAGTGAGAGTCATTCAGTAAGTACAAATTCATTTGGTTTGTTTACTGCGGCTATTGGCGATGGAACTCCCATTACTGGAACGGCAGCAGGTATCAATTGGTCAACAGCTGATAAGTATATCAAAATAGAACTTGACGTCAATGGTGGAAGTTCTTATACCGATTTGGGAACTACGCAGTTGTTGAGTGTTCCTTACGCTATGTACGCTGCTTCTGGTGTTGGTAACCCAGGTCCTCAAGGTGTACCTGGACCAGCTGGTGCAGTTGGTGCTACAGGTCCAGCTGGTCAAGCTGGTCCTCCAGGACCACAAGGCATACCCGGTACCGTTGGTGCAACGGGCCCTACGGGTCCAATGGGTTTAACGGGTCCTGCTGGACCTCAGGGTATACAGGGAATACAAGGGATTCAAGGTCCTCCGGGAGTTTCTTCTTATACTGCTGGGAACGGGATAACTATAACAGGTTCTGTTATCAGTGCTGTTGATAATTCTGCAACTAATGAAATTCAAACTCTTTCTATTACAGGTAATACTCTAACTATTAGTAACGGTAATAATGTGACTTTACCTGGTGGAGGTATTGGAGGATCAGTGAATGGAACAATCAATCGCATGGCAAAATTTACAGCTGCTACTGCGGTGGGAGATGGTACATTATTTGATGATAACGGAAAAGTAGGTAATGATTTAACAGGTAGTGATGGTTTATTTACAATACAAGCTGGTTCTACCTCTGATACTGCTGCTTTTTTTACGGGTGCTAGTAATAGCGACGCAGGTATTGTAAGAATACTGTATACTGGTTCTAATCCAGCCCACACTCCTGGAGGATTAATCTCAGAAATTAAATGGAATACGAATGACACCGCTGGCACAGGAGTAATCGGTGCTGGTAGTAATATTGGTGTCGTTGGGAATGTTCAAAATATTAGTACGGTTACTTCTACGGCTGGAATTGGAGTCTCGGGAGTATCTTTTACCGAAAATTTTGCAGTGGGTGTGCTCGGTACTTCGGGTGCAGTAGATGGAATTGGAATTGGAACAAGCGTAGGTGTTTTTGGAAGAACAGATGGTCTTGGAACGGTTAATGATTTAGCAGGATTTTTCCTCGGGGATGTAGATATTACCGGTAACTTATCAAAGGCAGGTGGTACATTCAAAATTGACCACCCAATTGATCCAGAAAATAAATACTTGATTCACAGTTTTGTAGAAAGCCCTGATATGATGAATGTATATAATGGTAATATTACTACAAACGCAAGTGGCTACGCGACTGTCTCATTACCCGATTATTTCGAGGCTGAGAATAAAGAGTTTCGTTATCAACTAACAGTCATTGGAGGCGGTTTTGCTCAAGCTATTGTAAATCAAAAGGTTCAAAACAATAAATTCATCGTTCAGACTAATCAACCAAATATCGAAGTTAGTTGGCAAGTAACGGGAATAAGAAATGATAAATGGGCTCAGCAACATCGAGTTGTAGATGTGGTAGAAAAAGAGTCTATTTATAAAGGAAAATATATCCACGCTAAGGAGTGGGGGCAAGGAGAAGATAAGCAGTTAAACATTGTAAATCTGCCAGAGTCTAAACCCATAGAAGGCAAATCAGTTAAGGCTACTCGCTAAGATTATTTCAGTTAAAAGTTAAACAAAATAGTCGCTCAAACTTGAGCGACTATTTTGTAAAGATAAAGTTTTGTTGATTAGATATTTAGTAAATTGATTCTGCGCTATATAGTTTTAGTTTTTCATTAAAACTATCTTCTCATTACGGCTAAATTTTCTATTAGATGCTTTACTACATAAATCCCTGCATAATATGACTCAGAATTGAAATAAGCCATCGTCTGTCCGCCATAGATACTTGTCCTTTTCAGGAGCTTAGCATTCCTATCAAAAAGCTCTATTATCAAATTTTCACGAACAAGATCATAGACTGGAATAGCTATCAAGTCGCTACTTAGATTTGGGAAAATGCTAATATTCATTTTTTCAATGTTTAACGTGGAAACTGTTGTTGGTTGGTAAACCGATGTAGAAGCTTTTATACTGTTGACTTTTCTGCCAGGTACATTACAGTAAAATATTGGTCCTATTACATAAAGATAAGCTGAATTCCAGTTGTCGTCAACGGTCGCAAAGTAGGCATAGGTTCCAATGAAGTATTCGGGAGTTTGACAAAAACGGCCGTTTCATAGCTATATACACTGTCTAGCTCCAAATGTTCTTTACCAAATAATAATTGGATTTCAAAATCTGGACTTTGTGCATTAATTAAGGAAAAGAAAAGTATCCATATAAAAAGACATCCGACGAATTTCATCTTGATTTCTTAGATGTAGGATGTCTTTTTCGCGGATTAAAAATTTGAGATATTTCTACAGTCAAAGCATCAAAAGCAGGCTGCTGTTTGGGGCTGCAAATCTTTTTAATATCTAAAAAATGATTGTAGTGAATGTTCTCAATATTTCGTTGGGCCAAACTAATTTTATCTTTTAATGAATCTAATACCGTGGCATTTTGCTCTTTCATTTTGAGTTGATTATACAAAGCCTGCTTTGCAAATTGAATGGACTGTCCTGATTTTTTAACATTGGCTTTGTGAACAGTAATTAGCTCGTCATAGCGTTCGATTTGCTGGAGTGTGAAATCTAATTTTTCGATAACTACTTCTCGTGGCCTAATTCTTTTTTTACTTTTCTTTATAAATAAAAAAGTCACTAAAATCACATTCAAGACTGCCAGGGCGATAATAAGTCCTTTGTAGAGTGTTAGTTTATTCATATAACTGATGGTTTTGTTTTTCAACTAGGGTTTCAATAATATCGACATCCTCAGTTTGATTAGAGTATAAAATAATCATCAACTCTGCACAGACCACAAGAAGCATAATAGCCGCAGCACCTGCTAGCCACTTTTTCGATACCCTGAAGGCTTTTGCACTCGTTTGTGTCAAGATAGTCTTATACAAATGCGCGGGCGGTTCTATTCGCTCTAGTGATTGCAATATGTCGAACTCACGTTCCATCATATTATTTGACGTGTTTTTATTCATTTTCCTTTGATTGGTTTAATAGTTTTTTAAGATTGATTTTGGAACGCTGAAAAAGAGATTCTACGGCCTTAGGCGTAATTTCTAAAATGGCAGCGACTTCTTTCTGAGACTTTTGCTCCATTTTTAAAAGAATCAATGCCTGTTGTTGATTATCGGGTAATTGATAGATACAGTTCAGTAAGTTTTTAATTCTCTGATTGCTTACTAACAGTTGGGCAGGATTTTTAGTTCGACTGGCCATGGTTGAGGTTAACTCATTGTCTGTCCGGTGATGGACTTGGTTTTTCTGTCGTTTTTTACTTCGCAGAAAGTCTATGGAAGTATTAATAGTGATTCTATAAATCCAAGTCTCTAATTTAGACTCACTTCTGAATTCATTGAGTTTTTCATACACTTTAATAAAAACGTCCTGCGTAATTTCCTCGGCATCCTCAGCATTTAGTGCATATTTAAAGGCCATTGTATAAACCAATGAGGCATGTGCATTATAAATATCTGAGAACTTCAAGGTGGTACGAATTTACTATTACGATGAGAATAGTTAATAGTATTTATAAGTATACTATTATGGAGCGTATTCGCCTAACGCTATAATCCAAGTATAACAAGTAGTAATTCCAATTCCAATATCCACATTTGTAAATAAGTGTTTCATGAAAATTAATGGTTCTACAGTAACTTCGTTTTTTAATGAATAAAGCCATATTAATCCTCGCTGACGGAACAGTTTTTGAAGGCGAAGCATTCGGGAAAAAAGGAATTGCAACAGGAGAAATTTGTTTTAACACTGGCATGACCGGTTATCAAGAAGTATTTACAGATCCCAGCTATTACGGGCAGGTGCTTATTATGAACACAGCGCACGTAGGAAACTACGGTGCAAAAAATGCTGACATTGAAAGCGATGGTGTTAAAATCAATGGACTAATTTGTAAAACGCTTTCTGATAATTTTTCACGAGAAATGGCGGATGAGTCACTGGAGGCTTACCTTATTGAAAATGAGGTGGTGTCGATTCATAAAATAGACACAAGAGCGTTGGTAGCTCACGTAAGGGAAAATGGAGCTATGAATTGCATCATTTCTTCAGAAGATTTAGACATAGACTCATTAAAGAAAAAGCTAGCAGAAGTACCTTCTATGGAAGGTTTGGAGTTAGCGAGTAAAGTCAGCACCAAAGAGGCATACACCAGTGGAAATAAAATTTCAGAAATTCGCATTGCTGCCTTGGACCTTGGGATTAAGCGCAGCATTGTACAAAATATGGTAGACCGAGGAGCTTATGTAAAAGTATTTCCTGCCAAAACAGACTTTGCAAGCTTGGAAGAATTTAAGCCGAGTGCGTACTTTATTTCAAACGGCCCTGGCGATCCGGCTCCTATGAAATATGCAGTAGAAACCGTAAATAAAATATTGGATAGTGGCAAACCGATTTTTGGTATTTGCCTAGGACACCAAATTTTATCCATGGCTAATGGCGCTACGACCTATAAAATGCACCACGGACACCGAGGCTTAAATCACCCTGTAAAAAATTTATTGAAAGGCACAAGTGAAATCTCAACTCAAAATCACGGTTTCGCCGTAGATGCTGACAGTATCAAAGCCAGTGATAAATTAGAAATCTCTCACGTCAATCTCAACGATGAGACGATCGAGGGTGTGCGAGTAAAAGGTAAAAAGGCATTCTCTGTTCAGTATCACCCGGAGGCTACTCCAGGACCACACGATAGTCGTTATCTCTTTGATGAGTTTATGGATATGATTGGGTAAATTTACCGCCACAAGGAGTTACCTCAAATAATACTTATTGAACCACCGATTGACCGTACTCAATGAATTGTGCAGCAGGAAGAAATCCTGCCGTTTCTTTCACAACAAGCCCATCGCTATTAATAAAATAAAGTGAAGGATACCCTCTTAATTTGTATTGCTGCGCAAGTCGTATGCCTTCGCCTTTTTCGCCGTCTAACTCCACATTTATAAATTGTTCGTTGTAGAAATTACCTACCGATACATCTTTAAAGGTCGTTCGTTTTAGCTGTTTGCAAGGCCCACACCAAGAAGCAGAAATATCAAGAAAAATTAATTTGTTTTCTTTTTTGGCTTTGGCTAATGCCTCAGCCCAAGTCCCTTCGAAAAAATCAATACCGACTACATTTTCGTTTTTTGTTAGAGAAGTATTTTCTGTTTCAGAACGGTCATTCGTTTCACAAGAACCGAATAGAAAAAGTGCGATAAACAGACTATATATAATTTTGTTCATGATAAAATAGTTTTTAGACATATTGAGTGATTCCTTTTTTGAAGATTATTTACCTATTATTTTTTTAACAAGCATAACCAGTGCCAGTACTATAAAACCCACTACTAATCCTGTGGTGAATTCTGCTAGGAGTGAATTCCAATCTTCCACTACATGATGAATGAACTCTATTTCATGCACAAAAATGCCCCCAGCCACTAGTATCAGTGCTATCGTGCCAATCACGGCCAAGGCTTTAATGATTTTAGGTAAGAGTGCTACCAAAAAGTGACCAATTTTATCGGAAACGCTATCGTCCTGATCGTTGAGATTAATGAGACGGAGGCCTAAATCGTCTATACGTACCAAGAGAGCCACAATCCCATATACGCCAACAGTGGCAATGATAGCCACTACAGAGGTTACTGCGATTTGAGTGACTAAGGGTTGGTCTAGTACCGTGCTCAAAGCAATGATTACAATTTCTAAAGAGAGAATAAAATCGGTAACTATCGCAGATTTAATTTTTGTTTGTTCGTGGGCTAAAATTTCTTCTTCGGTATACACCTTGGTATCTATTTCATGTTCCTCCGCTTTTTTTCTGTGAAAAAGAAATTCATAAATTTTCTCAGCACCTTCATAAGCTAAGAAGGCCCCTCCCAATACTAAAATCACCGTTACCGCTTTGGGTAAGAAAGCACTCAATAAAAAAATGAGTGGTAAGATGATTAGTTTATTTAAAAAAGAACCTTTGGTAATCGCCCATAATACAGGCATTTCCCGTTTTGAAACAAAACCCGAGGCTTTCTCTGCATTCACGGCTAAATCATCGCCTAAGATACCCGCTGTTTTTTTGGTAGCTAGTTTACTCATAGCCGCCACGTCATCCATCAGTACCGCGATGTCATCAAATAAAGCAAAAAATCCTGAAGCCATTTGTTCCTAATTTTAAAAAACTGAAATTACGTTAAGAACTTATTTTATACAGCCTAAGCAGCTGTTTCTTTTGTCATTACATTTGAAGGTATACATTGATTTTTATTTTTTACCATGATTATTGATTTTAGCGGAGCTCAGATTAAAAAGTTGATTACCCACCATATTGGAAATAAACAAAGAGAAGAAAGCATTTCCTTGACGAAAGAAGAAATCACTCTTTCTGACGATACAAGAGAGCATTTGCTCAATTATTTTTTGGTGCCAATGAAAAAAGACGAGGTATACTCTTTTACCCACCCTGTTGAAGTACAGCAGAATGATGTTTTTACGATAGTAAAAGAAGTTATGGAGGATAGCGATTTGTTCGTTGAGCATTCTCAGAATATTGCTAAACTTTTATATGAGGCTACCACGCACCCCAAGGTGCAGGAGGGTGAACTAAATGTTGTATATTTTTCTAAACTAGTAGTAGGCGATGAGATGGTAGATGCTCTAGGTATTTTCAAATCAGAAAATAACGCTCCTTTCATAAAAATGGATCGAACTATGGACGGCTTTAAGGTGAATCACGACTATGGTTTTGAAATGAAGGGTGTGGATAAGGGGTGCCTAATTCTTAATGTGGAAGAAAAAGATGGTTATCGCTGTTTGGTGATTGATAAAAAATCGGCAGATGCCTTGTATTGGATTGATGATTTTTTAAAATTAAAACCAATAGGCAATGAATTTTATATGACCAACAACTTTCTAAGCATGACTAAGGAGTTTGTAACCAAACAGCTCCCGGAAGATTACGAAATGAATCAAACAGATAAAATTGACCTGCTGAATAAGTCGGTCGGTTACTTTAAAGAACACGATAGTTTTGATAAAGAAGAGTTCATGAGTGAAGTATTTGTAGACGACGAAATTGTTGATTCTTTTAAAAAATTCAATAATATCTACGTGACAGAGAACGAGATTGAGACTAAAGATAGTTTTGCGATTTCGGCGCAAGCAGTTAAAAAACAGGCACGTGTTTTTAAAAGTGTTTTAAAGTTGGATAAAAATTTTCACGTTTACATCCACGGAGACAAAAGCCTAATCGAACGGGGTACAGAGTCTGATGGTCGGAAGTTTTATAAAATATACTATAAAGAAGAAAATTAATTTTTCTCTACTCAATCCTAAAAACAGGCAATCGCATGTGCTCTTTTTCGTAATGAGGGCTTTGTTTGTAAATCCAATAGAGCTGTGCTTTCGGATTGGATGCAAAGTCTTTATCATTCCGTTTTTTAGCCTCAAATTCTAACTTCACCGTTTTGTTTTCTGACAGAAACTGAGCCGCTTTATCCTCAAAAACATACGAGCTAAACCATTCTTTTTGTTGAAGTACAGCATCAAAGAAATTCCAATTGAAATAGGAGTCGGGAGCTGCTGGTTCTAGTACATCGATGATGAATCGATTCTTATCTGTATTCATAGGAATGAGATAATCACCTTCTCTAAATTGAAATTTTATAGATTCTAAATCATATTTGACTTTTGAATGATGATAATGTTTTTCATAGGGTCTTTTATCGCTTTTATAGTCTTTTATATTAAAACTATTTACACGTATCACACTATCGTTTTCTAAAGGGATTAACTGCACACCATTCGCTTTTAATCTATCCGCTACTTTCCAGTATCCTTTTTTTAGCATATAATATGTTGGCTTACTCACTGTTTTGGTTGGGGTCATTCTATTGTAATATTTCATGTCCCACACTTTTGGTTTTGATTGGTCATAATATAATCGCTGAGCACCAGTCACTTCACTCGTTTTGTAATCAGCAGTGTATCCTTTAAATTCAAAAGTTTTATAAGCCACCGTATCCACCTGCCAATCAATAACAAAGAGCGCTGCATTGGCAACAGCAAGCTTAGCTTCTTTTCGTTTTGCTTTTATACTGGCAGAGTTCTTAGAACAAAATTCTATAGTGGAAACAAGAAATTTATACGTGGCCCACGTACGATCTCGAAAATTCTTTAACATGTGTGTCTCTGTAATAAAACCAAAAGTCTGATGCAGGCTTGTGAGTCCTGAGCTATATCGCGGTGAATCATAAAAAGTATACATTTTATCCTGTAATGCGCCACTGTGATGATTGACGTATGGGATCATAGTTTCGTTTTTAGCAGTCATACTTTTTTCTAAACTCGGTATCATTTCTGTACGCAAGTATGTGCCCATTCCATATCCTAATTTGTCGGCTTGGGTGGCCAAGTAAGTCATGGTGTATTGGTAGTCAGCACCATTACTTACGTGAGTTTCTATATAGATATCAGGATCAATTAATTGCAACAATTTCGAAAAACTCATGGCATTTTTAGAATCACATTTTATAAAGTCACGATTTAAATCTAAATTTTGAGCGTTTCCTCTAAATCCATACTCAATCGGCCCATCTTGATTGGCGCGGCTAGATTTACTTCTGTTGATTGCACCGCCAATATTGTAATAAGGGATACAAACCAGTATGCAGTTTTTAAGTAATTTTTTATATTCTTCTTTCTCGGTAAAATCTCTAAAAAGCATCATGCTAGCATCTACACCATCGGGTTCGCCTGGGTGAATAGCATTATTAATTAGTATGACTGATTTGTTCGATTTTTTAATGTCGTATAGAGTATACGGTTTGTCACTCAAGGTGACAATTTGTAAATTATAGCCTGCATCGGTCTCGCCCAAAGCAGCAGTTTCGGCTCCGTAATGCGCCATGCCAAACCCACTCCACCAGCTGCTGCCTTCAAAGTATGATGCACTCTCCCTACCATTACTTTTTTCAAATCGAGTCATTTGAGCTGATAAGGCATTACTAATAAATAATAGGCAACATAGGTATAGAAACTTCATGAGTTGCAAGATAATATTTTCAGTTAATAGTGAAAAGCGAATAGTGATTAGTTAGAGAAGCAGTTATTAAAAAAAAGCGACTAGATAAACTCTAATCGCTCTTTCCTCATTTCACTTTACTCAGAAAAACTAATCCGTAATAAATGGATAATCTTCTTGAACATAAATGTCTTTATATAGCTCACTGTCATCTGGCCAAGGAGATTTTTCTGCAAAATCTACACAGTCAGCTACTGTGGCTTTTATGTTATCTTGAATTTTCTTTAAATCTTCTTCGGTAGCAAAATCATTTTCTAATAGAACTTTTTTACAATGTTCAATCGGGTCTTTTAATTTAAAGTCCGCTTCTTCATCTTTAGTACGATATTTAGCAGGATCACTCATACTATGCCCCCTGAAACGATATGTTTTTATTTCTACTAAGGTTGGGCCGTCTCCGTCACGTGCTCTATTTACGGCGCGGTTCATAGAATTGTGCACGGCCTCAGGACTCATGCCGTCTACTTCGTCGCTTGGCATATCATAAGCGTCAGCAAATTTGTAGATGTCTGTCACATTACTGGTTCTTTTCACAGAAGTACCCATGGCATACATATTGTTTTCGCAAACAAAAACAACAGGCAATTTCCAAGTCATAGCCATATTAAAGGTTTCATGTAAAATGCCTTGGCGAGCCGCTCCGTCACCGAAATAACAAACTGTAACACGGTCACTATCATTATACTTATCCGAAAATGCAATACCGGCACCCAAACCAATTTGACCGCCTACGATTCCATGACCTCCAAAAAATCTTTTTTCTTTGGAAAAAAAGTGCATACTACCGCCTTTTCCTTTGGCACAACCGGTTGCCTTCCCAAAAAGTTCTGCCATACACTCACGTGGAGTTAATCCTTTAGCGAGCGCTAAGCCGTGGCAACGGTAAGCGGTAATCATATTATCGTCTTCGCGAATAGCCGTCATAGTACCCGATGAAATCGCTTCTTGACCAATGTATAGATGACAAAATCCACGAATTTTTTGCATACCATATAGCTGCCCAGTTTTTTCTTCAAACTTGCGCTGTAATAGCATGTTTTCGTACCAGTATAAATAAGTCTCTTTTCCGAATTCTAAAGCCACGTCAATCTTTTTAGTTGAGTGCGAAAATACATCAATTTGATGATTAGTTGAATTGATGATTTGATAATGTTTTTATTGGTTTTAGAGCTCAACTTCTTATTCAACAGGATTAAAAACCTAGGCTAGCAATGCGAATTATAAATTTTGAAAAACGTATCTTCGTCAACCCACTATGGACCCGAAAAATATACAATTTCAAAATACACGCAGTTTTGCCAAAGAGCTAGACGATGCAGATTCATTAAGCGACTTTAGAGACCAATTTTATTTTCCAAAATTGAGCGGAAAGCGAGCTACCTATTTCTGTGGAAACTCCTTAGGCTTGCAACCAAAAAATACTAAACAGTATTTTGATGAAGAATTGAGCGATTGGGCGCAGTGGGGCGTAGACGGACATTTCAATAGTACCCGTCCGTGGTTTGGGTATCACAAATATTTTACGGAGAGTTTAGCAAAAATTGTTGGGGCAAAAAAAACAGAAGTAGTGGCAATGAATACACTTACGGTCAATCTGCATCTGCTCATGATTTCTTTTTACCGACCGACTAAAACTCGTTATAAAATTATCATGGAAGCGGGCGCTTTCCCGAGTGATATGTATGCTATGGAAACGCAAGCTAAGTTAGCTGGGTTTAATCCTAAATCAGCAGTGATTGAAGTGAAGCCTAAAAAGGGGAAACACTTAATTGACGAGGACGATATCATAAAGACAATCGAGAAGCATAAGTCTTCTGTGGCCGTTGTTATTTTTGGGGGAGTGAACTACTATACCGGTCAGCTTTTTGATATGCAGCGAATCACAAAAGCGGCTCATAAAGTGGGAGCCAAATGTGGTTTTGATTTGGCGCATGCTGTAGGCAACGTTCCCTTAGAACTTCATAATTGGAATGTTGATTTTGCCTGTTGGTGTTCATACAAATATCTAAACTCAGGCCCCGGTGGAGTGGGTGGAGCCTATGTCAATGAAAAGCATGCTAAAAACCCTAAGACCCCTCGATTAGCTGGTTGGTGGGGCTATGAAGAAAAAACGCGCTTTGAAATGACCAAAGGTTTTAAACCCATGGCGAGTGCTGAAAGCTGGCAAATGAGTAATGCTACTGTTTTTAATATGGCAGCACACCGAGCTAGTCTGGATCTATATGATCAAACAAGTGTAAAAGCACTTCGTGAAAAAAGTATACTGCTAACGGCCTATGCCGAATATTTATTGGAGCTGGTTAAAACCGAAAATAAAAAACTAGCGTTCGAAATTATTACGCCCAAAGAACATCATAAAAGGGGCGCACAGTTATCTATGTTATTTTCTAAAAACGGGAAGCGAGTTTTTAAGCATTTAGAAAAAAATAATATTGTGATAGATTACCGAGAACCGGATGTCCTGCGTTTCGCTGCCGTGCCTATGTACAACAATTTTCAAGATTTGTATGAATTGTATGCTTGTATGAAGGGTTTTTAGGTTTACCCAAAAAACAAATATGCCAATAAAATAGAAGTAATGATGCCGGCTAAATCAGCTAGTAGCATAGCTCCAATAGCGTAGCGCGTATTTTTAATACCTACTGAACCAAAATAAACTGCAATAACATAAAACGTAGTATCACTGGTGCCTTGAAGAACTCCTGAGAGCCTACCGGCAAAACTGTCTGGACCGAAAGTAGTCATAGCATCAACCATCATGCCTCTGGCACCGCTTCCGCTCATGGGTTTAATCATGGCGGTCGGTAGACCATCTACAAAGCGAGTATCGGGTAGTGGAGAGAATACGAATCGGAAACCGTCCATTACAATTTCGAATACGCCGCTCGTTCTCAATAAGCTGATAGCTACTAAAATTCCTACTAGATAGGGAATGATTTTGACTGCCACTGTAAAACCTTCTTTGGCACCATCTATAAATGAATCGAAAACATCTATTTTCTTGTAAAGAGCCGCAGCTATTACTATGGCGGCAAAAATAAACAAGATCAATCCATTACTTAATTGACTACTAAATTCTTGCAGTGCTGTTCGTTGCATGCTTGTCAAAAAGGTAACAAACAATCCAATAAAAACACTTATCCCTAAAACCCATGCTAAAATCACGGGTTGAAATACATTTATTTTTTGCTTAAAAGAAACAATCAACATCGAGGTCATGGTGGCTACGAAGGTTGCAATCATACATGGGATAAAAATATCAGTAGGATCACTTGCGCCCAATGAAGATCGTATGGCAATAATACTCACGGGAATTAAGGTTAAGCCCGACGCATGCAATGCAAGAAACATAACTTGCGCATTAGAGGCTGTTGTGGAACTAGGGTTTAGCTCTTGAAGACTCTGCATGGCCTTTAGTCCGAAGGGAGTGGCTGCATTATCTAGTCCTAACAGGTTCGCAGAAAAATTCATCATCATGTGTCCGATAGAATCATGACCTTTCGGAATTTCAGGGAATAGCTTATTAAAGAACGGACCAATGATTCTGCTTAAAAAACGAATGCCTCCTGCTTTTTCTGCGATAGCCATTAGACCCATAAATAGAGCCATTACACCAACTAAACCAATGCTTATATCAACAGCCGTATCAGCTATACCAATAATCCCCGAAGACTGAGGAACTTTAATGACATCAATTTCATCGCCATTTTTACGGTAGTAGTAATGTCCTTGTTTCGCTACTTGCCCGGCGTCTATTTTTGTTTGATTTTCAGGCGTAAAATCAAAACTAGGTACATGATTTACTACAATCGTATCGCGAGCTTCGCCCGTTATCATTTGTGCAAAAATTTGTTTCTCGTTGGGATTAAATAGAAAATTTGCCACCGCTACCGTAAAGGCCACAATGACAAACCAACTCCATATTTTACTTAATGTCAATTGCTATAATTTTCCCGAAAGATAGGAGGAATTTAAGAAAAATTATAAATTCATTATAAACACTGCTTATTTTTTCTGAGGCTTTGTAACGCGAGTGCCTTCAAAATCTAGTAGGCCACTATTAGCGTCCACCAAATCTGCTAGTTCGTACACATTTTTATACCCATAGCCATATAAATTAATAAAGGTAGGCACATTAAGTGCCAAGGTTTTTTTCGGTTCGTCGGGCGTAGTGGGGATGTAGGCTTTACTAGCAAAAAAAACTGGGTTGCCGTCAATATTATTGTTGCAATAAATTAAAATTCTCGTCTTTTTGTTACGAGCTATTCTGTAAAGTGATTCCATAGTAAAGTCAGCAAAATTTAAATGTACGGCCCCTTTTATGTGCTTAGCATCAAACATTTTTTTGGAACGAGTGTCTAAAATAATTGTGTTGGGTTTTTTGCTCAGTTCTATCCATTGTTTCAAATGGATTACTCTATTCTTTCTATGTTCCTGAACTTCTCTAGCTAGTTCTAAAAAGGCTTCAAAATTTACTTTTGAAGGTGGTAGGGAGGGCTTCTGCGCTAAAGCCGAAAAGCTTGTAAGAAGAGTGAGTATGCTTAAAACTATATTTTTCATACTTATAGGATGCCTCAATGGTTAGGTTTCCATAATTATTCTTAAAATAATTGTAAACCTAATAGTGGTTGGTCTTTGATATCGTGATAGTTTAGGGTTGCCGCGATACACTTTTTTAACTCTTTAACCGGCACCTTGTCCTCTAGATTAAAAACGATGGCTCGTGTAGTTTCATAGTGGAAGGTGTCACTAAATACTTCTTTGAAACTTACCACGAGCTTACTGGTGCACTTAAAATACATAGCGTATTGATTGGGTTTTTTAAGGTTCCAATCCATCCGTAGGGTGCTTCCTTTTTTAGTTAAATAGCTTGGCTCGCCCCATTTCAATGTTTCTTCTATTTCCGTAATTCCTATTTCTTCAGCAGTATCGAAAACGAGCTTTCGCAGGAAGTCCATCTTCGGCTTTACCGCTTCGGGGTATTCGGAGAATTTAGCATCAACGTCTTTGGTCTGATTAATTTGCAATCTTTCTACTTTTTTATTTGGCTTATTTCAAAATTTAATTTTCAGAACAAAATTCTAATTCACTTGAAGGCGTTTAGTCATTTTATTAAAATCAATAATCAAACTTAATAGTTTGACTCGTTCCATCCAACCAGGATATTTTTGATCCACATATTGCTGAGGGGCGTAGGTATAAAAATCTTTAAAATAGTCATATCCGATATAGCGTAATCGAAACGATGTGCCTTTCCCTACTTTGAGAAACTGACCATTCCTTCGTTTAGTTATATTTAAACCAGCCTTGTTGATATTCGTAAAATTATTGGCTCTTACTTTTCGTAAAAGTTCGATATAATATTCTTGTTGCTTATGGTTTAGTCTTTTCTCTTTGATAACTCGTTTTCCTTTCGTTCCTTTTTTCGGGGTAAATAGTTGAAAATATCGTACGCCGTCATTTTTGGTATACATAAAAAGTTTAGACTCATTGCCCTCCACCCAATAATCAGATGTAACTGTTTCAACTGTTTCTACATTGTCATAGTCCAAATTTAGTATTTGGATCCATGGATTTTTTTGACCAGCAAATTTTGTAGAATCTTCTCGTTGCGCCATTGATAATAATGGCAAAAAAAGAAAAGTGCAAGAAATGAAAAGTATTGATTTGATAGCATAAAGGTAAATTTATTTATTAAATGGCGTGTTACACTATTTTATAAATTTCTTCCTAAGTTTCTAGCAGAAGTCGAGTTTGCTTATTGGTGTATTTGTAGCTGAGGATAGGGAATGCTAATTCCTTCTGCGTCAAAACGCTTTTTTATTGTTTCTAACACATCGCATTGCAATCGGAAAGAATCTAGCGGGTTAGCTGTCCAGGCCCAAGCACGCAAGTTGATGGCAGAATCTTCCCAATTCGTCATTAAAACTAAAACCACGGGAGGTTCGGTTACACCGTCCAAAACTTCTTGTCTTCTATTGTCAATGCACAAAGGGTGAGCTTCAATTTCTTCAGTTATTATTTTCCGGGCGAGATCTACATCGCTTTTAAAGTCTATTGAAAAATTAATTTGTTTTTTAATTTTTTCCTCGTCTAACGTACTATTTATAATAGTCGAGTCTGCAATTTTCGAATTAGGAATAACAATTCTTCTATTTTCAAAATCTCGGATTACCGTATGTCGAAACGTAATGTCTACCACAATTCCTTTCAAACCTCCACTAATTTCTATAAGGTCATCAATTTGAAATGGCTTAAAAATGACAATGAATACACCACTGATGATATTTGAGAAAGCGGCCTGAGAAGCAAAACCAATTATAGCAGCTAAAATTCCTGCACCTGCTAAAAGAGAGCCCGCTAGTTTTTCCAATTTAGGAATGGATAAAAAAACGAGTACAATTGCAATGGAATATAAAATGAAACCTAGCGAATTTTTTATAAAATTAATTTTGGTCGTTTGGTATCCCCGGTCATTCAGCCTAATAATAATTCGGCTAATGGAACTGCGAAGAAACCAATGTAGAAAAATAGCCCCAGTAAAAACTACTAGGGCGTAAATAAAAATGTGATAGGTTTCAAAAAATGCTTGCACTAAATGTTGTCCTTTAAAAATAAATCAATGCTTTCCATCATGTGTTCAATTTGTTCATTGCGCAAGCCATGATGACAAGCTACCAGCATTCCGCCACGCATTACTTTGTCCGATTCAGGATAAGCACCCGAAGCTGCCTTATGCTCAATTTTTTGAAAACCAGGTTGTCTTAAAATATTTCCGGTAAAAACAGTCCGCGTCATGATATTTCTTTTTTCTAAGAATATTTGTAGCTCTCTGCGTTTGAAAGGAGCGCTATCCTTGATAGTAACAGGGAAGGCTAGCCAAGCAGTGCGCGAGTCGGGGAGTTGTTTAGGTAAAACAAAATACTCTTCATACTGCTCAAAATAGTTTCTAAGTCTGTTAAAATGTTCGGTTCGTAAATCGATGTTAGCCGCTAATTTGCTCAGTTGGACTAAGCCAAAGGCTGCGCCTAACTCACTAGGCTCAATATTAAAACCAGGTTCTTCGAAAACGAATTTTGCATCATACGGTATGCCATCAACTTCTACATTAAAACGATTTTCGATAGCTTCACTTTCTACAAATAAGGATGAGGAGCGTCCCCATGAGCGAAGCAATTTTCCTCTTTCGTTATGGGCATCTGTGTTCACACAAATCATACCGCCATTGCCCGCACAATTTATAATATGCGAACCATAAAAACTAGTAGTGCTAATATCAGTATAACGTCCGCTACTTTTATCATTAATTTCTGCACCCAAGGTGTCAGCACTGTCCTCTAAAACAAATAAATTATGCTTGTCAGCAATCTCTCTTAACTGAGCCCATTGCGGCAGATTGCCCATCAAGTTCGGAATCCAAAGCGCCTTGGTTTTGTCTGTAATCATTTCCTCTACTTTGTTAGCATCTATATTATAGGTGCCTTCTTCTACATCTACAAAAGAAGGAATCCAACCTTTACGAACTAAAGGAGCCACAGTAGTACTGAAGGTTAAAGCGGGTGTAATTAATTCAGCACCTGGTTCGTAGTTCAAAAGTTCCGCAGCAAGATACAAAGCGCTTGAACCGGAGTTAACACCCAATCCAAATTTCTTATCATAAAGTGTAGCCACTTTGCTTTCGAGCTCTCTCACGTGTTTTCCCATTTGGGTAGACGTTTCTAAAACGTTTACAACGGCATCAATTTCTTCTTGTCCGTGTACGGTTTGTCCGTAAGGAACGGCTATAAAATCTGATTTTGTCATCATAGGCAAATTTAGTACTCAACAGACGAAGGATTGATATTTAAAGATTAAAAATTGCATGTAGTTTTGCTATTGCTGTATGAAAGTAAAACTAATAGAATGTCCACGGGATGCAATGCAAGGTTGGAAGCATCAGATTCCAACTGAAACGAAAGTCGCTTACATTAATCAACTTTTAAAAGTAGGCTACGATACGATTGATTTTGGTTCTTTCGTTTCGCCTAAGGCCATTCCTCAAATGGCAGATACTAAAGACGTTCTACCACAACTTATTTTGGATGATACTCAATCAAAATTGTTAGCGATAGTTGCCAATAAACGAGGTGCTGATGATGCAGTTGCTTTTGAGCAAATTAATTACTTAGGTTTTCCTTTTTCAATTTCTGAAACGTTTCAGAAGAAAAATACGAATAGCACCCTATCAGAATCTTTGGTAAGGGTAGATACCATTCAGAATTTATGTGTTCAGAAGAATAAAGAATTAGTTGTATATATTTCAATGGGATTTGGAAATCCGTATGGTGACCCCTATAATGCAGAGGTGGCTATGGAGTGGGTAGAAAAACTGGCAGAAATGGGCATTTCAATTTTTGCCATAAGTGATACGGTGGGCGTGTCTAACCCTGAAAATATTGAATATATCTTTTCGGAACTAACGAAAGAATTTAAAGAGAAAAATATAGAATTTGGTGCCCATTTTCATTCCACAGCAGATACTAGAGAGGAAAAGATAAGAGCGGCTTTAGAAAGTGGTTGCTTTCGTTTTGATAGTGCTATTCAAGGGATTGGTGGTTGTCCCATGGCTCAAAATGAACTAGTTGGCAATATGGCCACGGAGGATCTAATTTCCTTTTTGGAACAGCAAGACATTAATCATGGTTTGGATAAAAAAGAATTTGCCACTGCTGTGGAGCTATCTAGTACAGTTTTTATTTAGAATTTATATCAAAAACCAACGAATTCAGTCTTATTTTCGTCTAAGTAGAGGAACTCGCATTATTGAGTTAGCTTACTTTTCAATTTTAATTGTAATTATGAAACAGGGGATAGGATTTTTATTAGGATTTATGTTTTTAGCGATAGTTTCTAACGCTCAAATTAACGTGACGCCCAATGCTACGGCCAATGCTTTAGCGCAACGGTTGATTGGTTCTGGGGTAAATGTAACCAATGCTACCTTAAATTGTCCTCCTTTGGCTTCAGGTGATTTTACAGTTACATCCTCTAACGTAAATTTGGATAGTGGTATTGTACTAACTTCTGGATTAGCCGCTACGTCAGGGCCTTTTGATAGGGGTATAAACGGAGCATTCAATGCTACATTGCCAGCAACCGACCATCAAGGTATCGGCGATCCTGACTTGACCTTGCTATGTGGGCAAGTTACAAATGATGCTTGTGTGCTTGAATTTGATTTTGAGACTACGGGTGATTCTGTTCAGTTTAATTATGTATTCGGTTCTAGTGAATATCAAGGTTTCACTTGCAATCAAAGCTTTAATGACGTTTTTGGCTTTTTTCTGAGCGGTCCTGGAGTTGCTGGTCCTTATACGGGAGGGGCTATAAATATTGCAACTGTGCCAGGAAGTGGCGGAACTTGTCCTGTTGGGGTAAGTACAATCTATTGTCCGGATACTCTCAATGGAGCAAACGCGAATCCGCCTAATATTAATCCAAGCTGTTGTAATGGGTCACCTTCAGTAAGTTGTCACGCTAGTACTACTGGCTGTGGAATGTTTACAACACCTTTTGCTACCTGTCCTCAGTTTGTTTGTAATTCAGGAGGTACCACTGTAACCTATCCGGGATTTACAACAGTATTAACAGCAGCAGCCCAAATCATACCTTGTACTACCTATCATTTTAAAATTGCCATAGCGGATGCCACGGATGGCACTTTGGATTCTGGGGTTTTACTAGAAGCAGGTAGTTTCAGTGCCAATTCTGCTGGACTTAATTTGAAAGCTTCGATTAATTCTTTGGGAGGGAATCCTGTTTTGATCGAAGGATGTGATTCGTTAAGATTAGACGTAATTCTGGACAAAAATGGTCTGCCTACATTTGATACTATCCGTTTTACCATTCAGGGTACAGCCTTAAATTCAATTGATTATAACTTCCTTGCCGATACCCTTATCTTTAGTCCTAACCCGAATGATACACTTCGAACAATCACCATATTCGCTTTTCAAGACAATATTCCTGAAGGAACTGAAACCATTACTTTATTGCTTCAAAATTTTTGTTCTACTGCCTTAGCCGATAGTTTGGTTATCGAAATTATTGATTCCCTTGGAGCTGATTTTTTAATCACTAACGCTAACAGCGCTCAACCCAATGACTCAGTATGTTTGGGTACTAGCTTTATCTTTGCGCCATTGACTTTGCCGTTGACCGGCGTTGGGCCTCTTACTTATGAATGGGATTTTGGCGATGGTACTACTTCAAATGAAGTAAGCTTAATTAATCAAATAAAAAATTATACAAACCCAGGAGTCTATACTGTAAAACTGACGGTAACGGATACTTCCGGCTGTAAAGATTCTGTTTTGAAAAATGTATTTGTAGACATTCCAGCTTATGTTGAGCTGTCTGCGTCACCCACGGAAATTTGCGTAGGTGGTAAAATTCAATTTTATGACTCGCTAGCTCCCAATACGTTCAATTGGGTTTATGACTTTGCTGACGGCATTGTGCTAAACAAATTAAACAATCCTACTCATGTTTTCGACCGGTCAGGTGTATACGATGTGACTTTGACAGGTGAATATCTAATCTGCGATGATGAAACCAAAACGGTAACCATTACCGTCAATGATTATCCTAGAATAGATCTTGGAGAGGATAGAACATTCTGCCCTGGCTTAGACTCTGCTTTAGTTTTAAGTAATACTGCTAATCCTAATCAAATTCTTACTTGGAGCACGGGTGAAATTTCGCCAATTATTTCTGTACAAGAGTCGGGAAGATATTGGGCACAAACTGAGAATGATGGTTGTTCAGCGGTAGATTCTGTTTGGGTAAAAAGAGAATGTTATTTAAATATTCCAAATAGCTTTTCACCAAATGGTGATGGCAGAAATGACTATTTCATTCCAAGACAATTACTTAGTTCAGGTTTGATTGCCTTCGATATGCAAATTATGAATCGCTGGGGTGAGGTGATTTTCCGAACAGACAAAATTGATGGTCGCGGTTGGGATGGTAAGCTTGGCGGTAACAATCAACCCATAGGTGCTTATGTTTATCAAATTATAGCGACATGGCGCAACGGATTTACAAATAGCTTTAGAGGAAACGTTACTTTACTTCGTTAATATATTTTATTATCGGAATAATAAGAGTAATTGTTTACTTACTTATCTGTTCACTTTCCATTTGATATTGCAGCCAATACTAGGCTTCTGATTATCAGTCGGAATCCCTTTTAGTAAATTGTCCATGGCTAGTTTTATGTCACAGCCATCACAAATGATACCGTTTCCAGGACGAGAATCATCAAGCTGTCCATGATAGTATAGTTTTAGATTTTCATCATAAAGAAAAATGTCGGGCGTGCAAGTTGCGCCATAGTTGTGGGCTACTTGTTGGCTCTCATCATATAGATAGGGAAAGGTATAGTTTTCCTGCTGCGCTACTTTTTTCATAAGTGCAGGCGAGTCCATTGGGTAGCTGTCCACGTCATTGCTGCTAATAGCAATAAATGAAATTCCCAAGTCTTGGTATTGGGTAGCCAAAGCGGCTATTGTTTCATTGATATGTTTCACAAATGGACAATGATTGCAAATAAACAGTATGAGGGTCCCTTTGAGGCCTTTGCAATCTTGTAAGCTCGTCATACCGTCGCTTACAGTGTCTAAAAGTTTAAAATCTGGTGCTGATGAGCCCAGTTGTATTGAGTTTGATTCTGTTAATGACATATTTTATTTCTTAATGGCTAATGAGAGTTCTTGATCTTCTTCTATGATTGTAAATTCTGAAAATGCCTTCGTTTCCCATTCGTAGTGAATAAGAGCGGTAGCGCTTTCTGCTAGTTTGAAATCATTATTTCGAGGATACACGATTATGTTTTCAATTTTTCTTGAGGTAACATAGTATTCTGAAGTTGGATAGAATTTCCAATAGGTTTGCAATACAAATTTTCTATCCTTATTTTTTAGTCTAAGAATATACTCTTTTGTGAGTCTATCATAGTTCCATTCAATGGTTTGGTCAATTTTTGTAGTCATTACAAAATGAGCTACGATAAACAAAAGGATAAAACTGAGAACTGATTTTCTCATAGTACTAAGTATGATATGCCCTAAGCTAAATGATAACAAACACGCCAATAAGGGTACGTATAAGATAGTTTTACGAACGACAGGCAAAAGAACGTTAGCCGCTAAAGCAATATGTAACAGAGCCAGTAACAATAGAAAAGCAATCGGAAAAAAACGATAGTGCGACCTAGATTTTAATAAAATAATTGAAGAAATAATTAGAGCGACTACTAATAAAATCAAAACAAATAAAAGGGTAGAATCATTATCGAATCCATACGATTTTTCATTAAGCGATCCTTTAATAAAACTCTTGAAGGACTCCCAAATATTGTCAGCACCATATCGAAATTCGTTTTTTTGTCTAAGAAAACCAATAGGTTTCCATATCAAGGCTAGTGTAAGGAAGCCCCAGGCTAGAGGTGCCCAAATTATTTCTTTGGCCGAAGGAATACGTTTGTACTGGATAATCCATAAACTGAGACCCAATACCGGAAATAGAATTGCATTGGTAAGCAGTGATAAAGTGGCTAGCGCTAAGCCAATAAAACAAAAGTGCAACGAAGCCTTTTGATTCCACTTTAGATAATTTAATAGAAAATAAATGGAAAACAATTGAAAAAACATACTCAGTCCATATCCGCGGCAAAGACTGTAAAAGTCAATGACATAAGGATTTAGAAACAGTACCGTAAATAAGGCTAATGTTGAGAACGGATTGCTTAGGTGCTTGTCAGAAATCTTATAAGCAAAATAAAAGCTTCCAAAAAATGCCAGCACATTCGGAATCCTCATTGCGAAATCACTCAATCCAAATAGCTTTATACTGAACTTAAACAGTACCGTGTTGAGAATGTGATTGTTGGCGCTTTGCCAGCAAGAAAAATTTGTGAATAAATCACCAATTGACTTGTCGTGAAAAAATAAATAGGAGCTACTTTCATCATGAGTAAACGATAAATGAGCCGCTCTATATAAAACCCAAACTCCTAATCCTGCACCAAGCGCAAGGATTAGGAGTTTTTGTATTTTTGGGCTAATTGGCAATTTTAAAATTCAAACTTAATTCCTTGAGCTAATGGAAGTTCTGCGGTGTAGTTTATAGTATTAGTTTGGCGTCGCATGTATATCTTCCAGGCATCGCTCCCACTTTCGCGACCGCCGCCTGTGTCTTTTTCTCCACCAAAAGCACCTCCAATTTCAGCGCCGCTGGTGCCTATATTTACATTGGCAATACCGCAGTCGCTACCGCTTGCGGACAGAAAGGCTTCTGCTTGACGTAAATTATTGGTCATAATCGCTGAAGACAATCCTTGAGGAACATCGTTCTGCATAGCAATGGCTTCCTCTAATGTTTTATACTTCATTATATATAAAATAGGAGCGAAGGTTTCATGTTGTACAATCTCCATTTCATTTTTGGCTTCAATAATACAAGGCTTTACGTAACAGCCGCTGGCATATTTTTTACCTTTCAAAACACCTCCCTCAACCAATACTTTTCCACCTTGTTCTTTAGCGGCCTCTATTGAATTCAGGTATTGTTGCACGGCGTCAGTATCAATTAAAGGGCCCATATGATTTTTCTCATCTAAAGGGTCTCCGATTTTAATTTGTTTGTAGGCAGAGGCTAAACTGTTTTTAACTTTATTATACACTTTTTCATGAATAATTAATCTTCGCGTAGAGGTACAGCGTTGTCCGCCGGTGCCAACTGCTCCGAATACTGCACCTACAAGCGTCATGTCTAAATCAGCATTTTCTGTAATTATAATAGCATTGTTACCGCCTAGCTCTAGCAAGCTAGTACCCAATCTTGCTCCAACGGCTGCACCAACTGCCTTACCCATGCGAGTGCTTCCCGTTGCAGAAACCAAAGGCGTTCTTTTATCATGGCTCATCCACTCTCCAACTTCTCTACCACCGTTTATAAGACAGCTTACACCTTCTGGTACGCCATTCTTTTTAAATACTTCTTGAGTTAGCTTTTGACAAGCCACTGCCGTTAAGGGTGTTTTTTCAGATGGCTTCCAAACGCATGCGTCGCCGCACACCCATGCTAAAGCAGTGTTCCAGCACCATACCGCTACCGGAAAATTAAATGCAGAAATAATACCTACGATACCTTTTGGATGATATTGCTCATACATTCTATGACCCGGACGCTCACTGTGCATGGTTAGTCCATGCAATTGGCGACTTAAGCCTACCGCAAAATCACAGATGTCAATCATTTCTTGAACTTCGCCCAATCCTTCTTGGTAGCTTTTACCCATTTCGTAGCTAACTAGTTTGCCTAGCGCAGCTTTGTTTTCTCTTAATTTTTCTCCGAGCTGTCGAACTACCTCACCTCGTTTTGGTGCTGGCCAAGTTCTCCACTCATTAAATCCTGTTTGAGCTGTTTCCATCACGCGTTCGTAATCTTGTTTTCGTGTAGAATAAGCTGATCCAATTAATTTACCATTCGTAGGAGAGTGGCTCTCTAATACTTGGTGCTTGGCAGCGTACCACTTTTTGCCCGTTGAGGTACCACTATTTAATTTTTTTATGTCGAGTTTTTTAAGAATTCCTTGCATGCTTTTTAATTTGCTTGCAAGTTAAATGTTTAATGTCGAACGCTTAATTTTTAATTGATAGTTTTTGGTAAGATGTGCCCTAATAGTAAGAAAACGATTCTAAATTTTTAATTATTTAATGCTGCATTGTAGAACGTCTTGATCTCCTAATCTTCCCGAATAAGAATCCCCAATTGCAATGGGGCCAACGCCAGCTGGGGTACCTGTAAAAATTAAGTCTCCAATATTAAGCGTAAAAATCTTTGAAATCTGAACAATAATATCATCAATATTGAACATCATGAGTTGCGTACTTCCTATTTGTACTCGCTCGCCATTTTTTGATAAAGTATACTCGATGTGACCTTCTGAATTGGTTACCTCTTCTATTGGTAAGAATTTTCCTACCACAGCGCTGTGATCAAAGGCTTTGGCTCGTTCCCAAGGTAGTCCCTTGGCTTTTACTTGCTCTTGAATATCACGTGCCGTAAAATCAATACCTACACTAACTTCTTTATAATAGTCTTTGGTGAATTTTGGCTTTATATGTTTACCATTATTACAAATTTTATAAACGAGTTCGCCTTCATAATGGATGTCTTTGGAAAAGTCAGGGTAATAAAAATCTTTATCGTCTAAAAGTAGGGCTGTTTTCGGTTTGAAAAACACCACAGGTTCAGTGGGCACTTCATTGCCCAATTCTTTGGCGTGAGCTACGTAGTTTCTGCCGATGCAAATTATTTTCATTTCTTGATTAGGTACTATTTTGTAATTAGGGTTTTTGCTCTTTTTGAGGCTTCTCTTTTCGCTCTTTTGGTTTTTCTTCCTGCAAAGAGACTTTTTTATTATTGTAAATATTCATTGTTCTGTCTAAACCTAGGGTAACAAAACTTTCAATAATAGCAATACTTTGCTGAATTTTTTTCTGAAGAAGCGGAATATCGTTTTCATCCCATTTTCCCAATACAAATTCTACTTGACGACCGCGCCCAAAATCGTTACCCACTCCAAATCGTAGCCTAGGGTATTGCTGAGTACCCAAACTCTCTTCGATACTTTTTAATCCATTATGACCACCGGCACTACCGTTTTTCTTAAGCTTTTGCGTTTCAATAGGAAAGGCGATATCATCGGTTATAATTAATAGTCGCTCTAGAGGGACTTTTTCCTTTTGCATCCAGTAATGAACCGCTTTTCCGCTAAGGTTCATATAGGTACTTGGTTTTAAAAGAATAAGTGTTCTGCCTTTAAATTTGATGGTACAAATGTCGCCAAGCTTATCAGTAGACCATTTGCCCTCATATTTGATGGCCAAAATGTCAACTACATCAAAACCAATATTGTGGCGCGTATCATGATACTCACCCCCAATATTTCCCAGACCCGTTACTAGAAATTTCACGATACGAAAATAAGCTGAAGTTTATTGGCCTTCCAATTCTTCCTTCGTTACTATTTTATAATTTTTAGGAATAATAAACTCTTCAGAACCTACGTTTCTGATTTCCACTTTATCAGCTACAAAACGCATACTTGAATTTCCATTGTCCATTGAGTATTCTAAGGGAATCCCGTTAAGATTAGGGAACATGGTCAAAAAATGTTGATCTTCAGAACGAAGGTCATACGTAATAGACATATTCACCTTTTTACCACTGCGGTAAGTAGCCGTTCCTTGCACAGCATTGTAGCCCGCTATGTTCACTTTATTTTTTTCAAAAGTGTACTTTGCACCTGCAAAAGCTTTTCCTGCCTCCATCACCTCTTGCTTACTTAACATAAGCGCATAGGGAGTCCCCTGAATTCGTTTCAGGGTGGCAGACGTTCCTTCTTTACCGTTGTAAATCGTTCGGTTTTCGTAGCCGTTGTTTAGTTTAAGTTCTCGTTTTATAAAACTTCCTTTTACGTATACGATGTACTTGCCTATTTCCTTTTTGTTACCATCAGTATAGACATTATACGTAATGACCCCTTCAGAAAACAAGCGCTGTGCTATTCCTGAATGAAAAGTACCTAGTAAAACTAATAGTGTAAATAAGCGTTTCATGGTTGAGATGTTTAGTTGTCGGACTTTTATTTTTAAAGTTAGTTTAATATAAGTTCTTCTCCAATGCCAGCGCTAATTGATTAACACAAAGGCAACTATGGATTGATAACAATCTTTTTACTAAACTGTGATTTTTGATCCCTTAGTTTGATAAAATAGACTCCTGGGCTAAGAGTGGGTAGTGTTATTCTGTTCAGTTGTTTTTTTAATTGAATTGCTTGATCTGAAAGCTTTTTTCCGCTTAGGTCAAAAATAGAAAACTGCCCATCAAACTCTCTTTTGCTAGAAATAATTAAATAGCCTTTGGTAGGGTTCGGAAATATAGAGAAGTTGTTCTTATTATTTTTCAGAACGTCTTTCGTTTGCGTGACTACTGCACACGGCCCCGTCGCTATGTCACTTCTCAAAGGATCATTATAATTACTTCTTTTAATTCCAAAGCAAAACTCACCTGTCTTTATTTCTTTAGTAAAAACGCTTCCTCGCTTGTCCAGTGGGTTTTGAGCTCGTAAACTATCGTTTGCGAAGGTCCAAGTTTGGCTCGCATCGGGACGATAAAAAAGTCGAATGCTATCTTCTGAGTTTTGTATCCAAGTACTATCTAAGAATTGCCCAGAGGACAAACCATTGTACAGAAATTGCATTTTTCCTCTGTAGTTTTCTAAATTGATACCACTTACCTTCCAATAGCGTTTGTCATTTAAAACATAACCCGAGATGGAGGGGTCAATTTCACGATCTGGCGCCACCCAATGGTGCTGGATATATAGTAGTGCGGAATCATTTGGGTCAATTTCATTTTTTACCCAAACTCTAAACTTGCTTTCGGTAGGCGCTTTTAAACCGATCGAATTAATTACAAGTTCATTATCCGTTATAGCATCTGACAACCTTTCTTCAGGATCTATGATAATCATCTGCGGATCAAAAACTAAATTTACTTTTAGCTCCATACATCGTCCGTCAAAATTGAGGTCATAAACTTGTCGTTTAAAATTTTTGTCATAAAAACCAATACTAAGTGGTACGTTGCTAAAATAATTCGGCGCTTGATGCTTTCTGTGCCGCAGGTAAACTGACGTTTCATAAAGGCCGTTCCTTTTTTTAATATTCGTTGAGTCAATGGAGTAATGAGGAAAGCCAGCTTGAAATATCCAATCATCAAAAAAATCGTTCATATTAATGCCAGAATAAGTTGATAAATAATCTCGAAGCATTTGACTAGTAATGTCCTTAAACTTATTAGCATTTAAAAATGCCGTAGTACCATTAAAAAATAAACTGTCGCCAAGGTAGGTACGTAAACTATGAATCACATCGGCTCCTTTATTATAGACAGTAGGACCATAGGTGTGCAAACTATCCATCGGAGAAATAGCTCGGTAGCCTTCGTCTCGTATATGAGCATTATTTAAAACGGAGTAGTGATTAGCGCGATAAGCATCTAAATAGCTGGATCGACCGTAAGTAAATTCTTGGTGGAGTTGCTCGGCATAACTAGCCCAACCTTCATTCAGCCACATGTCGCCAGCTGTGCGACAGGTTACTAAATCGCCCCACCAGTGGTGCGCCAGCTCATGAGCAATAAGAGTTTCGTATGTTAATGAGCCATCGATAAAAGCGGTGCCAATGTGAATATTCGTAGCGTGTTCCATAGCGCCTTGTGCGAAAGGAACTAGAGTATATCCTACTTTCGGAAAAGAATGTGTGCCAAAGTTTTTCTCCAACATTGAAAAAGAGGATTGCAAATTCGCAAAAGAGGCATTGACTTTATTGGTATCTACAGCAGGTGCAGCTATAGTGGTTGGGGTGACGCCCGCATTCCCGTTGAGCGATTGGTTCACCCATACGTAATCGCTTACAGCAACAGCAGCTAAGTAACTTGGTATTTCTTCATCTAGCTTGTAGTGCCACTCAATATCACCACTATTTAATAAAGTAGAACCCTGAAAAATACCATTGGTTACGGCCATGTGAACTGCTTTGGTCGTGATGAAAAATTCGTACGAACTACGCTCAACAAAATTATCAAAGCATGGGTGCCAAAATCTTCCTATTGAATGAGGCTGTGCGTTGAAACCAACCCCCATTTGAAAGGCATAGTTCCCAACATAGTAAAAGCCACCCCAGGTAGCGTCTTGAGGCGGGTTGCCTTGATAGAAAATATCTACTGTGGCCGAGTCGCCTTGGTTGAAAGTAGTAGGAGTGGAGATAAAAAGGCTGTTTCCACTTTGACTAAAATTGACCACACTATTATTCCATAATATATTATTTACCGTGAGTCCTTCTAAATCGAAAATGACTTGGGTTTGACCATTAATTTTTGATGCTAGCAAAATCTTAGCATGTGCTTGTATTTGCTTTGAGGCAAAATCAGTAATATCGCAATAGATAGTTGTTTTTTTTATATCAATGCTATCACTTCTTGAAGCATCGGCAGCAAAACTGCCAAACGAGCTAAATAGAAAAATTAAAAAGATTAATGAACGCTTCATGTAAATATCAATTTAGTATAAAGCTACGAAATAATATAGGTTTCGTAATTTTTCTGCTATTGTGTTGTCAACAAGTAAAGGCGCAAGACTCCAGTAAGAAGTATAAAGGTTATGTTTTAAGCTCGGTTGTAATTGCGGATTTGAATAATGGATTTGATGTAGATAAATTTATAACACGCGTTCAGCGAGATTCTACTTTTTATAAGGCATTTAAAACGCTCAGTTTAGTTGGTTTTACTCAATACAACGACATTAGGTTTTATACGAAATCAGGAAAAACAAAAGATTATTACAGCAGCATAAGTCGTCAAGAGGTTGACGGAAAATGTAGAACCATGCAAAACTCTGATGAGAAATTTTCAAAAGGGTATTATACAGAAAAAGGAAAGCCTCGGCATATTACTTCAAAGTTCTATGAACGTCTTTTTATGATCGATGAAAAAACGTGCGGAGAGGATAATATTGTAAATGGTAAACTGTCGGCTGATGAAAATAAAAGAATTAATCAGCTTAAAGAGTTGGTGTTTAAACCTGGCAAGTCTATCCAAGGAGTGCCCGGAGTGGGAGCAAAGGTTGGTATTTTTGAAGACGAACGAAAAGAACAGTATAATTTTTCAATAGAAAAAGTGTTGTACAACGGGGATTGGTGCTATGTTTTTAAGGCAGCTCCTAAAAAAGAGTTTGAAAAAAATAATGTAATTAATTATCTAAATTCTTGGGTGCGGATTAAAGATAAGGCGATTGTGCAGCGTAAATACTCCTTGAGTTATAAGACCTTACTGTATGATTTTAACGTTCAAATGGATGTTAAGCTAAAGACACTTAAAGATCTGCTAGTTCCTTATGAAGTATATTACAAAGGCAATTGGCATTTCCTTGGTAAAAAGAGAGAAATTGCAGAATTTACCACATTAATTACTGACTTTAAATAAGGAGATAAGAAAAAAAGATTATGAATAAAATAATTAGTTTGACCATTTGTTTCATTACAATTTTTTTCAGCGCTTGTAAAACAAAGCAAAAAGTGATAGAATCTAAGGAAGCGCTCAGTTCGGAATCAGTTGCTGAAACTTTAGTAAACAATGGATGCGAAGATGGTAAAAATAATGTCATTTGGCTACCGGCGGACCTTAGTTCCCTCAAAATTAAACCTCTTGAGAGTCGGTTTGACTTATATGAACTTAAGGGAAATGGAATTCAAAATATTGTTGAGCGTAATTTCAAAAAGCAAACTTCATACACCTTACAAATGCCGTTGCGCGTAAAGGGTAGCGTGGAGTGCACTTTGTTTGAGGTTTTTAATCTATCCGATATGGAAACGTACGAAGGAAATGGAGGTACTATTGCTTGCGCGCTCTCAGGGGCTGCGGGCAGCCCGATGGACGGTCAGCTAACTTTTAATTCTCAAATAGGAGTTCGGATTACTATTACAGTCAATGAGGATACGTTTTTGTTTCTTCCTATCATAGCTAATGGGCAACGGTATTACCTCAGTGTTCAGGAAAAATTTCATACAGAAGTTAAAAATCATTTGCAGGTTTATGGAGTTCGTTTTCTAGATTAAATTAAGCTAGTCATTTTTTGTTAAGATTCATTTTATGGAGTGCTGCTTTTATAATTGGTATCATTATTGATGTATACATTTTTGATTTCAATTTAATGTTAAACCCAAATTGATTAACAAAATATTTTCAAAGCTTGTGAACAAATAGGTTGTATGGCTACGTCTATGTAAGTACCTTTGCGCTCGAAATTGTGGGGGGAGGTTCAGAAAAAGAGAATAAAATTATATGAGACAACTTAAGATAGCTACTCAGATTACTAACAGAGACAGTCAATCAGTAGAAAAATATTTACAGGATATAAGCAAACTTCCAATGGTAACGCCGGAAGAAGAAGCAAGCTTGGCAAGAGAGATTAGAACAGGGAGTGAAGCCGCTCTTGAAAAATTGGTAATGGCCAATTTGAGATTCGTAGTATCTGTGGCAAAACAGTATCAACACCAAGGTTTGACCTTGAGTGATTTAATCAATGAAGGAAACTTAGGATTGATAAAGGCCGCTGGGCGTTTTGATGAAACCAAAGGGTTTAAATTTATCTCTTATGCTGTATGGTGGATTCGTCAATCAATTTTACAAGCATTGGCTGAGCAAGGTCGTTTAGTGCGTTTGCCACAAAATAAAATTGGAGCCTACAACCGTGCAAACAAAGCAATTATCGCTTTTGAACAAGAGCACGAAAGACAGCCTTCTGTAGAAGAGCTTTCTAAAATTCTTGAAATGTCAGAGACTGAGCTTTCTAATATTTTTACAAGCAACACTCGACATGCTTCTTTAGATGCTCCGGTTACAGACAGTGAGGATGTGAGCATGGGTGAATTGCTTGAAGGGAGTAATGATACTGATAATACAGTTATGCAAGACAGTTTGCGCAACGAAATTTTTAGAATTTTAAAATCGTTGAGTCCTCGTGAAAGTGAAATCGTAATGGCTTATTTTGGATTGGGTGGTGCAGAAGGACCAACTATTGAACAAATTGGTCAGAAATATGATTTGACTAAAGAGCGAATTCGTCAGATTAAAGAACGTGCTATCAAGCGTTTGCAGAAAGGGCGCTATAGTAAATCTTTGCAAGCTTATTTAGGATAGTAATATTCCAATGAAAAATTTTAACCCGTCACGCTATCGCGTGACGGGTTTTTTATTATTGAGGTGCGACACTTCTTTTTCCCGTAAAATTGTAAGCGGTCTACTTTTTCTTCAACTTAGATTGCACAAAGCTTCTATTGATTTTAATGCCAAAAAATTCAAACTTATTCCTGCTTTCTAAGATTATCATCAATATGTTCTAAAGCGGTAAACCAATCTTCGCCAAACTTTCTAATAAGCGGTTCTTTTAGAAATTGATAGACAGGTACTTTAAGTGTTTCCCCAAGCTTACAAGCAGGTGCGCAAAGTGTTTCCCTGGGCTGATAATTAATAAATTCTGCGGTCTCAGTTTTTGTATATAGGATAGGGAAGAGGTGACAAGATATTGGTTTTTTGAAAGAAAGCCTGCCTTCTGAATGTGCTTTTTCAATCAGACATTTCACAACACCCTTATTATCATAATATCCATACACACAAATACCGTCATCCACTATGGGCGTTACAAAGGTAAAATCATCATCTAAGGTATGAGTACCGCTTTTTTTTACTTCTGCGCGAGCGGCGGGTGTCATTTCATTTTTTATTTCATCAAACGCATTTTCTACCTCATGAAGCTCTTCTTCGGTAAGAGGGGCGCCTGCATCGCCTTCCACACAGCAGCCGCCTTTACACTTTGATAAGTCACAAACAAACTGTTTTTCGAGAATGTCCTCGCTGATTAAAATATCGTCTATAATTATCATTTAGTCCATTTTAAAGATTTGACCATCTGTTCTATATCTTCTATTAAAAAATCATTGACTGGCTGTAAACTATCAGCATTAGGAGCTACATCAAAATACAGTGCTCCACGTAAAAAATGCTTAACAGAATCCGTGGCATAAAACTGAAAGGCGGAGGCTGAGTTTCCACCTACGTTATAGAACACACCATGAACATTATTCTCAGTATGAAAAACTGGGTCATTAATGTAATCTGCTTTTTTAGTGTGATAATAACTTAGCTGATAAGAATCTTCTAGAAGCTTTGAAAGGCTAGTCTGACTCGTAATTTCTTTATAGCTTATGAAAACTTTTCCTCCCAAGGTTTTAAAATCAATATTAATCCACCAAGGGTTTTCTGTTTCCTTGTCAAAAAAAAGACTGTCTTTTTCAACCGTTCCATAAACTGGATAATCAAACTGATACGGGTAGGAGTCTTTTGAAAAACTTGTATATTCTTTTACAGGCAGATCTACAGCTGCATATCCCCGTGGTTTGGGGATATAGACTTCTTCTCGGCAGGCCGAGAGAAGAAAACATAAAAGGACGGTTGTCACCATGGTCGAAGAAATATTCTTCATTCGCTTTTTATCGACTCTTCGTTTTTTGCAGATCATTTATTATTCTTTATTCTACTACATTCTTTCCGGTGCATCAATTCCTAAGAGAGATAAACTTTCAGCGATAGTTTTTTTAGTAAGATGAGCTATAGCAATTCGCAAAGACATTTTTTCTTCTGTTTCTGCACCTATGATTTGGTGTAAATTTAAAAAACTGTTCATACTTTTAGCTAGTGAGAAAACGTAATTACAAATTACGGATGGGCTATAATCTAATGCGGCTTCTTCAATAATTGAGCTAAAGGTTTCTAACTGTATAAGCATTTTTCTTTCATCAGCATTTAGCTCACTACCAGTAATACTTCCAATCGAATCGGCTTTGCGAAGAATAGAAGAAAGTCGCGCATGTGTGTATTGAACAAATGGCCCTGTAAACCCTTGAAAATCTATACTTTCCTCAGGGTTGAAAATCATTTTTTTCTTTGGGTCTACTCGCAGTAGATAAAACTTGAGTGCCCCCATTCCAATGGTTTGATATAAGGTTTCTAATTCCTCATTGGTAAATCCATCGACCTTGCCGAGTTCTTCGGTATTTTTTTTAGCAATAGCGAGCATTTCATCTACCATATCATCAGCATCTACAACCGTGCCCTCTCTGCTTTTCATTTTTCCATGAGGCAGTTCTACCATGCCATACGATAAATGATGTACGCCACTTGCATGTGATTTCCCCAATTTTTCTAAGATTAGTTTCAGCACTTTCATATGATAATTCTGCTCATCACCAATCACATAAACTGATTTTTGCATTTGTTCCTGTTGATACTTTAGCTCAGCAGTTCCAATGTCTTGCGTAATGTATACAGAGGTGCCGTCGGCACGTAATACTAGCTTTTCATCAAGCCCATCTTCTTCTAAATTAATCCAAGCGCTACCGTCTTCTTTTGTATAAAAAACTTCTTTCTCTAAGCCTTCCTCTACCTCTTTTTTACCAAGAAGATAAGTTTCAGATTCATAATAATACCGATCAAAAGAAATGCCTAATCGCTTATAGGTAACTTCAAAACCGTCATAAACCCAAGCGTTCATTTTTTTCCAAAGTTCAACAATTTCTTCATCGCCAGCTTCCCATTTTCTAAGCATTTCTTGCGCTTCTAAAAAAATCGGTGCTTGACGTTCGGCATCCTTTTCTGCAATGCCTTGGTCAACTAGCGTTTTAATTTGCTCTTTGTAAACGTCATTAAATTTTACATAATATTTCCCTACAAAGTGATCTCCTTTAAGTTGGGTACTCTCAGGAGTTGCCCCTTGGGCAAATTGTTGCCAAGCAATCATGCTTTTGCAAATGTGAATACCACGATCATTGATTAAATTAGCCTTGCAAACAGAAAATCCATAGGCGTCATAAATTTTGGCAATGCTATCGCCCAAAAAATTGTTTCTCAAATGACCAAAGTGCAAAGGCTTATTTGTATTGGGAGAGGAAAACTCCACCATGATTTTTCCGTCAGCCTGCTTTTCTGCCATGCGACTTTCTACATTATTTTTTTCTTGAGCATAGCCTAGTAAAAGCGAGTCAGTCAAGGATAAGTTTAGAAAGCCATTGATTACATTATACCCCTTAAAATGGGCTTGATTCGACTCCATTATTTTCTGCCCTAATTCCTCTGCAATTTCAGCGGGCTTCTTTTTGGCCAATTTGCTCAAATTGAAAGTCACTATCGTATAGTCACCTTCAAATTCAGCCTTGGTTTCATTGATATGAATCTCATTGAGCTCAAGAGACTCGCCGTATAAGTCATGAACAGCAGTAGCGCCGATTTCTTTTATCTTATGATTAAAATTCATGGGATTGTAAAACTTGTGAACAAATGTAACACCGTGATTTCAAGCTCCGTTAAAAAAGCTTAGTTTTGTGGCAATGAAAAATTTTGGATTTCTTTTCATGGTGGTGTTGTTTTTCTCAGCCTGTGATGATGACTTTAAAGTAGGGGCAGATTATAAAGAAGTGACTATCGTTTATGGCTTGCTAGACCATGGCAGTTTGACGAATGAACAATATATTAAAGTAACTCGTGGCTACTATAGCGAAACTGAAGATAATCTTTTGTTGGCTGCCAATATAGATTCTATTTATTATCGTGACTTAGATGTAAAAGTAGAGGAGTATGACAACGGTAATTTGACAAAAACTATTAATTGTATCCGAGTAGATTTGGCTAGCTTGCCCGTTCCAATTAGGAAGGAGAGTGGTGTGTTTGCGGATAGCCCCAATTACGCTTATCGTTTTATGGAACCGCTAGACGCGAATAGAGAATATAAGTTGATTGTAAAAAATAATGAAAGCGGAAGTGTAATCACCGCTCGAACTGGAATTATTAGTACCGACCCTAACATTTTTACGATTATCAAGCCTTTTACGGCTAATGATCAATTGCAATTTGGAGAACCGTTGCAGACGTATACTTTTAGTTGGAAAGCACCACCCAAAGCCGAGCTGTTTGATATTTTATTAAAATTCTATTACGATGATATCAATTTGGTATCAAAGGATACTGTGAAAAAGTCAGTTGATTTAGCATTGGGCTCTTTTATTCCTAGAAATGCAGGTGCTATGAGTTTTGAGATGGATAATGTTGTTTTTTATTCTTTGCTAAGTGCTAATATTGGCGCTGCGCCGGCTAATATTATTCGTAGAGTTGATACGACTCAGTTGTTCTTTGTTGCGGGGGATACGGTTGTTCAAAAATATATTGACGTTAATAACGCTCAAGGAGGTTTGACTAATGATCAGATTAAACCTATCTACACAAATTTGTCGAGAGATGGGGTTTTTGAAAAAGATGTAGTTGGGATATTTGGAGCAAGATCTACACGCTTCGTTGGTAACTTAGTTTTTGATACAAAGACTTACGATACCTTATACTACAGTGATAAAACACGAAATTTAAACTTCGTAGGAATCTCTCTCAATTAGAAATTGTCTCTGAAATCTTTTCTACGCAATAGTTTTAAATCTTGCAATACGGAAGCCTTTACATTCAGTGAGAAATTGTAACTCTTTCTAAAACCAAAGGGAACAACATTAATTCTCATTTCCCAACAATGTAAATCTCTAAAAATGTCAATTGAAGTAAAGGTTAAGTTTTTATTGATAAAATCATAACCACTTTGTAATCCGATTTTCCATTTCGGAGTCAGATTTACATCGCCCGAGAAATTTAAATCCTGACCAAATGACAAGGTATCCTTAAAGTTGTTTGTGATATTGTCTCTCTTGTACAATTTATTAAAACGCATGTTATAGTTGACTCTCAGTGTAAAAGGGATATTAAAATCAACATAGTTACCATAGTCCAATCCATTGTCAACCAGGCGTTCATCTGTTTCCTCCGTACGCTCGTCTCGTTTCCGGTCTAAAGGGAAACTAGCCCCAATAGCCACAGTAGCACTCTCAAATCGTAAAAACTTTTTGTCCGTCTTATAGTAAAAATCTTGTTTTCGGACGAGTGTGTTGGTATCAATTGCATACGGACTAAAGCTAGCTCCTGATGAGATATTAATTTTTTTGAAAAGAGTTGTTCTGTAAGACATAACTAAGTTTCTCCAGTTAAAAGAATCTATTGCCATATTGTAAAATGTACTAAAATTTAAACCATCTATTAAGTTTACTTTTTGTGCCTTGCCATTGCTATCTTTTGAGTTTATCTTCATTTGAAGATTGTTGCCTAAGTTAAATCCTATACCACCGATTTCTCCATTAGGAGGTCCGCCAAATGGCTGGCCAGCGAAGTAAGACAGTCTTGACCTAGTAAAGTTTTGATCTCGATAGGTGTCGTAATAATTACCATAACGAGCTAGGCCGAAATCAGGTCGATATTGGAAATTAATTCTCGGAGTCATTACGTGGCGAATACCAGCGATTCGTCCTTTGTTGAATAGTTTGATACCATAAATCCGAGTTGAAAAATCAGCATTAATATTAAAATCTCTAGCCGTATAAAAACCATTGTTGATAGAAGAATCAATTTTTTCATTTTGAAAATCATAGGATTGAAATAGCCTTTTTGAAAACCAATATTCATTATAAGAGGTTGTAAAATTTGCATTGATATATCTAAATAAATTGTAGGTAGCTGTTATCGGAACGCTATGCTTGATTCCATTATTAAAATCATTGACATTGAGCGTTTGAAAATTGAGCTGTGTATCAATAAACTCATACTCATTGACTGCAGATAGCTGATAACTTGCTGTGATTTTTTCATACCAGCGTGGCTTGATTACATCCTTTCGAAATTTGAAAGGATATAATTGATTTGCTGAGAAATTGATTTCAGGTAAAGTCACGTTTACTAGTCTAGTCTGTGTGTTTTGATTGTGCCGTGCACTAACGCTTAAATTAAAGGGTAAGCCCTCCCAGGTCTTAGAGTAATTAATAGACGAAGAGTAATTATTATTTAAATAGCGGCTAGCGTCGTATGAGTTATTCGTATAGTACTGGCTGGTTCCTAATGTAACATTTGCCGAGAAATTAGTTCCTGGTTTTACATTTCTATCGAGCTGATGTGACCAGCGAAATATGAAATTTTTAGATGTGTTTCCTGCACTGTTTTCAAACTCATTTCCAATCTTATTATAGGCATAATCAAATTGTAAATTACCTTTAAAACGGTAGCGCCAAACGTAATTATTGATAGCGCCGATACGATAGGTTCCTAATGAATAAATATCTGCCTGGGCCAATAAATCTAAATGGTCATTTATTGCAAAGTAGTAACCACCACCTCGCAGCCCAAACCCAAGATTTTGGCTCATGTCATAGGTAGGTAATTTAAATCCAGAACGCTGTCCTTTTTTGAGAGGAAATAATCCAAATGGGAGGTAGAGTGGAGTAGGGATATCTTCTACTACCAAGTTGGCTGTTCCGCTCACCGCAACTTTATTTGGAATAATTTTTACTTTTTTTGCCGAAATACCAAAGTGAGGGTGCTCTAAGTTACAAGTGGTATAAATATTATTTTTGCCAAAAATACTTTGGTCCTTATTCCTTTTAATTTTTTCACTTTTAATAAAGCCTTCGCCGTATTGGCTATAGGCATTGCTTAAAACGGCCCGCTGCGATTTGAAATTAAATCGCATTTCTTTGAATTTTGTTTTCTCTTCTGCTTTGGTAAGCAGATGTTGATCTACAGAATCTTTCTCCCAATCCAATGGGCTAGCCTTCATTGTGCTAGAATCTTGTATATATTCTATAAAGCTAGCATCCACCACAATATCTTGATACTTAATTTGAGCATCCCGATAGAGAAGTAAGCGTTTATTGGCAGCGTCATAAACTATAGAATCATAAGATTCATAAAAAACCGGATCGGACAGATCGCCCTTAGCGATTGGTATTTTTTTTTGAAGAGAATCAGTTTGTACCGAATCGGATGGTAAAGTATCTTGGACTATGGCGCTTGAATCAGGGTTCTGCGCCGCTGTTAAAAGATTGACAAATAACAGAATGGCTAACAGAATATATCTGCTAGAGTCACTTGCTAATAGTCGGAATGAATTAACTTTACGCAATCAAATTAATTTGCGGTAAATGTAAGCTTATCACAAGCAATGTACTTACGGCAAGGGTTAAAGGATTTATAACAAATTAAAATATGAAACTAAAACAGTTATCAATGGTCACACTTATCGTGGCATTTATGATGGGCAGTTTGTATTTGCTCGCTGCGCCGGTTGTCCCTACGCCAGCAGTTAAGAAAATAAGTAAAATTGTTATTGATGCAGGACATGGTGGTAAAGATCCAGGCTGTCATGGTCAATATTCGTATGAAAAGAACATCGCCTTAGATGTTTCAAAGAAGTTGGGTGATATGATATTAAAGTTCATGCCAAATGTGAAAGTATTATATACTCGTGATTACGATATACTGGCCGGAGGGGACGATTTAAGCATAAAGCAATCACTTCGCTACAGACATCAAATGGCTAACAGTGCCAAAGCCGATTTGCTAATTTCTGTACATATTAATTCAAGTCCGAAAAGGGTAACTACGGCCAATGGTACGGAAACGTATGTACTTGGGCTAAGTCGCACTGATCAAAAAGAAGGTGCGATAGGTGAGTTTGCAGGGAACTATGTTTCGGATGAAGGGCTGCTCGACCCAAGAGATCCTCTCAATCAAATTTTAATAGCGCAGTATTCTCAAAGTTTTTTAACAAGAAGTATTTTATTAGGGAAGTCGATAGAAGATGAGTTTTCAAAACAAGGACGCAAGAGTAAAGGAGTCAAACAAAAAAGCTTAGAGGTGTTAGCCGGCACGGCTATGCCTGCTGTATTAGTGGAGCTAGGATTTTTAAATAATCCCAGTGAAGAAGCGATGTTGAATAGTGAAATTGGTAAAAATAAATGTGCGCTTGCTATTTTTAGAGGGATTGAAAAGTATAAGTCTGAAGTAGAAAGTGTCGGTAAAACGAACTAATGAATATTGTAAATTTTGATAATTTATGAAGATAGCGAATGAAGTAAAAATTGGATTATTGGGTGTGATAGCTGTGGCTATTTTCATGCTAGGGTTCAATTATTTAAAAGGAAAGGGAATGCTTTCAAGTGCAAGAACTGTTACAGCAAAGTATGACGATGTGAGTGGATTGACTTCCGCCAATCGAATTACACTCAATGGTTACGAAGTAGGCTCTGTAAGTGATATATACTTGGAGGGCGGTACTATTGAGGAGGGTATTACAGTAGAAATGTCTATTGACAAAGAAATAAAAATTCCTAAGAATTCTTCAGCATCTATTGTAGCCGACGGATTATTAGGAACAAAAGCAATTCAATTAACATTGGGAAATTCAAATGAATACTTGGATGGAGATGGAACAATTCAAGGTCAAATCCAAGATGGGATGATAGACAAAGTGGGAGATCAAATTGATCCAATTATGAAACAATTAAAAGAGACCCTGTCTTCTTTAAATGAATCGGTAGCTTCCATTAATAATATTCTGACACCCACTACGCAGCAGAATATAAAAAATTCGGTGGCTAGCCTAACGAGCACCTTGGATCAATTTGAAGGTTTTGCAAAAACACTTAACAATCAAAAAAGTAATGTTGACCAGGTCATGAATAATATGACGAATATCTCTAGCGATTTAACAGGGTTCTCTAAAAATCTTAATAAAAACAATGGGGTAATAACTAGAACCTTATCAAACCTTGAAACGACTTCTCAAAACTTCAGTAAAATTCAATTGGAGCAAACCGTGGCGAAATTAAATACTACGATTGGTTCGCTGCAATCAACACTGAACAAAGTAAATAATGGTAAGGGGAGTATGGCCTTGCTTATGAATGATGCTCAGCTATATAATAATATAAAGAATACAAGCGCGACTTTAAACAACCTATTATATGATTTAAGTGCGCGACCACACCGATATGTAAACTTAAGTTTGTTTGGTGGGAAAAAGAAAAAGGCATCACCACCGTTGAAGGCACCTAATGGCGATTAAGAAGATGGCAAAATATGGACAAGTTTTAGGGATGCTTCTGATTACAGTAGCATTTTTTAATGTGACCGCTTTTGCCCAAATTGATTCAACGAATCGAATACAACTTAGTGATAGCTCGCAAGCCAATCAAACCAAAATAAAAATTGTGCATGCCGATAGCCTACGAGCTATCAAAGTGTCAACGGATGGGTACACGAATAAACTAATTGGCAATGTACAGGTCCGTAGCGACGATGTTGTGATGTACTGCGACAGTGCTTATTTGAACGATGTTGACAATCGAATTAAGGCATTTGGAAGCGTAGACATTCGCCGGGGTGGAAGCACTTCGGCGAAGGCTGATTATGTAGAGTATATAGGTAATACGGCTCAGGCCTTTATGAAGGATAATGTGCAGGTATTTGACAATGGTAACAATTTAATTACTGATGATCTTAGCTACAACTTAAAATCAAAAATAGGTATCTATAAAAATGGAGGACAACTTGTAACTGATGGGACTACAATTAGTAGCGACTACGGCAAATATAACGGACGTTCAAAACAGTCTTATTTTAAAGGAAATGTATTTATCACAAGCCCTGATAGTGATATTGAATCAAAGGAACTAACCTATAACACAGATTCAAAAAAAGTTGTATTTCTAGATGAATCTACGGTGTTCTCGAAAGACGCTATGATTGAAACTAAAGCGGGTACCTACAATCAAAAAACGGGTAAAGCTAGTTTTTCAAAAAGAACAACTGTTAACAACGAGACACAAATTATCACCGCAGACAAATTAACTTATAACGAAAAATCAGGCTCCGGAAAGGCGAGAGGTAATGTAGTTATAGTGGATAAAGTTGAAAACACTATCATTTATGCCCAAGTAGCTAATTATAACAAAGAAACGGGATCGGGTAGTGCTAAAGGGCGCGTAATTATAGTAGATGAAAATGAAAATACAGTTCTTTATGCTGATGCAACTCGGTATAATAAGGCGACTGGCTATGGTGTAGCCACGGGTAACGTACGCTATACAGATACAACTGAAAACCTTGAACTTACGGCCGGTAAGGCTGAATATAATGAACACAATAGTTTTTTATTGGCAACCCAGAAGCCAATTTTGACGACCATAAATGAGAAAGACACCATTCTAATTGTTTCGGATACAATGATTTCTCTTCGCTCGGTAGATACACTAAACTTAAAAAGCAGGGTTATTAAAAATGGCCAGTCTGTGTATACCTTATTGCACCAAAAGCATTTGGAATCTTACGAGGATAAAAAGATAATTATATGTAATAAGCAAGTTCAAATTTATGGCGACAGTATGCAAGCCGTTTGCGACAGTATGATTTATGAACAATCAGATTCTTTGTTTCATCTATTTAAAAAACCAATTGTTTGGAATCAAAATCAACAAGCGGAAGGGGATACGATTCATATTTATATGGCGAATAATAAAATTCGTAAAACAGAGCTACGAGCTAATGCTTTTATTATAAATGATACGCAATACCCTAGCTTGTATAATCAAATTAAGGGGATTAATATTGATGCCTTCTTTGCTGATAATGAAATTAAACGTGCAATTGTTTTGGGTAACGCTCAAAGTATTTATTACGCTACTAATGAAGCCAAAGAGTTTATAGGATTAAACAAAGCAGAGGGGGCAAGAATTAAAATTCTATTTAAGGCAAAAGAAGTAAATAGAATTGTATTTTACAACCAACCCAAAGGGGCATTTTATCCTATGGAAAAAATAAATAAAAAAGATCAATTTTTATCGGGCTTCCAATGGAGAACTGAACTACGCCCACAATCACGAGAACAACTAAGAAATAGATAAAGAAATGAGCAGCTATGTATTAAAAAATAGACATAAACTTAAAAAGTTGGTTTTGGTTGCTGTAATTTGCTTGGCTATAACCGGAGGACTATCGTATTGGTTAGCCAAAAATAACTATCCCGCTCCGCTAGGGGAGATAGGGTTCTCAATTAGCTATTTCCTTCTATTTATTTCGCTATTCGTATTGTTTGCTTCGGCTATCTCACTGTTGCTGATCAGTATTTTAGAGGCGGTCGGATTTTGGCATAAATAAAATACCTCCTCGAAAGAAGGTATTTGTTAGTGAATTTACTTTTAAATATTAGTAGCGATTGTAACGACTAGAATTTTTTCTCTTAGGTTTTTTACGACAGCATTGTTTCTTACAATTAGGTCTGCAAGTTTTGGCTTTAGTTTTTGAGCAACAAGCCTTTTTGCAACTTGAATTGCACTGACTTTTATTCGATTTTGAGCAGCTGGATTTTGCACAAGTATTCTTTGAGCAATTCGCCTTGTTTTTACAACAAGCTTTCTTACTAGACTTGTTACAAACTTGTTTTGTACTGCAAGTCTTATTGTTGCACTTACTGCAATCTTTCTTAGAGCAAGAGGAGCGAGCTCCAGAGCAAGATTGCTTATTACAGGAAGATTTACAATTGTCATTTTGGGAACAACCTTTTGTATGACAGTTTGCATTTCTTTGATATTGGCGTTCATGAGCACACATTCTCTTTGCTTTACAACAGGCGCGTCCTACATTAGATGTGCACTCGCTATTACAGGCATCTACGCTTTTCTGGTGCTGACACATTCTTTTTTCATGACAACAATTTCTTTTGTGAGTGTTTTGACAACATGCTTTTTTACAGGTTGGGTCACTTACAGAGTTTGAAGGTTGCAATCTCCGTGAGCCATTGAAACCATTGACTTCATTGCGGTAATTCATGCTTCTAACAGAACGTTTTCCATAATTACGAGCTACTCTGAATCCGCCTTCTGTAGAATTTGGAGCATAGCCCATGTTTCGCTGCGCTTGAATTTCTTGATTGGATAGGAAACTAAAACAGCTTATCAGCACTAAGGCAAATAGTTTTTTCATAATAAAAATTTGTAGGGTAAATATAAGGAAAGCAATAGTCTTTTAAAAAGCGAAAGTATTATTTGTTGATTTTACTAGTTTCTCCTTGATTTATTGAATAATTTTTCTTCATCCGCTTTATTTAGCAATGCAAGAATTGGATTGAAAATAGTATTATGCCGAGTGTTTTATGATATTTATGGAATAGGTGGGTATTTCTAAGAAGTACCAAATTGCTTCAACTAGCAATTGAACATAATATTAATTATAGGAAAAATTGAGCAGAATCCCAATAATAGTTAGAACCCCAGTAGTAAGTATTCCAAGCCAAACGGTCTTTGATATTCGATTAATGAAGGAATGATGTCTTCTTTGAATCTGCAAACAAGTTCTACGTAATTCTCATTTCGCTCTTGTAATACGCCATTCGGAAATAAAACATTCTCAATCTCTACTTTCATATTAGTTAAATCTTCGTACTGGCGTTTGATATGTGCACGATATTTCGTTTTAATTCGCTCGTTGATCTTTGTGATTTTTGCTAATTGAGCTTGAGCTGATACTGATAAATTCGGACTAATTCTATCGGCAGATTGGATTGTCTTTTTATACGAATTTTCAATAGCTTCTAGATCTATTAATAATTGAATATATGCAGGATCGGCCGTTGATTTTTCTTTTAGCGCATTCTTAAGCGGCTCAAAGCTTTCCTTGTATCCATGATTCATTAATTTGTTTAATTGTTTTTCTGAAAGTATTGATAATGAGTTTCTTATAAACAAAATTGGATATTCTATTTTATGGTACTGAAACAAAGTTTTCAGCTCACACCAATAAGCTATTTCGCTGCCGCCCCCTATAAAAGCAAGGTTTGGTAGTATCAGTTCTTGATATACTGGTCGCAAAATTACATTTGGTGAAAAATATTCAGAATTAGACTCAATTATGTTCAAATTCTCTATTTTTTGATCACTATTTACAATTTTCCAACCATTTTCTGCTTTTTCTATGCGCTCTCGTACGTTTTCATTTAAATAGAATAAATTCAACTCCCTAGGTTCTACCTGGACCTTATAATCTTTCGATAATAATTTATTATGTTCAATTACGATACGATGAGAAGTTAAATTTTCAAGCTCATTTTTGATTATGGGCTTCAACGACTCTTTAAGGCGTTTGTCGTCAGCATCGAGTGCGATTAGTCCATATTCTCCAAGCAGCAAATGCACAAAGTGCTGCGTAGCCTGGCTTAGCGTCTTTTTACCGTCATACGCTATCAAAATTTGTTCTTTAAGCTTCACTTCAGCTTCGGAGTTCCCAAATTGTCCAAGTATTTCATCTCTAATTTCTACTAAACTAGCCGTCGAAAAACGACCGCAAGCGCCTGTTTCATTCGGAGACCACTGATATTTTTTATTTTTAAAATTAAAAGTCCCGATTTCCTCAATATCATTATCCTCGCTGCCGATAAAATAGACTGGGATAAAATTGTAGCCTGATATCTGCTCGGTGCATTCTTTAGCCAAATTGATAGCATGAATAATTTTGTATATAAAGTATAAATAACCAGTAAATATATTGGGCTGATGAGCTGTACAAATTGTAAAGGTCTTCTTATTTAATAATTGAGCAATCTTCTCCCCTACTGGCGTTTTGTCTAATCTTATTCCTTGATGGGTGTACTGCTCCGTCAATACCTCTACTAAGGCTTCTCGATCAACAGCTTGTTTTTCTTTTCGTTTAATTTGATTTTTGATAGCTTCCACACTTGGAAAATCATTGATAAAAAGCTTTAATTTTTCATCTTGATTTTGGTAGTCAATCACCAATTTTGAGAAAGCGCCTGTATCGCTATACGGAATATACGCGTGCGGTTTACTCATTGATTTTACCGTCTTTGAGGTCAAGTATGGTGTCGCAGCGTTTGGCCATTTCATTATCGTGAGTTACCATAATGATCGTTTGATCAAATTCATCTCGTAGCATAAATAAATAGTCGAGTAACTCCCCCGAATGCTTACTATCTAGATTGCCGCTTGGCTCATCGGCCAGCAGCACACTTGGCTGATTCATAAGTGCTCTAGCTATAGCCACACGCTGCTGTTCACCACCACTCATTTGGTGGGGTTTGTGCTCGGCGCGTTCGTTTATATTTAGTCTTTTTAATAAATCTAAAGCTGTTTCAAAAGCTTGTGATTTAATTTTTCCGGCGATTAAGGCTGGCATGGCCACATTTTCAATGGCCGAAAATTCTGGTAATAAATGATGAAACTGAAAAACAAACCCTATTTCTGTATTTCTAAAATTAGCCAATTGCTTTGCATTTAGCTTTTCGGCATTTTTATTATTGATAATCACTTCTCCAGCATCAGCGGTTTCTAAGGTACCCATAATGTGCAGTAAAGTTGATTTTCCTGCGCCAGAAGCCCCGGTAATGCTAGCAATTTGTTTTTTGGGTATTTCTAAACTGATGTTATTTAGTATCTGTAAATCACCAAATGACTTGCTTATATTTTTTAGTTTTAACATTATTTTTCTTTACAAATCTTTGATTTGGTAGATATAAATTATATCATACATTTGCGCAAATTTAGCGAACACTAATAGAATAAATATGTTTTGGACTCTTGAATTAGCCTCTCACTTAGAGGAAGCCCCCTGGCCGGCCACAAAAGAAGAATTGTTGGATTATGCAATTCGTTCTGGTGCCCCATTGGAGGTAATCGAAAATCTTCAAGAAATGGATGATGAAGGTGAAGCTTATGAAGGTATAGATGATATCTGGCCGGACTATCCCACACACGATGATTTCTTCTTTAATGAAGACGAATATTAATAACTTTTAAAATGAAACGAAAATCCCTTACCTAGCGTGAGGGATTTTTTTGCAAAAGAAATTATTTTTTATTATGAAAAAAGTCATAGGCTTGTGATTCTATCTCACCATTTCCACTAAGTTGATTTCCACTTTCATCTTTTAAATCATACATTTCTTGAACACCTCCAATAGAGGCTGCGCCATCTATGCCCAATAAAATGGTGTAAAAAATATCCGTGAAGGAAACATCTAAAATTTACTTTAATTCTTGTTGTTGTTCTGAATCTAGATTTAACTGCTTTATAAAAGCAGCAACAGATGATTTAGAATCATTACTCATATAATCTGCTATAAAATCTTGTTTTTCATTATAAAAGGCTTCAACAAATTCCTTTGTATTCATATTATCATCAATTTAATACTATTAAAATGCCTACTCAATCCAAGCCCCTTTAATCTTTCCCTTCTCAATTTCAACTTTAATATGCTCCTCAACAGTAGTAGAAAGTTGCATGCCTATATAATCGGCGCAAACGGGATACGACTTATGCTTGCGGTCCACAAGCACACAGATTTGAATCCGCTTGGCAATTACGTTTAAAAACGGATTCAATGCATACAGTAGTGTGCGGCCACTATTAGCTACGTCGTCTATAATTACTATTGCTTTGCCGTCTAGCTTTTTCGTATCGCTCAAGCTGCTATCAATCGGGTTTCGTTTATCAATATTAATTGATATTAATCTGATCTTCGCTTTGCTTAGTTTGACAATTTTTTTCTCTAACACTTCTGCAATCGCATAGCCTCTCTTCTGCATTCCTGCCAGTACGATTTCTTTTTGATCCAAATTATTCTCGTAAATCTGGTAAGCCAACCGTTCTAGTTTGAGACCTATTTCTTCTTCGGTGAGTATTTGTTTTTTGCCCATTGCTGTGCAAAGTTAGCGCACTATTCGGGAATAGCCATTAGCCAATAGGAAATGGGCGTTGAATAAATTAATTATGAATTTCCTTACACCTATTGGCTATCTCCTAATGCCTAAAATAGAACAATCTGCATTAAATTTGTAACTCATGCAAATACTACAGCAAATCTTATTTCTACTACTCTCTGGTTTTTCCATTTGGTTTTTGGTAAGAAATATGAAGCGTCTGCGCCGAAATATTTTCTTGGGTAAAAAAGAGGAAATTAACGACAATAAACCGGAGCGTTGGCGCAATGTATTGTTGCTGGCTATGGGACAAAAGAAAATGTTCAAAAAGCCACTAGTCGCGGTGATGCACTTTATTATCTATGCTGGTTTTATAATAATCAATATAGAAATTTTAGAAATTATTATTGATGGATTAACCGGGCAGCACAGAATATTTGCTCCCCTATTTGGTGGTTTTTATACATTCCTGATTAATTGTTTTGAGATATTAGCTGCCCTTGTATTGGTGGTATGTGTACTATTTTTAATTCGAAGAAATATTATTCAAATACCACGTCTCGTTACGGGACAGTTGGCCATGGGCTGGCCCAAAATGGATGGGAATCTGATTTTGATTCTTGAGATTGTTCTTATGAGTTTGTTCTTGGGTATGAATGCTGCCGATTTAGTTCTTCAAGATCTAGGAGCAGAACACTATGCTCAGACAGGCACCTTTCTAATCTCTGGAATGCTTAAACCTATCTTTGAAGGACTTTCCATGAATACCCTAATTGGCGTAGAGCGGATTTTTTGGTGGTTACACATAGTTGGTATATTCTTCTTTATGAATTACCTGTACTATTCTAAACATCTTCATATCATTTTGGCTTTCCCCAACGCTTTTTATAGCAAGTTGCAAAGTATGGGAAGTATGACCAATATGCCTGCCATTCAAAATGAAATTAAGTATATGATGCAACCGGAGCTGGCTCCTACAGGTGAAGCTGCTAGTGCGGAGCCGCAACGTTTTGGTGCTAAAGATGCAACCGATTTAAGTTGGACCAATTTATTAGATGCCTATGCCTGTACGGAGTGCGGACGTTGTACAGCAGCTTGTCCGGCTAATCAAACTGGGAAGCTACTTTCACCTAGAAAAATCATGATGGATACGCGCGATCGTATTCAAGAAATTGGAAAAAATATTGATACAAACGGTGAATTTATTGAAGATGGAAAAACCCTGCTAAACGATTATATCACTGTTGAAGAACTGCGAGCGTGTACTACTTGTAATGCTTGCGTAGAGGAATGTCCTGTTAGTATAGATCCTCTTGCCATCATAACAGACCTTCGTCGCTACTTAGTAATGGAAGAAAGTAATTCTCCAACTGAGTGGAATTTAATGTTTAGCAACATTGAGAATAATATGGCGCCCTGGAAATTTTCTCCAGATGATAGAGATGCTTGGACGCAAGATTGATTTGATGATTTGGTAATTTGATAGTGGTTTATTGAATATAATGTAATGCAGAGTAATAAGGAAAATTTAATAGTTGATTTGACATTTGCATTTGCGGCAGATTCAGTTCGTTTTTGTGATTCTATTCTTAAAGAACTAAATTATACCCTATATTATCAATTCGGAAAATCTTCTACATCTATTGGAGCTAATGTTCGTGAAGCTCAGAACGCTGAAAGTAAGGTCGACTTCATCCACAAAATGAAAATAGCGGCCAAAGAAGCTGACGAATCAGAGTATTGGTTATTATTGGCAGAAGAAGTGTATAAAATTGAGGGAATAAAAAAATTATTAGGGCAAATAGGTTCTATAAACAAAGTACTTTCCAAAATAATATCAAGCAGTAAGAAAAATTAATAGAAATTATGAACAAACGAAAGAAGAGAATCAACAAATCAACAAATTATCAAATTATCAAATCACTGTAATGGAAGTAAAAAGAATAAACCCAAGCCAAGCACCTGAAATATTATTTTGGGTAGGTTGTGCTGGTAGCTTTGACCAAAGAGCACAGAAAATAACGAAGGCATTTGTAGAGATTCTAAACGCTGTTGATTTAGACTACGCAATACTCGGTAAGGAAGAAATGTGCACTGGTGACCCAGCGAGAAGAAGTGGGAATGAATTTCTATTTCAAATGATGGCTTACAATAATATTCAGACATTGAATATGTACAATATCAAAAAAATTGTCACGACTTGCCCGCATTGTTTTAATACAATCAAAAATGAATATCCTGAACTCGGAGGAGAGTATGAAGTCATTCATCACACTACCCTACTCCAACAATTGATAGATGAGGGCAAAATAAAAATGACAGAAGGCGGTGCGTTTAAAGGTAAAAAAATTACCTATCATGATAGCTGTTACTTGGGTCGTGCGAATGGAATTTATGAAGCGCCCCGCAAAGTATTAGAATCGTTGGATGCTGATTTGGTAGAAGTGAAACGTTGTCGAGCAAACGGTTTATGCTGTGGCGCAGGTGGTGCTCAAATGTTTAAAGAAGAAGAAAAAGGAGATAAAGGTGTGAACATTGAGCGCACGGAAGAATTGCTAGCTACTGGCGCTAGCACGATAGCTTCTAATTGTCCATTCTGTATCACAATGCTGGGCGATGGGGTAAAAAATTCTGACAAAGAAGATAGCGTTGACGTAAAAGACGTGGCTGAAATTATAAACGAAAGCATGCAGAAATTTTAGAGCTAATGCACCACGAGCTAAAAAAAATACCGACGGAATTGTCCGATGATAGCCGTGTTTGGATTTTTCAATCTTCACGCCCTTTCAATGAAAGAGAAACTTTGGAAATAAATGAACAATTAAAAAATTTCTATCTCCAATGGCAAACGCATGGTGAACCGGTAAAGGGTTGGGGGGAATTGCTTTTTGGAACGTTCGTAGTTGTGATAGCAGATGAATCGGCTTCACAGGTCAGTGGTTGTAGTACCGATGGAATGACGCGCGTTGTTAAAAGCTTAGAGAGGCAGTATTCGGTAAATTTCTTTGATCGGTTGACAATTTCTTTCTTGCATAATGAAAAAGTACAAATGCTTCCATTAAATCAAATTAGCTACGGTTTGGAAAAAGGGTTTATAGAAACGGATACCCCTCTTTTCAACAATCTAGTAGCTACGAAGGGAGCGTTATTAAAATCTTGGTTAACGCCACTGGATAAAAGCTGGCTTTGGCAACGAATTGTTGATAAGACTGCTAGCTAATTCAAAAATAAAAACCTCGTTGGGAAACGAGGTTTTCAGTGATCCGGGCGCGATTCGAACGCGCGACCGTCAGATTAGAAATCTGATGCTCTATCCAGCTGAGCTACCGGACCATTTAAGAAGTTGCGAAACTAAGAATAATTTTATTTTTTCTCACCAAAATCACAGAATGTTTATTCCTTCTTTATGATTTGGATTATAAGCATCATCTCATGACTTTAAAGTTTGCTTAGTACACTCAATAATCGTCTTTAATTAATGGCTGCCTTTGCTATTGAATATAGTATCTAATAGTTTGTAAAGCTCAGGATGTTCAGTTTTCAATAGCTCGGGCCTTTCAAAAAAGAATTCACTAGCCACAGCAAAAAACTCGGATTGATTGGTACCACCGTAAGGGCGTAATTCAGACTCTCCTACTCTGATTTTATCAATTTCTTTTCGAATCAATTCTATCCAGGGCAGCACATAGGGTTGTTTTAATAAAATCTCCGGTAGTCCGTCAATTTCTCCGTCCAAACCGTCTATCAAATGGATAAATTCATGAATGGCGGTGTTGTGCCCGTCCTGATTACTTGCAAAGCCGTTGAGGATAGCGCGCTTTGATAAAAACATTTTATAACTATAGGCGCCTGTGCCTACCATACCCAAGATGTTTCGTTCGTCTCCTTCTGTCTTAAATTCTGTATTGAAAGTGTCAGGGTACACCAAAATCTCTTTTAAGTTTTGATATTGCCAGTTAGGATAAGCAAAAATGGGTATCACTCCACTAGCAGCGATTAAGACTTTTTCTTTATCACTAATAGAAGTGCTAATAGCAGTAATTTTATAATTTGCTAAAAATTCTTCGATCTCATATTCAAATCTCTTTTTTTGCTCAGCGCTTAATTCATTGTAAAACTGAACGTTTTTAGATAGAATATTGATTGTACCGGCCGATACTTTCTTTTTGGGTTGCTTCCATTTTCTTTTTTTAAATGCAATCATAAAGAAAAGAACGAGGATTGCGATTAATATAAGAAACAAATAAGGCATGAATTTCGAAGGTAAATAGAATTGAAAACAATTATCTTATAAGATATTAGATTTTGACCTTTTTAAGGGTCACTTATATTCAAAAAAAATGCTGCCCCAATTTGGGGCAGCATTAATAAAAAATAAATTTGGTCTATTTTTTAATGAACTGAGTTGAGTAATCTCCTTCTGCGCTATTAATAGTCACAAAATAAGAGCCTGCGCTTAAATGGCTTGCATCCACTTTGTATGTGTGAAGAAGTCCTTTTGCTAAGGTTCCCATTTCAACCTTTTGTAATACTCGACCGCTTAAGTCAGAAATCGAATAAGAGGCATTATGCAAATCAATATTTAAATTCAAGTCTAAAGCCATTTTATTTTGAACTGGGTTTGGATAAGCCGTAATTTCCAAGCTATTGTTTTTTACTAAATCTTTTGAGCCAGTTGGATATACACCATCAACACTTGCGTTCATTATATTACCCGTTTGTGCATCGATTAATAATACTGTAAAGTTCATTTTAGAACCATTCATGTCTGACGGTTTGTTGTAAGTAAACGAATGACTGTATGTTTGGCCAGCTGTCATAGTTGATGGTAAGGAGCCTGCTTCACCTTGAGGGGTACCTAATACCGCCCGAGCTACAAAATCATAAGCCATTTGATCAGCCGGAATCGGATCCGGAGCTGCTTGGTAGTCAACACCGCCACCTACTAATGGGCGATTGTTTGTTTGGCTACTGTAATAGTTTCTTTGATCCCAGCCAGAACCTGTTCCGGTTACATCGTGCTCAGTAACTACCATAGCTAATCTGTAATCTCCTGAAATATTCACGGCAGGTTTTACATCAATATTCACTGTAAAGCTGTTGGGTGCATTGGATTGATCATGTGTTTGAATAATATCAGCCATTCCAAAATCACCCTTGTATTGATCATAAGCCGTAAAAGCATCAGAAGGGTCTCCACTGAATTTTCTATCAACTACTAAGGCAGGATAACCACCAATCAAGCCACCAATATAAGAATCATAAGCTGTCACTACCATTGGATCACCATTGTGCACAGCAATAACCGCTACATCATTAGGTTGCGCATGGTGAATAGAATCCATGTACACAATACCGCGAGTGCACCAGCCACACCAAGTACCTGTAGGTTCTTCCATAGTTACTACACGCTTGGGCACAAAACCAACTCCAAAAAGCTGAGCTACAGTCGAGTCATTGGATACTTGTGCATCGTTCGCTAGCTCTGCCCAAACTTTTACATTATAAGTACTAATACTTGATATGTTTAATTGAGTGGTGAATGTCTGAGTATCATATCCTAAGGAAGGAATGTTAACACCCGTCACAGTTTGAGAAACTGGCATGTTGGTACCGTCTTGATATTTAATAACGTAAGATGTAACCGGAGCTGATCCTAAGTTTCTTACTTCTAACTCGATAGGAACATTTGATCCAGTAGCCACATAGTCAATCGCATTACTTCGTTCCGCTTTCAAGTCGTTGGCAGGTTGCACACCAGCCACAAATGTATAAAACGAATTGTCAGAGGCATTTGGGTTAGAAGTTGTCGAGCTGGTATTCAAGGCAGGTGATCCAGCTACACTATAAGCAGTGTTAGCATCGATTTGGATACCAGCAGTTAAAGCTAGCGTTACAGCACTAGCATTCGAAGCAGAACGATGATCTACAATATGAATGTCATTAGACCCTTCTTCCAACACTACTGACCAATAGCACCAAGCTGCTGCATTACTCGCTAAGCTGTATGAGCTGTACTGAATCCAAAACTGACGATTGGGAGCCGTACCAAATGTTTTAGTATACACACCGTCATTAGTACCAGTACCTTGAATTCCCCAAATACAGACAGAGTTGTCAGGAATTAAGGCAGAAGGCAATGCCGCATTTGCGCTAGCTGGTGCAGGAACAGTCGTACCTACATCAAATGTTACAATACCTGTAGTGGATGCCATAAATTGAGTTACTGCAGTACCATTAAATTGAAAAGGAAATGGAATGGTTGTAGCTGCTGACCAGGTAGGCGTGGCAGTTGTGGTAGATAAAGCAGTCCAACCAGCAGGTGCGGGTTGCTCTAAATCATTGTTTAAATCACGTGGGTTTTGACCTGCGTTTACATTTGGAATTTGCCAATATTGTGCATCTGCAAAGAATGTCAAACTTACGCAACATAGAAGAAGTAGAACTTTTTTCATTTTATATTATTTTGTTTTGAATTAGGTGGTAAGATACTCTCTTTACTATCTATTACGACCAAAACAATACAAATTCTATTAACAATACATTGCAATAAGTTAGGTATTCTATGAAAAATTACATTGACATGACAACTATTATGAACACTGAGGGTTCATTTAACAATTTAAACAGTCTTGATTAGCGGATAAAGAAAACTCTATCCCCTACTTTTGCGCGCAAATAAAAAATTATGTCTAACAGAACATTTACTATGATTAAACCTGATGCAGTTCAGGACGGACACATCGGAGCAATTTTAGCTAAAATCAATGAAGGAGGTTTCAAGATTAAAGCAATGAAAATGACTAAGCTTTCTGCTGAAAAGGCTGGTCAGTTTTATGAAGTACATAAAGAGCGCCCTTTTTATGGCGAGCTTGTTGAGTTTATGAGCAGTGGTCACATCATTGCTGCTATTTTAGAAAAAGAGAATGCGGTGGCTGACTTTCGAAAATTAATCGGAGCCACCAATCCTGCAGAAGCGGAGGAAGGCACTATACGTAAAATGTTTGCGCGTAGTTTAGGTGAAAATGCGGTTCATGGAAGTGATAGCGACGAAAATGCTAAAATTGAAGGAGATTTCTTTTTTAGTAATCTAGAAAAATTCTAGTTGAATCAAAAAAGTAAATTTTGAAAACCTTTGTCTCATACGGGCAAAGGTTTTTTACATTTCAGTGTGAAAAATAAGCGCAAAGAAAAAATGACGTATACAGAATCAAACCATTCAAAATTTCCACTACTGGCGCAGGACGAAGGGGGTGGATTTTGTACCTTTAAAATAATATATGAAATCTAAAAAAGATATAGTAGATAATTGGCTGCCTAGGTATACAGGAATTCCCTTGGAACAATTTGGTAAATACATTTTGCTTACCAATTTTCAGAATTATGTAAGTCTATTTGCTAATAATCACAATGTGCCCGTTGATGGACTAGACAAACCGATGTCTTCGGCTACCGCTGAAGGCATCTCCATAATTAATTTTGGAATGGGTTCTCCTATGGCTGCCTTAATCATAGATTTATTAAGTGCTATTGAACCGGAAGCAGTTCTTTTTTTAGGGAAATGTGGTGGATTGAAAAGTAAAAACAAAGTAGGTGATTTAATTCTTCCTATCGCCGCGATTCGAGGCGAAGGTACGAGCAACGATTTCTTTCCTCCTGAGGTACCTGCACTACCTGCTTTTGCCTTGCAGAAAGCGATATCAACTACCATCCGTGATATGGATTTAGATTATTGGAGCAGTACAGTGTACACTACCAACCGCCGTGTATGGGAGCACGATGAAGAGTTTAAAAACTATCTCCGCAGTATGAGAGCTGACGCAATTGATATGGAAACGGCCACTTTGTTTATCACCGCTTTTCATAATCACATTTCTTGCGGGGCGTTACTTCTCGTAAGCGACGAACCTATGACCCCAGAAGGTGTTAAAACGGATAAGAGCGATAAGACAGTAACCGATAAATATGTGCAACGTCATTTGAAAATTGGAAGTAGTTCGCTCAAGCAGCTTATCAATAACGGTAGAACTGTTAAGCACTTGAGGTATTGATTTTAATAAAAAGAGAAGGTCAGCGACTAGAGTCTAGCTTCAAATCTCTATTTTTGATAGGTGCAAAACGAGCAGACTTTATTACAAGTTAAAAATCTAAGTATTCACTTTCATACTGAAAATGGAACAACGGTTGGCGCAGAAGATATTTCCTTTGCTGTATCAAAAAAAGAAACGCTAGCCATTGTGGGCGAAAGCGGAAGTGGTAAGTCTATAAGTGCTTTAAGTTTGCTAGGTTTATTGCCAAGGCCACCAGCAGAGATTGCTAGTGGCGAGGCATTGTTCAACAATACAGATTTATTTAAACTTACCAAGTCAGAGCTAGAAGATATTCGCGGAAATGAAATTGCCATGATTTTTCAAGAGCCTATGACGAGTCTGAATCCTTTAAAAAAATGTGGCGAGCAAATCATGGAAGCGCTTTTACTACATAATAAACTTTCTAAAAATGAAGCACGAATTGAAACGATTCGACTGTTTGAAGAAGTGAGATTACCCAAGCCGGAACAGCTTATTCATAAATATCCTCATGAAATTTCGGGCGGTCAAAAACAACGGGTCATGATTGCTATGGCGATAAGTTGTAACCCAAAACTGTTGATAGCCGATGAGCCAACTACCGCTTTAGACGTCAGTGTACAACGAACGATTTTAGATTTGCTAAGAGAGTTACAAGCCAAATACGAAATGGCGATTTTATTCATTACCCATGATTTAGGATTGGTGAATCACTTTGCGGATCGAGTGCTGGTGATGAATAAGGGCAAAGTAGTTGAGCAAGGAGCCACCCATATGATTTTTAATACTCCCCAGGAAGATTATACCAAAGGCTTACTTCATTGCCGTCCCAATGCAGAGGAGAACGTGAAGTTTTTACCGCAGGTAGAAGATTTTTTAGAGGATAGTGAAGAGCAACTGATCAGTAGTGAACCGCTATTCGAAAAGGTCATAATTTCTGAAGAGAAAAGATTGGAAAGACTTGAAAAGTTATTGCTTGCTCAAACCATTTTGGAGACTAAGAATTTATCAACCTGGTACCCATTGCGAAAAAGCTTTTTTGGAAAAACTACGGCATGGTTTGAAGCGTTGAATGATGTTTCTCTTGAAATCAAGCAAGGTGAAACGTTGGGTATAGTAGGTGAAAGTGGTTGTGGTAAAACAACGCTAGGTAAAAGTATTGTTGGACTAGCGGATATTACTAAAGGAGACATATTGTACCAAGGAAAATCGTTGACTGGTCTATCCAAGTCAGAGCAAATAAATTATAAAAAAGATGTACAAATAATATTTCAAGACCCCTACTCTAGTTTAAACCCAAGAATGAGCATTGGACAAGCCATTCGCGAACCTATGGACGTGCACAAAATACACAGTCCTTCGGAGCGGAAGCAGCAAGTGATTTCTTTATTAGAAAAAGTAGGGATGCACGGCGCACAATACAATCGATATCCGCATGAGTTTAGCGGTGGACAGCGACAACGAATTTGTATTGCACGCGCCCTAGCCGTATCACCCAAGCTGATTATTTGTGATGAAAGTGTGAGTGCGTTGGACGTGAGTGTACAAGCACAGGTGTTAAATCTTTTAGTAAAATTGCGCGACGAGTTTAATCTTACCTATCTATTTATTTCTCATGATATTTCGGTAGTGAAGCATATTAGCGATCGCATTGCAGTTATGAACCAAGGACGCATTGTAGAGTATAATGAGGCCGAAACGATTTACAATAATGCCGAACAAGAATACACTAAAGAGTTAATCGCAAATTCTCTTTTCGAGTAAGTTTTTGTAACTTAGAATGTAAAATCAACATCAATGAAACAAATAATAGTACTCCTTAGCCTAGGTCTATTTTGTCTTCAAGCCCAAGCAGATTCGCCCCTGACCTCTACTGATTTTTATAGAGTGTACGAAGAGTATGACATTGTAGAAGAAGCGATAGACGCCAAAGGAAAAATTACCAACGACCTCATGCTATATTTATCCGATGCGGCTTATCCTGTTGATGTAAAAATGGCGGTGATCAATGCCTTGGGTTGGAATTTTAATGGACAAAATAATTACCAGCGCTATCTACGATTTGTAGAATTGCGTGCTGGCATCACTCACAAAGAAAAAGGATTTTATAAAGAAATAGACTCCGATGAAATATTGTCATTGGCTTACCTTAAAGCTATGGACAATTATTTTGACGTCGCTGAAGCAAAAAAACTTTCTTCAAGAGCCGTGGCTAGTTCTCGCAGGGCCACTCAGAGCTACACCTTCCGATTGATTGACGCGCTGATCGGAGCACAACAAGCTATGGAGGGTAATTGGTGTAACGTATATCAAATAGCCAATAGCGTAAAACTAAACCCAAGCCTTCGTTGGGATTTTCCTACCGAAGCCGACGATATTGTTTTTGATTATATGGGTTTGTATAAGAAGGATTGTCAATAATTTAGAGTACGCATTTGGTAAAGGAGAAATCCTAAATGCGTATTGATATCTATTACTGAGGAGATTTCAGTTTATATTTTTTTGACGCAAGAACCTATTCGCCTATAGCTCCTCCAACCAAAACGTAGTCATCTTTTTATATAAGTGGTAGCGCGTATTACCGCCATAGATTCCGTGGTTGCGGTTGGGATAAATTTCGCTGTCAAATGTTACGTCCGCTTTAATTAGTGCATTAATCATTTCCATAGAGTTTTGATAATGTACATTATCGTCGCCACTCCCATGGATTAAAAGATAATTTCCTTTTATCATATCTACCATATTTATTGGGCTGTTGTCGTCATAGCCGTTGGGGTTTTCTTGCGGTGTGCGCATATAACGTTCCGTATAAATATTATCGTAATAGCGCCAGTTGGTCACCGGTGCTACGGCAATAGCACTTTTGAAAACGTCGGCTCCTTTGGCTATACAAATGCTGCTCATATAACCACCATAGCTCCAACCCCAAATTCCAATACGATCTTTATCAATAAAATCAAGATTTCCAAAATATTGGGCTGCGGCTATCTGATCATCGCTTTCGTATTTGCCCAATTGCTGATAAGTCATTTTCTTAAATTCTTCTCCTCTAAAGCCTGTGCCTCTGCCGTCCACGCATGCCACCACATATCCTTTTTGCGCTAGCATCTGATACCACCAAAAGTTCCCACTCGGAAATTTGTTCGTCACCTGCTGAGACCCCGGTCCGCTATATTGGTACATGATCAAAGGGTACTGCTTGCCTACCTCAAAGTTGGAAGGCTTTATCATCCAGCCGTTCAGATTCAATTGGTCTGAAAGTTTTACATTGATTAATTCTTGTGGGCTTATGTCATACTCTTCTATTTTTTTTCTGAGTTTGCTATTGTCTTTTAGCTTTTTTATCGTGCGCCCCTCTGCATCTTTTAGTGTGTAGACCGTTGGTTTGTTTACATTGGAGTAGCTTTCTAAGAAATACTTAAACTGCTTACTCCAAGAAATATCATTCCATCCTTTGTTGGGTGTAATAATTTTTTTCTCCTTACCATTCATCAGGATAGAATATAGGTTTCGCTCCATGGGTGACTTCTCTGCGCTGCTGAAGTATATTTTTCTACGATCTTCATAGTACGTTCCTTCTGAGGATTCGTCTACGCCATAGAGACTTACCACATCCCATTTTCCTTTAGTTAATTGACGAGCTTGTTGTGAGCGAACGTCATAATAATAAATGTGATTGTACCCATTTTTTTCACTTGTATGTACAAAGGCGTCTTCATTTTTTAGGAACGTAATCTCATCAGAAATATCTACATAGTACTGATTGGTCTCCTCATAGATTTTTTTGTCTCGTAAGTTTTTCGGATTCACTTTATAAAATCGTAACTGATTCTGATGCCGATTCAAGGTATAAACGATAAGCTGTTTATCATAGTTCGTCCATTTGATTCTAGGTATATATTCTTCTTCATATTCTAAGTATTCCGTTTTTTTCTTTCCTACATCATACATTCCAATTTTTATCTTAGAATTCGGATCGCCTGCTTTGGGATATTTAAATTCATACTTTTCGGGGTATAGTTTTTTCTCATTGAGATGCTTAAAATACATCATGGTAAATTCTGGCACCTGCGTTTGATCAAAACGGTAAAACGCCAGGTACTTTCCATCAGGACTCCATTGATACGCCTTAGTAAAACCAAACTCTTCTTCGTATACCCAATCGCAGTTTCCGTTAATAATATTAGATGCGCCGTCATTGGTAATTTGAATGGTCTCGCCACTGGCTATATTGTAGAGGTGCATATTATTATTTTTTACAAAGGCTATCTTATCCGAAGTGGGCGACATACTGGCATGTAAAATATTCTCAGAATTAACTAGCTTCGTTTCGTTCGTTTTTATATCATACCAATACACTTTGTAGGCTGAGCTGCGACGATATATTTTTTTAGCTTCGGTAAACAAAAGCATTTTATTTGCATCTTTTGAAAAACGATAACTGGCTACTTTTAGTTTTTTACCGTTGTAAGCAAGGTTCTTGTAGAAATCATACACCCTGATTCTTTGCCCAGTTTTAAAACTTCGCTCTACCAAATCTCCATTTTCAATCACGCGGTATCCTTCGCCACTTTCGTTGGAGCTAAATCCCTGAACGAAGTCGCCTCTGAAAGTTCCTCGTTTCCAAATGTCATCTAAGGTGATTTGTTTTTTTTGAGCCTCGGCTGAAAAGAACAAACCGATAAAAAGAAGTACTGATAAATATTTCATGTGTGTTGTATAAAAAATGAACGGCCTACCGTTTTTTTTGACAAACGCTAAACTGTCTCCCAAAGATAAACCCTAGGTGGGCTACCTAGGGTTTATCAAATAAAAATTTATAATAATTACTTCAATAATCCACGAGCAATTACAATTCGCTGAATCTCACTAGTTCCCTCATAAATCTGAGTAATTTTTGCATCACGCATCAAACGCTCTACATGAAATTCTTTTACATATCCATAGCCACCGTGAATCTGAACTGCTTCGTTCGTAATCCATTGGGCATGGTCACTCGCATACATTTTTGCCATGGCCGCCGCTTGCGTATAATCTTGGCCGTTGTCCTTCAAGAAGGCCGCTTTCAAACAAAGTAAACGAGCTGCTTCTATAGTCGTTGCCATGTCAGCCAACTTAAATTGGATGGCTTGGTGATTGCTAATTTCTGTTCCAAACGCTTTCCGCTCTTTTGAATATTTTAACGCTAGCTCATAAGCACCACTAGCAATACCTAATGCTTGTGCTGCAATACCGATTCGTCCACCCGAAAGGATTTTCATAGCGAATTTAAATCCAAAACCATCCTCTCCGATTCTATTTTCTTTAGGAACTTTCACATCTTGAAAACTGATAGAGTGCGTATCGCTACCACGAATACCCATTTTATTTTCCTTAGCGCCAACTTCCACTCCCTCGGAATCTTTCTCAACGATAAATGCGTTGATGCCTCTGTGTTTTTTTTCTACATCCGTCTGAGCAATTACAATGTAAAAAGAAGCCGTATTCCCGTTCGTAATCCAGTTTTTAATTCCGTTGACTAGGTAGTGGTCTCCTTTATCTTCAGCGGTCGTACGCTGCGAAGTTGCGTCACTTCCGGCTTCTGGCTCGCTTAATAAAAAAGCACCGAGCTTCTCTCCCGTTGCGGCTGGTTTTAAGAATTTTTCTTTTTGCTCTTCTGTCCCAAATGTTTCTACTCCCCAGCAGTACAATGAATTATTTACACTCATACATACCGAAGCCGAAGCATCTATCTTTGAAATTTCTTCCATGGCGAGCACGTAAGAAATAGAATCCATTCCGCCACCATTATATTTTGGGTCAACCATCATCCCCATAAAACCAAGCTCACCCATTTTTTTGATTTGCTCCGCAGGAAATTCTTGTTTTTCATCGCGCTCGATAACGCCGGGTAATAATTCATTTTTCGCAAAATCTCTTGCCGCTTTTTGAATCATTATGTGTTCTTCTGAGAGTTGAAAATTCATAAAATTTTTAGTTTGTGCGAAGATACAATGTAGCGCATAGTGAAATGTGAATACCATATAGTTTTTTTGTTTTGAAATTGGAAATTAAATATTTAGTGCCATGCTATGACCACTAAGTTATCTTAAAATAGAATGTGCATAAACCCACCATTTAATTAACATTGCGCTTAATAATTTTAACAGAGTCAACTCCCACATTCTCAATACCTTTGTGAGTATGAATATGAGAGTCCTTCTTCTGATTTGTAGTCTGTTTATTTTTGGAAAAACCAATAGTACGGCCGCTCCTGATAATGTGCCAGATTTTGGTAGAATGACTTACGATTTTAAAAATCTAAACTCTCGTCAACATCGTGAAATTATTCGCAAATTAGATAGTTTTTATGCAGTAGAAGTTTCTAAAGGATTTAATGGTAGCGTGTTGATTGGCTATAGAGGTAAGATTATGTATGAGCGATATTTCGGTTATGCCAATCGAGCAAAAGGTATTAAATGGAGTTCGAAAACCAGAAGTCAATTGGCCTCGACCTCCAAAACATTTACGAGTGCGGCTGTTTTAGCTCTTTCGGATAAAGGGCTCATTGATGTCAACGATAAAGTTCAACAGTATATTCCTGAATTTCCTTACCGAAGTATAACGGTCAAAATGCTTTTAAATCATAGAAGCGGTCTGCGGGATTATGTGTATGCAAAACACGCCAAACCGAGAAATGGAAAATATTTTGATAATCAAGATGTGATTGATTGGTTGGTTCGCGTACAGCCGAAACAGCATTTTAATACGAATACTAATTTTAAGTATAGCAATACCAATTTTGCCGTTTTGGCTTCTGTAGTGGAACGAGTAAGCGGTATGAGATTTAAGTATTTTGTGGAACGTTTTGTATTTAAAAAATTAGGCATGAATAATACAGAGATTCATGATCCTAATTTGTTAGCTCCTTACAATGTGGCTTTAAGCTATAAAAGTGGTCGCCACTACAAGGATATGTATCAAGACGGTGTGTACGGAGATAAAGGGGTGTATAGTTCTGTACGCGATTTATATAAATGGGATCAAGCGTTATACTCAAATAAACTATTAAAATGGACTACCTTAAAAACGGCCTTTAAGCCATATAGTTTTGAAAAACGCTCTCAGCGAAACTATGGATTAGGTTGGCGAATGATTCACTACCCTACTGAAAATATGAAAGTCGTTTATCACAATGGTTTATGGCATGGAAATAATACCTGTTTCTATAGATTTGTGAATGACAATTTTACAATTATTGTACTGGGAAATAATTATACTAGCCGTATTTACAAACAGCCAGCAAAAATATTTAGATTAATCGCTCCAAAAGAAAAACCAGTTCTTTACGAAGATCAAGGTTAGAAAATACTAAGGATTTTTTATGATAATCTTAGTGGTATCACAATATTTATCACTAATACAATAGTAATGAAAAGTCGTTGCTGTTCCCGTAGGTAGGTTCTGCGGATCGGGTCTGTATACAAAGCAGCCGTTCGCTAAGGTCTCTTTTAAAATATAACCGTTCGGTGCTCCAGCCGTAGCATAATATCCGTCAGGGTCTTCTGAATCTAAATCATTTACAATAGTACAAGCCGTAATATCTTGCGTATTAGAAGGAGGATTTAAAGTAATATCAGAAGTTGTAAAATTGTCAGAAACAATTTTTATAATACGTGTATTACTATAATCATTGGCATACTCATTATTGCTTACGGATAATTTTAATCTATAAGTAGTAGGCAAACCGCTTGCAACGGCCACCCTATTTTGAGTGCTGAAAGTACCACCCGGAAGTTCCCAACGCTGCGTGGAAGAATTTTCAGAACAATTAGCCAAAACCAGCGTGTCACTTGTTGTAATCACTAAGGGTTCTGCAGGGCAGATTTTAACAATAGGCTCTTTGGGCTTTCCGCAGGATGCTATTACTAAAAGACAAATTCCAAAGCTAAGTATTCCAACTGATTTCATAAATAATTATTATGGTGTAAAAATAGAGCAAGCAAGGCAATTTTCCATCATCCAACACTAAGAACCCGAATTAGCTATTTGATTAAAAAATAAGAATTAAAATCTTGAAGGAGATAGATCAAGCTGCTACTTCACATAAACCGTCTTCCGATTTACAAACTCCAAAATACCATCTTTAGAAAGCTCACGGCCATAGCCAGATTTCTTGGTTCCGCCAAAAGGCAATCGAGGATCTGATTTTACTAATTCATTAATAAAATAAGCTCCATCAGCCACTTGGTCCACGTAAGAAAGTGCTTTATCAACGTCAGTTGTACAAACAGTCATGCCCAACCCAAATTTAGATTGCGCTGCTAATTCAAAACCTTCCTCAATCGTTTTTACTTTTATCATGGCTGCCAAGGGTCCAAAGGTTTCTTCGTCAAAAGCTGGCATCCCGGGTTTTACATTTCCTAATACTGTTGGTTCATGGTATGCTTTGTCTTGTTTGCCTCCAAGCAATAATTCTGCTCCTTTGGATATAGAGTCTTGTATCTGCTTTTGTAATTCTTCAGCTAAATCCTCACGTGCCATAGTTCCAATTTGTGTATCGTCGTCCAAGGGATCTCCAGATTTCATCTCTCTTACGCCAGTAACAAATTTTTCTACAAATTCATCATATATATCTTCTAATAAAATAAATCGTTTGGCAGCGATACAACTTTGCCCACAATTCATCATACGAGCAGTCAAGGCCGTTTTCACAGTTTCATCAATATCTGCATCAGACCAAACTACAAAGGCGTTACTCCCACCAAGCTCTAACAACGATTTTTTGATATGTTTACCCGCGATTGCAGCCACTGCAGAACCTGCACGCTCACTACCTGTAAGACTTACTGCTTGTACACCATCGTGCGCCATGATTCTATCTGTTACATCGTGGTGCACAATGAGATTTTGAAAAACATTCTCTGGAAACCCAGCTTTGGTAAATACTTCTTCTATCATTTCAGCACTGCCAAATACATTGGATGAGTGTTTCAGCAAAGCCGTATTCCCAGCAATTAATGTAGGTGCCGCAAAACGCATCACCTGCCAAAACGGATAGTTCCACGGCATAATAGCCAGAACGGTTCCGATAGGATTGTGCGATACAAAACTTTTTTGGGCATCAGTTTCTATAATTTCGTCAGCTAAAAAATTAGCGGCATTATCTGCATAATAATCACATACCCAAGCACATTTTTTTACTTCTGACCTTGCTTCTGAAATTGGTTTGCCCATCTCAAGAGACATCAATTTTGCGTAGCGTTCTGTATTTTTTAATAATACCTCGCCTGCCTTTTTCATAAGCAAACAGCGTTCTTCCAAGGAGATATTTTTCCAACTACTAAATGCTTTTTGGGCATCGTCTAGTTTTTTATCAAGCTGAGATTCGGTAAGTGCTTGATACGTTTCTATAACTTCTCCAGTATACGGATTACTTGTTTTAAATTCCATTCAATTATAATTTGACATTATTTAATACTCTTGCGTAGCTCCAACATTCGTCCAATAGTCTGCAATGACTTCCCACGAAATATCGTGGCCTTGAATGATTCTTTCGCGCAGTGCTTTAATTTCAGCGTCTGTTTTTTGACTGGCATGTTTAGCCATACTATGCGCTAAAATATCAGCGACAGCAGATTGCCAATTCAGGTGTGCACTGACGGGCGCCTCTAGCGGCACACTACTTTCTACTGGAATCGCCTCGCCATAAGCTTGGAAGTATATAAGGTGTTTTTCTTCATTAAAATTATCAAACGACTGCTCCATTTTTTGGTCTTTCCAAAGCAACTTCGCCACACCCAATTCGGGTTGATAAACAGCTGTATAAAGCGTGCCAAATCCTTGTGTAAACTTGGTATTGTACATTGGCGACATTAGAAATATACTAGCTAACTGTTCGTTGGTTAGCCCGTCGTATTCCAAGGCTTCCTTTAAAAAGTTAGAACGTTCTATCGTTTTATTGAACTGTGCATTTTCTTCCCACTCAACTTTTAATTGATGATTGGTGCTATAAGCATTATCAGTAACCAATGGTTTTCTGTCGGGTGCTACCATTATCGTTTTGTGATTGCCTAATTTGTCAACCACTATTACATTGTAAGATTGGTGCGAAGGAATAGTGGTTAAACATTTTACCGCTTGATCTACCGTTTTGCAAAACTCTAGAACGTACCGAAGTATAAAAGAAATACCAAAACCAGGACCAACCTCTTTGCGCCCGCCAAAGGTTAAGGATACGGCCAAGCCGTCATCGTTTACGCCATCTACTAAACCAATCAAGCAGTCATTTGTACCCATTACTTTTTTCTTATTCCACTTCGTGAGCATAAAGGCTCCTTCAAGTAAATCTGGATTGTAATCATAATTACGTACAAGTTGTATTGTATCATTTTTGGTAACTGCCTGAGCACAAGCTGCTACATAGGCAGGTGGTTGATAGCCGGTCAAAAATTTATGCGCCAACTCATTGTCGCCAACTAGTTTACATAGTCGATTGTATGTTGGCAGCATTTTAGGCATATACTTAAGCAAAGCTGCTTTTGAATCTTTTAAACTAACTCCATCCTGAAAATTATTGGTGGTAAGCCAAGTATTATACCCTGGCCAAAATGTGTTGAATAGATCTAACCATTTATCCTTTGGCTTGCTAGCCTCTTCTATACTTCTAAATTCTAATTGCATTTCTATATTGTCTTATTAATTATTTGGTTAAACTTCCAGTCATGTGTTTAATCCTTTTATCTTCTACGATCTTAGCTGAATACTCTGCGTGAAATGCTTTGATTAAACTTTTTGCCCGCGGCGTTAATTTAAAATTATCAGTCATCATTCTACCACGAGTTACTAGTATGCCCATGTCGGCTCCTTCGTATAAATAATCGCCTACATTGGTAATACGCAAGAAAAAGGCCTCATTTTCAGATTCGATTGCACGTCTATGCGTATCCATTCTACTAAATTCTATATGGCCATTATCATATTGTTTCCAAATGCCTGACTTGGGTGCACGCGTTACATGCTCTACGGTATCCTCTGTATGTTTGATTACTAATTGACACCAACTATCTAAATTTTCTTGTTTTTGCCAGCGAGCATTAATGTCTTTAATATTGAGTTTATAATCTACATCCATCCATTCCAAAATGTGAAATAAATAAAGTGGTGCATCGGCCAAGGCAAAAACAGCGGCATTGGTAATAGAACTCGCCCCCGTCACACGCGGATTTAATTCGCCTAGATATACTTCACCATTATCCTGGTCTAGCAAAAAGTCTAATTCAAAATATCCTCTGTAACCTTCCTCTCTCAATTGATCACCGAAAAGCTGAGTATATTTATTGGTAAGCTTTCTAATTTTTTCTGTAAATGCATCTGGATAAATTTCATTACCACACCAACCGCCCTTATAAGGAGTTAGTTCTTTAAATCCTACCAGCTCTGTCATTAAGGGTGCAACAATTGTACCGTGTCGAGTCACACATGCTTCAATAGCGGCTCCTCGACAGTTGATCCGCTTCATTACTTTTACCTCTTTCTCTTTTACAATTTCTTTTTCATGCTTTTTAAACTCTTCTTCATTTGAGATGAAAAAAGTAGTATGTCCTGAATCTCCAAAAGGAGTTTGTATAACCAAATCAGTACCTAGATTTTTAGACACCTCACATAAATGGTTATAATCTTTTACTTTAGTTAAAACATTGGGTACACAAGCCACACCGGCTTTTTCGGCAATACGATTCGTATTGACTTTATTATCCATAAACGTGCGCATCTTAGCGGGTGGGAACATCACTTCCAATCCACGTTTGCGTGCTAGTTTTTCAGTTTGCGCATCGAACATTAAGAACATAACCTTGCCGGCTTTCTTTCCGTTACTTCTGGTTTTTAAGTAGTCTTTTACTTCAGGATGTTGTAAGAGATAATTATTTATATCTTCAATACTCTCGAATTCATCATGCGGCACTTCTGTGATGGGTGAAAAAACATTTGGGTGCAAACCATCAAAACATTCTATATGACAAATGTATTTAAAACCCTTAATCCACTCATCCGCTCCTAAAAGATTAAAGTTAGTTGCTCCGATAAAGTAAATGGGTGTCTCATTCATATGAAAAAAACGACGAATATCGGCCACACCATTCAAAACAGGCTTCACTTTGCTTTTTGCTCGCTTTATAACTTTCTTTTTTGCAAGAGCTTTTTTCTTTGTGGCTTTTTTGGGTGTAGTGACTTTTTTCTTTGTGGCTTTTGTATTCGTGCTCATTTCGTTTATTTTTAGGGTGTACTTTATTATTTCGCTAAGCTAGCTTGAAAATTTGGTATGCTTCTTTTATCTTCTATGATATTTGTGTGATAATTAGACCGTATGGCTTGAATTAAGGTTTTCGCACGAGGGGTTAATTTAAAATCATCAGTCATCATTCTACCTCTAGTTACTAAAATCCCCATGTCAGCACCTTCATACAAATATTTACCAGGGGCAGCGATTCTTAAAAAGAATGCCTCACTTTCGCTCTCAACTGCTCTTCTATGAGTATCCATACGACTGAATTCCATGTGGCCATTGTCATACTGATGCCAAATGCCTGAACGCGGTGCAGCGGTTATATACTCAATTGTATCCTCAGTATGTTTTACCACAAACTGACTCCAACCATCTATATTTTCTTGGTTCTGCCAGCGCTTGTTTAATTTATCAATTTTTAAGTTGTAATCAATATTCATATATTCTAGAATATGAAAAAGATATAGAGGCGCATCAGCCAAAGCAAATACGGCGTGATTCGTAATAGAGCTAGCACCCGTTACACGTGGGTTTAACTCACCGAGATATACTTCACCATTGTCTTGGTCTAGCAAAAAGTCTAATTCAAAATAACCAACATAGCCTTCTTCACGAAGTTGATTACCAAATAACTGGGCGTACTTATTTGTTTTTTCTCTTATATCAGGAGTAAAGGCGTTGGCATAAATTTCATTTCCGCACCAGCCTCCTTCGTATGGAGTTAGTTCGTCAAAGCCTACTAGCTCTGTCATTAAAGGAGCAACGATGGTACCATGTCTTGTAACGCAAGCTTCTAGCGCAGCTCCTCTACAATTTATTCTGCGCATTACTTTTACCTCTTTTTCAGCTTCAATTTCATCAGCGTGATTGTTGTACTCCTCTTCATTAGATATAAAAAAGGTTGTATGTCCTGAATCTCCGTACGGTGTTTGTATAACTAAATCATTTCCCAGATGCTTGGAAACAGCTCTTAGCTTTTTATAGTCACTCACTTTTTGTAAAACATTGGGCACACAAGGCACGCCTGCTTTTTCGGCTATGCGGTTGGTATTTACTTTATTATCTAAAAAATTACGCATTTTAGCACTTGGGAAAATAACTTCTAGTCCTAACTTTTTTGCAAGCTTCTCTGTTTTTTCATTAAACATCAAGAACATTGCTTTACCTGCTTTCTTGCCTTTGGCTCTTGCCTTAATATAATTCTGAACTTCAGGGTGCTGCAATAAATAGTTATTTATATCCTCAATACTCTCAAACTGATCATGTGGAATTTCTGTAGTAGGAGAAAAAACGTTAGGCTCTAGACCATCAAAACACTCTAAAAGGGATATATATTTAAAACCTTTAATCCATTCATCCGCACCAAGCATATTAAAATTAGTCGCTCCAAAGAAATATATATTCTCTTCATTTCTATAAAAATGTCGTCTTATTTGAGAAAGACCTTTTAAGAAGGCTTTCTTTTTAGCGCGTACTACTTTTTTCTTTGGTGCTACTTCTTGAGCGATAGGCGTATTCGCTACTTTACTTTTCCCTTTATTTTTCTTAGAAGTACCTGCTTTCTTTTCATGGTTTACAGGGCTGCTGCTTTCCTTCTTATTAATTAATGCTGCCTTACTTGTAGCTTTTATCTTTTTTGCTTTGCTCATATATATTGAATGTTTCTGTGCACCTTTTATCAATAAAAAAATCTTCAGAATAAAAGGCCCTTGTGATAGTCCTAAATTGGATGCTTGCAATAATAGCCGCTCCTAATTTATATGCCTTATACATTTGCCGTCCCTCATTCTATAATTACCATAATAAGCCCATCGGCCTATTCTACTACTATTTTTTTATTCATTGCACCCATCGCAGTAGCTGTTTTTTGCCTATCGAGAATGGCTTGGGTGAAAACACGCAAACCAAGGTCAGCTCTATATCCATGAATCTCACTCACGTCTAAAACTAATAAGAAGGAAATAATATCCTGACTCACAACTTGGCCAGGCACTAATACAGGAAAGCCAGGTGGATAAGGAATTACAAAAGTCGATGCAACTAATTCCCTGCCGCTTTCCATCATGGCCGTACAATCCTCTAATCGAATGTATTCATAGTTATCCTCATTATAGGCCAAGAAATAAGCTTCTCGTAAGTTTCCACCCGGAACGCCCGGTACTGCTTGAAATGAAAAGTGAAATGAGCTAAAATCTGGGAGTGGAGGAACTTCTTCTGTGAGAGAATAAATTTTTTCAATATGAATTTCCTCTTCTCGCTTATTTAGTGCTTCATTACGTTTATCCAAATCCGCCGCTATTTGCAACAGTACGCTGGTTAGATAGGTTATACTACCGCGCGTAGTTCCAATATTGGTCATAAACAAAACTGAGTTGCGAGAGGTTTTATTAATTTGAATATTGAACTGATCCATCAGATATTTATTCTTAAAGGTGTCGCCATCAATTCCTGTTCGCCCGATATGCAATGTTATTTTAGTTGGGTCTAAAACAAATTCATCTTGTGCCCAGGCTTCTTCCATTCTATTCCACCCTTGCTCAGGATCATAATACTCCACCATTTTTGTTTGGCGCAATTCATCAGGAATAAAATCATGCACGGTGAGTACATCAAAATACTTTTTGAGTATTGGGTTATCATTTACTTTGGCTCTAAAAACCATGGCGAGCTCAATACTTTTCTCCACCATTTCAAATCCTTCGAACTGAACTTGTCTGCGCCCCACATCAAGTGAAGCAAGCATTTGATAATTGGGGGAAGTAGAAGTGTGCGTCATATAAGCTTCTAAGAAAGTACTTTCACTTTTTCTTCGAAAATCTTCATCTTGTATATGAATCATAGAACCTTGCCTAAAACTACTCAAGGTTTTATGCGTACTCTGTGTAGCGTACACTCTCAGTTTTACCAAATCAGGGTCTGGTAAAGTAGGTACCTCTCCTTCTTTTAGCTTTTTGATATGCTCTTTATATTGCTTTCTATAGCTAGCGCTTTGATATTTACCACGCAATTTACGCGCGCTATACATGGCGGTGCGCTGTTTATAGGTATAAGTAAATCCTGCAAAGGCAAACCAAGCTTCATCCCATAAAAATATTAGGTCAGGCTTTATGGCTAATAATTCTTCCATTACACGTTGCACATTGTAGACGATTCCGTCAAATGTGCAATTGGTCAATAATACCATTTTTACTTTGTCTAAGCGACCGGCTTCTTTTAATAGAAGGAGTTTTGATTTGATTTCAGCCAAAGGCACCGCGCCGTACATAGAATACTTTTCAATCGGATAAGAATCTAAATACACAGGAAAAGCACCTGTAAGCACTAATCCGTAGTGATGTGACTTATGGCAGTCTCTATCCACCAATACAGCATCACCGGGCTGTACTAAGGCCTGCATCACAATTTTATTAGCTGTCGAAGTTCCATTGGTTACAAAAAAAGTATGCTCGCTGCCATAAGCATCACGTGCCATTTCTTGCGCTTTTTTCAACGGGCCTGTGGGTTGCAACAAAGAATCTAACCCACCCGTTGTCGCCGATGTTTCTGCCAGAAACATATTGCGACCATAGAAATCGCCAAAATCATTTATCCAACGAGATTTAAAAACGGAATTCCCTCGGGAAATTGGCATGGCATGAAAAACTCCTGTAGGTTTTTGGCTATACTCTTTTAAGGCGGTAAAAAAAGGTGTTTTAAATCGTTCGCTTATTCCTTGTAATATGCTGAGGTGAATTTCTTGTAAGTCTTCTTTTCTATAGAACAGTCTGTCAAATACTTTGAGCGTACTATCTTTTAACTCTCCAAGCGCAGTATCGGTTACATAATAAGTATCAATTTCCGGTCTGTATTGTTTAGCTAATTTTCCAAGTATGGGCCCCAGTTCCACTTCAGAGCGAGCGGATAGATCTAAGTTCAACACATTTTGAATATAGGGTTTGATTAGCGGGCTAATTTCTTTGCTATGATACGGCGGTGCGTAACGAACGACTAATGCTTGAATATTAGGATTAAATAAAAGTGTAATGAGCGCATCTTGAAAATTGCGCTGAAACACAACGCCATAAGTAAACTTATCCGTTGGGTCATGCAGCTCATTAAGCTTATCGCGAATAACATGCTCGTTGGCGGTTGGCACATCTTCAACAATAAGCACTTCGAAATAGTTTTTTTTGATTTGACTTGAATTGTTTCTTGATTCTACATCGACCAAGGTCATGTCCTCATCTTCCAAAAAAACTGGATTGCTTCTGTAGCTATCACTTACTAAAAATTGCGTGGTCTCTGCAATTTGATTCGCCAAGGCTTTATGCTCTTTTCTGGTTAAAGCACTCTGTAGGTTTGCTAATTTAACTTTTCCTGGGAAGGCAAAAAAACGTTCCAGTGCGTTTAGGGATTTTAATAACGATTTTACATTCTCATGATGTTTTTTTTCGTTTGCAGAGCCTTTGTGACATCGAGCTAGCTCAGCCGATTCATTCTTTAAATTGTTCCAACAATCTACTCGAAACTGACCAATATTATAATAGGGAGCGCTTAGCTGTTTTTCTGTAACCATAATTTAATTATTTGAATGCAAGGCTAGCTTATTACCTTCTGTATCAATGAAAATAGCGAAATAGCCACTCTCTTCGCTTATCAAAGTTTTAGGCATAATGACTCGTCCACCAGCCGGTCCAATTTTTTCAAGCACCTTATTTAAATCGTTCCCACCATTTAAATAAAGAAGAGGACCCTTCTCACTAGGCGTAGAACCAGGCCCACTTATCAAAGCACCTCCTATCCCTTTATCAGCGGGAAAAAATGCCATGGTATATTCTTGATTGGCCGTTACTTCCATGTCTATGGAGTAAATCGTATTATAGAATGTTATAGCTTGTTGGAAATTAATAACAGGAATTTCAAACCAACTTATATAATTTTTAAGTGTTTTCTTTTTTTTCTGTCTTTTGCCTCCCGTTGAGCCCATGATAAATTATTTTTCTACGTTATATTCTACTCCTTTATAGCCAGATTGTGGGTTGGTCGTTGGTTGAGCCAGCTGATCTTCCAGTTGTTTTAATTTGGTTAGCGACTCTAATTTTGTTGGTTTAATTAGCGGACCAAGCGAATCTAAATAAGGCAATTCGGCATCTGCTTGATAAATTTTAAAGTCCTTTTTGTGATCTCTAAAACTTTTCAGTGGTTGCCCTAAACGTAATACGCCGAGTTCTCTACTTCTTTTTACTCTATCAATATTAAGTTCAATTGGGAAAATTTCTTCATTCCCTTCCGCTTGGTATAGTACGCGACCATCGGGACCACAGACTATCGAGCGACCATTACCACCTGAATCTAAACCATTTACATCAAATAAATAACATTGATTGACCGTAGCCATGGCTCGAGATATAGAAAGCTCAGCTTCTCGGTCAATAGTGCCAGTCATTGTAGGATGTAATATTACCTCCGCGCCCATCACTGCCAAGGTACGGATTGTTTCTGGAAACCACATATCGTAGCAAATAGAAACGCCAAAACGACCAACGTCTGGAACATCAAAAACACAAAATCCATTACCCGGCGTTACACCTACTTCGTAAGGATAAAATGGAAACATCTTACTATACCGATCTACAATTTCACCTTGTGGATTAATTACTGAAGCAGTATTGTAAATATTATCATCACGTTTTTCAAAAATAGAACCGGGTAACAGCCAAATGCCATGCTTCTTAGCCATATTCTGCATTTCGCGTTCAAAGTCACAGGGCAATTCTTGCGCGTGATGTAGTAGTGGCCCGTAAGCGCACAGCTCACTAAACACTACCATGTCTACCCACGGATATAAACTCATGGTAATTTCTAGCTTCAGTTTCATCATTTCCACATTGGAAGTAACTGCCGAAGTCTTCATTTGTACACCTGCTATTGCAAAAGGTTTCATTTATTTTTTATTTATTTGTATTGAGTACTATATTATAAAGCGAAAGCTTAGTTTTCACTACTCGTTGCATTAAAAACAGGTTCAACTGTATATTTCCTGATGGCTGCCTCTAAAATATTTAAGCCTTTATGTAATTGCTCATCGGTAATTACCAAAGGAGAGAGAATTCGAATAACATTTTTAAATGTGCCTGCGGTAATAATAATTAATCCATTCTCAGAACATTCCTTCTGAACATTTTTACACAATTCACCATTGGGCTGTCTTGCATCATTATTACTTACGAATTCAATGCCTATCATAGCTCCTACACCTCGCACATCTCCAATAGACATTAGCTCGCCTTTCAATCGGTTCATGCGCTCCATGATTATTTCACCCACTTTTACTGCACGCTCGTTCAGGTTTTCGTCTTCCATGTACTTAATAGTAGCCAAAGAAGATACGCAACACAGCGGACTACCAATATACGTTCCGCCAATTGTACCTGGCTTAGCGGCATCGATTATCTCGGCTTTGCCTACTACAGCCGCAATGGGTAATCCGCTACCCATTGACTTGGCATAGGTACTAATATCTGGCGTTACTCCGTAATGTTGCCAACTAGCCCAATGACCAGTACGGCAAAAACCACTTTGTACTTCATCAAAAATAAGTACAATACCTTGCTCATCACAATGCTTGCGAAGACCTTCTAAATATTGTTGAGGAATCGGATTAAATCCGCCTTCACCCTGTATGGGTTCTACAATAATTGCAGCTACACTTTCAGGATTTACTACAGTGTGTTCACTTTCGTCTAAGCGTTTTAATTCTAGTTCTACGAATTCGTCCATGTTATTTTCATCATTGTACCGATAAAAATTTGGGAAAGGCAAACGATAGACTTCTGGTGCAAACGGCCCACAATCTAGTTTGTAATTAATTTTACTAGTCAAGGTCATAGCCATCATGGTTCGTCCATGATAAGCATCGGTATAACACAATACTGCTTGTCGGCCAGTAGCTTGGCGTGCAATTTTAATTGCATTTTCTACAGCTTCGGCACCTGTGCTAACCAACATTGATTTTGTTTTTTCGCCATGTGGCAGTATCTCCGCTAGTTTTTCACAAAGCTCAATGTAAGGCTCATATGTCACTACATTAAAACTTGTGTGCAAAAATTTTTCTGCTTGCTGCTGAATGGCCTCTACCACAGGTTGTGGACAATGCCCTGCATTTACTACGCCAATTCCTCCAGCGAAGTCTATATGTTCGTTACCATCTACGTCAGTTATAATTGCTCCTGTTGCACTTTGTACGGTGGCACTATTAAATACACCCACTCCGTTGGCCACAGCCGCTTTGCGGCGTTCCATTAGTTCTTGACTTTTTGTTGTTTCTGAAATCATGTTTCTCTTTTATATTAGAAATCCCCCCACTTTCAAGTATATGAATCTAATTAATATACAATGGCAGAATTGCAAAAGCAAATGTATAGCTATTTAATATTAGAAAAATCAAGTAATTTGGTCAAACGAAATAATTAACCATTACAAAATGAATAATGAGCCAACCTTTATTTCTTAACAAACAAGATATATTTCTTTTCAAAAATTTCTTCATTGAAAATTGAATTCATTTCCCACATCATGGGTCTTGTGCCACTCTCAGAAATTTCTTGATGCAAATCGCCTCCTTTTAAGCAAATCAAACCATTATCTAATTCAGTATTCACCCCTTTTCTAATCAATGGTGAAGACCAGCGCCACAGTTTACCCAGTGGGGCCACTGCCCGACTTATAGCAAAATCAAAAGAGTTTTTCTGTTTAATTTCTTCTGCTCGTTTCCATTCAACCGATACATTTGCTAAACCGATTGCTTTGCTAATTTCTCGAACAACGTTTAGTTTTTTATTTATACTATCACACAACACAAACTCTACATCCGGATAGAAAATTGCTAGCGGAATACCAGGGAAGCCACCACCCGTGCCAATATCTATAATGCGTGAGCCTGACTTGAAATCAGCAATAGCTGCTATACTTAAAGAGTGCAGTACATGTTTTGGATACAATTGGTCAATGTCTTTTCTAGAAATCACATTTATCTGATTGTTCCATTCTTTGTACAAACCCTCTAGTGCAGCAAGTTGCTTTTCTTGCTTTTCTGTAAAATCATCAAAGTATTTTTTTATTACTTCCATTCTATAATCTTAGGTTTAAAAAATATACTGGGAATATTTTTGATGTAATACCCAAGCGTCCAAATATCATAATACCATATTCTTAGGCTCAAGTCTTCCTCGCCAAGCTTTTTCATTGAAAAATATTGGATAATATATAGGTAGATCCATCTAAAAACAAAGATGCCTAGGCAAGGCAGAAGAAACCTTGGGTAAAAACAGCAAGCTATAAAGCTAACATAAAAAAAGAAATGAGAAAAAGCCAAAACGGCCAAGATGAATTTATGCTTCCATTTATAAAATCGACCCGTTGATAAGTGACGCTTTTTCTGAAACTTCCATGCTTCAATGCTACGCTTAGCAGCTGAAAGCATAAAGGTATTTTCTGATAAAACCACCGCTGAATTCTTAGAATTGGCGACTGCATTAATGAATAAATCATCATCCCCTGATAAAAGTTGATAATGCTTAGAGAATCCTTTGTTTTTATTAAAAAGTGACTTTGTATAGCCTAAATTCCTACCAACTCCCATGTACGGAATGTTGGCTAAAGCAAAACTGAGATATTGCAAGGCGGCATAGAATGTTTCATAACGAACTTTTTTATTCAAAGATGTTTTCTCTTTTTTATATGGCGCATAACCCATTACGATTTCTTTACCTTCATAAAAAGGTTGTACCATTTCGATTAGCCACTGATCCGATGCGGGTTCACAATCAGCGTCAGTCAGTACTATATGCTCGTATTTGGCCTCTTTAATTCCCATGGTCAATGGAAATTTCTTGCCTTTCATATTTCTTGATTCTTGAGTAAGGTTCAGAATGTTCAAGTGAGGATTCATTTTAACTTGCTCTCTTAAAAAATATATTGAGTCGTCCTCTGAATTATCATTGACTACTAAAACCTCAAAATTGGGTTTCCCATAATGTTCGTATTGTTGATTCAGGATATAGCTCAAATTTTTTTGTAAATTCGCCTCTTCGTTATGAGCACAAATTATTATGCTAATAGGTAGATTGGTTTGCTGCTCACTATTTTTTCTTTTTTTATGCAAAGGCAATCTAATAAAAAAAACGAAATAATAAACGAACTGTATAAACGCAAAAACGCAAAAACTAGCAAAAATGATTTGGGCTATCACAGTCCAAAACTACACCACGCAAATGGATTTTCAACTTGAACATATTGACCCAAACAGCCAAGCGCGCGCTGGCAAAATTACTACCGATCATGGTGAGATTTTAACTCCGATATTCATGCCCGTAGGTACTATTGGCAGTGTGAAAAGCGTCCCGCAAGAAAAACTTATTGATGAAATTGAAGCGCAAATAATATTAGGCAATACGTACCACCTTTCCTTGCGCCCGGGAACAGGTATTTTAGAAAAAGCGGGGGGGGTTCACAAATTTATAGGTTGGGATAAGCCCATGCTTACAGATAGTGGAGGTTTTCAGGTTTATTCATTAGCGCAACGTAGAAAAATAACAGAAGAAGGCGTCGCGTTTCAATCTCATATCGACGGAAGTAAATTATTTTTTTCACCTGAAGTAGCCATTGATATTCAACGCAGTATTGGTGCAGATATTATAATGGCTTTTGATGAGTGCACGCCTTACCCCTGTGATAAAAATTATGCTACGAATAGTATGCACATGACACACCGTTGGTTAGATCGTTGTATTTCTCATTTTGACCAAACAGAAGCTAAATATGGTTATGAGCAAAGCTTATTCCCTATTGTGCAAGGAAGCACCTACAACGACCTAAGATTACAAAGTGCAGAATACATTGCTAACAAAAATGCGGATGGCAATGCCATTGGTGGCCTAAGCGTTGGCGAACCCGCCGAAGAAATGTATGCCATGTGTGATTTAGTTTGTAGCGTATTGCCTAAAGACAAACCGAGATATTTAATGGGTGTTGGTACGCCAGCAAATTTATTGGAAAATATTGCACTAGGGATTGATATGTTTGATTGTGTGATGCCAACCCGTAATGCTCGGAATGGATATTTATTTACTACAGAAGGAGTCATCAATATTAAAAATAAAAAATGGGAAGATGATTTCTCTCCAATAGATGCCAATTTGCCTGGTGGAATTAGTTCAAAGTATACTAAGGCTTATTTGCGACATTTATTTATGGCTAAAGAACTCTTTGCTCTTCAGATTGCTAGTATTCAGAATCTACGGTTTTATTTATGGCTTATGAAAGAATGTCGAGCGCAAATTGTTGCTGGTACGTTTAGTAGTTGGAAACCAGGAATGATCAAAAAAGTAAGTAATCGCTTGTAGAACTTTTAACGAGAAATCAAATTTTCTGTTAGAATGAATTGCGTAGTTTCGCAATTCGCTGTATGCTCAATAAAATAGACCGTTATATTCTAAAAAACTTTTTGCTCACCTTTTTGGTGTGCATACTCATGTTTACGATTATAGCGGTGGTAATTGATTATACTGAGAAGGTGCAAGACTTTGTAAAGCACAAGGTTTCTTTTTATGAAATTCTCATCTACTTCAGAAATTTTATACCGCATATTGTTGCGCTACTTTTTCCAATTTTTATTTTCGTTTCTGTGATTTTGTTCACCTCGCGGATGGCGGCTCGTTCAGAGTTTGTGGCTATTCTTTCCACGGGCATTGAGTTTAAAAGAATGATGCGACCTTACTTTGTTGGTGCAGGTATCATTTGTTTTTTATTACTATTAGCCAATCATTTTGTCATTCCACGCACCAATAAACAAAGGCTCGATTTTGAGTCAAAGTATACTGGCAGTAACCGAGTGGAGAATAATATAAAAGAGACCTATTTAAAGCTAAACGATTCTCAATATGTCAATTTCAACTCTTACCGACGTACGAGTAATATGGGATATGGTTTTAACTATAATCTCATAGAGGGGAACCTGCTCAAGGAAAAAATTTTCGCAGCCCGTACATCTTATGATTCGATAAAAAGTGAATGGATTTTGTATGATGTAAAGCGAAGAGTCAATAACGGAATCAAAGAACGTTTTGAGCAAAAAGCCGAACATAGAATTTCCTTCGATTTAAAACCAGAAGAACTTTTTCAAGAGCGAAAAGCACGAGAACACATGAGCACGGCTGAACTGAATTCATTTTTAGATCGAGAACGGAAAAAAGGCCGTCAAGGCCTGAGTGAATATGAATTAGAAAAGCATCGCAGAACGTCAGCTCCTTTTTCTGCCTTTGTTCTATCTATCATCGGTGCCTGTATTGCTTATAAAAAAGTGAGAGGCGGTAGTGGGATGCACTTGGCACTAGGTTTAATCATTAGTGCAGCCTATATTGTTTTTATGCAGTTTTCAACCACCTTCGCGATAAAGGGGAATCTGTCCCCATTGATGGCCGTGTGGCTACCCAATATTGTATTTTCTATAGTTGCCTTAGTGATATACTTTAGGGCAAAACGTTAGAGTGTAATATTATCTAGTGCGTATAAAAACATAAAACAGCCCGAATAAAAAAATGCCTCACTCCTTGAGTGAGGCATTCAATATTATGTTCCTCTATTGAACCACAAACTTTACGGTTTGAATTTTGTTTTCTTTAGAATCAATAATCTGAGCAAAATAGAATCCTGCTTGTAATCGTTGGTCTAATTCAATAGTAGAAACTCCGCTTGAAATTTGAGTTACCTCTTGATTAGAAACAAGCTTACCCGTCAAGTCAACTATACGAATATTCAAATCTTTCAAAGATTCTTCCGTTACTACTTTTAAACTAATTAATTGGTCGGCTTTAGCTGGGTTCGGATAAATTGAAATATTAGCAGCGGTTTCGTCAATATCATTCACTGCATTAGGCGCTTCAAATCTTTTTAAGATAATAGTAAAATCCTTAGAGAATGTTCCGTCATTCGCACGAATTACTATCATTTGATCTCTAGTTTCATTCACCCCAGGCGTCCAAGTGATGGTGCCGTTTACCATATTACCGTTACCAGTTGGTGCGTAGACAAATGTAGCACTATTGTCCTCAAACAGATTGCCGAAAGCAGACATGGTTAGCACGTCTCCATTGTTTTGATCCATAGCACCTACCGTAAAGGTAAATTGGCTACCAGGATAGTAATACATATAGTTATAGTTAGAAGAAGAACTCTGATTTCCTCCAGTAGCAAAATTTGTGACTGGAATAAATTCAGGCAATATTACTGGTCCATTGCTATTTGAGTCGGGAACCACTATATACTGCATATCTCGAATCGTATTTCCTATTTCTACCCCACCTCTATATTCAGAAACTTTAAATGAGGCTACAAAATTTCCAACTGTGTTCGGCGTCCAATCTAATTGACCGCTTGTATTATTTAAAGTAAAAGGTCCTGTAGATACAGAGGAAGGTGTTGTATAGCCACCACAATAAGTATAGGCACTATTATTTGAGTTTGCATAGCAAACGGGTGTATCTACTACCCAAGCAATGCTATCAGCGTCCGGGTCAAATGGTAATGGATTATAAACCCACTGAGAATTTACTGGGCCAAAGAAAACAGGAATTGCTAAATAGCGTGGACTTTGATTTGCTGCTATTGGGTCATAGGTGTATTCACAATGAATAATCATACTAGTTTTTACCGTCAAATTTTGAATGGCTGCGTTACGACAACATTCATCCGTATAAAAACGATAGCGACCGTTGCCATTCAATGCGAAAATAGAATCTAATAATAGAGTATCGGATTTATAATTGTACATTTCAATACCATAGGGAACACCCTGAAGTAAGAAGCCCGATGTCAAGGAATCCATAGGCATTTTAAGAGACATTGTGGGAGGAACAAGAATCGGATCCCAAGTACTAGTGGTAGTATTCCATTTAAAACCTCTAAAGTCTGTTTCGGCATAGGCCAGAATCCCTAGCGTATCTCTAAAGTTTTTATGTTTTAAAATATGGTGCCCTTGGGCATCTTTCTCTACCCAAATGTCTCCACCCATGAGGTGAGATGCTTGAGTGGTCATAGTGCACACAAGCATAAATGCTGTGGCTAATAATAGTTTGGTAATTTGTTTCATACTGTTAAGTTTTTAAGCGTTCAGGAGTAAGACGTAATTTTTTGTTAAAACGTTAGGTCAAGGTATATAACTTATTGCTAGTTTACAAGAAAATTATCAGAATTAACTTATGTTACTACCAACGTTTTAGTCTTCTATCTTGCCTATTTCTTCCAAGTTGTGCCCTGTGATTCCTTCTATTGAACCCAGTAAATGATTGCTGTTTAAAAGAACTTTATCTATTTGTTTTTCGCGCTCTTTCCAAATTTTCTCCATTTGCAAACGCTCGCGATGAATGCCGGATTTAAGAGACAAATATGCTGAATTAATGGTTTCGACTTGTTGTCTAAACTCATTGCTGGTAAAGTAGTTGTATAACATTTCTTTTTTCTCTCCTTTATTTTCTTGACTACTTTTAGCTTGGGCTACTCGTAAAATTCCTTCCCGTAACGAACGTACAAGGCTGGCCACTTCTTTAAAACTACAAACCCAAACTCCATCAATATGATTAAACATAATTTGCTCTTTGGGTAGCGTTTGAGTAACAAGCACACTTATATCTCCGCGATCTGAAAGCGTATCTTCTTTTAACTTATTGATCCAATCTCTTTTAAATTCTTTAGTCCGCTTACTTTCAAATACAATTCGTCCGGCTACTTTGCCTGTTGCGTTTTTTACGATGAGTATACAGTCTGCTCCTTTTCGGCCTTTGCCAACTTCATTGACTTCGTCATAAGGAAATGAATCGCGCAGTAATTGTTCTAAAGCCAACTCTAATACTTCACCCTGCGTTTGCATGCTCCCTTGTTCTAGTTTTCGCTGAGATTCTTCCGTTAGTTTTTTTTGATCATTGAGTTGCTTTTGTAGCTTTTGAATTTCTAATTCACTTTTTTCCCTTTCTCGAGAAAGTATTTTTTCACTCAATTGTTTAGTAAGAGATTCCTCAATTTTCAGTTTTTCTTTCTGAAGCTGAAGAGCCACTTCTTCATCTTTATTTTTAAGTTGTTTCTCTAACTCCATTTTTTCTACCTCTAAGCGCTTCAGTTCTCTTATTTTCTGCTGCTCTTCTTCCAGCTTTTTTTGCATGGCCTTCACCAACTCTTCTTGCTCTTTTTCAGCTTCTGCCTTCATACTTTGCTCTCGCTTACTTAGTTCGCCTTGCAATCTTTTTTTAAAGAGTTCATTCTCGTTTTTCTTTTTTTCTTCAAATTCTGCCACCGTTGTAGCAAAAGCAGCTTGCTTGGCTTTCAAATCTTTCTGAAGCCCTTCTTTTAGGTGTTTTTCTATATCCTTTGTTAATATTTCGCTGAGATCATAGGTTTCACGGCAATGTGGACAAGTAATTGATTGAGACATAAATAAATTATTCTTAAAGTAAATTTAGGCAAAAGTATTATTATTACTTTAGCCAAAGTATCCACTATCATTGTGCAAAAGAAATTAGAACAACTCAAATACGTTACGCAGTTTTTTCCATTGCGGTTTAATTTTTTTGTATTTTTTGCCTTGCTTATTTTGATTTACCGTTTTGCCAATCAATCCGTAGCGGACACTTCGAGTTTTCATCACTTTTTGGTTTTGATGAGTAAGATTGGATTTGGCATCTTGCTAGTCATTCTATTAATTAGTTTTTTCTCTACCCTAGCGGCTTGTTTTTATTTTATTAGACATCGCGAATATTTTCATGTAGAAGTTCTCAATCAAAATGAGGACGCTCACACGCCAAGAATTGAAGTGCATACGTTTATGCAAAAAATATTTCGACCAATTCTTGGTAGTATTCAAGTGCGGTATGAATACAATGAATATCAATTATCCTCTTCGTTTCTATTAGGTCGTGAAAATAGGTTTACCTTTTTCCCAACCATGGGACATCGCTCTCATATAGAATTGCCTAATATCAAGGAGTATAAAATCAATGCGGCCTTACTTAGTTTTCAAGATTTATTTCGTTTTTTTTCGTTTACGTTTAAAAATTCTATTCAGTCTCGTTTTGTAAACTTACCGCAAACCATTGATACACAATCTTCACAAGTAGAGCCTAAAACTACCGAAACTGATGAGGTCCGTACAAAGAGTTTGCGCCAGATTCCGGGTGAATGGCTCGAATATAAAAAATACGAAGCTTCCGATGATATTCGAAGAATTGTATGGAAGGCATTTGCAAAAAACAAAGAACTTCTAGTAAGAAAACAAGAAATTACTTCTCCCTATGCATCTCATGTAAATTGTTATGCCAGTTTTTATACCGAAAAGTCATTTTCTCAATTGAGTAGCGATGCCATGGCGGACTATTACAAAAATTTTGTATGGTCATTTTATCAGCAGTTGACAGAATCAAATGTTCAAGTGCGTTTGCATTTTGAAAAAATGAAAAAAGGCTTGGTAGGCAGCGAGCATGTCGCGGAGCAAATTTCACAAGCGGATTGGCAGAATGAAATTAAAACTTCCAAGTACATTGACACTAAAAAAGGCGCTGTACTTTTTTTGCATAGCCTATTGCCTACTGAGGAAATTAGTAAAATTCTATCAACCGTTACGCCATCTCAGTTGGTTTTTTATATTGACCTGCGTTCTGTATTTTCAAATTTAGATACTGCCTATTGGTGGAGCCGATTTTTCTTGAGACCCAAAAACCCTATCAATGAGAATTTATTATCCGATTGGCGAAGGAATCCTCAACGACTGAGTTGGCAAAAGGAAATAGAAGAGCACTTTACTATATTAGAAAATAGTTTAGCTAAAACAGAAATTATTCGGTGAAGAATATAACTAGCATACAAAATAAACATAGATGGGCACAGCTCATTTTTTTGGTATTGCCTACCATTTTGGTTGCCGCGTTTCTACTCTGGCGGGCGAATTCTTTTTTTAGTATCTTAAATGATCAATGGGTGGCTCAGGCTGTATATTTCGGTATCGGAATTACCATAGGGAGCCTATTGTATAGCGGTCGGTTGCGATTCATTACCTCGTTTCTGCTCATTATTTTAATCTTCTTTATTTCCTATCGTTTTATAGATAATATTTCCGTCGGTGAGTTCGACGCTTTTTTTATCTCAAAAAAGTTTCTTGTGTTTGCCATATTATTTTCTTTAGGAATTTTTATGGGTTGGGGACTTCAACGGTTTTCTTATTTCTCAATTATTGTCTCTTCTTTTTTCTTTATACTATCGGTTTATCTTTTGTCAAAAACCGGTGAGTTCACGATGAGAAAAATTATTTTCGTTTTACTCCCAATTGTTTTTTATTGCATTTATCTAATTTTCACAGCCAATGAGCTTTTTCGGTATAAAGCGAGTCGTGCTTTTAATTGGAGAAAACTAATTAAACGCCTCACCTTGTTTTTTCTGTTTTTATTAATTTCTAGTGCAGGAGTTATTTTAGTATTAAAAAATGAAATTGAGGACACCCTAGAACAATACGGAACCACCCAGGCTAATGACGACAATTCGATGCTTAAAAAAAATAAAGACGGCACGGTAGAGAATCAAAAGAAGATGGGTATGAAGAAAAATAACAAGCGTACGAATGAGCTTGTGTTCTGTGCCTATATCAATAATTTTTTTGAAGGAAGTGAATTCCCGAATCCTTTATATCTTAGCTCGTACTATTTCACAAAGTTTGATACTCTAACTGAAACTTTTGAGCGCGACCCTCTCATGCCTTTCAACGATGAGTTTGTGCCAAACCCAAGTGAAGTGCCGCTGTTTTCAAAAGTGACGAACCAAAGTGTTTTAGACAGTGCCAACAGTACTAAAATGCTTCAAGAAGTTGAAATTGAGGTATACAAAAAAAAGCTGTCGGCCGATGCGTTTGTTGCTCCCCACACTGCTTATGAAGTTCAGCCGATTACTGTGGAAAAAGACTTTCAAGATGAGTATCTCTATGCCTATCGTGCCAAGAGCAAAGTTTCTAGATTAAACAGTGCCTATTTTATTTACAACTCAGATGATGAAATGATTAATGGGTTTCAGAAGCAGCGGTTTGCCGAGTTGCGCCAGGCTAAAAATTACTCCAAAGTAGACAAACGTTTTTTAGACTACTATACTTTTTTTCCGAAAGCTAGAAAGTTTGCCAATTTTAAAACGCTCGCAGATAGTCTCGGACAGGCCAATCAAAAAACAATTGACAAAGTACTAGCCATTCGATCTTACTTTAAACAAAAAAATCCACTAGGAGAAGGTGTATATTCTTATAGTGATAATCCTGGTATTCCAGGCTTACCCGGAGCTTCTAAGTTAAGTACCTTCATGTTTGAAACCAAAAAAGGTTGGTGTACCTACTATGCAGGTTCAAGCTTATTGCTTCTTCGTGCTATGAACATTCCTTCACGGATTGCGGTTGGTTTTTTAACTGTAGATCGTAGTGATAATAACAAAGGTTGGTATTGGTATTATCAAGATCAGGCTCACGCATGGGTACAGGTTTATTTTCCTGAATATGGTTGGCTTGATTTTGACATGACCATTGGAAATGATGAAGCTCAGCAATCTCCAAAACCTGATGGGACGCCTCCAATGCAACCACCCAAAGCTGTGGTAGTTGCCAGCGGTAGTATAGCTAAAATTGATACTATGAAAGCTTTGCTTGACCTACAAGCCAATCATTTTTTGTATAAAGAGAAAGAGTTTAAAAACATAAATGAAAGCTTACGTTTAGATATAAGTAAAGCAAAAATTTGGCTTGATTCAATACAAATTAAAATTAGTGAGCTTGCATACAATGACTATGTTACGAACGTCAGTTATAACGAAGAATACGGAAACTATTACCCAAAATCTATTCAGGATATTCTAAGTAAGCTTCCTAAGCCTTTGGCCATTGACGAAGTGTACTTAAAAAAGAACAAAACTGAAAACAGCAAACTAAAAGAAAGCGATGAGAAAACTTCGCAAAGTTCATTGCTTCTTTTTCTTAAAATATTTCTGCCCATCCTATTTATACTTTTGCTAATTTTCGCTCTTCCTTATTTGATACTCACAGCCTATGCGTTTAGGTTTAAACGAAGTAAAACCATACGAGAAAAATCTTATCGACTGTTTAGATACACAAGTTTTTATTTGAACCAAATGGGCTACGAACAAAAAAACAAGACACTCGCTGAATATGCTCAACAGGATATCGTGCCGAGATTTGATAATCAATATGACACATTTGCACGTTTGTATCAGCAAATTAAGTTTTCCTCTGTGCAACCGTCACAAGATGAGTTGCGGTACCTAGATACTTATTTTAGTACCTTTACGAATAATATTAGACAAAAAACGACTTTCAAAGAGAGGCTTAAAAAGTATCTAAATCCTAAGAGAGCCTTTACTTACTTTTTATCTTACGTCAATAATTAAATGATATGGAATCAATAAACGAAATAGAGCAAGCACCCACTAGGGTTCCCCAACGGTCAATAGACTTGCTTGCAGAAAATCTTGAGAAAATTATTAAGGGTAAATCTGAGCAGGTAGAATTGGTGGTGACAACACTTATTGCCGGGGGGCACATTCTTATGGAAGACAATCCGGGAACTGGTAAAACGGTTTTGGCTAAAACGCTAGCAAGTTCAATTGGAGGGGGTGCTACGTTCAAAAGAGTACAGTTTACCCCTGATTTACTTCCGATGGATTTGTTGGGTAGTTTTATATTCGATGAAAAAAATACTGATTTTATTTTTAAAAAAGGGCCTTTGTTTTGCAATGTGCTTCTTGCGGACGAGATTAATCGTGCTTCTCCCAAAGTGCAATCCGCTTTGCTAGAAGCTATGGCAGAGCATCAAATCACCATGGGTGATAAAACGTATCCGTTAGAAGAAATGTTTTTTACAATGGCCACTCAAAATCCGATTGAAATGGAAGGCACCTATCCCCTGCCCGCTGCTCAGTTAGATCGTTTTTTTATGAAAATATATTTTGGCTATGTAGATGAAGAAACTGAAATAGAAATTTACAGTACCTATCGGAACATTAATAGCAATCTGAAGGAGTTGAATTCTGTAATTAATTTGAACGAAATAGTTCAAGCACAACAAGCAGCTGAGCAAATAGAAGTTCACCCAGAAATTATTAAAGCTGTGAGTAATATAGTTAGATCCACCAGGGAGGATGCGGGAATTATGTTAGGAGCTTCGCCTAGAAGTGGCATAATTTTTTTACGCTGCCTCAGAGCGTATGCCTATTTACAAAATAGGACGTATGTTGTAGAGGATGATATTAAAAAACTAGCCGTCCCGGTATTAGAACACCGTTTGGAATATAGAAGTCAAGAGGGTAAAACGAATGCTTTTCAATCTATTATTAATGTTGAACTGAATAGACTGAACGGTCTTAAAATTTCGTAGTTGAGGTACACTGTATACATACTTTCCTTTATTCTATTGGCTAACGGCCTTTTGGCTGTGCCTATTTCAGATGCGCGTTATGAGATTGACGCTAAGCGCATCGGCGTTTATTATAATAGTGAAAATGCGATGGTACGTTCTCGAGAATTTAAACGCATTGATAGCACCTACTACGTAGGTTGGATGTACGAGGGAACTTACAGATATGAGCGCGCCTCAGATTACAAAGGGTTTAAACTTGCTGGTGAACAATTGCAAAAAGCACTAAACTTATTATACAAAGATTACAAAAAAGAAATTACGACGCGTACAGGAATGTACGAGTTATTCTATAGAAATTATCAGTTGCGTCGTGACTATGATTATATGGTGTATCATCTCATGAATTGCTACAGTAATATGGATCGGGCGGATTTAGTTTGGAAACATTTGCAATGGAGTAAGAAAATAAATCATCAGCATGAAATCTATGCAGATACATACTGCTACTTGGGTTGGACAGTACATCGGAACCGATTTTATACTAGTAAACAATATGGCTTCTTAAGAAATTCAATAGATGAAAATGAGCAATACGCAAATGAATTATTGGATTCTGCTGTTCTAAAGCTAAAAGCAGATGCTGTTTATAATAATAAAATGTTCTCGTCTGATTATGTGGGAGATAATATGAGTTCTATTTGGCATTACCGTTCTATTTTGTATAGCTATCAGCTAGATATTGAACGAGCGGACGAAACGTATGATAAGCTCAAAGGAAGTTATTATTTTCCTGAAAATAATTATGCCACCTATTGTGCTATTCAAGGAAAATTTAGAGAAGCGACTTTTTATTATAATCAAGCCAAAAAAAACGATCAGGGTGATAAACGATTAGATGAATCATTTTATTATTCTTCCATATTAAATATCTACCGAGGCTTACCAAAAGAAAGCATTCAAGAAATTAAAGATAAAATGTCTGCTAACGGTACGACGCCAGGCTTCGGCTGGTACAATATTGCCTTAGCGCGTGGGCTTCTTTATGATGGGCAATTAGCTGAGGCTAAAAAGCATACCCAAAAAGCAGAGCAATTTAAAGAAATTCATATCGGAACTACCTTAGGGCAAAGCCATTATGACTTCACGAATGCCTTGCTGCAATTAGTCATCAAGCAACGAGAAATTCAACAACTAAAATTCTCGAAGCAATCATGGTGGTATAGCATTTCAAGTTTGAGTACACTCGCGCAGCTAAGCGCTGAAAAAATGGGACTTCAGTTTTTAATCATTAATCAATTGGCCGCGAATCCTGAACGTGAGTTGGTGATTTATAAATTATTTTCAACTGAGAATACGGTTTCTTATGATGAAATATGGAGTTTGATAAATGATTTTTCAACTAATTTTTTCTTGAAGCAATACAAAAAGTACGCTGAGGAAGATAACCGACCAAAACTTAGAAAGTATTATCAGTATTTCATAGCAAGACTTACTATGGAAAAAGGAGACTATCCGAAAGGCCAGAAACTTTTAAAAGAAATACTAACTAGCACTGACATAGATACGGAGTATGAAAACTTATATCTTTCTAGATTGTATCTCGCTTATGCCAAATGTCTTAAAGAAGCTGATGAAGTGCGAAATGCTCAGCTTTATATTCATAAGGCATATGAAAATTATCCTCAGTTAATACCTTTTCAGCCTTTACGTGTAAATATGCGCTTAAATGCGGTTGCTAAAACTGATGAGGAAAAAGAAATACTTGCTGCTCTGAAAAAGATAAACGTAAATTGGGTTGATAAAAACAAAACGGCAACCGATGCTATCGACGTTTACATTCGGTTTGGAAAAAATCAAGGGTATAATACCATCTCTTTTGAAACCGCTTACCGTAAAAATACAATTGTCCAGAAGCAACTATTTTCTTATAAAGAAACAGAACTAGCGGCTAAGGAATTAGGACTTTATATTTTTAATGTAGGCAATGTAGAAAAATCATTCAATATGAATGAGCAAACAGTAGCTACCAATTATTGATGATCTGGATCCCAGGCGTCAAAAAGAGATTTTAAAAATTCATTTTCTTCTTCAGTTATGACATCATCTGCTTTGACTAAGTCAACGGCAAATTTTAAAAATTCATTTCGCTCTTTTTCTGAAGCTTCTGCATAGAAATAATCTTGGCATTCTCGAAAACGAGGCATCCACTCTTCAGATGAAAGTTCTTGTACAGAATCAGAAAGTGCTTTTTCATCGTAATCGCTGTTCCACATTTTTTTTACAAAACGTTCAATTACTTCTTTTTCTTCTTTTTGAAATTCATTATCTACGGCTGATAAAATCATCAACATATTGTAACCGGCTTTTCCTTTATTCATTCTTTATTCTATTGAGATGTACCCTTAATAATTGCTTGGCAAAATTAAGTCTAAATGTGTGTATTTCATGTCAAAACGATCAGCTAATGATTTATGAGTGAGCTTGCCTTCATAGGCATAAACGGCATGAATTATATTTCGTTTATTGAGTATCATTCTACTAAATCCACCTTCATTATTAAAAGCATCTAGCACCAAGGGCATAATAATATTACTGATCATTTGAGAAGCAGTACGCGGTACACCCGAAGCCATATTGGGTACGCAATAATGCGTTACTCCATATTTTGTAAAGGTGGGTTGTTGGTGACTGGTCATTTGGGAGGTTTCAATGCAACCTCCTTTGTCAATATTTACGTCTATGATTACAGAACCATTTTTCATTTGCTGCACATTTTCCTCTGTAACGATCATAGGGACTACTCCGCGCTTTGGTTTTACGGCTCCTATTAATACGTCGGCCTTTGATAAAGCGTTCTGAAAAAACACATTGTTTAATATCGAAGTATAAATATTTTGATGAAGATCATTTTGCAAACGCATGAGTCGGTTCACCGAAGTGTCAAACACTTGAACGTTGGCACCTAATCCAATCGCAGCCCTTGCTGCATGCAAGGCTACCAAGCCAGCTCCTAAGATTACAACGCGCGTTGGTGGTACACCGGTAACCCCTCCTAGTAAGATTCCTCTACCACCGTTATTGGTATTTAATAAATTTGCAGCAGCTTGTATTGCATAAACACCCGCTATTTGGCTCATAGATTGAACAATAGGATAGTTGTCGTTTTCATCTTTTATATCAGCTAATGAGATGCCCACTATTTGTTTATCCAAACATTTTTGCAAATGCTGCTTGCTCATTATAGGCAAATGCAAAGGGGAAAGCACTTTTTGCTTCGGCTTGAGATATTCTAACTCCTCATCTGAAATGGGTGCTGTTTTAATTATTGTATCGGCGTCAAAGACTTCTTTTTTGCTATAGCATATTTTTGCACCCGCCTCAGAAAAATCTGTATCATCATAACTAGCTCCGGTACCGGACTTTGTTTCAATGTAAACCTTATGACCATTGTTCACTAGCACAGAAACTGCAGCCGGTGTAAGTGGAACCCGTTTTTCTTGATAATGAAGTTCACATGGAATGCCTATGAATAAATCTTTTCGATTGCTTAGCAATTCCAATGATTCTTCCAAAACATTGTAACTGTAACTTACATCAACAATTGGCTTTTTCCCTTCGCTCATTCGGCTTAAAGATAATAGCTAGCATTTAATTTTCAAACCGTCAAAGGCTAAATTCATATTTTGAGGTAGTGCCTGATCTTCCTCTTCATGCTTGCCCAGTTTATGACTGATATGTGTAAAATAGGTTTGCTCGGCTCCTACGGTATCGGCTAGCGAAATGGCTTCTGACAAAGTGAAATGTGATATATGCTCAGTCTTCTGCAAAGCATTTATAATGAACACTTTAGAACCTTTTATTTTCTCAAATTCTGTAGCATCGATTTTATTGGCATCGGTGATGTAAGTGAAATCACCTATTCGAAAACCAAGCACGGGCATTTTGTAATGCCATACTAAAATGGGAATAATTTCAATTCCCTGAATAAAAAAAGATTTTGTTTCATGAATCTCAATATCGTTTACGCTAGGGACACCAGGGTATTTCTCGCTGGCAAAAACATAGTCATACTCCATTTTTAATCGAGTCCAGCATGCTTGGCTAGCATATATATCCATAGATTTCTTTTGCTTAAAATTATAAGCTCTAATATCATCCAGTCCGGCCACATGATCTTTATGAGAATGCGTCATTAAAACAGCATCGAGCTGTTGAATGTTTTCTCTAAGCATTTGTTGTCGAAAATCGGGACCTGTATCTATCACAATAGAAACACCGTCAACCATTATATGTATTGAAGAGCGTAATCTTTTATCTAATGAATGTACACTCGTGCAAACTTCACAATTACAAGCAATGACCGGAACGCCTTGCGAGGTTCCTGAGCCTAATATTGTAATGTCCATATCCATTCTTTTCCTATCGTGAAACTACATCTTTTACGCTTTGGGATGGGCGTTCTTATGTACATTTTTTAGCTTTTCAATTCCGTTGTGCATATAAATTTGTGTGGCGGCTAAGCTTGCATGACCTAGCAATTCTTTGATAGCATTTATATCGGCTCCTTCATTTAGCAAATGGGTGGCAAAGGTGTGCCGCAGCACATGAGGACTATTTTTATTTAAAGTTGTAGAACCTTCCAAGATTTTTTTTACGGTATTGTACACGTATTTAGGATAGAGTTGTTTACCGCTAGGCAAAACGAGTAAATACGGGTTGCCCTCAATGGCTACCTCGTTTCTTAGTACTACGTAACTTTCTATTAATGAGCTCAAATTAGCATTCATAGGGATAATCCGCTCATTATTTCCTTTACCCACTACTTTCAATTCGCGTTTTTGAATATTTGTATTTTCAACGGTCAGGGTCAATAATTCATTTCGCCGTAAGCCTGTTTGGTATAAAATTTCAATAATCAGTTGCGGGTTCATTTCAGCAATTGTTTCTGCTCTCTTATCATTAGAAGATTCCTTGAGCACCTTATCAATGGTATCTTCCCTCACAAAAGTAGCCAGTCGTTTCTCCAGTTTGGGTTTCACAATAGTAGGCATGGGTGAGGTGTTTATCTCTCCTAAGCGGCGCATATATTTAAAAAAAGAACTTAGCGTAGAAATTTTTCTGTGAATACTTTTAGGGGAAACATCATTTTCTCGAAGTGTAGCAATCCAAGTTCGTATGTGACTGCGTTTAATTTTCTGGATTTCAATTAGTTCATAAGTTTCTGTCATAAATTGATTGAACTGAGATAAGTCTTTGCTGTAGGCTGTAATGGTATGCTTAGAATAGCGCTTTTCATACCGTAGGTACTCAATAAACTTAGATGGCAGGTTTCTCATTTTGGTGCTAGAACACTTCTTTCTGATTCTTAATAAAAATAAACAAAAAACTGAATTGAGGATATACAAAAAATCCTCACCCGTGTGGGTAAGGATTGTATTTTAATGGGGATAAACCCTACAACTTATAGATAAGTCGAATTTATTATTTCTGTATTTTACCAGACTCCAACTGCTGTACATAAATTGCCTTCAGCACTTCATGACGACGTTTAACAGATGGTTTAGTGAAATGCTTTCTCGCTCTCAATTTCTTGATGAGCTGCGTTCTATCGGCCTTTTTTTTATACTTTTTAAGGGCGCGATCAATGCTTTCACAGTCTTTAGAGTCAATTACCAACATATATTTTCCTTTATATTTATCTTATTTCCCGCTTATTCGGGTGGCAAATGTAATTATTTATTTAAACTTTGACAAAAAACAAATAGATTGTTTATTGGGTGAATAAATGACAAATAAATTAGAAATGCGACTAGTTTGCCTGATTCACTTATACTTTTTATCCCACTCGAATTATAGTTTTTACAGTGTGCCCTAGGAAAGTGGCTAGTTTGTGGCCAAAAATACTTCTGCCGAACTAATGAACTAAAATTTAGCAATCTCCACAACTTTATAAAATTTCATTGGTCTAACTTTACTATTCTATGCGGAATGGTATTTTTTTTATTTTACTTTTATTGGCGGCTTGCAAGCCCTATGAGGACCCGGAACCCATTACGGATCCTAGAATTAACAATCCATACTGCAATGATCCTGCAGCGATAAATTTTAATTGGGGTTTCCCAGGTGTTCCTGACAATTCACAATGTTTTTACCCCGCCGATGTTTTTGTCGGGAATTACATTTGGCAAGATTCTACAGTTAACGATGATGGAATAGTTTTGACTTTCGACTCTGTGTTTGCTACTATAAATAAAATAGATTCTACCCGATTTGAAATTACAGGTCGTTGTAACGCAGATATTCAGTTGACCGCTTCTCGATTTTTGACATTTTTCATAGATTCTGTTCAAGGAGATGGTCAAATTTTTTGTAGACCCACCGATACTATCATCGGAAATGGTTCTAAAATTGGCGTTTCTGACACAACTACTTTTTTTATGAATTATATAGTGCTTACTGATACAGGCACCACCAAACACAAGGCAAAATTTATAAAGCAATAATATGTTTACTGGTATCATAGAATCGCTCGGCACTATTATCGAGATCAATAAAAATCCAAATCAGCTGATTTTGACCGTTGAGTCTGAACTTGCCCAAGAACTAAAAGTAGATCAATCTCTATCACATAATGGAATTTGTTTGACAATCACAAAAATAGAAAATAATAGATTTCAGGTGTGTGCAGTGCAAGAAACTATTGATAAAACGACTATTGGAAATTGGGTTATAAATGACCAAGTCAACTTAGAACGCTGTATCAAACTAAGCGATCGATTGGATGGGCACATTGTGCAAGGTCATGTAGATTCTGTTGGAAAATGCACCGAGATTGTGGACGAAGCAGGCAATCGAATTTACACTTTTTTGTTTGATCCTTCCTTTGCTCCTCTGCTAGTTGAAAAAGGTTCTGTGGTAATTGATGGAGTCAGTCTGACTTGTTATAATGTGACACGACACAGTTTTCAAGTCACAATCATTCCTTATACGTACGAAAACACTTGTTTTAAAAATTTAGAGCTTACTAGTGCTGTAAATTTAGAATTTGATATTTTGGGTAAATACCTTCAACGACATTTGAGCCTCAAATAGAATTTATTTGGATTGCAAAGTGATATAGGTAATTTCAGGAAGAATCCCTACTCTGCCCGGATAACCTAAAAACCCAAACCCTCTATTGACGTAAATAAATTGCTCCCCTTCTTGATAAAGCCCAGCCCACTGTTTGTATACATATTGTGCAGGGCTCCATTTTATGCCAAAGGCGTCTATCCCAAATTGAAAACCATGCGTATGGCCGCTTAAAGTTAAGTCGATGTCCTTAAAATCCTGTAGAACTTCTGTACTCCAATGGCTTGGGTCATGGCTCATTAAAATTTTAAACTTTGATTTTTCAGCTCCGTCAAAGGCCTTGGGCAAATTGCCGTAACTACTAAAAGAAGAACTAATATTTTCTACTCCGATTAAGCTAATTGACTCATCCTCCTTTTCAATTTGCACCGTTTCATCTAATAATAATTGCCAGCCCATTGATTGCTGTAAATCTTTAAGCTGTTGCAAATTTTGCTTTTTTTGCTCGGGTGTTTTCCATTGGTGGTAGTCGCCATAATCATGGTTGCCCAAAATAGAAAAAACACCATAGTTGCCTTTGATCTGCTTAAAAATATCGAGGTAATCGAGCATTTCATCGGCCTTGTTATTTACCAAATCACCAGTAAACAAAACTAAATCGGGCTGTAAGCTATTGACTAAATCAACACCTTTCTGCACTCCTGCTCTGTTTGTAAAACTTCCACTGTGAATATCAGAAAGTTGAACAATTGTAAAACCAGTAAAACTCTTAGGTAAATTTTTGAATGAAAGTGTGAGGCGTTGCACTTTGTAACGATGCCGATTTGAGATCCCGTAAAAAAAACAGAAAAAGATGATACCGCCCACTACCCAACTAATCTTCCAAAGTAAGTCAGAGTGATTCATGCCGTCCGCCAGCCATGAAGGTAAACTAGACGCATCGTATAATAAACTGCCCAACCAGCTTAGCAACCGTTTACACTCATCTAACAATCTAAAAAGTGCTAAAACAGCCTTTAAAACAAAAAAGGCCATAAAAAATACTAAGCCAAAATTGATAAGATTACTAGTTCGTTTTGAGTTTCTAATACGTGAAATAAGAAAAAAAATAGACAACCAAATAGCTGACAAGACTAAATAATTTGTCTTAATTCCTAAACCGACTGTTTTTCCCACACTAGTAGTAAATCTATCAACGGCTAAATAGGCAAAGCATTCAATTAGTACAATCGCTATCAGAAATACGATTGCCTTTACAATAGAACCTTTTCTCATCTTAAAAGGATATAAACTGCTTGATTTGAGTTTGAATCGTTTCGATAGTTTCGTCCTTTGTAAATTGTTGGTTTTCTAATTCAGTATCTATGCCCGATAGTGGAATTTTATTGGGTAATACTTGCAATTTTATATAATTGCAGATATTCGTCATGGCATCTAATCCTCTTAGGTTTCCAGCTCTGCCTGCCGCTAAACCTACCAACATTACTTTTTTGCTAGGCCAGCATTTCGAAATTTCTGTCATATCAATCATCAACTTAAATACTCCTGGAAAAGCTCCATTGTATTCGGGAAGTACAAATACAAATTTATCGGCAGGTTTTAAATAAGTTTCTTCTAAAGCCATAAAGTCATCATTACGTTTAAGCATATCAATTTTTTCTAATGAGAAAATGGTGGTTTCTACATCTTTTTTGGCAAAAAAACGCTGATACTCTTTAGCTACTTTTAGTGTATTACTCCCCTCTCTATTCGTTCCTGCGATAATTGTTATCATACTAAGAACAAAGGTACTTTAGCTTTGGTTTCTAATCTTTAGGAATGCTAATAAAACTCTACAAACTTCATTTCAATATAATTCAAACTGTCAGATTCATCGCGCCAAATAAAGGGTTCTATTCGGAGAATTGATTGAGTTTCAGGGAAATTTGCATTGTGTAGTTGGTCACGCATGGCATTAACTTTATTAAAGCGACTTTCAAAATAAGTGTAGGATACCTTATCCGTATCACTGTCCCCATAGTAATAATAGGTTTGCATATACACTTTTAGCTGTGCTGAATCTTCTAACCATAAAGGCATCTCTGATTTAATTTTCTGAAAAACTTTTTTTGATTCAGCAGTCAGATTATTAGCCGAATCTAAATATAGTCTATAGGTGCCCAATGTATCAATCAAGCCAGGCATTCGCAACCTTATATTTTGAAGAACGTTATCAGAAAAGGTATCTTTTCTTAAATCAATTTTTTTGTAAAAAGGACGATACCCTGGATGATGCACGGACAGTAAATATTGCTGCCCCAAATGCAAAGCTTGTGTGTAACTTGCATCGCCCTCGTTTGATTTATTTTCTGTCAAGAATACATTATCAGGCCATTTTCTAAAGGTTATTTTTTCTTCAGTGTAAATGTCTTTTGTTTTTTTATCAAAGATTTTCCCTTTCAAACATAAAGTGGGTATTGGTCGTATTCCTTCATACAATTCAAAACTGTAAATGTCAAGTTTTCCTCTGCTTCCGGCTCTTTGCGTTCCAAGGTAACCTAAGTTTCCTTTTGCATTCACAGTGATTCCACCATCTCGTTGGTCAGAATTGATCGGAGCTCCTAAGTTTACCGCTCGCTGCCACTTTTTATCTGACATTTTTCTACTCATAAAAATATCCGCTCCGCCTAAATTGGGATGTCCGGTACTAGCAAAATAAAGAGTCTCATTATCGGGATGTATAAAAGGAGTAGTTTCATCTCCATGTGTATTAATTTGAGGACCTAAATTTTCAGGCTTTGACCAAAAATTATTCTTAAAATGAGATACATATAAATCCTTCCCGCCGAAGCCTCCTTCTCGATCACTTACGAAGTATAAATCTACATTGTCACTGCTTAGACAAGGTTGTCCCTCATAAGATACGGTGTTGATTGTATACTTGAAATACTGAGGGTCACTCCATATAATTTTACCATTTTTATGCCCTGTGCGATAGCAAAAAACTAAATCACAACCACCGCGTTCGTAACCATTGGGACTGCGCATATCGCAACGAGTAAAAAATAAGTAATTGCCATCGGCGCTGAGTTTAGCAGCACCATCTGGATAACCTGTATTCGGTGGATAGCCTAAGTTTTGCGCTTTCGTCCATACTCCGTTGGAATCTTTAGTCGTTATAAAAAAGTCTTCATTTGCTCCTTGAATTCTACGAGTAAAAACCATTGTATTGCCATCGAGTGACAAACTCGGCAAATATTCAGCATCGACAGAATTAATACTATCACCAGCATTTAGTAAAAGCACATTATATCTTGGCTGTTTCAGTTCATATTTCTGCAATAAATAATTGCCTTTGAGTGCAGCAATTTTTTCTTTTTTGGATGGATCGGTAACGCGATTCGCCAATAGATCTAAAACAAAAACTGCAGTGCTATTATCACGCTTGAAAGACATTTTTCTTGCTAAATAATATAGAGGATGGTAGGCTTCATTGGCATCTGAAGTTGCGGCTAATGAAGCGTATTTTTTCGTATTGTTTATGTCAGACTGATTATAATAAAGTTCTGCTAGGCGGCAGCAGGCCTTTACATTGTTGGGGTGGGCAGCAAGCCAAGCTTCATAACATTTAATAGCTTTTGCTACTTTCTTTCTTTTTACCAATTGTTCGCAGGATGAAACGTTTTTTTGTGCTGAGCTAGCATACCCTGAGAGTACAAAAAATAGGAACATGAAAATGTAATTGCTGAACCGCATGAAATAAGCAAATCAAAAGTAACGGAAAAAAGTAAAGGAAGCTCAATTCATTAATTTGAAATTATGAATCATCCGAGCGTAATATCGCTGTTAAGAAGTGAGTAGTATGAAAAAGTTTTTTAATTTGCTAATATATTTATAGTAGACATGAAGAAAAAAATAGTAGTCCTCAGTGGTGCAGGCATAAGCGCAGAAAGTGGTATCCAAACTTTTCGTGACGGTGATGGCCTGTGGGAAAATCATAACGTTCAAGATGTGGCTACTCCAGAAGCTTTTGAAAGAAATCCTGAATTAGTACTGAGGTTTTACAACGAGAGAAGAAGGAATATTGCTGCTGTATCACCGAATGCGGCCCATACTGAATTGGTGCGATTGGAAGAAAAATATGATGTGGCTATAGTAACGCAAAATATTGATGACCTTCATGAACGAGCGGGCAGTTCAAACGTATTTCACTTGCATGGTGAAATATTTAAAATGTGTAGTGCAAAAGATAAAGAAACAATCTACCCGATTCAAGGTGATATAGTACTAGGAGAATTAGCACCAGATGGGTATCAACTCCGCCCTTTTATCGTTTGGTTTGGCGAAGCCGTTCCGATGATGGACGAAGCAGCTGATCTTTGTCATCAAACTGATATATTATTGATAGTGGGTACTAGCTTACAAGTTTATCCGGCAGCTGGTCTTGTGAATTACATTGGTAAGAACACTCCTATTTACCTCATTGACAGAAAGCCTCCCAGCCTTCATACTACAAACCCTTTAAAAAGATTTCCTGAAAATGCATCTACTGGTGTAAAACGTGCAGTGGATTTATTGCTGAATAAGAGTTAATTTTACAAGTATGAGCAAATTACTTTTTATACTTACTTTGGTATCCTTCAGCAGCATAGTAGGTTGTACTCCAAAACTTTACACTATGGACAAAGATCTTATTGTGAAAGAAGCCTACACTCAAAAGGAAATACCTGGTCAACAAGGCGGTACAATTTTTGATTATCTAAAAGTTGATTTTGAAATGTCGTCCTCTCAAAATGTAAGAATGGACAGTGTTACGTTCAGAGGAATTACCTCTTTACTAGATAAGAATAGTGCAGGACTTCGCTTGCGATTAAGTGCGCAGCATGCAAAGAACAAAAGTGCCGATGGCAGCGAAGAGGCAACTTTATACTTTACAAAAGAAGGCAAGGCCTTTAAGAAAGTAATAAAGAATATTTCAAAAAAAATGCCCCTTTACTTACCATAGCATTAAAATAATAGATGAAAAGGTTATTAGTAGTTCTGTGTTTTCTTAGCACCACTGTCTGGGCACAACCACCCGCGTATAAAAAATTGATGCACGACCCAAGCGTAAACTTTTATACAGTCTGTCAATCCGCAGAAACCTATTTTAAAACGATTGATAAATCTAAAAAAGGTAGTGGATGGAAACCATTTCAACGATGGAAAGAAGCGAATGAATATAAGTATTACCCAAGCGGTGATCGAAGTCAGGTGGATCCTTATTTTGTCTCCAAACAATATAAAAAATTTATTTCTAGATATGGAAGTAGTCATAAGTTGTTTCCTAATGGTTGGAATGAAGTAGGGCCAGTATCTATCGACAGCATCACTGGACACTATTCTGCTGGTTTGGGGCGCATTGAGGATGTGCATGTAGCTCCTACAAACCCGAACAGAATCTATTTAGGGTCTCGCAGTGGCGGTCTCTGGAAGTCAATCGATGCTGGACAGACTTGGTCAAGCGGTAATACGGATAATTTATTCGCTTCTGGAGTGAACACAATGGCAGTATCTCCTACTAATCCTGATTCTATAGTAATCAATGTTCAAAACGCTCAAAATGGGATCTCTCATGGAATTTATAGGAGTGTAAATGGAGCGAATACTTGGTCTCAAACAAATTTTAACCCAACAACTACCAATCTAGGAGGTCTAGGGTCTTTTTTTAAAATTTATGAAATCGCTTATCACCCTCGTGTCCCAAATCTAGTATTTATAGGTTCCTCAAATGGATTATTTCGATCCGATGATAATTTGCAAACTTGGACTCAGCTTTACAATTCAAATGATATAACTGATTTTGCTTTTCATCCAACGGATGATAGCATAGTGTATATGTATAATAGCGATAATCCATATAGGAATGTGATTTTAAAATCTACGGACTTGGGACTTACATTTTCCAATACAGCAACCCTAGTAGGGAATAATGGTACAACAAATCTTGAAATTTCAACTAGTGCAAATTGTCCTTCTTGCTTGTATGCCGCTACTTCAAATGGTATATGGAAATCGACTGACGCCGGTACAACTTTTGATACCTTGAGTAATCCGAGCCAAGCCTGCCGTGGCTTTGCTGTTAGCGATATAGATACTTCGGTGATGGTCTATGGTTATGTGGATTTAGAAAGAAGTACTGATGGCGGAAATAACTTCAATCAAGCGACTTATTGGTCTTTAGGAAACACAAACGGTGCGGGTAACGGATTGCAAAACAGCTACAGAACGAGCACAAATTACATCCATGCTGATGTACGAAATGCAAAATGTTTGAATGGGGTTTTCTATGTGACCACCGATGGTTTTTTGTCAAAAAGCACAGATAATGGACTTACCTGGCAAATCCTGAGTGACAACATTGGGATTAGAGAAAACTACAGGATCGGCGTAAGCCAAAGCAATCATTACAAAGTAGTGTGTGGTTCACAGGACAATGGGACAAGCTTGAGCGTCCAAGATGGCTGGGTGGAGTTTTATGGTGCCGATGGTATGGAGGCTATTGTACATCCTTTGAATGAAGATTGGTTTATGGGTAGTGTTCAATTCGGAAATAGAAGACGCACCACCAACGGAGGGGTTTCTCAAGGAGGAGGTTCTCCTGCTGGTAGTAATGCCGCTGATTGGATTGCTCCACTAGCGTTTGATCCGAATAATCAAATGACTGTTTACGATTTTAGGGACTCAATTTACAAGTCAGAAGATTTTGGAGACAATCATATTAACTTAGGTACGCCCTTCTTTTCTGGGAATATTAAGCACGCTGCCATTGCAGAAAACAATTCAAATATTATGGTTGTCGCTCGTAATTCCTCTATTGGAAAATCTGTTGATGGAGGGCAAACCTTTGCGAATATAAAAAATAATTTGCCCACCTTTAGTGTAGAAGATATAGCCTTTGATCCTCAAGACGACGAGACAATTTTTGTTGTGTTTGGACATTTTAATAATGACAATAAGAAAATATATATGAGTACCAATGGTGGTACGCTATGGACCAATATTACTTACAATTTGGGTAGTATGCCTATCCGTTCTATAACAGTGGATCACACTTCGGCCCGAAATATTTATGTCGGGGCAGAGATTGGCGTGTACACCATGCCAATGGGCGGAACGAATTGGTCTTTGTATAATACAAATTTACCCAATGTAAGTGTGAGAGAATTAAACATCAACTACGGAAGCAATACACTTAAGGCCGCTACTTGGGGACGCGGTTTATGGGAATACAGTTTGGTAGGAAGAGAGGATTATCCGGCGATTGTGCATACAAGTATCACCTCCCCACCTACCACCAGTCGTCCTAAAATTGGTGTAGATCAAACAGTAAGCGCCAAAATTTCTTATCAACAAACACTAAGCAGTGTTTTTGTAGAATGGTCGACTGGAGCTCCCATTTTTGGAAGTAGAATCGGCATGACCAATACATCAGATTCTACTTGGAAAACAATTGCTCCTTTGCCGAATGTAGCGGTAGGCACAAAAGTATTTTTTAAAGTAGTAGCGGTAGGCACAAATAATGATACTACCGAAACTTATAAATTCATGTATACTCAACAACCTTTTGAGTATTGTGGAGCAACGGGGCATGATCGTGATGGGAACTATTTTATCACGGATGTCTTGTTTGAATCTATTAACAATAGCTCTACCAATGATGGCTACACCTTGTATCCCAACCCTGTCGTCACTTTGCAGGCAGATTCAATGTATAGTGTAGATGTGTCATCAAATACTAGTTGGGGCCGAAATGATTATGCAGCCTGGATTGATTTTGACGGAAACAGAGAATTTACTAAAGACGAACGTGTTCTTTGGTTCATTGACACTGCTACGAATAATGTAGTTAATCAGTTTACAGTACCCTGGGATTGTGTAGATAATGACACGGTAAACATGCGCATCAGATTGTCTCATTGGGGAACTACTCCCCGCCCCTGTGGCTCTCAATATGGTGAAGTCGAAGACTATAAAATTTTATTGAGGAATGATGGGCAACCTCTTCAGATTCAGTCCGTGAAAAATGAATTAGCCGTTAAAATTTTTCCAAACCCGACGAGCGACAGATTGCATATAAACTTCCAAAATGTTGGCTCACATGTATACTCCTTGCGAAATCAAATCGGTCAAGAATTAATGGGTGGAACATTTTTATCCCTTCAGAATCACCTGAATCTAGGTCATCTAGCTTCAGGTGTTTACGTACTTGCTATTGGTGAAGAAATATTTAAGGTCATTAAAAAAGAGTAAGCAAATAATAGAAAATTATGCATAAAGACTGTATCATACTTTGTCACGAAACGGATTCAAAAGGCAACTTATATTGTATGAAAGAGGTAAACGGGAAACCCTTCATTAGTTACCTGTCTGCTTATCTCCGCCGGTTTCATATTTGTAAAGTAATCTTTTCGATTAGCGCTCATAATGAAGAGTTCAAATCATATATTAGCTCGAATCGAGATACCTATTCGTTTGCCTTTGATTTTGCAGAACAAGAAAAAAACTTAGGGAGTGGACATGCTGTATTGCAGGCGTTACAATATTCCGACACACCGGATGTATTAATAATGAATGGTCATACATTTTTTGATGTAAACCTTGATGATTTCATAGCGTGGCAGCAATCGAAAATGGGTGATGTAACTTTAGCAATTGCGCCTAAAGAGTCCAATGAAGGTAAGCTAACGGCTACTCTAAATGAGGAAAACTTTATCACTGAATTTGTTGCTGGCGAAGCTGGTAAAAGTGGGTTGCGCCTTAGTGGAGTTTATTGTATGTTTCGACCCTCATTTTTGAATATAAATTTCCCAATGGAATTTTCTATTGAAGAAAATTACCTTAAAACGCACGCTAAAGAAAGAGATTTTATAGGAATGATTTCCGAAGGATATTATTTAGATATTTCTGAAGAGGGAATGCTTGAAAAAGCTACAAAGGATTTTCCGGTTATTTTTGAGCAAGAGCGGCAAAAAAACTCATAATTCAGATTCTAAGTAGTTCTTTGTTTAACGTACCGCTAGAATCTTAAAACCCTTAAGAGAATTATATTCGTACTTATGCGATTATTTTTCTGCTTGCTTTTTATACTTACTTATTCATGTGCTACTGCTCAGTTTGATTACACTTGTTTTAATCAAAGTAATCAAAAAGCAGATTGGCAATTCTTAGGCCCAATAAATTCTGATAATGAATTAATGCACCAACGATTTGGGAACGTAATTTGCTTGAGTGTGAATCCAAACGATTCCAATGAAATTTTTGTAGGGAGTCCTACTGGAGCGCTCATGCATACTACAAACCGTGGTAAAGAATGGCAAAGCCTCACCGACCAGTCGCCGGCACCTATTATAGGAGTCAATGATATAATAGTAGATTATTCTAAACGGCCGTATGAAATTTTATTAGCAACCGCCAGTAAAAATAAATGGTATGACACTCCTAATTTTGGAATCTTAAAATCAACTGATGGGGGTAAATCGTGGATTCAAAAAAAAGTACAAGGCGCTGATTTAAGATTTCAGCCTGCTTTTTTTAAATTTCATCAGTATGAAAATTTACTATTTGCTCGAAGTGACAAGAGTATTTATCTCTCTAAAAATAAAGGTGAAAGCTGGCAGCCAATCCTAAAAGAAAATACAATGATTGGTGGGTTAAAACTGAAAGAGAGAGAAATTCGTCGCATTTTTTATGAACCAAAGAAAGCGCTCCTTTATTTTAGTACAAAGCAGAAGTTTACTTCTCAAGGAAATGAAAACGCAAAACTCTATACTTATTCAATGGCCGATGGTTCTATTAATAATTTGACGTCTTTACTGTTAAACGAGCAGCGAACTACTAAAAATAAAAATGGTTTTGAAGCAATTCAAATTAGTCCGAATGAAAGTAATACGCTCCTATTTTCTGCGAGTCATTATAACTCGGATGAATTGTTTATTTATACTTACGATTTTATACAAGGAAAAATTACGAACGCTGAGGTGCCCAATCAAGGTAGGCTGAGCGGCAGCAGTTTGCATTGGTTTCGAGGTTTTAAAGCGAATCCGCTAAATAAGTCTATTCAGTATTTGGCAGGAGTTTATCTATACAAATCAATCAATGGAGGTAAAACATTTAAAAGAATGTTTCCTTATAGCTTTGGCTACAATAGCGTGCCTCATGTAGATATTCGAAGTATGGTCATCACAAAATTTTCGAAGGACGGTACGAAAGATCACATTTATCTGGGTACCGATGGTGGCTTATCTTTTTCTAATAACGGTGGCCAAACATTTAGAAATTTGAATGGTCGGGAACTTCAGCTTACTCAATTTTACGGATTAGGTTCTTCTCCTTTTACGGGCGTAGTTACCGCGGGTGCCCAGGACAATTCGCTTATGACCTATGAACCGAAAACGAAGAAATGGACGCACAATGTTAGAGGTGATGGCTATGATGTGGCTTACTCGCAAACTATTCCTGGTTTAGTGTATGGGCAGTACAACTCCTTCGGTTTGTACTATTCTAATAATGACATTGTTCCGTTTCAAAACAATACTAGAATAATAGATGGTGATGCGAATAACAGAAAGACCTTACTTTCTCATCCAAGAGGAGATTTGTTTTTTGCCGCTAAAAAACTGTATCACCTACCTAGCAAAAATGGGAAATGGACAAAATACAAAACACCACTTTCACATAAAGCAGCTGCCATAGATGTGAGCTCTTCGAATGCCAACGTAATTTATATGTCAGGCTTGTGGGGGCAGCTCATCAAAAGCACCGATGGAGGTAAAAACTGGCAAGACATTAGCAAAAATATTATCCTCAATGGGAAACGAGAGTCGAAACGAATTCTAAGTATTTGCATTTCACCCTATGACGAGGATAGAGTTTGGATTGGGTTCGGCTATATGGGGTCCTACGATAATATGTGTGCTGAAACGGTTAGGGTAGTGGAAACTAGCGATGGTGGAGAAACTTGGGTAAACAGTTCAAAAGGTTTGCCTGTGTTTGCCATTCAAGATCTTATTTTTTTAGAAGGAAGTTACGAATCGATATTCGCTGCCACTGACCAAGGAGTTTATTTTAAAAGAGGGCAAGGCTATCAATGGCAACGGTATAGCGATCAACTGCCTAATGGTCTTATTGGAGAGTTAGACATAAATTATTGCCGAGGAAAACTATTGGCAGGAACTTATGGTCGTGGATTATGGGAGACAGATTTGCCTGTAATTAAAGATAAAAATCCTCTCATATTACGGGGTGCCAATACGTTTTCTGCACCAGAAGGCGAAGCCAAAGTAATCAATCAAGATATATTGATACGAGGGCGAGGCAAACTTATTATTGATTGTCCTGTTTATATGCCGAAAGGGAGTCGGATTTTAGTAAAACGAAAATCTCAGGTAGAAATTACCAAAAATGGCAAACTAATTAACGGCTGTGGAAACAATTGGAAAGGTATTGTAGAGAAGTAGCTTAGAGACTAGGATACATTAAAATACATATTAAAAGCTTTTTTGGTTAAATAGTGTATATTCGCACGCTAAAATTAAGCATTTTAACAAACTACACCACTGATGAAATTAAAAGGATTAGTATGGTTTTTTACCATAGCATTGATACTTATATCGCTTTACCAGCTATCATTTACGCTTGTAACCCGAAATTTTGAAAGTAAAGTCAAAGCCAAAGCGGCTTCACAGATAAAACAGCAAAAGCCAGACCTTAGCGGCGATGCGCTCAATTTTGCTATTTTAGACAAGACACGCTTCATGTTAGACAGTCAGCAGACTGAAAAAGCCTACCCTATTTTAGGTACTACTTATAAAGAGTGTAAGGAGCAAGAGTTAAATCTTGGTTTGGATTTACAAGGTGGAATGAATGTGGTACTAGAAGTGGGAATCGACGATCTAGTGCGTAAACTAAGTAATAATCCAAAAGATCCAGCTTTAAACGCAGCGATTAATACTGCCAATCAAAAGAAAGCGAACAGCGGTGCTGATTTTATTACGCTTTTTAGTCAATCATACAATGAGTTGAACCCGAATGGGAAATTGGCTCCTTTATTCGTTAAAAATTCATCTGAGAAGCTAAGCTTTAGTTCGTCGAATGAAGAAGTAATTACTTCCTTACGACGTGAAGCAAACGAAGCGTTTGATCGTACTACGAATGTAATCACCAAGCGTATTGATCAATTTGGTGTAAGCCAGCCTACTTTAAATGCTGAAAAAGACAAAGGGATAATCACAGTAGAATTAGCCGGAGTTCAAAATCCTGAAAAAGTTCGAAGATATTTACAAGCTACAGCCAATTTAGAATTTTGGGAAACCTACTCTCTTCATGAGATAGGGCAAAATATTGTTGATGCGGATGAAGCTTTAAAAACGTATAATAAAAGTAAAGGCGGTAAGGTAGAAGCTTCAAACGATACTACAGGTATCGCTAAGGCGACCAATCTAAATGATTCAACTAAGGATGGCAGTGTATCTGACCTTTTAGGTGGAACAAGTGATTTGGGTGATGATGCTGATACAGCTGGTTTCTCTCAATTAAGCCAAGCAGAAAAGGAAATTAAGGCGAGACAAATGAATCCGTTCCGTTTTTATTTAGGCGGGGGCTTTGAGGTTCGCACGAACCCGGAAACAGGAAAGGTAGTCAACGAATGTCGTGTTTCTTATATAAGAATCGCTGATACGATGTCCTTTAATAAACTATTGCGCAATGAAATTGTATTGCGTGAATTTCCTAGAGATTTAAAATTTGCCTATGGTATTGCGAATAAAGAAGCTGCTGAAAAAGGGTATATTGTTTTATACGCTTTGAAAAAACAATCGCCTAACAATGACAAAGCGCCTCTTGATGGTGATGCTATTGAAAAAGCGTTTGCTGATTTTGATCAATTCGGTAATGCCGAGATTATCATGCAAATGAATAATAAAGGTGGTGTTAAATGGGCTAAACTAACCGAAAAAAATATTGATAAACCAATCGCTATTGTATTAGATGACGTTGTGTATTCGGCTCCGGCTCCTCGCCAGCAAATTACCGGTGGTCGTTCTAGCATTACGGGCGACTTTGGAATCGAAGAAGCTAAAGATGTAGCGAACGTTCTTAAAACAGGTAAACTAGCCGCTCCTGCTAAAATTGTTCAAGAGCAAGTGGTAGGTCCTACTTTAGGTAAGGAAGCGATACAAGGAGGTAAATTGTCATTTGGGATTTCATTCTTAATCATTTTTATATTGATGTTGCTTTATTACAACTCAGGTGGTTGGGTTGCTAATATTGCTTTGATTTTAAACTTATTATTTACGATTGGTGTGTTGAGTGCTCTAGGAGCTTCTTTAACAGCTGCGGGTATTGCTGGTTTGGTATTGACAATTGGTATGGCCGTAGATGCCAACGTTATCATATTTGAAAGAATCAAAGAAGAGCTGGCCGATGGGCGAAGCTATGAAGACGCTATCGACGAGGGCTATAAACGTTCTTACGCTCCCGTTTTGGATGGTCACTTTACAAATTTAATTACAGCCGTTATCCTATTTATTTTTGGCCTCGGTCCTGTTCTTGGTTTTGCCACTACGCAAATTATTGGTCTATTGCTATCACTTTTCTGTGGTATCATGGTATCGCGTTTATTTACAGATATAATGACTGGAAAAGGTCGTCATTTAAGCTATTTCACTGGCGTATCTAAAAAACTATTCCGTACGTTCAATTTCAAATTTATTGAGTGGAGAAAGAAGGCCTACATCATTTCGGCGATTGTAGCTCTTTTAGGGATTGCTGCTATTTTCAATGGCTTTGATTATGGTGTAGAGTTTGCCGGTGGTCGTTCTTATACGGTGCGCTTAGCCCAGGCTGTTGAAACGCAAGGTGTTCGGAAAGATTTACAAGAAAGCTTTGGTGGCGAGTTTCCAATCGTAAAAACAATCGGAAATGCGAACCAAGTGAATATTACAACCGCTTATAAAATTAAAGATCCTAGTAAAGGAGTGGAAGCTGAAGTGATTAATAACTTATATACTGGCTTGCAAAAGGGAAATTACTTAGGAAAAGAAGTGAGTCTTGAAAAATTCAAGTCTGATGTGATTTTGAGTTCACAAACGGTTTTACCTACTATTTCGGATGATTTGAAAAAAGGAGCGATTTACGCCACTGTGATTTCTATCTTACTAATTATGACCTATATCTTATTGCGATTCCGTAGATGGCAATATTCATTAGGAACGGTTATCGCTTTATTGCATGATGTATTGGTAACCTTAGCAGTATTCTCTTTCGCTCGGAACTTCGTGCCGTTTGCCATGGAAATTGATCAGCATTTCATTGCGGCGATATTGACGGTAATTGGTTTCTCTATGAATGATACGGTGGTTGTATTTGATCGGATCCGTGAGTACTTCCGTAAGCGACCGGGTAGCAGTAAAACTGAAGTAATTAATTCTGCGATTAATGACACAATGAGTCGTACCATTATGACATCCTTGACGGTATTCCTTACACTTTTGATTCTCTTTATCTTTGGTGGTGAGGTAACGCGTGGCTTCTCATTTGCTATGATGATTGGTGTAATTACGGGTACCTATTCTTCGGTATTTGTGGCTGCTCCTGTACTAGTAGATTTGGATAAGTCAGATAAATTAACCAAAGAGGAAGATAAAGAAGCAAAGATTAAAGCATTGAAGGAAGAAGCATAATTTTTCTATATCAAAATAGTAAGTCCCGATACTCATTGAGTGACGGGACTTTTTTTATACAATTAGTGTTGCAAGATTGGCTCGATTAAGAGGGAATCGTGTAATTTTATCGAAAGCCCTTTCTTATGAAAAAACTATTACTAATTCTATTCACGACATTGAGTTTTTATGCCCAAGCACAATTAGATCCTGCTTTTGGAAATAATGGAATAAGCTTTGCTGGAAACGAAGGAATATCCGGGGCATCAGAAATTATTGAAAGCCCTAGCGGTAAATACTATGCTACGGGTACGTATCAAAGTAACTATTACTACTACCCTTTCGTATTAGCCTTTGAGCATGATGGCACGCCCGATGCTAGCTTTGGCAATAATGGTGTATTGCTGCTTTCAAGCGATACCGCTCTTTATTTTTCCAGCTATATGTTAGAGCAAGCCGACGATGGCAAAATTTATCTAGGCTACACTCGTTTTAAGAATAATGCAGGAAGCCGAGCTACCGTACGTCAAATTGATACCTTCGGCGTAGTAAATCCTGCTTTTGGGAATGCGGGTTTGCTTAGCTATACGAGTCCTAATTTTAATGACATATTATTGGTGGATATGCAGCTTGATTTAAAAAATAAAATTGTTTTAAGCGCGCGCTATCGAACCACAAGCGGAGACTACCATGTACACCAAAGTCGCTATTTGAGTAACGGACTGATTGATGCCTCGTTTAATTCTGGAGGTGTGGACACTAGCTTTGAAATGGATCCTGCCTATGCTATCCGAACTCGGAACATGCCGGATAGCTCTATTATATCTTGCTACAAACGAGATAATTTTTCGAGTTTTACATTTATTAAATTTGATAAGAATGGAAAAATAGATAGTTCGTTTGGTACCAATGGATCTTTCCATTATTTCTTTCATATTAACGGATCGTCTATTCCTAGTGAAGTGACTGACTTGCATGTGATGGATGATACAACCTTATTATTTGGTGGCGTACGTACCCTTTCCAATAATGAATATTTATGTATGGGGCGTTTGCAAAACAACGGAACTTTAGACAGTACTTTTGGAGCCAATGGTATCGTGGCTCATAATACGATATCTAGATCGGGTACTATCATTTTGGATGCCCAAGACAGGATTTATGTAAATGATTTAGGTAGCTTTAAAGTGCATCGTTATTTAAGTAATGGAACCTTTGACATAAACTTCGCAGTTGGTGGCACTTATAACTTGCGCCCTTATGTGTTTACAGGAGCGTCGCGCTTTTTATTATTAACCGATAGTACGAAAATATTGATATCAGGAGGATATACTGATGAGTTAAAAAAGAATTCTAAAATCTCTTTACAACGTTTTAATCTATCACAGACTATTGATAATAGTTTTGGTACGCAAGGAGCCGTAGAGCCCTCGATTGGATTGGCAGCTGATTATACGTTTGGAATTTGTGTTTCAAAGAATGATCAATTAGTTATGGTAGGACGATCTGCCATACCGAGTACTAACTTTTTTGCTCGATCAAATATTGGCTTAGTAAGCAAACTGGAGAAAAACGGAAGCTTGGATGCTACTTTCGGTCGAAATGGCTTAGAAACCTATCCAAGATTTTCTAGTGCTCATGATGTCATTGAGCAAGCTGATGGCAAACTCATTGTAGCCGGTACAGACGGCAATGGTAATAGTTTTACCATGACGAGACTATTTCCTAATGGAGCCATTGATAGCTCCTTTGCCATTGATGGTTTTTCTCAGGCACGACATTTTTATAATCGAGATTACTTAGCCGTAATTGACCAAGATAGTCAAGGACGAATTTATGCATCTTCTTCGCGCAATCGAGCGTTAACTATGTTTCGCTACACAGCTGATGGTTTCGGGGATTCTACATTTGCAATGGATTTTCCAAATTTTCCGGGCCAAGCGATTATTGATTTGAATGGTGGTCCTATACAAGAGCGCCTTACCTTTTTTCCGCAAGATTTATCTGTTCTATCGGATGATAAACCTGTGGTCAGTGGATTTTATAATGCCTTAGGTGTATTTAATTCTAAAGGAGGTATTGTACGTTGGCTCCCAACCGGAGTTCCTGACTCCTCATTTGGAGTGAATGGTTTGGCCACTTTAGATTTAAGTCCTGATTCGGTTGTTTTTTGGCAACATAGTATTCAAGATAACGGTAAGATTGTTGCCGCTGGTTATAGACAAAAAAATGGGATAAAAGATATTGTGGTGGCTCGTTTTAATAGCAACGGTACTCCAGATAATTTCTTTGGAACGAACGGCTATGTTACTTACAGTATCAACGGTTTTAATGATCAAGGTAATACCGTAATTACGCAATCAGCGGGGACAATTATGATTATGGGAAATGCTCAACTCAATGCTACCCTGCCATTGAACGAGTTCTATGCAATGCGTTTAACCAAGACCGGTAATTTGGATAACACTTATGGGACCAATGGTGTCTTCAAATTTTCTACTAGTACGAATGGTGATGAAATTATTTTTAAATCGGTAATGGACTCAGAAGGTAGAATTGTTTTGGCAGGTTATAGCAACCAAGACGGACAGGATGAAATGTTTGCAGCTAAATTATTGACTAGTTTTGCCGTGGGTGTTTTAGATGTTGAAGAATCTTCTCAGATATTGTTTCTTTATCCGAACCCAATTCGGGATCAAGCAAATTTAGATTTTGAATTAAACGATAAGCAAACGATTTCTATTCAGTTGGTTGATATGACTGGGCGTGTTGTAAAACGCTTTGCGCAGCAACAATCTTTTGAGCGAGGAAAGCATACCCTTCCTTTAGGTTTTGAAAACTTAGCGAATGGGAATTATATTCTTCAATTAGGAAACGCTTCTTTTAATCAAAGTATTCAATTGACGGTTGGGAAGTAGGCTGTTTTTTTTCAGTCATCCATTATTCGCAAGAAGAAATCCTACTTTGCTTTTATTGCTTCGCCAAGTTGTTTTATTCAAAATAGAAAACGGATCTATTTAATCAAGATTGCCCTCCCCTTCTCCGGGAAAGTAATCAGTTGTGTTCTCTTCAATTACTTTTTTTAGTTTATTGATATTCTCTTCTTCTTGTTTTTGAAAAGAACCACCCAATAACTCCATCCAACCGACCATGGAATTGGTAAGGACATTGCCACCGCTTACGATACTTTCGGTGGCTATTTCTGTTTGATTTCCTTTGGCGGTAAACTTCATGGTTTGATCAAAGGTGCCGAAGTCACTTTCAAAATGCATTTCTAATAAGCTAAACTCATCTCGCGCTACTAAGGTTTCAATCATTTCAAAAGCATCTTCCTCAGGACTTGGCTTTACTACTACTTTGTATTGGCTGCCTACTTTATTTTGTTCGCCCCTGAGTAAGTCTTCGCTTACAAATCCCGCAAGCCATTGGTCTAGTTTGCTTTCGTCTTCGGTTACGGCCCACGCTTCTTTCACATTTTTATTTACTTTTACAGTATGCCCATACTCAATAGAGCTGTTTACTAAACCCATTGCAAAAAATAAGGCAATCAGTATTAGAAGGGGTATTAGAATCCACTTTACAATTTTCATACTTCCAACATTTAGACATTGAATGTACAATTTCATTTTCCAAAAATGAAACTTCCGTTTATCGTTTCCTTAAAGAATTGAAAGTCAATGCCTATTACAACAGTCTTTCTATGGTTTTTTGTAAGATGCGCGCTTGTGCTACGACCATTGTCTATGAAAAACCTACTCTTGATTCTTTTGGTACTTATAGCTTTTGTAATGCTATATCTTGGTGCAAGTAAAAGTATGATCCCCCCTGCCCTTACGGGAGTTGGTTTTTTGTTGATTGCTGGTATACTGAAGAGTATAGATTAGTTATCCTTGTTAACCGCTGTTATAACTACCTCCTATTTTCATTACTCCGTGTAATGTACTAAGCGTTTCACGCAGCGTTTCGGTTGAGAAACTTATGTTCGATTTCATTCAAAAAAATTCTTATGAATAAAAGCATTTCTTACTGTTGCCTTGCGCTTCTTCTTTAGACAATTTCTTCTTTTGTGATCAGACGGCCTGTAAACCAGTAGAAAAATGTAAGACGAGGAACTGCCATAAGAAATAATAGAGCAGCAGGTCGTTACAATCGAGCAGCAGCGAGGGACAATCGAGCCGCTGACCGAAATAGAAGAGCCTTACGAAATAATCAACGGAGGAATACTGTGAGGAACAAAAATCGCGGAAATGTTACTAGAAGAAATGGTAGAGGAAATACTTCTAGATGTAAGAATACATGAAGCACAAATAGGAATAAAAATAATAGAGTAAATAGAGAAAGAGACAATGATTAGCCTCGTTTTTTTGTGCTTGATAACTATACTTAGTTATTGGAATTATTTCAATAGATTATTTACTGAATCTTATGCATCCACCCATACCAAATTATTTTCTTGTAATATAGAAGCATTATCAAAACGATAAGCGCAAAGTTTACCTTCCTTTGCAACAGAATAATCTAAGCAACAAACATTAGCTTTGAGCAAAGTAGGCCGTCCATGTAACCAATAATGCCCAAAGAAAACAGGTTTGTCAGTTTCAGGGTAGTGTTCCATATTTACAGTAAAGTCTTTCTTTGGCATGTTGATATTCAACACGCTCATCTCTTTGATAGTTTTACCTTTAGGGTCTTCCCACCATTTTAAACGGATTTCAGATCGTAGGTTGTCATCTTCATCTTTAAAATTGATGCCATCAGGTAGTGCTACTTCCAATCCTTTGCAAAGGATATCCACTACCTTATAAAGTTCCTTGCTTTTAGCAGCAGACTCAATGAATTGGTCATTATTCAAAACACCCTGCAGTGATTTTTTTTTCAGAACGTTCATTGAGCCAATATGCCAGCAAGCATGAATCGCTCGGAAATATTCATTTTCAAAATACAAAGGCAAGGTTTTAAACCATGCAATCGCCTCTTGATATTCCGTTAGTTTATTCTTGTATTGTCTTAAAGTTACAGCGTGTTGCTTACAGTTTTTAAGGGTGTGTTTTCGCAAAAAAGTTTCATCCACTTTTGTATTATACAGTATAGCATTGTACTCATGGTTTCCCATTAAGGCGATGGCATTCTCCTCCTTCACCATTTGGCGCACGAGTTTTACTACCCCTGGGCTATCTGGTCCACGATCTATATAATCTCCTAAAAAAAGAACTTTGCGATTTGGGTGCGCATAGCCTTTGTCCTCTTCTTGATAACCAAGCTTTAGAAGTAAGGCTTTTAATTCGTCTATATGGCCGTGAATGTCTCCTATAAGATCGTACATAATTATTTATTTATTAATCGTTTCCATTCTTCATTAATGTCTTGCTTTTGCGCAATGGATTCGATTTGTTTATTTACAAATGCTTTATACTCTTTATGAATGAAAAGAGGGTAAAGGCGAAACCAATTTTTGTTCATTCTGTCAAAGCATTCCCAAAAGCTCTTTATAGTAGGAAATTGATACTGCCAAGTTATTATTGGGTCCTCCTCTTCATCTAGCATGCCCCCGCTACTACCTATACTTATTATTCGACCTTCTTTATTTCTATAGATTCGCTCGCCGCCACCTTCTGCTCCCCATTGAAATATCAATTCGAGACTTGGGTTTTCAGTTTCTTGAAGACAATGCTGGCAGTAGTTTTTCATAGGTGCAAGATAAAGAAGGCTTGCGTAAGGAGATTATGTAGCCAACAACTTTTATAATTCACTACGCACACTCCGTATGTAGCTAACTATTATTTTAGTAGCATGATAGAAACAGACATTCCCTTTTTGGAAAAAGTAGAAATCAATAAATTGAATCATAGTTTTAAAGGCTCAGAGATAGAAGCACTTTGTACTATGGCCTTCTGTGCTAGTCACCTACTCTCCTATCAAGATTATACGCTAGAGCTGCGGTTTAATTTGCAGGCGAATTGTCGCTTTGAACCTTGCAAAGCAAGTGCCCGATTCATAGCCTATTATACGGTAGCTACCTTTCCCTTACTCAACCATATTATTCCTCACCTTGATTTTAAAGTACATATTCACCATGCGCTATTGGGAGAAGAAACCTTTACAGGAAGCATTCCAAAAAATTTGGAAGAAGTTTCGCATCCTCCTTTACTAGATACACGCTATGTGAGCATGCTTCAAGACGCAAAAAAAATGGGCGCATCGACTACCGAAATAAAAAGACTGTACACTAAGCATGGTATAGCCCCCTTAAGCATCATACTAAGTTTAAAAGAAGGGCATGATATGAGTATAGCCGAGGCGGAACAAATCTATGAGGACTATCCTATTTAATTAATACAACTTTTTATCTCAACTATTATTTTTCTTTTCAATTAAAAAATTATATTAGTACTATGAACTTTAATCTGGGCGATACCGTACTTTGTATCAACGATCATAATCACCTCACGCTCCATAAAGGAACGCTGTATACCATCCAAGAAATCCTAGCTTGCAAAAACTGCCAAGAAGCCGTTGTAGATGTTGGTTTAAACTTGAAAAACGCTGCCAGAGTCATTATTGCAGGAAATGCAATACCTATGCCACAACACCGCCTAGCTATAAAAACTTTGCCTTTGCCGATCGATTTGTAAAGCTCAATGATCTACTAGCAGACGTTCGTTGGAAAAAAGAAATGACCTATGATGATAAATTACTGGCCCTATTCAACCTAAATCAGGATACACTCTTTCCTATAGAGAGCGGTGAAAATTAATTTATACCACTTCCGCACAAATCCCAATATGATCGCTCAGATTTTTCTCTGCATTCCAAGTTTCTAGTTTTATTTTCTTTTTCAATAAAAGCGAATTACTCAATACAATATGATCTACTGATAAGGGAATGCCTAGCGTCAAATTAGTAAGTTTCAATTTTTTGAAGTCCGCCGTTAATTTTTCAACAGCATCAATACTCGGCCATCGGTGACCTTGGAGTATGGTGTTAAAATCTCCTGCTAGGCAAATGTTCTCTTCTTTATCCAAGGCAGACCAATCCGCTAGAACGCCATCCAAATCTCGTTTGAAATTTTTAGTAGTGCCACCATCAATTCCTATTATGCCACCGTAGACTGTTAGCTTACCATTCGGCGTATCTAAAACTAAGTGCAACGTATGGTAAGCATCAAAAGTTAGTTTTTGTTCTAGTATTTTATATTGGCTAAAAATTTGGGTACGGCACTCCCCATTTTTATAATCTGTCATACCATCATGGTCTGGGTATAGTGCTTTGGAGGAAACTGTATGATAGCCTTCGCCTAAATTTAGTTTTTCGTGCGTTTCCGTTAGTATATAAATATCAGCATCATACCCTAATAAGATTTCTTTTGCTTGTTCGGGTTTTAGTTTTTTTAGGCGCTCTAGGTTCCAGGTTATTATTTTCATGGGTTGAAGGTATGTGATAAGCTAATTTCTTCAAAACTATTTATTTGCAATTCGCGAATCGCGAATTGCAAATATTTTGTATATTTGAAAAATGAAAAAGCATAATGGTATGCGACCACAGGATATAGCAATTCTTCTGAACATTATTGCTCAGAAGAATTCACATTGGAGAATGACTGATATTGCCCAAAGTACAAAAATTAGTCCTTCTGAAATATCAGAGTCCCTACATCGAAGTAGTAAAGTACAGTTGATTGATAAAAATAAAAAAGAAGTTCAAAAATTGAATTTGCTTGATTTTTTACAATTTGGCCTGAAATACGTTTTCCCGATTGAAACAGCGGGTGAAGTGCGCGGTGTACCTACTCTATATAGTCATAATTCTATTAAATTTGAAAGTTCTGTATATTACGTATGGCCTTATGCTGAAGGGAAGCTTATAGGAATCGCCATACCGCCACTTTACCCCAAACAAGCTGAAGCGGCCCTTGAAAATGATACATACTACCAGCTACTGCTGCTTACTGATTTAATCCGTTTTGGCAAGGCAAGAGGAGTTCAATTTGCCTTCAAAGAATTAAAGAAAATATTCAATGGATAATCATATCAATATTACCAGAATAAAAGCAGTACAAAATGTATTGTCGAGGCTTAATGAAAAAATAGTTTTTGTCGGTGGCGCAACCGTTTCTTTATATGCAGATAGAACCGTATTTGAAGTCAGACCTACAGATGATGTAGATGTACTAGTTGAGCTGGTTAGCTACAACGAAAGAAGCCAGTTAGAACAAAAACTGCGGGAAGTAGGCTTTAAGCATGATATTAAAAGTGGTATTGTTTGTCGTTATCAAATCCAAGGTATCACCGTGGATATTATGCCAACGAACGATGAAAGTATCGGCTTCAAAAATATTTGGTATCCCGAAGGATTTCAACAGGCCGTTCAATATACTATAGACGATCAACATAAAGTATATATATTAAGCCCGCCCCATTTTATTGCTACAAAACTAGAAGCCTTTCAAAGCAGAGGAAATAATGATGGCAGACTAAGCCATGATTTTGAAGATATTATTTTCGTATTAGAGAATCGAAGTAGCATTTGGGAAGAACTCAAAAGCTGTGGTATCAAACTGCAAGAATACCTCCAGCGTGAATTTAGGAACTTATTAAAACAAGACTTCCACAAAGAATGGATTCAGGCCCATATAGAGCCAAACAATACGAGCAGTCTCGAAAAAATATTTGAGGGTATAAATAGATTCTTAGAATAACTATCTTCAGCTTGCAACTAATAGTTTTTATTTTCTACTCCCTATTTTTTTCTTTTCTGCCAATTGCTAAATTCTCGGCTTTGTTTGAATTCTTCTAGAGTTTCAGCTTTAAGATGCTGCAGTGTCACCTGATGTCTCAATAGATAGCGATAGATTTTTATCCTTTCTTCAGTTAATAAAGGGGCGCTCAGCGAGCGCACATAAGCTTGTGCTTTTGGCGCTTCCTCTTTAAATTGTTTTGCGGCTGCTTGTTTTACTCTCTTTATTTGAGCCTTCATTTCTTGGTAGCTTAGGATTTCCATTAGCAATACAGCCACCTGCGATTTGGCATTCTGCGTACAAGAATATTCATTATAATAGCCTTGCTCGAGATTCGTTTTATATACTGCCCTTATCTTATCCAGTTCTATTATAAACTCGCTTAGTGTTAGCTTAAGACGCCACAATTCATTTTTAGCTTTTAGATGATTGTATTGGTCTAAATAGTCGTTTATATACTCTTCATTGGATTTCATTTATAACTTTTTAGTTTATTTTATTCGCCTTTAATTCTTCGATCAACGAGTTGGGTAAGAAAGCTAATAATTTCCTCTTCATCTACGCGGTATAAATCCTTAAACTCTGCGGCTACGGTTCTAATCTTTCGTTTTAGTTTAGACTTGGTATATTTTAGCTTGTTGGCTAAATTATTAAAATCAATTTCCTCTTTGGTATAATTAGCATAAGGCAGCCGCAGAATATCTAAATCAGTATAATTTATGGGCAAATTCATTGTTCTTAGAATGGAATCGTCTTCTATAAAGGTGGTGGTGGCATTAAATCTAAAATTTTGCAAGCGTATTTTATTGGGAATGATTTCTAATTCCAGTATATCCTCATTATAGGTTTTCAGAAGGTTATGGAAACGCATAAGAGAAAACACAGCTTTACCCTGCCCCAAAGCATCACAATCTATCCAACTACTTACAATGCCTCTAGTACTCAATTGTATAGCGCCATTTTTTATCGTGAGCTCACACAGCTGCTTAAAATCTTTATTCCTACAGCCAGAGCCATTCTTTAATAAACTACAAGCTGCCCAAAGTTCTTTATTCTCAATTTTTACTATTGCTTTCATGATGTCGTATTTATACTCGACACAAAATAATCATTAGCTGCATATCCTGCTTACGTACCAAATACTTTTTCAGAAAATGAAAAACTTAGTACTAGCTACTCATAACTTACTTAAATATTCAAAAAAGAAATCACCAAGCACCACACCTTTTACAAGCCTTCTTTTTTATATTCGTGAACATATGTACCCCATGGATATATCTAAGAATCTATTAACTCACAAAAACTATGGTTTGAATGATTACAAATGTCCTTTAACTGAATTTGCCATCATTTTAAAAAAATAAATAAATAGTACTAATGGAATTTAAAGTAGGCAATATCGTAAAGAATTTAATCCCCACTGAACCTGTAGAAATAAAAGTCATACAAGATTTTGGTACGGATTTTAGTATTGAATACACCGGAGTCAATACAAAGCAAAATGGCGATATCATAAAATCTAAAGTTGAACTGAAAGAGCTTGAGTTAATTTCTCAAAAAGGTTCATTTGATTTCTCAGGCGATCCGGAAAAGTTCACACTGTATACAGAGGCTGAAAGAATAAAATCTGCCTTTCAATTTGACCCGTTGTTTGCAGTCAATTGTAGTATTGTTGATCCTTTACCCCATCAGGTAGAAGCAGTTTATAACTATATGTTGCCATTGCCGAGAATGAGATTTCTCTTGGCAGATGATACTGGTGCAGGTAAAACTATTATGACTGGCTTACTTATAAAAGAGCTCATGCTAAGAGGATTGATAGAAAGGATATTGATTATTACTCCAGGAGGACTTACCAAACAATGGGCAGAAGATGAACTAGGGATTAAATTCAATTTCAATTTCAAACTTGTAAATAGAGCGATATTCAATTCGGATCCAAACATTTTCAATAATTCTGATAAGTTGGTTACTTCTATAGACTTTATTCGTGGTGAAGATGTAATGAACGTGGTTAAGGATACAACATGGGATTTAATTGTAGTTGATGAAGCACATAAATTATCAGCCTTTGATTATGGCTCTAAAAGATATGTAACGAAAAGATATGAGGCTATCAGTATTCTAGCACCACAAACTGAACACTTGCTACTACTTACAGCAACCCCACATCGAGGAAGACAGGACACGTTTAGAAATTTATTACAGCTTCTTGATGAAGATATATTTTCTACAAATGACTTAGTAACACAAAGAATAAACAACGAACAAGCTGATGTTACTAACAAGTTTTTTATAAGAAGGCTTAAAGAAGATATGACGGATTGGAATGGCGCTCCTTTGTTTAAGGCAAGGCATACCAAGACCGTTGAGTATCAACTGACTCATCAGGAAAAAAAGCTTTATGATCAAGTTACCAAGTACTTGACAGTAAGAAAGCAGGAAGCTATTGACCAACAAAACATACATGTAAAGCTGGCCTTAATGGTTATGCAAAGAAGATTGACGAGTTCGATCTACGCCATTATGCGAACCCTACAGAATAGGTATAAAGCTTTAAACGGATTAATAGAACTAATCAAAAAAAATCCATCGCTTTGGAAGCAGCGTATGAAATTTGATTTTGAATTCGATGATTATGATGATTATTCCGAATTAACGGATGATGAAAGAGAATCCTTAGAGCATATTTTTGCAGACCCTAGAAAATTCAAGTTATTTACTACTGCCAAGAGTATGGACCAAGTTCATGATGAACGAGACCAAGTAAAAGGTCTTATGGAAATGGCGGAAGAGCTTTACCATAATAATACAGAAGAGCAAAAGTTAACAAGACTAAGACAATTTCTAACAGACGAAAATGTTTCCAATGGTAGAAAACTAGTCTTATTTACCGAGCATAAAGACACGCTGGATTATTTAGAGAAAAAACTCACAAACCAAGGATATAAAGTACAAACTATTTTTGGTCAAAAAACTGTAGATCAAAGAAGAAAAGCGCAAGACGAATTTGCAGGAGATAGTCAAATACTATTAGCAACCGATGCGGCAGGCGAAGGAATCAATCTTCAATTTTGCAACCTACTTATTAATTGGGATATTCCTTGGAATCCTAATAGGTTAGAACAACGAATGGGGCGTATTCATCGATATGGACAGAACGAAGAAGTTTATGTATTTAATCTAGTAGCGCAAAACACAAGAGAAGGAAAAGTAATGCAGCGACTACTCCAAAAACTAGATATTATTCGAGAGCAAATCGGTAACGATCGTGTTTATGATGTTATTTCTGATGTATTTGAAGGAGTAAACCTTGAAGATATTTTAAAATCAACATTTGATGGCGATGTAAACGATTTTAATAATGCAATTGATAATCAATTTACTACCGAAAATGTAAAAGAGAAAATAAAAGACCAAAGAGAGAAAACAACTTGTAGTTCTATAAACTTTAAAAGAGCTAAGCAATTAATGGATGACTCTTTAGAAAAAAGATTGATTCCTATATACTTAGAACGATTTTTTAAGAAGGCTTATGTATTACTGGGTGGTAAAGTAAAAAAGGAAGAAGATTTTGTTAGATTGGTTGAATTACCTGAGAAAATTAGTGAGCTACTAAAGGAAGAGTATAATATTAGATACGACATTACAAAAATGATTTTTACTTTCAAGAAGGATGTGTTCTTGGATAAAAAGAAAACAGGTAAATACGAAATGCTTTATTATCTAAATCCTGGAAATCCAATATTTGATGCGACCGTAGATATAGCCTTAGCTGATTTTAAAGAGGAAGTTTTGAAAGGTACGATACTGGTTTCGCCTGAAGAGCAAGACCCATATTTTGCCTACTTTGTAAGATCACAAATTACAGACCGAACACGGAAACAAAATATAGCAGATGAAAAATTGGCGCTTGTATATGGAAATGACCAAGCACTTGAGATAACATCGCCAGCAAAGTTGATTGACTTGATTCCTCCTAAAGAATTTACTAAAAAAATTACTCCACCTAGTCCAATCAATGAGGATGAAATAGTAAAATGGAGTTTCGCAAATATTACCAATCCTCAATTTGAAGAAGCCCAAATTTCAGTCAAAGAGGATATAGAGTTGCGCAAGCAATACATGAATGAAGGTTTTACATCTTTGATTATGGATTACACTTTACAATTAACAGATTTACGAAGTAAACTATTATTGGGGAATGAAAAAGTACAGGATAAGGTAGAGAAACTTGAAAAGAAAATTAATGAACTAGAAGAGAGGAAAAAACGTCGAATTATTTCTTTAAACGAGAGAATGGAACTTAATAGGAAATCACCAAAGGTGTTAGGCTCAGCCTACGTAGTCCCACTTTCTCAGTTGGAATATTCTTCTCATTATGGTATGAGCCGAGATGATGAAGTGGAAAAAATTGCCATTGAAGTATCTATGCAATACGAAAAAGATAATGGTTGGATCTGTGAAGATGTAGGTAGTCAAAACTTAGGTTTTGACTTGAAGTCTCATGATGCCGAATTGATAAAGCGATATATCGAAGTAAAAGGCCGCTCAGGAGAAGGGCCTGTAATGATTTCAGAAAATGAAATGAACAGACTAAGTCAATTAGGAGACACAGCTTGGCTTTACGTAGTAAGTAATTGTAAAAGCAAGCCTACCCTGCACAGAATACAAGATCCAGGGAATTATCTAAATTGCAAAAAGCTATCTAAAGGCATCCAGTATTTAGTTCCTTTAGTGGAATGGAAATCTAAGGCAAAATAAAAATTATGGCAAACGAAACAATAAGAAAATTTGTAGGCTTCCTAAACAACGAGAGTAAGGATGGAGGATATTGGTTGCCCAATATTCAAAGACAATTTGTCTGGAAGGAAGAGCAAATAGAGAAACTTTATGATTCTATTTTAAGAGAATATCCAATAGGCAGCTTGCTTGTTTGGCGCACAGAAGCCGAAATAAAGGCACGTAGTTTTATACAGATATATTCCAAGGATTTAAAAATTACACAATTTTTTAGACCAACAAATGATAAAGAAAAACATTTAGTTCTTGATGGACAACAAAGACTTCAAAGTTTATTCATTGGACTAAAAGGAAGTTATGCAAAAAAAGAGCTTTACCTAGACATTCTTTCTGGTGATTTGGTGACACCCGAGGATAGCAAATTTGGGTTTACATTTCTTGATTCAAGTACTGCCAAATTCCCGTTCCTAAAGTTCAAAGATTTAGTATTTAGCGACAAAAAAGTAAGAGAGTTGAAAGAAGCCATACTAGATAAAATTGAAGACACATTAACCGATGAACAGACAAACAGAATAGAAGACAATCTGGAAACCATTAAACATGTTTTTGCAACAAAGGAAGCAATTCACTATCAAATAGTGGATAGTATTGACAGACCCAAAACCTATCAACAAGATGATATTGTAGAAATATTTATCAGGGCAAATTCAGGGGGCACAACCCTTTCAAAATCAGATCTCCTTTTCTCGCTGCTTACCGCCAATTGGGAAGAGTCAGAAGAAAACCTTGTTGATATTCTAGAAAAGCTAAATAAAACTGGCTACAAATTTGGTAGAGATTTTATTCTCAAGACTTGTCTTGTTCTTCTGAATACAGGAGCCAAATATCAAATTGAAAAATTTAGAAGACCAGAAATAAGAGACGGAATTATCGAAGACTGGGAGAATATTTCTGCGGCAATTCTCGATGTAAAAGATTTTGTTTACGGCAAAACATTTTTGCACACCGACAAAACAATGCCATCCTATTTGGTATTAATTCCACTCATCTACATGAGATACCATTACAAAGAAACTTGGCTTGATTACGAAAAAGATTATAAACAGTACCTCTTGCGTTCATCGTTATCTGGTGTGTTTGGTGGCCAGCCCGATAACTTAATCAACAAAATAATAAATCATATCAAGGACAAAAAGAATTTCAATATCTCTGAAATATTTGGTATCGTGCGCGAAGACAATCGGGCACTAGAAATATCCAAGAGGAATCTTCTTGCACTACATTACGCATCCAAAGAAATCCACTTATTATTTAACCTTTGGTATGGATTTAATTATCAACCGAGCTTTGCTGATAACAAACCACAAGTTGACCATATCTTCCCAAAATCTAGATTAAAGAAAGTAAAAGTTCCCAACCCAGAAACCGGGAAACTAAACATAATGAAATACAAGTGGTACGAGCGCAACCAAATAGCCAACCTAATGCTATTAACGGCCGTGGAAAACGGCGCGGCTAACAAATCAGACCAAACACCCGAAGATTGGTTTGCTGATAAATCGGAAGATTATTTAGATAAGCACCTAATACCAAAAGAGAAGGAACTTTGGAAAATGGATAACTATGAACAATTCTGTGAGAAACGTAAGGAACTAATTATTAATAAATTTGAACATATACTTGTAACCGAAAGCAAAAAACTAAATGACCAAAGCTAAAAAACTAATAGAAGTAGCTATGCCGGTAAAAGAAATATCGGCAGAGAGTGTTAGAGATAAGTCTATCAGACATGGTCATATATCTACCTTGCATCTTTGGTGGGCTAGGCGCCCGCTGCCAGTTTGCCGTGCAGTAGTTTTTGCCAGTCTCGTGCCTGACCCTTTGGACGAAAATTGTCCTGAGCAATTTAAAGAAGCAATAGAAATACTTCTTGGAAAAAATAACGACTACCCTGGCGATCCATACAAACCCTACGATGATATACCGCATACGGCCGTAGTAGATAAAATGGAAGACAATCTCCGCAATCGTCTTATGATGTTTATTGGTAAGTTTTCCGACAAATATGTTGAGAATGAAAAGAAAGGAAAAAAAACAGCTTCCAAAGACCAACTGCATCAAAATTCATTAATCAAGTGGGATAATAAGAATGACGAAAAGATTATTGGGTGTGCCCGAAAATTAATATTTGTAAGCCACAATGCTGCGGGTGGCAAAAAAGCAAATGAACTTTTGATAGAATTTGATTTACTAAACGATAATATTAAGCAAGCCGAAGAAAATCTATACAACCACCCAAACAGACATATAGAAACCTCAGCTGTAAAAAAACTAGGAAAACAAAAAGACGATGCCATTGCGGCCTTCTTGGCCAAAATGCCAAAGGTGTTTGACCCTTTTGCTGGTGGTGGCGCTATTCCACTAGAGGCAGCTCGCTTGGGCTGTAATAGTTATGGCAATGACATTAACCCAGTAGCCCATATTATACAAAAAGGAAGTTGCGAGTTTCCTCAGAAATTCGGCAAACCAATTACATATACCAAAGATGAATTTATAAAAACGTATGGTGAAAACGAATTAAAAAAACAATCTGCAAAAGGAAATGTATTTGGAGAAGAAGTAAACATACCTAACAGACTGGCGCATGATGTAGAGTTTTATGCTACTCAATTATTAGAAAATGCCGAAGCTGAGATTGGACACTTATACCCTACTGATAAAAAAGGAAATAAAACCATAGCATATTACTGGGCGCGAGTAGGTACTTGTGCGAACCCAAGTTGTGGCGCAGAAGTGCCATTGCTTAAACAGTTTTATTTATGCAAAAAACCTGGAAAGCTTATTTATTTAAACCCAATAATTAATGAAAAGGAAATAAGCTTTGAAATAAAGACTGGCAAAAACGAGCTCGAAGGTTGGGTTAAAAGAGGAAACCTTACTTGCCCATGTTGTAATAATGCTACCGATGTAAAATCAATAAAAAAACAATTTAGACAAGGTAGTACAACTGAAAAAATGTTGGTAGTTATTTCAGATGGTCAGAATGGTAAAGATTATAGATTGCCAACAATAGAAGAATTACATTTAAGCCAACAAAATTTTAATGACATTGAAACCTTTAGACCCAGCGAAAAGATGCAAAGGAACTCAGCTGGAGGAGACACATTTAGTTGGGGGATTGATAAATGGGGACAAATGTTTACTAAAAGACAGCTTAATTTTCTTAGAACATTAGTAAATACTCTAAAAAAAATACAGATAGAAAATTTTTCGAATGATAACTATTGGGCATCGGTAATGTCTTATTTAGCTATATTGATAGATAGAGTTGCTATAATCAATACATCTTTAGGGCGATATAATTTACAAAGAGAAACACTGGAACACCCTTTCGCAAGACAAGCAATTGCAATGATATTTGATTATCCTGAATCAAACCCTTTTGGTAATAAAACAGGAAGTGCTTATAATCAACTAGATTGGATATTGCGTTATATTAATAGTGAGCAATTTAATATAGCTTCCATAATGAATAATGCCTCAAGTGGAGAGAAAAATCAATTTGGACCTAAAGAAATAGATGTAGTAATTACGGACCCTCCATATTACGATGCAATAGCTTACGCTGACTTATCAGATTTCTTTTATATCTGGTTAAAAAGATCTATGTCGGAAGTTTATCCTCTTAATTTCGCTACTCCCCAAACTCCAAAATCTGAAGAGTGTACTGCCCTAAAACATCATCATGACAATAATTTGGATAAAGCCTTCAACCATTTTGAAAATAAACTATTAACTATTCTAGATGCCATCGAATACCAAACCAAAGACTTAGTATCTATTATGTTCGCTCATCAAAGTACTAAGGCCTGGACGACATTATGTAACTCTATACTCGGTGCTAGACTAAATATAAATTCAAGTTGGTCAATGGATACTGAAATGCAGGCTCGTGCTCTTGCCTTGGCTGGTGACACACTTGCCTCTTCTGTTACTGTAGCTTGCAAACCAGCCATACAAACAGGTATTGGTGATTATAAAACTGTAGCCAAGGAGGTATTAGGTCTAATAAAATTAGAAGTGAAAGAACTTTATACATTAGGTTTTAGGGGTGCCGATTTACTAACTGCTTGCTTTGGAAAGGCCGTTTCTGTTTTTGGAAGATATGAATCTGTCGAAAAAGCAGACGGTTCTTTGGTAACTGTAGCAGAGTTATTAGAAATGGCAAAAGAAGCAGCCTTTAATGCTATAATTAGTGATATTGAAACCGATGACTTAACTAAATTCTATATTGGCTGGTTAAATCTTTTCGGTTTTTCCGAAGCAGTACATGACGATGTTTCTAAAATAGTAAAGGTTGGTCTAAACCTTGACTACACCCAAATCTATAACGACCATATTATATTAAAAACAAAAGACAAAAGCGTATTAGGTAATATGCAAATGCGTATTACTGAAAATAATAGTTTAGGAATGCGCGTACACAGTAATGATATTGATGTAGCCCACAGGCTGATGTACTTCTTTGATCCTGCCCATGCTACTCGCTCTGAGTTGCTAGATTATATAGCCGACAAAGCGCCCGTATCGGAGTCTTCGGTATGGCGGGTTATTAATTCGTTGGCGGAGATATTACCTAAATCTACTACTATTAAAGACCAAGAACTTGCCGTGGGATTACTGAGCAATCAGGACAACCTATTGCGCGAAGCAAAAAACAGAGAAGAAGCCAGTGGCAAACAAGCAAAATTAGGATTTGAATAAAAAGTAAATCAATGAGCGATAATAATAGAAATAATTTAGATAAAGCATTGGGCCTTTTTATAGAAGCCCTGCGGCTATTCCTGCCTAACGAATTAAAAAACGAATATGGTAAACTCTGGGACCAAGAGTACTATAATGTACTGAGCGATAAGCAAAAAGGAGACTGGGACCAACAACTAAATGCTGGCAAGAGTGCTGAGCAAATGATAGACTTTCATAACTTAGGCATTTTTGCTATCAAGCAAAAACAGTTTTTAAAAAAGTTTTTTGGCAGAGACGCATCCAACCTAACCACCAAGTTTAACGAGATAGCCGATGCCCGTAATATGTTTGCCCACTACGACGATTGGGATGCAGACAAAGCCGAGCTTGCTTTTGCTCATATGATTGGCATTGCCAAAACCTTATCCATGACGGAACTAGAAAATGAAATTCGTAATCTGAAAGATGACAAATCTGTAGCGGAACAAATAGCCGAAGTACAACAGCAAACAGCGCCAAGCGATACAGCACTCACTGCGTGGTTTAATAATGTAAAACCCCACTTGGATATTCGCCAAGGCAATCTCGACGAATCTGTCTTTGCAGCTGATTTAGCAGAAGTATCTAGCGGTACGGGTCGTGAAGTTTATAATAATCAATCCATTTTTTTTGACAAAACATTTTTTACCGAAGGGTTAACCAATATTGCCAATAGAGTTATAAAAGGCTTAAACGGTAATGAAGATGGTGAGAATAGAGTTATTTCTCTTCAAACTGGTTTTGGAGGCGGTAAAACGCATACACTGATTTCTCTTTTCCATTTAGCACAAGCCGGTAAGAACATTGCCGCTAACACTAAAGTAAGTGAGAAGCTTTCCGTTAAGCCAGCATTTAAAAAAGCAAATATTGCTGTATTTACGAATGCAACTAACGACCCTACCCAAGGAAGAAAAGTTGATGGAATACATATTAAAACTCTATGGGGCGAACTTGCCTATCAATTGGGAGGAAAAGATTTGTATGAAAAAATTAGACCAAATGACGAAGCACAAACCGCTCCAAAAGGATTATTTCTTGATATACTTACATCGGCATCGCCATCATTAATTTTGATTGATGAGTTAGCCGATTATTGTGTAGCTGCTTCAGGTGTGGTAGTAGGTGGTTCGACTCTTTCTGATCAAACCATTTCTTTTATGCAAGAATTTACTGAAGCTGTTGCCAAGGTAAAAGATAGTGTAGCGGTTATTACGCTGCCAGCCAGTGTGCAGGAAGTAGCCAACTCCCCTCAAGCTGCAGCAATTTTACAAAGTCTGAAAGGAAGAGTAGCAAGAGTTGGTGCAGATACTAAGCCAGTAGCCGAAGAAGAAATTTTTGAAGTAATACGTTATAGACTTTTTGAAGGTTTTGGAGATCAGAAAATTACCGATGAAGTATTAGAATCCTATAGTACCATGTATCAGAACTTATGGTCGGAACTGCCGGGCAGGTCTAATACATCGGAATATGCTGATATGATGAAGAGAGCATATCCTTTCCACCCAGAATTAATTAATATCTTTAGGAATAAGTGGGCAAGCCACCCGCAATTTCAAAGAACAAGAGGCGTGCTTCGTCTCTTAGCATCGGTTGTTTCGGATTTATGGAAAAGAAGAGCCAACTTGCAAGGCAATCACACTTTAATTCATCCATCCAATTTACAATTAGATAATCTTGACACCTTGACGGGTGAGATAAAAAAATTATACGGCATGGGTTATGATGCTGTGATTAGTTCTGACGTATGTGGGATTAACTCTAATGCCTATCAGATAGATCAAGACAAACCCTCATTTGGAGAATACAATTTAACACAAGGAATATCCTCTGCCGTGTATTTGAATTCATTTGGTAGCACTGGAGTCAATCAAGGTATTACCGTAAAAGAATTAAAATTACAATTATTAGTTCCTGGAGGCTTTAATCACAATAGCATAAATAGTAGCTTGGATGAGCTACAAAACAAAGCTTACTACCTTTACTACTCACAGACAGGCGCTTCAGAACAGCGTTTTTGGTATCATACCAAGCCTAATCTTAATATTTTAGTAAACAACGCATTATCTGATATAAAAGATGATAGAATTGAAAGCCAAATAGTAAAATTATTGGAAGATAAGGTCTCAAGAATTACAAAGTTTAAAACAATTGTTGACCCCAAAGGAGACATTCCTGAATTGAAATCACCTTCACTTATTATACTGCATCCTGCGCACTACCAAAATGGAAATAAGAACTTTGAAACTGTCTTAAAAGAAATTGCAATAAAAAAAGGGAACTCAGACCGCGTTTTCAGAAACACTATATTGTTTCTCTCAATTTCTAGCCAAGGAAGAACATCGCTAACTACGGCTATGCGGGAATATCTTGCTTGTATCAAAATCAAAGAAGAATATCAAACAACCCTAGAAGAGGATCAGAAAAAAGAACTAAAAAGTAGAATTGACGAAGCAAGTAAGAAAGTTCAAAAAGAAATTGTAACAGCGTATAATCAAGTGCATAAATATTCTGCGTCCAAAGGGCTTGATACTCTAGAGATAAAGGAATTCTCCGATTCATTGGATAGACAAATATCCAATAACCTATTTGAGTACCTTAAAGAGGAAGAATGGCTTTTAGAAGCTATTGGACATAATACCTTGAAGAACAATAATTTATTGCCCGAAGATGGCAATCCTTTGCAAATATGTCAAGTACTTGAAGCTTTTATACGGTTTGATGATAAACCAATGATCGTGGATAAAACCGCCATAGAAAATAGTATTTCAAAATATTGCTATAATAAACAATTCGCAGTTGGCGCAAGATCTTCTGAAGATTGGACGAAAATGTATTTTGGAGAATCCATCCCAATGTTCAATGTGGATGATGAAATGTTTTGGTTGGTTTCTACTAAAGATTTTGAAGATTGGAAAAATAGCCAAGGTCCAGCTATGCCAAATAATGAAACGCCTAAGAATAGTATGGGCAACAATTCAGTTAATGAAGACACCCCAGGAGTAAGTCCAGCAATTGATAAGCCCAATACAGAAATTAAGAGGCTAACCATAACAGGTAAGGCTAATGCAATTGAGTTTAATCAATTATTTTCTTCCTTTATTATGCCACTAAAAGAAAATGATGTAGAAATTGAATTTAAAATAACAGCAAAATCTAAAACGGATTATCCCATGACGGAAAATAGTCAACAATACAAAATTGTAAAAGAATCAGCTAGTCAGATGGGTTTTGATTTAGAGGAACAATAATTTTTTTGATTATCAATACATAAAATAAATTAGTCTATTTTCTCTAGCGCAAGTTCAATGTGTAGGCGACAGCACAAGCAGCTTATGCTATGCCCTATAGCAGTTGCACTAATCATGCATTAAATATAAAGGAGCAATCTACTACTCCCCCTCCAACAATTACTTCACCGCCTAGGTGAAGATTGCATCTACACCTAAATATCCAACTACTCTAGGCATAGGTTGTATTTAAGCCACTTAGTAGGCAGTAGCAATAATTTACCATTTCCTTTCCATTATTTACACCTAGGTATAAATCATATATTGTATATTTGAATTGTTAAGTTTTAGAAATGTCTGAGAAATATATTTTTAGTGGTGATTATAAAAATCAATCAGGTCAAGTAAAAGTCAAGTTGCTTTTATTACATTTTAAGGATGAAAATAAAGTCAACTTTATTTACTCCCCACATCTCGACCTAACAGGTTATGGCACTAATTTAGGTGAGGCTAAAGAATCTTTCAATCTTGTTTTTGAAGATTTTGTAGATTACACCATTAAGAAGAAAACCCTAGGTACTATTTTAAAAAAATTGGGTTGGGAAATCAAAGGCAAGGTAAAGAAACCTAAAAAATTAATAGCACCCAGTATTACTTCTGTTATTGGTGATAATGATTATGTTTCTGAAATTTTTGATAATTATAAGACGAAGACTTACCATGAAGAAGTTGGTCTGCCAGCTTTTGCCTAATTTGGAATAATGTCTACAAAGAAACTTTCTAATATATCTTTAAAAGACTTTAGAAAGTTTTTAAAGTATATGGGATTGAACGTAATAAAATCTACTAAAGGAAGAGGCGGGCATGAAAAATGGTCTAAAAAAGGGATGCAAAGGCCTATAACCATACAAACACATATTACACCAGTGCCAGAATTTATTGTGAAACAAGTAATTAGACACTTAGGCTTAGATAGAGAAAGTTTTCTTACAAAATTTAATTCTATGTAAGCCCGCACTCATTCTAGATTTAGATTGCATCTACACCTTTATATCCAATCCAATACAAAGTAGGAATCTACTCTTCCCCCTCCAACAATTTCTTCATAAGCTCGGCGGCTTCTTTTAGTTTCTCGGGTGGTAGTATGCGCAGGAATTCTGCTGGGCCTATATCGCTGGGCGTGGCCATCCATTTGTATAATGGATGATCTTCAGGAAAGTCTTTGGTGTACTCCAGTTTTATAATATCATAAGGAGAGCAGTGCAGCAGCATGCAAATTTTTTCTAGTAGATCTAGTCTAATCGTTCTAGGATTTTCGTTGAGGAGATATTTTGCTTTACGCGGATGGATACCAGCGGCTGTTAAAAAGGCGGGGGACGAGCCTATATCGTTTGCTCTCAGTACCAATGATACAGACCTAGAAGGTACTCCTATTACGGTTGCTAGTGGTGATGAAAATCAACGCAGCACACCAAACTTAAATGGTGATACCTATGCTGATCATCTACTATTGCAAAATAATGATGGCGTGTCCGTTGATTATAAAATTTGGATAGTGGAGTAGAAAACCTTTTGTTTAAACCTGGAAGGTTTATGGTACTTGAATACTATAAACCTTCCAGGTTTTTTTTTCATCACCCTGCGCTTTGCGCAGGGTATTTTTTTTTATTAAATCAAAACATTATGAGTAAAGAGATTAGGTAGTAAACGACTATCTTTATTCCAAAACGAATACAAATCAGGATTCAGTTAAATATGAAGCACCCATGAACAAGGGTTAAATAAAAAGAGCAAATGGAAAAGGCAAAAAATTTAAAGCAATTATTAGTTCGTACAAAACAGTTAATAGATTTTCAGCGCGAATCTGAAGAACTTAAAGGAGAACGCTTTAACCTATTTTCAATACTTCGTATGGAGCACAATGAAAGATACGCGCATTCTGCCTTTATAGCTGAGTTGCTTAATCCAAAAGGTAGTCATTTGCAGGGAGGCGTTTTTCTAAAATTATTCTTGAAGAGAATTGATACTAAGTTAAATTTTGATATTGAAAACACCATAGTAAAAGTAGAATTACACATAATAAGTAAAGTACTAGAAAAAAACAGAGGCGGTTATATTGATTTATTTATTGAAGATATTAAGGGCAACGCTATAGCCATAGAGAATAAAATTTATGCTAAGGATCAGCCACAACAATTAGAGCGATATTTTATTTATCGTAATTCCAACTATGAATTATATTATCTCAACCTAGACGGTAGCGCGCCGGCAAAAATAAGCTGTGGCCCTCTTGTTGAAGGCGAGGACTATAAAATATTATCTTATCAAGATGAAATGATTGACTGGCTTCATGACTGCCTTAAAGAAGCTTCTGAAGCACCTATATTAAGAGAGAGCATAAAACAATATATTGTACTCCTAAAAAAACTTACCAATACCATGGACGACAAACAAGAAAAGCAATTGATAAAAATAATGCTAGCGCATTATGAAGAGTCAGAATTTATTGCCAATAATTTTTTAAAAGTACGCGATGAATTCGCTGAACGTGTAAGACAAGCTGTTTTCAAAAAATTAGAGTCTATTTATATGAATAAACTTGATGTTTGGGAAGGCTCGCCAGCTAATAAGAAAAATTCTCAAGTTTGGGTAAACTATAAATTAAATCCAAATCAAAAAGTATTTTTCGGCATTGATGGTTTTAGCGGAAGAGGAGACTATTTTGGCGGCGCTGTTTTCGCAGGCGTATTCACTAATGGGAAAGATAATATTGAGTTTAAAGAAGACCGTAAGAATGTTTCCCGCTGGTGGGCTGATAAAATGGAAATGCCTACATTGGATAACTACAAAATAAATATGGGTGACCCAGATACTATCAAACAGTTTTGTTTTGATCATGATAAGTTTGAGCAATTAATAAAACATATAGTAGGCTATTCTCAGCAGTATATTGATAGTAATGAAGTAGCATTAAGAGATTTTCTAAATAAGCAAACAATATAATTAATGAATTTAATATTAAATCATAAGGCTCAAAATCACTTTAAGCATATCTCAAAAGAGCTAAAGAATTCTCAGGTAGTCACCTTAGCAGTTGCTTTTTTGAAACAAAGCGGATTAAATATGCTAAAGGCGGATATAGAAAAAGCGCTAAGGAGGAATGTAAAATTTGAATTATATATTGGTCTTTCTTTTGGGACTACGGATGCTTCAGCCTTAGAAGACCTTATACAACTTTCTAAAAAGACCGGTCAAATAGAGCTATATCTATTGTTCCCTAAAAGTAATATAACCTTTCACCCTAAGGTTTGGTTATTTGAAAATGGAAATAATGTAAATATTATAAGTGGATCAGCCAATCTTACAAAAGGTGGATTAAGCACGAATCATGAATGTTCATTGCAAACTAAGGTGACAAAGACAGACGCGATCTATCAGCAACTCAAGCAATATTTTGAAGATTTAAAAAAAGATAAGACTGCTGTGATTGCTACGGCTAAACTGATCAGACAATATATTCCTTACTCTAAAAGACAACGAGGTAGACAAATAGGTATTATACAAAACCCGGATCGCCCAGAGGTATTGGATATAAATTTAATAAAATTAAAAAAGACTTATAATCGACTCAAAAATAAATTTGACTTTACTCATAAAGACCGAGCTGAATGGTACGAGGAAGCAAAGGAGATATTGGATTATATAGCTGATAATAATTTATCTAAAGCTGAATTTATTGAAGAATACGAGCAATTAGTTGGTGGCATTAATATAGATCGTATTTGGCATTCAAGTGGTTTGGATCGTAGGAAAGAATTAGTCTTTAGACAGCATAAGACTTTTAGGAAAATGGTACAATTTGTAAAAGCAAACAAAGATAAAGACCCAGCTTTTGTATTTGAGGAGGCAACTAAATTTCGTGATAGAATTAATGGAGTTGGCCCCAATATCATGGCAGAATTAATGATGACTTATAATCCAAAGGAATTTGCTAATATCAACCAAAACCCAATAAAGGTTTTACAAGAAGTTGCCCAAGTGGATATAAAAAAAACACCCCGTTCTTATTCGGGTAATGATTATAGAATTTATTGTGATATAATAAAAGACATTAGAAAAGAATTGGGCTTAAAAACAATGTTAGAAATGGATACCTTTTTCAATAAGATTTATTGGGAATTAAAAAACAAGGAACGATATGCATAGTAAAATACTCTTAGGGAAAATCTTACAGCGATTTGCAGATTGCAAAGTGGCTCAAGTAAAGGGTTACAAATCCTTTGGCTATATTAAAGAGACAAATAATGCAGTTATTTTATCAAGGGAAAACGGAGTGGATACTCCTGTCCCTTTTGGTAAAATAGAATTAGGCATTGAAGCGTACAAATCAAACACCACTTTATACAATGAAGGGCCAACCGTTTTGCGCGAGTTTAATATTAAATATATAACCAGTCCAGTCTTTGCCCTTTTACATTTATTATCTATTGAGGATTATGAATAATTAATATATCAATTTGTTAGGTCTATATAAGCTCATTACGCAGCTAAAGGATATCTTAGTGCAACCCACAAAACAAATAAATGGAAAAAGTTAGAGAGCGTCTATTAAGTTATCATAATAGAGAAAATGTTAGTTTGTTTTTAGATATAACAAAAGAATTGATTGAAGCATTGGATATAGATGCTGAAGATAAACGATTTGTATGCACAGTACGAAATGATCACCGCAAACGAATTTCAATAGATATTAATAAGCGACTGATTGGTGGATTAAAAACTGTAGGAGCTGCGGAACATTTTATTTTTATGCTGTATGCTAAGGATGTTGAAGCTTTGAAAGCTAAAGGTTTAAAAATAGCCGGTAGGGAAAATGCATTTGCCGATATTAAGGACTCTGAAGAAACCTTCGCCATTGATATAAACCGAGAGGAGTTTTTACTATTTAAAGAAGAGATTCTTGAAAAATGGCTAGTATGTTGTGCCGAGTATTTACCACGAAACTCAAGTTCAATGTATCGTAAGCATCATAATGCTGATATGTTTAGGATGATTGTAGATGAGTCATTCCGAGAAGAGGAGCTTGACTCTTTATATAAAAATCAGTTTGTCGAAATTGATTTTTTTAATCAAAATGACATTGATTTAATCCTTCGTCATAAAGGAGAAAAGAAGGAGGTTGATAATAAAAGTCATACAGAGACCTACGCAGGATTAAAACACACTTATGAAAAGGTAGCCTATTGGAGTAATCAAGTAGCAAAACGTGCATTCACAGGTGCGAAGAGTATTACGCGCAAACGACCTACGAATCAATCCAATATTTTTGAATATTATTTATGGTCTAAAATTTTTCCTTATCCAAAACAAACCAAAGAGTTAGCCTTTACGGTATCCATAGAAGAAGATTTATTTACTATAAAAATTGATACAGTAGGTAACGTGCCTTTTCGGGCAGAGTACGAAGATTATCGGGGTGAATTTGGCAACTCCTCTAACATTGTATTGCAACTAGAAGCCAGTGAAGTATTGGCTATGGACTGGCACACTTTATTTCAAACGACGGCTTCTTTCATTGAGCAGCACATGAGTGACTATGATCATATTTTAAATAAAATTGTATTGAAAGACCAAATAAACTATTGGTTATTTCAATGTAACCCTTCGCAGTATGATATTGTTAGTTCTTTAAAAGCGAATGCTTTAGACTCATGGCTTGTGCGCAGTCATAAGGATTCGATTAAAGAAGGTGATAAAGTTATCCTATGGGTGACTGGTGCCCAAGCAGGGTGCTATGCTTTAGCTGAAATACTGAACAAACCAACAGTACGTTCAGAGAGTACTCATGATACTCATTGGAAAGTAGATAGTAAAGAAGAATTACGTGCAGGTATTATGATTACTCATAATTTGGTAAATGCACCTGTGCTTCAATCAGCAATAGATACGAATCCAAATTTAAAAAAATTGAAAGGTGGAAATCAAGGAACCAACTTTAGCGCAAGTGAAACAGAATATAACGAACTCATTAAACTAATCAATATGAACAAAACTACTTTACCCTTAAACCAAATACTTTATGGTCCTCCGGGCACTGGTAAAACATATGAAACTAAAGAAATTGCTGTAGGAATTATTGATAGTCAATATTTGAAATCCATCTTACACCTAAGTGACGAAGAAAAAAGAAAAGAGGTAACAAAAAAATACGATGAGTTTTATGATAATGGCCAAATAGTCTTTACGACTTTTCATCAGAGTATGAGCTATGAAGATTTTGTAGAGGGTATTAAACCTATTTCTAAAGGGGATAAAATAACGTATCCGGTGCAAGTAGGTATATTTAAGGAGATGTGTGAAATTGCTCAGGCTACATCGATAAACTCGATAGAACTTGAGGGGACATCGCAGGAGTTAGACAAGTCTCTTTTTGAAAAAATGTATTATGACTTTTCTGAAAGTCTCCCAGATTCGGAAAACAATACCTCAGACATTAGACTCAGAACATCAAGTGGCTTAGAATTTCAATTATTCAAAAACTCTGCGAATACAGTAGTGGTAAAAGCAGGAGAAAAAAGAACTCATCAAAGTATATCATTCAATCAATTAGCTAAGGTTCTTTTTGAAAATAAAGCACCTCATTATGTCTCTTATGAAAGAATAATAATTGAAGCCATTTTAAATGGTGAAACAATTAAAAGTAGTGCTACAAACAATGCGCTAAAAAATTTCGTTTTAATAATTGACGAAATTAATAGAGGTAATGTTTCGGCTATTTTTGGTGAGCTTATCACGCTACTAGAAAGCGATAAGCGAATGGGTGCAGATGAAGAATTAAAAGTACAATTGCCTTATTCCAAAGATGAGGAAGCCTTTGGCGTACCGCCCAATCTATATATTATAGGCACGATGAATACTGCCGATCGCAGTGTAGAAGCTTTAGATACCGCACTCCGAAGAAGATTTACTTTTAAAGAAGTAATGCCGAAGCCCTATCTTCTAGATAAAATCCAATTCGATAATTTGAACCTGGGAGCACTCCTTACAACAATAAACGAACGAATAGAAGTTTTACTGGATCGTGACCATACCATAGGGCATTCCTATTTTATCAAACTAAAGTCCAATGATAAAGCAGGTTTAAAAGCAGTGTTCAAAGACAATATCATTCCTTTGCTGCAAGAGTATTTTTATGGCGATTATGAAAAAATAGCTTGGGTACTAGGTAAAGAATTTGTAGAATACATTCCTAAGCCTGATATTCAGTTCCCTAAATTTAAGGGCGGGAACAAGCCTGAGACGAGTGCCTCTTATAAAATTATAGACATGGATAAAGACGGTTTTGAAATTATTAAAGCTGTAAAGGAATTAATAAATCCAAACGGAGAAGCAGTAGTAACTGATGAAAAGTAGAATTCAAGTTTTTGAACATCACAGTCTTGTAATTCAAGAAAGCTATAAAGGCGTTGAGTTTAAGAAAAAGCATTTTACTGCCTTGGCTAAACTGAATGAGCTACATGGCGATAAGTATTTTTATGTGCGACATAATTCTATAAAGTTTAAACAATATGTAGGTGTAATACGGATTGAAGGGCTCACCATTGAAGTGCTACCTAAAATTGATAACAATATAGAAAGCGAGGCAATTTGGCAAATGGCCTTAGTTGACATGCTCAGCGTTACCAAAAAACTTAAAGTTCAAAAAGTAAACCAAGCTAGTGTAAGCAAACAACAAATTCACTTGCTTGACTTATACTTTGATTGGTTTTTGAATGAAGTGCAAACCTTAATTCATCAAGGACTTATTAAGCAATATTATAAAGAAACGAAACAGGTAAAAGCGCTTAAAGGCAAATTAGAATTTGCTGGGCATATTAGAAAGAACATAGTTCATAAAGAACGGTTTTATACTACGCATCAAGTTTATGCCAAAGATCATTTAGTGCATCAAGTTTTAGATAAAGCACTGGGTATCATCTCAAATTTTACAAAGGGTAAATATCTTTATTCAAAATGCAAAACTGTGCAACTGGACTTCCCTGAGGTTGCAAGAATTCATGTAGATGCCACAACCTTTGACAGGATTAGACCGAGCAGGAAAAACGCACCCTATTCAACTGCATTGGCTATAGCCCGTTTTATTATATTAAACTTTGCGCCTAATGTCACCAAAGGAAATGAAGACATGCTAGCTCTTTTATTTGATATGAATTCACTCTGGGAGGAATACGTTTATGTAAAACTAAAAGAACAAGAAGCAGAAGGTGTGAAAGCCGTTGAAGTGACAGACCAGGATAATAAATACTTTTGGAAGAGTAATTACTTAAAGCCTGACCTTGTCTTAGAATTTGAAAATGAGACGGTTGTGATAGATACTAAATGGAAAGACATTGGCGATTCTTCCCCATCGGCTAGTGATTTACGTCAAATGTATTTGTATAATGAATATTGGGATGCAAATCGATCCATGCTTTTGTATCCATCAAATAGAACCCAAAGAGATGACTTTCATAAGTTTGATTTATTAACAGGAAAAGCAAATCATCATAGCTGCGCCATTGGGAAAATCTCCATCTTTAATACGGATAATGAAACATTGGATGAAAAAATTGGTGAGCGAATCATTGAACTCTTAAAAATCAATGATTAACTAATTTTACCCCTCCCAACTAATACAGTTCATAAGCCCACCTTCGTTGGCAATATCGTTTATGATAATAGGTTCGATATGCTTATTGGGAAATAGTTTTTTGATCCTGGCTATGGCATCATTATCTACTTGGGGTTTGATGTCGAAAATGGGGAAGATGATTAGATTATCTAGCTCCAAATAATTTAGGTAGCAACCAATGGCGGAGCAAGGATGATCCGGGTGATAATAGAGATAGCATGGCATTTCTTTATGGTCTAGCTTATAGCGTTTGAGGGCCGCAACCATTTTAATTGCAAAGTCTTCTTCTTCTTCAGATAGACTGCTAATAAGTACAACACCTTCGGAGATGAAACGCATATAGCCATCGCTATGTCCAGTGAGATCTACTTCTGAGTCGTAGCTTGGAATTATGATTACTTCTAGGTTCAAAAAACTTTCTAAATCTTGTATTGCTTTTTGCTGTACACTATTAAAGGGTGTATGAAAAATCTTTTTTAGCTGTTCTACTCTACGATTTTCACTTATTTCTTCCGTGCAAAGGTTGTTTTCTTCGAAGATTCTTTCGGTGATAATTACCTTGTTGCCATGCTTGACATAATTGCCGCCATCTAGTTTGAAGTTGATACTTGTATTAGTAGGCCGCTTACCGTTTATTAAAATCTGCTCGGGCTTCGTTTGACGGTGGCGCATATCTTTTAGATAGGAGGGTTCGTATATGAATTGTACTAGTTGGCCTTTGCCGTCTGTTACGGGCATATAGTCTCTTGCCCAAATGTCCTTTGTGCCTTCTAATAGGCTATAGCTTATTTTATGCTTTTCAAGAATTGATTTTATTCTTTGCCAATCGTTGTGATATTTTGGGTCTGTGCTTAGGAGTTTTGAGAAGTATAGTTTTTTCATTTTTTTGTTTTTTAAGATTTACGCATTGTCGCATTTCGACTTCGCTCAATGTGACAAAGCTTGTTGTGACAGTGCGTGGGGATTAGTTCGGGCTTAATGGGTTCGTTTCAAACTGCGATTAATTTTTCTAATAGTTTTACCATGGCCCAGGTATCCATTTTGCAGTAGTCTAGTAGTTGTTGTTTTATTTCGATTGGTACGGGTTTTTTATTTACAAAATGGGATGCATAAATGGCGCTGGCTGTTCCGCCATCTGCTATTTCTAATTCGTTATAGCTTAGTTCGGGTACTAAGGCGGGTAATACATTTTTTATGGAATAGCGCCCTTGCATGGCTGGGGTGTAGTACATTTTTTGTTGGAAGGGAATCATGAGGTCTTTCATGCGCCAGATTATTTTTTCTAATTGGGATTCGTAGGCTGGGAAGGCATCTATCAGGTCTTGGGTTTTGCTTCTTTCGAAGCCGATATTGTAGACCAGGATATCTCCTTTTTTGCCACAGTCTTTAATTAGCTTTTTAATAAATTCTTCTCTTGGATCTTGCCCATTGGTTGGTGCTAAGTATTCGTAATGCGTAATAGTACCTCCTTCTTTTTTTTGCACATGCAAGGAATACTGAAATGGCATTTGCCGATACGGCTTTTGTCCGTCGAACATGGGGACCGCAGGATTAATGGTTTCGTAATCTAAATAATATATCGGATAGTTGAGCTCGGCTACAAAATGGGCCAGGCCTTCTTTATCTATAATTTCTTTGTCTGTTTTATCGGCTACTAGTTGTAAGCGTTGATTGGCTGAGAGTGGAAAGTCATCGGGTATATCTTTTAGTTCTAAAATATTTTGCTCGTATAAGTCCCATGCTTTGGCGCCTATGCGTGCTATATTAAATATGGAATAGTCGGGCACATGCTGCCAACAATGCCCCATAAAACTACATCCGTAGGGATTGGAGCAATGCCCTCCTATTTCTAGTTCGGGCATATCGCCTTTAATTAATTCGTGTAATCGGTTGATGGTGGCTGGCATATCATCTTGCAAACCCAAGACGGCATTGGTTATATTTTCAATAGTAAAAAAATCGTAGGCTGCAAATTCGCCATCGCGAACATAATCGGTATTGATATGTACGATAGAACTATTTTGTATATCTATACCCGCTCCTTTCATGACGTAATATTGGGTAGCGGCATCGTCGTAATAAACATCTTTTACACTAGTACTACTTTTTACTTCGTAGGCATTCCACACTCCATTTTCGTAAGCTAATATATCCACAGCTACGAGGGTATCGTCATACACAAAGGTGGCTTCGTAAATTATGTGTTGGCCATCGGCTATCAGCCGTTGCGTTTCTTTGGCGCATAGAATATTGGGGTAATCATGGCCTTCGGTAGCATCTATTCCACCGCTCCAGATTTCCTGCGCGAGTACACCTACATCTTGGCCCGTATCAAATATGGCTTGTTGACTAGCATCTATTTGATCTTGTAGATTATACTTATGCGTATAGAGCCAAAGGGATTTTGGACATTGGAGGCCGCGGATGACTTTTGATTTTGAAAGCATTTTTTTTGGTTTAGGGTTTAGGGTTTAAGGTTTATGGTTTATTGTTTTTCGTTTATGGTTTATTGTTTTTAATTGAAGGTTTTGGTTTGCTTTTTCTCATGTTGACTTGCTTAGCTCTTCAAAGATCTTTTTGAGTCTTTCTCTGCGCTCTTCTCTTCTGTCTTTTAGTAAATACGCCCATTGTGCTTGGCTTATCTCTTTCCATTCTTCTTTCTGCCCTTTCTGCCACTGGCAATCGGATAAAAGGTCGTCCATTTTTACGAATCGTTTGGCAAAGGCAAAGTGAATAAAAGGACTTATGGTAGGGCTAGAATTATCGCACTGACCGCAATGATGGGTGGCGCTAGGGAATTTTAATTTTAAACCTACATCTAATACCAAGGCATTACAATGTTGACAACAGTCAAAACCTTGCACGGTATATATTTTTCCTTTCTGTAAGGAAGTGTGTCGTCTATCATTAATACACAGTACAAGATCTCCGTTTTTCATAATTCTTTTTTTTGGAAAGTATAAATGTACTCAATCGGTACGCAGTGAGTTTACACTCTGACTGTACAGCACCGTATGGGTACAATTTTTATAGTAAACAATGCCTTCCTAAAAACGATTTGAATCCTTCGCTCAATATCTTTGCAAAATGCAAAAATGGTTCTTGCCTGCTTTACTAATTTTATTTGCGCAAATAGCAAGGGCACAAAGCATTACTCAAACGATTCGGGGTACCGTAGTGGATAAAGTGTCTCAGTCACCTATTATTGGTGCTACGATTCAATTAGCGGATAAAAGCCAAGGTACCAAGGCAGATGTAAATGGGGCGTTTAGCCTCAAAGGCATTCCCATTGGACGGGTGAGCCTTACCATTACAAGTGTAGGTAAGCAGGCTGTTACACTTTCCAATCTGGAGCTCACGGCTGCTACTCAATTAATCCTATCGATTGAAATGGAAGACCGCGTAACACGTACTAAAAAAGTAATCATCCGATCAAAGAAAGATAAAAGCAAAACGCTAAACGAGATGGTGAGCGTGAGCGGACGAACCTTTTCTATTGAAGAGTCGCAACGCTACGCTGGCAGTAAAAATGATGTAGCCCGTATGGCGCAGAACTTTGCCGGTGTACAAGGCAGTAATGATGCTCGCAATGATATTGTAGTTCGTGGAAACTCTCCCGTGGGTGTACTCTATCGCTTAGAGGGTATGGATATACCGAACCCCAATCACTTTGCCGCGGCCGGAACTACGGGTGGGCCGATTAGCATGATTAACAATAATGTATTGGCCAATTCGGATTTTTTGACTTCGGCATTTCCTCCGCAATACATGAACGCGCTATCAGGGATTTTTGATTTAAATCTAAGACAAGGAAATAATCAAGAGTATGAATTTCTCGGGCAGATTGGCTTTAATGGATTAGAGATGAATGCGGAGGGACCTCTTTCTAAACAGGGAAACAGTTCTTTTGTTGTGGGGTATCGATATTCTACCTTGGGTGTTTTTAATGCCCTGGGCATCAATTTTGGAACGGGAACAGCCGTGCCTAAATATCAAGATGGCAGTTTTAAATTAAATTTTTCAGACAAAAAAGGAAGTACTACCCTATTCGGTATTGGGGGCATCAGCAATGTTAAATTATGGGATAGTGAAAATGAAGAAGCCAGTATTTTTGGTGATAGCGGTCAAGATTTTAATTATAGAACTAATACAGGTTTTGTAGGCCTATCTCGCTCCTATTTAATGAGTTCAAAGTCTTTTTTTAAAGCAACACTTGCTGTGAGAGCTAATTCTACTAGAACAATTCTTGATACTTTCACTACTAGCGCCGATATTGACAAGGCCCCTTTCTACCGAGATAATTCTTATGAAGGAGCTATTAGTTTGCATTCGTTTTATAAAACTAAATTTAGTGCAAAAACAAACTTGAGAGCCGGTGTATATATTGATCGTAATTTTTTTAAGCTCATTGACAGTGTGTATGTAGGTAGCAGAAACTCATTTGTAAAGCTTACGAATTACAAAGGCTCTCTCTATACGATAAAGCCTTACGCTCAGTTTCAATATAGACCGAGTGAAAAAGTATCAGTTGTAGCCGGCTTGAGTAGTATTTATTTTCCGTACAATAATACCTTTAGTTTGGAGCCACGCCTAGGCGTAAAATATTTTCAAAACTCTAAGAGTACGTGGGCGATTGGTTATGGATTGCATAGCAAATTACCACCCTTTCGTTCGTACTTTATTGAACGAAATATAGGGAATAATCAATTTGCTACCACCAACGATGAGTTGGGGCTTTCAAAGGCGCATCATATTGTACTAGCTTATGATAGAAGTATTAATCCTTTTACTCGAATCAAAATAGAGACCTACTACCAACATTTGTACAATGTACCTGTGAGCAATAATAGTAGCACCTACAGTTTATTAAATCAAGGGGCGGAATTTGGAGTGCAACTGGAAGATAGTATGGTGAACGACGGCACGGGAGACAATTATGGCTTAGAACTCACTTTCGAGCATTTTATGAATAAAGGATTCTACTACTTACTGACAGGCTCTATTTATAAATCTAGCTTTGTGCCCTCAGATGGTCGTACCTATCCTACTGCTTTTGATAGTCGGTATGCTGCTAATGTGTTAGGGGGAAAAGAATTTTTTTTAAAAGAAAGACTATCCTCTGTTGGAAAAGCGAAGCAATACAGTTTTACGATAGATATAAAAACCTTACTTAATGGTGGCTTGAGGTACACACCAATTGATTTGGAAGCCAGTCGTATAGCTAGAGAAGCTGTTTTTGATAATACGAGAGCTTTTGGCGAACAACATCCTGCTTATGCAAGAATAGATTTTAGAGTCGGTTTTAAAGTTCAAACTAAAAAACTCACTCACGAATGGGCATTGGATATTCAAAATCTAACGAATCGAAAGAATATTTTTGCTGTTCGATTTGACCCTGAAGAATTAACGGTAAAAGAAAGCTATCAAACAGGATTGCTGCCCGTTTTTCAATATCGGATCCGTTTTTAGATAAGCTTAAATTGAATCTCCCTTTTAGAGCGACTCGAAGACCGACGAAATCTCCGATTACTGTTTCATTACGATAGCTCCCTTTTGTATAGCCTAAAGATGGCATTGGTTACTTTCGAGCTTTGATTCGCGAGGCACGAAGCGATCTTAGGTAATACCGCTTTGACTTTATCATGTCGCCTATTTTCTTTCAGAAATTCTTCTCCGATAAAGCAGAACGGCATTTACCACTGTAAAATTACTTTGATATAATTACCTTAGCAAAGTCTAAAAAATCTCTTTCAACTAATTCAAATCCTTTGTTATGACTTTTAGTAAGCTCTCGTCTTGCTTTAGCTTTTATCCCAAAGTGAGGAAATTTGCCTTTCATATAAGACGTCATTTTTTCTGCATCGGTAGAATTCCGATGCGCATCAAAAATGTTATACATATCGCCTATATGCAATTTCATAAGACTATGGAATAATCCCTTGATATTTGCTAGCTAACTCCATGAGAATAGCACAAAAAACGGCACCGTAGGTTCCGATAGCATATCCTAAAACAGCTAGCAAAACTCCAACAGGCGCCAGAGCAGGATGAAAGGCTGCCGCAATTACTGGGGCTGAAGCCGCCCCGCCAATATTTGCCTTGCTCCCCACTGCTAAAAAGAAGAAAGGCGCACGAATAATTTTAGCTACAATAAGAAGGAGTAACACATGAAATGCCATCCAAACTAGACCTAAAACAATCAGCCCTGGATTTTCAGCAACTTTAGTAATATCCATTTTGACGCCAATGGTGGCTACCAAAATATAAATAAAAACACTACCAATTTTACTTGCTCCATATCCTTCTAAGTTTTTTGCCTTTGTAAATGATAAAACCAAACCGAAGGTAGTTGCCAACACAATGACCCAAAAGAAACCACTTGTAAGCGAAGAATCTTTAAGAGAATCGACAGACTCAAAAAGTGATACTAAATGGGTTGAAAAAAAGTGCGCTAAGGAAGTAAGAAAAAAACCAACTCCTAAAATTATTATATAGTCTTTCAGTTTGGGTTCTTTTTTGATACTCTCACTAAAGCTTGATACCTTCTCTTTTAGTTTTTCAATAGCACTGGAATCGGCTTTTAACCATTTGTCAATTTTTGCGTTTTGTCCAATACCTAAAAGCAAGACCGCCATCCAAATATTCGCTACCACAATATCGATTAGTACCATCCCGCCATATTTATCTGGATTGTACTGATAGACTTCTAGCATGGCCGCTTGGTTGGCTCCGCCACCAATCCAACTACCGGCCAGCGTGCTTAATCCGCGCCAAACGGCATCAACTCCTACGCCGTCTACAGTGGCAGGCCATAATTTTGCCATGAGTAATAAGGCGACTGGGCCTCCGATGATGATTCCAATAGTAGCCGTAAAAAACATGATTAAACTCTTAAAGCCTAGTTGAGAAATTGCTTTTAAGTCAATGCTGAGTGTTAGCAATATCAAAGACACGGGGAGCAAATAATTCTTAGCCATAACATAAGTATCCGTTTCTTTCGCCGAAATTATTCCTGTAGAATTTAAAATAGCCGGAAGTAAATAGCACATTAGCAGAGCGGGAACATACTTATAGAATTTTGGCCACCATCCTTTTTTAATATTGGAAGTATAAAAAACGATTGCTAAGCAAAACATTAGAATTCCAAATACAATTTTATCATCTGAAAAAACTGGTTGAGCTTGCAAGAATACATTCATGACTTAAACATATAATTTTTTTATCGAAAATTAGAAATAATAAAAGGATAAAAAATTAGGTGTAGTACTTTTGGCTACAATAAAATTAGCTATGAAAATATTATTGTTAGGCGGTGGAGGACGAGAGCATGCTTTGGCTTGGAAATTATCGCAAAGTTCTAATTGTGAAGAGATTTTCATTGCTCCTGGAAATGCAGGTACTGAATCTCATGGCACCAATGTAAACTTAGACATACATAACAACGAGGCTGTGGGTCAATTTTGCCTTGACAATACGATTGATATGTTGGTCATCGGCCCAGAAGATCCTTTAGTTAACGGCTTACAAGATTATTTTAAAAATAAAGATAGCTTGAACGCAGTGCTAGTTATCGGGCCTTCAGCCGAAGCTGCGCAGCTGGAAGGGAGCAAGGCGTTTGCAAAACAATTTATGGAGCGGCACAATATTCCTACAGCAGCCTATAAAGAATTTACAATTGAAAATTTTAGAGAAGGACTCGCGCATATAGAACGTCAAAGCCCTCCAATCGTATTAAAAGCCGATGGGCTTGCGGCGGGTAAAGGAGTAATCATCGCTCAGTCTCATGAGGAAGCGAAAGATGCGTTTACTGAGATGGTTCAAAATAAAAAGTTTGGAACCGCAAGTAGCAAAGTGGTTATTGAACAATTTCTTGACGGAATTGAAATGAGTGTTTTTGCATTAACCGACGGTAAAAACTATTGCTTACTCCCGAATGCGAAAGATTATAAACGCATTGGCGAAGGGGATACTGGTTTAAATACTGGTGGCATGGGGGCGATATCGCCTGTTCCGTTTGCAGACGATACTTTTATGAAAAAAGTAGAAGACCAAATTGTAAAACCTACCATCAGCGGGATACACAAAGAAGGTTTTGATTATGTAGGGTTTGTGTTCTTCGGATTGATAAAAGTTGGCGATGAGCCTTATGTAATTGAGTATAATTGCCGATTAGGAGATCCTGAAACTGAGGTAATCCTGCCTCGAATTGAAAATGATTTAGTTCAACTTTTTTCTTTAGCAGCGACCAAGAAAATCAATGAGGCCAAGGTGAAAATTAAGGCAGATCATTGCGCTACGGTTATTTTAGTATCGGGCGGTTATCCAGAAGCTTATCAAAAAGGCAAAGCAATTAAAGGATTAGATGCTAATGAGCATTCCATTATTTTTCATGCTGGTACTAAAATGGAAGACAAAAACGTTCTTACGAATGGTGGTAGAGTCCTTGCAATTTCCTCGATGGGGCAAGGTCTTGAAGAGGCGATTTCTTCAAGTTACGCAACTATTGATTCACTTTGCTTTGAGGATATGTATTTTAGAAAAGACATCGGTTACGAGTTTTTGTAAGGGTAAATCTTTAACATTTTTAATATAAAAAAAGCGTGAACTTTGAAAGAGACGTATGCGCCTAAAATTTATAACCATATTGACCCTATGCCTATGTGTGAGCGCACTGTGCCACGGACAGTCTGATGGTGGTAAAATAATAAAGAGTGCCGTAATCATAGGTCAAGATACGCTTCCGCATACCTATTTAGCCACTGTTACTATAATGAATCCTGAGCTGTTAGCGATGAATAAACGGCAACGGAAAAGATATTATAGTAAAAGAAGAAAACGACGTGCAGCTTATGCTAAGCTAAAACGGAATGTTTATAAAACGTATCCGTATGCAGTAATGGCCGGAAAGGTAATGTTTGACCTTGACAGTGCCATGGTAAAAATACGATCTAAGGATGCTAAGAAAATGTATAAAAAGCATAAGGAAAAAGAGTTAATGAAGCAGTACAAAGGCAAGTTGGAAAACCTAACCATGAGCCAAGGGAAAGTTTTGGTTATACTCATTGCCCGTGAGACAGGAAAAGATTGCTATTCAATTATCAAAGAATTAAAAGGAGGCTTTAATGCTAGAATGTGGCAAACCTTAGCAGCCTTGTTTTCTAATAATTTAAAAAGAAAATACGACCCTAAAGACAAAGATGCCGCTATAGAAACCATCTGTCAAGAAATAGAAGCTAGCGGAAAATTTGTAAGATCGAATTAAGTAACTTCGTATCATTCATGAAGGTAGATATTTTAGCCATTGGAGCACACCCCGACGATGTAGAACTAAGTTGTTCTGGTACACTTTATAATCATAAACAGTTGGGACAAACCATAGCAATCTGTGACCTGACTGAAGGGGAGCTCGGCTCGAGAGGAACAGTTGCTACCCGCTATGAAGAAGCGGAGCGGGCCAATAAGATATTAAACATTGACTACCGTACCAATCTTAAAATGCCCGATGGTTTTTTTGAAAATAATAAAGAAAATCAAATAGCTATCATAAAAGTACTTCGAGAACTGCAACCCGAAAGGGTACTTTGTAATGCCCCGAATGACCGTCACCCTGATCATGGGCGTGGTGCCAAATTGGTAAGCGACGCTTGTTATTTATCGGGATTGAAAATGATTGATACCGGGCAAACTCCTTGGCGCCCCAAACGAGTGTTTAATTACATTCAAGATATTTATTTCGAACCTGATTTTATAGTAGACATAAGTGAAAGCTTCGAGAAAAAAATGGAATCCATTCGTGCTTATGGCACGCAGTTTTTTTCGGAAGACAGCACGGATCCTACTAAAACTTATATTTCATCGAACGGATTTTTAAGCAGTATAGAAGCCAGAGCTCAACTTTTTGGAAAACGAATTGGTGTAAAATACGGTGAAGGTTTTTTGATGAACAATAGTCAACTCGGCATTAAGAATTTAGATTCAATCTTACTTCCTGATATTTCTTAGTATAGAAATTTAAAAAACATAATTTCCCTCACTATCGTACATAGTAGGGGGCACTTTTTTGGTGACCTCAAAATAGTCGTAGGCTCTTTTTAAATTAACCCAAAACTTTTGTTTTTCATCTTCGTTTTTATATTCACGCCCTAAGAAGTTTAGAGTGGTTTTATTGAACCGAACTGGGTAAATATGCACGGGGATATACAGTTGACCAGCCGTTCTGGCTTGTAAACAAACAGTATAAATTTCTTCGATATAATCATTGGTCATTGGCAAGCAACCCACTGTCATACAACCTCCATGGATATAGATCCCCCCACCGGGCTTATCTTGATTACTGAAAAAACGATCAGAATAATTCGGATAATTTATTAAGAGTGATAAATGATAATTTGATCTTGGATTAAAGTCCTCAATAAAATAGAACCCCTCTGGCACTTGCCTATCCCCTTCCCAACGTTTAGGACCTAAAATTCCACTCAAGGCACAGACCTTATAGAGTTTAATTAAAGTAAATGTATCGGATATTTTATTTTTGGCGTAAAGTTCAAATTCATTGCAACCTTTGAACGAACGGATATAAATATGCTTACTAGGGTATTTAATGCCTTTTTTCTTAAATGCTTTTTTTAACTTAAAGTCCGAGTTATAATAAGCAGCTTTGACTCGCTGCATAGATAATTGAAAATTCTGAAATTGATTATCGGGATACTGGGGCGCCAAAGGTGGCTGAGCCTGAGCTGAGATAGTCAGTAGGCAAACAGAAAAAAGTAACAATAGTTGTCTCATGGTGTGCTATAATTGTAACCATACAAAAGTAAGGTGTTCTGCAAGCTTTGCCGAATTGCTTTCCCTATGCTATCGTTAAAATCCACAGGTTAAAAATGAATATTATAATGTGTGGAAAACACCTTATTCAAGAAGGAATCATTAGATTATTTGAGGTATATCCTAAGCGTTGTGAACCTATATTTGCTCTATGGAATTGGCACAACGTATGGAGCGGATTAAAGAGCCGCAGACTATAAAAATGGCAAAGCTTGCGCGTAAGCTTTCTGACGAGGGAAAAGACGTTATTAATTTAAGTTTAGGCGAACCTGACTTTGCCACTCCTAGGCATATAATAGAAGCAGCGAAACAAGCTATGGACGATGGGTTTACCAAATATACTCCTGTAGTAGGCACGCTTGATTTACGAGAAGCCATTTGTGAAAAGTTGAAAAGAGATAATCGACTACACTATTCGCCAGAAAATATAGTAGTAAGTACAGGTGCCAAGCAAGCCTTGGCTAATGCCATACTCACCATAATAAATCCTGGTGATGAAGTTCTTGTGCCCACTCCGTATTGGGTTACATATTCTGCTTTAATCGATTTAGCCGAAGGAGAAAATAAATATATTGAAGCCAAGGCAAAAAATAATTATAAACTAACCGCAGAAGAACTAGAAGAAGCAATTTCAGATCAGTCCAAACTTTTCATTTTTTCATCTCCGTGTAATCCTAGCGGTGCGGTTTATTCTAAAAGTGAGTTGCAAGCACTTGTTAGTGTGTTTGAAAAATATCCTAATTGTGCTATACTTTCCGATGAGATTTATGAATATATAAATTACACTGGAGGACATGAAAGTATTGCACAGTTTGAGTCAATAAAAAATCGAGTAATCGTAGTCAATGGATTTTCAAAAGGCTTTGCCATGACGGGTTGGCGCTTGGGTTATATGGCAGCCCCGGTAAAAATTGTAAAAGGTTGTGAACGCATTCAAGGACAATTTACAAGTGGTGCAAATTCTATTACGCAAAAAGCTGCTATTGCCGCATTGCTCGGTGACCAATCTCCTACTAAGTTAATGCAGGCCGATTTTGAGAAACGAAGAAACTTTATGATTGAGGCTTTCGATGAAATTGACGGGATAGATTTGCCATTACCTGAGGGTGCATTTTATGCTTTTCCGGATGTGTCGGCTTATTTTGGTAAAAACGGAATTCATTCTTCTGAAGATATGAGTATGTATATTTTAAATAATGCTCATGTTAGCACGGTTTACGGTAGTGCCTTTGGAAATGATAATTCAATACGAATATCGTATGCGGCTAATTTGGATGTATTAAAAGAAGCCATGAAACGAATAAAAAAATTATTAGATGAGTCCCATTAAACAAGTAAAAACAACTGTTGCAGAAATACAATTCTTAAAAGGGCCGCAAAGCCGTTGGCGTGATTTTAAATTTACGCTTAAAGTAGTGCGTGAATTTATCAGGGGATTTAGAACGCTCCATTTTTCTGGACCTTGTATTTGCATATATGGTTCTGCCCGATTTAAAGAGGACCATAAATATTATAAACAAGCACGAGAGATTGCCGGTCGATTAGCCAAACTTGGTTTTTCTATAATGACTGGCGGCGGCCCTGGGATAATGGAAGCCGCGAATCGTGGCGCTCGTGAAGTTGGTGGCAGAAGTATAGGTTGTAATATTGAACTTCCGTTTGAACAATCTGGAAACCCTTATTTGGACAATTGGGTTTCTATCAAATATTTCTTTGTAAGAAAAACCTTGTTGATTAAGTATTCGTATGCCTTTGTGGTTATGCCAGGCGGTTTTGGAACCTTGGATGAACTGTTCGAATCTCTTACCCTTGTTCAGACAGGGAAGTTGAAATCATTCCCTATTATAGTTTTTGGGAAAGAGTTTTACCATAATATTATGAATCACGTAGAATCTATGAGTGAGCAAGGAACTATTTCGCCAGCTGATATTAAGTTGATTCAATACACAGACGATATTGATGAAGTAGTAGCCATTTGTGAAAATGTAATTAAAACTCATAACTTGAGTTACGAGCGTAAAAAATATTTCAAGATTCTAGGTGAAAACAAAAATAAGTAATGATTAGTGCTATAATTGTAGCTGCCGGATCGGGTAAACGAATGGGCTCGTCACTACCGAAACAATTCATTCCTGTCCATGATAAGAGTATTTTAGAGCACACGCTGCTGGCATTACATAATTCCAACTTTTTTGGTGAGATTATTATTGTATTATCAGAGGAGTATTTATCCGAAGGTGAGAAGTTGAAAGAAAGTTACAAAAATTTGAAAATTTGTACGGGGGGTAAGGAGAGGTTTCATTCTGTAAAAAATGCTCTTTCTTATTTACACAAAGAAAGTAAAATTGTTTTCATTCATGACGCTGTTCGACCGTATGTTTCCACTACTATTTTAAAATCATGCTTGGAGTTAGCTAAAGAAAAAGGGTCTGCTATTCCTGCAGTCCCATTAAAAGATTCAATTAGAAAACTAATTGATGAGAGCAAAAAGGATATAGAAACTTCAGTAGCAAAAAATAGAAGTTTGTACCGAGCGATTCAAACACCACAAGTATTTAATACCAAAAAATTAGTTTCTGCCTATCAAACTCAATTTCAAAATTCATTTACAGATGATGCTTCCGTTTTTGAAGCTGCGGATTTTCCTATTTACCTAACAGAAGGCGATTATACCAACAGTAAAATTACTACCCCCGAGGACTTAGAAATAGCAAAAATTAGGTTGTGCTAGTGCTGGCCTGATTTTTTTATCTCATTATATACAGTTTGCCAAACCCTTTCGTTGTCCAGTTACTAGCAGGGTCGGTAGCAGCCTTATCCATTTCTTGACCATTCAAACGAGTAATGACTCTGTATAGATAAACACCATTACCCAGTTTGTCACCATATTGATCGTCTCCTTTCCAACGGAAGTTTGTAATATTTCTACCGATATGGATGTTGCCAATTTCTTCTTTAGAAATTTCTCTAACCATTTTTCCTGTTACACTATAAACTTGAATTTTAAACTGCTCAGGCACTTCCGCTCCGGTTAGTGTAAACACAAATTGAGTAGAAGTACTAAACGGATTCGGATAATTTAAAACTGAAGTGACCGAAGCCTTCGTTACGACCTCGAAAGAAATTTTATAAGATAAAGCACCGCTAAAATTATCCATTTGATCTTTTCCTGTTACGATTAATTCGTAAAGACCATCCTTAGTAAAAGTAGGTCTGAATTCAAGCTTTGCTTTATTCTCTTCTCCGTTCGTTGTATTGGCGGGAATAAAGGTAACTGACGGGTCACTTAAAGAAATGGGCACTATAGTATTCGTAGCATCAGGATAACGTAGGGCTAAGGTCATTGCCGATGTGTCGTCTAATGGCAAGAAGTTATTTTCATCTTTTAATGAGATTAAAATATTAGGTTTTGCTGAAACTACATCATTATTCAAGATATGCACACCATCAAATGTTACATCTAGTATTGGATTGAGGTTATCAGCAGTCACATACATTTCTTTAAACCCTATATTATTTAAATGATACTGCTCTGGTTGATCTTGGTTAGGGTTTGCCTCTATCTTCAATGAATATTTACCACTCAAAGGTTTTGTATCAATACTCAGACTGGCGTGAATTGTATCATTACCTGTCAGTTCTTGATAACGAATAGATTCTAAAACTGTTTCATTGTTGGACTGATCTATCAATGAGTATTTGACTAACATACTGTCCATATCTGTATCGGTAAGATTTTCAATAGCAAATGATACATTGTTGGCTTGTCCTTGGGTCAGTGAATCGGTGCATACTAAATGAGCATTTGGATTTAATGCGGCCTCAGGTACGGGAGCGTAATGAACACGCCAAAACTTCACCTGCTCGGGTGTACTAAATTGTGCGTCTTTTTGATTCATTGTAAGGCGTATACATGGATATTGCTCCGCATTAATAAAACTTAAATTAGTGTCCCCTTTAACGGTAGCAATCAGGGTCTCAATATTATTATTATCAATGCCATAAATTTCTACTGTAACTGAGTCGCCTAATTGACCTCCGTCTTTACTATTCCCTTGACGAAGAAAATTATCCCATTTTTTAGCTGGACCAATTTTCGTACTTACAATTTTTCCTTCGTACAAATAGGAAGTGAATTCAAATTCAGTATATAGTTTTATTGTACTATCGGCTCCTACATTCTGTACGGTTGTTCCGGGGATGCCTTTTTGCTGGAACATAGATATAGGTCTGTTTTTGTACAAAGAGTCTATTTCTGTAAATCCTAAATCTTTTATTTTATGATATAGAGAGTTCCCGCTACCTAAGATGGCTGTATCAGCCATCATGTCATCGATAAAAAACTTATTAAGACCTCCACAGCGATTACTTAAGCATAATCGCGTTTGCATCATAACATATGCTCCATTGGGTATTATATCAATAAAATCCATTATCTCCTTTCTTCTTGCCGGTGTATTGTAACTAAATTCAAAGAAGGCATCTTTACCTTGATAAGATCTTCTACAAGGTTTCCAGCTACCATAAAGACCTTTACCAGCATTATTAGGATCTAATTCATTCGTCCAAGGAATCCCGGTTAAAGAGTCAATAATTATAAATTGAAAGCTTTCATACTGACCGCTTGGCGCACATCCATGAGAGTATAATGTGGTTCCATTCAATTTAGTAAGATAATCCGAAAAATTATATCGATAGGGAATGGGTCCTTCCATATTCACATTTTGCATTTGAAGTTTGTTGGATATTTTTGTAAATCTAAAATCTCGCTGTGCTGCACTGATATTGATATTTTCAAATTTATCTTTTGCATATTGAAAGTAGTGGGACTGATTCCAACCCGGTGAAGCCTTGTCTAAATATATGAATGAACTATTCGTCCATTGATGCAACGGATTTCCATAAATGGTATCCTTAGCAGTTCGCCAATAATAAACTACTGAATCTTGGTATGAGATTGTAGGAGTCCATTTTAATATTCCACCTTTTGAATTGATACGCGTAGTGAGTAAGTTGGCACTATTGAAATTTTCAGTAGTATCAATTTGGATTACATATTGCTTCGTATCTAAAAACGGATTTAAAGTAGATGCTTTCAGTGTAACGCCTTGTTCAGTGACAATGCTAAACTCATATGGATAGATAGGCTCCAAATCATCGTTAATAATTATAAAGGATTTATTTATCTCATTATTATACTCTGCAACTTCATCAATCTCTTCTCGTTCATCAATTTTTATTTTTAAAGAATTGACACCCAAAGCATTTGTTCCACCTACAGCAACTCTTAAATTGATGGTGTCTGTAATGGCTAATCCTGCCATTCTTTTCTCTAATAAGCGGTTCGTTGTATTATCTGGTGATATACGATCTACTATTAATGTGATTGAATCTTTAGTATACATCCCAAGGTTGTACACTACAAGCTCAACATCAAAGGAATCCATTTGAGACGTAATACTAATCTGTTTAATCCTTGCATATTTTTCTTCTACAGCATAGTCAGGTTTATCTCTGTGTAAAGAACTTATTGCTGGGTCGCCTTGTAGTAACATTTGCTCTACATGAGCTCTGGCTACATTATTGTTTGCTAAACTAGGATAAGAAAGGTAATTTTTTACATGATTCATAAATTGCTCTCCTACTGGTTTGCCATAACTTCCTCTTGCCATTTGCGCATAAAACGAATCTGTATAATTTGCTAGTTGATATAAATAACCAGTATTAGAATTAGCTATGAAACCAATACAACCCTTATCAGCAACATCTATCCAACGCTCACTCAACGTTTTTGAAATACTTGTGCTAAATACATTACCTACAGAGCATCCGTTGGCCATAAAAATAGCAAAGCGCTCCCTCGGCGAATATTGTTCAGGCCGATCAAACCCAAACGCTAAGGTTGATGAACTTCCATGACCAAAGTACTGAACGAAACCTACTCCTTGATTCAAAGACCGATCTATCGCTTCAGTAGCTTCTTGTTGCACGGCACCCGTTGTAGACTTCGCATAAGTTTCTGCCATAGCACCTATATTTTCTAACCCTACGGTATTTGACTGACGATTTAAAGCTGAGAGTATAGGAGTCTGCTCCGAAAGAGCGGTTGCACCGGCAGTATGTAGAAATCTTTTTTTCCACAGAACGGTATCTACATATTGGTTAGATGTACTAGCCTCTTGTAGCTCATGACTGCGCACCTTGTTATAATAAACGCCCACTTCACTTCCATTTAAGACTGATAGTCGGCCAATAGGTAATTCTGGAGATTTATCATTGTCAAAATCTGTAAGCATAATATCCGAGGCCGGTACACCAAAAGTGGGAATGGCAACAAAAGGATAGGTGCTTGGAGTGGTTATTTTTCCTTGCGAATAGGCTCTGAAAGCAGAATACAATATACCTTTTCCAATTAAAAAAGCAAATTTTGAAGATGGACTCCAATTAGCACTTTTATGCGAGTAACCTAAAAAATTTCGAATCGCTTGCGCGTGAAATGGATAACCGTATCCAAACTCATTATAGATGTTATCCGCCTCAGCAATTATAGCAGTGTAACCTCCACCCGTTGGACTGGATCTAAAATTTTTAAACTCGTTCACATAGTTGGTACCATTTCCATCGTAGTAATGAGGATCCGTTATAATAATATAATCACCTTGATTTGCAGCATTAGTGTAGTTTTTGAATGATACACTTTTCAAATTTGAAACTATGGCTTGGGTCCCATTTTGACCGCTTATCAATACAAATTGTTTTAGTTGACCATTAGCTGGTATATTAAATCGAACTTTATTTGAAATGCTAGTGTTACCATTATAAATTTTTCTTTCAACTATGTCATACAGTTTTGGAGCCAATCCACCTGTACTAAAATTATCAAACTCTAAATAGTAACTCCCAAATTTTGGATTGAGTTCAAAGTAAACATTGTTTTCTCCTGCTAAATCAATTTCCCTAGCATATCGAGCCTCCATATAGGCTACACCAATTCTGTCCAATAAACTCCCATTATTTAAAGGCGTATATTTTAATACGGGATTGTTATTACTGGGTATGCTACTTACAGGAAAACTGAAAGAAATATCCTTTGCAGAAAAGCTTGAGAACGATTCATCTGCTAATTGCGTTGAGCCAGTCTCAATTTTAACGCGATGCGTACTTATATATGAAAACCCCGCCACTGTGGTTTTTACAGCAGCAGCAGGTGCTCCAACTCCTTTAAAAGCATTAGAGAACGGCAGCGATATGCTTTTAGGATTTTGACTAAAACTATGCACCCACCCTTCTGCTTTTTCAAACTGAGAAGATCGAAAGTAAAGACCATTAGCCGCTCCAATATAAGAAGGTCCTTGACTTAATGCTCCTCTAAAATTTCTAATGGACTTCGCCCAAACGTAGCTTTCTTTAGCTGGTGCCCCACTTAGATTATTTGTTGCCGCAGAATATCTCAAATGTGTACCACTGGTACTTTGTGTAATAAAATAATAAGCAGTATCAGAAATTAAATTTTGGCTTGGATTCATTTGAACGGAAGGGTCATTGAAGAGTGCTTTATCCACTTCTCCATCCGCAGGTCGTCCGTAAAACTCTATATAGTCTGAAGTTCCTAAATTTCCATTGGCACTCGTAAAAATAGGCAGCTGCTCTCCATCTCTAAATAATTGCAATTGGGCACCATTCGGGTTAGAGATTCCCGCACTTAACAATTGTGAACGAGAAATTCTGTAAATCCCCTGCTCATGCACTCCAAACTTAGCATAGTCCTGTGAGTAATTGATCCACTCATTACCATAGGTCTGCGCGTCTGCGCTTAGGGAACCCATAATCAATAAGCTAAAGAGGGAAATAGTACGTAGTAGTTGTGATTTATATGACATTGTATTCAATGATTTTAATTATTACTGATTTGGCGTTGCACTCTGACTTTCTTTTAATTTTTTAGCTCTAGCTTTATTTCTAATATCCAGCTTTAAAGAAATAAAGTGACTGTACAATGGACTAGACTCTATGTTCAGACTTGAAAATGAATAGTCGATAGCAAAATTCTTTATCTGAACTCCGAGTCCAACCGTTGGCTGAAAAAGTGTGCGCATATCCTCTCCCGTTGTGTCGGCATCAGTGGATACTCTTTGAAATTGTCCGATACCGGTTCGTAAGAAAACTTTGTTATTATAGTTGACTTCTGCGCCCAATCTTGGATCTACACTAAACGGTTTAACATTAATAAGATTGGCATAGCGATTACCATCAGTTGTAATATCCAAATTAGCTTCGCCTAAAATGCTCAATTTTTTATTAATTGGAAATACACGGCCACCGCCCAAAATTAAACGAGGTGTATTCACCTCGCTACTTCGAGAAACAATTTCATTCTCTGTTTGAGTAAATACTTGCTTTTCTAGTTCGGTTAAGTTAAACGACCAAACTGTATAGGTTGTACTTATATCACGAACAACTGCTCCTAACTTCCATCGGCCAAAACGACCTTGTAGACCAAAGTCTAAACCAACACCCCATGCGCTAGCCATAGTACCTACATTTCTATGAATGATTTTGAAATTGGTACCCCACATTAAATTAATATCTTCGCGGTCCTGCCATTTTTTTACTAAAACAGGACGTGCGTAAGAAATCAAGCCTCCATAATCCGCAGAAGAAATACTGCGCACCTTGCTGTAGTCAACAGTACCATCAGGCTGTACTAAGTTGATCGTATAGGGTATATCATCTACTGCAAATCGAATGGCAGAAAAACCAATTACGCCTTTTCTATTTTTTAAAGGAAATGTTACTCCCACATAATCATACTTAGCAATACTGCTAAAATATTCCGAGTGCATGATTCCTAATTGCATATCTGTGTTTTGATAAGCGATACCAGCCGGATTCCAAAACGCGGCCGTTACGTCCGTTACCGATGCAACTTGCGCTCCACTCATTCCTAAGCCTCGAGCACCTACCCCTATATTCATATATTCATTCACATATTTTCGTTGCTGCGCATTGCTATCTAGGACAAAAGTGACCAAGAAAAGTAGGCTAAGAAATGAAATTTTTATTTGCATAAGCTATTAGTTAAAATTAAATAAACGAACTTTTATATTATTTATTGTTGCACCTCTCAAAATTAATGAAAATCAATCTATTTTTACCGCTGCTACCGTTAGATTGAGACCAATTAACATCAATCTGACATTAAACAAACAATAGGTAAAAATGACGTTTATACAAGAGCTTAGCTATCGCGGATTAGTACAAGACAGCATCCCAGGAACCGAAGAACAGTTAGAAAAAGAACTAACTAAAGCTTACATAGGTTTTGATCCCACGGGCGACTCTTTGCATATTGGTAGTTTAGTGCCTATTATTTTACTTATACACTTACAAAAAGCAGGCCACAAACCTTTTGTTCTTGTTGGAGGTGCTACTGGTATGATTGGAGACCCTTCTGGCAAAAGTGAAGAGAGAAACCTTCTTTCCTTAGAAGATATCAAGAAAAACCAATTAGGAATTCAAAAGCAATTAGAAAAATTCTTAGATTTCGATACAGAAAGAGAAAATGGAGCAGTGATGGTCAATAATTATGATTGGTTTCAATCTTTTAGCTTTTTAGACTTCGCTCGGGACATTGGTAAGCACATTACGGTTAACTATATGATGGCAAAAGACTCCGTGAAAAAACGCTTGGAAACTGGCATGAGTTTTACGGAGTTTACCTACCAATTGATTCAAGGTTATGATTTTTACCATTTGTATAAAGAAGAAGGAATACAATTACAAATGGGCGGTAGCGACCAATGGGGCAATATTGTGACGGGTACCGAGCTTATTCGTAAAAAATTGCAAGGTGATGCTTTTGCTTTTACGGCTCCGCTTATCAAAAAAGCAGACGGCGGCAAATTTGGAAAAACCGAGGATGGAAATATTTGGTTGGACCCGGAAAAAACTTCGCCATATAAATTTTATCAGTTTTGGCTAAATACTAGCGATGAAGACGCGGAAAAGTATATCAAAATTTTTACGTTCTTACCAAAAGAAGAAATTGAAAGTTTAATTATTAGCCACAAAGAAGCGCCTCACCAACGGGAGCTACAAAAAAAATTAGCTAGCGAAGTCACAGCATTAGTGCATAGTAAAGCTGATGTGGATTTTGCACTTAGAGCAAGTCAAATTTTGTTTGGAAAAAATACGGCAGACGAATTGGTAGCGTTAAATGAAAAAGAACTTCTTACTATAATGGACGGGGTTCCTACCCTATTATTAGATAGGAGTATTTTAGAAACGGGTATTGATATTGTAAAATTTTTAGTGGATACTGAAATCTATCCTTCTAAAAATGAAGCTAAAAAAATGACACAAGGAGGCGCCGTAAGTATAAACAAAGTAAAGGTTAATGACATAGGCTTTAACTTAGATATAAAATCATTGTTGGCAGATAGATATATCTTAGTGCAGAAAGGAAAAAAACACTACTACCTAATTAAAACACAATAAATAATGAAAAATAGTTTTCTCGTTCTTGGGTTCTTTTTGATCAGTACTTCAATTTTATCGGCCCAAGGAATTAATTATACGATTGATTTGAGTAACAAATCGTCTATAAGCCAAAACTTAAAAAGCTTATCAAATTCCGAAACGGACTATTGGGTTTCTATTTTAAAACTGAATAAAAAAGACGCCGATAAACTTCAAGCTAATAATTATTCAATTTACAATCAGTATGTACAGGTAATGAAAGTGTACAACTATAAAATGGAAAAAGTTTTATTAACCGAACAGAAAAATTTCAAAAGTCGTCGTCAGCGATTTATGAAAATGATACTGAGTGATGCGGACTACAAGACCTTTGAAAAGGTAGTAAATATGCACGCCAATCAAGCTATAAAAAAATATAAAAGTCACATAGACGAAGAAAGAAGAGCACTAAGAATTGATGCTGCTGGATGGAATGTTCTCAAGCACAAAATAAATTTTAAATAGGAGTGCTTACTCATGAAAATTGGGCTCTTATCTGATACGCATAACTACTTACACCCTAACATTTTTGATCACTTCAAAGAGGTTGATCAGATATGGCATGCGGGTGATATTGGCACGATAGAAATCATAGACGACCTAGAGGCGTTTAAAGCCACACGAGCGGTCTATGGAAATATTGATAGTGGGGAAATGCAAAAACTGTACCCAGAATATCAATTTTTTAAAATTAAGAATGTAAAGTTTTTAATGATGCATATTGGTGGATATCCGCCTCGTTATAATGACAGAAGCAAAAAACTGCTCAACTATTATACGCCAGACATTTTTATATGCGGACACTCTCACATATTGAAAGTAGTGCCCGATGAAAAAAGAAATCTTTTGCATTTAAATCCTGGAGCCTGTGGAAAATATGGTTGGCACAAAACCAAAACCATCATGCGATTTGAAGTACTAGAGAATAAAATTGATAAGCTTGAAGTGATTGAACTTAGCTAATGCACAGACCTTATGAAGTGCGAATGTGATGTAGATTTTTTTTCTATGTCAAACAGCAATTAGGCTGGTGAACAACTCGAACAGCTGGAAATAGGTTATGACTGTCATATTACTCAATTTAATCAGGGGAAACAGGGCTATAATTCCTTCAAATCTAGACCTTTAAAAATTCGGAAATGTTTGTCAATCGCAACAAGAGTACATTGATGTTGTATCGCTCTGATGCCGTCCATAAATCATTCTCTGGAATGGGTTTACCATTTCTTCGTAGTTCGGTTCGTATATCAGAATAAAAATCACTAGTCGCTTTGTCCACGTCTAAAATCTGCGCCTTTGAAATGATAAAATCAACGTGTGCGAGTTCCTTTTCTTTATTCCTAGAATACTTCGCCCCATATAACAACTCTCCAACAGTAATACTGGAAACACTAAAATTATCTAATGAATCAATAAAGTCTTTGACTGATTTATTCTTCCCACGCAATAAATGAACTAATACACTAGTTTCTAATAAAATATCCCTACCAGTCACCCTCAATTCTTTTGCAATCCTTGATGTTTCTTTCTAACTCGTCAGCTTCCTCTTCTGAAAGAACACCGTATAATTTTGAAAGACTTCCAGTCTTCTTTTCCTTACGTTTCAGCCTATTCTCAAACATTTGTTTGAGTTTAGCAATGAAACTCGGGTCAGTCACTTCGTCAAGTTGTGCTTTTAAATATGCTATGTCTGCACTAAAATCCATAGTACAAAAATAGGTAATTTATTTGTATGTAAATCCTAAAGGTTGTTTAACTAAGAGGATGAAACTGCGCCAAGAAATTAACCAACTCGTTTAAATCAGTTGGTCTGTATTTCATAGTGGTAGAGCCATATTTATGACTGCACATGATTTGTATTTCTCTTATTCCTTTACCTAGCCTGAAGGTAGTTTTATGGTTGTGTGTGATTTTATATGACAGTCACCAATAAAAATTTTCGTCAAAACCTAACGAGCATGAATGCTCTTTTCTGGCCTGTAATATTGAAAATATACAGGGCAAGATTGCAAAGTGACCGTCATTTCCATTAGGTAACTTTGCAGTCTTGGCAAAAGGACACCCTTTGCAATCCCATTAAAACTCCTCATTTTCAATATTCTGTTTTTTATAAAACTCTCTACTCTTTAAATAAAAGAATTTCCTTGAAAAGAATTTATCGCTTTTACAAGACTTAATTCTTTTGGTCTTATAGCGATACTGTGTAGTATTCTTGACCCTACCCGACACCTCGTCCTCTGTCAAACCCTTAACTTTTTTCGGACTTTTAAGTATTCGATAATCTTGAATGAGAGAGATTTCAATTCTGTCAAAATCATAATAATTTGTTTCTTTCGCATAATACAACCTCAATTTTCCCTTACCTCTGAACTTCACAAATACCCAAGTGTTATTGTTTAATTTGATAGGATTAGCAGGTTGTTTCAAAAGTCGGATACTACTTTCAAAAGTATCAATATAATAATGTTCATTGGAGACTTGACTGAGAACATTATTAGATAGGAATAAAAGCAAAACAATAAATGCACAATTCTTCATAGCTTCTTTAATTTTATCTAACAAATTTAAGAAAACCTCTGGATACTAATACACCAGACGATGAAGATGAACTTAATGTACTTCTTACGGTTGATGAAGTTGAATTTGATCTAACCGCTGCCCGACTAGTTGTTGTAACCGAAACTTGAGCCTCAGGAAATTTGGCCTCATACTTGCTCTTAAGAGTTGCATTATAATCTGAATTAGTAGTAGAAATATCAATCCTATAGGTGACTTCATTAGGCCCGTCATTCAAATTTGGATTAGTATCAAGCCTATCTGATGCTGTAACTAAATTCGGGTCGGATGAATTTGCCGCTACACCTACAGTTGAATTGGTTTCCACTTCTACTTCTTTACGAACTGGCATTGTACCATTATTAGCCAAATGGTTTTCTCCTGTTGTAAAACCTTGTCGTGGAGGATTAAGCGTTTTTTGTTTGCTTATTTTATTCTTGAAAACAATATCCGTAATTGCAGGTAAAGAGCTAGAGTTCTTCCAAGTTCCCGTGCCAGATAACGCACCTCCCACAATTTTTCTTTGAAGAATTTCAGCCCCTGCTCTACCTGGTGGTGCTGTACTCAAACTATTCTCCAGAACATTACCGTTAATATCTTCAAACCACATAAGTTTAATAGACATAAGCGTTCCTCCGTCTAACATTGCATGAATAATATACTTTTCCTTTCCTTCTAAGTCTATACTTCTTATGACGTCATTCTCGGCAAAAGCATAAGTACTATTCCAAGGATAGGCGGCAGCTAATGGGTCAACACTTAGGAATTTGCCCAACCTACTATCATGTATTCTATATTTAAAACTCAGGCTATTCCCAATCCCTTTTATCTCATTATCTTTTTCTTGACCGTTAAAGCCAAAACGGTATGCGGTTGCATAACTATCAGTTTTAGTAGTGTACGAATTAAAAAATATATGGCTTGCAACTAACAATATTCAATGAGCTAATTTCCTTATAAATTTAGGTTATGACAGTCACTTTACCTAATAAAAAAGAGCCTCTTTCCAGGCTCTTTTTCAATCTTATAACTCGTAAATTAATGTTCGTACTTCTTCAACTCTATTGAGTTGTTTATCAGCAGTAATAAATGGTATATCCATATATTCTGCACTAGCAAGAATGATGCTATCGGGTAATTTAATATTATACTCTCGGCGTATTTCGATTGCTCGCTTTTCAACTTTTGCATTCATATTTATTACCAAACAATCGTCAAGAAAGACCTGAATGCTTCGCATTTCTTTTTTGGTAATACTGGGATAACTCAACAATTCCATTCTTGTAATGTATGAAATATGAGCTTTCTTATTCTGTAATAATTCTGCTAGAACTTTATCGCCATTCAAAAGATGGATAACAATATTGGTATCAATAAGGATATTAGCTCCACTCACTACGCCACTTCTTTTGTAATACCAAGCCGTCTTCTTTGAACTTCACCGTACCGCAATACTTCTTAGCGTCTAACCCCTTGCGAGATTTTGACTTAGAAATTCTTGCCCATATTCTTTCTATGGTCTTTTTATCAGCACCTTTCTTTAGTGTAACTGTCATACTACAAAGATAAGTTTTTCTATGTAAAGAAAAGTTTAATCTTATGCAAGCGGATGAAACTACGCCAAGAAATTAACCAACTCGTTTAAATCAGTTGGTCTGTATTTCATAGTGGTAGTGTCATATTTATGACTGCACATTATTTGTATTTCTCTTATTCCTTTACCTAGCCTGAAGGTAGTTTTAAGTTTGTGTATGATTTTATATGACAGTCACCATTGAAAATTTCGGTCAAAACCTAACGAGCATGAATGCTCTTTTTCTGGCCTGTAATATAGAAAATATACAGGGCAAGATTGCAAAGTGACCGTCATGTGCATTCTAGTAACTTTGCTATCTTGGTAAAAGCTCCGCCTTTACAATCCCAGTTTTCAATATTCGCTTTGCTCATTTTCAACTCAATATTTTTTGATGACCTAATCTGGCACTTGACCCTATTTGCCACCCATTAATTTCCAAATAAAAGGGTATCTATCATGCTTAAAAACCCAATCAAAAGCATCACCACTTCTAAGACAATGGCAATATTCACGCTTAGCAAAATAAAAATAAAACAGCGCATATCCTGTATCATCTTCTTGTACTCTTGAATTATGAGGTTTTATAGTACGGTTAAATAATGATTTAAATGAAAAATTCGCAGAATCAATTACATATTCTACTCTTTTGTAAACCACTTTCTTACCATTTCTTTTCCAAAACTTCTTATCCGTTCTTAACACAATTTGATTATCTCGTCTGTATATAAAAGAAAAATGGTTCTTATTTCCAAAGTAAACAAAAACACTTGAATCAGTTTTTATATCACCAAATCGTCCATATTTACCTACCGGAATATTTTCTATTAAACAACCACAGTCTTCAAATTCGTAACAATTACCGTCTTGAGCTTTTATATTTCCATTGAATAAAAAAAATACTCCCAATAATATACCAACTACTTTTTTCATATAAAATTATTTTTAGTCCCCGCAGAGTGTCCTGAAAGGCACTCTGCGGTTTTAAGCGTGTTTCAATCAACTTCACCACTCAAATTTACATCGAGCATTTTGTAAACAGGCTGTACTGGATATCTAGATTGAATTTTGCCTAAGGCATACTGCTTAGCTGAGCTATACAAATATTCCTCGGAATTGGTGCATAACGGCTTTAATCCACGAATAGGGTTGGTATGTATATAATTTAATTTTTGGTCTATAAACTTATTTGACTCCAATAGTTTCCAATCAAAAGAAGGTTCAAAAACTTCGTGCTTCTTTCCTCGCTTTTCTTCTGTTTTATGAACCATGCTTCGCAAAGAAAATAATGTTTCGTCTAGTTTCTTTGATTTTAATCTACTTACAATTTCATAAGCCATAAAACGTTTACCATTTCCAATTATAGCGTTCATAGATTTTTCGGTATAACTAAAACTTATAATAGCGTGTAAATGATTGGGCATAATCACAAATGCATTTACATAATGCCCTTGCCCTTTGAGATAATCAAACCAATTATAAACTACATCATAAGAATTCGACATTTCAAATAATGGCAACCAACTGGCATTGGTAATTGTTATGAAAAATGTACCCTATTTATAGGGTATTTTCTTGCGAACGCTCATGTGTAATCAAAGATAGTCCTCAACCCGCAGAGTCGTCCCCAACAATGTTGGGGACAGACGTCTGCGGAGACATGGCTTATTCGGACACTCTGCGGGGACGAACACTTCGACCAGCTGGCAATATTTTTTGATGACCTATTCTGATACTTGACCTTTTTAAAACCGTTTCAGTTACCACTTCGTTCAAACTAAAACTAGCTTCTTTATTTTATTCACTCTCCAACGAGCTGGAGAAGAACTTTACCGCGCTAAATCATATTCTCTTGGAGATTTATCACTTGTAACCAATCGCCATCCACAATCTAATTTTTTTTCTGCGCTTGCTCCTACATAAAAAGAACCAATTTTTTTAAATTTCTTCTTGATTCCACTTGAAAACAGTTTAAATAATTCCTTTGAATTAGGAGCATTGGATATAGTAGAAACTCTACCCGCCACAAGTATATTTTCACTTGCAGAATAAATTCCTCCAGTTTTAAGCTCAATCGAATTCACGTTTTCTAATTGGTCGACAGCGTATTTAGTTCCTCCCTTGTATTGTGGAATATCTCTAATTCTTAGCAAAGAATTTGACTCTATGACAATATAACTTTTAATCCTATTCCAATCTCCTGACATTACATAACCTAACTGTGGAGTATTCAATAGTGAATTATATTTTGGAACATTCCTCGATTCGAGCAAACCTGACTCATGGTATGAAAGGTTTAATTTTAATTCTATTTCTTCGGCTATTGGCTTAATATCTTCTAAATCCGAGAAAAAATTTATCTGTTTACTTTTCATAAAATTCTACTGTTTGGGAATTAGCAATAAGTGCTCTCCTTGTCCAATTTGTTTCCTTATTCTATTTGCATTTCTTAATTCTCTTGCCGAAGGAGTAACACCATTTTTTAAAACATCTACTGTATTTATTAGTCCCCGCAGAGTGTCCTGAAAGGCACTCTGCGGTTTTAAGCGTGTTTCAATCAACTTCACCACTCAAATTTACATCGAGCATTTTGTAAACAGGCTGTACTGGATATCTAGATTGAATTTTGCCTAAGGCATACTGCTTAGCTGAGCTATACAAATATTCCTCGGAATTGGTGCATAACGGCTTTAATCCACGAATAGGGTTGGTATGTATATAATTTAATTTTTGGTCTATAAACTTATTTGACTCCAATAGTTTCCAATCAAAAGAAGGTTCAAAAACTTCGTGCTTCTTTCCTCGCTTTTCTTCTGTTTTATGAACCATGCTTCGCAAAGAAAATAATGTTTCGTCTAGTTTCTTTGATTTTAATCTACTTACAATTTCATAAGCCATAAAACGTTTACCATTTCCAATTATAGCGTTCATAGATTTTTCGGTATAACTAAAACTTATAATAGCGTGTAAATGATTGGGCATAATCACAAATGCATTTACATAATGCCCTTGCCCTTTGAGATAATCAAACCAATTATAAACTACATCATAAGAGTTCGTCATTTCAAATAATGGCAACCAACTGGCATTGGTAATTGTTATGAAAAATGTACCATATTTATAGGGTATTTTCTTGCGAACGCTCATGTGTAATCAAATATAGTCCTCAACCCGCAGAGTCGTCCCCAACAATGTTGGGGACAGACGTCTGCGGAGACATGGTTTATTCGGACACTCTGCGGGGACGAAAACTATTGTAATTATGACTTGTTTCATTTGACCTTAAAGTTAATACATTTAATTATAAAACGCAACGTCTGAGTACACTTCCGTTGAACAACTCGCCTAGCTGACTATTCCGCAGAGTCCTCTTCGAGAGACGTCTGCGGAGACCAAAGTACACTCTGCGCGGACGAATTTATTCACCGTTTCAGTTAACGCTACGCTCAAACTAAAACGAGCAACCATATTTTATTTATCACTTATTCTCCAACGAGCTGGGCTTTGACCAAATTTACATGCATGTAATAAATCCAAATTTAATTTTTGTACTTGCGCTATCATACACTATAACATATTCACAAGTATCCAAAAGATTTCTATTGGGTTCTAATAAATAAGTCATTGATAAATCACCATTTAACTTCCCTTTAGCACCTAGTCCAACTTTAGAAACTACCTTCTCAATTGATAATTTTCTATCGCAACAATCTGTTACAAACTTTTTCTCTTTTTGAGTATTAATTATTCCATTTGATGACGGATTAGTGGAAATATTATTACTACAACTCCAAGTAGAAACTACAACTAAAATAACTAAAAAATAATATCTTTTCATAATCAAATTATTATCCATAATAATCTAGTCATATACTACATTATTTGCTCTTTGTCCTCCTCCTTTCTTATGTTTATCCAATACTTCATTAATATCTTCAGATGTAACTTGTCTCTTATCTGGATCCATATATTCAAAGTACTGATTTGTTAATTTTGGACGACCAAGAGGCCATGAGCGTTTTTTTGCAATTATAGTACCCCGTGGAAGTATAATTCGAGGTTTTGTTAAATAATTTGAATTCCCTTGATATCTAACAAGGCCTGGTCCAGGGATATAAACGACGTCATTTTTAGGATGATGCAATCCTAATCCATGAAAATATTCATGTACGATGCCTGTTGAGTTACTATTTGGACCATACAAATCAGCGGTTGTAAATATTCCGAAGTTGTTACCGACCGAAAATCTAGAACTTCTGGTACTTTTTTCAATTTTTACAAAATTGTTTTCTAAATTATTCCCATTCTTGGCTGCTAATTGTTTAGCCTTATCCTTACTTACTACTTCGACCTTTATATCAAACTTTACTGTCTTTTTCCTTTTTCGTCCGTATCCTGCGTCTTCTTCCCCCATATACGATTTATTAGTTAGTTTATTTTTAAATTGCTTTATGACTGCAGATTTGGCCTTAGCCATTTCTTTATTGGTTAAATCACCGTACAGATATAACTTTGACGAGTAAGTAATTGTATTTCCTTTGACTGTTTTTTTAGCTGTCTTTCCTTGTGGGTCATTATATAAAATCGGATTTAATTTCATTACCGCATAGTTACTAATACGAATTTGATCAACAGGGTCAATATTCCACCTTCTCCCTAATCTTGTATCATACTGCCAAAACTGTGCTGTATTTGAGTTTCCTATGCCAGCTACCTCATTATCTTTTTCTTGACCATTAAAGCCGAAACGGTAATCAATCAATAAATTAGTACTTACTAACACGAGAAGTTAACTGTTGATCATCTTTTGTGTGAATCACTAATTGATACACTCCACTCGCCCACTCTCGCATATTAATTTGCTTTTCGCTAGTTTCCATTATTTTTTTACCGGCTAGGTTATAAATAACGAGCTGGCTAATTATCTGATCGCGATCTTCTATACGGAGTAAACCGTCTGTAGGATTGGGATAAACTGAAATATTATTTTCCTCTAAATCAGTAACGCTAAAGGGTCTACCGTTTATTACGGCAACCTGCCCGTAATAGGGAGTAAAGTTTTGCTTGGTTGCGGTCACTTCAATCGTATCTAAGGTAGTTATAGTAGGGAAGTTAAATACGGCCTTTCCGTTTTCCACCACTGCAGATGCCAAAAACTCATCTTGATAATACAAGCCAATGAGCGCATTGTTTTCAGAGCAGTTTATTTCAAAATTGTTGCTATTCTTACCGATGGTAGGATTGTACGTACAACTTAGGCTTCCCTTAGGGTCCGTAAACAAATCTACCGTTGGGTCCCCAAAAACAACCCACGTATCAGCGATTTCGTTTCCGCCGTTCGGGTCAATAATATTATTATAATGATCATTCGTGCTCATGATACCACTACTTGTTATCGCTCCAAATGTAGTTTGATAAGTACCCGGCTTTGTATGGCGCAGCAAGGCATTCATTTCGTCTTGTCCTCTCATCGGAGGATCCCAACTCTGGTTGATACAACTCATGATAGCAGCAATAGCTCCACGGGGTTTTCCATTAGCATCTGCGGCACGCAAAAGCGATTCGCCTAAGCAAGTGCTGTAAACAAAGTTCCCATTTTGACAAGCCGTTGAAAAAATAAAAGGCCATTGACCATTATTATTGGTCAATAAAGGCACCTGTCCCGTTCCTGTAAAAGAGCTTGTTATAAAAATATCTGTTGAACCATGTCCGCAATAATTAATTAATCCGATTCCGTCATTAATAGCATCAGTTAGCGCTCCGGGTGATGGGTTTCCTGGAGCATCATTCCCTCCATGCGTACCATCAAAAAATTCATACTTACTTTGGTATGGCCCGTGATTTATATTACTATCAGCAATTTCTCTAAGGTGTTCTTGGTCGTATTGCCCACGATCCCCCGGTCCCTGATCACTACCCATGGCTACTTGCTTGTGCATCCAATTCCCATTCGTATTATGATTTTGCTCATAGTCTAGCGTACGTTTTACTTGCACTTCTACATCTAGCAAGGTATCTGCCGAAAAACGACCAACTATAAGCTCTGGATAATGATCATTTCCACTCTGATAGGCATACGCCCAGTCAGAAGGGCCAAATAAACCTGGTACCGTATAATAAGAATTTTGTGCTAAAATATCAGTAGCATCACCAACGATTAGGAGATAAGCTATTTGATGTTGAGAATAATACTGGCTTACTCTATTGAGTAAATTCGCTTCAGTGGGTCCTCCCGTTAGGGTATCCGTTATTTCAAAAAATATCTCGTAACCTTTTCGCTTTTTCCATTCAATAAAATCTGGCATCGCACTTTGGTATTTCGAAGCGCACAGAATCAACATTTTTCCATGTTGAGGAAGCGGTGTGTAGGTGCTAGCTAAGGTTTTATAATTCAAAAACTGATTTTTGTAAATTTCGGCAAACTCGTGATTGACATGCGTAGGAAATTCATTGTCCGCTATGCGAATATTAGTTTGAGCGTCTTGGTCGTAGCTTAGTTTAAGTATAATTTCGTCGTAAGTCCTTAATGTTTTCGTGCTTGGATTATATTGTACTGGGAAAACATGAATCGCTTGTCCGCGCAAGTTTCTTAATAAATAAGGGGTATTAACCCGCGTTAGAGTATATGGGTAAAAAGCATTGCGCTCATAAGCCTTTCCGTATAGGTAAGGATAATCATTCGGATCTTCATGACGATACATTTTACCTTTGGAAGGTGCTACATCAATATTATTTTCATCAGTATAGGATGAGCTAATTATCTCCACACTCGCATCTTTAGTGTTGGGTATTGCCATGGAAAAAGATAATTTAGCCAAATCAGGTGCCCCTTTTTCAATGAGCTGACTTCCGTTCACAAGGCCCACTATTTTCTCGGTGCCTCTAGGCGTTTCTACCTCGTGAAAACTTACGGCTCCAACCTTAACTTTGATAATATCATAACCCGAACCATGCTCCAAAATCTCAAATTGAGGCACATTTTGTCCAATAGCAAAAAAGGGAAGAAGTACGAAAAATAATATAAATTTTTTCATAGTATGTATTTGACGGATAATTAGTGCTAAAATTACGATTTTTTCAATTAAAAAGCAACTACATTTGTCATCCTACTCTCATCATTGAGAATAGAAACAAAACCTTGGGGTGTTGATTTTTAGCGTATTAACCTTTTACGCGACTTTTAAAAATCATCTGAGATCAAACCCATGAACCTAGACCAGGTAATGCTGGTTAGGAAAGGTAAGAAAAGATTCACCTCTCTCCTTACCGATTATTTTAAAAACAGATACCGACGTTGAACTCCGGTATCGAAAAAGTAATTGTATGAAAACAGTAAGTAGTTTAGTAATGACGCTCCTCATAGGATTGAGCGCTACAGCACAACAAGACAGCACATTTCGGAATATTGAATTACCCGCAGCGGTTATTAATACATCGAATCCGAATATAGAAACTCGGGTAAAAAACTCTGAAATTGTCCTCTCCTGTAAGAACATTCAAAAGCTAAACACGGCGGTAGACATACCTTTTGTTATGAATCAAACACCGGGCACGGTGGTTGGCTCGGATGCAGGCACGGGTGTAGGCTATACGAATATTCGTATTCGAGGGTCCGACATCACTCGTATTAACGTAAATATGAATGGTATTCCTATAAATGATGCTGAAGGCCAAGGGGCATTTTTTGTGAATTTTCCCGATATTTTGGGTTCTGCCAATTCCGTAAGTATCCAGCGAGGTATCGGATCCTCAAAATCAGGGTATGGAAATTTTGGTGGGGCTATTTCCATCAACAATCTAGATGTGAATTACAAAAAACCGTTTGCAAGTTTTATGACCGATTACGGATCTTTCAATACGCTAAAAACAAGTATGAAAGCTAGCACGGGAATGATAAATGATAAATTTATTACCACTGTAAGATTATCAAGAATTGTAAGCGACGGATTCATTGATCGCTCCTCCGCGAATCTAAAATCTGCTCAGATTACTTCAAAGCTCAAACTCTCTCCTACGGCAAGCTTAACGTTTAACTATCTTACTGGTAAAGAACGAACGGAGCAAGCTTGGAATGGTGTAGCTGAATCTAATTTAGACTCTGCCAGAACCTATAATGAATTAGGCGATAAAGGTGACGGAACATTTTACGACAACCAAACCGATAATTATCAGCAGGATTATTATCAATTATTTTTTGATGATAAAAAACTGAATATTGATAATAAAAATGGTGTGTTACGCTATGGTGGAGCGCTTTATTACACTAAAGGAAAAGGCTATTATGAAGAGTATAAACTAAGTGAGTCTTATGGAGATTATTACCTTCCCAACTTTATTCAAGGAAACGATACCAGCGCAACTACTGATCTTATTCGGCAACTTTGGCTGGATAATGATTTTATAGGATTACGTGCTTATGTAAATTATTTTGGAGAAAAAATACAAGCAGGATTGTATGCAAATTCATCTGCTTATTACGGAAAACATTTTGGCGAAGTAATTTGGGCTGATCGAGGTATACCCAATGACTACCGATGGTACGATTTAGATGCTACTAAAACTGACAATAATGTTTATGGAATGTTCTCCTACAAACTAAAAAGAAACTTACAACTATTTGCCGATGTACAATATAGAAACGTGCAATATGAAATAAACGGTTTTAGAAAATTTCCTAACATTCAGCAAGACCTTGCTTGGAACTTTATCAATCCAAAAATAGAGATCCGATATGTTCCCACTAAAAAGACTACGCTCTCCTTATTTGTAGCACGGTCAAGCAAAGAGCCCAACCGAGATGATTTTGAAGCGAGCGCTACGGCCTTACCTCGCCCAGAGTCTATGACGGACTATGAATTTAACTGGAATCAAGACGTCTTAAAAGGCTTAAAAGTTTTTACAACCCTGTATTATATGGATTACAAAGATCAACTGGTCCTAACGGGTCAAATCAATGATGTAGGAGCATACGCACGAACCAATATTGCCAATTCGTACCGTGCAGGTGTAGAGGTCTTGGCGCAGTATCGCTTACATAATAAAATTAGGCTTCAAGGAAATATCGCCTTATCAGAAAACAAGATTCAAAACTTCTCTGAATTTATTGATGATTATGATAATGGTGGACAAATTCAAAATAACTATAAGGGCACTGATATTTCATTCTCTCCGGGTGTAGTGGCAGGAGGTCAAATTTCTATCTATCCTTGGCGTGGACAAAAAAACAATTTGTGGGCTGAAACTAGCATTGATATTTTACCAAAATATGTTAGTCGTCAATATTTAGATAACACTCAAAACCGAAGCCGTAGCATCAATCCCTTTACGACAACCGATGTTTTGATTAATGCACCCGTAAAGTTGCGAAAAGGAGGATTAATAAAACTACGAGGAGGTATAAGCAATATTTTTAATGAACAATATGAAACAAACGGTTATACATTTTCATTCATTGCAGGTGGTCCACAAACGTTTAATTATCTCTACCCCATGGCTGGTATTCGCTGGAATTTGGGAGTAGGGTTTGAATTATAGAAAAACGTTTGCTATAAACACTATAGCGCTGAATCTTTAGATTTCCCATACTGACAGCATTCGTTCCAATTCGTTTACTTAGTGAAGTTTACTCACACTGCTCGAAAATTTTAAAAAGGCTTTATGAATTGCCTTTGAGGCATCCTATGTTCAAAATCGTTATTTTTGAGAATCTATGTCGCTGCTCAAAAGAATAAAAGCAATCTATCGGATCAATAATTTTTTGAATCGAGATAAACTCAAATGCAATGAGGATATCTATAAAAAATTTGGGATTAAAAAATCGACTGACGAACTTATTTCAAGTAAAAATTTCTCCAAGGCTCAAGAAGCGGATCAACCTTGGTTGGATAAGCCTGAGTATAAAAAAGAATTAAGCAACAAACTGGCAGCAAGCTCGTTTACTGAAAAGGAAAAAGAACAAATTGCGAGATTCCCTGAAGAGGGATATATGATATTACAAAATGCTTTTACTGCAGGTGAGGTTGATACTATATTGTCAGAGATTGAAAATCTTAAAACTAGTGGAAAAGCTAAACAACGAGATGACGAGCGTATCATTTTTGCCATTCATAATTCTGAAAAAATTTACGAACTCGCTACTAAAAAATCTATTGTCAATATATTAGATTTTGTTTTGGGCAAAAAGGTAAAACTGTTTCAAAGTTTAAACTTCGAGCATGGCAGTGCGCAACGAGCTCATAGCGACACCATTCACATGACCACTTATCCGCTTGGCTACTTGGTGGCCGTATGGGTAGCACTAGAGGATATTCACCCAGACAGTGGTCCTTTATTTTATTATCCGGGCAGTCATAAATTACCGTATGTATTAAATAGCGATTATCTTCATGGAGGCAACTATTTCATGTTAGGCGCCAATGCGTATCAAAAATATGAAGACGCCATCCAGCAGATAATAGAAACTAACAAATTGAAAAAAGAAGTCTTCTGTCCTAAAAAAGGCGATGCCTTTATTTGGCATGCTAATATTCTGCATGGCGGAAGCCCGATCAACAATTCAAACTTAACCCGAAAAAGTATGGTGCTTCACTTTTACGCTGAGGACGTAATTTGTTATCATGAAATCACGCAGCGTCCCGCCATTTTTAATGGAAAAGAAGCGCATTGTCCAAGTTAGAATTCTTTTCCTTCTCTAGATAATTGACACAAAAAAATAGCGTCACAAATTGTGACGCTATTTACATTTCGCTTAAAATAAATTATGCAGAAACTCCTTGAAAATCTGCTTTTCTCTTTTCTAAAAAGGCTCCTACTCCTTCTTTCATTTCAGGTGTAGCAAAACAACTTCCAAACTCTTCAATCTCAGTTTCGTAACCGTTGGCACTCCCCGCGGCATTCACACATTTAATTACTTTTGACAAAGCCATCGGAGATTTTTTGTTTATGATTCCTAAAATATTCTTAGTATGGTCCAGTAAAGTATCTACCGTTGTAACGTGATTGACCAAACCAATTTGCTCCGCTTCTACAGCATCCGGCATGTGGGCGGTCATACAAAGTTCCATGGCTCGCCCCTTACCTACTAAGGCAGTTAAGCGTTGCGTTCCACCATATCCAGGAATCAAACCTAAGTTCACTTCTGGCTGACCAAATTTTGCTTTTTCATTAGCTACTCTAAAATGGCACGCCATAGCCAATTCGCAACCTCCACCGAGTGCAAAACCATTCACAGCGGCTACTACTGGTTTAGAGCAATTTTCAATCTTATTGAATACGTGCTCGGCACCTGTTTGCGCAAGAGCTTTTCCTGCTGCTGGGTCCATGCTAGGAAATTCTGATATATCAGCACCGGCAACAAATGCTTTGCCCGCTCCAGTAAGAATGGCTGAACGAATGTCTTGATTTTTTTCAACTTCATCAATAGCTTGACTCAATTCTTGAATCACATCTGCGTTGAGCGCATTCATTTTGTCTGGACGATTAATTGTAATAATCGCTATATTTTCTTCTACTTCAAATAATAGTGTTTCGAAATTCATTTCTGTTTTATTTTATAATGGGTGCAAAGTAACGTATTTAAAAAAAAGTATGACAGACCATACTCAGAGAGTTTTCTACATTCTTTGATTGAGCACTTCGTAACATATAATTCCTGCGGCTACACTCACATTAAAACTATCAAATTCCCCCTTCATAGGAATAATGAAGTTTTCATCACTCGCTTTTCTGCTAGTGGAAGAAATGCCCTTATCCTCTGAACCTAACACCATGCAAAGCGGCTCTTTCATATCAAGTTCCCTTAATTGTTTAGTTGCCCGCAAATCAGAAGAGTACACCTTAATTCCATTCATTTTTATGGTGTCAAAAGCTACATTGATGCTTTTTTCACGGCAAAAGTTCATTTGAGTAAAAGCTCCTGCCGATGTTTTTACCATATCTTCAAATATGGGGGCTGCATTTTTTTCTGAGAAAATGATAGCATCTACCCCGCAGCAAACAGCGCTTCTAATGATAGCACCCATATTTCTTACATCAGTGATTCCATCTAATAGGAGCAAAAAAGGGTTTTTTCCTTGATCAAAACATTGTGAAATAACATCTTGAACAGATTGATAGTCCACTACCCCACACATCGCCACCATACCTTGATGGTTCTTACGCGTCATAGAGTTGAGTTTTTCATTCGGTACTCGTTGAATCGGTACTTTATTCTCTTTAGCGGCCTCTAAAACATCGCCCACAATATCACCGGTTATGCCATGATAAAGAAATAACTTATCGATTAAGATATCGCTGCGTAATGCTTCAAGAATGGGCTGTCGCCCGAAGATGATCTTTTTGGAAGACGATTTGGCGGAATTCATTTACTTCGAAATCATAAATTTGGCCGTGGACTCGATTTTACCATTCTTACCTTTCACAAGAACTACATAAATTCCCTCCGGAAACTGTCGCATGTCATCAAACTCCATAACTTTTTTACCTTCACACTGAATCGTGCGTAATTTTTTTCCTATAAAATTTCTGAGCTCCAAGGTCTTGGCCTTTTGAGCTGTACTCGAAGTCATGCGTACACTCAGCTTATCTTGTCTAAGCGGAACTGGATACAGTTCTACTTTAGAAGACTTCCCTTGACTAAAAGCCAACTGGCTTCCAAAAAGAAGTATAAACAATATAAGAACGGAGCTTTTCATTTTCTATTGTAAAAATATAAACTTTTTTGCGGTATAAATAGTTAAAATATAAGAAAAATGAGGATATGCACTACTTTTGAACAAGTGCACATCTTAAATAGTTCTTGGCTTAGCGAGTGTTGGTATATAATGATTGTACCCATTGGTCTAATTATTTCCATTGTGTATTATGTGAATCATAAGAAAAAAGCGTTCCGCCATTCTTTACTCTTGCTTTTGTGTTTATGTTTTTTTTCCTTTGGAATCCATACTATAGAAAAACCTGAACTTGACGGTCCGCTAGGTGCATTTGGCATTGAAAATTATCATGAAGATCATTTTGGCACTTCTCCTGACTACCTTGGAAAATCTCTTGAAAAAATCTATGAATTTTTTCGCAAGTTTTTATAGCTACTTACTTGCTAAAAAACACTTCAATCTTCTACAATTTGCCTTAATTGTTGGAGTGAATGAATTAGTTACCTTGAGATAATATCATCCTATTTGTGTCAAAAATCATTCAATTTTATCCTTAGGTTGGTAGATTTGGCTTGATTTTGTATTATTTTTAAAATTCTGAACCACAATATTATTCATCACATTTCGTTATTAAATTATGATTAAATACTTACTTCTATTTAGCATCGTTCTTATGACCTCTTCTTGCGCAAAAAAGGGAGAATGCTATTGCACGGCTTCGGGTGTTACCACTGTTGAAAAAGCATCAACCGAAGGACAAGGGATTAATCAACAAACTTGTGAGAATGGTTGGTATTTCAGACAGCAAGTAGCCGCAGATTCAAGTGCAGCCTGTGCATGGGTCCCTTAGCCCAGATTATTTTTTTTAAAAATATTCTTCCGAACTCATTATTTTTTAGTGCTGCTTTCAATTAGCTTGGCTTCAAAATTTAATTACCTATAGAAATTCAAGATTTAGAAAATAAAAAAACATAGATAATACCTATCTATGTTTCTTTTGAGCCGCCGATGAGAATTGAACTCACGACCTCTTCCTTACCAAGGAAGTGCTCTACCCCTGAGCTACGGTGGCTTATTTCTTTTAACTCTACTTCTGAGCGGAGTTTATCCCGCTGCCAAGCGGGAGTGGCTTTTTATCGTACGTACCCAGCTTGTTTTTGGTAGCGGAGTTTGTCCACTACCCATTGAAAGTGGATAAAAGCAAAAAAAAAGCTGTCACGCACAAGCGTAATCAGCATTTTTTTTGTAGAGCGGGAGAACAGAATCGAACTGTCGTCATCAGCTTGGAAGGCTGAGGTAATAAGCCACTATACGACTCCCGCAAAAGTTCTTTAGAAAACTGGGACAAAAAAGTGGGCAGTGATGGATTCGAACCATCGTAAGCTCACGCTAGCAGATTTACAGTCTGCCCCCTTTAGCCACTCGGGCAACTACCCATCCTCGTTTCTAATGAAAATCATATAAAACAAAAGAGCCGATTGCCGGACTCGAACCAGCGACCTACTGATTACAAATCAGTGGCTCTACCAACTGAGCTAAATCGGCTTTTGAATTTTTGTGTACCTGTCTAAAAAAGAACGAGTGCAAATGTAATTGATTCAAAAATGATTTTCAAAAAAAAAGGCCTAGGTATTTTCTATTTTTAAATATTTTTTTGGAACTCAGACCCGCCGCTCATATTACAAAATTATTAAGATGCTTCTTCGGGATTAAAGGTACTTTTGTATAATGCTTATTTTTCGTTTACGACTCCCCCTGCTTGCACTAATGCTATTTTCTTTTTGCCAAAACCTAAGGGCCCAGGACGGTATGATTGATACTATTGAGGTTAATATGATGCCAGATAGTGCAACAAAATCTGCAAAAGAAGCAAGGCCCACGCTAAACTTGTCTGCACTACGGAAGGCTGCCAGAGAAGATTCAATTCGAATAGCCAATATGGTAGAGAAAAAAAATAAAGATGAGAATGCTGAAATGGAACTTTTGAAACAAAAGCGTCTAAAGGAAAAAGAGCTCAAACTGCAGAAACAAAAAGAACTTGCTGAAAAAAGAAAACAAGAAAAAATAGAGCGCGAAAAAGAATACGCTGCTAAAAAAGTTAAAAAAGAGAAGGAAGAGAAAAAAGCTAAGGCTGATAAAAAACAGAAGAAATATGATAAAAAATTAGCCAAAGCACTAGCAATAGAAAAGCAAAAAAAGAAAGAGCTCTCCGAAAAACAAAAAGTTACTAAGGCTACCAAAGAAAATAAAGCAAAAGATACTCTCACAAAAAAAGAAGCTAAAGCAACCAAAAAAGAGAGTAAAAAACGAGCAAAATTGGCAAATGCCAAAGCTCGCGAAAAGGCCGAACAGACAGCCAAAGCAAAATTAGAACTGGCTGGTGAGAAAAATTTGGGAACAAAAGAACTAGATGATACCCGTACAAATAAATCCTTAGTCGATAAAGTTGAAGAGCCTATAAGTACGTCTACTAAAACTAAGACAAAAAATGCACCAGTCATCCCCATTCCAGAGGGCGTGGAGCAGAAAGACAATGTTTATGGCACCGTACGTATTGCGTATGATGAGCAAGCAGCTTCTTTCCTACTGAGTATCCCTACCGAAACAAAAATGCACTATCACAATGACCATTCTGAGCAGATACTGCTAATAGAGGGTCAAGGCATGGTACTTATGGGCTACAAAACTATTACCTTAAAGAAAAACGAATTGATCTTCATTACAAAGGGAACACCTCATAAGATTATCAATAACGGAAAAGGAAAGTTAAAAGTTCTCTCTATTCAAGCGCCATTTTATGATGGTCGAGATAAAATTATTCTCGAATAAGTGAACTATTTGGGCCATGCAACCCTTTCGGGAAACGATGATAATATTCTTATTGGCAACATGTTAGGAGACTTTATTAAAGGAAATAAATATTTAAACTATCCCTTGTCCATTCAAAAAGGTATGCGCTACCACCGTCTCTTAGATGAGTATACCGACCAGCACCCAAGCGTTCGAGATGCTACGAAGCTTTTACGTGCAGAAGGTATTCGGTATGCTGGCGTCTTTATTGATATACTCTTTGATTATTTTATTGCCAATGATTCTACTTTTTTTAAAAATGATAAAGAACTTGAAGAGTTCACCCTATCAACATTAGGAAAATTAGAAAGCGCGTATGAAATAATGTCCGAAGACATGAAGACATATTTCGGCTATATGATTCGATATAATTGGCTGTATCATTATCGAAGTAGATCTGGTATAGAAAAGGCTATAATTGGCCTCATTAAACGGCACCCTCGCCTTGGCAATGCGGATGAGATCTTGTTTGCGCTATTCAATAATGAGGAGGCCCTCCGTCCGATGTATCAGAATTTCATTAAGGAGGCTGTCGTCTGGAGCGAATCTACCCTAAGAAAATATTAATCTTACTCTTACTCTGTACCATCTAACATAGGCACAAAACTAAAATCACCAAATGTATCAGAAGTTAGTCCGCCTTTCGGTCCTTTCTTAACCCGCGTCATGATTTGAGCATCCCCTTCGTTTACGGGTGCTACTAGAATGCCATTTGGCTTGAGTTGGTCTAATAATGCCTCAGGAATAAAAGGGGCTCCTGCCGTGATTATTATTTTATCAAAGGGGCCGTAAGTTGGCAAGCCCTTAAAACCGTCACCGAAAAAAAACTTAATAAATGGATAACGCTTTCTAAAAGGAAAGCTTTTTTGAATTTCACGATATAATCCTTCTTGCCGCTCAATTGTGTACACTTGAGCACCCAACTCAGCTAAGATTGTTGCTTGGTAGGCACTTCCTGTACCAATTTCTAGCACCTTATCCAATCGTTTTATTTCTAAAAGTTCAGACTGAAACGCGACGGTATACGGTTGTGATATAGTTTGCCCGCAGTGAATATCAAATGCCTTGTCTTGATATGCAATTTTATCCAAGGCCGAATCTAAAAAAAAATGACGAGGCACCGTATTGATAGCATTTAAAACATCTTGGCTTTGGATGCCTTTTTTTGACAATCCGTTCACCAATTTTTGCCTTAACCCTTTGTGCCGATATGTGTCGTCTCTATTTGACATTATTTCTTATAATACTTCGCCGGTACAGAAGTTACGTTCATTGAATTGGTGAGAACCAAGGTGTCCTCCCCAATAAAATCGTAAAGTAAATAATAGGATTCGCTCTCTTTGTCTGTGTAAAAAGTAAGTTTATTATCAGAAGGTTCTAATACAAAATCTTGCTGCTCTACGCTTACGATGGGCCCTCGTCCTCCGCTGTACGTATTCCCTTCGTGAAATTCAAACCAAAAATCGTCACTCCACCACTTTCCGAGTATTTTCTTTTTATCACCGCTACCACAAGCTGTAAAAAACAAAATTGTAACTATTAATAGTAGATTTCTCATAAGGCTTTAATTTTTTTATGTATTTCTAATACTTGTGGGATTAAAAAATCCGAATTCCCATTGTTAATTATATAATCAGCAAAGTTTTCTTTTTTGATTTCGGGCCATTGACGATCAATGCGTTTTTCGATTTCTTTTTGACTGAGTCCGTCTCTCTTTTTTACACGAGCAATGCGTTGATTCAAAGGTGCTTTGACAACAATGATTTTATCAAGATTTTTATACCCTCCACTCTCTATTAGTAAAGCTGCCTCTTTAATAGCGTAGGGCGTTTTTTGCTGAAGAAACCAGTTCTCACCTTGCGCAATAATCTTTGGGTGTACTAGAGCATTTAAATCTTGAAGGTCGTTTTGATTATTAAAAACAATTTTTGCGAGTTCCTGTTTTTGAAAGCGTCCGTTCTTATAAATTGCTTTGCCAAAACGATTCATTATATCTGCTTTTAATTCTTCGTCAGAATCATAAAGTGCTTTGGCTTCTTTGTCAGCATCAAAAGTGGGAATGCCTAGCGTAGCAAAAATTTTACATCCGGTAGATTTTCCCGTACCAATTCCACCTGTGATTCCGATTTTTTGCATTTAGCTACGCTTCAGAAGTTCCCCCCGCGTTTTTGCGATCGTGTAAAGCTTTCGTCATTTCCATACTAATCGCAGAGCGCTCCATTTTTACAACTGTTTTACCTAGGTCTACTTGGATGGTTCCATCTTCATTGGTTCGAATGATTTTACCATGCAAACCCGAAATTGTTATTATGCTGTCGCCTGTATTATTACTGCTTGCAAATTCTTTTTGTTGTTTCGCTTTTTTCATTTGAGGGCGTATCATAAAGAAATATAGGACGGCAACCATACCGAGCATAATAGCTAAGTTGAGCATCCCACCTCCTTCGGCACCTTCACCTTTTGGCGCCATTAAAATAATTAATAAATCTGTCATAGTTTTTAGTTTACGTTTTGAGTAGTTTTGTTTTTTATATATTGATCTACTATTTTGCCACTGTGGCTAAGATAGTTAATCTGTATTTTGAAGGAACTCCGTTAGTCGTTATTTGTACGTTTTTTTCATTATATCCTATTTTACCTTTGCTATCAAATGTCACTTTCATAACCCCAGCCCCTCCTGGAGGAATTGGTTTGTAGTCATACTCAGGAACCGTACAGCCACAGGAACCTTTGGCATTCGTAATGATCACTTCTTTAGAACCTTTGTTTACATATTCAAATTCATGCTGGATTACTTCTCCCTCCGTCAAGTTTCCAAAATCATGAAGTGTATCTTCAAAAACTAGAAGACCTGTTTGCTCTAAGCTTACTTCCTGATTTTCATCAGTGCTTGGATTGTTGACTAGCTCTGTAGAAAGTGTTGACGAGTCATTGAGCACTTCTGCATGACTATCTTTTGTGGCATCATTTTGGCAAGCGACCAATACCAACACAGATACTAGTGCTAACATGAAACTATTTTTTTTACCGTACATACATTGTTTTATTTAATAAAGTTTTCTGAGTATTTTTTGTTTTTCTAAGTCTTTGCGTAAGTTATCCAGTACACCATTTACAAACTGCCCGCTTTGCTCTGTGCTGTACAATTTGGCAATATCTATATATTCATTGATTGAAACCTTTACGGGGATTGAGGGGAAATAAAGAAGTTCTGACAAACCCAGGCGCAATAAAATAGTATCCACTACGGCCACTCGATCTGCATCCCAATTTTTTAATTTAGGCTTAATTAGTTCATTCAAATAGTCATACTTGTCGTAATAAGTTTGTAATAACTCTTCGGCAAAATCGATTTTTTCATTAGTTAGGGTTTTTTGAAATACCATCTCACTAGGGTGTTTAATTAATAAGCTTACCCAGCGTGAAATAATTTCAATATCATCTTCCCAGTTGATAAATTTTTCATCAAAAAAGGAATAGGCCAACTGGTCTTGATCAACGGTATATTCTACTGCCCGTAGCACTAAATTTTCTATTACTTTTGAACTTTCTTTATCAGCCAAGTACAGTTGATACTCCTCACTCTGCTTAAAATGAGCAAATGTTTTTTTAATTAAATCCTCTTCTGCAAATAGATATTGCATTGAATTGTCCTTGAGCGATTGGGTAAAAGACGAATTATTTTTTAACTTGTCAATAAACGACATTCTCGCAATATCTGTATCTACCTCTGAAGCATTGGACTGTACGAACTTAGAACTTTCTTTATTGGCTTGTATTAAACTATACTCAAATAATTTTACAAGAAATAATGCCAAGGCCGTAAACGAAAGCTCGGATTGGCTTGTGTTTTTAATAAATAATTTTCGATAATCATCCTGACCCATCTCCTCGGACCAACCGATACTATAGACTAATTGAAAGATTTTAATCCTTATCTGTCTTCTACTAAATTGATTCTTGGCTTGCATCACTATTTTCCTCTAAAAAAACGAGTACAAAGGTAAGTTGATTCCATAAAGATTTAGGATAAAACATGACTAGAGATTAATTGTTTATATAAAATGTTGAAAGAGTGTCTCATTGTGTATAAGTAACATATTAAGAATTCTTTTTATAAGTAAGTCTACACTAAATTTATGGCTTGAGGATGTATTCTCTTAAATGAAAAAGCTTTCACTTAAATAACTTGAACTGTGTTTATTAATAATAACCTCCGAATAAAAATAGATGAAGAGTATAAGATTTTATGGATCGGTGTGGATCTACAAGATAAACTTTGCTATTCATTAAAATTTCTTGATAATCTTACGTACGTAAAAGATTTGATAGTCTATTTTATAAAAAAAGAAGACATTAAATATGTTGTAGCTTATTCCCTTAACAAAGGCGTATGGAATCTAGGTGGCGATTTAGAATATTTTGTTGAGTGTATTCAAAAAGGTAAAAAAGCAGACTTAAAAGATTATGCTTATAAATGTATTGAATTAGTGTACAATTATAACAATGCATATGATTTAGATGTTTTTTCTACTTGCGTAGTGCAAGGAAATGCTTTTGGTGGCGGTTTTGAAAGCGCACTTTCTGGCAATTTTATTTTGGCTGAGGAGTCTGCTAAATTTTCTTTCCCCGAAGTTATTTTTGGAACTTTCCCAGGTATGGGCGCCTACAGTTTTCTAACCAAACGAGTAGGCTATCGCATGGCAAATGAGATCATCAATAGCAATAAAACGTATTCGGCTAACGATATTTACGACATGCGCATCATAGATCAGGTATGCGAAGATGGTCATGGTTTAAGTGAAATGTCATTATTAATTAAAAATGGAGATTTAGAGAAGTATATATCGGATCCTTTTTTAAATATTTGTAATAAAGTTTCCAAAGAAGAATTGTTGGATGTTGTCAACGTTTGGGTAGATAAAGCATTTACGCTAACCGATAATAATCTAAACCGCATGTCTAAATTGGCTAGTTTTCAAAGTAGAAAAATTAAAAAAGATCTATCAATGGAACCAAGGCTAGAAAAAGAGATGCGTTCTGCTCAGGCCGAAAGTTTATTGAATATTGCTAAGCATTCAAATAACGAATAAATTGCCCGATCTTCGCATTTATCATTTACTCACACAGTAGAAGATTCATGTTCAAATACTAAAGAATCTTACTGAAAACAGAGTACATCGCAAATTGTGATAGTGCTCTACATATTGATTTTGACCTGATTTATAGCACCCTTCGGTGCACAAACATTGCCTTCTTTACTATTTTATGATTGTCAAACTTTTTTTACAATCATAGCCCAAAACATGCTCAACTTTTCGTATATTTACAACGTCTTTTTAAAAAAATTATTAAAATGAAAAAAATTCTTTCTATTTGCTTAATAGCAACAATGATGTTCGCTTTCGGTTCTTGTACTAAAGAAGCTCCGAAACAAGGAGGTCAAAATCCATTTTACGTACCGGGCGGTGGCGGAAATGTAGATCCTGGAAATGATGGTACAGATCCAAATGTAGATCCTGATCCTCAACCAACTGACATAGGTCCTGTACCTGCTGACTTTACTCCTAAAGTATTGATTGAGAAATTAACAGGAGAATGGTGTCCTGCTTGCCCAAGTGGTGCAGTGGCCATTGAAGGTATCGTAAATGCTAATGCTGGAAAGGTATTTTCTGCTTCTTGGCAGATGTCTAACGGTGATCCATTTGAAATTC
>Ga0209185_1000043_pt1 | contig 201921 bp, 159 predicted proteins | sample SidtaG_2_FD_187425 | JGI IMG/M metagenome (GOLD analysis project Ga0209185, IMG submission 187425) | Marine algal microbial communities from Sidmouth, United Kingdom - Sidmouth_Asex2 metaG (SPAdes) (version 2) | ecosystem: Host-associated > Algae > Red algae > Unclassified | place: Sidmouth... | reverse complement strand
GCTCAGCGACAATCTACTTCAGAAAGTCCTTGTGTCGTAGTTAAGTATCGGTGATTATCACGCTGCCGCGACACCAACTGTCTCATCTTGTTTGTCGCTAGCGTCTCATCCTGATTGTCGCGCTACAGTCAGCCGTTGAAACTCTGACAATTCGAGTTTCTGGCACTCCATGCAACATGCGCCCATTGTCCTGACAGATGTTAACGATGCGGCGAACTCGTGACCTTTGCCACAGCGCCACTGTAGAGGCTTGTGGACGCTTTCATACTCAGTGGACAGGCAGGCCACACCCCAGATCAGCCCCAGCGTCTTGTGCGTCCTGAATACCCAGTTTAGCGTTACCCGAACAGTGCGGACACCACGAGCCTTTGTGATAGACGTTCACCGGCAGAGAGCTGAACAGGTGGCCACGGCGACAACAGAACTCCAGCTTAGTGCGCTGATTGACGTATTCAGTGCTCCGGCAGACATCACCCCACTCGGCGGCTATGGCCTGAAACTCTGCCAGCCATTCGTCACGCTGCTTTTGGGAAGTAGGAGGCATTACTCATCGTGACACTGGTATCGTTTGCCGTTGTTGCAGCCAATCACAGAACGGCATCGATACCCTAGTTCTGTTACATTTAGTGCGAACTGAACACCACGAGCGCGAAAATTCTTGATCGGCACCCATGGAACTTGTGGCGCATATGCCGATAGCATCGATTCTGAAGGGTTTAAGCCTAGCGGCGGATGGCGTGGCACTGGGGTGTATTTTTGGGAGTGTGACCCTGATCAACCCCATATTGCTGAGATGCTAGGTCGGCTTTGGTGGGAAAATCGTAATAACCAAAATAGGTGGCCAGAGGGAGACGATGAGTGCGTAGTTTTCTCTGTTAAAATACCGGACAACGTTACGTCACTAAATATGCGCGATATTTCGCAGCGGCGCATGTTTTTTGACTTTGCGGCGAAATATCAGGCAAAAGTAGGGGGGAGCCTTGCACTTGAGCACAAATGCGCCATATTCGACGAATATCTGAGCATTTTGCAGCGGCGTGGGAATTGCACGATCTCCCTTGTAAAGTCCGAAGACAAGACCCCCTTTGTTGGTCGAATTGAATTACCCCATTTACTTGACGCGCACCGATGTGTCACAGTGCTCGACAGGGATTGCATAAGTGATATTGAGAGGCTTGAGTGTCATGGAATTTAGAGTAGACCGAAACTTGCTCGACGAGATGATTGAGGAAATTGACAGATTGACACCTGAGGATGCAGTCCGTCGGCTGGAAAGTCACAGCGGGCGATCCATCGGTGTAATGCTGCAATACCCCCTCTTTCAAATAAATGAGGGAATTTATAACAACGCGGCTCAAGCCGCTGCGCGTATAGACTGGAACGAGGTTAACTGGGCTGAGTCGAGTGTTACCTTTAGCGATTTGGATGACGATGCAGCTAACGATGACAAATATGCAATTGCTGCTTAGTCCGTAAATATGATTAGCAAGAAGTACACATTGCATGCGATCCAGCTCAAGAGCCTAGACATTCAGGAACTGCATTTCTCAGTCGTAGAGAATACGTCGAAGGGTCGGGAAATCGAAGAGAGCATGTTTCAATTTATTACGAAACATTCTGCTTATGACTCTGATTCTGAAAGTATTGGTGTCAAGCTGGAAGTGAGGCTCGGATACGAGGACGCCCCTAGTGCAGAACTGGAGCCGCTCCCGTTTAAACTGAAGGTTGCGGTGGCTGGCCTCTTTAAGGTGGATCAGAAGCGCTTTAATCTCGAGTACATCGAGGATTGGGCTTCGAAAAATGCCCCCCTTATTCTTTATCCGTACGTTAGAGAAAACGTGAATTCACTAGCTACCCGCTGTGGGTTTTATGGATTGTTATTACCTTTGTTTGAGGTGCCTACGATAAAAAATGTAGAGCCACAGGTCGACTAGCTGACATCACTGTCATGTTGGCAAAAAATGTATCCACAGCATTTTTGGGGTGCCAGCGGGGTGCCAGAATTTGGATTAACGCCTAAAACGTTGAAATTAATAACTTTCCAGATTGTAAGTGGTAGCTACCCCCGCTACCAATTTTTAAACGCTGTAAATAATTCAAATTGAGCCCCTGAAACATGGGGCTTTTTTGTGTCTGTAGAAAAGTGTCGATCAATGATCCTGAGTTTGCGGTCCGGTAGCAGATGCAGCGCCCCAAGGTCAAGACAAACCAGAAAAATGCTACTGCTACTCATTGACCAGTTCGATCGCTATCACGCACAACAGGAGGATCAGCGTCAACAGGAGTGAGCGGGCGTAGATCTGCAAGCTGCGGTCGAGGTCTCTTGACTGCGGCAAAGGTGACTGCTCGTTTATCCACGGTTCGTCAGTTACCTTATCGTTGTAGGTGCGTGGTCCGGACAGTCTGATTCGTAGTGCGTATGCCATGGCTGCCTCCGGCCAGCCAGCGTTGGGAGAACGATGTCTACCCGCATCTCTGGCGATACTGCCTATTCGTAGTAGGCTGCCACCGGCGATGGCAATTAGTACAGCACTTAGCCGGGCAGGGATAATATTCACGATATCGTCTAGTTTTGCCGAACAAAAGCCGAATGCCAGGTACTTGTCGCTGCGATGACCGATCATGGAGTCAAGCGTGTTAATGGCCTTGTATGCGGTGATGCCCGGTAACCCGAGTAACAGTCCCCAGAACAAGGGTGCGAAAACACCGTCTGAGGCATTTTCTGCAAGGGTTTCTATCGCTGCGCCAGCTATGCCCGGCTCTGCCAGCGGTGAAGTCTCTCTACCGACAATATGACCTAACGCTTCACGAGCTCTGCCATGATCTCCGTCTGACAAGGGGCTGGCCACAGCGTTGACATGTTGGTAAAGACTACGAGAGGCGAGAAGGCTCGATGCTATCAGCGCTTCGATGATGAAACCGGTAATATTATCTGGCAGGAAGTCGCTGATGACGCAGGCTATTCCGACACTGGTTGTTACCACGACAAGTGTTGTCAATGCACCGGCCAGCTGCCGTGATAGATGAGATCTGTGGGTGTTGTTGAGTGAATTGTCTAACCACGCAATCAGGCTGCCTATCCAGACCACCGGGTGCTTGATTCGAGTAAACAACCAGCGAGGCCAGCCAGCCGCCAACTCTATCAGCAGCGCCAATAACATGAGTACACAATAGGCCATGGATCTTGAGTCGAAGCTAGCTGGATACCAGCAGTTGATTGAACGTTCGTTATGCCTATGGCCTAAAACGAGCGGTGCTACTGCACGCCTGCTTAACGTGTCAGAAAATATCATGTACCAGATCGATGGGCATGACGGGTTGCGTGCGGTAATACGTTTACACCGGCAGAACAACCATAGCAAGAACCGGATACAAAGCGAACTGGACTGGATAAATGCCTTGCAGCTTGATGGTGTAATACGCACGCCTGATATCCTTAGAGGGCGTGATGGCAAACAGATTCAATCGGTGTTATGTGATGTCGATGATACCGCTGATGCTCGTACGTTGAGGCATCTTGTCATGTTCGAGTTCATCGATGGTCGTGAAGCACAAGATAGTGATGATGCACTGTCACTGTTTACTACGTTGGGCCAGTACGCAGCACGCTTGCATAATCACTCAGAGAGATGGAGGGTACCGGCAGGCTTCGAGCGCGCTGCCTGGAACACACACTCACTACTTGGAGAGCAGCCTGTCTGGGGTCGCTGGCAAGATGCGCCCGGAGTTAACAGGCAAGCACTACTTATGCTGAACTCGCTCGGCAATACCGTGCAGGCTCGTTTGCAAAAGCTGGGCTGCGATAAGTCAGTCTATGGCCTTATTCACGCCGATATGCGCTATACCAATCTGATGGTCACCGACGGCGGCATTCGCCTGATTGACTTCGATGATTGTGGTTCAGGCTGGCATCTGTATGACTTTGCTACCGCTGTCAGTTTTATCGAGGATCACCCGCAACTTGATGACTATAAACAGGCATGGCTCAGCGGTTACCGAACCTGTCGAGCACTGGCAGCTGAGGTAGAACGGGAGATCGATACGCTGATCATGTTGCGAAGACTGGCTTTGCTGGCGTGGATGGGTACACATCCTGAAGTGGCTATCGTGCAGCAGTTGCAGGGCCATTATGCTGATGTGACGTTGGAGCTGACAGAGGCTTACCTGTTGCAATGTCACTGACAAAAACTGAGTAGGGTTCCAGAAAAAACACTATTCCGGCTATCAGTCGAGTGGCACGGCCTTACGTTAACGTTGCCAATTCTTCAGGCGTGTCGTAGTCCAGCAAAATACTGGAATCGTCTATGGTGACCTCATGAACTTCTTGTGGATATTGCTGGATGACGTTTTTGGCACCGGTATCGCCCGTCAGAGTTAGTAGTGTGTCGAAAAAAAGTCTGGTAAAGAGCACAGGATTACCGCGTTGCTGTGATGCAACGGGTACAAAAATCGATTTTTCTGGATGACGTTTGAATGCCTCTATCAGCTGATTGATTATTGCAGTTGTTATGTGCGGCATATCCCCCAGGCACACTACAACTGCATCGCACTCTGTAAGCTTTGACACCCCGGTAACAACAGAGCTTGCCATGCCGGAGTTATGCGCCGGGTTGTAGTATGTTTTCACATCAGTATCAGCTAGCGCGATTTCTACCTGTTCGTGTTCATGGCCTGTTACAGCGATAACGTGTGATACGTTGCTGGCACAGATATTTTGGGCAATCAGGCGCACCATGCTGGTTCCGTCAATGGACACTAATAGTTTGTTCACAGGTCCGGCTCGCCGTGAAGATCCAGCCGCAAGAATGATAGCTCCCACCATACCCTCATCAGTAGTATCGACTCGAGGAGAAGGGCGGTCTGCAATTTCCGTGAGTAGCCCACCCACTGACAATCCACATAGCCAGGATTGAGTGATCGGCACATTACAGGCTAGTCGATCTAGTATCAGATCAAGACCGTTGTGCCTTTGCGAACGCGCACAACCGGGGAGTCCGATGATCTGTGTATTGCCTACATGAGCCAGTAGTAATAAATTACCGGGATCAACGGGGATTCCAAAACGATCTATAACACCACCCACAGCCGCAATAGCATGAGGGATGATGTCTGCACGATCACTGATGGCTGATGCACCCACAACGAGGATCCAGTCTGGGTTGCGCGCCAGTGATTCCTCCAGTTGCCCCTGAAGCTCCTCGCTTTGATGGTTGCAACGCGATTCGTGTGACAGGATTACTTGCCGTGGAGTCAGTCGATTGCATGTTACGCGGCAAGTTTTATCAAGCGTTGACTCCTTGACCGAGCTGAGTCTGGTTTGTATGAGCTCTGCCGTGTGCACTGTCGGTGCTCTGACTGATATCGTCTGGTCTGCCAGAACATCAATCACCCGATTGACATTTTCCTGCTTGACCGCATACGGAATAATTTTGATGGTAGCTACCATCCGACCTTGCGCTACCCAGCTATCTTCAGTCAGGGTAGCCACGGTTATACCTTCGTCAATCATGTTCATGGCAATGATTGAAGGCGCATCGAATGTCAAAAGCCCATCCTGAGAAGCGAGTACATTAACCCGGCCGGTCTTCGCGATGGATATCGTCAGGCCCACACCCTGAAGGTGTGTCGCCAGCGCCTGTGCAGCTGTATCTTCGTGAACATCACCGTCTTCGAGTTGCGCAACGAGCACGTCAGTAATGCCGTTATCGCTGATCCGCTGCATGATATCTGCAGTAATTCGTGCGCCTTTCCGCACCCGCCCTGCAGGCAGTAACAGAGAGTGCGCCAGAAAACAGCCTTCGCTATTTTCTGTTTTTGTCGGGGCGAAAATCACGTATCAAGTGGTTTCACTGTTTATCGCCAGAAGGTAACAGATGTGTTTCGTCTGTCACCTCCCGTGTCAATTGTGGTTGGGTTGCGCACTAATCCTGTCCTTCACACCAGCCACCAACCGCTTTCACTTCCATGAATTCCTCCAGACCCCATTCGCCACCTTCGCGGCCATTACCAGAGTGCTTGTAGCCACCGAACGGGGAGCCGGCTGAGCGTCCAATACCATTCATGTCAACCATGCCGGAGCGCAGCTGTCGTGCAACGCGATTAGCTTTGCTGCCATCGGATGTCTGTACATAGTTGGTGAGCCCGTAATTGGTGTCGTTAGCAATAGCAATGGCTTCCTCCTCGGTGTCAAACGGCATCATGGATAGAACAGGACCAAAGATTTCTTCTCGCATGATGATCATGTCGTTGGTGCAATCGGCAAAGATTGTGGGCTTGGCGAAGAAGCCGTGGTCTATACCGTCAGGTTTGCCGAGCCCTCCCGCAACAAGGCGGGCTTTGTCAGTATTGATACCTTTTTCGATCAGGCCTTGTACTTTTTCATACTGTGCTTCACTCACTAACGGGCCAATGTGCTTGCCTTCTTTGGAGGCAAGATCAACAGCGGTTTGCTCAGCGGCAGCTTTTGCCTGTTCAACGGCCTCCTCGTAGCGTGAACGTTCCACAAGCATTCGTGTAGGGGCATTGCAAGACTGCCCGGTATTGTTGAAGCAACGCGCAACACCTTGCGCTACCGCATTCTCTGTTGCATCTGCGAATATGATGTTAGCCCCTTTGCCACCCAACTCCAGCGATACACGCTTCAGGGTATCAGCTGCATTTTTCGATATCGCGATGCCCGCGCGTGACGAGCCCGTGAACGAAATCATGGCAACATCAGGATGCCCTGACAGGGTGGTGCCGACACCTGCGCCATCGCCGTTGACAAGATTAAAGACACCCGCGGGTACGCCGGCATCATGCAGTATTTCTGTAAACAGCATGCCCGACAAAGGGGATAGCTCTGAGGGTTTGAGGATCATCGTGCAGCCTGTGGCCAGTGCAGGCATAACCTTCAAGGCAATCTGGTTCATCGGCCAGTTCCACGGGGTTATCAGTCCACAGACACCAATGGGCTCGTAGATGATCCGGTCCTGAGGGGTATCGGGTCGTAGCTCTCGATCAAACTCGAATTCACTCAACGCCTTGATGAAGGCCTCTATGTGATACGAACCTGTCCCGGATTGGGCAGATTGCGCCATGGAGATGGGGGCGCCCATTTCACGACTGATAATATCGCCCATCTCTACCGAACGTGCTTTGTAGCTCGCCAGTATGCTGTTCATCAGCTCAAGACGCTCAGCCTTGGATGACTTCGACCAGGTAGCGAATGCCCGCTTGGCAGCCGCCACAGCCTGGTTGGTGTCAGCTTCTCCACCGAGTGAAATCGTTGCGCAGACCTCTTCCGTGGAAGGGTTAACAACGTCAAGATCGGTACCGTCGATAGGGTCGACCCAGGCGCCGTCAATGTAGAATTTCTGTGTGTTCATAGGTTTATCAGAGTTGTTAGGGTAATTGCCTTGATAATGTGGCCATCGGACGCCAGTCAGGCAATGTCTGGACAGGAAAGTACAGGCCCGATAAAGATGTTTCGTGATAAGTGCCGCGACACCCGCTGACAGGCCTACTGTCGCCAGTAGCGGCCTTTGCAGTTTCTATTCAGCCTTTTTCACCCGAATGGGAGATCCTGACACTTGCTTGCCGTTCAATTGCTTCATGGCGGCTTTGGCTTCACCGGGTTTAGGCATCTCTATGAACCCGAATCCTTTCGAGGCGCCGGTTTTCTGGTCCATGATCAAGGCGCAGGATTGTACAGATCCAAAGGGCTCGAAAAGTGATTTCAGACTTTCCTCCGACAGGTTGCGATCGAGATTTCGCACGAGCAGTTTCATAAGTTGGTAGCCTCGCGACAAAGACCGCCAGTGTATCCGATGATAGCCACAGATGACCGGTTAATTGATCAGGGCGGCGGTGATGTCAGCCGGCTCAATCGGCGTATCATCAATACCTCAGACGATAAATCCTCATCAAAGTCCTGATAGTTGCTGCCACTCCAGTTTCTGGTCCGGCCAGGCATTCCCGGCATAGGGCAGATCTCACTGTGAAGCTTACAAACTCACGCTCAACGCAGGGCGTTAACCCTCAAGGTTCATCACACCTCGGAAGCGCCGAAGAAAACCACGCTGTCGGGATTGTCTGGATGCTGGTGACCATGATGCTGTTTGTATCCATGGATACCGTGGCTAAGCATCTCACCCAGGAGTTTTCACCCCTGCAGGTCGTCTGGGCGCGTTTCTTTTTCCACATGGTGTGGATCAGTGTGTTCTTGCGCACAGCGTTGCTGGCAGCCTTTGTCAGTGGTAACTATAAATTGCAATTATGTCGCTCAGCCTTGCTGGTAACTACGACGGTCCTGTTTTTCAGCGGCCTGCGAACGACAGCCTTGCCTACAGCCACCGTAATCATGTTTTTGTCACCTGTGTTCGTAACGCTGCTAGCCATACCGTTATTGGGTGAAAAGGTAGGTGTCAGGCGTCTGATGGGTGTGGTGATCGGATTCATCGGTGCAGTCGTCATCATTCATCCCAGAGGCATTTTTAAAGCAGCTGGTGCACAGAATGCTGTCGACCCCGACGTTCTTGCCACCACCGCAATCAACGCAGGTAGCTGGCTTCCAGAGACAGGACACTTGCTGATTTTTACGGCCGCCATGACTAATGCGCTCTACCAGTTAATGACCCGTAAGCTTCGTACGGTAGACAACTCCACCACAACATTACTCTACTCAGGCGTGGTCGGTGCCATCGTCATGAGTCTGTGCGCGCCTGTAGTCTGGCAGGCACCGGCAACCATTGACTGGGTGTTAATGGCTTGCGTGGGATTACTGGGTTGCGTTAGTCATTTCTGCCTTATTCGCGCTTTTCGCAATGCGCCAGCATCACTCGTCGTACCGTTTAGCTATTCATCATTGCTATGGGCAGCACTGCTTGGCTACCTGGTGTTCAACTCGCTACCTGATCGTTGGACTCTGACGGGTGCGGCACTGATCATAAGCAGTGGACTCTATATTTTCTATCGCGAGCACGTACTGGCACGGGCCAAGACGTCAATTTGAGGGAGTCACTCTGGGCAATGAATTGGCTACCGGCTGAAACAAGCCTGTTAACGGCGGCAACACTGATTGCCATCAGCTTCCTGACATCGGCTATCAGCGCAACCTTTGGTCTGGGTGGAGGGGTGGCCATGCTGATCGCGTTACTCTCATTCGTCCCTCCGATAGTGGCACTGCCTGTACACGCACTGGTACAGATCGGTTCAAATACGGGGCGCGCATGGATGCTACGCCCGCATATCATTCACAACGTTGTGGTCTGGTTTGTTACAGGTACTGTGGTGGGTGTCATTCTGGCGAGTCAGATCATCGTAGTCCTGCCCACTCGCTGCTTACAGTTGCTATTGGCCTTATTCATCTTGTGGTCTGTCTGGGCGCCCAGAATGAGCGCCGTCAACATCACTGAGAAAGCGTATCTTGGCGTCGGTGGTGTTACCAGTTTTGCAACGATGTTCCTTGGTGCCACCGGACCATTGCTCGCAGCTTTTCTGTCTCCCGCCCGGTATGGTCGCGACCGGACTGTCGCTACGCATGCGGCCTGTATGAGCGCCCAGCATTTGTTCAAGCTGGTGGCGTTTGGATTACTCGGTTTTTCATTAACTCAGTGGCTACCACTGATTTCCCTGATGATCCTTGGCGGATTGCTGGGGACATGGTTAGGTCGCTCCCTGCTGCGACGGTTCCCCGAGTCGACATTCAAGGTAGTGTTCAAAGGCGTTTTGAGTGTTCTGGCCATTCGTCTTCTGTACAACGCTGTCACTGGGTGATCTGACCCTCGACACGTTACTACAGCGTATCACATGAAAATCCTTTGCTAGACGGTAGTGAGTCGCTGTTCTTCCAGCATCTGTGAAAGGGTCAACATAAGCTCTCCGACATCGACAGGTTTATGCAGTAGTAAAATCCCTCTTTTTCTGGCTTCAAGCAGGCGCTCATTAGATGTATCGCCCGTCACTATGATTGCGGGGATCTTGCGCTTGAAGTGTTGACAGACAAGATCGATAGCAACGTCGCCGGTGTTGCCATGCGCCAGATGATAATCCACGATCATGATGTCTGGCTCTATGTCATTGACATAAAGTAGCTTGAGGGCCTGCTCAGCAGAATCTGCGCATAACGTATGGCAGAGGAAGCCTGTGAGCAACAGGCTCAGACCACGCAGGATATCCGGCTCATCGTCTATCAATAAAATATTCTTGCCAGCCAGATGACGACCCTCTGCGGGTGTGTCAACGTCTGCGATATCGTCCACATCGCCTAACGGTATCGTGAGGCTGAAGCAGCTACCTGTGTTTATACCAGAGCGCAGCTGAACGTTGGCGTCTAGGAGCTGTGCCATCTTGCGAACTATAGCCAGTCCCAGCCCGAGTCCCTTTGTCGACTGGCCTGGCCTGCTGTTGAGTTGGCAGTACTCAGAAAAGATAGCGTCGTGCTGTGATTCGGGAATGCCGGAACCTGTGTCACTGACGTCGATCTTTAGCGTGTCATCGAACTGCGTACAAGACACGGTCACTGAGCCTGCGTCTGTATAGGTAATAGCGTTCTGCAACAGATTTCTTAAAATTCTTTCTAGCAAGACTCGATCGGTACACACCACGGCATCGGTTAAGGCAACAGAGACCTTTAGCGACTTAGCGCCACCCAGCTGCACGAATTCATCGCGAATGCTCACGAGTAGTTCGTTGACGGGGAAGGTCTCGATAACCACCTCAACCACGCCGGCATCAAGGCGCGATATGTCCAGCAGACTATTGAAAAGTGCATTAAGTGATTCACTGGACTGACGGATTTTTGTTATCAGATCCAGATTACCAGCGTCGGTTGTTCGCCGTTCCAGCACCGCGAGAAATAATCCGAGTGCGTGCAGCGGCTGACGTAAATCGTGGCTGGCTGCGGCGAGGAATTTGTTTTTGGCTCGCACGGCTGTTTCTGCTGTCTGGCGATGCTGTTCTGCCTTGAGTTTTTCCTCGGTAACTCTACGCAACATCACATTTCTGGAATGAAGGTGGCGTTCTGCGTGTACCCGATCCGTGATGTCGGCGGCGATAACCAGCAGCGCGCAGACGTCACCCTTCGCGTTTCGCAGAGGCACACGGGTTGTTCGCTTATAGCGGCTGTTGAGAGAAAACGCACGCCAGTCCAGATTTTCTTCCGATGCGGCCACACCTGCGTTGACGACAGCATCATCCTGAGCCCAGAAGCCGGGCCAGCCGGTTTCGACGTTGCCGCGTACAGCTTCTTCACTGGTACCAATTTCCAGATCGTTTTTACCTATTATCTCGCTCTTGGACAGACCGACTGTCTTCGAAAAATCGTCACTGACCAGTAGGAAACGGTGCTCGAGATCTTTGACGATAACCCAGTCAGAAAGGTGATTTATCGCAAAATTGATTAATGCGTTGTCAGGTGAGTGGGGCAGCCGCAGAGCTGTAGGCATCTGGTAACTCTGACAAATCTGCTTCAGCCGCCAGCAGAACGCCGTTGAACGAATATCATCGACGGTGACCAGGTCAGTAATATGGCCGGAGTGCAGACTTTCGGGAATACACTGTACAGCGTCTATAATGGCAATACACGGTACGGGGGCGGTTAATTTCAATGCTGTTGACGCCAGCAGGATATTCTGCGCTCGCCAGTCGACTATCAGTGCGTCGTGGATGGCCGGATCGATATTACCTGAATCCTGGATGCTGCAAACATCACCGGCAGATCGTAGTGCGGTAATGATCAACTCATCGCAATCTCTGAGTACGGCAATCGTGGTCACATCCTTTCCCGAATAAGCAACAGCTTGCTGTTGAAAGCTTCAACCAATGCTGAGGTTAACTCAAATTTCCGGGCATTCCTATGTCGCTGTGCGTGAACTCAAGCATTCAGGCTGATGTGCTACACGGTAGAATCAGGTGAGCCGGTGCTTCCACCAGCTGAGCAAGATGTAACCCCCACTACAGGAGACGCCCATGGCTATCAGTGCAACCATCACTAGGGTAAAGTGTCCCTCAATATCGCGGATATGGATCGGCAGTACTATGGGCAGCACGAACTCACGGTTGCCATGCATCCTTCTGAAACACAATTCCGCCTCATGGTGAGAGTGATAGCGTTTGCGCTGAATGCTCAGGAACATCTGGTTTTTACCAAAGGTCTGGGAGCGGGCGACGAGCCAGAGCTATGGGCAAAAACTCTGTCCGATGACATAGAACTCTGGGTTGATTTCGGGCAGGTGGATGAGAAGCGTATTCGCAAAGCCTGCGGCCGTGCAAAACAGGTGCGGCTCTACACCTATCAGGACAGGAAAGCCGCCGTCTGGTGGGAGCAGCATCGACAGAAGCTGGCACGTCATGACAACCTGTCGGTTTTTCACATCCAGGCAGAAGGTGCTGAAGCTTTGGTAAAACGATCCATGCAACTGCAATGCACCATAGACGATGGCGCGATGTTTCTGAGTGATGAGCAGAGCAGTGTCAGCATCACCGTTCAGACGATGAGCTAGCACTACACTGGGGTTTACTATCAGGGTAAGTGTGCGTACTCACCACCAGAAAATTCATCCATTGGGGGCCGGCTTTGTTGCAAGTCACAGTCAGCACTGGCTGGACTCGAATGATACAGCCCGCTGCACGCCATCAGTGCCAGATGGTGTAACTGTAGAAGCATTCTCCCGTAGCAGAAGCCACCCGGTATGATCTCAGAATAACGCGGATAGAACAGATGTCACGGCGAGCGGTACTCAAGGTAACATCCATTCTCAATAGTTGGCTACCTTCTTGTCCAGCTTCTGATCGGTTAAATACTCATCGTAAGTGCCTGCGAAATTGACCAGCTTCTTGTCTTTTATCTCCATGATCTGAGTGGCCAGTGAAGAAACAAACTCGCGATCGTGGCTGACAAAAATGATCGTGCCTTCGTAATGATCCAGTGCCAGGTTCAGTGCTTCGATGGCTTCCATGTCCATGTGATTGGTAGGCTCATCCAAAATCAATACATTGGGTGAAGACATCATCAGTTTACCGAACAGCAAACGGTTCTTTTCGCCACCTGAACACACTTTCACAGGCTTCAGGAAGTCGTCTGAAGAGAAGAGTAATTGCCCCAGTGTTGCACGAACGATCTGATCGTTGTGGGTAGGCTTGCGCCACTGGCTCATCCAGTCGAACAAGCTGATGTTACTGTTGAATTCCTTGGTATTGTCCTGCGGACAGTAGCCTAATGCTGCATTCTCGGACCATTGAACCGTACCTTTGTCCGGCTCTAGTTCGTTCAGCATCAAACGGAGCAGCGTAGATTTACCCACACCGTTCTCTCCGATGACGGCGAGTCGCGCACCAGCTTCAAGCATCAGGTTGCCTTTCTCAAACAACGGACCATCGTCAAAACCCTTGGACAGGTTTTCCAGCGTCAGTGCCTGGCGGAACAGTTTTTTGTCTTGCGTAAATCGGATATACGGGCTGATACGGCTGGACCGCTTGATATCGGCAAGCTGGATTTTCTCGATCTGTTTAGCGCGAGAAGTAGCCTGCTTGGCTTTGGAGGCGTTGGCAGAAAACCGGCTGACAAATTGTTGCAGATCAGCGATCTGTGCTTTTTTCTTGCTGTTCTCGTTCTGCAACAACTCACGTGCCTGCGTGGACGCGATCATGAAGTCGTCATAGTTACCCGGATAGACGCGCATCTCGCCGTAGTCGATATCGGCCATGTGAGTGCAGACCGTATTCAAGAAGTGGCGATCGTGCGAGATGATGATGATGGTACTTTTCTGATTGCTCAGAACACCTTCGAGCCAGCGAATGGCATTGATATCCAGGTTGTTGGTAGGCTCATCCAGTAACAGGATGTCTGGAGACGAGAAGAGCGCCTGCGCTAGAAGTACCCGTAGCTTCCAGCCCGGTGCTACGTCGCTCATTGGACCAAAGTGCAATGACTCTTGAATACCCGCACCACTGAGAAACTCTCCGGCGCGACTTTCCGCCGTGTAGCCGTCCATCTCGGCAAACTCGATCTCCAGCCCAGCGACGCGCATACCGTCATCTTCCGTCATCTCCGGCAAGGCGTAGAGCCTGTCACGTTCCTGTTTGACTTTCCACAATTCGGCGTGGCCCATGATAACGGTATCGATAACCGTGTATTCCTCAAAGGCGAACTGATCCTGATTCAGTTTGCCGATGCGCTCATTCGGCGTTATGGACACGTTGCCCGAGGTTGGTTCCAGCGTACCGCCGAGGATGTTCATGAACGTGGATTTGCCGCAACCATTCGCACCGATGATGCCGTAGCAATTTCCATCGCCGAACTTGACGGAGATGTTTTCGAACAAAGGTTTGGAGCCGAACTGGATTGTGACGTTAGCAGCGGAGATCAAATGTAGAGCCTGCAGTTTGGTACGCGTACGCACGGGTGGAAAGATATAGCCGCGTATTCTACCATTGTACGCTGAGCTAGCCGAGGGTTGGAGTTGCTGCAGGCTGGTAACCTGAGTCATTGATATTGTGAATCGGGCGATGGTTCAGCCTTTTCATCGCCAGCTCGTCTATCCCACCCTCCACTCAAACACTTGAGAGTCGCCCACGTGCAATTTCCATCGCCGCCGCCATACCCCTCCCAGAGATCTGCTGTCATGGCAGACAATATGGTCGTAGCGTCTCAGCCGCTGGCTGCACAAGCGGGTTTGGCCATGCTTGCGCAAGGCGGTAATGCTGTCGATGCCGCCTTGGCCACAGCCATAGCGTTAACTCAGCTGGAACCGACAGGTAACGGGCTGGGTTCCGATGCCTTCGCCATTGTCTGGGACGGCTCTCAGCTGCACGGTCTGAATGCGTCCGGGCGTTCTCCGCAAGCCTGGCAGAAAGACCGGTTCGACTCTCTGGGTGTCATTCCCGATCGTGGTTGGGAACCCGTAACCGTGCCCGGCGCTGTTGGTGCGTGGGCTGAGTTGCATCAGCGTTTTGGCAAGCTACCTTTCGACACCTTGTTCGAACCTGCTATTCGCTATGCAGAGAGTGGTTTCGTGATCTCTCCCATTATCGGCAAGATGTGGGGGTTAGCAGCCGATGAGCTGAAAACCCAGCCCGGTTTTGCAAACCATTTTCTGGTTGGCGGAAAAGCGCCTCGAGCGGGTGAGCGATTTTATAATCCGGACGCTGCACGTACTCTACAGTCGATAGCAGAAACAAAAGGAGAGTCGTTTTATCGGGGGCATCTGGCCGAGCTGATAGTGGCAGATGCGGCGAAGCACGGGAGTGCGTTGTCGATTCTGGATATGGCCGCGAATAAACCCGAATGGTGTGGCACGGTTTCGCAAACGTTCGATGGTTTTTCTTTACACGAGATTCCACCCAACGGGCAGGGCATAGCGGCCTGTATGGCGCTGGGAATGCTCGCTCACACACCCATACGGGATTTCGGGCCAGATGATCCACAGGCCGTTCACCTGATGGTTGAAGCCATGAAACTGGCTTTCAGGGATTCAGCGGCCTATGTCGCCGATTCAGATCACATGAGTGATGTCACAGCCAGCCATCTGCTGGATCCAGACTATCTGACCTCTCGTGCCCGGTTGATTGACCCTGCAAGGGCGCAGAACTTCAACAGCGGATCTCCAAAACAGGGTGGTACTGTTTGCCTGTCAGCCGCTGATAGTGACGGCATGATGGTGTCATTCATTCAGTCCAACTATGAAGGCTTTGGGTCAGGTGTTGTCGTACCAGGCACAGGAATTCATCTGCAAAACAGGGCATGTGGCTTCACACTGGCGCCTGGGCATCCGAATCAGCTTGATGGTGCTAAACGGCCTTTTCACACGATTATTCCCGGTTTTCTGATGGGGCCGTCCGATCCGATTATGGCATTTGGTGTCATGGGTGGCATGATGCAGGCACAGGGGCATCTGCAAATGGCGCTGCGGACACAATTGTGGGGGCAGGACGTGCAGACGGCTGCCGATGCGCCACGCTGGCGTGTTACCGACGATCTGGGTGTTTCTTGCGAACAATCAATGGACCACTCCCTGCGCCAGTCATTGTCGGACATGGGCCATGAGGTTACCGCGGAGAAACCGGATCTGGCCTTCGGTTTTGGTGGCGCGCAGCTGATACACAGGCTGGACGCAGGCGGTTATGCGGGCGGCTCAGACCCTCGAAAGGATGGTGGTGCGTTTGGCTTTTAGCCCGTTGATGCCAGTACCTGCCCATTACTGACATTATGTCGTGAGTCAAGTGTAATTATTTCACATGTAAACCACATTGGATTGCGTAGACTTCAGTTGTCGAAAGTGTGGTGACTTTTGATTAATTCCTCCTCCAAGTGGTATTGAGGCACGGAGCCAACGAAGGCCAAGGACGGCCAATTTTTTCACCCCCTCGCTCTCCTCCAGGCTTGAGCTTCCAACAATACGAAATCATTTCACGGCTATTCTCGCCCTACCGCTTTGTCGCGTGAGTTTAGCGTGAGAACTACTGTGTGGACATCCTGTTTCGCCTAGCGATTCTCTACAAAGTTTGCAAGCTGGCTCCAAAAGACTCAACGGCCTCAAGATACCGCGTGTCTTGCGTGTTGTGCTCGTTCTGCTCGGAGTGAGTGGTCATGATGCGTTAGTCTGCACGCCGTGAGGTTTCTTGCACAGACATTTTGTTTTCGATGTCGGGCTTTGCGGATTACCGCGACTGCGTGTCGGATTTCACGATTATCTGGCGTAAATAGCTGGCTCGCGTCGACCTGCACTAAACTGTGACTTTCCTAGCTGATCACAGAAAAGCACTGCCCTTTTTGCCAGTCATCCTCGTGATAATGCGTGACCCTTTCGCCATCGTCAGAGCCACTGCGGTAAACTGCCTTGGAGTTCATACTTACCGTCAGATATGACCACCCAGCAGATCGTTCCCGGTAAATCCGGCAAGAAAAACAGACAAGAGCCTGAGTCACGATTTCAGCGCCTGTGGTCTGAGGCTGAAGCGCTGGCCAGTGATAACCAGAAGCTTGAAAAGGAGCTGGATTCTCTGGTTCGGCGGGTAAGCAGTGAGATACTGTCAGCCGAGCGGCTGATGGGAGAAACCATCCGAGACCTGGTCTATCGCCAGATTGATTTTGCCAGCAAAAAGTCTCTACTGAAGTGGCAACGTGCTGAACTGAACGACTGGTTGGAGCAGAACCTGTCTGAGCTGATGGTGATGGGGCTGCTTGATGAGCCCCTTCAAAACAAGATGGCCGTGTTGCGAGCTGCCGAGTTAGGGTTCGAGCTGGATCCGGACAGTGATCTTTCCGAGGCAGAGCAGCTAGGCAAGTTTCTCGGCTTTGATGACGATGTCGATCCAGACGATTCAGGCATGCATACAGGCAATGCACAGGGCGATTTTCTCGAAGAAGATGACGATGACCTTGATAACACCATGAAGGTGTATTTTGATGATGATTCGGCGGAAGAAGAAGCGCTGGAAGAGCTGTTGCGCAAGCTTAGAGCTGAATTTGAAGGCGATGACGATGAGTGGGAATATGATAACGACAGTCCGTCAGCCAGCTCCTCCGAGAATCCGATTACCGATGGAGTACTGAAGCGACTGTTTCAGCAAACAGCAGCGGTGTTGCATCCGGACAAGGAACCGGATGAGCAGCGTCGGCGTGAAAAGCATGACTTGATGTCGCAGTTGCTCAAGGCGCGCAAGGAGCGCGATCTTATCACCATCGTGAAGCTGCATGAAGAGCATTCAACGGCCGCGTCATCATTCTCGACAGAGGATGAGCAAGCGTTGGAATCGGTATTAATTGAATACCTTAATCAGCAGCAAGAACGCATGGACGACATCATCCATCAATCGCCAATGCACAGAATGGCTTATTCGGAGTTCTACTCGCAAAAGCCTGCTACCGTTTCGCGCAAGATAAAGGCTCATCTGAAGAAAATTGATGACAGACACCAGTCTATGATTCATTTTCTGGCAGAAGTTAAAACGCTTAAGCGCCTTAAAGAAACACTGGCTGCACGATACGATGTAAACAATTTTCGTGGTGGCTGGTAACAGCCTTAGGAGTCGTGAAAAAATACACAGGTCATTGTTTCACGATCCCTAAATCACAGAAAACAAGCAATATGCATATTGGATTCATTGGCCTTGTTAACCTTGAAGCGGGAGTACCCTTGGAAATAAACCCGTTGATCATGAGTATCATCCAGGACGGTGCCGAACGCTACGGAATGCGTGAATGGTCACCCAACATCATCAAGCGCCTTGAAGAGGCAGTGGGGGTTGAGGTGCTCGCGGATGGATTTCCGGCCGAAATGGTTGATGATGAGCCTGAGGAACCCGGCTATGAGATAGTGCCGAAAAGCAGTCAGCAGTGAATTACTGCGCAGTCAGGATTGGTGGTTATAGTCTAGTCACACTACACTAGCGATAACATCGCCATTTTGCTCAGGCATCTCGTCGATCCTTGACAAGATGCTTCGTTATCAAAGCTTCATAATTGCTCAGGTAACGCTATTTGCTACCTATCAGTTCTTGGTGACGGTGAACTCAACGACCAAGGTATCATCTTCAGCTGCAAAGGCGTTTCTCAATAGAATCCAGACAGATCCGTCGGTGTCGAGCACAAAGGTGTCACTAGTCGTCAGTAGGTTACCAAACTCGCTGTCTATGGTGACTCGTTCTCCATCGGAGCCTTGACCAAAATCATCAAACACGGTGATTTCGTACCCGATCGCATCGTCTTCAACGCTGCTGGTAGAGGCACTTATGGTGTATTCGCCACTGCTCAGGCTTATCTGATACCAGGCACTATTTTCACGATCATTGTCGCCTCCAACAGTGGCTGTTTGAGTAGAGTCAAGAGACAGTGCGTTGATAGGCAGGCAGCGATTAAAGCCCGGACTAGGAACGGCGGTTCCATTCTGAAAGATGCCCATTGTATAATTGTGTATTTCGTCATACGCAGCATCCACTTTCAGTGTGAGTACTTGCGCTGACTGGATCTCAAGATATTCATAAACACGCAGGTCATAAGTAAGTTCTGAATCACCGGCAATCCGCTCGTTGTCAGCAGTAGTCTCGCCCAATGACTCTATCTCAATACCGATAGCTGTTTTTTCTCCTTCACCATCCCATGTGTCAGCCACAAAATGATAGTTGCCAGGCTCAAGCGCAATCTGCCATACATGGAAGTTGTCCGTCGTGGAGTCAGGTGCTAGCTGGCCGTTGACTGGCTCGCCAACAAAGAACTCTGGTGGAGAGGTTACTGAGTTGGTTGCAATCGTCGCGGCTGAAGGTGCGCTACCGCATTCACTCGTGATGATTTGAGCAGGGCCAAACCGGGCGACAGGATCCGGGGTAACTACCGGTGGAAGCGGATCAGTCTGGCCTGGCTCAGAATTATCCACGGTTTCATCGGGCACAACTGGAGGAGTTGGCTGGTCGTTAGGGATTGGTGCGGCATCCTGTGCAACGGGATCATCCGAGCCTCCACCACAGGCAGAAAGAGACGCTAAAACTGCAACGGCAACGGCGCTTCGCACGCCAGTAGATCGAAACATATCTTCAGTCCTTAAAGTTGTTGAACGGGTATAAGTCGATATGGCACGGCAGATCGATTAATGAAGTCGTACCAATTAGTAGACCAGCATGCCTGGCGAAGAAGGAAATACACAAGGTAGCTCGACTGGATTCCCATATGAACAGGTAGGTCCATCTACTCCGCGTTCGCAGTTTAAGGTAATGCACTCATTTATTGAAGTCGGTGGTGAATAAATACATTTTCGCAATGTTTCGGCCTGTCATGCCTAAGCCCCTCGTTTCCAGGCTTCTAAGGCCGGCATAACGCTTGAAGCGGTCTGCCGATCTTGACTTGACAAAAGGAGGAAACTAAAAAATGTGAACTCTGTCAGCGCCGGAATCCGTTCACCATTTCAAAATACGCAGGATTCAGACCCTTTAAAGGTTCCTGCAGCAGCGCAAGCTGATCTGCCGGGCCATGTACCTCAAGCAGATCCAGGCTGGCAATGGCCAGTGCCTGCTTGAGTAGCCCATCGACGTTTTCAAGATGCGCCAGAATGCCTGCGGCGCTGTTGTAGCCCTCCCGGCAGTGAGCACGCTGGCCGCTGAAGCTGAACCCGTAGAAAGCCACTTCGCTTTCCGATTGTGTTTTTTCAACCATCTGTTCACCGAGCGCCTTGAATTCTTCGAGTTTGCCGTCCTGAACGGTAAAATACGGGACTAGTGTGCAGATAGTGTCTTGAAGTGCCATAGGTGATTCTCCGGATGTGGTGAAAACGTGGTGAAAACTCGTGGCGTGAATACTGGCGACCACATCGTGTGGCTGTGTGAAACCGATGCACACGTTGAGTGCCAGACATAAACGACCGAGAACACCCTTTATATTTGAATTGAGCCGTAACGTGGTGCTTTCATTTGCCGACAACAGACAGTAGCGCGTATCGACTACATCAGTGCACACTGTGTTCTGGTTCACATTCGGAGTAGTGATTATGGGTGTTTCGCACAGCCTTGATGACAAATACACTGCTGAAACCGGTAGCGTCTTCATGACAGGTACGCAGGCGCTGGTGCGCTTACCCATGGCTCAGATGCGCCGAGATCGGGCAGCGGGGCTAAATACGGCCGCATTCGTTACCGGCTACCGAGGCTCACCTCTGGGAGCCTACGATCAGCAGCTGGAAAAAGCAAAAAATCACTTACAGGCGCTTGATGTACGTTTTCAGCCCGGTATCAATGAGGATCTGGCAGCCACCGCTATCTGGGGGACACAGCAAGTGCCTTTGTCTGATCAGGCAAATCGGCAGGGAGTGGTGGGGTATTGGTATGGCAAGGGCCCCGGAGTGGATCGCTGTGGCGATGTGTTCAAGCATGGCAATGCGGCGGGCTCTTCATCTCAGGGTGGCGTTTTGTGTTTTGCCGGGGACGATCATGCGGCCAAATCCTCCACGCTGCCGCATCAGTCCGATCACGCGTTCATGGCAGCGGTTATGCCGGTGCTGTATCCCTCATCCATTCACGAGTTCATCGAGACTGGCCTGTTCGGTATTGCCCTGTCCCGTTTTTCGGGGTTGTGGGTGGGCTACAAAGTTATCTCCGATACCATCGAGACGAGCGCCGTTGTCGAGCTCGGCGATGAGATGGAATCCTTTGTCATCCCGGAAGACTACGAGATGCCGCAAGGCGGACTGAACCTCCGCTGGCCAGATCCACCGCTGGTTCAGGACGATCGATTGCAGGAACAGAAGGCCTATGCAGCGCTGGCGTTTGCCAGAGCCAACAAGATCGACCAGACAAGGCTGGATTCGCCTCAGGCGCGATTTGGCATCGTAGCCACTGGCAAGGCATTTGAGGATGTCAGGCAGGCGTTGGCACAGCTGGGTATTGATGAGCAGGCAGCTCACAAGATTGGTCTGCGACTCTACAAGGTGCGTATGCCGTGGCCACTGGAACCCGCCGGTATCCGTGAATTCTCAGAAGGTCTGGAAGAGGTGCTCATCATTGAAGAGCGTCGTGAGATCATCGAGAACCAGATCAAGCAGCAATTGTTCAACTGGCGCGCTGATGTGCGGCCCAGAATAGTGGGCAAGTTTGATGAGAAGGATCAGACCTTCCTACCGCTTTCCGCGGCGTTGTCTACGTCACGTGTGGCTCGCGCCATAGCCACGCGTCTATTGAAGCTGGAATTTGATGAAACGCTCAAGCATCACATAGAGGAGCGTCTGGGCTATCTGCAACACCGCGCCGATGAGCGCGCCGCGCACGTTGCACCTATTGAAAGACAACCGTGGTTCTGCTCGGGCTGCCCGCATAACTCTTCCACCAAAGTGCCTGAAGGCTCCAGGGCCATGGCCGGTATCGGTTGTCACTACATGGTGCAGTGGATGGATCGAAACACTGATACGTTTACGCAGATGGGAGGTGAGGGTGTCCCATGGACGAGTATCAGTCACTACACTGACGAGAAGCATCGGTTCGTCAATCTCGGTGACGGTACGTATTTTCACTCCGGGCTATTGGCTATCCGCGCCTCAAAGGCGGCCGGTGTCAACATTACCTACAAGGTGCTTTATAACGATGCCGTGGCGATGACCGGTGGCCAGATGGTAGACGGTGAGCTATCGGCGACAATGATTGCTCATCAACTTCATGCAGAAGGCATCGCGCCGATCTATTTGATAAGCGACGAGCCTGAACTGTATACAAAGGACGAACTGCCAGCTGGTGTTCAGATAATGCACCGTGACGAGCTCGATCAGGTGCAACGAAAGCTCCGTGAGCTGCCGGGATGCAATGCCATTGTGTACGCACAAACCTGCGCTGCCGAGAAACGCCGTAGACGCAAGCGTGGATTGATGCCGGACCCGTCCAGGCGCGTCATGATTAACAGCGCCGTCTGTGAAGGCTGCGGTGATTGTTCCATTCAGTCCAACTGTGTCTCTATTGAGCCAATGGATACTCCAATGGGGCGCAAGCGCAAGATCAACCAGTCATCGTGCAACAAGGATTACTCGTGTGTAAGTGGTTTTTGCCCCTCGTTCGTCACAGTGGACGGTGCAACACTGAAAAAGAATACGCTACCGGTACAAGACATCATGAGCGAGGTGCTACCGGAACCCACGCTTCCCGAACTGGGTGATACTGCCTGGAACATAGCCGTGACCGGTGTGGGTGGTACAGGTGTATTGACTATTGGTGCCTTGCTCGGCATGGCGGCGCATGTCGATGGCAATGCGTCGATGATTCTGGATATGGCCGGACTTGCACAAAAAGGCGGTGCAGTGTTAAGTCATGTCAAGCTGGCGCGTTCAGCATCCATGGTCACGAGTCCGCATATCGTAGCGGGTAGTGCGGATCTTTTACTGGCCGCTGATGCGGTGGTGGCTGCATCACGTGACGGAATTACGTTGTGTGATTCAAATAGAACGGCCGCCATTGTTAATACAACAACGGCACCAGTAGCCAGTTTTGTCCAGCATCGTGATATCAATTTCCAGTACAGCGCGGTAGAAGCGCGCATTGCAAAATCCGTCAAGGACAGCACACACTTCCAGGCGTTTGGGCAGGCTGCGGAAGGCAAGCTGGGCGATACCATCGCCACCAACATAATGATGCTGGGATATGCCTGGCAAAGCGGTCTATTGCCTCTGAGTTTCAACGCACTGGATACAGCCATAGCCTTGAATGGGGTTGCCGTAGATGCCAACAGGCTGGCCTTCCACTGGGGGCGCAAGCTGTGTATTGATTCAAGCCAGTTCAGGATCGATCAGGCGTCCACAGGGAGTGCGCCATCATTGGAGCAGCTTGATGATCTGATCGCACATCGTAGCGAACATCTTGAACGCTACCAGAATAAGTCACTGGCGTTCAAATACCGGCAGCGCGTTGACATTTTCCGCACGCATTGTCAGCAGCGTGATCTTGACGACTCGTTGACGCGCACGATAGCTATCGAGTACGCACGCGTGCTGGCCTACAAAGATGAATACGAGGTGGCCCGGCTATATTCATTACCGGCCTTTCGGCAGCAGCTCCGGGATACATTCTCAGGCGACTACTCTTTCAAGGTGCATCTGGCGCCGCCTCTGCTCAGTAATCCAGGATTGGACGGGCGAGTACAGAAACGCGCGTTTGGAAGCTGGGTACTCAAGCTGTTCAGTGTGCTTCAGCATGGGAAAATACTGCGCGGGACACCGCTGGATATGTTCGGTTACACTGCAGAGAGGCGGCTCGAGCGTGACTGGATAAAGCGCTACGAAGACGATATGGATGCGGTGCAGTCTCAACTGAGCAAGAGTACGGTGGCAGCATCCTTGACGTTGTTGCAAATACCGTCGCAAATCCGCGGATTTGGTGTGGTGAAACTCGAGGCCATGGAGAGAGCTGATGCAACAAGAGCGTTGGCCCTGGATGCACTGAAGAACCCGGATGCTGTGCTGCACAGGCATGCGGCTTGATGAACGGGATACAGGTTGATTGCTTATGTTTGATTCAGGAATGCGCTTTGGGTTGGGTGAGGATGTCGACGCCTTGCGTGAAAGTGTTGCACGTTTTGCCCGCGAGAAAATAGCACCGCGTGCTGCTCAGATTGATCGTAGCAACGAGTTTCCAATGGATCTGTGGGAGGCGATGGGTGAGCTTGGCCTGCACGGCATAACGGTACCGGAGGCGCTAGGTGGGCTGGGGATGGGCTATGTTGCACATTGTGTGGCTATCGAAGAGATAAGCCGTGCCAGTGCATCGGTAGGGTTGTCTTACGGAGCGCATTCCAATCTTTGCATCAATCAGATAACCCGCAACGGTAGCGATGCCCAGAAAGCGCGTTTTCTGCCCGATCTTATTGCCGGCAAGGCGGTGGGTGCATTGGCCATGTCTGAGCCGGGTGCCGGCTCAGATGTGGTGTCTATGAAGCTGTCGGCAAAGCGCGATGGTGATCACTATGTGCTCAATGGCAATAAGATGTGGATTACCAATGGCCCCGACGCCAGCACGTTAGTGGTGTATGCCAAAACAGACCCTTCAGCAGGGTCGAAAGGCATTACCGCCTTCCTGATTGAACGCGGCATGCCCGGATTCACAACGGCGCAAAAGCTGGACAAGCTGGGTATGCGTGGCTCGAATACCTGTGAGCTGGTGTTCGACAATTGCCGAGTGCCTGCGCAGAACATACTGGGTGCTGAAGGTCGCGGTGTGAATGTGCTGATGTCCGGTCTGGACTACGAACGTGTGGTACTGGCCGCAGGCCCACTGGGCATCATGGCGGCTTGTCTGGATGTGGTCATGCCTTATGTGCACGAGCGCAAGCAGTTTGGTCAGGCTATTGGTGAGTTTCAGCTCATGCAGGGCAAACTGGCCGACATGTATTCAACTACCAGTGCGTGCCGCTCCTATGTGTATGCCGTTGCGGCGGCTTGTGATCGCGGCGAAACTACTCGCAAGGATGCCGCTGGGTGCATTCTTTACGCAGCCGAAAAGGCAACGTGGTGTGCGCTGGAAGCTATTCAGACATTAGGCGGTAACGGTTATGTCAATGACTACCCGACAGGGCGTCTACTGCGAGATGCCAAGCTATATGAAATTGGCGCAGGCACCAGTGAGATACGACGCATGCTGATCGGCCGCGAGCTGTTTACGGAGACTGCGTGAAACTGAATTCCACGATTAATCGCAGTAGCGATGAGTTTCTCCGCAACCGGCAGACTTTGCTCGATGCCATCGCAAAGGTGGAACAGACTGCCGAGCGTCTTCAACAAGGTGGCAGTGAGCGATCACGCGAGCGGCATGAATCGCGCGGTAAACTACTACCCCGTGATCGCATTGCAGCGCTTATAGATCCCGGAACGGCCTTCCTTGAAATTGGTTTGTTTGCGGCAGTGGGGCAATATGATGATGAAGTCCCGTGTGCCGGGGTCATTGCAGGCATCGCACCGGTGTGTGGACGTGATTGCATGATTATCTGCAACGATGCCACAGTTAAGGGTGGAACCTATTTTCCGCTGACCGTGAAAAAACATCTGCGAGCGCAGGCCATCGCCGAGCAGAACGTGTTGCCCTGTATCTATCTGGTAGACAGTGGTGGCGCGAACCTGCCTAATCAGGATGAAGTATTTCCTGATAGAGAGCACTTTGGTCGCATCTTTTTTAATCAGGCATCCATGTCGGCCAAGGGTATCGCACAGATCGCCGTGGTCATGGGATCGTGTACTGCTGGCGGCGCCTACGTGCCGGCGATGTCTGATCAAGCCATTATCGTGCGAGAACAGGGCACCATCTTTCTGGCAGGCCCACCATTGGTGAAGGCGGCAACCGGTGAAGAGGTCAGTGCAGAAACGCTCGGTGGGGGGGATACGCACACGCGTCTGTCAGGTGTGGCTGATCATCTGGCTGATGATGACGCTCATGCACTGGCACTGGCGCGCGATTGTATTGCCTCACTCAATCAACGCAAGCCTGACACCGTCGTGCTCAAGCCTGTTGTGCCACCGCTGATTGATGCAGAAGACATACTGGGAATGATTCCGGCCGACACGAAAAAAGCGTACGACGTACACGACGTTATCGCCTGCATCGTCGATGGTTCTGAACTCGATGAATTCAAGGCGTTGTATGGCTCCACGCTGGTCACCGGATTTGCTCATGTGCACGGGATGCCTGTAGGCATTATCGCCAACAACGGTGTGCTGTTTTCAGAGTCTGCATTGAAAGGTGCTCACTTCATAGAGTTGTGTTGCCAGCGCAAGATACCGTTGGTTTTTTTGCAGAACATCACAGGCTTCATGGTAGGGCAGGATGCCGAGGCGGGTGGTATTGCCAAGAACGGTGCGAAGCTTGTCATGGCTGTAAGTAATGCAGCGGTACCGAAGGTAACGATCATCATCGGTGGCTCGTATGGAGCTGGTAACTACGGCATGTGCGGGCGAGCCTATGATCCGAGGTTTCTGTGGATGTGGCCGAATGCACGCATCTCTGTCATGGGCGGAGAGCAGGCGGCCGATGTGTTGGCATCCGTTAAGGAGGCCGGTATCAAGCGTCAGGGACTGCCATTTGGCGACGCCGAGCGGAGCGCCTTGCGCCAGCCTTTCGTCAATCAGTTTGATGCGCAGTCGCAACCTCTGTATGCATCGTCGCGCTTGTGGGATGACGGTGTCATCGATCCACGGTGCACACGAGACGTATTGGCGCTGAGTTTGTCGATCAGTCTGAACGCGCCCATACCCGATACTCGCTTTGGTGTGTTCAGGATGTAAGGGCTAATGAAATCATTACTGATTGCCAATCGCGGTGAGATAGCCTGCCGGGTTATCAAAAGCGCCAGAGCTCGCGGCATTCGTACGGTCGCCGTGTACTCCGATGCAGATAAACGGGCCTTGCACGTACAGCTGGCGGATGAGGCCGTGTTCATAGGGGAATCTGCCGCCACACAAAGCTACTTGAGCGTCGAGCGTATCGTCAATGCGGCGCAAGCGAGTGGCGCTGATGCTATTCACCCCGGGTATGGATTCCTGTCGGAAAACCCTGCACTGGTGGAGGCCTGCGAGTCGGCCGGCATTGTATTCGTCGGTCCCTCTGCTCAAGCCATGCGTGCCATGGGATTAAAAGATGCGGCCAAACGGTTGATGGAGCAGGCGGGTGTTCCGGTCGTGCCGGGCTATCACGGCGAGTCGCAGGAGCCTTCGGAGCTGCAAGCGCACGCAGCACGCATGGGTTATCCGGTATTGATCAAGGCGCGCGCTGGCGGCGGCGGCAAAGGCATGCGCAAAGTCGATTCGGCAGCCGACTTCCAGACAGCCTTGCAATCCGCACAGCGCGAAGCAAAGGCAAGCTTTGGAGATGCGTGCGTGTTGATCGAAAAATACATCCTTCAACCGCGTCATATTGAAGTGCAGATATTCGGCGACAAGCAGGGCAACGTGGTTCATTTGTTTGAGCGTGATTGTTCACTGCAGCGTCGTCATCAGAAAGTCATAGAGGAAGCGCCAGCACCGGGAATGAGCGTGGCGGTTCGTCAGGCCATGACCCATGCTGCTGTTGCTGCAGCCAAAGCAATCAACTATCACGGTGCCGGTACTGTGGAATTCATCGTGGATGGTAGTCAGGCCCTGCGTGCCGATGGCTTCTGGTTCATGGAGATGAATACACGGTTGCAGGTAGAGCATCCTGTCACCGAAGCTATTACGGGTGTCGATCTGGTGGATTGGCAGTTGCAGATTGCAGCTGGTTTTGCGCTGCCATTGACGCAAGATCAATTGCATATCAAAGGCCATGCAGTAGAAGCACGGCTGTATGCCGAGAATCCACAAGCAGGGTTCCTGCCGGCAACCGGCAAACTTGAAAGGCTGGCATTCTCGAGTGCCGGGCGTGTCGATACCGGGGTGGTGCAGGGCGATGAGGTGTTGTCTTTTTATGACCCGCTACTGGCAAAACTGATTGCGCACGCCGACACGCGGACCTGTGCCTTTTCCCAATTGAGCTCGCAGTTGGCCGATTCTGTGGTGATGGGGACGCAGACCAATCGAGAGTTTCTCTGGCAGCTGGTGTCTCATCCCGGCGTGTTGGCCTGTGAGTTTGATACTAACTTTATTGATGTCCATCTGGACGAACTGACCAACAACGCGCACGTGCCCATGCTGGTTGCGATGGCGTGTGCAGAGCTTGCTGCTCCCGGGTTTTTCGCAACTGATACCGACTCTTCAGGGGGATTCATGCACCACGTTCAAACCCGCTGCATTGCTCAAGCGTTGGGTGCATGGCAGCTATGGGGGCCGGTGAGTCGAAAGCTGCGTTTGCAAATCGAAGAGGATTATTTGACGTTCACACTGCAGCAGGAAAGCGCAGCGGACGGTGCGAAGGGTTGGCGAGTCAGGTCTACCGATATGCCGGAGTTCCCTGTTAAAGGCGTTCTCATAACAGGTCGCGCCTCATTGAGTGGCAACGCTCAGGTGCTGGTAGATGATCAACGTGTTCATGTTCAACATGGCCCGTTTGCAATAACCGTCAACAAGCCTGCAATCGGTCAGGGTGAGGCCATAGCCTCAGCGGTAGATTCAGTCAGTTCGCCTATGCCGGGCAGGGTGGTGGCTATTCACTGCGCAATCGGAGACTCGGTCAAGGCTGGCCAGCCCGTAATCAGTGTCGAGGCCATGAAAATGGAACAGGAGCTGTGTTCGAGTCGCGACGGGGTGATCGAGCTTGTCGCAGTTCAGGTTGGCGAGCAGGTGTCTAGCGGTGGTGAACTGGTTCGGCTCAAGGCGATGTCAGCGCCCGACGCGACATGAAATTGGCTGTTCAAGCGCGCTCAGTTGTCGTCAAGAGCGGCAAAGGCATCGTCTTCGGCATCGCTATTGCACACTGGCAGGATGCGTGGAAACAGGGAATCGCCCCATAGGTGTTACAACACTGGCGAGGTGTTAGTTCCACTGTTATACTTGTTTAACTAAGTAGCAGCGAACTCCCTTTGCGGCCCCCTGGGGTTGGCAAACAGTAGCGGTGCTGCAACCGGTCAATTTCTTCCGGTCGGTTGAGTCAGTCATGGATTTTGTAAAAGGCTCCTCTTGGAGCCTTTTTCTTTGGTCGAGGATCTGTTGGTGCAAAAAGCATCAGCTCGGTCGTCAGCAGGTTGTTAATCGGATTTTTCAGACAGATGCAGAGAGCCAGTGCGCAAGTAGTCAGTGTCATCGAGCCGGTCGTCACCGGTCTGGGTTATGAGCTGGTGGGCGCAGAATTTGGTCAGGCAGAAAACGGCGTTACGCTTCGGGTCTACATAGACAAGCCGGAAGGTATCCTCATGGAAGACTGTGCAACGGTCAGTCGCCAGCTCAATGCTGTGCTGGATGTTGAAGATACGATCAAGAGTGCCTATTTACTAGAAGTATCATCGCCCGGCGTAGATCGTCCACTGTTTACAGAGGAACATTTCGCGGCCCAGAAGGGCGAAGAGGTGCGGGTTCGCATGGGCGCGGCGGTGAGTGGCAGACGCAATTTTAAAGGCAAGCTGGTGCTTGTCGGAGAAGGCATTGCCACCGTTGAAGTGGATGGCATCGATTACGAACTGCCAGTCGGGGATATCGAGCAGGCTCACGTAAAAGGGCGTTTGCCGTAAATGCGCGCACCACGAATCAAACTATTTTTAATCGGGAGTGCTCTGATGCACTTAAGAATTGAGGCTCACGAATAATGAGTAAAGATATCCTGCTGGTCGTGGACGCTGTGTCCAACGAAAAAGGTGTTGACGAGTGCATAATTTTTGAAGCCCTCGAGGCAGCATTGGCATCAGCAACACGCAAACGGCATGGTGGCGACATTGAAGTGCGCGTCAAAATCGACCGAAGCACCGGTGATTACCTGACCTATCGCTGTTGGGAGATCGTCGAGGATGACGCCGAAATGGAATTCCCATTACGTCAGATGACGTTGTCGGCCGCTCAGTACGATGCACCCGAGCTGGAGCTTGGCGGCTTTGTGGAAGAGGAAATCGAATCGGTGGATTTTGGCCGGATCGCTGCCCAGACCGCCAAACAGGTTATCGTACAGAAAGTACGTGAAGCCGAACGCGAACGCGTGGTCGATGCGTATCGTGGTCGAGTGGGAGAGCTGGTCATGGGTATCGTCAAGCGCCTTGAGCGCGGTGGCGTCTACCTGGATCTGGGCAGCAACGCAGAAGCCTACATATCACGCGAGGACATGATTCCTCGCGAAGCGGTAAGGCCGGGTGACCGATTGCGCGGTTACTTGAGAGAAGTGCGTAGCGAGCCTCGCGGACCACAGCTTTTTGTGACACGTACTGCCCCAGAATTTCTGATTGAGCTCTTCAAGCTTGAAGTGCCTGAAGTCGGTCAGGGCATTATCGTGATCAACGGTGCCGCTCGTGACCCCAGCGCCAGAGCCAAGATTGCGGTTTCATCACTCGATCCGCGGCTGGATCCGGTAGGCGCGTGTGTCGGTATGCGCGGGTCTCGCGTACAGACCGTGTCAAACGAGCTTGCTGGCGAACGGATAGACATAATCCTGCATAATGAAAACCCCGCGCAGTTCGTCATCAACGCTATGGCGCCCGCTGAAGTCAAAGGCATCGTGGTAGACGAGGACAAAGGCAGCATGGATATCGCCGTCGAGAGTGAGAAACTGTCGCTAGCCATTGGTCGAGGCGGTCAGAACGTGCGTCTGGCCTCTGAGCTGACGGGCTGGATACTCAACGTCATGGATGAGTCTGCGGCAGAGGAGAAGAGCGAAGAAGAATCCAAAGTGACGCTGCAAGTGTTCGTGGAGCAGCTGGATGTTGACGAAGAAGTGGCGCTCATCCTTGTTCAGGAAGGCTTCACAACCGTTGAGGAAGTGGCGTACGTCCCTCGCGATGAATTGCTTGAGATCGACGAATTCGAGGAAGAGATCGTTGACGAATTGCGCAGTCGCGCTCAGGATGCGCTGCTGACGAAGGCGATTGCTACCGAAGAAAAGCTGGGCGGCAATACGCCGACGCCTGAACTGATTGCAATGGAAGGCATGACTGAAGAGCTGGCCAACGAGATGGCGTCACATGCGATTCTGACCGTGGACGATCTGGCGGATCAGTCGGTTGACGACCTGATGATCGTGCAGGGCATCAATGAAGCATTGGCGGCCACGCTCATCATGAAGGCTCGAGAGAGCTGGTTTGCTGAGGCGGAAGCTGAAGAGCAGGCCGCCGCGCAAAGCAAGTAAGCAAAGCAGATAAGTAGTACCTTCCGGGCAACCGGTCGTACAGGAAAATACAAGAGAAGCTATGGCTGAAGTAACAGTAAAACAGCTCGCGCAAGTTGTTGGTACACCGATCGATAAGTTGCTCGTGCAACTCTCCGATGCAGGTATTGCCAAGACTGGCGAGAACGACATGATTTCGGATTCGGAAAAACTGTCGCTGCTCACTCACCTGCGAGAATCACGTGGGCAGGCTGCGTCGGGTGGCGCCTCGAAAAAGATCACGTTGAAACGCAAGCGTGTCAGCGAGCTTAAAACCGATGCATCCGGACGCCGTAAGGTCAACGTGGAAGTGCGCGCGAGGCGCACCTACGTAAAACCTGAGGACGAAGTCACCGATGCACCTGCGTCGGCTGAAGAAGCTGTGCCAGCTGCTCCAGTGGCAGAAGCACCGCCGATAGAAGAAGTAGTAGCGCCAGCACCTGTCGTGGAATCACCAGAAGATGCCGCTGCGAGTGCTGAAGCCGCGGATCAGGTCGCTGCCCAGGTGGCACGTCAGGCTCAGCACGATGCGGAGGCAGCCGTTGTCAAATCTGCAGCAGAGGCTGAAAAAGCGTCAGCGGCTGAAGCCGCGACAGAGGAGGCGCCTGTAGCCAAAGCTCCGGCTGCTAAATCCACCGACGATGCAGCGGCTGACGCCGAACGTCAAGCCGAGGCACAAGTTGCGGCTGCTGCGGCCAGTGCTGCAGCATCGGTAGCCGCTGAGGTAGAAAGAGCCGCTGGTGCAACGACTGCAGCACCGGCTGAGCCTGCAACACCGGTATCGCCCGAAGAAGCCGCTCGTAGAGCCCGTGATGCTGAGAAGCGTCTCGTAGGTGAGACGCAGGCGCGTGCCGCTGCCGAGCGTATGGCCGAGAAGCAGGTCGCGGCTGAGAAGCGTCGCGAGACGTCTGAGAACGCGAAGCGTGATTCAGAGCGTAAGGAACAGGAACGTGTTGCCGCCGAACTGCAGCGCCGCGCTGCGATGGAAGCCCAACAGGCTGCCAGCAGTAACGATCGCGGTAATGCGAGAGGCGCAGACAAGCCGAAGAGCAAAGGTCGCGGCAAAGGCGGCGGTGGCGATACACGCTACGGTCGTAACCAGCTGCACGTGGCCAAAGGTAAGTCGGGTCGTCGTAAAGGCAAGGCGCGTCGTGCATTGCCAGCCAATTTTGAAGCCAAGCATGGTTTCGAAAGGCCCACTGCACCGGTTATCCGTGATGTCGATGTGCCAGAAACCATCACCGTAGCCGAATTGGCTAACAAGATGGCGGTGAAGGCAGCGGAAGTCATCAAAGCGATGATGTCCATGGGTGTCATGGCTACCATCAACCAGATCCTGGATCAGGATACGGCCATTCTCGTTGTTGAAGAGATGGGTCACAAGGCAGTACCGATGAGTGCTGATGATGTTGAAGCAGCACTGGCGGCATTGGTTGCAGGTGCGCGCGAAGGCGATGCAGAGCCAAGGCCTCCAGTCGTGACGATCATGGGTCACGTTGACCACGGCAAGACCTCACTGCTCGATTACATCCGCTCAGCCCGCGTAGCCTCCGGCGAGGCGGGTGGTATTACCCAGCACATCGGCGCCTACCAAGCCGAGACTGAAAACGGTGACATCACGTTCCTCGATACACCCGGACACGCCGCGTTTACGTCAATGCGTGCTCGTGGTGCGGACGCTACCGATATTGTTGTATTGGTAGTGGCTGCTGACGATGGCGTCATGCCGCAGACCATCGAGGGCATTCAGCACGCGCGTTCTGCGAATGTGCCGCTGATCATTGCCGTCAACAAGATGGATAAGGAAGGTGCTGATCCGGAACGTGTGCGTAACGAACTCGCTCAGCACGATGTCATATCGGAAGAGTGGGGTGGTGATACGCAGTTCGTACCGTTGTCCGCATTAACCGGTGACGGTGTTGATCAATTGCTTGAAGCACTGATATTGCAAGCCGAAGTACTTGAGCTGGAAGCGGTGCCTGAAGGCAATGCCTCTGGAGTTGTCATAGAGGCCACTCTGGATAAGGGTAAGGGACCCGTTGCCACCATTCTGGTTCAGGAAGGTGCATTGAAGCGCGGTGACAGTTTCATTTGCGGACAGGTCACAGGCCGTGTGCGAGCCATGTTTGATGAAAACGGCAAAGCCGTCGAGTCTGCAGGTCCGTCGACGCCGGTACAGGTACTGGGACTGTCATCAACGCCTAACGCTGGCGACGAAATGCTGGTGGCTGCTGATGAGAAGAATGCACGAGAGCTGGCAGAACTTCGCTTTGGCAAGCAACGAGATGCACGTCTGGCTTCACGCAGACCGGCAAGACTCGAAGATGTATTCTCGCAGATCAAAGGCAGCATGCCAGTGGTCAACTTCGTTGTAAAAGCCGATGTGAAAGGCAGCTACGAAGCTATTCGGGATTCATTGGAGAAGCTCAGCACCGATGAGGTTGAAGTTCGCATCGTGGGTGGTGGTGTGGGTGGTATCAACGAATCTGATGCTAATCTGGCGTCGGCTTCAGATGCCATACTGGTAGGCTTTAACGTCCGTGCCGATAGCGCAGCGCGTCGACTGGTGCAGGAACAGGAAACTGATCTGCGCTACTACAGCGTTATCTATGAACTGATCGATCTTGCCAAAATGCTTGCCGGTGGATTGCTGGCACCTGAAGTACGTGAGCGCATCATAGGTAATGCCAAAGTTGGCGAAGTATTCACGTCACCCAAGTTTGGTCTGATCGCCGGTTGCATGGTGGTTGATGGTGTTGTCCGTAAGGACGAGCCTATCCGTGTATTGCGTGACAACGTTGTGATCTACGAAGGCGAACTTGAATCACTGCGACGCTTCAAGGACGACGTCAAGGAAGTGCGTATGGGAACCGAGTGTGGTATCGGCGTGAAGAACTACACCGATGTCAAACCGGACGATGTAATCGAAGTATTCGAGCGCACTGAAGTAGCCAGGACGCTATAAAGATTGATGTCGACTTTAGTCAGGGAGTTATAAGTACCCGTGCCGAGTGATTATCCGCGAAGTCATCGCGTTGCCGATTTTATTCAACGCGAGTTGTCCGGGCTGATTCGTACGGAGCTGAAAGATCCCAGAGTCTCACCGATGCTGACGGTTACATCGGTTGAGGTCTCTCGGGATTTGTCGGTCGCCAAGATCTACTATTCGCTATTCGACCCTGAAGAGCGGGCTGAGACCCAGGATGCCTTGGGGCGTGCTTCCGCATTTTTACGTCGTCAGCTGGCTCGGCAGATGAATACACGTTCAGTGCCGCAACTGCGTTTCTTCTACGATGATTCTGCCGAGAAGGGTGCACATATGTCGGCGCTGATTGCTGACGCTGTGGCAACCAATACGACAGACAATGAAGATCAGTGTCAGGGAGAAGAGGCAGAGGGTAGCCCGGCAGACAATAGCCAGCCAGGTGATAGTGCGCAGCAAGACAGCCGATCAGATTGAATTCATGCGCTCCCTACTTGGGCTCCACAGAACTCATGGAATATCACACGCTCTGTTGCCGTTGAAAAGCATGAGACTGTTGTGCTTGTCTACGTTCTATCGGTTTAATTTTCTGGCAACGAGTTGGTCTGTTTAATTGGGTCGTCGACATAAAAAGGGCCGTCCGGTTCACGGGATTCTGTTGCTGGATAAACCGTCTGGTGGCAGCTCGAATCATGCACTGCAGCGGGCCAAACGCGCGTTCGACGCCAGCAAGGCCGGACACACGGGTAGTCTGGATCCGTTGGCTACTGGCATGCTGCCTGTGTGTTTTGGTGAAGCCACTAAACTCAGCGCCTTTTTGCTGGATGCCGACAAGGGCTATGAGACCACTCTGCAGCTGGGCGTGACCACCCATTCAGCAGATTCAGACGGAGAAATTCGCGAGACGCGACCTGTACCGGAAGATCTGGATCTGGCGCAGTTCGAGGCCATCTGCGCCAGATTTAGAGGCCCACAACAGCAGATACCGCCGATGGTGTCAGCGATCAAGATTGACGGTCAGCGACTCTACAAACTGGCCCGCGAAGGTAAAGAGGTCGAGCGCAAGCCCCGCGCAGTGGACATTAAAGCGCTTGAAGTGCTGTCGTTCAGCGGTTCTACCGCCAGACTGGCCGTCAAGTGTTCCAAAGGCACCTATATACGGTCGCTGGTCACCGATATCGGTGAGGCATTTGGCTGCGGTGCGCATGTCACACAGCTGCGTCGCACTTTCGTGTCCCCGTTCGAGCAGCGCCCGATGATCGATATCGAGACTATTGAAAGTCTTAAGGATAACCCCGGCGTTCTTGACAGCCTGCTGATGCCACTGGACGCAGGTCTGGGGCATCTGGCTGCAGTCACCATCAGCGCTAGTGGGGTGGCGACATTCCACCGAGGCCAATCGCCTGATTGCCAGGTAACCCGGCAGGCGTCGACTGCCGAGCCGTCGCTATGTCGGGTTTACGACGAAAACGCCAATCTGATCGGGCTCGGTGAGCTCAATGACTCTGGCGAACAAGTCGCACCCCGTCGTGTGCTTCAATTTACCTGAGCTGGTACAATCGGCGGTTATCTGTACCCCAAACGGCGATATACGCCGGTTTATTCATGCTCTACTTAACCATCCTATTTTGGAGTATTACCTTTAATGTCTTGCTTAAGCGCTGAACGAAAGGCGGAAATCGTCAAAGAACACCAAACAGACTCTACAGACACAGGGTCACCAGAAGTACAAGTTGCATTGCTGTCTGCGCGAATTTCTCACCTGACTGAACATTTCAAAGAACACAAGCACGACCACCACTCACGCCGTGGTTTGCTGAGAATGGTTAATCAGCGACGCAAGTTGCTTGACTACCTTCACCGAAAAGACGCTTCCCGCTATCAGAATCTGATCAAGCGACTGGGCCTGCGCCGCTAAACAGCGAGCCGCAACCACATCGAAGCTTTCTCCCTTTTTCTCAGGAATCCTTTGTGACCATACATTCAAAAACATTTCAGTTCGGCAGCGAGACTGTCACGCTACAGACAGGCGAAATCGCCCGTCAGGCTAGTTGTGCGATTGTTGCCAGCATGGGCGACACGGTTGTCCTCGTTACAGCCGTCGGCCGGAAGGAGGCCAAGCCAGGCCAGAACTTCTTTCCACTGACGATCAACTACCAGGAAAAGACTTACGCTGCGGGCAAGATTCCAGGCGGCTTTTTCAAGCGTGAGGGTCGACCCAGCGAATCAGAAACTCTGATCTGCCGCTTGATCGATCGCCCACTACGTCCTTTGTTTCCCAAGGGCTTCATGAATGAGGTGCAGGTTATTGCCACGGTCATGTCTCTAGACCCTGAAATCAGTGCAGACATTCCTGCGCTGATCGGTGCCTCTGCGGCACTGGCCTGTTCCGGTATGCCTTTCGCAGGTCCGGTAGGCGCCGCCAAGGTGGGTTACATCGATGGCGAATACGTGCTGAATCCATCTGTATCGCAGATGGAAGAATCACAGCTGGACCTCGTTGTTGCCGGCACTGATACAGCGGTTCTGATGGTTGAATCAGAAGCTGATCAGCTTTCAGAAGAGACCATGCTCGGTGCGGTCATGTTCGGCCATGAGCAACTGCAAACAGCGGTTACGGCTATCAAGGCACTCGCTGCTGACGTGAACGCCACGCCATGGGATTGGTCTGCTCCTGAAGCCGATGCAACACTGGCTGAAAAAGTCGACGGTGCTTCGCGCGCTGCATTAACAGCCGCCTATCAGGTCGCTGACAAGATGGAACGTCAGGATGCAGTCTCTGCAGCCAAGCACAGTGCTGTTGAAGCACTGGCAGCCGCTGATGGCGAAGATGGCTACAGCTCAGGTGACGTCAAGGATGCTTTCAGCAAGCTGGAAAAATCTATTGTTCGCCGTCGCATTATTGCTGGTGAGCCTCGTATCGATGGTCGTACCACTGATACTGTTCGTCCTATCTCGGTTCACACCGGTATTCTGCCACGCACACACGGTTCAGCCGTGTTTACACGTGGTGAGACTCAGGCCATCGTAGCAGCCACTCTGGGTACCACTCGCGACGCTCAGATCATTGATGCGTTGAGCGGTGAGACTCGCATGGCGTTCATGCTGCACTACAACTTTCCTCCGTACTCAGTGGGTGAGACAGGCTTTGTCGGTTCTCCAAAGCGCCGCGAAATCGGACACGGAAAACTGGCCAAGCGTGGCGTTCAAGCGGTTATGCCTTCTGATGAAGACTTCCCGTACACCATTCGTGTGGTGTCGGAAATCACAGAGTCAAACGGTTCAAGCTCAATGGCGTCTGTTTGTGGAACCAGCCTTGCGTTGATGGATGCGGGTGTACCGTTGAAAGCGCCGGTTGCCGGTATTGCAATGGGTCTTATCAAGGAAGATGACGGCTACGCAGTTCTGTCTGACATCCTCGGTGATGAAGATCATCTTGGCGACATGGATTTCAAGGTCGCAGGTTCAGAGAATGGTGTTACGGCGCTGCAGATGGACATCAAGATTCAGGGCATCACCAAAGAGATCATGGAGAAAGCGCTTGAGCAAGCCAAGGGCGGCCGGCTCTGGATTCTCGGTGAGATGGCGACAGTGCTGGCTGAGCCGCGCAGTGACCTGTCTGAGCACGCTCCACGTTTTATTACCATAAAGATCAACCCTGAGAAGATTGCAGCGGTTATCGGTAAAGGCGGCGCGGTTATCCGTGCACTTACTGAAGAGACAGGCGCTACTATCGACATCGGTGATGATGGCTTGATCAAGATCGCGTCCAGCGATAAAACAGCGGGTGAAGAGGCTCGTCGTCGTATCGAACTGATCACAGCTGATATCGAAGTGGGCACTATTTACGAAGGCAAGGTTCAGAAGATCATGGACTTCGGTGCGTTCGTTAACATTCTGCCTGGTAAAGATGGTCTGGTACATATCTCTCAGATCTCTGAGCAGCGTGTGCAGAACGTAGCCGATGAGCTGTCCGAAGGGCAGGTGGTCAAGGTCAAGGTTCTGGAAGTTGACAAGCAAGGCCGCATTCGTCTCAGCATGAAAGCAGTAGAAGAGGGCGAAGCCGTTTCTGGCTGATTCTCTCTAGCTGTAAATACTGTCATCACGACATGGATTAAAGGGAGCTTCGGCTCCCTTTTTTCTTTTCAGCTCCGCCAGTGTCAGGTCCACAAGAATGAAAAAACCAAGTGATGAACCCGACGAACTATTAGCCATCGAGCAGTTGGCATCGCCATCCCCGAGCCAGCAGCGTATGGATGTACTCTACATGCAGCAGGCATTGCAGCTTGCGCATCAGGCAGGAAAGCTGGGAGAAGTGCCTGTGGGCTCTGTGGTGATTCGCGATGGTGAGTTACTGGGTACCGGTATGAACCGTTGTGTGATGAACCACGACCCATCAGCGCATGCTGAAGTGCTCGCATTGCGTGAGGCTGGAGCACGGGCGGGTAGTTGCCGCCTTGACGGAGCCACCTTGTATGTCACTCTCGAGCCTTGTCTGATGTGTTGCGGTGCACTGCTACAGGCGCGTATAGCACGGTTGGTGTTCGGTGCTCGAGAACCTGGAACCGGTGGCGTGGTTAGCATCCATGAAGCGTTGCGACTGCCGCGTGTCAATCACCACGTCGCGATATCGGAAGGCGTGCGGGCTAATGACTCCAAAGCGTTACTCCGTGAGTTCTTTCAGAGCCTACGCTAGCGGGCTTGACGCAATCGGGCGTGAAAAATGCACTGGCTACCAGTTTGCACGGGGTATCTGCGTGAATTATAACTATCTTCTCCTGACCGCGGCGGTAATGGTATCTGGCTGTGGTGGTGGCAGCGGTGGTGGTGGCGCTGACTCTGGAGCTGAATCAGGGAGCGCCATAACGATGACCGAACCGGCCCCTTTCCCTGCATTTTCCGACGATCAGGCGACGCTACTGACTCAAAATGCTGCACGAGAAAGCGTTATAGTGACTGACTCAGGATTGCAGTACGAGGTACTGATCGCGGCGGATGGACCCAAGCCTTCTGCCGAAAGTCACGTCACGGTTCACTATAGAGGAACGTTCACCAATGGTACCGATTTCGACAGTTCCTTCGATCGTGGGGAGCCTTCTGTTTTCAAGTTGAATGACACTATTCAAGGCTGGATCGAGGGTCTGCAGCTCATGAGTGTCGGCAGTCGATACCGGTTCGTGGTGCCGTCAGATCTGGCTTACGGTGCAATGGGCGCAGGTGACGTCATCGGTCCGGACCAGGCACTGATCTTCGTGGTACAGCTGATGGAAATCAATTCAATTTGACTCAGTGTCATGAGTCTAACCAGACCTTTCCAGTCAGTAGAATTGCCTTGCGGCACTGTGCTGAAGAACCGGCTGGTAAAGTGAGCTAGGTTGGATTCAATCGGAAATAATTACGGTTAACACACAACTCCCCGCCATGTGGTAATCAGGCACACCGAGTGATCCTGGTTTGCCGCGATTTGTTTCACCGCCTGAGGGAGGAATCACGGTGTGGTACACACTGCAGCTTTCTGAGTCAGGGGAAGATCGTGATGAGTGTTTTCCGGTTGCAGCCTGGATGGTTGACTGTTGCCAGGGCAGGCAACTGCTGAGATAAAGATGGGCCACAAGCGTACGTTATTGACATCAAGCGCTTGTCACTAAACACTAAACGCTAGCCTTGAACCCTGCCCCAGGGCCCTATTCACGAAGAGATGATTGATACAATCTACCCGAAATCACCGCAACTTGTGACAGTGCAACCAGAGGTAGACACGCGATGCGTTGCCACCAAGGCCATGATTGACGCAATACAGGATGCACTAGGAGTGACAGATAAAAACCGAGCGGCCTTGGCGGTGTGCTTGCACTGGAAGATGAGGCATGAAACCTGGCAGCCCCGCGCCCATAGTTGTACTGTTGTCGCCAGAAGCGGCGAAGATCAAGTTGGTGAAAGTGCGTTGCACGTGCCTCAGGGACCCGTTTCAGCAGCCAACCGGCGGTTTGCCATCGGCGACAGAATTCGCGGTCCTCGCCTGCAGCCAAAGGATAGCGGGTGTCAAACCCGTCAATGCTATTGAATGCCTGGTGGTCACAGGCAATGTTGTTTGACGCCAGAAAGTCGATCGGCTGATGGTGCGCATGCTGATAGTCGTCGAAAAAGTGCAGGAGACTTTCCGCAGTAGCGCTAAACAGGTTTTCAGGAAGCCCGTTGCCAGTGGTTCCTCCCAGCAACAACGGCACTGGTGACTCATTCGCCGCGAGAAGCTGCTCGAGCCAGTCTGCAGATGCTGTGCAATCATCATCAATGAACGCCAGCAACTTGCCCCTGGCCATGTTTGCTCCCGCATTTCGGGCAGCAGCAGGACCTTGTTGAGCCTGAGACACGACTCTTTGGTTATTGGCCTTGATAGTCTGAGCTGGGTTGACTGGTATCGGGCTGCCATCATCCACGACGATAACCTCGTACGCCGATTCTGGCAAAGTTTGCGCAGCTAATGACTCGAGAAGTCTCGCCAACAAATGTTGGCGGCCATGGGTGGGTACTACCACCGACACTTTCAGCGTCAGAGTAGTAACCTCTGCCTTTTGTTCCTTAATGTTCACCATGGTGATTGTACCTGCACTTTTCACGTCCAGCGCAGTAATCGATCACCTGGATTCACAAGCTTTCTATTGGCTGCAACAGGGTTCGCACACTGACTCAGTTGCTACGTTCGTAGGTCAGCTTTACTGGTTAGTCAGTTAGTCAGTTAGTCAGTTAGTCAGTTAGTCAGTTAGTCAGTTAGTCAGTTAGTCAGTTAGTCAGTTAGTCAGTTAGTCAGTTAGTCAGTTAGTCAGTTAGTCAGTTAGTCAGTTAGTCAGTTAGTCAGTTAGTCAGTTAGTCAGTTAGTCAGTTAGACTCTTCCCATGAAAAAATGTCCCTATCGTCTTCTCATTATTCCTCTAGCCGGGTTACTGCTTGCAGCCTGTGACCCCCAAGCATTGCGACAATGTGGGGTTTTCGACCATCCGGATCTATCGAACTGGCAGGCCGATAGCGGTGTGGGCACACTGCGGTTGATGAGCTCGGACGGGGCTATGCTCAATCTGGCACGGAGTGCTGTCGAACTCAACAAGCCCTTCACCGGATCTGCCATAGGGACAAAAGAGGAAGATGTTGTTTGCAGCCTGACCGCGACGGTCCGATACACGAGCACCGACGAATCGTTGCAGATTATCACTCGCTACACGCAGTACGAGCGGACGGTCCAGCAGTCGGCCGACGAGTCATTAGCAGTTCACAGCAGCCTTGAAGCACCCGTAGGTACCCCCCGTTTCGGCGACTACAGCGCTGCGCTGGGTATTGAGCCCGATCGGCAGTCAATCGTCTTCAGAAACGCGGTGGACTACCTGGGAGTCGCCGAGATCGGAGGCATATCCTACGACGATGTGATCCAAATAAACGCAGTAGAGAGTTTCTCAGTCAGCACGAGTCCTTCTGGGTCGCACGATGTAATCAAGCAAATGTTATTTGCTCGAACTTTCGGCCTTATCGCTGTGACCGACGGAGACGGCAAGCGCTTTGTGCGGGTTGCCGACGACGGTTGAAACGTGCTGAGCCAGCTTGCATATTAATAGTCAATTTCACACAGTGACCGTTGATCCGATCCACGCTTGTAGAGCCGTGTGCTTCAGGATCAACAGGGTTAGCCACGTCTTGAGCGTGTTCAAGTTAGCCTCCGGGTGATCAGGATAAGCGGTGTTGCCAGTGCCTCTAAAAATTGTGATTGCTGAGATTACGGTCTAGGCCTGATTTTACCTTGCATATCTCTGTCGATGATGGTCGTTTTTTTGTCAAAGTCATTAACGCGTAACGTTATTCTACTTAGTCCAGTGAGTAAATTGCACGTATCAGCTGGTTATCAACGACATCAGTGATACGCTCGCTACCGAGGTCGGGTTGTTGAGAGAGAAGGTTAACGGTACACCGTTGAGTAGAGAATTGAGCCTTTTTTCTTTAGCCAATCCACACTGGAGAGTGTCGTGGCGTGGTCAGTACTGTCCCAGCGCAAATACAACCAGTGTGCCGCGTAAATCTGCATTCTATAGCGCTAACGTTGGCGCAGAGAAGTGAATATGAGTAGTTCTATCTCACGACAACGGTTGTTGTTTATTGTGTTGGCCTGCGGAATGATTGGCGCAGGGTTCGTGTATTCACTGGCGCTGGGGAACCTGCCACGATTTCCTGACGAAAAGGATTACATGGCCATTGCCGGGCACTTGCTCCGTGGGAGCTTCTCACTGGACGGACAGACTCCGACTGCACTTCGTCCACCTGGATACCCCATAGGCATCGCTGTGCCGGTGGCATTAAGTGACAGTTACCACAGTGTACGTATTGCACAGTTCGGTCTAGTGGTAATGACGGCCTGGTGCCTGTCGCGTCTGTTGCTAATCAAGCCAGCGCATTACTGGGCGGCGTCCACTGTTATGCTATTAGCAACGTTCGGTTATCCGGCGGTGTTGTACGCTGCCGGCACGCTATTTCCACAGGTCTACCAGCTGTCGGCTATAGCATTGGTAATTTATCTTCTTCAGTCGCCGGTATTGAACAGGATACGCGCCTGTGGCATTGGCCTGGTCAGCGCGTTTGCATCATTACTGTCGCCTACTGCACTCATGCTAATGCCCGCAGCGCTCGTGTTCCTGTTTTTCCGACGCTATGGCAAGAGCAGCATGCTTATAGCCATGATCGCATTTGCTATGCCTATTGCGCTATGGACTGCTAGAAACATGGTTGTACTGGATCAACCGATTGTATTTTCAAAGAATCTTGCATGGAATATCGATAATGCAGTCCTGGAAGCCTCTCCAGAGCAAGCCGTCAGCGCCAGGGAGCCCAAGGATGCAGTTCAATACGGTGTAGAGCGTCTTCTTCAGATAGTATCGGAGCCACAGATATACCTGTCCAAACTAGCAGGTTTTTTTGCCTATCGAAATGATATGCACGTCGTCAGTGAGTCTTCGCCCACCCGCGATGCTGTGATGTTTATCAGTTACTACTCTTTGATTTTACTGGTTCTGGTGCGTTTGCTACTATCGTATCGGCGTCCGCTCCAGCCCCTGGAGTGGTTAGTGATAGGGTTATACTTGGCAACAGCCTTGTTTCACGCTCTGGTATTTACGCGGATCCGTTATCGCATCCCGTTCGACTACTGTTTGATTCCGGTGGCAGTAAACTCTCTTCTTATCATGTTCCCGACGCTTGCCTACAGGCTGGGTATTGCAGTGTCGTTAACGCGTAAAGAAAACGCTAAGACCAGTAGTGACGAGCTAGTTTAGCTTTGTATGTCGGTAGGTTGAATCAAGTATATGCACGGTGGGCTGTGTGGTCGCGAATAAAAGCGACTAGGGGATGGTGCAATGTGATAACCCTAGCCATCGTATCCCCCAGCTCGATTATTACTGAGGCATAGATGATTCAGACTTGCGGGTCGTGGCTCTGGAACTTTGCGCGAAACTGCACAAACGCGTACGAAGTACTGGCCAGAATAAGGTAAAGCATATGACACAACAGGCTGAACGTCCCGAAGGCCAGGCCTTTTTTGCGAACAAAAAACCAGAATAATCTGCGCTGGGATATCAGAAAGCCTACAACGAAAAGAACAGCCACTACGGCAAACCAACCATCAGCGCCGACGCTAAGCAATGCCAACATCGCACTGGTAAGGCTGCCCAGCGCCAGTACGGCCGATATTCTCTCACCCAGACGCAAGTTCAGATTATCAGGCAAGGCGTTTCCTTTTGCGATCAGTAGTTCGGTCCACGGTATTGCTCGCTTGAATATGTCGGTGCTTATCCAGTTTACTAACGTCCATCGCTTCAGGTGCGAGCACTGGATTTCAGGGCGCAGCTCTATTCGATGACCTGCCTCAACAAGTCGCATGCCTAACTCAACGTCCTCGATTGAGGCCTGGGTATAGCGTTCGTCGAAACCTCCGACGGAGTCGAATACGCTCTTTCGTATGACGCCACATCCTGACCAGAACGTAACAGCCTGTCGTTTACCTGTCTGATGCATGTAGTGATGCAGCAAATTCTTGTACTGGCTTATCCAGCCCAAGTCTGAGGGCTCTGAATCATAGCTGCCGAAGGCTGCCGATATTTCAGGCTGTCGGTTTAACAGTTGTTCAAAGGCATTAACTGTATTTGCATGCACGATGACGTCCGCGTCGACAAACATCAGCAGATCGGCATCGGCGAGTATAGCGGCTCCAACATTGCGGGCCCGCGCTGGGCCCCCAGGTTTAGGGTTCGACACAGCACTTGCCGTCGTATAGCGGAAATTGCCATCAGTACTGAGCTTTTTGGCTACCCCATCTGTCGAAGCATCGTCCACGATTACGATCCGTTGTGCTGACAAACCTGCGACCAGCAACGCATCCAGGCACTGCGCCAGCATGTGCCCACCATTGTGAACAGGCACGACTGAACTAATCTGTAAACTCATCGTTTCTCGTCTTTCGCCAACCAGCTGTCAGGACGGTTTGAGCTACGGGTTTTCAAACCTTATATTCTCTTCCCAACGAAGTACCTTCTCACTCGCTCGTCGCTACCAGCTCGGCATTTCGTACTGACGAGATTCGACTGACAGTCTTGTCAGCCATGCTTCTGGTTCCGGGTTGCTGTTCATCGGTTGATCCTATTTCCTGAAGGTGAGGTGCCATGATCGGTGCCGAGGGTACTCCTGAATGGTCAGTCCCTGGTTGCGTAGCGACATCGGTCTTCTTGACCACCAGCTCTTCGTGGTATGAGCGTTCAACGTTAACGTTCCAGACGTCTCTGATCTTACCCTTGCCGTCAATGACATTACGTGCAGCAAGCATTGCAGTGAGCATAGAATGATCCTGATTATTGTACCGGTGCATGCCATTACGTCCCACCGTCTGGAGGTTGGAAAAGCCATCCAGATAATCGCTTATGCTGTCGACACAGGCTCTGTAATTTTCGTCATATACCGGATAGGCCTTGGGTTGGCGAATTACCGTTCCATCGATAACACGTTCGGAGCTGACAAGTCCAAGCACCTCCAATTCACGTTTGGCCAATTCGATCAGATCCGCGTCATCTGATGCCCATATACCGTCGCCTTCATGACAGAAATACTCTAGCCCGATGCTGGCTTTGGAAGGATCAGGCACCATTTCCTCGCTCCAGCTCCGGAAATTCTGGATGCGACCTACCTTGACTTCGGGGCTGTGTATATAGATCCAGTTGTCTGGAAACGGGTCAGCCTGATCCACGATCAATGTAACGATAAGAAAATCTCGATACTTCAGACCATCAGCACTATCCAGTATCGGTTGTGGTGCTGGTGGGCTGAGACTGCGTATCAGGCGCGCTAACGGCATGGTGTTGATGACATTCGAGACTGCCTGGCTCCGCTGCGTTCCATCAGCCTGCTTCATCTTGACACTCGTCACGACACCGTTTTCGTGGCATAGCTCGTCGACACGAGTGTTCATCTCCACTTCGCTGCCCATCTGCTGAAGTCGATCCCTGAATTTCTCCCACATCATGCCGGGGCCAAGACGGGGGTAATCGAATTTGTCGATCAAGCTGGTTGTATCGTTACTGCCAAAAACCGCGTTTTTCACAGCTTTCATCAATGACAGATTCTGTATCCGTTGCGCTGCCCAATCTGCCTGAATACTGGTGCAAGGTATTCCCCAGACCTTCTCGGTGTAAGTTTTGAAAAAGCGGTTGAACAAGCGCTGTCCAAACCGATTGGTGACCCACTGCTCAAGATTATCTTCTCTCTTGTGCGGACGAATCTGCCACTTCAAGTAACTGGCACCAATAATGACACTCTCGAATACGCCAAGATTTCCTAGCGTGTTAGACATGCGTAAAGGGTAATCGTAGTATTTTCCACCGTAGTAAATTCTGGACATACGCGGCACGCTGATGAAATCGTTCCCCATCATTCTCTTCCAGAGTTGCTCGACCTCTTTTACTTTAGTAAAAAAACGGTGGCCTCCAATATCAAACCTGAATCCCTTGTAACTGGCAGTTCGCGAGATGCCGCCCACCTGGTCGCTGACTTCAACGGTATGGGTATGCAAACCAGCCTCAGCAAGCATGAGTGCTGCAGTAAGACCGGCAGGTCCACCACCAATAATGAGTGCTTCGCGTTGCACGCGATCATTCTCTGTCTTGGATGTCATATTCAAGTGTTTTCCGACGCTTGTCCAGATGGCTGCCTAAGCCCATCTGCCTACAGCATGGTATTGATGAGAGCGAGTTAGTGAAGACATCGGGGAGCGTGTCCCCCGCCTGACTGATTATACGATATATTGCCGTTTAGTTCTTTAGACGCTCGGGACGAAAGCCTAGGTCCGTATAGCTTCATTCATGTCCCAACCGAATTATGCTTCAGCGCATATCCAGGGTGATTTACTTTGTAATTTCTTCGTAGTCAGTGGGCCTGCCAGCTGACGGTGCAGGTCTGACTTCATGGTGCGTGTGCCAGTGCGTCTGCGATAGCAACACAGCCTGCGGTCAGTGGCTTTCCAGTGCTTCATTATATACGGCTCGGTATTGTTCCATCACCTGATGGCTCCGGTAGTGATCCATGATGCGTTGACGCGCTCGCTCCCCTAAAGTGCCCCTCAAGCTGGAATCGTCTGCTAGCCGCGACACAGATTGAAGTAAAGAATCAAAATCATCAGGTGGAACGAGGATGCCGCGTCCATCAGCTAGTAGGCGTGTGCTGTCACCGACGGCAGTGGCTACGACACTACACCCAGCGGCCATGGCTTCGATCAGTTTGATCGGGCTGGCGTGTCGAGTAATGACCCGCGACTCGCGAGGGATAGCAAAGATATCAATTCCAACCAGTTGTTCTGGTATACGCGCTGCGGGCAATTGTCCAAGAAAACGAACGCGATTTGCTCGGGTTCGGTTTAGCGCAATTGCGCATTGTTCAAGTGCTGCTCGTTCCGGGCCATCGCCGATGAAAACCAGGTCAATGTTCGGAAGCCTTTCAGCAACAAGAATGAGAGAGACCAGGTTCTCGTATTTCAGCATCTTGGCTGTAGTACCCAGTACAACTCTGCTCATTGGAGCATCGCGTGTCGAGTTTTGCAACAGTCGCTTCGAGCGCTGTTTGACGCAATCCTCCAGGAAGGCGTCTGACATGCCGTTGGGCACCACGTGAATTTGCCGACCATCAATATGAGCGCATTGCCTGAGTAGAACTGCCATGGCCTCACTCGCAGCGACAATAGCATTTGCATGTGCAAGATGGCGATCAAACCATCGTCTCAAAAAAGGCTCTACCGGTGTTAGATAGGATCGAGTCTGCTGAGAGAACACAGCACTGGCGAGATCGAACCTCATTTCTGCAACGAAGCGAATACCTAGCATTTTCGCCGCTTGTGCTGCAGACCTTCCGATCGAGCTAGCCCAATGTGCGTGGATGATAGTGGCTCTGTGCTGCTGAGCAGACCTGGCAATCGCCGCCGTCAACGCTCGTTCGTCGACGTGGAAGGGACGCCTGAATGGCATTGGCAATGTCTCTCGTAACAGCTGCTCATTACGTGATGACTGAACGAGTGTGACCGGGCAACAGGCATTAGAGATTAGTCCCTCTCGATCATAAACCCACTGACGGCTAGTGACCAGTACCGCGGGTTGCGAGATTGCCAACGCATGCTGCTCTTCCACTAGCCACCATGATCTACTGGCGTAGCCTGAGGGTACAGGTCGCCAGCTTTCAACCACATGAAGCACTCGCGGTAGCGGGTTCACGAAGAGCGAGCACCGTTCAGTTCGCTAATGACCAGAGGCCGCCAAGTGGTTTCAATATCGCGGATGGTTGTCAGTTCCCAGCCACATTCCATCGCGTGTACGAGCATGCGGGTAAAGGTGCTTTTGGTGATGTCATCTCGTGCTACGTCGATAGGGTCGAAGTAGACAGACGCGAACTTTCGCCTCGCTGCCTGGTCAAGCATCGTTACCCATCGCCTTTCCCACTCAGTGCAATCGAGCATGCCTGCACCCTTCGCCGGATTGCGTGGTTCGCGAATGGCGCTGTACGAACAGAACGGCGACCACCGCATCCCTGGGCAAGGCGTAAGTGGCACCATCAATGGCACACCTGCATCGATTAAGGCTGAATCCTTCAGCGGGTAGTGCAGGCCGGAATCCTTACTCTCAGTCGATGCAGAAGGTAGATAGGGGGTAGGAACCGGGCATTTGCTCGCCAGCGCGGTACTGATGCAAGTCAGTTCGGGAAACGCCAGCAGTGCCTGCAGGACACGTGAGTGATCTTTGAAGTGTGGTGTGCGAAAGCTGCTACAGATGACGCCTAGCTGCTCCTCGATAACCTCCTGACAACGGCCGATTTCCAGACGCATCTCATCGACACTGAGATCCCAGAATTCCTGATTCGGGTTCAGTACTGGATTGTCTGGATGGGTGAAAGTATGGTTGGCAATCTCGTGGCCTGCAGCGACAGCCTGCCGGTAAGGTTCCGGGGTGGCCTCGACCAGCTTCCCGATGCTGAACACAGTCATCTTTGCGCCTAGCTCATCGAGCAAGTCGATAATCCAGGGAAGCGCATCCGTATCAGCCTGGTAATCAAGATCGAAAGTCAGCGCAAGCTTTGGCTGACCCGAAGGGGATGGGCGCGTACGTCTGGGTATTGAACCCCAGAGGCTACGTTGGGTGAGTTGTTGCGTAACAACATCAGGTAGCAGTTCATGGAGTTCAATCATCAGGCATCGTTCTGTAATGGTTAATAGGCACGGGTCAGGGGTATCCCGCTATCAGCTGCTAATGCCAAAAATGTCAGCGGCAAGCTCGAAGCCGATACGTTTTTTCAACAGTGGATCGTGGCAAACAGAGTCAACCATTTCCCAGGCGGCGGACGGCGTGGTCAACGGACAGTCTGAACCGAAGATAATCTGGTTCGGTACTTCCCGAATAGCATAGGACAGGAAATCAGCTATCCAGATGCCGCTGGTGTCAAGCAGCACACTCGGGTTCAGGCGAGCGAGTTCTACTGCATCCTTTAAATCCTTTTCCCTGTCTGGAAAAGCGCCTAGATGTGCGAGTATCAGCCGGCCTTTCAACTTCGGGAGTATTGTTTTGCCGATAAAACGCGGGGTAGCGTATCGTCCAGCGTGAGTCAATACGGGTAATTCCAGTTCGTTAATCCGATCGAAGACAGCTTTGCCCGGTACACCGTCCAGATGTGGTAAAAGTTTGACACCGGCGTATCGATGAAGCTCATCCAGTTCGACATCGGGCGCGCGACCCTGTCCCACCAACTTGCCAAGCGCCGCTCTGGCAGCGCGACGAGCAATCCACAATTGTGGCTCGGTGACCGGAAGCAGGTCACCTCCAAGACGAGCGAATGCACGCACGCGGCCAGCCGTGGTATCGCACCAGTCTACAAGCTCTGCGTTAGCCTGCGCGTATCCATCTGTTCGCAGTGGCGGGAATGCGATGGCCTGCTGAACGTCTGCAGCGTCCATGAGAGTTAAATATTCGGAACCGCTAAGTAACCCATAATACAATTCATCTGTATTGCTGCTGCCGATATGAACGTGAACGTCGAAGAGACTCATGATTCAAGACCTGTAGCGTTAGACATCACGTTGTTAGTCGATTCATCGAGTGTCAGGCTTGTCGAAAGGCCAAACAAATCATGAGCGTTTTGCTGAGCAACGCGCTTCAGCACGAAATCATCCTGTATGGATGAAGAGACGTGCTGCCACTGTACAGAGGCAGCGCACATGGGTGTATTGCTGCCAAACATGAGTTTCTCAGGTATACGTGTAGCTGCGTGTCGAATGAAATTTCCTATGCTTGCTCCACTGGTTTCGATAAACACGCGTTTATCTGCCTCCGCCAGCTCAACAGCCTGCGCCAGATCATCGGCAGAGCATGGCCAGCTTCCTAAATGCGCCAGCACAACCGGGCTACTGGTCCGCGGCAGCAGGTGACTCTTGATCCACCTGACAGGGCAAAAACTGCCAGCGTGCACCAGTATCGGAATGTTCAGATCGCCGAGTAGGCCCAAGGCCTTGTCATCCGGCAAACCGGTCATCTGTGGCATCAGTTTGACCGCAGCGAACTCATTCAGCATCGTTGGATCATTGAGAATGGCGCGCGACACTGTACCCTGCACCGGAGACTTCAGACCTCTATTCAAGCTGCGTCGGACGTGAGCAATACGCGACACGGGTCCGGCACCCGGCCAGGGCCCCACGCAGTGGTCAAACCGCAACATGGCACGCCAGTTCGCGTACGCTGGGTCTACGTCTCTGCACTGCTCCTTCAGTGCAAGGCTGGCAGCCAGCAGATCGACACCTGCTGGCGCACACACACAGCCTCCTGTAACTTGAAAGCCCTCGTTGTGTGCAGCCTGGTTCTGCTTCACAACAGATGCCAGTGACGCTGACTGGTAAAAGCTGTCAGGCGGTGTTATCCCCTCGGGCAGTGCATTGACATGTACGTCCAGAACTGTCTGTACCGGGCTTCTGGTGGAGCGAAAGAGCGACCCTGTCACGATTGGCACTCCCGTTCCAAGCAGCTTCTATACGAATCTGCCCAATGATCATTGGTCTCGTAACCCAGATCGATACACATGTCGGTCAGTTCGGGCATGTCGTTCAGCAGTTCGCGTATTCGCAAGGCGTGAGTATCTGCGCGCCATCGGTAAAGGTGTTCGTCGTCGACCGGTCGCACTCCACCGAGCGCACCATGGGTCATCGAATCTTGAACACAGGTCTCGGCTTTCTCATGATAGTGGGCAAAGTCTGTCAAGGATGGCCACTGGTACTTATCGAGAAAGAGCGCCTGTACCTGGTCTGGATTGGTTACGAGCGTCTCGTAACGAACGATACAGGTATCCTGACGCTGTCTTGCATTCCTCACGGCTTTCCATTGTGCCAGCATGCGATCAATGGTCACGTAGTAGCCTCGTGCCTGAGTATAGGCCGCGTGTTTGCTGGTCAGGATGTCTCGGGGGTCACGCACGGTTATGACAAATTCGGCGTGTGCTGACTCGTGCGCTGCGTAGGCATCAGCGATCTGGTCAACACGCAAAATGTCATCGGGGCATTTGGTCAGTAGCCGGCCGCTTCGGCTAAAGTGTGCAATGACATCAAGTGCCTCGACCTCTCCATCGAAAATACGCACATCGTCAAGACAGCTCTGAGCCATGAGTTGCAACAGGGTCGATCCTGTTCTGGGAAAGCCGCAAAGCACGGTGTGTATGGATGTGTTCGAGACAGCGTTATCGACCTTGCTATTGCGCGATTGCAAAAGGCTCTTTGCGTTGTTTGCAACTGAGCGTATACCTCTATCGAGGTTGCGCGATAGTCCGATACCACTTTTAGCTAATTGCCGCCTGCGACCAGGTTGCGGTGGCCCATGCCGCAAGGCGCAAGCGTAGACATCGTGATAGCGCTGAACTTCCGTTGCCCAGGAGCGCTCGCTCATATCGTCGCCACCGAGCCAGGGATTTCTGGCAAAAGCCACCAGATCGCTAGCCATTGTCGCAGCGTCGACGTCGGTGAACCTGACATCACTTCTGTTAGCCAACAGTTCCCGCATTGCGGGCAATCCGGTAGCCAGCAGAGGAACGCCACAAGCCAGAGCTTCGAGTGGCTTCAGCGGCGTTGTATCAGTAGCAACAAGGCTATCGCCTCTGGGTACCAGAAAGAGGTCCAGTGACCGGTAGAACTCAGGCATGTCACTGTAGGGAATCATGCCGGGCAACACCACACAGTCTCCGAGTGCTTCTGTCTCAACTATTGCGTTAATGCGTGGCCAGTCCCGCCCGGTACCGGCGATGACAAGTTCGAGTTGTATGCCCTCGTCGAGTAACAGCGAATGGGCAATACCGGCAGCTCGCACCGCAGAGTCCAGATTTTCCATGGTCTCAAACGTTGTGGCATATCCGACGCGTACCTTGCGTCTGCCATGCGAGTCAGTCTCGGGTTCACCAGGCTGCTTTGCGGGGGAAAACCTGGACATGTCTACACTATTGCGTACCACGTGAAGGCGATCGGAAGCGACGCCATTTTGTTCCAGTGTTGCAGCCAGACCGTCACTGATAGTAACGACCGCGCTTGCTTCCCGAGCTAGTTGAAACTCTAGATGATTCTGCCAAAGTCCGCGCAGGGTTCTGTAGGGATTAATCGTGCCGAGATCATAATAGCCGTTGAAACAGCGAAGCTCGTACACCGCAGGCAGTCCCAGTTCACTGGCAACTTGCAGTGCCATAGCTGCCACGTAGTGCGGGTGGTGTACGTGGATGATATCAACACCCAAACGTCTGACTATACTGCTCAGTTCTTCAGCGAACATGGTTGAAGTTGAGGTGCTGATTCCCATGGCAGGCCGCTCCCAGGGGCGTATGGAGACAGCTTTCTTGCCTTGGTACCGAGTAGCATGCAACTGCCGATCGGGTCCCCAGTGATCGCTCTTGAAGTTGATATCCGTGCCGTGCGCAAGCGGTGTGAAGGGCGACACGGCAATATGTATGTCAACACCTTCAAGATGCAATGCCTGGGCATTGGTGAGTCCGATTGAACGAGTGGTATAGCCATCAATATAAGGCCAGCCGTAATTTAGTACGTGTAGAACTTTCACAGTTATCAGCTCTTGTTACCAGTTAATACGATTGTCAGCAGCATCCAGCCAAGGGCACTGTCGATGAGATACAACAAGGCAGATTCGTTGCCGACACCAGTCAATCAGAGATTGTTGAACCAGTCGCTCTGTTTCCATGTCGAGCGAACTGGTCGCTTCATCAAATACGACGATGGCGGGGTCACGTGCAAGTGCTCGACAAAGTTGCAGGAGTTGGGCTTGCCCTGAAGATAGCCCAAGCCCGGAGGCGTCAATTTGCTGTGACTGCCAATCCAGTTGTTGACCATCGCGGCGTAGCGCTGCGCGAATACTCTCAAACCCCGGGTTATCCTGAATGGCAAGATCAGCGATGGACGCCGATGCGTCACGCAGCAGCAGGTTGTCAGTCAACGAGCCCGGAAGAATTATTGGATTAGCGCCCAGATAAAGAACCGAACCGGCAGGCATGGCGTCTATGGATTTTTCGCCATGACGAGTACTGACAACGACACATCCCGCATCCGGCGCAAGGAGCCCGCAGACTGTACGGGCGAAGGTGCTTTTGCCGGCCCCAGTTTCTGCGGTAAGCGCAGTAATTCTGCCGCGTTCCAGACGCACATCTACAGCGTTGAACACCTGACTGCCAGCGCTATAACCAAAAGCCAGTGATTGCGTGTTCAGCTGAACGACGTCTTGCGGCAGAGCCTCGTCGGGTGACAGGGACGACTGAATCGTCGGCTCGTCATGTTGCCAGTAGACGCCCATCCGTCTACCTGCGGCCGCCGCTTCCGCCAGACGGCCGGCGATATCCCCCATCTGTAGGAGCGCTCCGACCATCTGACCCAGAATAAACAATGCAGCCAGCAGTACCCCGGGTTCAAGATTGCGCTCTTTAATCATCCACCCCCCGGCAATGACCAGACCCAGAAACGCGACTGCGTTGACGATGGATACACTGGCACGAATACCTGCCGTAAGCCGCCCTTGGCGAAAGGCAATCTTTCTGAAGGCCTGGTGAGCCTGTTCAAACTGATCAGTAAAACGACTGCCAAGCCCAAACTGTCGAGTCAACTGGACACGCTCCACTTCCACCACGTCGCGAGCACTTTGGCTCAGGTCAGCCAAGCGCTTGAAACGCTCACTGGTGAGCTTCAAATGCCGTAACGCGCCTGTACCTAGAAGCAGCGTACACAACGCCAGAACGACAAACAGAATGCCCAGAAGAGGTGCACCGAACCAGGCAAGAAAACAGAATGCGGCCGAGATCCACGCGGCGAGTACGATGCTTTGCGAAAATGTTTCGATGCCGAAGCGGGTAAGAAATGGCGCATCGGTCATGATGATTTCGCGTAATCCTGCCATAGGTACCGAGGACAGATCTTGAAGAGAGCCGGTAGAAATATTGGTCGCAAGTCGCTGTACAGCGATCTCTCGCCACTGTAGTGACGCAGACTCCATTTTTACCATGCGTGCCCGAGCAATTACCAGAACTGCGATGAGTAAGAAACCTGACGATGCTAAAGTCAGTACACCGATGGAATTACCTGACAAGACGGAGTCCAAAGCAATCTTGCCACTGAACGCAAGCGCTACCTGCAAGCCTACTTCTACTGTAGTGAGTAGTGTCAGGATGCATACCAGGGCAGGCGCACCCGGCAAGACAGACCACAGAGAGCGCAAGACTCCCAGGAGATCGCCGAGGCGCGTGTCACTACGCAGAACATCTTCAATGGCTATGGCACGACTACGGCTCATGGTCCTTTGATACCGGTTGATGAGATTTCGCAGATAAGATGATTTTTCAGCAATCCGTACCGGCGCATTGCCGAGATTAATGCCTGAGTTTACAAAAAAGTTTGTTTAAAACTCAAATACCGACGAAAAATAGCGTGTAGCCTCTTCGATCCCGCCCAATCTACCCCAACCCACAGGGTAGTAATCTTCTAAAGCAGAGATTACACAGTTCTACCGATCAACCGTCGATGGTATGAGCTGTTTAGCGGATGCTTGACAGTACCCGCAATGCCGCAGTGCGCTTTGCAATATCATCGACTGTCTGCTCGGTAAAGATAGAACGTTTCTTCGGGTGCCAGTTTGCCTGGCGAACGAGTCAGTAGTTCGATATCGACGCCCGGGATCTGTAGCTCAAGCGGTTTAGTCAGAATAAGTATCGTCGGTTCTCCCTGTTCCTGCACGAAGATCTGGATGGCGTCTGTAATTCCGGTCCAGTCTCTATTAAATGGTGTGGTCCAGAATGTGCCGAATCCGTTTGCGTCTGGATAAAAAACCGGCTTGTCTAGATAAGCGGAAATCGAACTGACCTCACGATCCAGGTAGCCGAAAATCGGGAAATCTTCCAGTTGATGATCGAGGATGTAATCCGCTGCGCGCCTGCTTCCCGAAAACGGCTTCATCCAGTCTACGCTGACAAGCAGAGCACCGGCACAGACGTGAAAGATCAGTAACGTCGTTAGAAAGATCTGCTGCCGGTTGTCGTTTTTCACCAAGTCCGTATCTATGTTTGGTAATGACCTGTGCGATTCGGGTGCTGCTGAAACCACGCGATTGAATCCTGCACGTGACAACCACAGACAGGCCACCAGAAGAATGAACAGATGGCCATGGTGTCTTATCGAACCTTCGAAGAACACAAAGCTGAAACCAAGTAGCAAGAGCGTTCCTGTCAAATAGGTTGCCAAAAGCTTTGGCTGATGTTTCAAGAAGAAGCAGACGCAGACCACAAAGAGCACCGACATCAGTACGGTAAAAACTTCTGTAACGTCTATTCCTGCCACAAGTTGGAACACGTCTACAGCCTCCAGCACATTAGTACCCCAGAAGTTATCGCTCCAGAGCGCGGGCATGGGTACATAGCTGCGCCATATCTGAGTCAGTGTGGTTGCAGCACGCATGATAACGGCCAAAAGTTCGACCCCGCCTAAAGGAGTGGACAAGTCGGTGAACGCGTACCTCTGTGCGCCTTGACCACGAGTGATCTGACTAACCTGCAATAAACAGATCAGCCATGCGCTCACGACGAAGAGGATGCCGCTGATCCTGATGTATGGATATGACGACTTATGGGTCGGGGAAGTCGGCGAGACAAGGTAAAGCATAAGCGCCATACTGATAAACAGCCCGTAGACGCTGGTGTTGGCCGTAAGCGCCAGAATAAGGAACGGTGCAAATTGCGTATAGGGCGTGGTTCGTGTCTTGGGCGCTTCCAGTCTCGTCATGCATGCGCAAAATGCAAATATCAGAAAGACACCCATGGCATAACTACGACTGATAATGGCGTATTCGTAAATGTTAAAATAACCGAAGGCGAGCAGGCACTTCTGCAGCAGACTAAAAGGTGAAAACCGCGCAATCAGATAAACGCTTGCGGCAGCTATACCCAGATGGAATATTTGCATGAGTATCGGGTCACGACTAATGCGTGACAATGCGTATAACGAAAGGTGCCACAACCCTGGATGACCTTCCGTGCGCAGGTTCGAAAAAAGCTGTGCTAACGAGTGGCTATCTCTCGCCAACATCCAGGCGTGTAGCTCATCTCTCCACATTTCGTGGGTCAGAACGCCTGGCAGTGTCACTAGCACGAACAAGCCAACCAGCGCTACAGAGAAGCATGCGGCTCGGGAACTCGAGGTTTTAACAGACAACGTCATGGCTGGTCGTACCAAGAGCGGTCTTGACGAGGCTATGCGTCAGCAAGATCTGCTTGATAAACCCGCAAGTCGTATAACTGTCCATCAGGCAAGAGGCAAAATCTGTTCTTAAACGTGAAGGCATGGCGGGTCGCACCAGGGTGGGGCAGCTATCTTTCGTTCACACAGTATCGATAGCAGCATACAGCCTACTATAACGAAGAACCGATCGCAGGAGGACTGTCGCCGCAGAGTGTATCCTAATTCATGACGCACCTTGCTGCCAAGACATCCAATTTGCCGTTTCGGAAAATCCTACAGGGTGTGGAGTTAATAGCGGTGTACTGCCGCGGCTCGTGTCAACGTTGAGTCTAAGCAAGTACTCGGAACAAACTCAGGCGAGGAGTGATAACGTGACACACATCGCTGCCTTTACAGCCGCATTCAACTAACAGAAAGGAGAGACAACATGGCTTACGTCGACTGCATGATTGCCGCCGTCCCGACGGCCAACAAACAGGCGTATCTTGACCATGCCAAGCTGGCGGGAGCGGTCTTCAAGAAACACGGAGCGCTTAAACTGGTGGAACTCTGGGGCGACGATATTCCCGAAGGTGAAACGACGTCACTGCCGAAAGCAGTTCAGTGCAAGCCTGATGAGACGGTTGTCTTTTCGTGGATATCATGGTCCTCCAAAGAGGCGCGCGATGCTGGAATGCAAGGCGTGATGAGTGACCCTGTCATGGAGAAAAATCCGATGCCGTTTGATGGCAAACGGATGATTTATGGCGGGTTTGACATGCTGCTCGAAACATGAGCGTCGTTTCAGTAGTCGAGAGCGTATGTCTGATGAAGCGATAAGATTCTGCTGCCTGGCGTTGGGGAGCTTCTGTCTCGTGCGTGCGTCAGAATAGCAGTCAGCGCCTCGGCAGACACGCCGTGCCGTGATTCTGCGTCAGGAATAGCTTTCCATTTTAAAGTCAGCCAGCTTCATCGACTTGAACTTTGTGTGCAACATCCAGCATGCGTAGCGCCTCGGTGCCGCCTTTGACATCCTTCAGTAGTACAGGATCGAGTGACTTTCCGCCCGTGCTGTGGAGGACCGAAATATCGCCTGTTGATTCGAGGATGACAGCATGAACCTCGGTCAATTCAATAACATTGGCCTCACGCAATTTTGCACGCACGTCCTCATGCGTTACTCGGACCTTTTTGAGCGTATCGTCCAGCATCTGGTCACCCACCATGAGCACCACCGGCGAGTTGTCTACCAACAATGAAGCCCCTATTCGGGATCTGGCCAATGCGATCAATCGTTGCGTCAGCAACAAAGAGCCGACACCGATTACACCGTCTGTTACTGAGACAGAGTCTGATAAAAGCGTGCTTGCGAGTATGCTACCGACAGCGACGGTCACTGAAAAGTCGAAACTCGACATCTTTGACAGACTTCGGAGACCGTTGAGTCGAATAAGCAGAATAACGGCCACCAGGATTATCATCGCGCTGATCACAATCTGCAGCGCACCGCTCCACGTAGATAAAAACCAGTCCATAACTATGCTGATACCTTGGGTAACTTGTTGAATAGTTGGAGTCGGGCAAAGCAGTTACTGTCGCGTTTCCGGCAGCAGAATGGTCATAAAATGTGTTCGGTGCACCAATTTGCGTGCATTAGCCTGCCTGTCTAACGTCGACAGTCTAGAATACTGTCCTGTTTTTTGGTGAGCCTTGGTAATATATCGTATCGTTCCGGCGCGCAGCACCGCAGTTGCTGAGCTGTACAGGGTTTTAAGCAGCCAATGCGCTCTAGCTGTAAACCCTGGTGATGCACAAAAGTTCGGCGTGGGCGGCCCCACCCAAAACCGCTTCGCTGCTTGTATAGCAGCATCTACTACCGTAGGCCGGGCCCGCCGTACTCATTTTCCTGGATCTCTCGGGGCTGCCAGGACTTAGAGTGACTAAGCCTGCGCGGCCCCCCTCAATCCAGCAAAAACTCCGTGCAGTGGGGGCCGTCTTCGGTACTTATAGACTGCTCTCTAGGCTTCTGGACTCGAAATTTCAGGTATCACCAGGGTATATTGACTCTATCAAAGAAGTGAGGTGGGAAAAAATCCTAACCAAGACACGGCCACTCACTACTGCTGTAGGATACCAATTTTAAATAGCCAATCACTTCAGAGGGAAAACGGTATGGAACTACCAACGCTTACTGAAATGGGTATCAACAATCCAGCGGAGATTGCTCGGTACACTCTGCGTCAGAAAGGCCCTCGGCGTGACGTACTCAAGATTCATTACCACCGACAGAAAGGGTCATTGCGGCCCGTGAGTCGCACGTATGAGTTTGGGCGTTCTCAGACCACCGTTATCAGCGATAGCGGTGCGCCGGAATATGAAAATGAGCACGATCCATCACCCATCTTGCAGGCTGCAATTGGCGAGCTGGATGAGTTACTGCGTAGCAAGCAACCAGAGTTGAAGGTGCAGCTTGAGAACGAGCTTGAAAGCCTGAAGCTATTGATGAAATCTGAACCTGCAAATGACCAGATTTCGACCAGATTGGCTTCATTAGAATCGATAATCAGCAAGCTCTGAGTCTCTCTTTGGACATCGCCAAGTTACGCCCATGATGAAATGGCGTTATTGTACCGAGACCTCTTTGATGCGCTCGGCCATTGACGCTCAACGCGTCCTGACAAGACGCTTATTCACTAGGCTGAGACGTTCCCTTCTGATCCAAGACATCTTCAATCCAGAGTTTCTGCACTAACACCATCATGACAACGGCAAGCGGGGTGGCGAACAGCAGGCCAAGCAGGCCAAGCGCGGTCCCGAAGGCAAGTTGTACGATAATAATGATGGCGGGTGGGAGTGCCACGACGCGCTGCTGAATGAGAGGCGTGACAACGTAGCTCTCAATGATCTGCACCAGAGCGAATAGTCCGACGACATAGACCGCCATTGTCGGGCTCTGGCCCAGACCGAGTAAAATGGCCGGAATGGCAGAGACAATCGGCCCGATGTTAGGCACGAAAGACAGCAGCGCAGACAGCGCACCGAGCGTACCGGCAGATGGCACGCCAAGAAACCATAAACCCAGCCAGGTTAAGGTGCCGACAACCACCATGGAGGCCACGCGTCCGACGAGCCACCAGCGAAGCGAGCTTGCGAGCGCTGAGAGTATCGTTTTCGAGCGTGACCGGTGCCGAGGCGGAATAACGGCCAGTAGCGCTCCTGTGTAGGACTGCGGACTCAGCGCAGCGTAAATTGCTATTACACCGACGACGAAGATACCGATTATCGCTCCGCCCATCGCTGACAAAGCGCCCAGTGCTGTGGAAAACAAATTACCGAGCTTTCCGAGTAGGCCAGCCCCGGGCTCAAGATTGGATACTTTCTGCGAAGTAGTATCGATCAATTGCGATAACGCCGGGTGCGTATCCACATATTCACGTGCACTCTCCAATGCGGCGGGCAATTCGTCGCGCAGCTGTATCAAGCTATCGATAAAACCTGGACCCATGAACCAGGCAGCAACGCCTGAGAACACGAAAAAGAGGACACACACAATAGCTACCGCGGCACTTTTTGGCACGGGCACTCGTTGAGCCAACACTGCGCCAGAACCGTGGAGTGCAACCGCAAGCAGTACACCGCCAAAACTCAACAACCACACATCGGCAAGCTGCCCCAGTAACAGGCCGAACAGAATGACCAGTACCGTCACTCCAATGGCGTAGAGAATATGAGAGCGGGTAGTGTGAGAATTCATGGTAAGCAAGACTTCTCTGTTGCTGAGGATGGGGTGCAGGCCGCGTTTTAAAACAGAGCAGATGTTGGCCAGAATGGTTTGGCACCGTAACGGTCGTTGAACCCTACCGCTTGAACATTACCTTAACTCGGCAGAGCGCCTGTCTGTCCTGGTATTGAAAAAACGAGAAACACGTAATCGGCAGCCATCGGCCTCAGTGCACCAGGGCATCTCAATCCCGACTCATTCAGACTATCCTTGATCAGTCGAAACGGTGAGCACTTTAATTCGTCAACAATTCACCGATTTATCACTGAAGCGCCTCGTTACTGGAGGCTGGACTAAGTCAGATTCGATTGCGCTAAAGACGATTAGCTGTCAATGCCGGTACCACGTCACGGTTTTTACTCTACTGTGGAGTGGCAGTACCGCGTCACGGTTGTTACTCTATACGTGTAGACTCTCGGTTTATTGATCCCGCCCTCTAGCAACTCTGCGCAGATCTGACTGAATGAACGCCCGCGGATGGACTTCGGTCTCTGATTCGTTTCGAATCACGCGTCACCCGATTTTATCGACACGCTTTAATCCCACAGGCTTATGCGCCTTGCAGATGCACTGTGATAAGCGTCAACCCTTGTTTCATACACTAAGGAAATTTCATGAATCTGGTCATTATCGTTGCGGTGCTCGCGGTACTACAATTCATCGTCTTCAGTATTCTCGTGGGTAAAGCGCGGGAAACCTATGGCGTCAATGCGCCAGCGGTGCAGGGCCACGAAATGTTCGATCGTGCATTTCGGGTGCAGATGAACACGCTGGAGCAGCTGGTCTGTTTTCTGCCTGCGCTGATGATGGCCAGTATGTTTTACCCCAATACCTACGTTGCATTGGTCGGGGTAGTCTATTTGGTCGGTAGAGTTATCTATCGCCAAAGCTACGTTGCGGATCCCTCAAAGCGTGGTCTGGGATTCATGCTCACGTTTGCACCCACGGTCGTCTTGCTTATTGCGGCGTTGTTCGGCGCTATTTTCAGCTGATGGGTTTCTTCGTATAATCAAAACGACTGCAACCGCACCAGCCGACCGGATTCAAATCGTGAAGAAGAAATCCCAGATAATTCAATTCCTTCTGTCTCTCGTGTTCGGGCCACTCGGTTTGTTTTATTCAAGCCTGACGGCCGGTATCCTGTTCACATTGGTCGCTGCAGGTTTAAGTGCCGGTTTCTTCGGTGTGGGCTGGTTTTTCGTTTATCCGTTCGTGCTGCTATTCGGGTTTTTCACGGTGTCGCGGCGTAATAGTGAATTCAAGGTTGAGGAGCGTCGACATCAGGAAATTGTTGATGCGAGCCGCCGTAGTTAAGTGCGCACCGGAGTCAAGGTTGCAAGAAGGTTATCAACCAGGTGCATTGGTGACAACCCGTTCCCAAACCAACAGCTGATTGTTAGCCGGTAGGTCAATAGTGCGTCTGTGAGAGAAAAGATACCGCTCAGCCAGTACATTCAAGTCATTGAATTCTCGCAAACCACTGGCGGAGTCTTGGCTGCGTAGCTGTTGGTCGAAAAGGTGATTACCCTCACTCGTGTATTGCCCGTTGAATAGAAAAGGGCCGTAGATGCACAGCTTGCCGCCATCGGCCAACAGCGTTGCAGCATGCAAAAACAATCGTTGCACTAACGGCCAGCTCACGATGTGCAACGTGTTGGCGCTGTAGCAGACAGTGGCTCCGGTTGAAGCAAGAGGCTCTGACTGCAAGTCAAGCGTCACGGGTGGCAGAATATTCTTGCAGCCGGATTCTGCAATCCACTGCTTCATACCCGGCAGGCGCACCGCCAGATCAGACGGTTGCCAGGTTATTGATGGGTGATGCGCTGCGAAGTGGCAAACATGCTGACCGGTGCCACTTCCGAATTCGAAAACATGATCGGTATCGACGAGCTCATTGCCTAATGTGGCCAGGATCGCATCACGGTTGCGCTCTGCCGAGGGCGCGAAAGGTTTGTCATCCATGTTGAATATTGGCCGTTCTAATCCTCATCTGGACTGTCATCCGCATCCTTATCCTCATCGCTATTCTCATCATCAAAACCGGGTTCCCGCTGCTTTCAGGTAACATGATCTGTCCTACTGGACTGCTCTGGATTCTCACGTAAACGCCATGGCTCCTTACCCTGACATCCGGGACCTGCAATTGTTGCAGGTGCTAGCCCAGCGTAAACACTTTACCCAGGCTGCCGCACAATGTGGAATATCCCAACCCGCATTCTCCGCCCGAATCAGGCATTTGGAGGAGGAGTTGGGTGTGCCGATTGTACGTCGAGGTAACAAGTTTCTGGGATTTACGCCTGATGGCGAATTGGTGCTCAAGTGGGCCAGCAAGATTCTTGCTCATGCGGAGGGGCTGCGTCAGGATATCGAAGTATCCCGAGGTGCGTTACGCGGCAAGCTGATGATAGGGGTTGTGCCCACCGCGCTAACTTACGTGGCCAATATTTCCACACTTCTCAGGCAATCTCACCCAAGTTTGACCATTCAGATCCAGTCGCTGACCTCGGCCCAGATAGCACGAGGTCTGGTTGAGTTCTCACTCGATGCCGGGATTACCTACGGTGACGAACTTCAGAAAACCTCACTGGTGTTCGATCCCGTTTACGATGAACACTATGTGCTGCTGGTGCCAGCGGCTCTTGCGCCGAGGTCTGCCGGCGCGGTGACGTGGGCGGAGGCTGCCAGTGTGCCGCTGTGTTTGTTGAGTAACGATATGCATTTCCGCCACATCGTGGACATGGCCTTTGCCGAGCAACAGGTCAAGCCCGAACCTGCCATGGAGACTAACGCGTTTACCGCAGCGTTAGCGCAGGTTGCCAACGGCTCGGCGGCCACCATAGCGCCGTCAGGGCTCGTAGACAGCCTGCTGCTAGACGGGCACACGGTCAGTCTGGCTCTGACGCGCCCAGCACTGTGTCCCGCCATCGGGCTAGCTGTATTAGCTCAGGAACCGAGTCTGCCTGCCATCGCCGCGCTGAGGCAAGCCATCGAGTGTTACCGCAATAACCAGAACAAATCGTACGATGCATAAATACGATTTGTAATTATGGCGCAAATAAGCTCTATTACCGCCTTCAGATCGGAGTAGAGATATGGTCGTCTCCAGCGGCGCTACCAGTGTGTGGAAATCGGGTCAGGGCAAAGGGCGCCGGACGACGAAAGGGCGGCAGTTTGACGATGTCGCGTTGGCGAACGTGCGAGCGCTGCTGGGCGACAAACCTCGGCGAACTGATCTGCTTATCGAACACCTGCACCTGATACAAGACAAGTATGGCCATCTGAGCGCTGACCATCTGCGTGCGCTGGCGGAAGAGATGCGCTTGTCGCAGGCAGAAGTCTATGAAGTGGCCACGTTTTACGCACACTTCGATGTCATGGATGCTGATCAGACGCCACCACCTGCACTGACGATAAGAGTGTGTGATTCCCTGGCCTGTGAACTTGCGGGTGCGCAGCAGTTGATGGCAAAGCTCAAAGACGGTCTGGACCCGTCAGAGGTGCGAGTTCTCAGAGCGCCCTGCATGGGTCGTTGCGATACCGCTCCGGTGCTGGAAATCGGCCATAACCATATTGATAATGCAACGTCTGAAAAGGTAGATGCTACGATAGCGGCAGGCGATTTTCATGCTCACGTGCCGGACTACCAAACCTATGCCACGTATGCGGTGGAGGGTGGTTACTCAGAACTGAAAGCGCTGCGTGAAGGCAAAACCAGCGTCGATGAAGTACAGGATCAGGTACTGGCTTCGGGTCTGCGCGGGTTGGGTGGAGCAGGATTTCCGTCTGACAGAAAGTGGTCGTTTGTTCGGGCCGAAGCTGGCCCCCGCTATCTGGCGGTCAACGGTGATGAAGGTGAACCGGGTACTTTCAAGGATCGCTATTATCTTGAACGTACGCCACATCTGTTTCTTGAAGGTATGCTAATCGCGGCGTGGGCTGTGGATGCCGAAAAATGCTTTATTTACATGCGCGATGAGTATCCGGCGGTATTGCAGATTCTGCACGATGAGATAGCGCAGCTCGAATCAGCTGGCCTGGTGGCGCAAGGGTATATCGATTTACGCCGAGGAGCAGGCGCCTATATTTGTGGTGAAGAGAGCGCCATGATTGAATCCATCGAAGGCAAACGCGGGATTCCTCGTCATCGACCACCGTTCGTGGCCCGGAAAGGCATCTTCGACCAACCCACGCTGGTACACAATATCGAAACACTGTACTGGATTACCCGCATTTGTCGGGAAGGGCCTGAAGTACTGAATTCTACAACGCGAAACGGGCGTACGGGCTTGCGTTCCTACTCCATTTCAGGCCGCGTGAAAAACGCAGGTATCCACCTGCTGCCGGCAGGTTCCACCATTGCGGATCTGATAGATGCCGCCGGCGGTATGCTCGATGGGCACACCTTCAAGGCTTACCAGCCCGGTGGCCCGTCTGCCGGTATATTGCCAGCCTCCATCAATGATATACCGATGGATTTTGACACACTGCAACCGCTGGGTTCGTTTATCGGTTCAGCCGCTATTGTGGTGTTATCCGATAAAGACAGTGTCAAGTCTGCCGCTTTAAACATGCTGCGCTTCTTCGAAGATGAAAGCTGTGGTCAATGCACACCTTGCCGGGTGGGTTGTGGCAAGGCGGTGAAATTGATGGAAGCGAAAACGTGGGATAAACCGTTACTGGAAGAGCTATGCACAGTGATGGTTGATGCATCCATTTGCGGATTGGGCCAGGCTGCACCCAACCCGATACGACTGACGATGAAGCACTTTGCGGACGAGGTCTGAACCATGAACGATACAGTCACATTCACACTCGATGGTGCGTCAGTCACGGCGAAGATTGATGAAAGCCTGTGGGAGATTGCCAAACGTCAGGGCACCACCATTCCGCACCTGTGTCACAAGGATGCACAGGGTTATCGCGCAGACGGTAACTGTCGAGCCTGCATGGTCGAGATTGAAGGGGAGCGTGTTCTGGCTGCATCGTGTATCCGCACACCCAGCGAAGGTATGGTGGTTAACACGCAGAACCCCCGTTCGGTAGCGGCCCGTAAAATGGTTGTTGAGTTGTTACTTGCTGATCAACCTGTGCAGAGCCTTGCACACGATCAGTCTTCCCACTTCTGGGATATGGCGAAGATGCAGGACATCTCTGTCAGTCGTTTTCCGGCAATGGCAAAACAGCGCATACCACTACTGGATGCGTCGCACATGGCCATGAGTGTCAATCTGGATGCGTGTATTCACTGCAACTTGTGTGTGCGAGCTTGTCGTGAAGTTCAGGTTAACGATGTTATCGGCATGTCGGGTCGCGGCAGTAATGCAAAAATCACGTTTGACTTTGATGACCCGATGGGTAGCTCAACGTGCGTTGCGTGCGGTGAGTGTGTTCAGGCTTGTCCTACCGGTGCCTTGATGCCAGCTACTGCACTGGATACGGCAGGAGTGGGCGATAGTAAAGACTATGATCGGGAAGTGAAAAGCGTTTGTCCGTACTGTGGTGTTGGTTGTCAGATATCGTTCAAGATCAAGGACGAAAAAATTGCGTGGGTGGATGGGCTACCCGGACCGTCCAATGAAAGCCGGTTATGTGTGAAAGGGCGCTTTGGTTTTGACTATATTACTCATCCACACCGGTTGAAAACACCGCTCATTCGTCGCAAAGATGCACCTGCAAAGGGGCTGAACGTGGATCCATCCAATCCCTATACGCACTTTCGTGAAGCCACCTGGGACGAGGCTCTGGATGCTGCGGCTAATGGTTTATCCACATTGCGCAGCGACAAGGGTGAGCGTGTCGCCGGTTTTGGATCGGCCAAGTGCTCGAATGAAGAGGCGTATCTGTTTCAGAAACTGATTCGTCAGGGTTTCGGACATAACAATGTGGATCATTGCACGCGTCTGTGTCACGCATCGTCGGTATCGGCCTTGCTGGAGAATGTAGGCTCTGGTGCGGTCACAGCCACATTCAACGAAATAGAAAACGCAGACGTGGCCATCGTGATCGGTGCGAACCCCACCGAGAATCATCCGGTGGCGGCCACGTTCTTCAAGCAGTTTTCCAAGCGCGGTGGCAAGTTGATCATTATGGATCCGCGCGGGCAGGGGCTCAAGCGGCATTCATCACACATGCTGCAGTTCCGTCCGGGTACCGATGTGGCGCTGCTCAATGCGCTGATGAGCATCATTGTTGAAGAGGAGCTGTACGACCAGAAGTACATCGATGGTTTTACTGAAAACTGGGAGGCCATGAAGGCGCATCTTGCAGATTTTCCACCCGCAAGAATGGCTGAATTGTGTGGCGTTGAAGAATCAGTGCTCAGGGATGTGGCGCGTACGTATGCCAAAGCCAAGGCTGCCATGATTTTCTGGGGCATGGGTATATCTCAGCATATTCACGGTACTGATAATTCACGCTGCCTCATATCGCTAGCCTTGATGTGTGGCCAGATAGGGCATCCGGGGTCAGGCTTGCATCCTTTGCGTGGACAGAATAATGTACAGGGTGCCTCTGATGCCGGATTGGTCCCCATGTTCTTGCCCGACTACCAGTCGGTCATAGATGATGGCGTACGGTCGGCGTTCAACGGTATCTGGGGCACAGACAACATAGCCAACACGCCCGGGCTGACAGTGACCGAAATCATGGATGCGGTGCACACCGACGATATACAAGGCATGTATGTACTGGGTGAAAACCCGGCCATGTCGGATCCCGATGTGGATCATGCGCGTAACGCGCTGGCTAAACTAAAACATCTTGTGGTCCAGGATATCTTCCTGACAGAGACGGCTAACTTTGCTGATGTCATTTTGCCATCCTCTGCATGGGCCGAAAAAACCGGCACCGTCACCAACACCAATCGTCAGGTGCAGATGGGCAGACCAGCGCTTCCACCGCCAGGTGACGCAAAGGAGGACTGGTGGATTACTGTGGAGATTGCCAAGCGGCTGGGTCTGGGCTGGAACTACACACATCCCAGACAGGTGTTTGTCGAAATGAAACTCTCCATGCATTCTCTGGACAACATTACCTGGGAAAGGCTGGAGCAGACAGCGGTAACGTACCCATCGTTGTCACCGGATGATCCCGGGCAACCCATCGTGTTTGGCGATGGCTTTCCACGCAAAGAGGGTCGTGCCCTATTCACACCGGCACAAGTGACAGCGCCAGCAGAAGTACCAGACGATGAATTCCCGATGATACTGACAACAGGGCGACAGCTGGAGCATTGGCACACCGGCTCGATGACACGTCGTGCCTCTGTTCTGGATTGGGCGGAGCCTGAAGCCAATGCCTCGTTGCACCCAAAGACTTTAAGACGTCTGGGGCTTGTGGCTGGCGACATGATGACAGTGGAAACCCGGCGTGGTGCCATCAGCATCATGGCGCGATCGGATCGTGCGGTAGCGGAAGATATGGTGTTTGTACCTTTCGCCTACGTGGAAGCGTCAGCTAACATACTGACGAATTCGGCGATTGACCTTGTTGGCAAGATTCCGGAATTCAAATTCTCTGCCTGTCGTATCCACAAGACGGCCGGGGAACAGGTAGCAGCTCCGGTGGTGTGATTGGGAGTCTCTAATCACCTTGCGGGTAATATAGACTATTGCCCGCAATCGCTCTATTTCAGATAAGTTGTCTATACGGTTCTACCTACGTTCATCAACAACTGCAGCGAGCTTCAAACTTATGCGAATACTGATTCTGGGTGCGTCCTATGGCTCCTTGCTATCTACAAAGCTATTGATGGCCGGTCACGATGCAACGCTTGTCTGTCGGGATGCCACAGCGGCGCTAATTAATTCGGAAGGTACACAGGTACGTATCAAACTCCGTGATGAAGAGGAACATCGCATCATCAGCTCTGCCGATCAGCCGGGTAAGGTGGATGCCGCCATCCCGGAGAACGTCACACCGGCAGACTACGGTCTGGTGTGCCTTGCCATGCAGGAACCGCAGTACTCGGCCGGTGCGGTGAAAGATCTGATGGGGCGAATCGCTGCGGCAAAGGTTCCCTGCTTGTCTATCATGAACATGCCACCGAAGCCGTATCTGGCGCGCATCGAATCGCTGAAATCAGTCAGTCTGGATGAGGCCTACAGCGACCCCTCGGTCTGGGCCGACTTCGAACCGGGTCTTGTGAGCCTGTGTAGTCCTGATCCGCAGGCTTTTCGTCCGCCAGAAGAGCAAGCTAACTTCCTGCATGTAGGATTACCCACTAACTTCAAGGCAGCCATCTTCGCTGAACCAGCGCACAACGAGATGTTGCGACAACTCGAGGCAGACATTATCGCCGTAACTCTCGATGGTAAGGATGTGCCGGTAAAGCTGCGTGTGTTCGAATCACTTTTCGTACCCATGGCCAAGTGGAGCATGCTTTTAACGGGTAACTACCGCTGCGTGACCGAGGCAGATATGATCGCTATCCGCGATGCCGTACACGGTGACATCGACAAGTCTGCCGTCCTGTATGCTTGGGTTGATAACCTGGCGCGGTCACTGGGCGCCGATGCTGCTGATCAAGTACCGTTCGACAAGTACGCCAATGCTGCCAGGAATCTGCTGAAGCCATCGTCGGTTGCACGGGCTATTGCTGCAGGTTCCGCCAACGTGGAACGAGTGGATAAGCTGGTGCAGATGGTTGGCGCAAGTCAGGGTATGCAGTCCGATGAGGTGGACGCTATCGTCAAGACGGTAGACGCACGTCTGGCAGCTAATGCCGCGGCTTGAACAGTCATTTCCGCGAATGCGGGAGTCCATGGTGTGCTCGGCATGATACAGCCACCGCCGTTCCGATGAATTATCGGAGCACTAAAGGTTCGCCGTATTCCACAAGGTCAATGCAGTTAAAGCAATGCGAGAAACCCGCAAAGTGTCAACGAGTATTGATCGCGGCAGGCGCTTGCCCTGCAGTGGCTAAACGAATCTGGATCACTATGAGTCGATGGAGATCGACGCTTAAGCAGGAAGTTCGTTATGCTATGAACCTTGCGTGGTTCAGAGACCGTCAGTTGGTCTTTCTGAACAATTACGCACTTGCACTCTCCCGGCAGCACTGATGATGTCAGCCACTGATCGAAGAGCGGTATACCTGGCCGGTACGTGCCGTTCTGTTGAAAAGGGGTGGCCTATGGGCCACCTCTTTCCAGATCTGCTCTAAAAAGATCAAACCGTTATTACTGTTGGTTTAAAATTTACCTATAGCTTTAATCAGTGCTTCACCGAGTTTCGCAGGTGATGCTGATACCACTATACCGGCACTTTCCATCGCGGCTATCTTGTCTTCAGCACCCCCTTTACCACCGGAGATTACAGCGCCAGCGTGACCCATGGTGCGCCCCGGAGGTGCAGTACGACCGGCAATGAAACCAGCCATTGGCTTCTTGCGACCCTTGCTGGCTTGTTCGATCAGCCACTCGGCGGCTTCTTCTTCTGCTGATCCGCCAATCTCCCCAATCATGATGATGGATTTTGTTTCTTCATCGCTGAGAAACAGATCCAGAACATCAATGAATTCGGTGCCTTTCACCGGATCGCCGCCGATACCGACAGCTGTGGTTTGTCCAAGGCCAGCCTGGGTGGTCTGGTAGACCGCTTCATAGGTCAGCGTACCGGAGCGAGAGACAACACCGACAGTGCCTTTCTTGAAAATGCTGCCGGGCATGATGCCGATCTTGCACTCGTTGGGCGTCAGGATGCCCGGGCAGTTAGGGCCCACAAGACGAGAGTTTGAATCAAGCAGTCGCGCCTTGACTTCAACCATGTCGCGCACTGGAACACCTTCGGTGATGCAGATGATGAGACCGATTTCGGCATCGATAGCTTCAGTGATTGCCGTAGCTGCACCACCGGGAGGTACGTACACTACAGAGGCATCCGCACCTGTTGCAGCCTTACCTTCCTTAACGGTGGCGAAGATCGGTAGTTCAGTACCTTCGCTGGTGCCTGAGCCACACGTCCACGTGGTGCCACCTTTCTTAGGATGTATACCGCCGACCATTTGAGAGCCGTGGTAGGCGAGGGCTTGTTCGGTATGAAACGTACCGGTTTTGCCGGTCAGACCCTGAACAAGAACTTTTGTATTGTCGTTAATCAATATTGACATGATTGTTTATCCCTTTACCGCCTTGACCACTTTTTGAGCGGCATCGTCCAGATCGTCGGCCGCGATGACATTCAAGCCGCTTGAATTGATGATGGCTTTACCTTCTTCCACTTTAGTACCTTCAAGTCGGACAACCAATGGTACTTCAAGACCCACCTCTTTCACGGCAGCAACAACACCTTCTGCGATGACATCACAGCGCATGATGCCGCCGAAGATGTTAACGAGAATGCCTTTCACATTAGGGTCTGATGTAATGATCTTGAAAGCGGCTGTCACTTTTTCAGTTGTCGCGCCGCCCCCTACGTCCAGAAAGTTTGCCGGTGATGCACCGTACAACTTGATGATGTCCATGGTCGCCATAGCCAGACCTGCGCCGTTAACCATGCAACCGATGTCGCCATCCAGAGCAATGTAGGCAAGGTCGTATTTTGACGCTTCGATCTCCTTTGCATCTTCTTCAGTCTCGTCACGCAACTCGACGATGTCGGGATGTCGGAACAGCGCGTTGCCATCGAAAGAGACTTTGGCATCCAGCACTTTCAGGTGACCATCTTTGAGCGTAACGAGTGGGTTGATTTCCAGCAGACTCATGTCGGCATCAACAAAGGCGTTGTACAGCAAAGGGAACAGAGTCTTACCGTCTTCAGCTGCCAGACCATCCAGTTCGAATGCCTTGTTGAGTTTAGCGATATCGGCATCGGTCATTCCGGTGCGCGCGTCTATTGCTATGGTATGAATTTTCTCGGGAGTGTCGTGTGCAACGGTCTCGATGTCCATGCCGCCTTCAGTGGAGGCCACAAACGATACCTTGCTGTTTTCACGATCAACCAGGATGGACAGATACAGCTCAGTGGCGATGTCTGCACCGTCTTCAACATACAAGCGGTTAACCTGTTTGCCGGCGGGTCCGGTCTGGGCGGTGACGAGCGTATTACCGAGCATTTCACGGGCGCTTGATTTAGCCTCATCAGGCGTGAAGCAGACGCGCACGCCGCCTTTAGCATCGCTACCCAGTTCCTTGAATGTTCCTTTTCCACGGCCGCCAGCGTGAATCTGACTTTTCACCACATAAACTGGGCCTGGTAGTGTATCTACAGCCGCATCGATGTCGTCGGCCGACAGGACCGGGACACCGGCTGAAACCGGAGCGCCGAATTTCTTCAGCAGCGCCTTCGCCTGATACTCATGAATATTCATAGAACGTTTACTCTCCGTTATGTAGTGTCGTAGACAGGGCACGTTTGTGCCGGAGTTGCCGTGTTCGGTACTGGAGTGGCTAATACAAGGACAGCATGATAGCTGTATTCGGCCTGCCTATTGATGTATCGGCGGAAGCAGGGTGTGAATGCAGCGCTTTCAGACGTCCTTGAACGCAAAAGTTGACGCAAAAGCCAGTCCTGATTTCAATGACGGCATGTCATTACATTGACGTTGGTGCACAGGTGCCGGGTAAAATCTGGCTGGGAACGGCTTGGCGACCAGTGGATCGCGGCTGCGATTTGGCGGATGTCACTGGCAGACGGGTTCGGTGCAGATCTTTTTGTCTCCGCTACAAATCATGTGCGGATCGCGTTCAAATCCAGTTCAGATCTAGCTCAGATCTAGCTCAGATCTAGCTCAGATCTAGCTCAGATCTAGCTCAGTCTGGAGCATAGGTGTCGTTGACGGCCGTTGCATATGGTGTATGGTATACCACATATCTGCAACCCATCTCTGACATAAGGCGGCACACAGTCCAGATCATGCGCAAAGCCAGTAGAAGAGTCCAGCAACCTATCAGTGTGCAACTACGCCCGGTTGAAACCGACTTCTCTCTGAAGGGGCATACCTACGGGGTATTGCGCGCAGCCATTATGGATATGGATATCTATGATGACGACATCGATCTCCGGCTTGATGAACGGCAACTCGCTGAACAGCTGGGGATATCAAGGACACCTATTCGCGAAGCACTGGTCAAGCTGGAGCAAGAGGGTTTTGTGGAAATCCTGCCGCGCAAGGGTGTGTACGTCAAACCTAAAACGCTCGAAGAAGTGCTGGAGATGGTGGTGGTATGGGCAGCGCTGGAAAGTATGGCAGCGCGTCTGGTTACTACGCTGGCCACCGATGATGACATTCGAACCTTGAGAGAACTCGGGGTCAAGCACGGCAGCGATTCGAATCGCGCCGATATTGCTGAATACTCAGAAGCCAACATCCTGTTTCATCAACGCATTCTGGAATTATCCAAGTGCTCACTGCTGAAGGAGACTGCGGATGGTCTTCTGCAACACATGTATGCCGTACGCCGTAGAGCCATGCGTGAAGGTGATCGCGTTAACCGCTCTGTGGTTGACCATATGGCGATCATTGAAGCGATAGAGAATCGCGATGGTGATCTGGCGGCCATGCTGGTGCGCGATCACACCCTGAAATTGCACGCGCACATCAACAAGACCTGGATGGCATACAGTCGCCGATCCCTTGAGAAAACGAATTAGCCGGGTTGTTTGAAGAGCACAAATTTTGCAACAACACCCTTCATTGACTGAGTGGAGAAACATTCAATGTCTGCAACGCCTACTGATATAACGCCTGCAAGAAAGGCCCAGGAGGAAAATGATCTTCACAGTGGCACACAGGAAACAGCGCCTGAATCAACCGATGGTTTTCATCAGTTGATAGACGCCCTCAAGGCCATGGTCTTGACACTATCTACGGCGTTCCTGGTATTCACATCACCGATTTCGGTCGTCTTGCACAAGCCAGCGGGACGTGTGTCCTATCGTTTCGTCATGAGCAACATGCGGGTAACTCTGCAGCTGTTGCAGGCATTCGGTAGTCATGGGGTTACCCTCACCACGCGTCATGACTTGACCCAGCTGTCAATGAGGCGCTTGACTCGGGTAGACCCACGTTGGTTAACGCCGGCATAGTTGGATACAGCCGGCACCAAGAGTGGCCGCATTGGTAACCTCAACCCGCAAAGCGTCGTGTCCAGAAAATAACAGATGACAATCAGTCACTGGAACAGCTTATGATCAGCCCAGCTCTCTCATTACAGGTAAACCGATTCAATGAAAGCTCTTGATGGTATAAAAGTACTGGATTTTACCCATGTACAGTCCGGCCCAACCTGCACACAACTGCTAGCCTGGTTCGGTGCAGATGTTATAAAAGTGGAACGTCCGGGCGTGGGTGATGCAACCCGTAAGCAGCTGGTCGATGTCCCTGGCGCCGACAGTTTGTACTTTACGATGCTGAACCACAACAAGCGTTCCATTGAGTTGAATTCGAAGAACGAGACTGGTAAACAGGTACTAACGCGCCTTATTGAAGAATGTGATGTACTGGTGGAAAACTTCGCACCCGGTGCGCTGGATCGCATGGGTTTTTCCTGGGAGCGTATTCAGGAAATAAACCCGCGCATTATCATGGCGTCCATCAAGGGCTTTGGTCCGGGTAAATACGAGGACTGCAAAGTTTACGAAAACGTTGCACAGTGTGCTGGTGGATCAGCATCAACCACAGGTTTTCGTGACGGTCCACCCTTGGTCACCGGCGCTCAGATTGGTGACTCCGGCACCGGTTTGCATTTGTGTCTTGGAATCGTAACAGCGCTGTTTCAGCGTGAGAGAACGGGCCGGGGTCAAAAGGTCTTATGCGCCATGCAAGACAGCGTTCTGAATCTGGCACGCGTTAAGCTGCGCGATCAGCAAAGACTGGCAGCAGGTCCGTTGAACGAATACTCACAATTCGGTGAGGGCGTGCCTTTCGGGGAAGCGACACCGCGTGCCGGCAACGATTCAGGCGGTGGTCAGCCTGGCCGTATTCTTAAATGCAAAGGTTGGGAGCAGGATCCAAACGCCTATACTTACTTTATCATTCAGGCGGCGATATGGGAGAAGGTCTGTGATCTCATCGGCAAGCCTGAGTGGAAAACCGAAGAGGGTTTCGTCAAGCCTGCAGAGCGCTTGGACAAACTGAATCTAATTTTCGAAACCATTGAGCAATGGACCATGACAAAGACCAAGTTCGAGGTCATGGATATCTGCAACCCACATGACATTCCAGTGGGACCCATTCTGTCCATGAAAGAGATATCAGAAGACCAGGGGCTGTTTGATACCGGCACGATGGTCAACGTGGATCATCCAGAGCGTGGCGAATACTTAAGCGTAGGTTGCCCGATCAAACTGTCTGACAGCGATGTTGAGGTAACAAGATCACCGCTGCTTGGCGAGCACACCGTTGAGATCCTCAGTGAGGTACTCGGTTATGCCGGCGATGACCTTAAAGCGGTCATAGCATCAGGTGCCGTGGGAGATGTGAAGTCTTAGGGTCGTCCAGGGGCGTTGAGTCTGTGAATCATGAATGTCGACAGACTTTTCGCAGGAAATGTGGCGAGGCGTTAGTAGCAGGTAACGAGTGCCTATCGGATGTGGGAGTGCCGGGTTTTAGGTTCTAGGTTCTAGGTTTTAGGGTTTAGGGTTCTAAGTTCTAAGTTCTAAGTTCTAAGTTCTAAGTTCTAAGTTCTAAGTTCTAAGTTCTGGGTTCTAAGTTCTGGGTTCTGGATTCTGAGTTTAAAGAGGCACAGACCCTGCGCCCGGTGCGTGGACCACCATCGGTGGTGGAGAGCTTGGCGTGTTCGATAGTATCCCGGTACCTGGCGACGGGGTTGCCGGTCGTATCATGGATATCTCGGAGTAGCGTGCAAAGCGTGGGTAGCAGAGTATTGTTAAAACGCGTGAAGCACGCGGGTGGTGTAAAGCTCAGTGCGTCCGGGTGGGCTGCCAGTGCCGGTATCAAAACAAGCGACTCCCTGGGAACCTGATCATGCAAACGTCAGTGAGCAAACATGATCGGCTAGACGTGATCAAACCAACCTGATTGTGCGAATCTGCTTTAGTAGGAATGATTGAGCGAACGTCATCGGGTAAAACGTGATCGATTGACTGTTATCCAGGGAAACTGCTTCAAGGAAATGCGAACATGATACGGAAGATTGTTATACCGGTAAGGGGCGATGGCAAAGGCGATAACGTTTTTGCTCACGCAGCTGTGCTGGCCATGCGTTACAAGGCGCATATTGCCGTGACGCATTGCCGCCCTCGCGGTGAGGACCTCATGCCTTATGGCGTTGCTATTCCCGCCTCTTTGCGCAAGCTGTTACTGAACCAGTCGGCTGATGTTGCAGACCAGGAGGAAGAGAGCATGCGCAAGGAGCTTGAAATACTGGCTGCAGCGTTTGGTGTGCCGATGACGGATGCAGCCATTGCGGGCGAGGCAACCGCTGAGTGGATTGAAGAACAGGGGCGTCAGGTCGATGTCATCAAGCGTCATGGTCGACTTGCTGATCTGATTTGCGTAGCCAAGCCAGACGTGGACAGGAACCTGGGTGTTAATACGCTAAAGGCGGCGTTGTTCAACACGGGTAGGCCGGTCATGATGTGTCCACCCAGAGAGAGTGCACCGGAGGTATTGTGCGACAAGGTCGCCATCGCCTGGAACGGCTCCATTGAAGCTAGCAGGGCGGTCGCGGCAACGACAGACATTCTGGAAAAGGCCTCTGAGGTGACCATTATATCCGGCGGTATCGAGGTGAACGGGGCGGACTCAGCAAGTCTTGTAAGCTATTTATCGGCCCGTGGTGTCAATGCGCGTGTAGAACGGTTTACGCCTGCGAAAAAAGTAGGCAAGGAGCTGTTGCAAAAATCGATGGTGGTGAATGCAGACACTCTGATCATGGGGGCTTATAGCAACAGCCACGAAAGAGAGACCTTTTTTGGAGGTAATACTCAGTATATTGTTGACCATGCCCAGATACCCGTTATTCTAGTTCACTAGTCAACAGCAACGAGTTTCAAAACGCTGCAGCATGCAATGATTTTAATGGTTGAATAGTGCAGTGCAGTGCAGTGCAGTGCAAGTGTAGTGTTGTATACCCCAGTGTTGGATAATATGTCGAGCCCAGAAGCTTATAGAGCTGTATATCAGTACCGAAGGCGGCTCTACTGCACGGAGTTTTTACTGGATTGAGTCGGGCCGCGCAAGCCTGGTCACTCTAGCCCTAGGCGGCCCCGAGAGATTTAGAAAAAATGAGTACAGCAGGGGCCGCCTCCAGTACTTGGATACTGCTATAGAAGCAGCGAAGCGATTCTGGGTGGGGCCGCCTAGGCTGAAATTTTGTGCAACACTGGGGTATAGATAGTGGTAGTTGTATAGATGTTTGCAGTTGTATCGATGTTCGAAGTTATATCGATGTTCGAAGTTATATCGATGTTCGAAGTTATATCGACATTATCAGAGTGTTCGAATAACGAGTAGTGATTGTTAAGCGAGCGTGACGTACTCACGCAACTACAGCAGAAATCAATACTGCTGAGGGGAACGAGGAATATCTATTTTATGAAATCAAGTAAAAGTGTCTTTCTGGGCATGGCTGGTGCTGCGGCGTTGGCGGCAACCACTTATAGTGGATTAGCACAGGCCTGGGAACCTACCAAACCGATAGATTTTGTAATCATGGCAGGCGCGGGTGGCGGAGCGGATCAGATAGCCCGCTTCATTCAGTCCGTGGCAGAAAAAAATGACATGACACCACGGCCATTGATTCCCAATAACAAAGGGGGAGGCTCAGGCGCCGAAGCACTGATCGCATTGAATGGTTCGAAGGACCCAGACCACACCATTCTGGTTACGCTGAACTCTTTCTTCACCACACCGTTGCGTCAGGAAAATCTGGGTATCGATATCAGTACATTCACACCTGTTGCAATGATGGGTGTGGATCCTTTCGTACTGTGGGTGCACAAGGAGCGAGGTATTGATTCATTTGAAGCATGGCAGGAAGCCGTAAAGAGTGCCGATGGTGAATGGGTCATGGGTGGCACAGGTAAGGGACAGGAAGATTCTCTGGTGACCACCTGGCTTGAGCAGAACTACGACCTCAAGATCAAGTACATCCCGTACAAAGGGGGCGGTGCAGTAGCAAAGGATCTGGCCGGTCAACAGATCATGTCATCGGTCAACAATCCGTCGGAAGCCAAGGGTTTTTTTGAAAACGGCGACGTGGTGCCATTGGTATCGTTCTCCGACGAACGTCTGCCACTGGTAGATAGTGTGCCAACGGTAAAAGAGCTGGGTAAGGAATTCAGTTATTACAACCAGCGCGCGGTCGTAGGTGCTCCGGGGATGTCCGACGAGGCTGCTGCCTACTATCAGGATCTATTCAAGACAATATACGACAGTGAAGAGTGGCAGGGCTACATGGCCTCTGAGAGCCTGTCACCGCTGTGGATGGATGCTGACGAGCAGAAAGCCTATTGGGCAACTCAGGTAGAGCGTCACAAAGAACTGCTGTCCGAGATGGGTGAGTAACTTGCCTGCCGAGTGAGTGGTTAACTCCTCAGACAGGGGCAAGCAGTCAGCCATCAATAGCTGGCGCTTGCCCCATGAGTACTCGGATTAAAAGTTTCAGTTGCCTTATCAAGGAGTCAGCCGGATGCGGCGAGCAGAATTAATCATGGCCGGCGTACTGGCTATCCTTTCCATCTATCTGATGTGGAAGAGCACCGAACTCAATGTGGGTTATGTGCTGGATGAGGGACCGGGTGGTGGCGCGTGGCCATTCTGGCTATCAGGCATCATGCTGATCTGCACAGGCTTCATCGCCTACAACGGTATCAAGCGCAAATCACCTCCCTCGCAATCAGATGAACCGTTACTGGATCGCTACGGCGTCAAGATGTTGATGCTGGTAGGGGGCGGTATATTTGGTTTTATCGCACTCATCGACATCATCTCGATGTACGGGGCCATGTATGTGTTCCTGCTTTACTACGTGGGCTTTCTGGGTCGACACTCCCTCAAGCTGACGTTGGCTATGGCGTTCATTACGCCGGTTGTGTTCTTTTTCTTCTTTGAAGCCTTGATGCGTATCACGTTGCCCAAGGGCTTGCCGTTTCTCGAGCCGTTCTTCAATTACATGAACACAATCATCTACTAGTCATGAATCAATCAACAGTGACGATGACTCAAGCAACTGCAGCCAAGACAACACCCACAGCACTCCGGAGTGTAAGCCGATGATGGAGATACTGGGACTACTGGGCGATGGCATCCTGTTATCGTTGCAGCCTCTGAATCTGGCGTTGATTCTGATAGGCGTGACCCTGGGATTGTTCATCGGAGCCATGCCCGGACTAGGATCAGTTAACGGCGTTGCCATACTACTTCCCATTACGTTCATGGTGCCGCCCGGCTCGGCTATCATTTTTCTGGCCGCCATCTACTATGGCGCTATGTACGGAGGCGCTATATCGTCCATCACACTGGGGATACCCGGTGCCTCCACGGCAGTTGCTACAACCTTTGATGGCAGACCGCTGGCCCTGCAGGGCAGGGCACGGCTCGCGCTGGTCACGGCAGCCATTGCCTCTTTCATAGGCGGTACCGTGGCTAATTTTTTCTTCACAGGCTTTGCTCCGTTGCTAGCTTCGGTTGCGTTGAGTTTCGGGCCACCTGAAATCTTTGCGTTAATGCTGCTGGCGTTTGCAACGTTTGTCGGGCTTGGTGGTGATGACATTCCCAAAACCATTTTTTCAATCTGTATCGGTCTGGTACTGGCCTCCGTGGGCTTTGATGAAATATCCGGCGAACCGAGATTGATCTTCGGTGGTATTACAGGCTTTTTACATGGCATCAATTTCCTCGTACTCGCCATCGGCGTTTATGGTCTGGGCGAGATGTTGTGGACGATCGACAGCACTAGAGGAAAGATCACTACCACTGAAGCGAAGATGACAGTCAAAGGCACCGTTGAAGATGCAAATGAGGGTATGAAGCGTGGCTGGAAAGGTACCGCTATCGGATCGGTTCTCGGATTCTTCGTAGGCATTCTGCCAGCAGCTGGAGCCACACCGGGCTCTTTGATGGCCTACGGTGTTGCAAAGCTTGTATCCAGGAAACCCGACGAATTCGGCAAGGGACATCCCGGCGGTGTGGCAGCACCTGAGGCTGCCAATAATTCAGCCTCCACGGGGTCAATGTTGCCTATGCTTACATTGGGTATCCCGGGTTCTCCCACCACCGCCATTCTGCTCGGCGGTATGGTGATCTGGGGCCTTACTCCAGGACCTCGTCTGTTTACAGATCAACCCGAATTCGTCTGGGGGCTCATCGGCTCGTTCTATGTCTCCAATGTGGCAGCTGTGGCTGTAAATCTGGCTTTTATCCCATTGTTCATAGCCATGCTGAGAATGCCGTTTACGTTGTTGGCATCCATGATCTTTGTGTTGTCGGTGGTGGGTGGATACGCGGCCACCAAGGATATGCATGACGTCTGGTTGATGCTGGGTTTTGGCCTCTCCGCCTTCATGTTGCGCAAACTGGATTATCCGTTGGCACCTGCGGTGTTGGCCATAGTGCTCGGGCCCATTGCCGAGCCCACGTTACGGCAATCGTTACTGTTGTCATCGGGTGATCCGTCCATATTTCTGACTCGCCCCATTGCAGGTCCCATCACGGTGGTTGCGGTAATCCTGATCCTATTGCCGTTGTTCAAATATTTCTGGGACAGGCGGCGTGGGCGCGGCGGCGCAACGCCTGAAGCGCTGTGAAGCTTGACAACCAATGATACAAGCCGATGCGTGGAACCCGGGACTGGAATCGGATATTCCAACCCGGTTGTGGCCCCTCGTCACGTTGTTCAGCGACAACAACGCCTTTGTCAGTTACAAGGAAGCCTCCGAGCTTGCTGATCTAACCGGGCTTCACGTGCTCGAGCTTTACTCGTTGCGTCCTGAACGTCTGCTTACTCATTCACTGTTAGTGCGCGTGACAGCGGAGCTATCGGTACAGGATGGCCCGAACTACGAGGAGCTGGGTATCAACCTGCGTGGCATGGTGGAGACGATACACCTCAAACACCTGTTGCCCCACGTAGAGATCATTGCAGCCGAGCATGAAGCGGTGCGAGTAAAGGCACAGGCTTATATAGCGGAGCAGTTGACACTGCAGTTCGCGCTGTCCACTAACGTGCCATCGGATGACACTGCCAAGCCTTCGCTATTCAAGCGCTGGTTCGGTAGTGCATCAACGTCTGAAGAAAAATCTGTAATACAGGAGAGCGTCGAAATCAGTGCCATTGAGCGGTGGCAGCTAGAATTAAAGGAAGGTACGACGGGTATTGGACGTACGAGCGATACAGGCAGGATGGCTGATGCCGATCACGCCTTGCATCAAGAGTGTCTGAAGGCATTGATCAAGACTGTAGGTGCTATTACCGGCCATCGGGGTCGTATGTTGCCTGATTATTCGCTGGTGACACGAATCGTGGCCAATCAGGTTTGTAATACACACGGCTATGAGGTGATCAATAATTTTATTGAACACATGTGGAGTAGTGCAGTAGCTGCAGAGGGATACCGGTTGCTTCCAATACAGGCAAAGCCGGTGATCATGAATGTTAAAGGTGCTTCAGCCTCCGGGAAAAGCACCATCCGGCCACAACAAAGACAGCTTTCCGAAAAGCTGGGCATCCCGTGGGAAGATTTTGCGCTAATCAGTCCGGACTACTGGCGAAAGTACTTGCTGGAATATGCCTCGCTTGAAGATGATTACAAGTACGGCGCCATGCTGACGGGGCGTGAACTGGAGATCGTTGATAAGAAGCTGGATCGCTATATGGCTGCTAAGGCATCATCTGCAACGTTGTCTCATCTGCTGATTGATCGCTTCCGTTTTGATAGCTTCATAGTAGACGTTGACGGCAAGACAGACAGCAAACTGCTGACACGCTTTGGCGATCAGGTCTATTTGTTTTTTATGGTGACGCACCCGGCGGAGACTGTTTCCAGGGCGTTTGAGCGCGGTAAGAAAACCGGCCGGTACAAGGCTGTGGACGATTTGTTGCATCATAACGTTGAAGCGTTTACAGGTATGCCGTCGTTATTTCTGTCGTGGGTCAATTCACGAGGGAAACGTATTCATTTCGAATTTTTGGATAATGATGTGCCGTTGGGAGACTTGCCTTTGACGGCCGCGTTTGGCTGGAACGAGACGCTAGTGATACTGGATGTGAAATTGCTGTTGAATATTGATCGGTACAAGAAGGTGAATATAGCCGCTACCACGCCTGATGAGATTTTCACGCAAGCGGATCTGGATGCGCAAAAAAACACAGACTTTATCGTGCAATGTGCCAACACGGTTAACAAGATCGTCTTTGCCGATCAACACACGGCTGAGCAGTACGCGACACTAACCGGTGGCACGCTGGACTGGTGGGATGCTGATTATATTGAACAACATGCGAGTGTAGAAGGCTTGCATGATATTTTGAAGGCGCTTGGCTATACCGGAGAGCCGTGTAGTCAGCCACTGGGTGAATCTTCAATGCAGATTGATATTGAAACCGAGCAGCGTATAACGGTAGGTAGCTGGAATAGCGAGCGTTAGAGCGACGTCCTTGCTGATATGCAAAGTATAATCAGATTGTGGGCAGGACGAGTCCTGCTGGCAGGGCTTTCGGGGAGCCCTGGAACCATGGCTGAAAGCGCGGCGGCCCAGTGAATCTGCAACTGCAGTGTAGACATCACGTTAAAAACCTGCCAATTCATCGTCTGTCCTCTGATCGTCTGAATAAGCGCTCTACACTAGCAGCTTCTATCGATCGTTGAGTTCCCGCGCGACTGATGTTCAGTGATAGCGGCAAATCAGATAACCAGTTATTCTGTAAGAACGCGAAGAAACGGAATCAGGCCAATGAAAGTAGTCTTCCTTGATCGATCTACCATGGGTCCCGAGATTGAACTTACTCGTCCCACATTCGAGCATGAATGGGTTGAGTACGACAAGACCTCTCCAGAAGAGGTGTTGGAGCGGTGCATTGGCGCTCACATCGTTATTTCCAACAAGGCCCCGCTGCGTGCAGAAACGCTAGCGCAATTGCCCGATCTGAAAATGATCAGTGTGGCTGCTACGGGCTACGATATCGTTGACGTAGATGCCTGCCGCAAGCAGGGCGTTCAGGTATCTAACGTTCGGGGTTACGCTATACATACCGTGCCGGAGCACACTTTTGCTCTGATCCTGGGTCTGCGCCGTTCCATAAAGGCTTACGTTGATGATGTGATCGCGGGTGAATGGCAGCGTTCCGGGCAGTTCTGTTTTTTTAATCATCCCGTGAAGGATCTCGCTGGCTCCCGGCTGGGTATTATCGGTGAAGGGGCAATCGGGCAGTCTGTCGCGTCAATAGGCCGGGCGTTCGGAATGGAGCCAGTATTCGCGGCGCACAAGAATGTGTCGGGTCTTGGCCCTTTATACACACCGTGGGACGAAGTGATCGAAACCTCGGATGTCATCTCTATCCACGCGCCTCTGACGCCAAAGACGCGCCATTGTATCGATGCCGCAGAATTTTCAAGAATGAAAAACAAACCGCTCATCATCAATACGGCAAGAGGAGGACTGGTCGATGAGCAAGCGCTGGTCGATGCGCTGCACGCGGGCCACATATCAGGGTTCGGATTCGACGTTCTGACCGCTGAGCCACCAGCGCCGGACAATCCGCTGATGTCGGTACTTGATCGGCCAGACGTGCTGGTTACCCCACACATTGCCTGGGCCAGTCAGCAGGCGCGGCAGGAGGTGTGGCGGCAGACAGTTGCTCATGTCAATGGCTTCGCGAAGGGTGAGGCACTCAATTCACTCACCTCGTAGCGGCGTCTGGATTATGATGCCAGTAACGACATTCTTGCTATCTGGAGCCTGCAACGCATGAGCGATCCTGAAATCAAACGTATTGATACAAAGGTGGTTTACAAAAATCGCTGGATGACAGTGCGTGAAGATCGTGTGCGGCGCCCGAATGGCGATCATGGGCTGTTTGGCGTTGTCGACAAGCCTGACTTTTCTCTGATCATTCCGTTCGATGGTGACAAGCTGCATCTGGTGCAGCAGTACCGCTACCCGGTTAATGGACGCTATTGGGAGTTTCCACAAGGCTCACTCGAGCTAGACCCGGAGCCCACTCCTGAGCAGGCGGCTGCCGCTGAGCTAAAGGAAGAGACCGGGTTAAGTGCTAACCGAATGCTCAAGCTGGGCAAGCTATTTCAGGCTTACGGTTATGCCAATCAGGCAGTCCATGTGTTTCTGGCCACCGATCTTGCGGCTGGTGAGGCGTCATTGTCTGGCGAGGAGCAGGGCCTGATCTCTCAGCCTTTCACACGCAACCAGTGCAATGCCATGTTAATGGACGGTCGCCTGGCAGATCTGGCCACGGTTGCAGCTCTGCATCTGTTCGATAACCACATGAAAACAGCCACAAGCTCTTGAACAAGAACAAGTCAGACGCTCTATCGACACAGGGCACCGGTGATCTTAGTACACCCGATGAGGTAAGTGCCTTTCTGGATGCGGTAAAGGAGATGCCGCTGGCAACAGACAGCTCTGATCGGGGCAAGCTGATTCTGGCACTGGATGCCACTGCCAGCAGACAACCCGCCTGGGATCAGGCCATGACATTGACCGGCGACATGTTTACGCAGGCTCGTGGCATTGGCACGCTCGACATCCAGCTAGTGTATTACCGTGGCTTTGATGAATGTCGATCATCGCGCTGGTTAAGTTCGGCCGATCAGCTGGTGGGCATGATGCGCAAGGTAAGCTGCATGGCCGGCAGAACCCAGATCAAGCGTGTGCTGAAACATGCACTGGCTGAGACGCGTGAAGCACCTGTGCAGGCACTGGTTTTCATCGGCGATTGTGTAGAAGAGGATGTTGACGAGCTGGGTAATCTGGCGGGCCAGGCGAAGCTGCTCAATCTGCCACTGTTCATTTTTCAGGAAGGTCATGACCGCAGTGCGTCACGGGCATTTTCGCAGCTGGCCAAGTTGTCTGGCGGTGCGCACTGCAGCTTCGATGAATCCTCCGCCCGCCAGTTAGGTGACTTGCTCAACGCGGTAGCGGTCTATGCCGCTGGTGGCAGGAAAGCGCTGCAGCGGTTGGCTAATGACCATTCAGGCCAGGCGAGTGTGTTGTTGAAACAGTTATCGTAACTGAGAATCGATGGACTCTGACTAGCGATTTTTCGGTAACCGCCGTGAATGAGTTCACTGTCACGAAGGCTCGTAGCCTCGAATGGAATCGCTGGCACGAAGGCTTATAGCCTCGAACGAATTCCACTCCCTCGAAGAGCCGTCTCCCCCCGCGAAAGCGGGGGCCCACAGTGCAACAACCGTGGATTCCCGCCAATGGGATGGACTCCTCCTCACCCTACGCTGCTGAGCAGCGAGAACGGCGTCAATGCGCCAGAATGGTAGATGTAAGTCAATCATTCAACAATGAGGAGAAGCCCGAGATGAAGATTACGCGAATTGGAGTAGACATTGCAAAAACGGTTTTTCACGTTCACGGTATCGACCGACATGGTCGCGTGCAGTGGCAAGCCAAGCTCAAGCGCGAGCAGTGGATTGCAGCTGTGATCGAGCACGCTGAAGCTGGCTGCGAGATCGGCATGGAGGCCTGTGCCTCATCGCACCACTGGGGTCGAGAGCTTCAAAAGCAGGGCTATACAGTGCGGCTCATCGCCGCTCAATTCGTCAAACCGTTCGTCAAGAGCAACAAGAACGATCGGGTTGATGCCGAGGCGATTACCGAAGCCATGTGCCGCCCGTCCATGCGCTTTGTTGCCGTCAAAAGCGTCGAGCAGCAGGATGTACAGGCGATGCACCGAACGCGATCAGCCTTGGTCTCTCAGCGTACCGCCAGAGCCAATCACATTCGGGGCCTGGTGGGCGAATACGGCATCGTGGCTCCCAAGGGAATCGGGCAGTTACGCCGGGCAATACCGTGCTGGCTAGAGGATGCCGACAACGGGCTAAGCGATGCTTTTCGTGTTCAGCTCAGTGAGCTGTATGAGGATCTGATGCATCTGGATGAGCGGGTCGACACACTGAGCGAGCGTATCGGGCAATCGGTAAAACAAAACCCCGATATCCGGCGCTTAACCACGGTACGGGGTATCGGCCCACTGGGTGCCAGTGCACTGAGTGTCGCTTTAGGTGACGGATCAAGCTTTGCCAGTGGCCGTGATTTTGCCGCCTCTCTAGGGCTTGTACCTCGTCAGCACAGTACCGGTGGTAGAGATCGGTTACTGGGCATTAGCAAACGCGGTAACAGCTATATCCGAACACTGCTAGTACACGGTGCACGTGCAGTGATCTGGCATAGCAAGGATCGCGATGACGCGTTGAGCTTATGGATACAGTCGCTGCTAGCGCGTAAGCCTGCCAACGTGGTTGCGGTGGCATTGGCCAACAAAATCGCGCGTATTGCCTGGGCCGTCACCACTAAAGAGGCGGAGTACGATCCGGCGCTCTCAGCGCTATCGACTACGCACTGATTCACTTTTTCGTTTTACCACAGTAGTACGTATTACTCGTAGCAAAGAGAGGTACCTTCCACCACGATTGCAGAGCACATTGAGTTGATGGCGACAGGTCGAACCTACGTCAGCTAAACCCGTCCGCGAAGGTGAGCCTCGAGCTCTTTGCGCCAATTGGGAGCTGACGCGCGGATAGCCCATCAGGGTCCGATGTCCAATATAAGTGGCATCTGAAAGAGACCGAATATACTAAGGCAGTCGTACTTTGCCGCCAAACATCTCAAAGTGCTTGCAAACGAGGAGGAGTCCATATACTTCGCGGGAAAGACGTTTTACTAGACCCTGAATCTTGAATCTTGAATCTTGAATCTTGACTCTTGACTCTTAGATCTTGTCTCTTGAACACTGGACACTGAACTTTAAGGATAAATACCATTACCGTTATAGGCGCTACGCTGGTAGGCGCGGATATAGTCAATCTCATACGTGATGGGGAACACGCCGCCTTCAATGTCAGGCGTTGGAGCCCAGCCACTGCCCGTCACCAGGTAGGTGACAATATTCATTCCCTGACGTGCTACCTGCGGACCACTGAGACGCTTCACTTCAACACCGTCGATGTACCAGATAACCAGCTGCGGCTCCCACAACACACCGTAGGTATGGAACTTGTCGCTATACAGTTCACCTTCAGGATTTTCAAAGTTCATCGTAGGGGCAGAACGCAACTCACCGGTATTAACGTCTGTAAAGTGGTAGGTCTGAAAGGCATCTTCATCGCCGAACGGGTTTTCGCCCAGGTACTCCACAATGTCTATTTCAGGGCCATGCCGGTTCACGCCTTCGCCGGGGTAGCGGTGGTAAAGGTAGAAGCTGGATAACGCACCCGCTGTATTACTGGTTTTCATACGACCCTCAACGTAGCCGTACGTCATGTTGAACTTGTCGTGACTCGACAGAGCGCCAGACAGGAATGCACATTGATCCATACCTTGGGCATTAGGTTGAGCACACACCTCAGGCAGTTGTGATTGCATCTGCGCAGGCGTGGGTATCGCCTCTATGGTCAGGATAGAGTTTGCTATCTTAAACGGGTTGTAGTCCACCGGTGGATTACCCTGAGTATTGACAAAGTATTGCTGCTCGGCATTGATAATGGTTTCATCACCCCACAACAGGCTAGTGTTCCAGCGACGATTGTCGATGCTGTCGCCGTCAAAATCATCTTCGAATACCACCTCGAACTTGTCCATGAAATAGGCCGTGTTGGTCAGGTCATGGTTCTGCGCAAAGCGGCTTTCGTCGAGGTAGAAGTCTTCATACAACGGTACGGCTGCACCTTTGAGCGCGTGGTAGTTGACGGTTATCGAGTTTGAAGGTGCAGAGACATTACCCTCGTTATCGACTGCTGCTACCTCATAGCTGAAAATATCACCAGCCTTGGGACCATTGATGCCACAGTCATGTACCTTGTCGAAAAAGCGTGTGTAGTTACAGTCGATGAACGAGGTGGTGTTCCAGAACTTGTTGATTTCCGCCTGTGTGCCGCTGGCTGGATCTGTCTGATCCCGACCCACAACATACACGTGTCCGTCGCTTCGACTGATGCGATAGGCAACCACTTCGCCTTCATCTCTGGAGGCGGCCCAGCTGAATTCCGCCCAGTCATTGGAGACCAGATCAATACGCAGATTCTTCGGCTGCGTAGGTGCGCCGCCGGGCACCGCGTCATCGGCTTCAACCTCGAGTAATGAGCCGAATGGATCGCTGGCAGACGGGCCTGGTATCGGGGCTGCCAGAAGATCAACCGCCGGTATGACAGGATCAGGCAGATCACCGTAGTCAGGTGTCGTCTCCACCGGGTCTTCCTCGCCCTCAGCAGGGTCAGGCGTCGGCGTCACAGCAGGTTCGGTAACAGAAGGCTGCGTGACAGGAGAGTCAGTTCCCGATAAGCCTACCGCGGGGGTTTGTGTTTCAGGAGCAACCACTCCCGGTACATTGACTACCGGGTTCTGTGAACCTGGCATATCATCGGGTGCCACAACGGTTTGAGGGGCGTCAGAGCCGGATGAGCAAGCACCCAGGCTTGCCACTACCAGGCTTACAGCGGAAAGGCGTACCAGAGGTTTCATGTTCATATCCAGTGGGTTTCGTCGTTGAATTTTCATGCGAGGATAATAACCAGACACCCACTAAAGGCTGTGGAACTGCGTCAAGAAGTTGGTGTGAGCCAAAGCACAGATCGCTCAGAATGATTCGCTCTGCTAGAATGGGCGGTTGCGTTGTGCTGGATTCAATACTGCTCTCAATGGGCAGCATTTGAAGCCATATGAGCGCGACGCGTCACAGTGCACTCACGATGATTTCATCTGAAGCGCCTGGTTACCGATCTTCTGTCTCTCTGCCAATCTGGATTCTTTATGAGTGTTAAAACCGCTGGTGGTTTAACCGTTTCTCAACCGTTGCACGATTTTCTTGTCAATGAGGCGCTTCCGGGTACCGACATTGACGCTGACGCGCTGTTTGCAGCCATGAGCTCCATCGTTAGTGAGCTCGGCCCTGAAGCTCATGAGCTGCTGGCCCGACGCGATCACTTGCAGGAAAAAATCGATTCCTGGCACGTCGCCAACCCCGGGGCGGTGGATGCAGTAGATTACAAGCAGTTTTTGACAGACATCGGATACCTTGAAGCACCGGTGGCAGACTTCAAGGTGGCTGTCAGCAATGTTGACGAGGAGATTGCGACCATCGCGGGCCCGCAGCTGGTCGTGCCGGTCAACAATGCGCGTTACGCACTCAATGCAGCCAACGCCCGGTGGGGCAGTTTGTACGATGCTCTATACGGCACTGATGCCGTCAGTGAAGCGGACGGCGCAGAACGTGGCGGTGCCTACAACCCGGTGCGTGGCCAGCGAGTGGTTGCGCACGCCAATGCGGTACTCGATGAAGCGGTACCGCTGGCTCAAGGCTCTTATGCTGACTGCACGCAATTCGCTATCGTTAAGGGCGCGTTACGCATAACGCTTGAATCTGGTAGCGAGATTGGTCTGAAGTCTCCTGAGCAGTGTGTCGGTTATAACGGTGCTGTCGATGCGCCTACCTCCATCGTGATGGTAAACAATGGATTACATATTGAACTGGTTTTCGACAAGACCAGTCCGGTGGGTCAGACCAGCGCTGCAGGGCTTAGTGACGTGGTCTTGGAATCGGCACTGACCACCATTCAGGATTGTGAAGATTCAGTGGCTGCCGTGGATGCAGAGGACAAAGTACTGGTCTACCGCAACTGGCTGGGTCTGATGAAAGGCACACTAGAAGAGAGCATCCACAAGGGTGGCAAGGAGATTGTGCGAAAGCTCAACCCGGACCGTCAGTACACCGACATGCAAGGCAAGAGCTTCTCACTGACGGGCCGCAGCGTGCTGCTGGTGCGCAACGTGGGTACGCACATGCTCACTGATGCCATGCTGGATGCCGATGGTAATCTCGTGCTCGAAACGTTCATGGACGCTCTGATCACAAGCCTTGCGGCTCTGCATGATCTGAAGAAGTCAGCTGATCAGTTACGCAATTCGCGCGCAGGTAGCGTGTATATCGTCAAACCCAAGTTACACGGCTCAGACGAGGTAGCCCTCTCGGTCAAGCTGTTCGAGAGGGTTGAGAAAGCGTTGGGTCTGCCTGTCAATACGTTGAAGATGGGCATCATGGACGAAGAGCGCCGAACCAGCGTAAACCTGAAGAACTGCATAGCGGCGGCGCGTGAGCGCGTCATCTTCATCAACACCGGTTTCCTGGATCGCACCGGTGATGAAATGCACACCAGTATGCTGGCAGGTGTCATGGTGCCCAAGGGCGAAATGAAAAACGCTGCATGGCTGGCCGCTTATGAAGACAGTAACGTGGATGTGGGTCTTGCCTGTGGTCTGCAGGGCAACGGGCAGATTGGAAAAGGCATGTGGGCAATCCCAGACCAGATGGCTGCCATGTTGTCCATCAAGCAGGCGCACCCAGAAGCCGGAGCTAACACAGCATGGGTTCCTTCGCCAACGGCTGCTACCTTGCACGCAACGCATTACCACCAGATTTCCGTGCAGGCGGTGCAACAGGAATTGCTTAAGCGAACACCCGCGAGCGTGGATCAGATACTGACCGTGCCATTGAGCGAGTCGGGTCGTCACTATTCTGCGGAAGCGATTCAGCATGAGCTGGACAACAACTCGCAGAGCATTCTGGGTTACGTGGTGCGTTGGGTGAACCAGGGTGTCGGGTGTTCGAAGGTGCCTGATATCAATGATGTGGGTCTGATGGAAGATCGGGCTACGCTGCGTATCTCCAGCCAGTTTCTGGCCAACTGGTTGCATCACGGTATCATCGACAAATCGCAGGTGCTCGATTCCATGGAGCGCATGGCGATGATTGTTGATGAACAGAATGCCGGTGACGCTGACTATTCTCCCATGGCACCAGAGTTCGACACCGATATAGCCTTTCAGGCGGCGCTGGATCTGGTTCTCAAAGGAGGCGAGCAGCCGAATGGTTATACCGAATTTCTGCTGACGACACGTCGTCGCCAGATGAAGGCTCACATCAGCTGATCAGCGCCTTCACAGAACGGGGTAGGCACGCGTAGGGAACCTTATAGGGGCAATGTAGCTCGTATTGGGTTAACAAGGCCTGTATCCATAAGAAGGTACTTGCTTTGACTCGAATGGCTCGCGAACGCGGGGCCCTTGCTGAGATCAGCACCTGCCTGCTAACGAGGGAAGGTGGTGTCCTCTTTGAGTGGGTGAGGTTGTCGATTGTGGGCACGACGTTTCTCAGTATCTGAGGTTAACTTACGTACCATTTGTTTGAACACAACAGATAGGAAAGGGAAAAATGATAAAAGCTGTAACGAGAAAAGTAACGGCTGCCGTGGCGATGAGTGTTCTGCTAGCTGGCTGTAGCACCCTGACTGCACCTTTCAAGGAGGCCGATCCGCGTTGGGCAGATTTTAAATCCTGGACCAAGGTTACCAAGCTTGAGCCAAGCACGGGCGATCCCACCAAATTTCTGGGTGGCCTGCACATGGGCGCGGAAGGTTATCGTGATGTTTACGTTAATAAGGTAGCCGAGGCAGTTCTGCTCGGTGGTGCGCCATACAACTACCCCGCAGGTTCCGTCATCGTCAAAGAGCAATTCGCCAACAAGGCCGATTGGGAAGCACAGCGCAAAGCCGCCCATACCATCAGCGTGAAGGCAACGGCCTCGGACACACTGGCGAAAGACAACTGGATCTGGGCAGACAGCTATAAGGGAACCGCTGAGGAAAGCGCGTTCTGTTCAGGTTGCCATTCCATCGCAGCCAAAGATGACTACGTGTTTACCAACGGCGATTTTCTGAAAACACACAGCCAGTAGTTATCGGCCAGCACAGTAAACCGTTTGCTCAGAACATTTGCATCTGAGCATCGGTAATGGCTGAAAAGCTGGTATCGAGAAATTGCAGAATGCCATCTGCCGCCGGTGCCAGCTGTTTATCCAGATAGTGCTGATAGTCGGGAGCAGACTCCAGCGCATCGACCGGTTCAGGCCCGTTTCTGGTAATGATGTAGCGGATGGAGCGACCGCTCTTGGGTAATTTTCTGGCAGCCTGAATATGTGGCGGCACGTTGCGCTGATAGTCGTCCAGTGCGCGGCGAATACGCTTTTTATAAATCAGTTGTTCATCCAGTTCGCCTCGTCTGAGTTGTTCAGCTGTGGTGCGGACAAACTCTTCAAAGGGCATGTCATGGAACACACGCCTGAATAGCTCACGCTGAAATTCGCGGGCCAGCGGTGTCCAGTCGGTACGGGCTGCCTCCAGACCTTTTACGATGAGCGTAGCCTCGCCCCCATCCCTGGCATTGATCAAGCCTGCATAGCGCTTCTTGCTGCCGGTAGGCATGCCCCTTACTGTGGGCATCAGAAAGCGGGTGTAGTGAGTCTCGTATTCCACCTCCAGGCGCGAGGTAATCTGATAACGCTCCATGAGCTCATCCGTCCACCATCGGTTGAGTGAGTGCATCAGTTGCTCACCGATGGCCTCGCAGCGCACCTCGTCTGCCGCATCACCGATCAGGACAAATACAGAATCGGTATCGCCATAGATCACTGAATAGCCTTGCTCTTCTATCCAGTCTCGCGTGCGCGTGATGATTTCATGCCCACGCCTGGTAATGCTGGAGGCCAGTTGTTGACTGTAAAACCGGCAGCCTGTTGTACCCAGCACACCGTAGAACGAATTCATGATGATCTTGATGGCTTGTGACAGTGGTGCGTTGCGGGTCAGTTTGGCCTGGTCGCGTGCTGCCCACAGCGCCTCTATCAAGCCTGGCAAGATATGCTCGTGGCGCGAAAATTCCGCGTCTACAAAGCCTGGTACCGGGTTGTCTCCAGGCACCGCGAGCCCTAGCGGGTCGATGAAAAACGTCCTTATAATGCTGGGATACAGACTCTTGAAGTCCAGCACCAGCACATTGTCATATAGCCCCGGCATGGAATCCATGACGTAGCCACCCGGGCTGCCCGGGCCATCACTGCGATTATCTACATCGGGTGCCACGTAACCTGCCCGATGCAACAGTGGCAGATACAGATTATCGAACGCGGCAACCGAACCACCGTGACGATCCAGAGCAAGGCCTGTCAGATTGGCACGCTGGATAGCGAATTCAAGCAAATCTGCCTTGATGAAAATCTCGTTGACCAGCGTGCAGTCGCGAATATTGTAATCCGCCAGAGAGGGTTTGTCGTCCCGAAACAGCCGGTTAATCTCCGCTACCTTGTCTTGTTCCGTGGTGATCAATTTGCCAACCCCCAGCAATTCATGTGAGACATTGTCCAGCGAAAAACTATCAAAAGACCAGAAGCCTGCTTTGAGTAAGTCGATGCCATCAAACACAGCGCGGCCCGGCACCCGAGCAATGCGCGGGGAGCCCGGATTACCCGGCTGCAGAACGGCTGCTGTTTCACCGCCTCGTCCCAGGCGAAACGGTATGCCCAGCGATCGGCATTTCTGATCCATGAAATTCAGGTCGAAGTTGACCACTGCCCAACCGATCAGAACGTCCGGGTCTGACTGCTCTATCCAGTCGAAAAAGGCGTTCATCAGATCCTTTTCTTTCGCGTGATAGATCAGTTCGTAATCGTCTCGCGATTCTGGTTCTCCTCCACCGATCATGAAAACAACAGAGTGAGGTGTTAAGTCAGGTCCTGTCACCTGCGCTGTATCGAGCGCCACGTCAGACTCTGCGTGAATGGCGTCTATTACGTCTATTACGTCAATAGCGTCAATAGCGTCATTCTTATCACTCTTGTTACTCTTGTTACTCTTGTCACTCTTGTCACTTGTGTCACTTGTATCATTCGTGTCATGCGTGTCATGCGTGTCATGCGTGTCAACGGCGTCATGCGTATTGATCCCGTCAATACTGTGAATCCCATCATCGCGTGTGTCCTCTTGCGCGACAGCCGGCACTGCCTGTTGCAGCGTTGCAGCAGCAATTGAATACAGCGTACGAGAGCTGCCGCGTGTTTCAATATCAACCGCTACGGTGCGCAGGGAAGGGTGATAACTGGCAGGCTTGAGGCGTGCGTTTCTAACGTGCTGGTGATGCTTGCGTTGCACCAGATCACCTTCAATACTCATGGCAGCCCGAATGAAACGTTCCATCAGATAACGATCAACCGGTTTGATATCGGACTCGCACAGTGGCACATCGCTACCGCGTAACTGCTGCAAGTCTCTTTGTTGACGGCAGTAGAGCCCATCAACCGCTTCGCCGTGCAACAACGACAACGGCAACGGCTTACGTTCAACACCGTGTGGCAGTGCCAGTGCCCGTTCGCGCTCTATAAAGCAGACAGCCTGTTGCCCGTTGATAACAATATTGACCGGCCCCTGATCAGAGGTTGCCCATAACGATAACTCGACCCCGTCACGAGTATCACGCCACTGGCGAGTCAGAAGATAGGCGTCAATAGTCATGCCGGTTAGTGTACTGGAGCACCGGCAATGCATAAAGGAACTTCCAGTATTTGCCGTATGGCATGGCGCCGGCTCGTGTACCATTTGAGGCATGTATTCCAGCCAGCCACAACTCTAGCCTCATGTTTCGTTACCTACCGGGAATTGTATTGGTTCAGGTTGTAACGCTTGCGTTGTTATGGGTAAACGCCGGTGCAACACTTGAAAACCAGTTACTGCGGGTAGGTTTGCCAGCCCTGATTATCAGTGGCGTTACTGCGCTGTGGCTGTCCATGATCGGCCGTATGGAAACCGAGCGTCGTAACACCACATTGCGTGAGCAGCACGCCACCGAGGTGACACGCCTGAACCGAGAAATAGAGCGTGCCCGGGCCGATGTGCTCCAGCAAGCCAGTGCCGATAAGGCACAGTGGCTGGAAAGAGCCCACTCCCAGCGCGAGCAGCTGGTCAAGCAGACTCACAAGGAGCTATTGAAGCGTGAGCGTGGTATTAATCGGGCCGCTAACCTGAAGGTGGGTCTGGCATTCATGAGCGTCACCGCCATCGGTGTCATCATGCTGATCACTGAACTGCTCACGCTCGGCCTGCTCACCATCATGACAGCGGGCGGCGCGATGGGTGGTTACCTGTTTCGCTGGCGACAGACACGTCAGATGATGGATGGCCTGGGTACGCTGCCGTCCAAAAATGCCAAGGGTTTGCCACGGGGGGCTATCGTGATCAGCGAGTCGACCAACATGAGTGACAAAGAGGCACGTACGACAGGTCTGGACCCGATCGAGCTAGACGCAGATGACGGTTCAGAAGCAACTCGCGAACGCTTGCGTAAACCATCGTCTTAGAAACACTGCTACGGCATCATGGCCAATATCGTCGTTCCTGCGGAAGGCAGGAATCCCTGTTAACCATGCGATGGACACCCGCCTCGCCCAGATAAAGGCTCTGTAGCATTACCCTGCGTTTTATGAAAGAGCTGAGGCAATGCCGGGCATCCTCTGCAGAGCAGCAAGCGTTCGAGCGACGTCGCCACTCACGCCACGGTGGTTATTGGGAAAAATGCTTTCGCATTAGCGCCATCGTGAAAATTGGTATTTTGTCCTGCGTCCGTTAAGATTCTGTCAGAACGTCAGGAAAATCAGGTATGGAGTTCTTACAGTATTTCGGCGGGGTCTTTGAACCGGTCTCGTTCATGCTGCTATTAGGCGGGACCATCGGTGGGCTCATTCTAGGTGCCACGCCCGGCCTATCACCGACCATGGCAGTAGCCCTGCTCATTCCCTTTACGTTTCAGCTAGAAGCTACTCAGGGACTTATATTGCTGGGTGCGGCCTACACGTCCACGGTGGCTGGCGGGGCCGTGAGCGCTATATTGTTGAAAATTCCCGGGGCGCCAGCCAATATAGCCACCGCCCTTGATGGGCATGAGATGGCGCAGGCAGGGCGCGGTACTGAAGCACTGCACGTCTCCTTTCTGGCCTCGGGTGTGGGCGGCATCATCGGTGTGTTATTGCTGATATTTCTCACGCCTGTGTTGGCGCGTTGGGCATTGGCGTTTGGTCCGTCCCACCTGTTCTGGATGGCGATTCTGGGTGTCACCATTATCGGTTCACTCGACTCCCGCTCCTTTGTCAAAGGGCTGTTGTCCGGCTGTCTCGGCTTGTGGCTGTCGATGATCGGCTACGACGACATCCAGGGCGCACAACGTTTCATCTTTCATGACGCGCTAACCGGTGGCGTGAATATCATTACTGCATTGATTGGTATCTTCGCCATTCCACAGGTCATCGAGATGCTGGCCAAGGGGCGCATTGAACACCAGGTGGCTACCATCTCGGTGGGCAGACAGTCATTGTTCAATTCACTGACATTATTGGCCAGAAACATCAAGGCCTTGTCGCTGGGTACGGTTATAGGGTCGGTGATTGGATTGATACCCGGCGTGGGTGGTCAGATTGCAGGCTTGCTTGCGTATGACCAGACGCGAAAATTCTCAACAGACCCGGACTCTTTCGGCAAGGGAAATCCAGCCGGGGTCATCGCTGCGGAATCTGCCAACAATGCCATGGTCGGCCCATCGCTGGTACCGTTACTGACATTGTCCATACCCGGTAGTCCCACGGCTGCCGTGCTACTGGGCGGGTTGTTGATTCACGGAATATTCCCCGGCTCAGACTTGTTTGATAATTACCCAGAGGTTGCATGGACCTTTATCAATTCCATGCTGGTGGGGCAGGTATTGATGGTGATTTTTGGTATCTGGGTAGCCAGCTATGCAGCGCGAGTGGCGCAGGTTCCACCGCCTGTCATGGCGGCCGCCGTTATGGTCCTTGCCTTGTTTGGTTCCTACTCGGTGCAGCAGTCCATGGGGGATGTTTACATCATGCTGGCATTAGGGATCAGTATGTATTTTCTGGAAAAGGTGGGTTTCTCGGCAGCGCCGCTGGTGCTCGGCCTGATACTGGGGCCTATCGCTGAGGCCAATTTCATTCAAGGGAGCATGATAGCCAACGCGATGGATGGACCTGTGCGCTATTTCCTGTCAGGTCCACTGAACCTGTTTCTGGTTGCGCTGATTATTGCATCCGTCAGCTGGAGTTTCTTCAGTTCGCGTAAACAGACTGAAATGGTTACTGCAACCCTGGATGCAAAGACGTGAGTGCAAACAACCCATCTACAGCGGGTGCCGGGCGCCTGCAACATCTGCTGCCAGCGTGTATTGTGTTATTGCTGGCCCTGATTGTTACGTGGTTGAGCTACACCCGTGAGCCTGCCGATGCCTTTTTATTTCCAAGGCTCATCAGTAGCGTCATGGTGTTGCTGGCGATCTGGAATGTCATTCGTGCAGCGGCGGGTCTGGCCAGAGTGGGAGAGGGATTATCTGGCAAGACGTTGTTGAACATTGCGCCCGGTGTAGGTGTGATGTTGTTGCTGGTCTACGTGGGAGCCAAGGCGCTGGGTTTTTATGTAGCCTCGTTTTTAGCCTATCTCTGTGTTTACAGTATGTACGACCCTGCGTCTCACCGTGATGTAAAGTCGTGGCTCAGGCGATTGTGGGTAACAGCGCTATTCATGGCTGTCATTTATGTGTTGTTCAGCCTGTTGTTAAAGGTGCAAACACCTCGGGGGGTTTTCTTCTGACAAGTCGCGTTATGATCACCAGCATCATTGTGTAGTGCGGTATGTTCGAACAGAAATCCTCGAAAGAACATTAATCACTCTGGAGAATACGATGAAAAAAAGACTGTTATCGATTGCCCTGCTCACTGCTGCCAGTGTTGTAGCTTGCGGAACTGCATCGGCCGAGGGTTACCCCGACAGGCCTGTTTCTGCCATGGTCTCCTATGGCGCCGGAGGGGCGACTGATTTTCAGGCGCGTATTGTCACGATGATGGCGGGCAACGAAGACTACTTGGGCCAACCCATGGTTATCATCAACAAGCCAGGTGCCGGTGGCCGCGTAGGCTGGAACTGGTTTGCCTCCGATGCCGACAACGACGGCTATACACTGGCGGCTTACAACGTGCCGCATTTCATTGCGCAATCGATTGAAGGCGGCGTCAAGTACAGCGTAGACAGCTTCGAGCCTATCGCCAATTGGGGGGCTGATCCTGCCGTTGTTATCGTGGGCGCAGACAGCCCTCACAACACCATTGAAGAGCTGATGGAGTATGCCGAGGAGAATCCGGGCAAGGTAACTGTATCGGGTGCCGGGCTTTACGTCGGGCATCACATCGCCGTATTGCAGATTCAGAAAGCCACCGGTACCAAGCTGGCCTACATTCCCACCAAAGGCGGTGGTGCCGCCGCCATGAAAGCGGTGATTGGTGGTGATGTTATTGCGGGCGTCAACAATCTGTCTGATGCGTTTCGTGCAAGAGAAGCAGGTAATGTCAAGATTCTAGCCGTGGCAGATATCGAACGCTCAGAACAGTTTCTACCGGACGTTCCCACGCTGATGGAAGCCGGCTATGAGGTAGACAACGCATCAGTGAACTTTCGTGGAGTGATGGTGCCTGCGGGAACACCAGCAGAGGTTATCGATAAGCTGGCAGAGAAGGTGCCTGCCATGTTCGGCGATGCTCGCGTGGCCAAGCAGATGGCAGCCGGTGGTTCACCCTTGAAGATCATGCCGCGCGAAGAAGTGCAGGCCATGTGGGCAGCTCGTCAGGAGACTTTGACTGAACTGTTGGCAGACTTGAAGTAACTGATTGGCTAACAGGAACAACGCTCATGTCCGTGCAATCAATGAACACTGTGGATGAACAAGCGCAGGTAGATGCGTTGGTTGCGCGGGCACGAAAGGCTCAAGAGTGTTATGCGAAAGGGGCTGATCAGACGCGCTTTGATCAGGCCGCGCTGGCGGCAGCCTGGGCCATCATGCAGCCAGATCGCAACAGAGAGCTTTCAAAGCAGGCCGTCGAGCTGACAGGGCTTGGTAACGTCCGTGACAAAATTACCAAGAACCACCGAAAAACACTGGGATTGCTGCGAGATATTCAGCACGTGCAAAGCGTGGGTGTCATTCATCAGGATGACGGGAGCGGCATTACTGACATTGCACGTCCCATCGGTGTGGTGGGTGCGGTAATACCCTCAACCAATCCTGCTGCCACGCCGGCAAACAATGTGATCAACGCACTGAAATGTGGTAATGCCATCATCCTGTCTCCCTCGCCCAAAGGTGTAGAGGTATGCAAGCAGCTACTGGCATTCATCTACGCAGAATTTGACAAGATAGGCCTTGAGTATGATCTGGTGCAGATGGTTCCTGCGCCATCGTCCAAGGTCAAGACACAACGGCTCATGGAAGCAGTCGACCTGATCATTGTCACGGGTAGTCAGGATAACGTACGTCGAGCGTATCGGTCGGGTACACCGGCCATCGGTGTAGGCGCGGGTAATGCTACCGTCATTGTCGATGAGACGGCAGATCTAACAGCCGCTGCACAGAAAATCGCCGCGTCCAAGACATTCGATAACGCAACCTCTTGCTCATCAGAGAACGTCATCATCGTGGTGCGCAGTGTACTGAATGATTTCATGCAGGCGTTGCACAGCAATGGTGGCAGGTTGCTGGACGAGGACAATGCAGCCCGACTGAAAGCTTCGCTGTTTGAGAACGGCCATCTCAACCGGCACATGGTTGCCAAAGATATCCACGTGTTTCTCGATGTGGCTGAAATCGATGTCAAGGATCGTGATACTGCGCGCTTTGTTATTATCGAAGGTTCCGGGGTTGGGCCCGATGCACCGGAATCTGGTGAGAAATTATCGCTGACGCTTGCGCTGTTTGTGGTGGATGATTTTAACGCAGCAGCGCAGCAGGCAGCGCACGTGCTGAGCTTTCAAGGAGCAGGGCATTCTGTTGGTCTGCATACCTCGGTTGATGCGCGCGCCATCACCCTCGGCCACTCTTTGCCCACCTGCAGAGTCATCGTCAATCAGGCTCACTGCTTTGCAACGGGTGGATCTTTTGATAACGGTTTACCGTTCTCATTGTCTATGGGTTGCGGCAGTTGGGGCAGAAATTCTATAGACAATAATCTCCACTACCGTCACTTCATGAATATCACCCAGGTTGTGCGACCAATACCCAGCTGTGAGCCTGAGCTGGATGAGATCTTTGCAGACTACTGGAATACGGCTGGCCGGTAATGGTTCGTACTGAGCCTTTGAACGGCGTGCATCATGCATGAGCGCAGTATCGGTAAACAGCGAACGATGGGTGGCACCTGAATGAATGCCGCTGCGATGCCTACTGTGCGAGAACTGATCGATTCGCGTGCACGTCATAATGGATCAACGCTATTTCTGATCGATCCAGAATCCGGTGCACAGATCAGCTTTGAGCAGTTGAAGGTATCGGTAATTGCACTCAGTGACTTTATCGATGAACAAGGTGTAGCGCCGGGTCAGAGCGTTGCCTATGCGATGCACAACAGCCCGCAATGCGTGATCACCATTCTCGGTATTCTGTACGGTGGATACCGGGCAGTAGCCGTCAATCTGGTTGCGGGCAGAGATACCATTGGGTATGTATTGAACCACTCTCAATCAGTGCTGGTATTAACGCAGCCAGATCATGTCAGCGTACTTGATGAAGCGATGGCGTGTGATGCGTTTGAGCAACGTGCTGCTGTGGATGTGTTCTGTGCCAATGAGTTTCAGTGCGGTGATGTAGGCGTGAAGTTCAACTACGTTGCGAGTGGCGTGCATAAGGTGTGTAGTACGGCTAGTACGGCTAGTACGGCAGGTACGGCAGGTACGGCAGGTACGGCTAGTGCAGGTAATACAAGTATTGCAGGTGCGGCTGCAGCCAGCAATTATCTGAATGATCCGGAGCCACCGCTGTTAGCTGCTTCCAGCGATGCCTTGCTGATGTACACCAGTGGTACGACGGGTACGCCTAAGGGCGTGGTGCTCAGTCATGGCAATCTGATTGCCGGTGGGGCCAATGTTGCGTTGGGCCATGAGCTGACCGATGAGGATCGTGCGTTGTGTGTGCTGCCGCTGTATCACATCAATGGGCTATGCGTGACTATTGTCGGGCCACTGGTGTCGGGTAGTTCACTGGTGTTGCCTGAGCGCTTTTCCACCTCCGCGTTCTGGCAGTGGGTGGATGATTACCGATGCACCTGGTTCAGCGTGGTACCCACACAGATCGCATATCTTCTGCGCGATGCAGATGCTCAGACAGGCCGGCCCTGGGTGCGTTTTGGACGATCAGCGTCGGCGCCGTTATCACCTGATGTACACCGACACTTTGAAGCTCGTTTTGGTGTGCCGCTGATAGAGACGATGGGGTTAACCGAAACCGCCGCTCAGATCACCAGCAATCACATGCCGCCGCGCACGCGTAAGCCCGGCTCACCCGGTGTGCCGGTGGGAGTCGAGGCCCGAATCGTGGGTCCTGATCTTGATGATGTTGCAACCGGGGCTGAGGGTGAGCTATTGATACGCGGTGCCAATGTCATGCAGCGCTATTTCAGGAACGAGCAGGCGACTAAGGATACACTTGTGCAAGAGGGCTGGTTGCGCACAGGCGATCTGGCGCGTCAGGACGAGCAGGGATTTCTGTTTATCACCGGGCGCTTGAAGGAGCTGATCATCAAGGGAGGCGAAAACATTGCGCCTCGCGAGATAGACGATGCTCTGTACCAGCATAGCGATGTGGTTGAAGCTGCAGCGTTTGCCCGCCCGTGTGAAAACTTTGGCCAGGTTGTGGAAGCTGCAGTGGCTGTAAAAGCCTTGTCGACACTGACAGAAGAGGATCTGCTGCACCTTTGTCTGGAGCGCGTGGGCACATTCAAATGCCCGGATCGAATCCATTTTCTGGCTGAGTTACCCAAAGGGCCATCGGGTAAAATTCAGAGAATCAAACTCACCGAATTGCTGGTGCGCTAATCATTATCAACCCAACCTCGGTATACGCCGTTGCCGCGTGTTAGAAACTCTACAAGCTCAATCCAGTAACCCTTCACGCTGATACAGGCGACTGGCCAGCATCAACAGCAATGCCGTCGCGCCCAGCGTACCCACCACCGACAACACCACGTGCAATGTGGGAATAGCATCACCGAGCACCGCGCTTTCCAGTAACTGGTACTGGCTGAGCATAGGTAGCGGCATAGTAGTCAATGAGGAGCGAACAGTTAAAAACTGCAGCAGGAAAAACGGTGCCATCGGAATCACCATGAGCAAACCCAGATACGTCTGTGCCTCTTTGGTACTGCGGGTAATCGCAGACACAGAGATCAACAGCGCTGAAATGAATGGCAGCAACGGACTTGCCAGCAAGAATGCGCGTGTCACTGTCTTGCCATCAAAGCGTACCTGGCCACCCATTATTTCAACGGGAAAGAGCTTGAACAGGCAATAGATACTGATCGCTGTAAGCAGGCTCGATAGCGTCACAAAGCATAGTGTTGCGGCGTATTTGCCGAATACCACCGCAGTTCTGGACAACGGCAAGCTCAGTAACGGTTCAAGAGATTGTCGTTCGCGTTCACCTGCCGTGGTATCGATGGCCAGATAAAAACCGCCCATAACCATCGACATAATGAACAGAAACGGCAAAATCGAGGCCAGCAATTGCCCGGTGGAGCCATCGTTGGATACATCGTTCTGCACCACATTCAGGCTGTCGAACACGGCAGGATCAATACCTCGATGCTGAAGTCGCAGATTGTTCAGCGTGCGTTCATAGACACCCAGTATGGCGGACACTCTGCGCGCAGCCTTGCCAGAATTCTTGTCGGCGTTGTTAACGTGCAAGGTCAATGGGGCAGGCGTACCCTCGCGCAGGCCTGTCGCAAAGTCTTCTGGTATTTCAAGTACCACCGGTATGTTGCCATAGCGCACACTGGCTTCCACATCATCGGGCGCATCAACGACATCAATATTGTTACTGTATAAAAACTCCACAAGCTCAGGGGCCGCTTGGGCATTGACAACGCTCAGCTGGCTTACTTCATCAAAATCGATGGACAACTGCTTGAAGCTTGCCACCAGTGAGCCCCCCAGCAGGAGTGGTAACAGCACCGGTCCGAACAGCAAGGCATAGAACAGTGTCTGTCGGTCGCGCAGATTATCCACAATCTCCTTGACCATGATGACCAGAAAGCTCATTCGACTTTCCCGTCAGGCAGGGACTGCGTTGCACTGACGAAGGCATCTTCAAGATCGCTCTTGCCGGTTCTGTGCAAGATGCCCGGCAGTGAGTCCTCCATGGCGATCTTGCCATCGCTGATAATGGCGATGTGATCGCACAGTGCGGCAACCTCTTGCATGATGTGGCTGGAGAACAGAATACAATGACCCTCTGCTGCCAGATGTCTGATGATTTCTCGTAGCCCACGGGTGGCCATCACATCCAGACCATTGGTGGGTTCGTCCAACATCATGGTTTGAGGTCTGTGAACCAGGGCACGGGCCAGCGCGACCTTTGTTTTCTGTCCCTGCGAAAATCCGTTGGCACGCCGGTCAGCGAAGCTCTCCATGGTCAATTGCTCGATCAGCTCACCCACCCGCGTTTGTGACTGACTCTTGTTCAAGCCGCACAGGCGCGCATAGTAGTAGACGTTTTCACGAGCGCTCAGGCGCGGATAGATACCTGCGTTGTGTGGCATGAAGCCCAGTTGTCGCCGCACCTTCAACAGCTCACGCGTCACATCGTGTCCATCAATGCTGGCATGGCCTTTCTCCGGAGAAACCAGTGTCGCCAGCATACGAAGCGTAGTGGATTTACCCGCACCGTTTGGCCCGAGCAGTCCGGTGATGCACCCGTCGGATGCTGTGAAGCTGACAGAATCGACTGCCACTATTCTTGACGGCTGCTGACGACGCTTTTTCACAGCTCCCACACGTTTAAAGCTCTTGTGCAATTGCTCGGCGATAATCACGGCAATGGTCCATTCGCATCTACAAAGAACGGCAGCGTTCGCAAACGCTTCAGGCATTGGGTGTCCAGATTCCCGGCATTCGCTGTGTCCACAAACTGAGCCAGTAGTACGGGCATGCAGCCGAAGGGTGCCTGCATATGGCCTTGACCCGGGTTGACGATATGCCGGCTTGCAGGGAGGTGTTGCGCTACCGTGTCTCCGTAGTCAGGCGGGGTGATGGGATCGGCATCACCCGACAATATCAGCGTGGGTACGGCAGACACAACAGGTTGCTTGAAGTCATTATCCATTCGCCCGGCAGGCCATTGTGTACAGCTCGCCAGCAGTGCGCCGGTGATGTCATCGCCCAGGTAACTGGGCTCGCCTGGCGTATTGTTGTGTGTTTCAATAAACGGCGCATCTTCGGTACAGATAATGGCCTGATGCATCCCTGACGCCACAGTATCCCCCAGCGCTCGCGTCTGCATTAACGACTGTCTGGCCAGCGGTGCAAAGTTCTCATCAACGATGGCTTCATGCAACATGGAAGGCAGAATGGCAGCCGTCTGAGCACTGTATGACATGAGCCGTAAGGTCACGGCCAGATGCTCGCGGGTAAACAGCATATCGGTAAGCTTGCCGGTCGCTACATCTTCAAACGTGATGTTGCGTGGCTGTGCCTCCAATGACGCCAGTAATGCAAGAGTGGGCACGGATAGATCACCGAATGCCTCTGAACAACCGGTGCTCTCAGCGCAGCGTTCGAATATCAGATCCAGTGCACGTTGCGCCATCGGGCCAATGTCCGGACCCAGTGCCACTGATGGTGGAACCACTGCGTCCAGCATCAACGCCCTGACGGCATCGGGATAGCGCCGCAGGTAGTGCAGCGCTACGCGAGTTCCGTACGATATTCCGTACAGATTCCATTGGCTAACGCCGAGTGCCTGCCTGACGTACTCCAAGTCTTTAACGGCCACGCTGGTGGTGAATAAATCAGGATTGTGCGGTAGAGCTTCTCGGCACTCCCGTGCACGTGCACTCATCGTGTCGGCGTCGATGTCTATGTCTATGGTAAGCCCCATGGCGCCGGGTGCCTCGGGACAATCGAGTCTGGCGGATGAGCCGGTGCCTCGCTGATCAATCAGGATGACATCATGATCACGCATGATGTGGCGAAAGGCGAAAGAGACTGCCGGGAAGGATTCAATGGCTGACTGGCCAGGACCACCGGCCAGTAACGTGAACGCATCTTGCCGATCAGACCGGCGCCGGGCTGGAATCCGCGCAATCGCAAGCTCGAGCGTGTTGGCTTTCGCAGCATCCTGCGGGCCGGGTTGGTCGAGTGGGTCGTGGCCTGTAGCGTGGTCGTAATCAAGCCATACGCTAATGGTGGCGCATTGAGCCACCAGGCTCGCCGCACCATCGCCAATGGTGCAGTCTTCAAAGTCTAATGAGGTGTTGGCCATTTCGCCACCGGCGGCATAGCTCAACGATGAACAGGCAAGCAGACTCAGGGAGCCAAGGCTTGTGGCCATCCAGAGCCCGAAGCTGCGTAAGAAAATAGTCAATTAACCCGTCGTTCTTGCATCAAGGAGACACCGTGTTTGTGCAAATGCTGAGCCAGCTGATGCCTATCGGGCTCAGTTAGTGAGTGGGCGTGGCAGTCTGATCATCCGCACAAGAGCTCAACGTTACAGCTGCTCCAGAACATCCTCTAGCTGGCGTCGTGCATTGCCCACCCAGTCATCACGTTCTATTCTGCCAGGCACTATCTCCAGCGCGCTGGCAATCTGGTCGATATCGTGATCTTTCAAATCCGCTAACTGCGAGTAGCTGGTGATACCCAGTTCGTTCAGCGCTTTTTCGGTCACCGGGCCAATGCCGAAAATCTGTTTGAGATCGTCGTGTTGTTCAACAGGATCGAACAGATTTGAGGCATCGTGACTGCCATCAAGTAACAGCTCATCCTCAGTATCGCTATCCAGCTCACGCTGCAATTCGTCCCCCACCTCCATGACGTTATCAAACGGATCGCCGCTCTCTGGCGCATCGCTATCAGCGTTCAGATTGATGGTTGTGGAATTCGACGATACTGCGCTGACAGCCGCCGACGCCCAGCTACCCGACGATCGAGCGTCCGAGATGCGCGCATCCCGGGTAGCAGCGGCGCTTCTTTCGGATGCCACACGCTTATCCGCAACCGTTGTCGAATCAGCTTCACGGGATGGGGCTGCAGAATAGTCTACGGAGTGCTCCTGATCCTGCGCAGAGGTGCCAGGCGTATTGTCGTCAAGCTTCACATCATCCGACAGGTCGCTCTCTACATCACCGGCGCTCATTTCCGACTCTGTCAGCCGCAACTGATCGTTGGCGTCAGTCTGCTGTAATGTGGCTGAGGTATCGTTGTTTGGCGAGTATTCGTTGGCCGGGTGAGTGGCCCCATCATCAGCGTTAAGCGGGTGTGCAGACGCATCATAGTCGGGTACAACGACGTTCGCCTCAATAGAGGCATCTTCACCGTGTGCAGCTGTGGTCTGGTTGTTGCGTCGCACCTTATCCAGCTCAGCCTTGACTGTGTTGCTGGTCTGATCGCGCTCCTCGATCTTTTTCAACCGGGCCGTCAGCGATTGATTCTCAACGTCCAGGTTACGCACTCTGGACTCGTGTTTCTGGAGCATCTGGCGAACCATCAGCTGAGAGCTTTCAAGATTGGTGTTCAGAATGGGTATTTGCTCAGTCTGCTCACGAAGCGCATCAATTTCATCCTGAGAACGCCTTTGCAGGTCTTCGTAGTCGTCGGTGAGCATGTTGATTTCCGACTGCGTTTGAACCAGTTGATTTTGCTGACGCGCCAGCGAGCGTCGCAGATTATCGGTGTATCGGGTCTGGGAGGCGCGGTGAACCAGCCAACCGATAGCACCGCCGCAAATTGCTGCTAGCACCAGAGCCACAATCATTTGAACAATCAGGTAGATCACGCTGGTTCTCGCAGGGGTAGGGGCATCATGGCCGGATGGCTGGCTACATCAGTCAACATAGCTGATCTCGATGCGCCTGTTCCGCGCACGGGCAGATTCTGTGGTCGCGTTGACCAGCGGCTGTGTCGAGCCGTAGCCATTGGCTATCAACCGGCTGTCAGACACTCCCCGATTGACGAGGTAGTTGGCGACAGCCTGCGCTCGTTCGCGTGACAATCGCAGATTGACTTTCTCAGGCCCGGTGTCGTCGGTATGGCCTTCAATGCGAATACGTGTGGCAGGGTAGGTATTCATCAGCGCCGCTATCTTTTCCAGCGCCGGGTCACTGCCTGCGGTGAACGATATGCTACCGGGCTGGAAGGCTACGCTTGAGGTATCTATTCTGGCCAAAGCCTGTGAAAAGCGTTGCGTCACGGCGGCGGCATCAGCCACCGGATCGATGATGGTGAGTTCGTCGCGCAGAACCCGGATGCCATCAATCTGCTCAAGACTGCTCGTCAGCTCTGCGAGCGATTGCTGGACAGCAACGGTACCGGACAACGTCAGGTCGCGTCCATCCACCGAGGCCTCCATCCCCGTGAATCCTGCCTCATCAATCACCTGCTGTGCATTTTGTTGCAATGATTGAGGGATAGCGTAAAACGTCTGGACGACTGCAGCGATCATGGCTGCACCGGCCATCAGAGCAATGAGCCATGGCCAGACCCCTGGGCTATCGGGATCGGGGAGGTCAATTTGAAGGGTATTCGCTGGCATCGTGCGAATAATAACACCAAGCCTGTAGGAACAGAATCAGACGACGGCCAGATAGGTGGGTCGACAGGTTAGTGGACAGTAGCGTTCAATGGCTATGACTGAGCCGTTATGACTGTGCCTGCGCGATGGCCTCGTTGCTGCTGCGCAGTTTACTAAGCCTGTCAGAGTCACGATTTGAAACGGCACTGGGAGCATCGCAGGCGCTATCCAATCTGGCCTGATCCACCACACTGACGGTAACCGGATCACCGGAGCCGTAGGATTTTGGTTCCGGAGCTTCAATGGTCTGAGTGATCGGGGAGGCCTGCTCCAGGCGTTTGAGATGGACGGTAGCCTTGCGCGCTATGGCCGTGGCACCCACCGCTTTCTCATTGGCTTTCACGGCCTTGAGTTTGAGCTTGGCAATATCGATATAGTGTTTCTTGTTCTGCCGCATCAACAGTGTGTCCAGCTTGGCTGACTGTAGATCAGCCAGCTTGAGTTTGCGCAGTGCAAGCTTAAGCACCTTGTCCTTGCGTAGCTGCTGGCTTGCGCTCTGTTTCTGCGCGTTGAGCGAGGCCTTGACGTCCAGCAGTTCCAGCGACTGGGCGTTCATTTGTCGAAGAGCACGTTTTTTGATCTTGCGCGCTCGACGACTGCCGAATGCGTACCCCACGACAAGACCACCAACACTAACCAGTAGATACCACAGCACGTCAGTCCACTCCATGGGATGATTCTCGATGAACACGTTGACCCGATTTCGGACACACACAGATGTAACCTCTCGGGGCATCATACAAAATCAGCGAGTAACTTAGGAGCCATCTGCGCTAAAAACGGGCTTTGTGTCACGAAAAATCACTTGCTGGGTGATGCGCTAACGGTGTGTTTCTAAACTATTCGTGAATTAAAACAAATGCTTAAGCAATTTTTCTGACGCATTGCCTAACCAAAGAGAGAGTTGTGGATAACAACGAATTAAATCGCCGGATACGCTATTCCTTGCAGTTAGATGACGCCGATGCCATTGCTCTGATGGGGCTGGCCGGTGTTGAGGTGACGCCGGAACAGGCCGCCGGCTGGCGAATTCGCGAGGGTGAGCCTGGCCATGAGGCGTGTCCACGACAGGCACTGACGGGTATGCTCGATGGTCTTATTCTGGACCGCCGAGGTCCGCCACCGGGTAATACTGAGCCGGCCAAGCCTGCGCCTGTGGAGCGACACATCAACAACGCGCTGCTCAAGCAACTGCGCATCGCGCTGGCATTGCGCACAGAAGAGGTGCATGAGCTCATCGTAGCCGGCGGTGGCAGATTGGCCAAGAGCGAAACGGGTGCATTGTTCAGAAAGCCCGAGGCACGCAATTACCGCGTCTGTGGCGATCAGGTGCTGCGCTGGTTTCTGGCTGGACTGGCGGAACGCAGAGAATCTTCCTGATTCATGTCGTCAACGGGGTTTCGGGGGGCGGGTCATTTTTGTTACATTGGAGAATGACTGCCGTGAACCCAATTCTCCCAGACGTTTATCGGGGCGGCTGGGTTCTAATGGCAGGCTACCAAGGGCTGGTTGTTTGAACAGGGTCGGTAACCGAGTTCACGCGCTAACCGCTGTCACACATTTTTCTCAAATCAGGAATAGTTGATGAATACACGTATTGCACTCACAGGTGGCCTGCTGGCTGCCGGATTGCTGGCTGGAACCGCGCAAGCCCAACAGCAGTTCATTTCCATCGGCACCGGTGGTGTTACTGGTGTCTACTATCCAACAGGTGGCGCCATCTGCCGTCTGGTCAACAAAGGCCGTAAAGACCACGGCATTCGGTGTTCTGCCGAGTCAACCGGTGGATCCATCTACAACATCAACACCGTTCGAGCCGGTGAGCTGGAATTCGGTGTTGCACAGTCTGACTGGCAGTATCACGCCTATAACGGCACGTCCAAATTCGAAGACCAGGGCAAGTTCGAAGCTTTGCGCGCCGTTTTCTCCGTACACCCTGAGCCGTTCTCAGTGCTGGCACGTGGCGGCAGCGGTATAGAGTCGTTTGAAGATCTCAAAGGCAAGCGTGTGAACGTGGGCAACCCCGGATCAGGACTGCGAGCAACCGCAGAAGTGGTCATGGCTGCCTATGACATGACCATGGATGATTTCTCTGTAGCCTCTGAGCTCAAGGGTGCTGAAATGGCACAGGCGCTGTGTGATGACAAGATCGACGTCATGATCTACACCGTCGGGCATCCTGCAGCAGCAATCACTGAAGTCACCAACACCTGCGACGTTGATTTCGTCGATATCACCGGTCCGGTTATCGATGGTCTGATCGAAGAAAACCCGTTCTACCGTACGGCGGCTATTCCAGCAGGCATGTACAAGGGGCAGGACGCAGACAACAACACATTTGGTGTCGGCGCAACATTCATCTCATCGGCTGATGTCCCTGATGACGTGGTCTACGTGGTAGTCAAAGCAGTATTCGACAACTTCGAAGATTTCAAGAAGCTGCACCCTGCATTTGCCAATCTGAACGAAGAGCAGATGATTGCTGATGGACTGTCAGCACCACTGCACGACGGTGCTGTGAAGTACTACAAAGAACGTGGCTGGATGTAAGAACAGATTAACGCAGGCCGTCTGCCCGCAAGCATAGTGCGGGCCTGAGTGTCTGTGTTTCAAGCTGGCCCGGGCGTTGTTTGACCAACGCCCAGGCTTTGTTTTTCTGTACGGCGCAAGCGTCGTATGACCTTACTCCGTCCGGCATTTGCTGACCACCTCGCAGCCAGACAACCCAACGAGTCCTGCGCATGAATGCCACTGCCGACAAAGCCAGCCCAGCCTCCGGGCCAGCTTCAGATCTTGAGGCCTTTACCTCGATAGATACCGGCGGCCGAAGTCCATCAGGCACCATCGGTTTTTTCATCGCATTCGTGGCATTCGTCTGGAGTGCATTCCAGCTTTATGTCTCTTCGGCTGTGCCATTCTGGCTAGCAGAAGAATTTGGTATCAATCTGATTTTCAACGGCAGTGAAGTGCGAGTCATTCACCTGGCGTTTGCCATGGCGCTTGCCTGCCTGTCATATCCCCTCTTTAAGGCCAGCCCGAAAGATCGGGTGCCAGCTTATGACTGGCTGCTGGCAGCGGCCAGTGTGGTGAGTTGTCTTTATCTAATCATCTTTAAAGACGATATTGCCATGCGCGCGGGTCTGCCGACATCCGGAGACATGATCATATCGGCGTTTGGCCTGGTGTTGCTGGCCACTGCCGTATTCAGATCGCTCGGCCTGCCCATGCTGATTGTGGCGGGTGTCTTCGTGTTGTATGTCTTCTTCGGTGATGCGCAGTTCCTGCCCGATGTCGTGCAATGGAAGGGCGCCTCATTTGGTAAAGCCATGTGGCACTACTGGATGCAGGGTGAAGGTGTGTTCGGTGTTGCGTTGGGTGTTGCGTCATCCATGATTTTTCTGTTTGTACTGTTTGGTGCGCTGCTGGAGAAGGCGGGCGCCGGTAACTACTTTATCCAGTTGGCGTTTGGTTCACTGGGCCACTTCCGCGGTGGTCCTGCAAAAGCTGCCGTGGTTGCGTCTGCGTTGAGCGGTATCTACTCCGGTTCATCCATTGCCAACGTCGTCACTACGGGTACGTTCACCATCCCCTTGATGAAGCGCACAGGCTTTTCGGCGGAGAAAGCCGGCGCGGTGGAAGTGGCATCCTCAACCAACGGACAGCTGACACCACCGGTGATGGGTGCGGCGGCGTTCCTCATTGCAGAATTCACGGGTATCTCATACCCGGAAGTGATCAAGCACGCGTTGTTGCCGGCGTTGATCTCCTATATTGCGCTGGTCTATATCGTTCATCTAGAAGCGCTGAAGCTGGACCTGACAGGTCTGGAAAAACCGCCCTCTCACATCACACTGATGCAGAAGCTGATAGGTTTTCTGTTCGGATTTCTGGCGTTCGTGGCGCTTGGCGCACTGGTGTACTACGGCCTTGGTTGGATCAGTACAGCTTTCCCCGGTATGACCATCTTCGGTGCTGCAGGCATCTTTCTGGTTACCTACCTCATTCTGATCAATATCAGCGCGCGTCGTCCTGAACTGAAAATGGATGACCCCGATGCACCGCTATTGGTACTGCCACGTCCGGGTGAAGTGGCGATGACAGGCTTGTATTTCCTGTTGCCGATCATCGTGTTGCTGTGGTGCATCCTGATTGAGCGGTTGTCACCGGCGTTGTCTGCGTTCTGGGCATCCATGGCCATGATCTTCATCGTGCTGACTCAGCATCCATTGAAGACCATCCTGCGCGCCGGCAAGTCTGAGAATCAGTCTATGGGTACCTCGATGCGCCGTGGCATCAGTGACTTTGGCGATGGTATGGTCAATGGTGCTCGCAGCATGGTACCTATTGGGGTGGCAACCGGCGTTGCCGGCATCATCATCGGTACTGTGTCCCTGACCGGCGCACATCAGGTGGTCGGTGAGTTTGTTGAATTTCTTTCTGGTGGTAGCCTGATCGTCATGCTGCTTCTGGTGGCTGTCATGAGTCTGTTGTTGGGTATGGGATTGCCCACCACCGCAAACTACATCGTCGTATCATCACTGATGGCGCCAGTCATCGTGTCAGTCGGTGCGCAGCAAGGTCTGGTTGTACCGTTGATAGCGGTTCATATGTTCGTGTTCTACTTTGGCATACTGGCAGACGATACGCCGCCGGTGGGCCTGGCCGCCTTTGCGGCCAGTGCCATCTCGGGTGGAGATCCTATCAAGACGGGTCTGCAAGGTTTCGCCTACGATATTCGTACAGCGCTGCTGCCGTTTCTGTTTATCTTCAACACCGAATTGCTGCTGATTGATGTCACACCGCTCAAAGCTGTGTTCGTCTTCGTTGTGGGGGTCATCGCCATGATGCTGTTTGCCGCAGCGACGCAAGGCTACTTCATGGCACGCAGCAAGATCTATGAGTCGTTACTGCTGATTTTGATTGCGTTCACACTGTTTCGCCCAGGCTACTGGCTGGACAAGGTACAACCACCGTTTGAATTGTTACCCAGCACAGAGCTGGTCCAACTGGCTGAAAATCATCCGGTGGGCGAGCCACTGCGTTTGCGTGTCACCGGTCCGGATTTTGACTTTCCGGACAAAATGGCTCAGCTAACGTTGCTGGCCGATCTGGGTGAAGCGGGTGATGGGGAAACACGTCTGGAACAGGCAGGCCTGACCATCATGATGGAAGAGGACGGTGCCACGCTGGAAGAGCCGTTTGCCGGAACCGCATTTTTCCAAACGCTACAGATGTTTGACTTCTACTCTGACCCTCTGGTTAAAGTGGATCAGGTGTTGATACCGGCGGAGCGTGTGGCAAAGGAAGTGTTCTATATCCCTGCATTGTTGCTGCTGGGTATTGTCGTTATGCTGCAACGCCGGCGTCAGACAAAACCGGCATTTTTTGGTAATTTCTAGCAAAACACGTACATGTCCGACAACGATCTGATCATCGATGACCATCGCGTCGTGTCCATGCACTACCAGCTGACTAATGGTTTTGGTGAGCTGATAGACAGCTCGCAAGGAGACCTGCCGCTGGTATACATGCACAACACGAACGCACTGCTGCCGAGTCTGGAGCGAGAGCTGACCGGCAAACGCGCAGGTGATCCTGTGGCCGTTACCATCTATCCGGAGGATGGATACGGTTATGCCGATGAAACACTGATTGCCGAATGGCCGCGTGAATCCATTGAGCAACAATCTCAGGACATCGTTGTGGGTATGCGATTCAAAGCATTGGTGGAAGGGGGTGAGCCGCAGATGGTTACACTCACCGAGATCCGTGACGACACGGTCGTGCTGGATGCCAATCACGCATTGGCCGGGCAGGTGCTTAACTTTACGCTGGCGGTGGTCAGTGTTCGTGAGCCTACCGAAGACGAACTCAAACAGGGTTTTGCAACGACATCCAACGCACCGGGTTCATTGCCCGGTAATGGGCGCTGATAACGGGTCTGGCAATGATTCGGTAATAGATCCAGTAATGCGTAGAGTGTTTATGTCAGGCTGCCTGATTCAGGACGCCTTGCGATGATCTACTGGAAGCTGATCGTCATTGTCAGCAAGCGGGTAACTACCGTCTGCCAGGCTGGACTGAACAGCATCGCCCGAGTGATGTTGGCGGGCCAGACTCCTGCCATTAATCTCTACATGGCCTGAATCGCCTTCCTGGCGAGTATCGAGCTCATCTGCCAGTTGATCGAGTGGGGTGGGCATGCGCAAGCCATACCCTTGGGCATAGTCTACGTTTATCTCACGCAGGCAGTTCAGCGAGGCATCATCTTCCACAAATTCAGCGATGGTCTTTGCCCCTACGGTATGGCCGATCTGGTTGATCGCAGCCACCATGTCGCGGTCCACACTATTGGTTGCAATGTTGCGTACCAGTGATCCATCGATTTTAAGATAATCGAAAGAGAGTCTCTTTAAGTACGCAAAGCTTGAGAAGCCAGAACCAAAGTCTTCCAGTGCCAGCTCACAGCCCAGTGCACGGACCCGGTCAATGAACTGACTAACCTTCTCGAAGTTCTTGACGGCTGCTCCTTCGGAAATTTCAAAGGCAATGTACGAAGGATCGACATCACCTCGAGTAAGCCGTTCCACAATGAACGTGCTGAAACCATCATCGGCAAACGACAGGCCCGACAGATTAACCAGCAAGCGCGGTATGACATGGCCGGCCTGATGAGCCAATAGCCAGTCGATCACATGAGTGAACACCCATTGATCGATCTCGGTCATGATGTTGTATTTCTCTGCGATCGGGATAAACCGTGTGGGAGAATACATCTCACCGTTTTCGCTACGAATTCTGAGCAGAATTTCGCAATGTGCCAGCTTGACCGATTCGTCCTCGATATGAAATATCGGTTGATAGAACAGTGACAACCTGTCGTCGGCCAGGGCTTTTCGAATAGCCTGAATGCCAGCCAGATTACTACGGTACTTAACCACCTCAGCGTCGTCATCCTGCGTAACATGTACGCGGTTACGGCCAGACTGTTTGGCCACATAACACGCTGAATCTACATCGGCCAGCACCCGTTCAATGCTCTGGATCTGTCCGTCAATGGGTGTGACACCCACACTCAGACTAACCTTGAAGCTCTGCTCCTGATAGCGAAAGGTGTAATCACTGACGATGACGCGCAAGTCGTCGGCAAGTCCGCGAATGTCTTCAAAGGTCTTGCCCTGAGCAATGATGGCAAATTCATCGCCACCCACGCGGGCAAACAGATCACCGCGTCGCAGACGTTCCTGCATCATCTGGGTGAGTTGGATCAGTAGCTGATCACCCGCATGATGCCCGCAGGTATCGTTAACGATCTTGAACCGGTCAAGATCCAGATACAACAGACCATGAGTATTGTCGCTGCGTTCGGCATTGTCTATGGTGTACTGCAGATGCTGCTCGAATGAGCGCCTGTTGTGTAGCCCGGTTAAGTCATCGTGGTTAGCCAGATGCGCGATACGTTTGTTGGCTCGTGCTACACGCGCTATTACCATGATAGAGATAATCATCGACAGCGCGAATGCTGCACAGACGATATAGATCTGCAAGCGTTGCGTCTCTTTATACGTCTCCTGGTTATGGGCCAAGGCTTCATCTGCCAGCATTCTTTCAAGCTGTACAAGATCATTCAGATGATTGAGTAACACAAGCTCCTGTAACTGCACTTCGCTGAGTGCGCCCTTGAGAGCAATCACATCATGATCGTCGGCGTAAATGAGTGTGTTGGCGCGCTCATAAGCAGACGACACCCTGACATCGGCCTCATTGATTTCCTCAAGAATATTGTTTTCGCGTTCATTGGCACCCAGACGGGTAAGCTCGGCACGTGAGTTCTGGTAAATGGAAGTGTATTGTATGAGTTTGTCGAATATACGCTGCCGATCCAATGAGTTCTCTGTTTGCAACAACGAGCGCACAGCGCTGGAACGCAGACGGATTACATCGCGCATCTGATAGGCGCGTGTTGTTTTCTGGCCGGTATCTTCAATCAGCTCGGACATGCCCGAGTTGATTGACTGCAGCGTACTCATCGACAACCAGGTCACTAGAATCATCAATGAAAACACGGCCAGAAATCCGGCACCAATCAGGATTTTCGTGTGATCTCTACGAGCGTGCTGTATGTTCATCTGTGCAGGGTTCGTCCTTGAACATCGTGGTAGGGATGCATTGCTGGTAAAGTGCTGCGCCCGCTAGCGGGTTCAACACGACGAGCAGCCGATTGCGCTTTCGTTCTGCCTGTTGTCAGGTAACGAGTCAGGGAGCTGTCCTTGTTGATTGTGAGGGCGGGCATCGGCTGGTTTCAAGGGCTTTCGAGAGCGGTTCACGCCTCGATTGGTTCGTATTGTGTCTGTCGTTAAACAAGGTAGCGGCCTGAGATCAAAACGATTGACCTCCGATTTGTGCCTCAGATGTTTGTCCGGCCTGTAACTGAGAACCAGTAGCCTTCGAACCTGACAGAATCTACCGCAGCCATTTGGCAACTCTGGGCGCGCCAACAGCTCAGAACGTTACACAGATCACGCAAACAGACCGTGAATCCACAGTTGATGAGGATCGCGACGATGACGATACACCCAGTAATAAGCGCCGCTGGCAGTGCTTGCGATGAAGTAGTCCCGCCGCACATCCGTATCGTCCCACCAGCCATTTTCGATGCGCTCAGGCAATGTTTGCAACTGAACCTTCTGATGCAGTGGTTCTGGCTCCCGTAATAGCCAGACAGGTCTGGCCGGCCATCGTATTGGAGCCTTCTGCTTTTCCAGTAATGCCGACATCCAGGCCTTCTCCGGGCGATGATCATCACCGGGCAGGGCGGTATATAGAGCGCCTTTGCCGAGCCGGGCGACCAGCTTGTCGAGAACCTGCTCAATACTGCTCGCTTGAGCCTGACTTTTCTGGAACAGATCCCGACCCTCGCGCTGCAGACTGGCAAGCTCGGCAGACTCCAGCGCCAGGCTGACCACAGGAGCTTCAAGCCGCAAGGCGCCAAGGCGTTCTGTCGCCACTCGGAAAAGATGTGCAGTATTGGCAGTGGCATCCAGAAACTTCAATGGCACACGCGTGGTGGTGCGACGGTGATGAAATAACACGATATCCAGATGCCGTATACCCAGATCACGAGCCTTCAGATAGCCGCCCAGTGAGCCGAGTAACCGATTGAGCGGAAACGATAATGCACCGGTATCCGGGGCTTCCAATGGCAGGTCAACGGCCTGATAGAAATGCTCGGGAGCCTGGTAGGATTCTCTGGGGTCTGGCAGACGCCCATCCAGCTTGTAGAGCAGATCCGTGCAAGTGCTGCCAAAACGCCGGGTCAATGCAGCAGGCGGAATCGTGTACAGCTCCTTGAGAGTGCGTACTCCGGATTGGCGCAAACCCTTGAGTGTGAAGGCATCCAGCGACAGATAGGTAACCGGCACATCAGCCAGTGCTTCGCGCAACGAGGACTCGTTGATAACCGGGTGATGCATGCCGGCGCGGGCAAACAGCGTAGCAGCAGAAGGTGTGGGTGCTATACCGGTTGAGAGGCGCACGTGTTGCTCGACTGCTTCGGTAACCAGGCGCTTGAGCAGCGCCTCCAGTCCGCCGAAGAGCTTCAGACTGGCGGCTATTTCCAGCATGATCAGGTCGGGGGGTTCAGGGGTGACCCGAGAAGAGTACTGCAGTGCCCACAGAGTGAGTTGCTCCAGATGAGCTTGCTGCGCTGTTTCATCGAAGTCGCTGGTGATCAGCCCAGGTACCAGAGCGTAGGCGTTTTTCAGTGCCAGACCCGCCCGAACGCCGCTATCGGCAGCGCATGAATTGCAGGCCATGATGCGGCGCCGTGCGCCTTCCTGAAGGACTATGGCACGAGGCTCATCAGCGCTGCTGTGATCCTGCCGGTCGATGGGCAGCTGGGGGAAGTACAGAGCCAGCCACATCATCGCAGTTCGGGCACCGGCCACTCGACGCCCTGTGATGCATCGAACTCGGCGGGGTCGATAATGACGCTCTGCTCACGGCCACCGCGAATCTTGATGAGGGTGACCTGCAGCTGTGTAGCCACGATGTTCAGCTGCAGGCGCGCCGAGACCGGGGAATGCTCACGGGCTGCGTGCTGAGGTCGATAGACCGTTGCCCAGCTCTTGCCAGCTTCTGCTGCCAGCTGCAACCGACGTTGTTTCTGCGCGCTGCTGCGTTGAACCCAGGCCACTACACTGGTAAACAGCCCAGTGCGCAGCAACTGTTCGCTGGCCCACAAGGTATCGTTATCATTCTTGCTATCGACAATCAGCAGGCGATCCAGCCGGATGCCAGCATTACTCAACGCCGGTGCATAGGGCAGGAACGGCGGATTGATGAACGCCGCCCACTGGCCCTGAGTGCGGGTAATACGGCTCAGCGCTGGTAAAAGCAGACTTAGTTCACCAATGCCGTGTTCACTGGCCAGTAGTTCGGTCACACCACCTGCACACCATCCACGACCCGGCAGAGCATTGTCCAGAGACGCAAAGCCGGTTGGAAAAGCGGCTTCATCGTGGTATCGATCACCGCCTAGCCAAAGCGCAGGCTGGGACTTCAATAAGGCATCAAGCACAGGATCCATAATGGTTCGGCGTAGCGGGAGAGCGGGTCGCGGTGCAGGCGGAAAAAGCGTAGTCTTGTTACAGGGTTTGTCTTGTTACGATTATGAATCGCGCCGCAGTACACCCACATAGACACCTTCAATGCTGAATTCTTCTTCGCGTAAATCCACTCGAATGGGATCGAAATCATCATTCTCCGGTAGCAAGGTAACGATATTGCCGCGGCGCCTGAAGCGTTTGACGGTGACTTCATCGTTGACACGAGCAACAACGATCTGATTGTTCTCTACGTGCTCAGTAGCATGTACTGCAAGCAGGTCACCATTGAGAATGCCGATATTTTGCATGCTCGTACCGTTGACGCGCAACAGGTAGTCGGCATGTGGGTAGAAGAGGTCGGGGTCGACTGGTAGATACTCTTCAACGTTTGCGTCGGATATGATGGGTTCACCAGCAGCTACCTGGCCCACCAGCGGAATGCCGTCTTCTTCAAAAGCGGTGAGCACGCGAATACCGCGTGACGTGCCGGGGATCAGTTCGATAGCGCCTTTGCGTTCCAGCGCGCGCAGATGATCATCAGCAGCTGTGGGGGAGCGAAAGCCAAAATGATCACAGATATCGGTACGCGTTGGCGGAAACCCTGTGCGATCAATATGTGACTGGATCATGCGCAGGATTTCCTGCTGCCGCTTGGTGAGATCCTGCATGGTCATTTTTCTCTTTCACTATCGAGTCCTGAGTATATTTACAGTTGTCGGTCAATGCAACTATTCCTGCAGCGTAAATTCGCCGCCCTTGTGTTCGCGGCAAGTGCTGAGCGCTTGATCGGCTATGATGTCGTCTACGACCGTGCTGGCGGTCTCTGAGGCGCTTATCTCGTCGGTGCTGACTTGAACCAGTGGATAGCGCTGAGCAGGATGGATATGGAATTGTTCATAGTGTACCTTTCAGAGGCTAACGATGCGTGCATTATATTGCGCACCGTGATGGAGGTAGGCCTGTCTGTAACGTGACAGCACACTTAAGATTGATGAACAGTGGCGGATGTCTGCGCCTTCCACTACTACAACAGGTATTGTGCAGCGGCTACCGGCACGTCTGGATTGAGTTGAGCTAATCATGAAAATCGTTACACAGCTACGAATAACGTTAGTCCTCATACTGTTTTTGGGTTTAGCCATGGCGGCCTTGAGTGTCTTGAACATGCAACGCTCTCGCGATCACCTGGCACAGATCAATCTGTCGCACGCCATCTATGAAAACTACCTGAAGGTGGAGAGCAACACCTACCAGTTATTCAAGCAGTACGGTGATGTCATCATTATCGGCGATGGCAATCAGCGGGCTTACAAACAGACATTGATTAAACTGATTGATGACAATACCAGTCATCTCAAAGAGCTTATCGGGCAGAAGATATCACTGGCGGGAGGGCACACAGAAACAGGCCTGGATGCACCGGCAGCTATAGACGCCACTGTCAAACAGCTTATTGTGCGTCTTGATCAATTTTTGCCAACGGGTACGGGTGAACTGGTCGCCGACTGGGGACGCTTGTCGCAGTTGCTCAATGAAGAGATTGACGAGGACTTCCGTGACATGTTTCAGGCTGCGCTACTCGAAGAGAAGCAAGACGTTAATCGCATCACTGATGAAGTACAGTCTGCGATGCAACGCCAACAATTTTTTGCAGCCTTGTTTGGTTTGTCCAGTGTTCTGGTTGTGCTGGCAGCCGTGATCATGCTGGATCGGCGTGTTACTCGTCCGATGACTAGTATGCTGGCCGGCGTGCGAAGATTTGGAGAAGGGCAGTTTGAATATCGCCTTAAAATTGAAGGGCGCGATGAGCTGGCTGAGATCGGTCGATCGTTCGATCTCATGGCCCATCGTGTATCCCTGAAAAACAAGAGCCTCATCAACGAGAAGGACACATTGCGTGTTGCTGTGGATGACAGGACCCGGCAGCTTACCGTCATGCTTGACGATATCAAGGAGTCGGATCAAAGTCGCAAGCGCATGATTGCCGACGTCAGTCATGAGCTGCGAACACCGCTCACCATCATCAAGGGCGAGTCAGATATTGCCCTGCGCGGGGGCGAGAAAAGTACTGACATCTACAAGGACGCTCTAAGGCGTGTGCGTGAAGCCGCCAGTCATACCGCACGGCTTGTGGACGACCTGCTGTTTGTTGCGCGTACCGAGGCGGGTGAAGTTCAGTTACACCTGGAAGAAATGAATCTGAAAAAGGTTATCGAAGAGGTACGTGACACGTTTGGCCATGAAGTTCCGGTGGAACTGTGTACCCAGCACGCCTATATGAAAGGTGATGCCGGACGTATACGCCAAGCTTTGCTGGTATTGCTGGAAAATGCCAGGCATCATGGCGGTGACGGCATCAAGATCGTGCTGGATGCTGACTATGATGGGTATACCGTCGCTGTCGAGGATTCAGGCCCGGGTATGAGCGATAGTGAAAAGGATCAAGCGTTCGAACGTTTTTTTCGCGGTAGCAACGCTGCTGAACGATATCAGGCGGGTGCTGGATTAGGATTACCCGTCGCGTTGTCCATAGCGCAAGCGCATGGCGGCACCATTGCCTTGCAAGACAGGCATACTGGTGGCTTGAAAGCCACTATGCATCTTCCTCACTAGAGCTCATACACACCCTTTTGTCAGCAGCATGAATATACTGGTTGTCGAAGACGAACATCGCGTAGCGGATTTCATCACCCGCGGACTTCGCTCAGAGGGCTGGACCACAGAACATGTGTCGACCGGTGAAGCTGCGCTGGAATCCATGGTAGACCACGAGTTCGATGTCGTGTTACTGGATCTGATGTTGCCCGGCATGGCGGGGCAGGATGTGTGTCGAAAGATGCGTGCACGCAGCAACCACACACCCGTGCTCATGCTAAGCGCACTGGATGCCGTGGACGAACGGGTTGCCGGTTTAAGGCTGGGTGCAGACGACTACCTGACCAAGCCTTTCGATTTCGATGAGTTGGTAGCGCGTATTGAAGCACTGGTAAGACGGGAAACCGATTTTCAGACCTCTGCACACGGTAACGTGCTTCGCTATGAAGGACTGGAGCTGGATGCAAAATCGCTACGGGTGTCCATTGAAGGCAAAGAGATTGAACTGACATCCAAAGAGCGAAGTCTGCTGAGCTTGTTCATGGCCAACCCGAGCAAGGTATTCTCAAGAGAACGCATCCTGAATACCGTGTGGGAATCTCAGGAAGATCCACTGACCAATATCATCGATGTCTATATTGCTCGGCTGAGGAAAAAGCTTGGTAAGCACGGCAGGTTGATCCGTACCGTTCGCGGTCACGGTTATCGTTTTGGTGACTGATCCAGCATCCTGCGTATAAAGCTGCGCTATGATGAGGTCACAGATTAACTATGGGCTACAGCAATCTTGCCAGCCGGTATACTGAGACAAAAATCCCGGATAATATGACTACCATGACCGAGAACGATGTTCGCCAGAAGATCATTGATTTATGCCTGAAGATGAACGCTACAGGTCTCAACCAGGGCACATCCGGCAACATCAGTGCCCGCTTCGACGGCGCTATGCTCATCACCCCCAGCGGAATTCCCTACGAGAAGCTGCTACCTGAAGACATTGCCCGATTGTCCCTGGATGACGAAGGCGGCGAGTGGGAAGGCCCTTGCAAGCCATCATCAGAATGGAATTTCCACAAGGCAATCTTGCGGGCCAAGCCTGAGCTGAATGGCATCGTACACACCCATTCCATGTACGCCACAATCGTGTCTATGGCACGGGAGAATATTCCTGCCTGCCATTACATGATTGCCGCATTTGGCGGCAACTCCGTGGTGTGCGCAGAGTACGCCACCTTCGGTACGCCAGCGTTGTCGGTGAGTGTTCTCAAGGCCATGGAGAATCGCTCAGCGTGTCTGCTTGCCAATCACGGCATGATTGCCGGTGGCGTCAATCTGGACAAAGCCATGTGGGCAGCGGTAGAGCTTGAGACTCTGGCCAGACAGTACCATCATGCCAAACTTGCGGGTGGCATGGTGGTGCTGCCGGATGATGAAATGGAGCGCGTGGTAGAGCGGTTCAAGAACTATGGTCAGGTAGACAAGCCTGTTACCTGAACGGCAGATTTGCGTCTGCTCTGAGCCTTGCCGACCGTTGAACCCACCCATGAGCAGTGCTTGTCAGCGTCTGCAGTAATTGGCTAATGACATGCACCGTGAAGCTCGGCACAATAGGCGCCTGACCTTCACATGACAAAGCACATGAGCGATCCACAATCACGCTTTCCTGTACCGTCTGTTGACGAACTTCCCGACGATATCCGTACTCGCATAGAGACGGTCAGCGAAAAATCGGGCTTTGTTCCTAACGTGTTCAGGGTGCTCGCTCACAGGCCAGACGAATTCCGTGCATTCTTTGCCTATCACGATGTATTGATGGAGAAAGAAAGCGGATTGAGCAAGGGTGAGCGCGAGATGATTGTGGTGGTGACATCGGCCATGAACAGTTGTCTGTACTGCGTGGTTGCCCACGGCGCCATTGTACGAATCCGGGAAAAAAATACTTGCCTGGCAGATCAACTGGCAACAGACTACACCCGTGCGGACATCACGCCGCGCCAGTTAGCCATGCTGGACTTTGCCTGCCTGATTTCGGATCAGGCGGCAGAGGTGTCCGATGAGGACTTTGATGAACTGCGAGAGCACGGATTTACTCAGGAAGACATCTGGGACATCGGCGCTATCTCCGCCTTCTTTGCATTGTCCAACAGGATGGCAGGCCTCACCGACATGCTGCCTAACGATGAATTCTATTCGCTGGGCCGTGAGCCCAAGTCATCCAAGCCACGGCTGGTAAAGTAGTGCTGCGCGGCTGAGCGCCTCACTATAGCGCTTCACTGCAGCGCCTTGAGCAAGTTGGCCATCTCAATGGCGGCGAGGGCGGCCTCTGCACCTTTGTTGCCAGCCTTGCTGCCGGCTCGTTCGATAGCCTGTTCCATGGTCTCAGTGGTGATCACCCCGAAAGCGACGGGTACACCGGTGTGCCACGAGGTATTGCTGATACCTTTACTGGCCTCACCGGCAATCAGTTCGAAGTGAATGGTGCCACCGCGAATCAACACACCCAGACAAACCAGCGCATCGTATCGACCACTTTCAGCCATCTTCTTGGCCGCGAGTGGAATTTCGTAGCAGCCCGGCACCATCGCGATGGTCAAGTCCTCATCGTTCACACCATGGCGTATCAGTGCATCCTTGGCACCGTCGAGCATGCGTTGACCCATGAAGTCGTTCCAGCGCGTGCTGACGATACCGATCTTCAGTCCGCTGCCGATCAGGTTGCCTTCTAGTAGTGTTGCCATGTTGATTCTTTATAGCCAGGTTTTAAAGCGCTAGTGGGATTGCTGATAGTGACAATCTACGTACTAACAGGATGATCGGTGTACTCGCAAGCGTACCCTTACGTGCTGTCGGGATGGTAGTTGTGCCCCATCTTGTCAGCTTTGGTTTGCAGGTAATCAGCGTTGTGGGTATGCGGGGTGACCACCAGTGGAATTCGTTCAGTGACCTCTACGCCCAGTGATTCAAGCGCCTCTCGTTTCGCCGGGTTGTTGCTGAGCAGGCGGATGGTCTCTATGCCCAGCTCCTTGAGAATGGCTGCACCCACATCATAGGTGCGCGCATCGGCCGGGAAGCCCAGTTCATGGTTCGCATCGACCGTATCAAGACCCGTCTCCTGCAATGCATAGGCCTTCATCTTGTTACCCAGGCCAATGCCACGGCCTTCCTGACGCAGATAGACGATGACGCCGCAGCCCGATTCTTGTATCTGTTGCATGGCAGCTTTCAATTGCTGTCCACAATCGCAGCGTAGTGAGCCAAAGGCATCTCCCGTGAGGCATTCAGAATGTACTCTGACCAGTGGGGTACTGGCAGAGCTAACGCCCTTCACGAGTGCGCTATGTTCCAGCCCCTGCTGATCGCGGAATACCACGATGTCAAATTCACCGTGCTCGGTGGGCAACGTACTTCGGCCTGTTTCGCTGACAAGAGGCTCGCAGGCAGAGCTGTCGGGTGTCAGCACCGGACAGGCCTTGTCTTCCTGGCCGTGTTCAAGTCGATAGTTAGCGAGCTGCTCAACCGATATGATGGGCAGCCCGTGTGTTTTACCGAACTCGCTCAGCTCGGCAAGACGCATCATGGTGCCATCTTCACGCATCACCTCGCAAATGATACCGGCAGGGGTGAGTCCTGCCAGCACAGAAATATCCACGCTCGCTTCAGTCTGTCCACGTCGCTCAAGCACTCCTCCGTCTCTGGCGCGCAGCGGAAAGATGTGACCCGGCATGGCAATGTCGGCAGGGGTGGTATTGGGGTCTATCAACGTACGGATGGTATGTGATCGATCCTCTGCCGAGATGCCGGTTGATACACCACTGATAGCTTCAACCGAGATGGTAAAGCCTGTACCAAAGCCACTTCTATTTTGCAATTGCGGCACCATCATGGGGATCTTCAGCCGGTCAAGCAGTGTGCTGTGCATGGCCAGACAAACCAGCCCGCGCGCATGGGTGACCATGAAGTTAATAGCTTCAGGTGTGGCAAAGTCGGCAGCCAGTACCAGATCGCCTTCGTTCTCACGATCCTCATCATCTACAACAATCACCATTTTGCCTTGACGATAGGCATCCAGTGCCTCGTCAACGCTTGCCAGCACGGAGTTACTCATAGCCGTTCTCTTTTAAAAACTCTGAATTGATCGGTTTGTCTGGTTTGATGACGGGCGATACACCGCATTGAATCAGTCGTTCCACATACTTGCCCAGAACGTCTACTTCAATGTTGATGGCATCGCCAACCTGTTTGGTTGGCAGTACGATGTGCGATTGCGTATACGCAACCAACGTGACACTGAACCAGTCTGGACCGACATCCACCACGGTCAGGCTGGTGCCATCCAGTGTGATGTAGCCTTTGGTCACGATGTAGCGCATCAACGACTCAGGTGCGTTAATGGTTACCCACAGCGCGTCTTCGTCTGCACGGAAGGCATTGATGTGGCCCGTACTGTCCACGTGCCCTTGCACGAAGTGTCCGCCCATTCGCGTGGAAGGTGTGACCGAGCGTTCCAGATTAACGTTTGAGCCACTAACAAGAGCGTCCAGATTGGTACGCTTGCGAGTCTCAGGGGCAAGCCCTGTGACAAAGCCTGTGGAGTCCATCTCGGTGACGGTCAGGCACACGCCGTTTACCGCGATGCTATCGCCCAGAATCGTGCCTTCCAGTACAGTTTTGCAGTCGATAGACAACGCAAAGCCTTTTCCACTTTTACGGCAGTCCCGGACCGTACCCAGTTCTTCAACTATTCCTGTAAACATGTCATTCAATCGGGTGTGTTTGTAGGGTGTGCAGGGGATGCAACGCAGCCGCGCACGAGTACATCGCGGCCCAGTTGTTCAACTTGCACGTTCTGCAAGTGGGTGGCGGCGGCAAGCGTTTTACAGCCAACGGCGGTATACGCGGATGGCGCTGTGGCACCACCGATAACCGTGGGTGCGATAAACGCCCAGACCTCATCAATGAGCCCGGCATCTCGAAAGGTACCGTTCACGGTCGCGCCGCCTTCAATCAGGACGCTGTGGATGCTGCGGGCGCCGAGTGCTTCCAGAACCGCCAGCGGATTGGTGCCGGGTCCGTGTTCGTTATGAACGACTGTGACCACCTCAAAGCCCAGCGCCTCAATTTTAACCCGGTGAGTCTTGCTCATCTGTTCGGTGGTTACGATCAGGCTTCGGGTGGGGAGCGATCCATTCAGCAGCTTCGAGCTCAGTGGGATACGTCCGGTACTGTCGAGCAAAACCGGACGAGGGTGCCTGGCAACATCGGCCGCAATAGCTTCGTCGGGCAAGCGTACGGTGAGAGAAGGATCATCGGCAATAACCGTGTCGGCACCTACCATGATGGCATCGACAGCCTGTCGTAGCTGGTGCCCCCGTGCACGCGCCTCAGGCCCCGTTATCCACCGGCTTTCACCGGTGCGTGTGGCTATCCGGCCATCCAGACTGGTTGCAGACTTGGCAATGACATACGGTCTGTGACACTCCACGTGCTTGAGAAAAAACCGGTTCTGGAAACGGGCTTCGTCTTGCAGCACGCCGGTTGATACCTGAATACCTTGGGTTTCGAGCCAGTTGGCACCGCCGGCCGCCCGTGGATTAGGATCCGCAAGGGCGTACACCACATGAGCGATGCCGGCCTCGACAATCGCCTGGGTACACGGTGGTGTCAACCCATGATGGTGGCAAGGCTCCAGCGTGACGTAGAGCGTAGCGCCGCGTGGGTCTGGCGTGGCGTTGAGCGCATGGACCTCGGCATGGCTTTGACCGTACACCTCGTGCCAGCCTTCGCCGATGATCTGGTTGTCACGCACGACAACACAGCCTACAAGCGGATTAGGACTGGTGCAACCGGTTCCCCGGGCAGCCAGCTCTAGTGCGCGTTGCATGTAGTGTTCGTGTTGCACTGATCGGTATTGCCTCGAAGCGTTGACATCGTTCTTTCGAGGCGGCAGTGCACACGGCGCACAGCCGTCTGGCACAGTGTGCCGACGGACATGCCAGCGCTACACAACGCCTATGCGCTGGCAGCAGCCGTGGTCAACTTCTCTCATCCGGACTCTAACCGTCGGCTCTGGACTCTGACCAGATCCACCGTGATGTTCCGGAAAAGACGCCGGCACATCGCGGGTCACGGACTTGACAGCGTTCACGTGGCGTGATGTCTGTCCTACCGCCGGTGGGGAATTTCACCCCGCCCCGAAGTTGTTTACCCTAGTGATGAGGAAAGTACGCTATTGCGTGTCAGTTTGCAATGGGTGGGTGTCAAGGTACCGCTGGATTGTGATCAGGGGATCAGGACGACCTCCAGTTGTATCCCGTAGCGGGCCAGTAGCTGAACTCTGGCGCGTTCAATTTGCTGCCAGTGTGAAGCGCTGGCCATGTGTTGCTGAATGAGCAGTTGCAGTACTACGGTCTGATCCGGTGTTTTGACAATTGTGGTGGTGTTTCCCAATTCGGTATGACTGAGAAGTTGGTGTGTGTTGAGTGGTTCCACAAATCGTGTCTGAATTTCCTTGCCATCGCGGAGTAGCCGATTGATCAGGGCAGACGGATTAGTGGGGTCGTTAAATGAGGAGCTGGTCAGGTCACGGCTACGCAGGACAACCAATCTGGATCCGTCAATGAAATCGACAATGGGAAATGATCTGACGGTAGGTGTCAGTGAGTCGTAGGGCGCAAGCGCCTTGATAGCCGACTCTATCTGGCTACCTCTTTCAGTGCCGAAATAGTCTGAGAAATAACTCTGGCAACTGGCAGGGCGTGCATCCAGATGAGCAATGCTGGTCTGTGTATGGCGTTTGAGTGCGTCAATGTTGACTACCGAATTTGAGGGAAGAGGGTTGGCTTGTGTGTCGCACGCCTCAGTCTCCTCTTCTGCAACGTTTGCACAATAGCGGGCCGGGTAGCGCAGAGTTTCTCCATCCGGTGTTGTTAGCTGGACGACACCCTCAGAGGTGTAGCTCAGCCGGATCCTGTTGCCCAATTGATCTGTGACGGATGACAGACGTCGATGGGTGTAGTGCAGTGTTAATGACTGTGGATTGAGGGATGTAGTTGACTTTACGTGTTGGCGATTGTTCTGGGGGTTCGGCTTGGTCATTGAGGTTTGCGTACTTTTTTCAGGGTAGGTGATATCAACCAGATAGGACCCCCGAAAATTGTGCGCTACACCCTTGTCGTTTATCCATTGGTAGCCGGTATCTGTGTGAATGAGCTCACCACCCTCAAGTGATTGCGCGTTATACCCGCCTTGAGTAGCCGGATGGAAAACATGTCGGTTACCAGCGTGATCAAACACGATTCTACTGTCACCTTGTTGGGTCAAAACAATTTCGAAGCGATGTCGCCAAACGGGTTGCTCATCGAGGTCTGGCAGGTTGTTACGGCTGTTGTTGCCTATGGCTATCCGTGTGAACTTTAAATTGGTAACAGGGTGCTGGTAGTCAGTAGTGGTGAGGCAATCAGATGTGCAATCCAGCGCGGCAGCATGCGCGGCAGCATGCGCGCCAGCGTGTGCGGCAGTACGGGCGTTGGTATGGGCGTTGGTATGGGCGTTGGTATGGTCGGTGGCATGGTCGGTAGTCTGCGAGTTGGCACGTGCATCCGGAAGTGAGAGGGTATGCGTGTCAGGATACGATGTGGCAGGCGTGTCAGGATACGCAGCGTTTGTCTTGACTAAAAACGTGGTTGTCATCAGCCAGACGAAAGCGTGACTGAATTTTTTGAGGTTCGTTGTCATCATCCTTTTGACATAAGCAGGGGAGGGCGAAGATCACCTTATTTGCTGGATAACTTATTGGCAATAAGTCACGTTCGAGTTACTGGCAATGTATTCAGTGTGACAACTGCATCACGCAAAAAAAGGTAGACGTCGCAGGTGCCGCTGCTGTAGTTTCCAGACCAGATCAATGACATGGATAGTCAACAATGAAATTCTGCGTGCAATGCGTCGCGCTGGTTCTGCCGGTTATAATATTCACAGCCACAGCCACAGCCACAGCCACAGCCACAGCCACAGCCACAGCCACAGCCACGGCCACGGCTACAGCAGGTAATCAGGGCGAAATCAGTAGTAACAACCTGATGACAGGTGTATCCGAGACCAACTCTGAGAGGTTGGTAGAGTCCAGGGCAGGTGCAGAAAGCGCTTCTGGTTCACACATCAATGTAGCACCCACTTCATTAGCTGTGAGCTCGTTCTCAGCAATCTATCAATTGACACATGAAGCGTCCCGGACTGTTCTGGAATCTGTGCGTGTCCAGGCGGCCGTTCATGGCGTGAGTGTTCACCAGTTAAAGGGAAGCTCCGGTGCTGGCGTTGTGCTAAACGCTGATGTCGGCCAGATGTGGCTGGTTGATGAGCAACGGCAGATTTATCATCAGGTGCCCATTGTCGAGGTTTCTGATGATGTGGCGGTAAGCGGATCGTCATCCGAGGGTCATACAGATTCACAGTCAACGAACAATGACAGCATCACGCCGATAACGGCTGATTTAATGCCGTTTCTCCAGTTCAGTCCATGCATCAACATGGATAGCATGATGACCAGTGAGATCGTTATTCATGGAAAGCGCGTGCAACTATGGGAGTGTTCGGTGAGCGGCCAACGCCTGGAGCGTCAATGGTTTGATGTCGAGCTGTCCCTTGTGGTCAAAGGCTTGTCTGAAGACGGCTACGTCAGCGAGTTTGTGGATATCAGACAGGCTCCGCTGACCCCATCACACTTCTTTCCTCCAAAGGATTATCGACAGGTATCGGTCGATGAATTCATGGGTGTGGAAAAGCCCATCGGTCGCTATGCCGAATAAAAATATAGAAAATGACCTGGCATTTATTAATTTATCAGGACATCAGTTGCATTGTAGTAACCCTATAATACAAGTACGTATACGTCACACATTCAGTGTTATGAGCTGTTCATGAACCACATCATAGAATTATTTTCATGAACCTATTTGCAAATAAGCACGCTCAGGATTAACTGTTTTGCCAATACGTGTTGTACTCCAGATCTCACCACGCACTGAGTCACAAGCGAGCAGTGTGTGGAGGGAGTCCGCTGTTACTCATTCCTCTGGTGTGGGTGACATTTTCAGCAGTATCAATTCATCAGCAAAGGAAAATGCTTACATGAAGCAATTCGTCAACGCAGTATCTAACAATCCCTGTAGTCGTCGTAAAAGGAATTACGGTCAAGGGCTGACTGAGTACATCATCATCGTAGCGCTGGTAGCTATAGCATCCATTGTAGCAGTCAGCTACTTCGGATCCAGCGTCAAGGCAAGTTTTCTGTCAATGGGGTCGGATCTTACAGGTGGCGCAGCTGTAGACAGGGTGGCTGTCGCACAGGAAAATTTCAAAGCAGCAGAAACGCTTGCCAAGAAAAAAGTCACGCTTAAAGACTACAACCAGTAACGCGTAGTCAGTTTAAGCGAATCAAGCGGTAGCCGGCACAATGCGGCCGGTTTCCGTCAACAGTTTCATTGCAACGGAGGCGATGATGAGAAGCAGGCAACTAGGACAGGTGTTGCCCATCGGGCTGGTTTTGCTTGCACTCGGTGTTATGGGTGCGCTGGTTTTATACAACACCGGTCAGGTGGCAACAGACAAAATGACGCTGGCCAATACGGCAGATGCAGCAGCCTACAGTGGTTCCCAGTGGCAAGCCCGAGCGCTCAATTTTCAGAGCTATTCCAATCGGGCGATGGTCGCCAATCAGGTGTCCATCGCTCAGGCTGTCACGTTGCAGTCTTGGGTAACCTATGGTGCAGTGGCCAGTCAGAATATCGCTACTGTTTTAAAGCCGGTGCCGTTTGCCAACGTGCTGGCCAGTGGGCTGGAGACCGGCCTGCTAACGGTCGAAAAGATCATGACGCCGGTCAGCAAGGCTATGCTCGGTGTTGTGGATGTGGTTAATCGAGGATTGTCTACGGCGCAACAAGCGATGTTCGTCAGCACCTTCGTGGCAACGCCTGACGTGGTGAAGGCTGTCGTTGATCAGTCAGATGAGCGCTTCAGCATCAACACTGGATTCAGTGGCATCGGTATCGCCAATAATCTCAAGGGCTGGCGCAGTTTCACACAAGGCTTTGATAACAAAGACATTGGCGCCATGAAAGAGCGGGCTCATCTGGTCAATCAGTCGCGTGATGACTTCACACGGCAGCGTGACTGGAAATTTTTCAAGAATATCTGGTTCTACTACACACCACTGCTTCGGTACAGATTCTACCGCGAAGGCAAGACCGAGCTGATACAGGTAGACAAGCAAAACGGCACACAGTGGGAATGGAAAGCCAAAGATACGATGTCCCTCCATGCCCGCGTGTGGCGCTTGTTCGGGACCAAACGTTACGAGGTTCCCATCGGCTGGGCCGAGGCCTTTGCCAATACGCAAGAACGACAGCAAACCATTGAGCCAGGAGCTTGCACACCGTCGGTGGCTACAAGGAACTGCGCACGATTTCTGGTGGTAAACAAACGTGCTGAATACTGGGCAGACATCGGGCTTCGAGCACCGGTCAAACAGACACAAACTCAGAAGGCCATGAAAGGCTATACCGGATTACAGGCCTTTCGATCACTCAGCACAGACACGATCGAGAACGGTACATCGCACTTGCAGCTCAAGGTAGAGGTTGCACTACCGGCAGAGCACGTTAACAGCAGCGCCACTTCGGGTATGCGCGGTTCGTTTTCGGCACCGGTTGGTGCACCGGGCAATCGTATTTCATCCATCAGTGTGGCAGAGGTGTTCTATCAGCGTCCCGATGTTGCAGAGAATCCTGATCAGGCATTAGAGAAGGCAAACGGCTACAACCCGTACTGGGCCGCAAGGCTGGCGCCCATAGCTGCGGCCGATCGATTACTGGCTTTTGCTCTGCGACCGAAAACACAGAGCGCTGCCAAACCCGACGGTTTACCCAGGACGTCTGATCCGTTGGCCAGCTACCAGGATTTACCGGCTGACTTCAAGAGTCAGGCGGCCAGTTTCGAAACTGCTGAACTGGGTGAGTTCAAGGATGCGATCACGCATGAACTCAATGACGTTCTCAAATCCGCGGTTGAGGAGATGCTCAAAGGGGCCTTCCAGGAACAAATCAGCGGCGCTACACAAGGACTGAAGCAGTTTAAAGACAAGCTGGAGCAAAGTGCTGAAGACAAGGTGGCCGAGTTGGTGACGGATGAGATGCGGGCGCCCTACGATGCTGCAGTCGAGGAGGCCGAAAGAATTGCTGCAACTCTTCTGGACGAATTCAAACGTGTGCGAACCCAGATTTCAAAAAAGTTTGAAGAGGCGGTCAAGGAGACGAAATCCGAGGTTCAAGGTAAGGCCGACTCTATTACAGCCTATATCGAAAAGCAGCTAGGGCGACTTGATAATCCATCACTCAATGAGAAGGCGAAAGAGGCGATCAAATTTGATATTGCCCATCAGAGGAACGCGCGCACCGAAGTGTGGGCGGGATTAAAAACCGAACTGGCTGAGCAACTGGTGGAGATTGTCAGTGAGACAACCGACGTTTACGTCATGCCTTACAAGGATGCCCTGTATACGGTTGAAGAATGGCTGCGAAGTGAAGAGGAAGAAATGGAACTGCCATGGCTCGATACTACTGATGACGAAGATGATGAAGAAGACTAATCGGCTATATGGGCAAGCTGGCAGTGCGCTGGTTGAGGCAACGGTGTTGCTGGTTGTATTACTGCCAGTCATCTACGGAGTGGTCATGCTGGGTAAGGTGATTGATCTTAAACAGACCACCGAGCAGGCGGGGCGGTACGCTGCATGGGAGTCTACTGTCTATCCGGCGCAAGGCCCTGACAGTCAGGCGCCTCTTGAAATCACTCAACGGTTTTTCGGCAACCCTGAAAGCACACTGCAAACTGCGCCGCAGCAGCCAGGCAATCATCCACTCTGGGGCCATCAGAGCAGGCGGCCGAACGCACGGCTGGAACAGGAGACGCGGGTTGCCATTCTGCCAGATGCGGTGTCCGCGGACTATGACAGGAACATCTCTCAACCCACAATTGCTATGAAGGTGGGGCAGTTGGCGGGCAAGGCTGGCAATGTTCTCGATGGTCTGTCAGGTAATTCCTGGGGCCTGACGCCCGATGGTCTGCTTCAGGCAAATGTGGGTGTGCAGCTAGACGGTAATGCGTGGCTTGGTGCTGGTTCCGACGGTTGTGGAAATAAGCAATCCACGCTGTGCCTGACATCCAGTGCCGTCATTCTGGTTGACGGCTGGAGTGCCTCGGACGATGCCCAGGCCAGAAAGCGAGTGCGTAGCCTCGTACCGGCATCGGCGCTGGAGCCATTGGGCAATGCCGTATCGATAGTAGGAAACCTGCCCATGTTCGGTGAGTTGAAAAGATTGAAAGGCGCCTTTGGTCACGTGGATATGACGGTGCTACCAGAGTATGCAAAGCCATGAAAATAGCGATGTTGTTATTAGCATTGTCGTTACCGGCACCGGTGGCTGCAGTCACTGTGCTGTCTGATATACCGGTGCCACCCGGTGGCAAGGTTGAAATCATCGGGCAAGATGCCATTCACAATGGCACTAGCGTCTCCATGGGCACATTCAGCGCGTCGCAATCTATCGATTCTACTGTGGCGTTCTACGAGCGGACCTGGCCCGATTCCCCGTCCAGTGACTTGCCAGGGATGATCCAGAGCAGAACACCTGAATGGCTGTTACTCAGCCATCTGGAAGATGGATACAACACGGTTATTCAACTGAGTCTGGCAACAAGTCATTTCAGCTCAGGCTTTGTGTCGGTAATGCCTGTTGAACAGCTTTCTGCGGGCCAGCCCACCGCCGGTATACAGGATTTGCAGCTACTGTCTGATACCAGAACCGATGACCACTACTCATCGTCACAGCTGTCCGTTTATTCCTCCGTACTGCCAGTGTCAGTGCTGACCGACAGACTGGTCAGGACACGCATCAGTGAACACTGGACGGTTACGTCAAGGCGTGAATACGGTGACAGTCAGATTGTACTGATGAGTGCGAGAACGGGCCAGCTGGAACTGATAGTCAGTCGTTCAGACGATGTCGGCTCCATAGTGGTGGTCAACGAGGTATCACCACATGACTAACGGCTGCTTGCACAGGCCTGGTACCGCCAAGCGCAAACAGTGCGGTTCGGCCATGGTGGAATACTCGGTACTGACGCTGATGATAGTCATGGTGTTGTTTGTTCCTCTACCCGGAATAGAGGAATCGCTTCTCAATACGATGTTGCTGGCGCTGAAACAGTTCCAGGCGAATACCACTTACCTGCTGTCTATGCCATGAGCTTGCACAGACATCTACTACAGGGGAATTGCTGATGGACGCTGCCAACCCATCCATTACGCGTCGACGTCCTGGCAAACATATCGTGATGTTCATCCTGTCTCTGGTTCTGGGTGCTGCGGGTGTGTATTTCTCGCGCCAGTACATCGAAGAGCAGGTGTCTTACTACAAAGGACAGTTGAACAAGACTGAGCCCATGGTAGAGGTGGTTGTGCCCAACCGAGCCATGACGCGCGGCGAGATACTACTCGCCAGCGATTTGTCTATACGGGAGTTTCCCGAAAAATACGCCGATACCCATTCTGTTTCAGGCGAAAACTACGATGTCGCGATCGGTCAACGGGTGGACTTTGATATAGACGAGGGCCGCCCACTGTTATGGGCTCATCTGGAGGGCGGTCTGACACCCACGTTCAGTGGCAAAGTGGCAGACGGACTACGCGCCATGACGGTCAGAGTGGATGACATCAATTCCATATCCGGATTTTTGCAACCCAAGGATAAAGTGGATCTCATGTTGAGTTATGGCTCTGGCGCTGACCAGCAGATATTTCCACTTATTCAACGTCTGGATGTCATTGCAACCGGTATCCAGACTCTGGTGGATAAATCCTCCAGCGGCAGTACCCGCAGTTTCTCCACCATTACGGTACATGTCAGTCCGGGTGATGGTCAGAAAATCACCTTGGCTCAGCAGGTGGGCAAGCTGACGGCCATGCTGAGAAATCCTGAGGACAGCGCATCGTTAAGCGATGTTCCCATGACGGTTGCGCAGCTGCTGAACATTCCGGAAGCACCGATAAAAAAAGCCAAGGTCAAAAAGGCCAGTCGTGTACCGGCAGCACCATCCGCCCCTGCCATTGAATACATCATTGGAGGTCAATAGTGAATAACGTCGGCGCAGCTGCAGCGTGTCTTGCATGGTCCGTAGTGAGTGCTCCCGCTTGGGCTACCGACAATACCGGGTGGTTCGAGGTGACGCGCGGCATGATCGTGACGCCCGTTGCGCAGACCAGGCGTGCAGCGAGTCCCACGGATTATCAAGTGACGGCAACACCGGGAGACACACTGGCCAGCATCGCCTTGCGTGAAACTGGCATGGTGGAACACGCTTTCAGCATTGCTCGGTACAACGGCTTGGCCGTGGACGAGTCTCTGCCCGGCAATACGGTGGTGCTTATTCCTCAGGCGCTACTACCGGTGCCGCGCAAGCAGGGTCAGATAGAAAGCAGGGAATCGCGATGGCAGATTCAGGAATTTGAGGAGCAGCCAGGGCCGCCCGCCCAAGGCCCTGGCGAGAAGCTGAACGACACGTCCGACACAGTGAATACGTCGAATACGGCCGATTCAGCTAAAAACGCTGATACAGGCGACGTGGCTCCGGCTGCCACATCTGCCACGACTGGCACGAAGGCCGTATTCGTTCCGTCCGTCAACCCTGCTGTTATTCGTGGTGAGCCGGTTGCCACCGAGAATATTGATATGTTTGCCGGTGAGGTGAATGTCATGGGTCGCGTGGAAGTGACACGCGTGGCGGTAGGCAACGGTGACATCGTGCGGGTAGAGGTTCTCAAGAGTGGAGAGCTTCTGGTTATTGCACAGTCTTCTGGAAGTACATCACTGAGGCTTTGGCATACTGACAATAGCCAGTCGGATTTCAACATACGCGTTAGTGATAAAGATCCAGAGACGCGTGTGCGAATGGAGACCATGGTGCGTATGCGAGTGCGCATGATTGAATTTCGCAAGAGTGCGCTGGGCAAGTTGGGCATCGACTGGAGCGACAGTGCTGAAGGCCCCGGTTTCTCGATAGCCGGCGACGCCGTTGGCAATAATCTGTTTCGGCCTGCAACTGAAGGGTTTGCGGCTAATTTGCCCAATACAGTCAAGCCATTCCAGACCTACTTCGGCATCGCGTCAAACATCACTTCCAGAATCAATTTTCTGGCCTCCACTGGCGATGCCACTACGCTGGCCGAGCCGGTACTGAGCACGACTAATGGGGGCAGTGCGTCGTTTCTGGCAGGTGGTGAGGTGCCGTACCCCAGTATCGGTGCCAATGGACAGACCATCGTTCAATTCAAGGAATACGGGATCAAGCTTAACGTGTCGCCCAATATAGATGCATCAGGCAATGTGCGCACCGTCGTGGAAACCGAGATCAGTCAGCTTGATCCAGCGGTGAGCGTACAAGGTGCGCCAGGGTTACTGACACGCAAGGCCCAGACGCAAGTGAATGTACGATCGGGCGAAACCATCGTCATCTCTGGACTACTCAGTTCGGAGAGCAGCAAGGACATCGACAAGCTGCCGGGCATTGGCAACCTGCCTGTTATTGGCAACTTCTTCAGAGCGCGTAATGCTCGCAACAGCGTTAGTGAACTGGTGATATTCGTGACGCCGGAAATCGTGTCCACCGGCAGCGAGCTATTGAGTGAGCGCCAGCAAGCGGTATATCAATCCTCACAGGTCCGCTTTGACTCTGCACAACAGAAAATTCAGTTGCTCGACTAGTGATGGCTGATAAATACACTAGCGACAACAACCAGAGCAAGTACTGTGGGGTAGGCCATGTTTGATTTCTATTATCAGCAAGGCAACAGCCGTCGAAAACTGTTTCAGGTTGCCGGAAGCCATTGTTCCATTGGCAGTGCCCGTAGCAATGATTTAGTGATTGATTCACGGCAGATGAGCAAGCGACAGGCAGAGCTGCGTCTGGAAGCTAACGGCGTCTACTTGCGTGATCTGGGTAGTCTGAGTGGTTGCTGGGTCAACCGCGAACGCATTGTAAATTACGGTCCTTTGTCAGAGCTGGACGAGGTAGAAGTAGGCAGTGTGAGTGTGTCTATCAAGGCGGTTCGCGTGCCGATGAGCCAGAGTGCTCAAGGCCACTCAACACAGCATAACGCGTCTGGATCTGATCGCTCCGCAAGTCGTGTTGTCGCCGGTCTGATGCCGCAGCAGGGGTCTGGCCATAGTCCAGTGGCAGCTCAGGCTGCGCAGAGTCAGTCATCTCACGATCTGACGTTGTCCAGTCAAACATCACTGAGTCAAGCATCACCAGGCCAGATCACGTCGGGTCAAGCATCACACAGTTCTCAATCACAATCCCTGCATTCAGACACTAAACAATCATCTGTTCCGGCCGTGCAATCAAGGAACTCTGATGATCTGCCAGAGCTCATTGCCGGTGCTGTTTTCGACGAAGCGCTGTCGTATTGGGGCCGGATAGTGCACGAACAACTCCTGTTTCAGATGGATTTGCAGCGCAAGGATGTTAACCGCATGTCGGATGAACAGCTGCGCACGGAATCCAGCCAGCTGATTGACAAGATCATCAGCACGCTACAAACGCAGCTCCCCGAGATGCTGGATCGATCCACTCTGGCTCGCAATGTACTGAATGAATCGGTCGGTCTTGGGCCGCTGGAGGAATTTCTGGATGACGAATCGATCACTGAAATCATGGTCAATAACCACAAGGAGATATTCATAGAGCGTGCGGGCAAGCTTGAACGTTCCAGCATGACCTTCAGCAGTGATGCCACAGTATTTGCGGTGATTGAACGCATCATCACCCCCATTGGGCGACGGATAGATGAGAGCAGCCCTATCGTGGATGCCCGTTTAAAAGATGGCTCACGTGTCAACGCCGTGATTCCACCACTGGCGTTGAAGGGTCCGAGCCTGACTATACGGAAATTTCCGAAACGGCGATTGCAGTTCTCCGATCTGGTGGCCAGTGGGTCGGTGATTCAGCCCATGGTGGATTTTCTGCGTGTGTGCGTGGAGATGCGCAAGAATATTATCGTGTCTGGCGGTACTGGCTCAGGCAAGACCACGCTGTTGAACGTGTTGTCCAACTTTATTCCGGACACGGATCGTATCGTGACAATCGAGGATGCGGCGGAGCTCAAGCTGATTCAGCCCAATCTGGTATCGCTCGAATCGCGCCCACCCAATCTGGAAGGCAAGGGTGCAGTACCCATTCGCGATCTGGTCAAGAACGCGTTACGCATGCGCCCGGATCGCATTGTGGTGGGTGAGTGTCGGGGAGGTGAGGCGATCGACATGCTGCAGGCAATGATCACCGGACACGATGGATCTCTGACCACCATCCACGCCAATAATCCGCGCGACGTGCTGTCCCGGTTGGAGGTACTTGTGCTGATGGCAGGTATAGAGCTTCCGGTAACGGCTATTCGTGAACAAGTGTCCTCAGCGGTAGACATCATTATTCAGCAAACCCGCTTCCCGTGCGGCTCCAGGAAGATTACGCGCATAACTGAGGTGGTGGGTATTGAGAGCGGCACGGTCCAGTTGCAGGACATTTTCAAATACGAGCCAAACGGTGTTGACGAGCACCAGCGCATCAACGGTGAATTTGTGCCTACCGGCGCGATACCGACATTTTATGAAGAGCTGCGCAGCATAGGTATTGGTGTGGATCTGGACTGTTTCAGAGGTGCTCACGCCGAGGCGATGCGATGACTATTCATCTGATATTGATTCTGCTCTTCATCAGTTTCAGTCTGGTGGTGTATTTCTGTCTGCGCAGTACCACAGAAGCCATTGATCAATACTCGCAAGCGCTGTCAGTGTCTACTGAGTCGAACATGCGCAAGCTGTTTCTGTTCGCAGATACGCGTAAGCTCATGCTGCTGTATGTCGGCGCTTTTCTACTCGTACCCGTCGCACTGGCGCTGTTGGGTAGCGGCATCATCATTGTGTGTATCTCCGTGATTGTCATGCTTGTCGCCCCACGGGTAGCGTTTGCTCAACTGGCCATCAGGCGGCGCGTCAGAATCAATGCACGACTACCCGATGCGTTGGCGCAGATAGCCGGTGCGATGAAAGCGGGCTCTACCTTCACGATGTCTGTTCAATCCTTCGTGGAAGAGGACAACGGGCCGCTGGGCCAGGAGCTATCGCTATTGTTGCGTGAACAGCGGGTGGGTGCTCGTCTGGAAGATGCACTGGATAACCTGGCGGAGCGTGTGCAGAGTGAAGAGATGGATCTGGTGGTATCCGCGGCACTCATTGCCAACGATGTCGGCGGCAATCTGGCAGAGATTCTACAGGGGCTATCGGACACCATCCGTCGCAAGCTGGAGATGGAGGGCAAGATCAACGCACTGACTGCGCAGGGGCGATTACAGGGGCGTGTGGTATCTGCCTTGCCGTTCGCCATTCTATTGCCACTGGTCTATTTCGAACCCGACGCCACGTTGCCCCTGTTCAATTCGCTACTGGGCTGGGTATTTCTGGGTGTGATCATCGTGATGGTATCTATCGGTGGAATCATGATTCGTAAAATTGTGAGTATCGATATATGAATGCGTTACTCATATCATCGCTGTTCGGTGGATTCATAGCACTGGCTTTCTGGCTTGTGTTTACCACGCTAAACCAAGTGCCGGATGAGGATCGACATTTCCTCGACAGACCCGCCCTGGGTTTCAGGGTTGCCTGGCCGCTCATACAGGCGCTGGTGTTCTATGGTGGGCACTGGATGAGTGAGTCTCATCAACAGCTGACCTTATCCAGACTTAAAAAGGCAGGTGTCGAATACAGCCTGTCTCCTCAGCAATTTTTCGCCGCTAAATGTGTCTCTGCACTGGCATTCGGTATAAGTGTGGCGCTGGTAGGTTTGCTGATGCCGCGCTCGCTGTCATTCATGGGGCTGTTTGCAGCGGTTGGCGGCTTCTTCTACCCCGAGCTCTGGCTCAAGGAACTGAGTGTTAAACGCACCACCGATATCCTGCGCACCTTGCCGTTCTATCTGGATGTGATAACGCTGTCTGTGGAGGCGGGTAGTAATCTTACCGGTGGTCTGATTCAGGCTGTACAGAAAACCAGTGATTCGCCACTGCGTAAGGAATTCAGTCGCGTACTGCGAGATGTGCGATCCGGCAAAACCCGGGCGGAGGCGTTGAGAGATCTTGCCGATCGAACCGGCAGCGTGCCTATCAGCAATGTGGTGACCAGTCTGATTCAGGCGGAGCGTACCGGAGCGAGCCTTGGCCCGCTGCTGCGAGCGCAGGCAAACCAGTTACGCAGTCAGCGGTTTCAATACGCAGAAAAGAAAGCGATGGAAGCCCCGGTCAAGATGCTGGGGCCGCTGGTCATGTTCATTTTCCCCACCACCGCACTGGTCATCGGTTTCATTCTGCTTAGCAAAGCCATTATGGAAGGGTTGATTACGTGGCAACCGCTGGTTTGGGCCTATCAGTGGCCGGGGTAACGGATAACGGGTTGCGGGCTGTGGGTTGCGGGTGATGGGCACTGAAGCAATACCGCACGGATGTGAGGAGAAGTGACGATGAGGAAGTTGATTATGACGTATGAACAGGTAGTTCAAACGAGACACCAAGGCCGACATCGTCGATCGGTGATGTTGCCTTTAATTCACAGGCCATCAGGCCGGATGGCCTGCGTTCTCGTGGCAGTTGGCTTATTATTGACACAGGGATGTTCAAACGATCTGGTACCCGTCAATGCCACCTTGCGTATTAATCCAGACTCTCACTCAACCACTGTCACCGAACGGCGAGACAGTAACGATCAGTGCCTGTTCTACACCGATAATTACGTTGATATCCCAGTGTTGATGCAGCTCAATGCCGCCGATGGATCACCTATAGGCGATGCAATGATAAGCGTTTATGCAGACTTCGCCGCCAACACATTTCCCGGGTTCCCTGTGCTCTCGCTGTACGATGACCTGAACGGAAACGGCGTTGTCGATTCGCCGTTGGAGCTGATCAGTGGCACGGATGATTCGATCGCACGTGTGAACACAGACACCTGGTCTGGATCACGATCATTACTGCTTCGAATCAATCTCTCCTGCGCTTTTCGCGGGGAGTTGTTCGCCTTCAGCGGTGGGGTCAGCAGTAGGGCATCAGTAGAGGTTGTTGCCAATCCATCGGGTGATACTGATGTATCCAGTCGGGGTCAGATTGCTCTGACAGAACCGGATAGTTGAGAGGGGTTGCACCATGCTGACGTCAACAGGAAAAGTGGAATTCGCCACCGACTATCTGAATAATAAACTCACCTTGTGCAGGCTCGGCGCTCCGTTGTTGTATGCGTACGATGCCCACTCCTTTATCAGGAGACTTCGCGGCATTCATGGTGTGCCCGCGCTGGGGCCAACGGATGCATTGATCATCCGGCCATGCCGAGCCATTCATACCTTCGGCGTGGATGAGACCATCGATGTGGCTTTCATGAACAGGAAAGGCACCATCCTCAAGCTGCAAACCGTTAAGCCACGTGAAGTAATGATGTGCTGGAATGCTTGTGTTGCACTGGAAATGGCTAACGGTACAGCAACCCGTCTGGGACTGGCGCTTGGGCAGCGACTGATTCCGGGAGCAGGTAAATGGTGAGCGATATGACAATCAAAGGGTTTAGCAATAAGTATTCAGTGAGTGCGTTTCTCAGGCGCCGGACTACAGCTTCTACGGTCATCAGTGTATTCAACTCTTATAGCCAGAGACGCTTTGGGGCTATCTGTGTTTTTACGATCATGGTGCTGTTGCAGGGTTGCTCCACACCGGGTGTGCCGTCGGGCTCATCACCTGGCGTTGCTAAGCGCCCCGCCATGACGACAGACGATTTGATGGATCTGGTGCAAGAGGCAGAGGTTGCCTATCAAGGCGCACAATGGGACAACGCGGCGGCACAGTACCAGAAGCTGGTAGGTGTACTGCCCGACGATCCCTATGCCTGGTTCCGGCTGGGAAATTCGTTAACGCAGCAAGGGCGTTATAGCCAGGCCATTCTCGCCTACGAGCGTTCGCTCAAGTATGATTCCGTGCAGGCCAAGCCCTGGTTTAATCTATCGACGACCTATCTACTGGGGGCACAAGTGGCTACCTTGAAGGCCTGGGAAGCAGACGGTATCAGCGACGATACTCGTGCTGTGGCACAGCAGCGTCTGAACATGCTGACAGATCTGCTGCAGTGATAACAGCGAGCCTGACAACAATCGCACTATCAGTTACACGTTAAGACCTTGCCGTACAGGCGAAAAAATATAACCCCGTTGCTCAATCAACCGGCACGTTCGCTGGACTGAGAGTTCTTCAACAGGTGCCACAGCCACATGGGTGTCACGTTACTATTAACGCAGCGTTACGGAGATCGCCGATCATGAAAATCAAACACTGGCAAGAAGGAGCAACACTGGCTGAATTTATCATCGCAGCCCCCATTGTGATGATAATAGGTATGACAACCGTTCAGGCAGGCTTGATCTATCACGGCAAAACGACACTGAACTATGCAGCGTTTGAGGCGGCCAGAGCAGGGGCTGTGAATAATGCACAGCTTAGCGTGATACGTGACACGCTCGGTCTCAGGCTGGCGCCTGTTCAGGGCGGAGACGGCAGTGTTAACAAGGCGGCGATAGCGATTGCTAAATCGGCGCTGTCAGTCAAAGACCCGCTCAATACCCGTGTTGAAGTGCTTAACCCCACGACAGCTGCTTTCGAAGATTGGGGTGTGATCAGCCAGACCGCCCAACAACGGGTGATACCCAACAATCACCTGCGGCACAAAGAGCACACCGTGGGTACAGCATCCGGATTGAGCCTGCGCGATGCGAATCTGCTGAAAATTCAGGTTACTTATGGCATTGATATGAAGATTCCGGTGGTCTCGGGCATCATTGCGCGCAGCATGATGCTGATAGATCCCACCAACGCCCGTTACTACGTTCGTAACAAATTCCCGGTGTCATCGGTGGCTACGGTGAGAATGCAATCGGAAGCCTGGGAGGGAGAGATCATGGCCGCCAGTGCAGAGGTTGAGGCCGCGGCAAAAACCGACACCGCTGCACCTGTTGTACATCAGCCGGTTGAATTTGCCAGTCGTGAAGACAACGCTGGCGCCACAACGGGTACCAACGGTGACGATAACAATTCAGCGGTGAATGCCAATGATGAGGCTGGGGCAGTCAGTGGCGTTGCGCAAGGGCTCGGTCCGGATCCGGATGCGCAAGCAGATGCTCAATCGGGGCTGTGTGATCAGGGCTTGGCTGGGTTGGGTGACAGTCCGCAACTGCTGCAGTCATCTGTTTACGATGAGATGTCGTGTTCTGCGATGGGTGCGGGGTATGGGGAGAGTGAGGATATCGACGGTGTTGCCGAAATCAGCGCATCTGATAAGTGTTGATGTCATCAGAGCGACGTCATCAACCATACTGTTTCACCGATTGTCTGCTTGTTCCACTGTCCGTCTGCAGCAATTGAAAACAGTGGTGATTTTGATGGTTACACAGTTTTTCGTATAATGTCAGAGCCGAAGAAGCACCTTTAAGTTCATGCAGCGGCGGCACATCTGAACGGCGAAGTGCAGGCTCAAAAAACTGATCCGGGTTGGGTGTCAATTTCAGCTCATTGATCAATAACTGAGTCTGATCGAGAAAATACTGCTCATCGGTTGAAAACTCAAGTAAATACATCCTCGGAAATCTGTCGAGATACCAGAGAAGTACCCGGTTATACAAGGTCCACAGGTTCAAACCAAATTCTAAAGTAAATTCGTTGCGCTTTTGCAGCGATTCTGCAACCAGAAAAGGATGACGAAAGATGCCTGTCAGTTCTGCTTCCGGAAGCACTGACAACCAGCCCTGTAAAGTGTATAGCGTGCGGGGGTCCTTGAAGCCCCAAATGTTGTCGTGACCATGGCTCTCAATGATGGCATCTCGCAGTTCCCTGTGTACGGGGCTCCAGTGGGAAGGGTTGACCGGCGCGTTCCAGGATCCACCATTTCGTTGCAGAATGTCCTCCTGCAACGCCATGATTCGCGGAGATTCCTGATTACCTTTCGGGTTATCAAAAGCGGGTTGGAATGTAGTGCCCAGGTTAACGCCAGCCTGAGACAAGGTGCCAGACAGCACGCTGGTTCCACTTCTGTGCATGCCAAGGATAATGAGTGCACGATTATCGTGAGTGGCCTCCGGCACTTCGGAGTCCAGAGTCGACTTACCATGTTTACCAGAAATGCGGGTGTTCAACGTCAGGCAGCCTTCGACGATTCGCTGAAAAAATTTGAGTTCGCCTCGTAGATAGAAATGAATGCTTCTACCAACAGCTCTTCAGACCAGACAGATTTTTTGCCAGTTGAGACAGTCCATTCGTCTATCGAGGTAACCTCAACACCTGTGTATACGCTATCACCATCAGGTGTTTGCGCCGTCATCAGCATCGGGTTCCTGGGCAGCTGGAATTGACCGAGTGGCTCCGATGTCTGGTTAATCGACAGATCGCCGATATCGAGTGAAAACTGTGCAGCTATGGCGGTGCAGTAGCGTGTCAAAAGCTGCATGGACGGGTGGTTGAACGTGAAAAAGAGGTGTTGATTCCGCCAGTCCTTCGCAATCAAAGCAGCGGCGGGAATGTCAAGATCTGCGTCTCTGGCATACAGCTGCGCTAAAGAGGTACTGGCAATATCGCCGTACTCGGTAGAGTTCCACTGCTTGTCTTGTAGCCGATCATGTATCTGCTGTATTGATCCGCCCTCCAGCCATGTTTGTAATATGGTGGAGATATGATAATCACCCAGAGGTCCACGCAATGTACCCAGCTTGCCATTTCGGATGTAACGCAATTCCGGGTTATATCCTCTGAAGTAGAGATTTGCAATGCGCATGATTTTGTTTGGATACCGCGACATCAACATTGAAGTTCTAACAAATTCGCAGGGGTAATTGTCGGCAATATTCTGAGTGATTATCAGGTCAGCATCGTCCAGCGCCTGAAATAGCTCGACTTTATCGCAGTCTTTGAGAAGATGTACAATACCGATGTATGAGATGCTGTGAGATGAGTTATTGTTGCCAAACAATGCAGCAATTGGTCGGGCTTGACAATTACCCAATACAGCTATTTTTAAAGGACTCATATCGTTTTCACGCTTATCTATGTGAACGGCCTGGTAGCTAGTACTTTCGCTGAAATGCGCTGCATTCAATGAGTCGATAAGTGACCAGTTCGGCACGAGCTGCCTTTCTTACAAAGGATACGACGTGTTTCAGCGAATGCCGATATGTTCATGCGGCCATTTCTCGGTTGTTGCCAGCCTCTGTTGAACTATCATCGAGTTTGAATACAAGATGCTGATCTGCCCCACGCTCGACCGGGTTGGAAGTTGCCAGCATCAACCCGCAGTTCTCGGCGCACTCTGTTAATTGATCGCGTCCGACGGTTCGTGAATGGAACTCAATGCCCAACCGTTTGTTCGGCTCCGTAGCTGAGCAGTCCTCACCAGCAGACACTAAGGCTGCCGACGGTATAATGACGTGAAGTTCGCCAACGTCGCTCAACACGGTAGAAGCCATTCTGAAAAATGTGGATTCGCCAACAGCCGATATATAGTTGAGTAGGTTTTTCGCTATTACCCTGTCAATACTACCCTTGTTCTCTATCGCGAACTGCTCACATTCCGGGATATCATAAAGATTGATCACCTGAGCTTTTAGCGAAGAGAGATTGTCTTTTACAATCGCATTTTCAAGGCGACCAATGGCCACCTCTGAAGTATCGACAGCAGTAACGTCATAGCCTTTTCGGGCAAAATCCATCGCCACATGACCTAATCCACAACCTACATCGACAATCCTGGAAATGTGGTGATCAGTGTGCTCCAGCAGTAGCGACTGGAAATCGTATGAACCGACATTTTCAGTATCAGGCCCCGTGTCCATTGAATAGTGATTATCCCATTGCTTCTTGTTCCGGCTAAAGAAATAGCTGGTGAAGGGCGCCCATTTTCCACCACTCATATCGTATTTGAAGTCAGGGTTCGGTACTGCCCAATCGTCTCCGTAGGTTGCAGATAGTAGAGCGCCAGGGTTTTTGGGGGCAAAAAAGGTGTGACCCTCGAGCTCTACCTCTTTTAATGGAAACAGTGAGTCAACAATATCTACTCCAGGCAAAGCGAAGTACAAGAATTTATCTTCTTCTATCCAGGATGCAAAGAACTCAACCTTGTACCGATCTTTGCAATCTTCAGGCGGCAGCACAAAAAACTGTGCAAAGCATTTTGCCTTGACCTCGTAACCTGCCTCGATAAAGCTAAGCATCAGTTTACGGCATAGTTCAGCCACATCGTCTTTGCTGGACACGCCACAATGAATAGCCACGTCGATGTCAAAATCGTGCGGGATCAATTTTCCGCTGCGTTCTAAACCCAGTAGTGCACCGTAAGCGAGAAAACATGGCTTTCCCGAAAATTTTTCAGCAACCCGGGTCGTTTCACTGCAAAATCCCAGAAGCCCGCTTATTTCCTCATCGCTAAACGAGTCAAAAGGCCTCACATAGCTGTTCCACTGAGTTTTAACTCTACGGGTATGGTCTGACATAATAATAACGAGGCATAGGGTTGTGTGCGAGGTACAAGGTTATCCAGGTGCCGGCAAGAGGCGTGAGTTGGAACCTGAGGCAACTATACGATGTGCAATCTGGTTTTCTTGGACGGTGATGCCACAAAACGACCCACGACCGGGTCCTCTTTACCGTATCTGGCAAATCCCTTACTCTTGCACTGATAGTCACAAACGAAGCCTGAATCCTGAAGCAGTGCGACAAATTCCTCATCGGATTGGAAGCGTCTGTAGTGATCCGTACCGAACGCTTTGAATTCGTCTTTATCTTCAGCCAGTCGGAATTCAAAGAACAGGATGGACCCTTCCGACAACGTGTCGCGCAGACAATGCATCATTTCTTTCTCTGCTGTCTCGTTGATGGCATGCTGAAAAAAGCGTGAGTACACAATGGTTTTTTGATGTATGTTAAAAAAATCGCCAAGTTTCATCACCGAATTCGTTACATCATCTTCGATGAAATTGAGATTAGACGTTGTCTCGGTGAGACTTTTGAGTTCGGGTCCTATGCACTGATCAGTGACGACCACGTCATGACCTGCATTAGCAAAGAATATCGAGTCTCGACCGTTTCCGCATCCTACTTCCAGAAAATTGTGTTGCTCACTACCCAGCCAGGACTGTACAAATATAGCGAATTGAGAGGGAAAGGTTGGGACATCAGTTGAGTTGTATATTCCCTGCCAGTATTGCAGATTAGATTTCATCCTATGTTAATGCTCTTGAGTGTGCGGAACGGTTGGTATTTGTTCAGCAAGTAGTATACCGGTACCTGCTTACCGGGTTTTAACGGCAAGGCCACGAGTTTTACGTCGGTGGAGAGGCGTGCCTTGAATGCCCTGGATCAAGCAACGGCTACCAGTTCGCTGACGTAATGTTCAAAACTTGTGGTGACACGTTCGAGATACGAGTGATGAACGTAGATCTCGTTGAACTGGTTTACCGCCTCGTTGTCTCTGCAAATCGGCTCGAGCCCGTAGCTTGACAAATATTTTCTAACGTCACTGCATACCCACTGTCCGCTCCAGCTAGCCTTGTTTTCCAGCTCTACATACAAGGTTGATATTTTACCGGTGGCTAGAGAATTTTTAGCACCGAAAAGTACTTCACCTGCTGCACCTTCAACGTCAAGCCAAAGAGCGACGTTGTTTTTTCCTCTTTGCTCGACAAGGCTATCAATAGTTTCCGGCTCTGAAAATACCACTTCGTCATTCTCCGTTGACTGATTGTGCACCAGCATGCTGGACATACGGTTAATAACGCCCAGATCTCTGCCCGATTTGGGGGTCTCGATTCTACGTGGTATGAACAAGCTTCGCTGACGTTTATCTGAGGACACCAGATTGTTGAAATACTCGATGCTCTGAGGCATGTTTTCGGTGTATCTCTTAAACACATGCGGATTAGCTTCGAAGGCGATAATCTCAGCCTGTTGGTTCTTCTCACGTAGTGACTGAGAAAAACCGGCTTCGAAGGCACCTATCTCCAGCACTAATTCTGGATCGATAGCTATAACCACATTCTCAAAAAAATCGGAGAAGAATTCGTTTTTATTACGACCTGTCAGTCCTTTTTCCGCAAGAAACTGTTTCCAGAATACGTCATACATTAAGTTCATGATTATCTTCCTAATAGATTGGGTTGCGCACAAGATAGCGTATTGAAAGTGCAAACAGAAAACGGCGGTGTCAGGTCGAATGGTACTTACTCAAGCTGAATTAACTCCGGGGTATAAAGACCTTGAGTAATGGCCATTTGTGCTAGGTCACGTAAGGCGGTAAGAGCAAATTAGCAAGATCTGGTCACGCATGATCAGGATTGCTATTACGTAAAATGACTACGGTAAAAAATTGACATTGTTCTAAATCAAGCAGTATCTAATGTTAGATCAAGCAGTGTCTAATGTTAAATATAGGCTGTATCAAGAACTGACAAATCAATGCCGAAGCTACAAGATCTGCGACTACTCAAGGTTTTAGCAAGATCCAGATCAGATCCGGCGCCGGACTTAAGACCGGAGCAGTTCATGTTTTTATAATCGAGGCCCGATAATTCGCTGATAGCCCAATAGCAGGGCGCTAAGTGCTCACCGTAAAATTCGTACACCGTTGTGCCCGGTTGACAGAACAGTAAGTTGGTGAGGCCTGCTCCATGAGGCCCAGCTACTCTTGACGCTTCTGAGAATAATCTGGCTTGTTCAGCAACACTGTAATTTTCAGGAGAAATGATTTCGTATCCACGTTCTAAAAAGTACTGATTAAATTCGTGTAGATTATGTATACCTCGACCATGCGACGCTTCGGAATTACGTGATACCAGAATCTTTCTGAATTGAGATGTCGTGGATTCAAGGCTGTATCTTTTCTTCATGTATTCAGGCAACCAGTCCCCCATGGTAAAACCCATTGTGTTGCTCATCTGCGGAACGACTAGCTCATCTGCCACAATGTGGCTGCCTTGTGAGTTAGTTTTAAATAGCTGATTGTCATTAATGCCGAAATCCTTCAACGTCTCTTTTTGAAACTTTGCCGTGATATTGGTGAAAACGTATCGGGTCTCACCCGATGTCTGTATTCCTGCCTTTTCAAGAACCGAAAATTTCGGGAGTATGTCTGTCATCCAGTGGTAGTAGTTGTTTGAGCCTTTAGTTCCCATGAGTACTACCTGGCCGTTGAGCTTGACGGGTTCTACCTGACGAGCTGCATGCAGAGCAGGGGCGAGATTTCCGGCCACTGTGGCCTTGTCGATTTCACCCTGCTTATTCGATACGATGGTGTTGTAGCCATCAAACCAAAGGCTGGCGTTGTCGAACGTGACCACGCTGGTCGAATTCGATACCAAGTCGCGTTCTCTGTACCGCTTCAGTCGTGGTGTGTTTTGAATTGAAACACTGCTCGGTTTCCTTGACGTCGGTGGGTGTGCAGGGAATACCTCGCAGTGAATGTCGTTTGCCGTTAGTAGAGTCGCATTGTCGTTAAAAAAGCGTGTCTGGACATGTTCCGGCAAACGACCTAAGTAACACTCGCGTGCGGCTTCAACATCACCTTCGGCTTCCAGATAGGCGGCTAGTGTTCTAAAAGCTTTCCAACTTGCGGGGTCGTTAACCAGAATTTTATAGATATCTGAATCATTCAATGATTCTTGACAGGTTAGAGGAACTGTATCCGCTGTCAGATTGTCAGAGACTGGTTGGGTCATGTGCATTTGCGGGGTTCTTCAAAAGTTAGGAGTGGATGTCTGACGGGGTACCAATAACCGGTCATCCGTACGTCGAGTACGCAGCGCTTCCAGCGTGTACACTGCCGATGCACGTGCTTGCTAGATTAACGGCATTTATCGATCGCATGCATCAGAACACTAGCAATTTTGGATCCAGGAATTTGAGGGTGCTAGCGGTGTTCTTGCCCACTCTCGCTATGAGCTGGTATTCCAAAGCACAGAGGATACACATTTCCCGTAAATGCCAGGAGAGACACTAGACTGCACAATCTTGATAAACAGGATTGATAACAGAGCGGTTGGCTTCGTAGTATTTTAAACTGTGGTACAGAAACAGGTGTTACAAGCACTTGTAATGGCTTAGCTTTTGCAAAATCCAACTGCAGAATCTCTAACAAATCACCCGGTAGTAAAACAGTCAAGGGCTACATGAATACGTTAAGTGTTGTAAATAGTAATAGCTTCGCCGATGTGCCTGTTACTGCCGACTACGAAACAAAAGACACACAGGTTCTAAGTGGTAATATAGAAGAGGTCAACCTTGGAATCGTTACGGGTTGGGTCGTTAATTCGTACGCTGATGACAAAGGTATAGCAGTCGAGCTGTATGAGAATAACACCGTGGTTGCAGCGGGCATCGCTGATACCAGGCGGGAGGATCTGGCCAGTGCCGGATATACAGAAGGCGCCTTCGGTTTCGAGCTAAGACTAGACACTAGCTTACTTGATGGGCGGGAACACGATCTACATCTGCGTTTAGCCGGTACCACTGATATAGTGGCTGTTGATACTATTAGTATTTCCCCTGCAGCATCTTCTCGCATCGACAGTATTGAGGCGGGTATTGTCAATGGGTATGTCACGGCGGTTGAGCACCCCGATACCGATGGCTTCAATATCGAGTTACTCGTGGATGGGAGGCCGGTTGAGAGCGGCATATGCACGAAAGATGTGACTGGCCTGTATCGGTTTGCAATACCGTTACCAGTGGAACTGTTCGACGACAATCCTTACATTTTTACCATCTGCGTCAAAGGTATGATAACGACCCAGGCTCCGTACTATGATCGCTTGCCTAGTGTCCAGACTCCTTGGCAGTACCTGACGGACAGTGGGGTTGGAACACGGCTTAGTGCCATGTCCAAAACGTCTTCCTATCGCTACGCGTCGCTGCAATTACAACTGACGGATCTGTACAAAGATTCGGCAAACGCTGATATGGCAAGCCGGTTGGCCAGAATTACGCTGGCACATGACGTTCTGGTGGAAGGGCACGAGGGGCGGAAGAACTATGTCGAGCTTGAGTTGGATAAAGTGCCTGAGCCCAAAGTCAGTATTGTCATTCCAGTACATAACAAGTTTGAACTGACTTACCACTGTATCGCCTCCTTGATACTTGCCAGAAACGAGGTGGATTTCGAGGTGATCATTGTCGATGATATGTCGTCAGATGAAACTGTCAAAGCCAGACAACACATAAGCAACCTGCGCGTAGTTAACAATAGCCAAAACAAGGGTTTTCTGCTCAGCTCTAAACACGGAGCCGAACAGGCTATCGGAGAGTACATAGTATTTCTGAACAACGACACCGAAGTAACCTCCGGGTGGCTAGACGCTCTGGTGGAGGCGTTCGACACCTACGACTCTGTGGGCTTGGCTGGAAGCAAACTGATTTATCCTAACGGTAAGTTGCAGGAGGCGGGTGGTATTGTCTGGGGTAGTGGGCGCCCCTGGAATATCGGGAATGGACAGAATGCAGAGCACCCGATGTATAACTACACCAGACAGGCCGATTATCTGTCTGGTGCCTCACTGATGGTACGTCGCTCGGTATGGGAAGAGATAGGCGGGTTCAGCGAGGAGTTTGTTCCCGCGTATTACGAGGACACAGATCTTGCGTTCAAGGTGCGTGAGGCGGGTTACAAGACGATGTACTGCCCTTTTTCTACGGTGGTTCATTTTGAAGGAATGAGCAACGGCCGCGATACCAATACCGGAATAAAACGGTTTCAGAGTATCAATTCTCCCAAGTTCAGATCCAAGTGGCGACATGCCTATCGCCATAACGGCGCTGAAGGCAAAGACCTTCTAAAGAATATGGATCGTGGTGTTGATTTCCGTGCCGTGGTTGTTGACTATGCAACGCCTCGACCTGATCAGGATGCAGGGGGATATGCAGCAATTCAGGAGATAAAACTATTGCAAGAACTGGGTTGTAAGGTTACGTTTGTACCTAACAACATGGCTCATATGGGGCGACATACAGACGTGCTGCAAAAGCAGGGCGTTGAATGTATTTTCGCGCCGTTCTACAATAGTGTGGGCGAATTTCTTAAAGATCGCGGCCGTGACTACGACTTGGTGTATGTCACTCGCTACGATATAGCTGAGCAGGTAATTGCCAGCATAAGGCAGTTTACGTCGGCGAAGATCATCTTCAATAATGCTGATTTACACTTTTTGCGTGAGCTAAGGGCAGCCTTTGCCAGCGGTGATCGTTCATTTGAAGAACCGGTAAAAACGCGTGACAGGGAATTCAAGGTCATGCGCGATGTCGATGCAATCCTCTCATACAACGAGGTTGAGCATTCAGTAATAGCGTCGCATAACCTGACTCAGGAAAACGTATTCAAGTGTCCTTGGGTGCTGCAAGACAGGCGTTCAAATGTACCGTTCGAAGAAAGACACGGCATAGCGTTTCTCGGCGGGTTTAACCATCAGCCAAATCGCGAGGCGGTAAAATATTTTGTCGATTCGGTGATGCCATTGTTACGAGTGGCGCAACCCGATATCAAGTTTCATGTCTATGGAAGTAAAGTGACGCCTGACATAGAGGCACTGGCCTGTAGCGATGTCATTATTGAGGGTTACGTGGAATCGTTGAGTGATATGTTTAACACTTGCCGCGTGTTCATCGCTCCACTACTCTCGGGTGCCGGTATAAAGGGAAAGGTGCTGGAGAGTATTGCGCACGGTATACCCAGTGTGTTGTCGCCGGTTGCTGCTGAAGCTACAGGTCTTTGCCATCGACATAGTGCGTTGATTGCTCACGAGCCCAGTGACTGGAGTGAAAGTATCGCCGTACTCTACACAGATGCCGAGTTATGGCAGTCGATCTCGGATCGATCCCACGATCTGATAGAAACTGACTATAGCCGCGCGGAAGGGCTGAACAGAATGGAGGATGTACTTCGGTACATTGAGCTGGATCCTGCAGAAACGCGAACGCCGCTATTCAGTAATGAGCTGGACGCTGCAGAAGCGCGAACGTCGCTGTCTGGTATCAAGCTGGACACTACAGACACGCGAGCGCCGCTATTCAGTTCAGCGGAAGATTGATGAGCATGCGAGATGTGTTGGTTCATTACCACCTGTTCAAAAATGCTGGCAGCTCGATTGATAGCTGCTTGAATGCCTCGTTCGGCGACCAGTGGCTCGCCTTCGATCCCGAGGCAGGATCTGGCTTGTACACCGCTGACGAGCTGGACGAAATAATCCTGCAGAACCCCACCGTGACGGCTTTCTCCTCTCACTGTATCGTCCCACCTGTGCTTGACCGAGTTGCCAGAATTCACCCTGTTGTCATACTCAGAGAACCCATTTCCAGGACTATGTCCGCCTATCTTTTCGAATGGAAAAAACAAAAGAATCTGGCGGAACCCAGTGGGACACTTGGCGAATATATCAGCGCAAAGTTTGAGCATGCGCGAGCGAGCGCCATTGAAGATTTTCAGACAATACGGCTTGCAACGACTGACCCAAAGTCAAAACGTCCAGCTAGAAATGCAACTGATGAGCAATTGGTGCAAAGCGCCTGTGAATTCCTAGACGGCTTGACAGCGTTTGGATTGGTTGAGCGTTTTGCCGAGTCTGTTGCCTGGTTACAAGATCAGTATTCACCCATATTCCCTAGTCTGGATCTAAAGCCTGTGGCAGCAAACGTGACGCAGACGGCTGATGTGCCGATGAGTCAACGCCACGAGTCTATACACGACGCTATTGGACAGGAACTGTTCGACGAACTGGTCTCGCGTAACTCAATGGATACTCGGCTATATAATCATGCCGTGGGCAGGTTCGATGAACTGACGAACTCAGGTGCCAGCGAAGACCAAAACAGGGTAATTCGCAGGGCTGGCTAAAGATAAAAAACGCGGCTTGGATACATCTGGATTGATGAGTACCGAAAGGCGAACGTGATCAGGCCAGGCACACCGTCCAGTGAGCAGGCCGCATGCCGCCGCACGTCGCTTCCAGGAACTGATAGTCAGTGCCGATGGATGTGCTGCAGTCGATACTCACATCCAGCGCGTCCTTATGACTAGTCACGCGTACGTCCTTCTGCTCGTTAAATGCCCTTTACAGCTAATCACTACTTACAACACTGTTGCACCCGGCTAAAGTTTCTGGCAATATTAAAGATATAAAGATATACTTATATGTGAATGATATGAGCTCACTCAAACTGTCCTACGAATTCTTCCCTCCTCGCAATGACGCCCAGCAGCGGCGCTTCTGGCATACGCTCGGATGCCTGCAAACTTTAAATCCCAGTTATATTTCAATGACTTGGGGTGCATTGGGGTCCAATTCTCAAGCAAGTGTCGATGTGCTGACTCACCTGATGAAGCTGGGAGACATACCGGTCACCGCACATCTGACGTGTGCGGGGCAAACCGAGTCTCAGATGCGTAAGACCATTGCCCAGCTTGGGGCAATGGGTATCACTGATTTTCTCGCTCTGCGCGGCGATGCAGGTGCAGACGCCACGCTGCCAGTGGATGGTGAGCCCACCTTGCAGCATGCGTCTGATCTGGTGAGCTTGCTGGCAGAAGGTACTAGCCGTGACATCAGTGTCGCGGCTTATCCAGAAGCCCATCCTGAATCGCGCAGCGTAGACACTGATCTGACATGGCTGGCGCACAAGGTTAACGCCGGTGCCACTAAAGCGATCACACAGTTTTTCTTCGATCCCGCTACTTTTTTGCGCTTTCGTGATAACGCCGTAGCCAAAGGTGTATCAGCTACCCTGGTACCGGGGATTCTGCCCATTCATGACATACAGAAGGTTCGAGATTTCAGCAACAAATGCGGCGCCACGGTGCCCGCAGCACTGGTGGAACACTTCAACAAAGCCACTACAGTTAAGGACAGGCGGGATGCGGCAGTGGAGCAGTGCGTGAAGTTGTGTAACACGCTAGCCGCAGAGGGTGTGGATGAGTTTCACTTGTACACCCTGAATCAATCCACGTTGTCTTATGCCGTCGGGTGTGAGCTGAGTGGTATCCGGCCTGCAGCAGTTGCTGCTGCCTGATGAACGGCGTCACAGGGGTGTACCTCGTACCGTGACTCTGAGCTGGTTCGAATCGCTTCGTATAAGGCCCCGAATTTCTATCCGGATAAGATTCCGCGTTGCGCCTCGATAGCCAGCGGACGAGGTCTGCCAAGCTGCCACCGCTAAACAGGTTGGTTATTCGTGGCGTAGCGATACAGCAGCACAGTTTCAGTCAGTTACAATAGGGCACTTTTGATGATCTCATGCCCATGTCCGCACACCCCAAAGTTGGATTCGTTAGCCTCGGTTGTCCCAAGGCTCTGGTTGACTCAGAACGCATCCTGACCCAGCTTCGCACAGACGGTTACGACGTGGTGCCAGATTACGATAACGCTGATCTGGTGGTGGTAAACACCTGTGGCTTTATCGACAGTGCTGTGGAGGAATCCATGGATGCTATCGGTGAGGCGATCAGCGAAAATGGCCGGGTTATCGTCACAGGCTGCCTTGGCGTGAAGGCAGACGCCATCAAGGCACAGTTTCCCAAAGTTCTTGCGGTGACGGGCCCGCAGGCTTATGAGGAGGTGGTTGGAGCGGTACACACGCATCTTCCCAATGCGCAGAAACACGATCCTTTTCTGGACCTTTTGCCGCCACAAGGTATCAAGCTCACCCCGCGCCATTATGCGTATCTGAAAATATCCGAAGGCTGCAATCACCGATGCAGTTTTTGCATCATCCCGTCCATGCGCGGGAACCTGGTCAGTCGGGATATCGGTGATGTCATGGCAGAAGCAGAGCGGCTCAAGAATGCGGGTGTGCGGGAGCTACTGATCATCTCTCAGGACACCAGCGCCTACGGCGTGGACATCAAATATCGAACGGCCTTCTGGAATGGCCGACCCATCAAGACACGCATGCTCGAGCTGTGTGAAGCACTGGGCGAACTAGGCATCTGGGTCAGGCTTCATTACGTGTATCCGTACCCGCACGTAGATAACATCATGCCGCTGATGGCCGAGGGGAAGATTCTGCCGTACCTGGATATTCCGTTTCAGCACGCCAGCCCACGCATTCTCAAAAGCATGAAACGCCCGGCAGCGTCCGAAAACAATCTCACACGCATCAAGGCTTGGCGTGAGATCTGTCCGGAGCTCACCATACGCAGCACGTTCATTGCAGGGTTTCCCGGTGAAACCGATGAGGACTTCGAACACCTGCTCGAATTTCTCGAAGAAGCCCAGCTGGATCGAGTAGGGTGCTTCGCCTATTCACCGGTAGACGGTGCCAAGGCTAATGAACTGGAGAACCCGGTACCAGAAGAACTCAAACAAGAGCGTCTGCAACGGTTTATGGAAACCCAGGCTGCAATCAGCGCAAACCGATTGCAGGCAAAGGTAGGCACGCGTCAAGTAGTGCTGATTGATTCAGTCAATGGTGAGAACGCCATTGCCCGTAGTAGCGCAGATGCCCCCGAGATAGACGGCGTCGTTCACGTCAGTGTGGATGACTACGAGATTGAAGCCGGCGACTTCATTGAGGTGGATGTGGTACAGGCTGATGAGCATGATCTGTATGGGCAGATTGTGGGGGAGTAGGACGCGACGTTTCTGCACGAGTCCTCCTTTCTCACGTCACGCAGAGGCTAACGAGCTTAACTGAACCCTAGTGATGCATAAAATTTCGGCCCAGAACCGCTTCGCTGCTTCTATAGCAGCATCTAAGGCGCTGTACTCATTTTTTCTGGATCTCACTTAGAGTGACTAAGCTCAATCCAGTAAAAACTCCGTGCAACGCCTTATATACAGCTCTATAAGCTCCTGGACTCGAAATTTTATGCATCACTAGGGTGAATGAACGCTGAGACTGGGTTTCCAACACCAACCTGAGACTACAGCTAAGCCCGAGACTGCTTCTGGTTCTCAGGCCTGGGCCTTGAATCACTGAGTTAATTAACGGACCTGACAGATACGCGTAGAGTCCGTGCCACTATCAGTCAACAGGGCTCACTTCCAGATAATCGATGGCGTAGTTGGTCGATCTGCCCGAAATCTCCAGCGTGTACAAGCGCCCGGCAATCAGCTCTTGCTTGAATAACTCCATGGAGTGGGCCTTGTCGGCAGTACCACCCAGTTGCCATGAATCCTGGCCGGTGGTGAATACTTTGACCCAATCCGTCAAGTCGGATGAGCCTTCGGCCTGCTCACCATTCATTCGTATCCAGACATCGTTATTGAGATCGGACTGAGGGGGGTTGATGGCGCGGGCTCTGATCTTCACTTGGTGAACACCGGATACCTCTGGTATGACGATGTATTGCGTTATCCCTTCGCCACCTGCTCGATACAGGTTGCCTTCAGACCAGCGTATATAGCCAGTTCCGCTAAAGCCACTTCGCACCGTCTCTCGCACCCAACCGGCACCCAGCACGGCAGACTCTGCTTCGAGTCGCAACGTGGAGTTTGAAAATTCGTAGCCCGGCATGGAATAGAGTGAGGGCGATTCAGTCGTTGAGCCAGAGAAGGGCGAAGCATCCGGCACTGAATGAGAAGAGGGAGCATTGACCAAGCCTGGGTCCGGAATGGCCGCTAGCGCCAATGATAAGTCAGACGCCGGACGTGTGACGACATCTGCCACTGGACTGGACCCGGGGGTATTGATTGTGCTCGTGGGCGCTGGACCTTTTGCTGTAGCGCTATTGTCTGCCGCTACATCTGCAGAAGTTGTATCAGCAAGACTAACCGGCACTGCAGTGTCACCCTGGACGCGTGTATCGGGGATATACCGATCGGCAAATTCGTACCAGTTTGCAATCTCTCTGGAACCCAGGCCGAGCACCCAGAGAAGCTCCACCGTATCGGAGCCATCGAATCTGTTCTTTGTGCTTAGCTGCTCAAAAGCCAGTTCCCAGGCTCGACTGTAACGCGGATCTGAGGCGAATCGTTCAACCAGCGCAGGGTCGACGTCTGGAAATGCGGCCTGCTGATTACTCTGGTTCAACTGAGGTGTGCGATTAGCCTGATGATTGCCGTCATCGATCTTCAGGTACCTGGCATGTTGTTCCATATAGGCCAGATTCGCTGGATCGGTGTGTTGCTCGTTCCAACCGTGGCTGTGCTGCACCACGGTGATATTCTCAAGATCTGCACTGGTGCCAACACCTTGTATGTACGCAATAACGCGTGCGGTGAAGTCCATCGGTCCACCATCCAGCACCCAGACTTTTTGCCCCGCTTCCAGTCGCTGTATGTATTGATCCCCAACCAGACTGATGCTGAAATTTTCATCCCGAAATGCATCATTCCAGTAAAGGAAATACAGCTCGTCAAAGACATGATAGCTATCGGTGATGTAGTCACTACGCGGTCTCAAGTCTCCGCAGGTGCCGTTCGTGATGATGTAGTCTTCACCGTTTTCCAGCCCGTAGAAATCAAGCACCATCTTTGCTGCCACCGCTGCGTGCTGGTCATCAGGGTCTGGGCATGAATCGTAGTTAAGCGAGATCAAGTCGCCGTATTGATAGAGCGAATTGTCCGGTAGAGCATTGCCGTGTTCAGTGGTGAGTGGTGCCTGAATGTCAGCGATGGTGGTGGTTAATTGTGTCTGTAGTATTGCTTCCAGTGCTGTTGTTGAGTCTGTTGCTGGGGGTGTAACAGCTCCCGTCCCAGCAGCTACGGTACTGGCTGGTTGGTTCGTGTCGGCCGATGAATCATGATGAGTCAGGTCAACCATGTCCGGGTTGTCGAAAGAGGCGCATATCCACCGGCCCTGGTATGGATCGCAATCAGCACGCTTCAGGACAGTAGCTTCACCGTATGTCTGTCTCGCTTGTTGCAGCGTATTGCCCATCACTGCCACTGGCTCACCTGAATAGCGCCCCGACGTGCCGGTAAGCAGATCCTCAATGGTGGGATTGTGGTAACTGGCGCAAATCCAGCGCCCGTCACCCACTGGATCACAGTCCTTATGGACTCGTGAAGTAGTCGATCTGAACAGTGATTTTGCCTCAGACAGATTACTGCCAATAACCGCGTCACCTTTTGCGTTAGCCTCTACTACTGGCGACAATGGAAAAAGCAATAGCAGAGCGAGGGGGCGAATGTTCAAAGAAACTGATCCTGTCTCACGTTATTGGATGCCGATTGAATATCTGTGTCAGTCAAGAGAAACAGAGTCGGCAGACTCAGCGTTGAACTGTGCCGCAACGTCAGGCACAGATCGTTGAATCAGTTATCAAACATGACAATCACCCCATAACCGTATTGCCTGTCTGGGTGTTAGCACACGCTTTAAAGGACATGAAATGCAGGCCAATTAGCCTTACAGCTAGGAGAATCTGTGTTATCACAGTGAGCCGGTCAGTAATACGTGACTGCGAATTGACTTTCCACCGGCACCACGTGCGGTTAATCCTCGACCACGCGCACAATGTCATCTCCCACTACGCACGTCCGTACTCATCCCCCACGCGCACAATGTCATCTCCCACTACGCACGTCCGTATTCATCCCCCACGCGCACAATGTCATCTTCTCCCAGGTAGGATCCAGACTGCACCTCAATGAGCTCTAGTGGAATAGAGCCTGGGTTATACAGCCGATGCATGGTGCCCAAAGGAATGTAGGTAGATTCGTTTTCAGTGAGCAGAATCTCTTTATCACCATTGGTGACCAGCGCTGTCCCTTTAACCACAACCCAATGCTCCGAGCGATGGAAATGTTTTTGAAGTGACAATTTAGCACCTGGTTTGACGCTGATGCGTTTCACTTGAAAGCGGGGGTTTAGATTCAGGCTTTCGTAGTGGCCCCATGGTCGGTAGCAGGTTGTGTGAGTGGTGAGCTCTGATCGTCCTTGTGTCTTCAGAAAATCGATAGCCTGCTTGATGCTTTGCGCATTGGAGTGATCGATAACCAGTATGGCATCGGCGGTTTCGATAACAGACAGGTCGCGCGTACCCAGAGCCACCACTAGCCGGGTGCTGGAATGCAGATACGTGTTTGTAGCGTCGTAGTGCATGATGTCGCCAACGCCTGAGTTGCCGTTCTCATCGCGGGTGGTGGCATCGTGTACCGCATCCCAGCTGCCAATATCTGACCAGCCTGAATCATAGGGAAGCACCATGACGTTATCCGAGTGTTCCATGACGGCGTAGTCCACCGATATCTTCTGGCATTGCTCAAAAGCGTGTCTGTCGACACGCAAAAAATCTAGATCAGCTTGTGCGTTGCTAACCGCCAGTTGAGTAAGACTGTGAATCTGTGGCTGCAGCTTGGCCAGCGTGTCAAGAAATGTCGCTGCCTTGAATACGAAAATACCCGCATTCCAGTAACAATTGCCTTGCTTGATAAGCTGCTCGGCTTTAGTCAGATCGGGCTTTTCAAGAAACTGCTTGACTACCCTGGCGCCATCGTCGGCGCTTGCGGATACCTCATCGGCCGTGATGTAGCCGTAACCGGTTTCGGGTCGGGTGGGGGTAATGCCCAATGTCACCAGGTGGCCGGCTTCAGCGAGCGTGGCGGCGGCTTGTACCACTGTCTGAAAATGCAGGGTATCGTCTATTTTATGGTCCGCTGGTAACACCACCATGATGGCATCGGCGTCTTGTTGCTGCGCATGCCAGGCGGCCAGAGCAATGGCAGGCGCTGTGTCTCTAGCTGCAGGCTCCAGAATAATGGTGGCATCGCTGAGCCTTATCTCGGACAGTTGCTCTGCAGTAAGAAAACGGTGAGCCTCGGAGCACACGACAACCGGCGCGGTAGCCGCAGCGCCAGAGAACCTCAACGCCGTTTCCTGAAGCAGGGAGTGTTCACCGCCAAGCGCCAGAAATTGCTTGGGATAGTCTGCACGAGACAGTGGCCACAGCCGGGTTCCAGACCCACCTGCCAGTATTACCGGTATTACCATGCGTTTAGAATCAGTCAACAGATTATCCTTTTTCGTCCAATACAACTTTCATCCAGTACAACAGATACGGTGTGCTGGCACGGTGAAACTCCACGAAAGTTGCCTATTCTCGTGTGAGAGTGAAATAGCAATTAACGCACCTATCAGTCATTCTACCTTTTGCAGGTACCGCTGTGAAAAACAGTTGCCATCAAGGTGTTTTACCCTTCTAAAGGCGATCGATCCTGCACTAGTAGCTCAGGAAATCCGTAGTAGGATTTACCTGAATGAAGGCCCCGGCACTCCGGCATATCGCTACAGCCAGCCCTCTTGCACATACCAGTCTGCCAGTTCAGTCAGGCCCGATTCATTCGTGTGCCGGCACGTAAAACCGGTATCGGCTGTCATTTTTTGCGTGTTGAATGACCGATCCTTGGTAAAGAAAGCCACGCGTCTACGGTAGATCGGTGGCTCGATGCCGAACGGTTTACAGAGTAGTTCGCACAGGTAGGCCGCAGCAAACACGGGCGCTGCCGGAATGCGGACAAACACCGGGCTTGTGCCCAGGCGGGTGGCAATGGTTTCGGCTATCTCTTTGATTGAGGTGGCAGTCGGATTGCCCACGATGTAGGTCTGCCCCTGCGTTTTGGCATGAGTGGCGCTCAAGATCATGAAATCGGTCAGATCATCCACGTGTATCAGGTGATACATCCCTTTGGCCGTTAACCCGATGACCGGGCAGACCGGCAGTTTGGCCAACTTGAACAGCTTCAACAGGCGACGATCACCGGGCCCGTAGATGGCACATGGGCGCACAATGACCATGGGGAAATTGTGTGTCTGGGCAAAGCGGTTCACCAGCTGTTCGCCTTCCAGTTTGGTTTGCTGGTACAAGTCCCCGGTGGCAAACCGGTAGTTCTCATCGGCAGGCGGCTCCGTGATGTGTCCATGTACACCGGCCGTGGAAACATGCACAAAGCGTTTGAACGCATGCCCCTCGTCTCGTTGGCACTGGATGCTCTTGAGCAACGTCATGGTGCTGCCCACATGCACGTTCCAGTACACCTCATCGCCCACTTTTGCCTCTCGGAACGCCGCGGCCACGTTGAACACATAGCTCACACCGGCTGCAGCTCGCTTGACAACGCCTTCGTCACACACGTCGCCAATGTGCCATTCGACCGGTAGCGAGGCGAGTTCGTCGCGCGTGGATTGCTGACGAGCAATGACCCTGACGGTGGCACCGGTTGCACACAGCTTCCTGACCAGATGGGCACCGGTGAAGCCGGTGCCGCCGGTAACCAGTACCGTGTCTGACGAGTCAATCTTCATCATGGTGTCATCGCTTTGGAGAGAAGTCATGCGTTTGTCTTTAACAGACCCAGCGCCTGATAGCTTTGTGACAGTTGTTTTTCAGTCACCGTCCATGAGTAGGCCAATTCGAATCGCTGCCTGTTGCGGTCAGCGTCCTTATCAAGTTGCTGTGGATTGCTGGCGTAAACCATTAGCTGGTCTCTCATGTCATCTACCGAGTTGCACGGTGTGGTGTCAGCGCCCAGAAAACTCAGGTTGTTGTGCGTATTGAAGGCAATAACAGGTAAACCGCTAGCCAGGTAGTTCAACATTTTGCCACTGCCTTCGCCGGCATCCGAGCGCTTGGGATCGATAGCCACATCGGCAAGTGCCAGATAGTGAGCCAGCTCGCTGAACTCGACGCGGCCGGTCATCGTGCACGAGTGCTCCAGTGAATGAGCCTTGATAAACGCCTGCATCTGCTCAACCGGGTAACCCACGATCAGAAAATGAACGGGTGCAGCGGCGTTAGCACAGTTGCGTATCAGTTCTTGCAGAGGCTCCTGACCCTTGCTGTCAAGCAACGCCCCAGTATAGATCGCACACAGCGTGTTGTCGGGTATGCCCAGTTGCGTGCGTCGCTGGTTCAGGGGAATATCGTTATCAACCGTGGGTGCATCGGCACCGTCCTGTGCCAGTAGCATCTTGCTGGCAGATTCGGGAAATTCACGTTCGAATTTTGCCAAGGCATGTTCGGATGAACAGACAATCCCGTCGGCGCTGCGCAGCAGCCATCGTTCAAGCTGCCTGAATGGCCATTTCAGAAACGGCACCTTGTTGAAAAAACCGTAGGTGTCCAGCTCACCCACCAGACTGCCTTGCATGTCGGCGGTGATGGGTAAGTCCTTGCGTCGTAGCCACAGCCTGCACAACAAAGCGATAAGCACACCTTCATGCAAGTGTGCGTGCAGCGCGACAGGATTCAACGCCCGTACCTGTCGGATCGACAATGTCAGCAGCCGAAAATCTGCCAGTATTTTGTAAACAGACGGGCCGGCTGAAGTCTTCTGATAGGCCTTGATCGTGTTGATGCGGCTGGTCTGGATATCGTCCAGATCGTAACCGGTATGGTAGGTGGCCACATGGTTGTCAAAGCCCAGTGCTTGCAATGAGCGAACAATGCCGGCAATTCTGATATGACACCCTCGGTCAGAGAAAAACGGTGTGGGCGCTATGTGTAATAACAGGCCGGGTGATGAAGCACTATCGGCTGGCATAGTAATGTCTTGCTGTGTCGGTTATGGCTTTTTGCCTGTCGGCAACACGTGCTATTTCAGTAGCCATTGTTGCATCGTTCCAGCCCAGCAGACTGCCCATCAATTGGGCCGCGTCGTCCAGATGCGCATCGCTGATGCCTAGCAGGCCTACAGAGCTTCGGCGCAAAATGGCATCATCCAGATGAATGGCGAGCTCTTGCTCAACAGCCCATGCAACCTGACCAAACACATCAGGCTGACCTTCAACGAGGGTACGCAGCATTGTCTGCGCATTGTCCGACGTCTCCATGTACCTGATAAAGGCGTCCATGTCGCTACCATAGCAACGAATCCAGTGTTGGATCCGGGTGTTGCTGTAACGATCAGAGTAGGTGGCGATCTGCATGGCCTGAAACTGCGTGAGGTTGTCGTAGCGTGCACAGTGAAGTCGTTTCGCGCCCGCCGACTTGCGTGAATCGGGCTGCTGCGGTTCTACCTTGGTGGCAACCAGAGAGACGGTGAGCTCTGCCAGTTTTCTGCCGGTCGTCAGTTTAGCGCCAAGGCTAGTCACTATCCCTTCCAGATTATGGTTAACAGCGTGATCACACAGAAGGTATTCACCGGTGCCCTGATACTCGTTAGTCTTGATGGTCTCTACCCGCAATGGATACAGGCCTGAGTAGGCAGAAACGATATCGGATAGCGTCAGTTTTGCGTGAGGCAGGGCGTCGTTGACCGCATCCAGCAACTGATTCATATCCTCCTGCGTGAGTATCTCGGCGTTGTCAGGGAAATCTGTCTCCCGGTAACTGGTTCCAATCAATGACATGCCGCGCCATGGGATAATAAAGATATGACGTCCGCCACGATCAATACGCGCATCGCTTTTCTGCTGTGTGGTTACTGCAATGGCGTGATCTTTCACCAGCTGCCGTGTAATCAGGTGCGCACCGGTTGCATAGCCATTGATGATGGTGGGCAGGAAAGGCTGGCCATAGCTTGCCAACACCTTGTCTACCCACGGGCCTGCTGCGTTCACCACCAGCCTAGCCTTGATGTCCAGCGTGTCCGTAGCGCCTTCCATGCGAGCGCAGACACCGGTGACCCGATCGTTTTCGATCAGTAGCGACTCTACGGTAGTGTAGTTTGCCGCCACCAGGCCCAAGTGTCTTGCACTGTCCACAATCGACCAGACGCATCTTTCCGAGTCATACAGATGGAATTCCGGGAACACCACTGCACCGGTGTGATCCAGCTCGTGCAACGGGCAGATGCTGTTCAGTTCGCTACTGCTCAGCAGGTGTGTGCGGGGCAGCAACACACCGGCGCTTTTTAACAGTGCGTTCTGGCCAAGCCCTAGCATGCGATAGGCAAGCATGCCTGCGCTGAGTAGCCATTTACTGCGCTTGATGTCGCGAAACGAGGGCACCACGAAAGGCACCGCTTCGGCAATATGGGGGGCATAGGACAGATACTTAGCGCGTTCCAGCGTGGATTCGCGCACCTTGTCGAACTGCATCTGCTGGAGATACCTGACGCCACCGTGCAACAGTTTGGATGACGCAGACGAGGTCGCACTGGCAAAATCCCGCCGTTCCACCAGAGCACAACAATAGCCAGATTCGCCCAGTAACTGGGCAATCCAGGCGCCTGAAATACCCCCGCCTACGATAACCACATCAAACACGGTTGTTTCCAGCGTCTCTTTGAGCAAGGATCGATCGTTAGCGGGCATGGAGGGGGCTGTTCTGGGGGTAAAAGGCGCAAGCCTTGGTGAAATGCGAAGTAGAAACCGGGTGCAGCGTAACAGTCAGGGCGCACGCCGTAGGTGATGTGTTTTGCTATTTTGTGTTAACGCACGCGGTTATGGCGAGCGCAAGAATAACAGCGTCCGGTGCTGACGCGGTATGGCTGAGTCTACGCATCCACAATACGATAGATATCTGTGACGGAGCCGGTAAAATTTCCGCCCCTTTTCAGTTACCCATGGTGAAATCGCGTTTGGCGGTGGAAATGGTGACGGTAAACCCCATCACGACATCCATTAGCGAGGCCACGGTGATAATCAGAAATGTGGTATTACCCAATCGGGGCACAATCAGAAACTCGATCAGAAACACCACAAACACCAGCAGCGACAGCGCATGATCAATAATGGAGCTGACGGATGTGCGCGTGGCCTTGAATGTTTCTATATAAAGCGAAAAAACGCTAGCCAGAATAAACGCATCACTGACGGTGACGATGATTTCGCGCGTTGAGGGCAGGGAGAACTCAAACAGGATCACGTTGATCATGGAGTTGTCCACCGGGCCGGTGAGCATGGTGATATTCGCCAGCACGAGCAGGTAGGCGAAAAACGGCACGGATAGTATCCAGCGCATCGGGCGGTCCAGAACGGCGAGTGTGGCCCGAGTATAGTTTCTACGGCCAGCTTGTCACAGGCTATTGCAGGGCAGCTGTACCTGAGCAAACACCCCTGTTTATTAAACCAGACAGGTATTCTCGTCTGGTTGAGCTTGTATTCAGCATTTCCCGACCAGTGCTTGGATCAGCCTTGTTGTCGCCAGTCTATTTGTCCGAGCCGGTGCTCGTAACGTTTTAAGTCTGGTTGGACGATATGAAGTACGAGCACGTTGGGGTAGTGAGGCACTGCGTGCCAATGTAATGGCAACCCAGTGTCAATGCCGAACTACCCATGCGGCCAAGCAGGCCGGTTCCCCTGCTTCCTGGGACTATCAGCCTGTTAGCGATGGTTCGCAGGACTTAGTACGTAATCACCTGGACTACACAGGCTGCTGAAACGTAGCGTTATCCACCTTTGGGGCTGCCTCATAAAACAGGATACCTGAGTAAAAACAGACGTACTACCAAGGCACGGGGCACGATATTACGGCCGTCGTTGCAGCCAGCACTAAACTTTTGAATTATTGACTTGACATGACCGAACTGGATAAATGATGTGCAAGTCTGTATCAACCGGGTGCAGCCCGTGATGGATTGTTGCATCGACTTTCGACCTTCCATACACAAAGTGACGACAGATCGCAGCTTATATTCCCACGGCATATCGTAGCAGCGGTTTTGATGGTAATCGCCGGCAACGCGAGTTAAATGCCTCAGGAGAACCTTTCATGGCCCTAGAAAGTCACCCTGATCATGACCAGAATCAGTCTGCTCACGATGAGACCGAGGATATGGAGACGGCACGTTCCACCATTAAATCTGAGCGGAATACTACAACAGAACCGAATGTAGAGAATCATTCTCAAACAAGATCTTCGATCTCACGTCTAGCCCGCTGGTTTATCAACCTGACTCCTCAATGGCTGACATTGTTGAGCATTATCATTGGCATCTATCACTTTGACAGAAACATGACGGCGAAGCGAACCAGTGATGCGCGCATTGCCGTTAGTGAATTCATTGCGCAATTAACGGAACTCAAGTGGGAAGCAATGTTGGCGTCTGGCGCTTTAAAGAAAACCAATTCCATTGAAAATCAGGCAGCTACAATGGAATTTATGCTTAATCCTATGATTATTTCACGAGCACAGATACTGATTGATGGTGAAGATACGGGGGTTTTTACAAGTGATTTGTTGAGATTTCTACTGACCAGTGACATGGGTAATATCATTGGTCCATCCATGAGTAAGGCAGAACCCTTCATTGATATCTCCAGCTCACGTTTCGTTGGAAGTAAACTGTCATCGGCGACCATTAAAGATGCGAGCATTCAATGCGTTGCATTCGACAGCGGAAATTTCAGTAATCTCGTATTCGAAAAAGGCTACTACGATCAGGTTCTGGTTAGCAATTTAAAACTGAGCTCAGTCCACTTTAAGGAATCCTGGCTAAAACATCTGCATTTCTACAAAGTTGATTTCTACGACAATATTAGTTTTAAAGAGGCGAAATTGATTGGCACCGAATTTCATGACGTTCGCTTTGTTTCATCGGTCCCCTCCTTTGAAGGTGCCCTTATCGTTCACTCAAATCTACAGGACATTGTCTTCCAGCCTGATTCCAATAACGTGGAAGTAACTTCATCTGAAGAAAATACGAAGAAAATGGCAGAGAAAATGGCGATAGAACTGATAAGCGCTCAATCGCTCTACAAGAGCAAATTCAGCGGACCTGTTAAAAACGAGATTAGGCGTCTTCTTGATGACAAGGACTATGATCGCCTAATGAATGAACCACCACTTGCCATATTCGGCGTTTCTGAAAACGGTGCTGAAGTCCTCGCCGACCCTGAAGAAATTCTGCGAAGATCCCACGAAATCGAAAAATTCAATCACTCGGACTCCAAGCCCGAACGCCTTGAATTGCTTGACACTGTCTGGAGCCAAGATAACTGTGTTGAGAAGCGGGTTCGCGACAGCCGGATCCGCTCTAACAACTTGCTGGCCGCCAGTCGTGCACACATAGATTCCATGTTCGGTGCTGTTGGCATTCAAACCGCGCTGGCGCGTGGCAATTGATGAATCGGAGTGAGACAATGAGACTCAAGAGTTTGGTATTAGCCTTGGCCATTACCCTGACATTCAGTACGCAGGTCGTTGCCGACTGCTTTTTCGATGATAAGTCCTACGAGGAGGGGGCAATCGTTGCAGGACATATATGCAAGAACGGTGAGTGGATCCCGCTGTAAAGCGGACCGTGATATGCCGGATCGATGATTGCTGGCGATTTGCCATCAAGATCAAGAATAACAGGGCAGAGATTTTATTCGGATGCAGCCATCACGGCTTGCCCGGTTATCCCTGAACCTGTAAATACAATCAAATTAAATGGTAATTTGGAAAACCCGATGCCGACGCGTCCGGTTACTTTAACGAAGATCAGCTTGTCATCAGCGGAGTAGTTATTGCAAAGCTCCTGGAGCAATTTCGTCTGATTTCATGAATTTTTCGACACCTTGGTCATAGCAAGGTTACCTGCAGCGAAGGCCGGAACGTGTCAACCTCAAATGAACACTTTGTTTAGCAGTTAATGTGCATTTGCCTGGTAACCGGCTGTCAATGTTCCTGCTTCAGCAGGATCTATTGTTCATTACATTAGTTCAGTGTTTTCAAAAGAGAATTTTCCGTAGCGACAAATATCTATTTGCATCATTCCTTCCGCGGGAGTGATTGTATCGTCAGGCACGGCATCTTTTATTGAAATAGCAAATGCATCATTATTCGAAGCGGAGCCGTCACTGTCCTAGCATAAAGTAATTTGGAGTTGATGCCCCCGAGCTGTTATGACAAGTAGGCACGCTAACTAGGTCATATTCAAGATCCAATTTCAGGATCAAAGAAGATCTCTACTTTATAGAAAAAAATGCTTATTTATTGTTATCTAAACTATGCGCCAAAAAACGTACAGATTTAGAATGCTTACGAGAATACTGGTATGAAGAATTTAGCGCTGTGGAATGGTACAAAATGGTGGGTCCAACGGACGATACACAAGTTCGCTGCAGGAGTCGGGCTATTAATAATTCTTGGTGGGATACTGTATCTGCTTTCCGGATTCTCAGCAGCGTTGGACGCGATTTCATTTCAGGACCGTGTCTTGCGCGTTGTCGGTGATGATAATCGCATGCAGGCACGATCGGTACTCAATAAACTTGATCAACTCCGACGCAGTGAGCCATCGAACCGACCTAGGGATGCCGAGGATCTGCCGATCGAAACGCTTGCCCTGCAGCTGGACCGGGTAAAGGTCGTGACACACCTTTTGGGCTCATTCGAAAAAGCAATTGTGATGCCTGACGTTCCAGCGAATCGTACCGAGATTCAAAGCAAAATCGTCGAGAGCTGGCTGAAGACGAATTCAAACGATTTGCAGCCAGAACAGAAACAAAAGGGAATCATAAGACTCTTGCAGGAGCTTAAACTGGTCGATGAAAACGAGTTTGCCAAAACCAATACTGAAGATCTGATGCTGGATTTAGGTAATAACCTGAGGAACGAGTTGAGGCAGCTTGATATTGAAATCAGCGACAACGTTCGCGGAATCAAACTGGTGCGCAGCCTTGATCGGATCCAGAGCGTTCTTGATCAAATTACTTCGAACAAGGAGAACGTATTGGTGCGTAGCCTTGATGACATCCAAAACGTTCTAGAAGAAATCACTTACGACAATGAGAACGTTTCGACTTCGACTGGCGATGGATCAGCAAACCCCGAGGAGACACACGAAGTCAATTTGCAAGTCGATGAATTCAAAGAGCAACTTGACCAATTAGAGATATATCTACTTCAATTGGGTAACATCATGCCTTCGTTAGATACTGAGGGTGTCAGCGAAAGCCAGTACTTCGATAGCGCCATTGCTGCCATTAACGAAATCAAACCGTTGACCAACGGATCGGCCAAGCTGATTCAAAGCAACCTTGATAAAATCTTCATTTTACTGGAAACAATCAAGACCAACGTTGGAGACATTAAAACCATAATCGCAGAGCCCAAGCCCGAGGCCCTAGACTACATGGTCGTGAAATTGAAGGCCAATGCTGAAAAGATCAATGGCTCAGGGGCGATTGACGACTCGACTAAACCGCAATCCAGTGATCCGCTCGGAGATTTCAGAAAACAAACAACCGAGCTTGAGGATCACATCAATACGACACTGCCCGAAATCGAAACGATTCGAAAGATAACACCGGCACTTGCTCAGATGGAAATCGCGTCAAACGCGCTATCGAGACTGGTTGTTGATTCAGAACGTATCAACACCGTTATTGATGGCCAGTCCGTTGCTGGTTTCGAAGCCGCTAATATCTACGATAAACAGGTCGAGGCGCTTTCAGAAGCGGTGGCTTCGATGACACGCTCATTGACAGAACTTTCCGATGAGGGGTTGCTCGCACAATTGCTGACCGATGATCCGGAAGCTATGGTCAAAGCCGACACGTTGCTGCGCGATCATGAAAAAATCAGCCGACCTGAATTTCCGCTCAGCATACGGGGTTGGACATTGATTGATCCAGCTGTCCTGGCTGTCGCTTCAAGAGAAAAGCTCGACATTATGATGGTGCTGATTGTCGGTGCCATAGGCTCAATGATCTACATGACCCAGCGGATGCTCAAAATGTTCATGCATGGGCAGGCCGATGATGTGTCCCAGCGTATGCCATTCTTATGGTATCTAGCTCGGCCCGTTTTCGGCGCCGTCGTCGCATTTGCGGTGTATCTTATTTACCAAACTGGCCAGATCGCATTAGGAACGGGTGGTTTGACTGAGGTGCTGGAAAACGGGGTCAACATCCCGATCCTGACTGTAATAGGCCTGTTTGCGGGGCTGCTCTCATGGCAGGCTTTGGAAATGATCCAGTCCAAGGGCGAAGTCTGGCTGAAGTCAGGAACACCCGAGCCTCTGTGGGCGACCGGCCTGGCCCGCGTGCTCGAAGCCAAGGATCAGACAGAAGAAAGCTGCTCTCAGCATCTCGGTGTCACGATCGGTCAGATCGATCGCTGGATCTGCTACAAGGACAAGGTTGTGCCCGAAATGCAGGATCGGTTATCGACTTGGCTTGGCGTTAAATCTGAAGATTTGTTCAGCGCCACTGCGCTGGTCCGCACCCAAAATCAAACACCACTGTACGCTATTGGATTGAAACCGTTCCTGCAGCGAATTGAAGCACATCAAACTCCTAAAACGATCGCCCTGGCACTGGGAGTCAAAGTTGAAATTGTTGAGCGATGGCGTGACCAAAAACAGCCGGTCTCGAGCGAATATCAATGGCAGCTTGTGGACTTGGTTAAAGACCGCTTTGCACTATTTTTTGCCACGAAGGCGCAAACCGATCAGAATTGGGCAGTAAGATTGCGGGAAAGCATGTCGAAATCCCAATATCACAACTCAACAACACTCGCCAGCAAGCTGAACATAAATGAGGAATGGGTGAAAAAATGGCGAGATCTCTATGAGCCGGTGCCAGCGCCAACAGCCAGACTAATTGCCGAAACGTTGCAGGACGACGTTAATGTGCTTTTTGATTCACAGTATGATCGACTGTCCGATCAATTCTTTGCCGCCAATCCGGCACTGGAACAGGCCATTGTAAAAAGATATGTCTCAGAAGCTAGCGCTGATCCTTCAGCCGATTTAAAGAAGGCAGTGTCGGCTTTCTCCATAGACATGGATGTCAGCGAAAACTGGGTTAACGACTGGCTCAAGGGCAGGAAACCGCTATTCGCTCCTACCCGCAGCGCTGCAGCCATCAAGCTTGGAAAAGACGAAGACACCTTATTCAAGAATTATGCAGTACAGCGAGCCCCAGAGCCGGAGGAGCGAACGCCCTCTTGAAAACCGACCTATAAACGGATTGGACGCGTGCAGAACAGCTTAACTGTTCTAGCCGAACTCTTTGAGATACAGACCAGCAGTACAACTGAAACTTAATCTGAATCTTTGGCTAGAAAACTGAAAGACTCTCGTCTATAAGACGAGGGTTTCCGTTATTCGTCGATCGGAAATCGACTATCGTCATGCATCGGTTCGCCTTCCTGCTCATCTATGTACGCCTGGATCATTTCGTCGGTTACATTGCCTGAACTCACTGCAAGATATCCACGTGCCCAAAAATGCTTACCCCAGAACTGCCGCCTCAAATGCGCAAACTCTGCCAACAACATCCGGGAGCTGATGCCCTTGATGGTCGGGTATCGCTGGCATAAATTCAACCTAACGTTTCTAGCCTAATATTAGTACGCAGCAGCGTATTTTCACACTGACCCGCCTGCGGTAGTATGAATAGCCTATACCTTCGGGTAATTTCAGGTTATTTGCAGAATTGCATTAGTTGAACTTAACATCTGAGAGGTAAGAAAATGGCAAGATGACGACTAAGGAATATGGATTCAGGAACAACCATGTTACAAAAGGATTTCTCGTTTTCTTCAGCAAAGTTTCAGTACCTTCTTACTGATACACAGGATTCTCGTTTCACTGAGCATGAGTCATTTGGTCCACGGCAAGGTTTCATTTTTAACTTCAACAACGAATCGGAATGGATATCCGCTAAGCACGAATCAAACGAAATCGGAATATTTGGCATCTGTGTGGACTCATACGGGGAGTTTACAAGGGAAGATATTCCCCAATTTTTGCTAGACGAATCCGGCAAAGGTTTAGAAGCCTTGGCTGCAGCGACTAATCGACTCGCAGGTAAATTTTTGATTTTATTCGCGACCGCCTACGATATCGTCATCCTCCCGGATGCAACGGCATCGATACAGACAAATTATGACGTGGTATCAGAAAAACCTTGTGTCGCTTCAATCGATAATCTTATAAAAACGTTTCGCTCATATGAGTATTCTGCGAGGTCAATAAAAATACGTTCCGCTGCTGATCTGGCTCAGCCGTTTCCTTTCAATTTGACTGTTTGTGACGAAATCAAGTGTCTACTCCCAAACTACCACTTATCCGTAATAACTGGCAAAGTCAGCAGATTTGCGTTCGGCACTAATAAGGCGGTGGCTGGAATCGAACTCGATGAAATACTGTCTACAAGTATCAAGCAGATTGACAATATAGTTAAAGAATATGCAAAGTACTATCCGTTGACCTGCCCTCTGACATCGGGTTGGGATAGCAGGGTAGTGTTTGCTTTCCTGAGAAGGAATCTAGATAGCTTTCAATCTTTTACGTTTAGGAAGCCCGAGTTTACTGCGAGTACCAGTGATATTTCAGTACCGAAAAAAATATGTGCGGAGGCCGGAATCGGTCATACTATTTTGGAGAAATTGATCACTCCTGCCGAGTACCGTAACCAGCTTGAAGATGTGATTGGTAAGTACCACAGCGACTACATTATCGATTTGGCCTATACGTATAACGAGTCCGAGTTATGTGGATCTGCTACATTGAATGGGGACATCATGGGCCAAATAGGGAAAAGCTCCATAGGTAATTCACTACCGACAAGATTCGCAACACAGAAGTACTTTGCAGCTAAGGTTCACAATTTGTCAGCTGAGGCGCGATTTGAGATAAAACGTCACTTGGCTGAAATTCAGGCTACCGAAAATTCTGATTCGGTTTACGACATCTTTGCCATTGAAAACCGATGCGGTCGCTGGGCTTCGCAAAATGGAATGATATCCTCAGTTTGCTCGTTAGAAAGTTTGAATATTTTCAATTGTCGAAGCATCATTGAGCGTTGGACGCACATTCCAAGGAAACTACGCAAAAATTGCTACATACACAAAAATATTCTGAAGCGAATAGCACCCGATATGCTGTCTTTCCCGTTTAACCCGGGTTCACGATATAACTGGATGAGAAAAATGTCGATGATTTTCTTGCTCGCCACCCATGGAAAACAACAGTTGTTGTGGATAAAAAAGTGCGCAACACGGGACGTGCAGTAATAACCGATCTCAATATGTCACTACTGCAGCACTCCCAATATGTCACTACTGCAGCACTCCCAATCGTCTCAAGGCGATTAATTTCTGGCGAGGATTGAACTAAGATCGTTCTTTCACACCGAGACTATTCATAGTGCGCAGTAAGATAATTGGAGTGAACTAACAGCTCGCTCCAGATCCCCAATCGTCGAGCCCGTGCAAACAGTGCGGTCTTGAACGGCACAAGCACAGCTGTCTAGACATTCTTAAGCTGAATGCTCCGTCTTTTCGAGCTCTAAACCTTTACTCGCTCTTTTATCAGTAACCAACGTTTCGAAATTGACGAGTTCGCGCACCTGAAAGCTCTTCTTTTCACCGCGGCTATAATAGATTATAACCGACAGCTCTCCAATCAAGCCTATAGCGAAAAACTGAACACCAAGAATTGCGCATACGATTGATAGAAAGGTCAGAGGATTGCCAGTCACGTCGAAGTTACAAAAGAGTTTCATGATACTAACAGCTATCAACGCAATGCCTGATAGCACGATAACGACCAGCACTTCCCGGCCAGTACCTCAATTAGCGTAGTTGTTGTCAGTGGTATTCAGCATTCACACGGGGCCCTTCCGCCGGATCGTCGGAATTAGCTGTGCGCTGATTAGGGTGTGTTGTTGGGTGTCCGAGTTGAGTGTGCCGATGGTTTGGGGCTAGTCATCGACGTTTAGCCAGATGAAGTATCGGGTAGCTCAAGGCGAATGGAACCCGGATCAGCCACGGACAAATCCTTCTTCGGTTGTGTATAGGGAGCAGCCATTGGAGCGTACCGGTGTGGTTGTAATTACCGGGTAAGAGTAGGCTACGAGGAGTCGGTCACCAGCAGAATTCTATCTTCCTGAGTTCATGGGAGTGTCAAACTTGCCGGGAATTGCTGGCTTGTATTCTGACCGGGCAAATTTGGAGGGGCGTTACATTAAATAACCAGTGCCTTAAACTATTTGACACGAGTGTTTAAATAATAGGTTTTTGATATAGAATTAAAATCAGACTTTATTTGACTAGAGAATATTTGATGGCGAATAGTTATGCCAGTTGGTCGGTAGATAAGCTGAATAAGGAAATTCAGAAAATTCAGAAAATAATCCAGACGAGAGAATCCAGGGATAAAAAGGCGACGTTGGCCAAACTGGTGAGTGTTGCCCGTAAAAGCGGTTTTGAGTTACACGAGCTGGTAGATGCGGAGAGCGTTAAAAAAGCCAGTACGGCGGGCACCGCACCCACGGCCGGCACCAAGAGCAAAAAGCGTGGCAAAGTGGCGCCCAAATACCGAAACCCCGCCAACGGCACCGAAACGTGGACCGGCCGCGGCCGCCAGCCATTGTGGGTCAAGGCGCTGGTTGACAGTGGTGGTTCGCTGGATGACGTCATTATCGGTGGTTAAGCGAACCGACGCTTAACGCCGCGCCAGAATCGAGCAGTAGGTGGCCGGTGGCAATGCGCCACGGCCAACCTGTTGTAAGCGACAGGGATGATGGAATAGCGTGGGTCCGGGCAAGCTATGCCACTTACTGGGATCTGACCGTCGTATGATGCTGCATATACCAGGCATGGGTACTTTTCAGCCCTTCATGTAAGTCAATGGAATGCTGCCACCCAAGATCATGAATACGCTGTACGTCCAGCAACTTCCTCGGTGTACCGTCCGGGCGGCTGGCATCGAACACGATCTCGCCTTTGAAGCCACACACGTCGCCAATTGTATGGGCAAGCTCCTTGATCGTGCAATCCTTGCCGGTGCCTACATTGATATGTGAGCTACGCGCATCCACCGCACGGTTGTAGGCGTCGAGCGGTATGTTCATCAGATGTACGCAAGCCTTGGCCATATCATCAACGTGCAGAAATTCCCGTTGAGGTGTTCCTGAACCCCACACCACAATGTCCTTATCGCCGTTCTCAACAGCTTCCTGAAATCGTCGAATCAGGGCAGGGACCACATGGGAATTTTCCGGATGAAAATTATCGCCCGGCCCGTACAGGTTAGTCGGCATTGCACTGCGATAATCGGTACCGAACTGACGGTTGTAGGCTTCACACATCTTGATACCGGCAATCTTGGCAATGGCGTACTGCTCATTAGTGGGCTCAAGTGTGCCGGTCAGTAATTGCTCTTCAGCGATAGGCTGCCCGGTGTCTTTAGGGTATATGCATGAGGAGCCCAGAAACAGCAGCTTCGTTATGTCAGCGGCATGGGCTGCACTGATCACATTGAGCTGTATAGCCAGGTTGTCGTGGATGAAATCGGCAGGGTAGGTGTTGTTGGCATGAATACCGCCTACTTTGGCTGCAGCCAGATAGATTTCATCCAGGGGGGTGTTGGCGAAAAAAGCACGCACGTCATCCTGTTTCAGCAGGTCTAGCTGGAGCCTGTCGCGGGTAATCAGCTCCACCGAAGGGTCGTTCTCAAGCTGGCGGCAAAGAGCCGATCCCACCATCCCCTTATGCCCGGCAACAAAGATACGTTTTGTCATGGCGCTTTTCATCAGATCTGTAGATTAGTAGCTGGCAGCTGTAGCGATGTCATAACCGTGCTTCTTAAGCAGTCGCATTCTGCGGGCCTTGTCCAGATCTTCCTTTACCATTTCGCGGCACATATCTTCTGCGGTAATCTCGGGTACCCAGTCCAGATCGGCCTTGGCCTTGGAAGGATCTCCCAGCAAGGTTTCCACCTCAGCGGGTCTGAAGTAACGAGGATCCACACGGACAATGACATCACCGGGTGCAAGCGTAATGTCTGCATCCGGCGCAACGGAATCCACGATACCGATCTCGTCAGTACCCTGGCCTTCAAAGCGGATGGTTACGCCCACCTCATGAGCGCTCCATTGAACAAATTCGCGCACCGAGTATTGCTTGCCAGTGGCAATGACGTAGTCCACAGGATTGTCCTGCTGCAGCATCATCCATTGCATGCGAACGTAGTCTTTGGCGTGGCCCCAGTCTCGCAGCGCATCCATGTTGCCTAGATACAGGCACTCTTCCAGGCCTTGTGACAGGTTCGCCAGCCCACGTGTGATCTTGCGGGTGACAAAGGTCTCGCCACGCCTGGGTGATTCATGGTTGAACAGAATACCGTTACAGGCAAACAGCCCATAGGATTCTCGATAGTTCACGGTGATCCAGTAGGCGTAGAGCTTTGCGCAGGCGTAAGGCGAGCGAGGATAGAACGGGGTTGTTTCGCGCTGCGGAATTTCCTGTACGAGTCCGAAAAGTTCGGAGGTAGACGCCTGGTAGAAACGTGTCTTCTTCTCAAGTTTCAGGAAGCGAATGGCCTCCAGAATGCGCAGCGCCCCCAGTCCATCCACGTCAGCGGTGTATTCGGGTGAATCAAAGCTGACGGCAACGTGAGATTGTGCGCCCAGATTGTAGATTTCGTCGGGCTGTACTTTCTGGATGATACTGGTCAGGTTGGAGGAGTCGCTCAAGTCACCATAGTGCAGAAACAGACGCTGATTCGCGTCTTGAACACTCTGGTAGAGATGGTCAATCCTCTCGGTATTCAACGATGAAGAACGGCGCTTGATCCCGTGTACGTCATAGCCCTTCTCCAGTAGTAGCTCTGCCAGATAGGAGCCGTCCTGGCCTGTGATTCCTGTTATTAATGCGACTTTTTTCATAGAGGGAGATACTACTTTGTCCGGTGCGTCTGCAAGTTTAAGTTTGCGGTGATAGTAGTCTAATCAGCCACGAACTTTTTATGGCAACGGGCGAAAGTAATATTGGGCTCAACGGATTCGCAATGGTCTCAACTCAGGCTACTATCACGCGGATAATACGTTAGCACCCGTGGGAATACTGCCGATCTGATCAAGATAGATACCTGTACAGACGGGGATGTTACCGCCTTTCGATACTTATGTATAAGTCTTGTTCAGTGTTGGTAGCCCAGATTGCTGTGGCTCGTTTGCAGCCAGTCGGCTTCCATACCTCCCACCGGTTGATCACTGAATGTCAGCTTCCTGGTCATTTATGGCGTACTTAAGCGTGGCTCAGCTATCGGGTCAGTAGCCTGATGACAATCGAAAAGGCGCACAACACCGCCAATACATTAGCGGCACACAAACAGAGCGTTGATGGTTCAAAGTTAATGTTACAAGCATCAAAATTGTTAACAATCGTGTCTCAGACGGTGCATGATTGTGCAGTTCAGGGGGTGTTACAAGTTGTGACTCATTTGTCACGGTTTCCAGGTCGTGAATCGTTGAATACCTGATATCGATGACCGGGTAGCAACGGGTGCAATGCGTGATCGTAACCCTCGGACCTGTGCTTGCAGGTGACTTTTTTCGCAAACGAGCGCAGAACATGCATTCAGTACTAGCAGAAAACGGAAATCTCTTTTTTCATTTTAAACTCAGTGAGGTTGCAGATATGGAAACTTACGTTGCCGGCGTAATTGGTTGGGCGTTCTTCTGCTTTGCCTTTGTTGCAGAGCAACTTAATCCGTTTGCCAAACCCAAGAATTTTGTTCGTCGTTCTCGGTGGCGTTATGGTCGTCGTGTGGGAGGATCAGCGTTAGGGTTTGGTGCGTTCTTTCTGCTACTTACCGCCATGACGCCAGTGACGCTGATTGTCTCTTTGATATTGTGCGGCGTACTTTTCGCAGTTTCCTGGGTGTTGATTTCGCGGGTTGTACAGGCCAACGAAGCGTTCTGAACGTTTGGGATTCACTGCATTGACCGGGAGCCTGTCCGAGAAGGCTGCAACGTCCAGACTGTCGAGCCTCAAAATATTCTTGAATTTGTCCCGGTGAATTTGTCCCGGATAGGTCCCGTTAGTCGTCTGCAGGGCTCACTGCAAAGTAATCAATAGCATCTCCGGTAGAACGTCTGGAAATCTCCTGCTAAAATCTTCATGATTGAAAGCCTCGTTCCAGGCAAATCGGTGTAGCTTGACGAAACTCGGCTAACGACACCGAAACTTGAACCGGACGCGGACGGCAGCCTCTGTGGGTTAAGACATTAGTTCAAAGCGGTGTTTCGCTGGATGATGTCACTATCGGTGGCTAGTGTAACCATTGGTAATTTGATGCCCCTGTCATGGGTTGCCTATATTGCGCAGGTTCATGATCGCGTATCGTCAACCCACGATGCCTTGCCAGCATTGAGCAGTAATTTTCGATGGCAATGGGCCACTGCCTGCAAGTTATGAGCAACAGAGATGATGGTATAGCGTTGGTCTAGCGCGAGCAACGATTGAACCACAGAGCGTTCAGTGGCTGCGTCCAGTGCGTTGGTGGCTTCATCCAGTATAAGTATATGACTCTCGGTATACAACGCACGCGCTATTCCCAATCGTTGGCGTTGCCCTCCGGATAAGCGCTCACCATCTTCCCCCACTTGCGTTGCATACTGACGTGGTAGTGAGTGAATATACTCTTCGATGTGAGCCAGTCTGGCACACGCCTTTACTCTATGCATGTCGATTTCAGCTGCATTAGCCGAAAATGCTATGTTCTGGGCAATAGAGGATTGGCTGAGAAATATCTTTTGCGGCACGTGTGCTACCTGTTTTCGCCAGGAGTCTCTGTTCGTGTTATCGATAGTGATATCGTCGATGGTGAGATTACCTTCAGTCGGAGGTAATAGCCCCATCAGCACATCCACTAGGGTGCTTTTACCACTGCCAGTTGTGCCTACTATGCCAATATACCCTCCCTTCCTGATTTGCAGATTGATATCCTGAAGCGCAGAGCAGCTCGCTCCCTGATATCGAAAGGTGACGTTTGTTAGAGCTATCAGGTTGTTGAATGGCGGCAGATGTTGGCTGGTTGCCAGATTATGCGAGATGTCTTTCGGCGTGAAATTCTCCATGGTGTCCATCAATTCAAGGAGAATAGGCTTGCCGGAAACAAACTTTGACCATTGGCCAAAAATCTGTTGCATGTAGGGCAGCAGCCTCAACATGCCTAGCGCGAACGCACCCAGCAGTGGCATCAAGTTTTGATCCGATATATGCGCATTGTTCACTAACCACGCAATAGCCACCACGCAGCACACCGCAAACGCCTCGATTAACGGTTTGGGAAAATCGTTGTAAAATATGAGCTTGGCGTTTGCGTTTTCGATATTTGTCGCGGTTTCAGTAAATCGCCTGACGTGCAGATTCTGGCTACCAGACATCATCACATCGCGAAATCCGCCAAGGCCTTCACGAAGAAACTGTATTTTCCTGGGGTAATCGTGTCTGAGCTGTCGTCCGTAATGCTTCAGTCGCAAGCGGGTGATGGAGGCGATTAGCAAATAGGCTGCGGCTAAAGCCAGTGTTGCAAATAAAATGACAGAGTTGCTAATCCAGGATAGAACCGCAAGAACACCTATTGCGGACACAAAAGCTGTAATTGTTCGAAGCACGCTCACTATATAGTTTCTTATTATCAGCTGGATTTTATTAGTTGCGAAGCTGATGTTCTCGCTACTCGACTGGTTGATGATTTTTTCATAGTCACTGTAGAGTGTCTTTTGAAAATACGAAGACTGCAGATCAATGGCAATGGCAGCAGAGAATTCGGCAACTTTACGAATGACCAGTATCCTGAACACGGCCGACAGACTGACGATGACAGCTATCAGCAGTAGTAGTTGGTTGGATGTGAGGTTTACGCTTAAGTACGACAGGGACGTTGGTAACGCCATGGTGGATTCAGACACTGCGTTAGAATCAACGTTGATCAGCGTAGCAACCAATGGAAGTACAGAGGCTAATGAGGCCATCTCAAGGACTACTGCCATGATCATGAAAAACACGAGTGCGCAGACTTGCCGCTCGTTTCCAATCAAACAATATTTCCATAGCGATAACAGCGCTGAAAAAGACTCTCTGTGGTGTGGGCTGATCATCGGCAGTGGCTAATGCATGTGTTCGGCATATGGCTCAAGCAAGGCGTGAGAGACCCAGATTCATCACTAACGGGCAGAGTCAGTAAAAGTGACATATCGATCTTTAGCCGCCATTGGTGCCCGCACTGGCATATCCAGTGAGTGTAGAGAAAAGAACAGGATCGGAGGGCAACGAGATTGCCGAACAATGCGGATAGCTATGCACAGATGCATTTGATGTTACTGGTTTTATGGCTGATTTAGCAGAGGCTTGAGACAAAAGACTAGAGTCGCCCTACCCGATTGTTTAGAAACGATGGAATCGTATTGACAGCCAGCCTTGATCTCGTAAACATCGGGGGTGGAAGGTTTGTCAATGTTCTACTTTCCAGTCGAAGTAGTCAATAGTTCAGCAAGAGGTTGCGCCTTTCGTTTGCGTGATACCTACGTAAGTGCCCGTACGTTTGCCTGGGGATAGGGCTTGGAATGTCTAGAATAGGTAACCGTTCGACACTCGTGAACATTCGGCAACGCTTTAAGTCCAATGCTGTATTGTCTGAGATTTGAGCAGTTCCAGCAGAAAAGGCAGTGGGCAGAGTGTTCTGAATTATTTTCTACACTAACGTTTATTTAATCTGAAGGTAAATGGAAATGAAAAAAACAGAAACGACGTCAACAGATCAGAGTGTTTATGTACCACCTTCGTTCGAAGTGATCGATCTGGTAGATACGATTGGCACCACGAAAGGTAGCTATTTCGACGCATTCTGAGGCCTGTTCGGCTAATTTAGAATACGCGGCTGCAGTATCAACTTTTAAATAACCTGAGGGTAAATCAGAATGAAGCAGACAGAAAATACGTCAACAGATCAAAACGTTTATGTGCCACCTTCGTTTCAAGTGGTCGATCTGGTAGACACGATTGGCACCACAAAAGGTAGCTATTTCGACGTAGGTTAAGGCGTATTCATCGATGTTCAGGAAAGTGGTTACAGTCCTCTACTTTAAATTTTCAACGACTCGTGCAGACGTATAGTGTCTTGCATAAGAGTTGTCAATTCATAGTCAGAGTTGTCAATTCAGAGATAGTTAGATAATCATTGAGAAGATTCTGTGATTTTATCCGATGACTGGGCAGCTACTGTGAGATATGTTTAATTCTTAGGGCCTGAAATTGTTCTGAACAGATGAATAAGGGTCGGAAGGGTTAGTTGTAAACAAACCCTTCCGGACCTTCTCGCGTTCAGTATTCGTAGTGCCCGTATTCATCTGCAGGGTTTGCAGCTACAGGCGCTAACCGGTACTGGTATAGTACGGGCGTTCAGGTGTCTGCTAGACAGGTTTATAGAGGTGCCCCTGGCCTGGCTCACTCAACGGGCGCTTCGTTGTTGCCCTGTGCTGCGGTGCGCACGGCTCCGTTCAACTATAAATGGGTGGTTTTTGATGATGCCTTACCCTGTGAAAATACTGACCGTCGCAGTTTTCGGCGTTTGGCAATAGAGCAATATGCTCATGATCGATTGGAACTTAAAACGAAGTTCCCTTCAAGTGATCTGTTTCTTTAGTTGTTTTTGCCGTAACGCCATGCTCGAACGAGGGCAGTGCGTACCGATCGCCCGGCTATCAGGTGGCGCACCACTCGTATAAAGTCCAGTGGTATATACCAACCGCCACGCATTCTGCAAGCGCGCCACGACATCGACCTCATCAGGTATAGTGATCGGCTCAGTAGACTTGCGCCCTCAGGAAAGCGTTTGAGTAGAAAGGTGGTCTCCATACGCTCGAAATGTCGAGGTCGGTGCCACCTCAGATGCTCTTCAACGTCAGTGGGCAGCATCGATCCAAACTCATCGTGTAAGTACAACAGGGCCAGTGATAATCTCAAGGTAAACTGGTGCTGCTTGGCGAATGAAAGCATTTCTCGCCAATTAATGTCATCAGCTCTATGGTGCAATACATGATGACAGTCCACTATCCAGCGTATGGGGGTAGTGCTGGAATGTCGTAAGCCATGAAGTAACAAATGGGTGAGTAGAGCGGTAGGGGCCAACCGATGCGTTTTAACACCATAGAACTCATATTCTTCAAGCTGATTAAAAAACCATTGGTCGATCTCTGCAGCGTGGCATTTGCTCAAGACATGGACATGCAGATCGATATCGGACCATTCTCTGCCTGCACGAGTGTAGGGAGTTGCGTGTTCAAATTCCGGGTTTGTGGTGTCCTGATCCAGCGCTACTTTGCTAAAGCCGAGTGTCTGGAGAATGTCGCCTGCGCGGCCTTGATCTTCAATTCTGACCAGAATATCGGCATCGGTCATCGGGCGTAAGGTGGGATCATCATAGTAATCGACTATGAGTGAATTGCCCTTTAGCATCACAGGGTCTATGCCGGCTAACTGTAGCTGATAAACAACCTTGCTCCACGCATCTGCTTGCTGATGATTGCGGCCCGCAAATGCCAATCGCAGGGATCGAAGATATGCTTTATCCTTGACTTCAATGCCGCGTTCGGACAGACAGTGGTAAGCCAGTGGGAGAAGATCACGTACCCGCGGATCAGTTTTTCCAGATTCAATGACAGTGGCAAGCCACGCATCTCTATCGGCCGGGCTGGAAAAGTGACTGACCGCAGCCAGGTCATCTTGGCACACCAAAAGAGCTAGCAAATGGCGCTGATTGGCGTCGGGCAGAAGCCCGGGTACGTGCCCAAACTGCGTATGATCCAGTGATCTCATGCGCACACTCCTTGTACGGTATGCGGGATGGATGCAATATCGTCAAGTAGTCGTTGACAATTCTGGGCAGGGGCATCGAGGAAGCGGGAATCCATCTGAACTGCCATACAGGGTGTACCCGCCACAAGGTTAAGTAATCCTGCGGTTACCCGGGTCTTTTCGCTCTGGAGGCCGGGCATGAGAACGCTTGAATCCAGAGAGTGAACAAGATGCTGGACAACTGTTGCCTTGCTTACTCGGCGGAGTTGATATCCATATTGGGCGTTTTTTAACAGTGAAGTTGAAATACTGGGTAGAACGATGCGTTGCACCTTCGATTCAATGCCAGTTAGACGCCCCAGTTTTTTGCGATCATACGCATATTTAGTGGTACCACTGACGCTGGTTGCCTTGGCATGAGCACGTAGTGAATCCGGGAGTGAATGGTGAGTGCGCTCTCGCAACAGCAAGGTTCTTCGAAAACTCCTGGCGGTACTGGCACTCTCACCGTCTGTACTGACCAGGATAAGGTCGTCTCCGATAAGCTTAGCCCCTGTCAGCATCGCAAATGCCGCAATAGTGGATTTTCCGCTAAATGCGGCACCGGGGAGCAGCGTGCCAATCCCTTCGTGTTCCACTAGTGCGCTGTGGAGTAAGGCACTGCCTTGGGTCGCCGCAGCATGTGCCAACGGTATGCGCAGCATATTCAGATAATAGTTTGAGCCTGCCGGTATCACTGACGACAGCCATAGCCGAGCGCTCTGATTCGACTTGAACTTGACTATAGCAAGATTGTAGATCTGACCGGGAGCAGGGCCTGTATAGATTTTTTCAAGTGTGGGCATACGCAGAGCCGCCTGAGACAGAGTGGCTCGTGAGCGCGTATCGAAAACCTCCAGGGTGTAAGGCGTTGTCGTCTTTCTTGCGCTGTCCTCTGATAGCAGCTCATGACACTTGTCCTGTCCCCGTGCGACCGCGCTGTCCGTTAGCATGAATTCATCGCACAATAACTGAGGGTTGAACGATTCAGCAGCCGTTATATCAATCGATGGAAACCACCGTGCGTCGAGATCCAGATGATGATAAAGACGCTTTGACACGTTGCTAGGAAGATTCCAGTGTGCTGTCAGGTACGGTATGGAGTTGTCTGGCAAGTCCATTGAGAAACGTATCGATATCAACACGAGATTGACTTACCGGTATGTTGTGCTCGTTCGAGATGGTCTCACTGAGCGACTCTATCCGTTGTTCTACCGTAGTGTCGCTATTGTCCATTAGCGTGCCGACTATCCGGGTGCCAATAGTATTCAACGATATTATTTTGCTATCACTCAATGAGGTAAGTACTGATGTACCGTCACCCAGCTCGCTGTGTGAGTAACGATCAGACTGGAGTGCCCGGGCGAGTGATTTGTACATGGTATTCAATTGCCTCAATTAGTGCGGATCGTGCCGAATGGGAATTCTTAGAACCTCTCTGTAGGGCTCTGTTGCCGGGTCGAATTTGTCCGCAACAACGTCATCGTTGAGTTCTAGCCATGCATGCCCTTGCTGGATATTGTCGATCAGCACACCGATGACTAAATCCAGTTTTTCTGCGCGAGGCATCAAGTGAGCGATAACAAAGCAGCGCTTCATACAGCGTGCGTACGGTGTGCGCAGCACCTGAAACAGATTGCTGATTTTAAGGTTCCATCGATTTGCAAACCCAAATTCCTGTGCAACCAGTTGTGGCAGAGTGGCGCTCCTATCCATCAGGCCGTGCTTTTTCAGATTTTCCAATCGCTTTGTATGGAAGAAAAAATAACGAATATGCAGCCAGGTGAGGGCGACTACGATTGTCCAGTGACGCAAGGATCTTAAATTTGAAGCCGCAGGATGCAATCGTCTGGAATTTATTAAAGTTGATTCGTCAACATCATTCATTGCTCTGACAGACTTGGCCGTACTGCAGATGAATAGTTATCAGTAGTGTACCCACGTGGCTATGGATGAGTCGGCCGTTGCTACTGGCATTTCGGGTAATAAGTGATCGTGCAAATGTTATGCAAACGTATGGAAAGGGGTGCAGGAGTAGGATTCGCACCTTCGGGCACCTACTTCTCCCCCAGCGCCTCCAGTAAAACCTCCCGTGCCGTATTGAGCTGGGTGGCCAGGTAATCGTTGCCACCCTTGTCCGGATGGAACTTGCCCATCAGGGATCGATGGGCGGCAACGATGGCTTGTTTGTCAGCGTTGGCATCTACACCCAGAATCTGCCTAGCTTCTGCAAGCCCGATGGCTGATGAGCTTGCAGCCGGCCGTCGCTGTTGTGCGTGTTCGGTCTCATCTCGTTGATTGGCAGAATCTTGCCATTCATCGGAGCGTTGCCGTGTTGCATAGGCTGCAATGAGCCTGCAGGCGTCACTATCGTTCTTTTGGCAGTAGTCGTAAAGCTGTGTCAGTTCATCGATGCTCAAAGACGATAGCTGACGACTTTCGAAAGGCCCGGCAATAACAGATCCGTCAATTTCTCCTGACGTGTGCTGCATGCTCATGACAACCGTTGCGGTGGATACCTGTGAGGTACCAGAACCTGCTGCACCTGCAGCGCCACTCTGGGAGGAGTTGAAATGGCGCTTCAGTGATGGGGCGAACCGGAGCAGCAGCGGGGCAAATCGGATGGCCTGGGTCATCAGGGCGCCGATGATGGCGAATAGCGCTGGCGCACGGCCCGTGAGTGCTAACGCCAGAAATACGAGCCCGAGCGCCACAACTGCGACTTTGATCTGACCGGCCTTGCCCTGTTTGAGCAGCTCTTTCAGGTACATGTGGTAAAGCAGCCAGCCTACGGTGGCTATCGCGATGAGGAATATGAATGACAAGGCAGTATTTGCAGTTGGGAGGTAGAAGTATGCAGACTACATTGAACTAGCTTCGCAGTCATTGTCGCGTGTACCGTCACTACAGCATGCACCCGCATTTTCGCGTACACCGTCATTGTGGCGCACACCGTCATTCCCGCGAAGGCGGGAATCTATCTATGCCGGCCATGGATTACCGCCTCCGCGGGAATGACCAGACGAGCGGGAATCGATGCTTGGGCATACATGGATTCCCGCCTCCGCGGGAATGACGAGATAAGGAGCGAGAATGAACTTAAACACTCAACAGCCTCAGACACCCAACAACCTTAAACACTCTACAGCCTCAGACATACAACAGCCTTAAACACTCTACAGCCTCAAACACCCAACAGACTTAAACACTTCACAGTCTCAGACACTCAGAAAATTCACATTACTCTGCCAGTCACTATCAAAATTCGCCAGATCCGGGAACAGGCCTGCCAGGTCGCCATCGGTTACGCCCATCCACTTGGCCAGGGTGGCGCCGTACTGGTTGATGGACAGTTTGGGGATGACGCGGCCTTTGTCGCTCACGTCATCCGCTGAGCCTACGGCGTAGTCGGGCAGTTGGCCATAGAGTTGGCCGCCGTTCACCGCACCTCCCATCACCATGTAGTGTCCGCCCCAGCCATGATCGGAGCCATCGCCATTGATGGTCAAGGTTCTACCGAAGTCGGATGCGGTGAAGGTGGTGACTGAATCTGCACTCATGATGTTCCGGTCATCGGCTGCCAGCTCGTCAAGCGTTGCCTGAAAATCGGCCAGGCTTCGGTTCAGGTCTGTCATCAAGGCCTCCAGACGCGGTGTCTGGTTGTCGTGGGTATCCCAGCCGCCAGCACCGACAAAGAAGATCTGCCGACGCATGCCAAGCTGCTGATTACCGGCAATCAATCGGGCCACCATGCGAAGCTGTGTGGCCAGACGGCTGCTGTCGTCGTAGCTGGTGTTGAAGGTGGTGTTGGCAGCCAGCGTTGATACCAGTTGCCCGGCTGCATCCTTGGCGCGGGAAAACGAGCTGGAGGCCTGTTGTTTGAGCGGGTGATTACTGGCAGCACCGAGCATCTGATCCAGTGTGGATTCGCGGGCGGCATTGCCCTGAAGTCCTGTAAGCCCATCCAGATAGGCCAGCGGGCTGAGACCTGACACCGGATTCAGCCCGATCGGTTGCACCTGATTGCCCGGTAGCCAGTAGTTACTGCCCGCCAGTGAAAAACTGGGCGGTAATCCTGAGCCCGGATTGGCATGCTGTAGAAGATCGGCCATGCGCCCACCCCAGCCGGAGCCCACAATGGAGGCCGGCGAGCTGCTCAGCCCCTTCAGCCATTGTTCCTGCTGGTGGTTGTGAGCGAACAGGTCATTGGGAATCAGCGAGCTTTCATTCGCATACTGGCCCTTGTTCACGGGTGCTATCAGATTGCCCACGTTGGACACCACGGCTAATCGCCCGGCGTCGTACAGGTTGAACAAGTCACTCAGTTGCGGGTTGAAGCCAATGCCGGTGTCGGGTGTGCTCTTGAGTAGTGTGTCGCTGTTAAGCGTCAGCCCACCGCGGCTGGCGGCATAGCTGTTGAAGTTGGCCTCATCAGTAGGCACCACCATGGAGAACGAATCGCTGCCGCCGTACAGGAAAACGCAGACCAGCGCCTTGTAGTCGCTCAGTCCGGCGTAGTCGGAGCTGGCGGCCAGGGCTGAGCCCATCAGTCCAAGCTTGCCATTCATGGCACCCGCACCGGAACCCAGAACTGAGATAGCCGCGCACTGTTTCAGGAACTGCCGGCGTTCTCGCTGTGCCTTGGAGATGATATGAGCCACTACATTTGTACCAGGTAGTCGGGGGATGCCATAATCAACGTGGCGGCATCACGCACACGCTGGCTCAGGCCTTCGGGAGTGTCGGGGATCCCCGTCAGGTGATCAATCAGAAGAGTTCTGGACGCATCAGACAGATTGCCGCTGAGCAGCACCACATCCAGATGATCAATCAAGTTCTCAGGGTCGGCCGCCAGAGACAGCTCGTAGGTAAAATCCAGATACGCGGTGGTACGCGCACTGTCTTGCGGATTGCCCAGATAGCCCTGCTGTATTTGCCGTCCAATGCGGTTGGAGGTGGCCAGCTCGTTACTTTCGGTAAACAGCTCGAATTCCGGTGCAACCAGATCCTGATCCGCCACCGGGCCTGCCGGCGAAAAGGTCGGTTGAAAGAAGTTGAATACCGATGGGGATCTGAGCACAGCCTGACCAGTCACATCCTCCAGGTTATACAGCGGCGGGGAGGCGGTGTTAAATTCCTGCCGCACGCTGGACTGGGTGCCGGGTTGGACATTAAAAGCACGCCACAGGTGACTCAGCCGCAACACCGGTTCGCGCAACTTGCCATAGGCTGCCGAGCTTGTGTTGCTGCGAGCCTCGCTGTCTAGCAATAGGGCGCGCACCACCGCCTGCAGATTACCGCGCACGCCGGATCCATCGTTGTTAAAGACACCGGCAATACGTTGCACGTAGCCCGGTGACGGGTTACTGGTAACCAGACGCTTGATCAGCTGTTTGACCACAAACGGCCCCACATTGGGATGGTTGAAGATATTGTCCAGCGCAAATTCCAGATCCTGTCGAGCCAGCAAGCCTGCCGGGGAGGTTGCACCGTTCAGTAACAGCTTGGGCCCGGTATCGTGATAAGACTCGAACGGACGCATGGCGTTGATCATGTCTGCACCGGTGTAAGGCGCACGATCCCAGCGACCTGCATCGGCGTAATTCCAGCCAGTGAACACCCGAGCGAAGGCCTCAATCTGATCCTGATCGAATACCGGTGTGCCATCGGTTGAGCCATCACTGTTCAACACGTGCAGACCAATAGTGAACAGCTGCAGCACTTCGCGCGCAAAGTTCTCATCAGCTCGGGTTGAGGTGGCAGGGTCACCCTTGGCGTTTTGCAACATACTCAGGTACAGCCCCATAACCGGGCTCAGCGTTACCTGCTCCAGAAGTTCGCGGTAATTACCAAACGCGTTATCTCGCAGCATGTCGTAGTAGTTCGTTATGCCGTTTTGAGAATTGGACAAGGTATAACCCACATCCGATACCACCAGTATCTGGCTCAGGGCAAAGGCGACGCGTTGGCGAAGCTGATCCTCACCTCGGACCACATCTGTCCACCAGATCTCATGGCGTGCGGCACGATTACTGTCGTTGGAATTGATCGACACGTAGTCCAGATGGGGCGCACCCTGCAGCGTAAATTGCTCATCCAGCCAGCCTTCAATGCCCAGCGTTTGCACCGCTGCTATATCATCACGCGTGGGGCCGAATGTGGCCTGGGCCAACAGCCTTGAGGCATCCACGGCAGATACGGTGCTGGCAGGGTCCAGTACGGTGACGGTGGCGCTGGCAGTCTCTGTGAGTTCTGCATCGTTGGTAACCAACAGTGAAGCGGTATAGGTACCGGGCAGGGTGTAGGTGTGGTCAATAATCTCTGCGGCATCGGTGGTGTCAACCGAGGTGCCGTCACCAAAGTCCCACGCGTAGGACACTATCTGGCTATCGTCGCTGGAGGCGGCAGGGTCGAACGTCAATGCCAGTGGTGCCACGCCGGTAGCACCCGAATTTTCACCGTTGATGGTAAATGAGGCGGCCGGTGTGTTGGCATCGGTGATGACGTTAAGCGCTGTGACGGCCCAGGCAGTATCGGCGTCTGTGTGCACCGCTCTGACATGCCAGCTGTGCAGGTCTGATGGTGTCAGGTCTACACTTGCTGAAAAGCTGCAAAGATTCTCCACACACTGTTCTGCCGGCAGCAGATTGCGGGTGACGGGCAATGCGCCGTTGAGTGCATCGGTCAGATAGAACTCATAGCTGAGCGCGTCGCTGTTCTGCTCCCACTGGAATGCAACCGTCTGCCCCACCGTGACAGGCGTACCCGCCAGTGGTGCCACGATGATCGGCGCATCGAGCAACTCGACAGGTTCTGCTACCACAGAGAACGGGGCGCTTATCCACTCACTTTGCCCGAGTGAATTGAACGCGCGAACCTGCCACTGGTGCAAGCTGGACGCCGGGAGATCTACCGTTGTGGTGTACTTGCAAAAATCCACATCACAGGTACTGGCGTTGATGGGGAGTATGGCAGCGGTATTTTCCGTGTCTGTGCCATCGACAAGGCTGAAATCGAAGCGGGTGGCGTTCGCTGCGCGTGTCCACAGAAAAGTGACGTCTGTGCCTGCCTGAATCTCAGGATTGTTGATAGGGGAGGTGAGTTCAAACCCGCCAGGCGGGCTGGTGATCGAATCCACCACTTCAAGGGTTGATCGTCCCCAGCTTGATGCCCCCAGCGAATTACGCCCGCGCACGCGCCAGATGTGATTGTCGGCAATGGGTAGATCAACAGCCTGTGTAAATGTGCATTGCACGGCATCACACAGCTCATCGGCGCTCAGGCCCACGGTGGCGGGCAGGGTGGCGCTATTGAAACCATCGAAGAAGTAGAACTCATACGTCACCGCATGCACATCGCGCAGCCAGACGAAATCGCTGTCGTCGTTCTGGCTGACCAGTGCGCTGTTTTCTGGCGATACCAGCACCGGTGTGGGTGGCACTGTGGTGGCCTTGGCAATAATTTCAAAATCGGTGGCCGTCCAGTCAGACAGGCCTGCGGCATTTTCGGCTAATACCTGCCACTGATAGGTCTTGGCCAACGGTAAGTCCAGCTCCAGACTGATGGAACACGCATTTCCGTTGCAGCTGGTTGCCGGTATAAACGCCACCGGTGCATCCAGTGTGTTGTCTGCGGTATCCAGTAGTTGCACTTGGTAACGGCTGGCTGTAGGCGAGGCAGTCCAGTTGAACGTCACCGTTGTATCGGTTTCCAGCCGTGCATCGGGCAGTGGGCTTACCGCTGCCGGGGCGATGGGTGGGTCGGTGACCAGCTCAACGACGTTGAACACACGGCGCGACCAGAACGACTTGCCTTGTGAATTGCCCGCCCGGATGCGCCAGACATGATCGGTATAGCGAGGCAGACTCACGAGAGTCTCATAGGAACAAACACCGTCTGCACAAATTTGCTGAGGATCAAGGCCCAGGATATACTGTAGCTCGCCGCGATCATCACCGGGCTCATTGTTGAAGAAATGAAAATCGTAGACAGTCACCAGTGGGTCCTGCTCCCACGTGAACGTCGCCACGGTGTTCTCGATCACGTCAGCACCGTCTGCCGGTGTCAGGTGGATGGCAGGCTCAGGGCGCTGATCGGCCTTCTCGATGGTGATGAAGGTGTCGGTGGACCAGTCAGATTCTCCCACCGGGTTAACGGACCTGACACGCCAGGTAAATTCTGCATCCTCAACCAGGGTGAGGGCAACGGTGAGGCTGCAGCTCTCAGCGTCACAATTATTGGGTGTGACTCGCTCCTCAACCAGAACTGCGCCGTCCAGAATCTGAACATCGTAGGCGGTAGTTTGTGCTGTGGGTGTCCAGGAGAAGGAGGCGGTCGTGCCTGTCTCCACTAAGCCTCCGGCCAAGGGCGCTATCAATGCCGGAGCTTCAGGCAGATCGGTGAGGGGTACGATGATATTGAACGATGTACGAGACCACTCCAGGGAGACGCCTGCTGCATTGCGCGCACGTACGCGCCACGCGTGCCCGTTGTTGACCGGTAAGTCCAGTGTGACGGGTAACGAACAGAGCGCATCGCTGCACACCTCTTCTGGCCGCATATCCAGCACGTAGTTGAAGAACACGCCCGTGTCGGATTGGTTGAATATGTGGAAATCGTAGGTGTCGGCCTTTGGGTCCTCTTCCCACACAAACGTGACCGTATCGCCCTGATTCAGATTAACGTCAGGTGCAGGGCTCACGTTAACCTGTTTTCCGGGTCTGGGTGCCAGAGAGATGATGTCGCCAGACACCCAGTCTGATGACCCCGTATCATTTATCGCTCTAACGCGCCAGGTGAGCGGGCCGTATACGGCGAAGTCGAACAGCACAGACACCGAACACAGGGCGCCGTCACAGGCATCAATCGGCACTTGAGCGGCAACGATGGGCTCACTCCCAAGGCTTGCTGAGTCGAGCAGCTCGAACTGATAGCGACTGGCGTCTGCCGTCTGCGCCCACTGAAACTCGACAGTGGCGTTGGCTAAAACCGGCTGTGATGCGGCGGGTGATTCAATGTCCGGTGCTGCGGGTAACTCAGGCTCCGCTGGTGCCGAGACGTCCAGTTTTTCGGTGACGTAGTCAATCTGGCCGGTACTGTCCACCACGGCTACGGTTAAGTAGTAGACACCGGCTGAGGGTAGCGTGATCTGAGCGGTATCGCTATTGCCGATGGAAACCCCTGCGTCTGCGCCCAGCGCATTGGCTACCGACCACACATAACGCGTGATGCTCGCTGACGAGGTACTGGCGGAGGCATTGACGGTGGCTTGAAGTGAGCCTGATTCAGCGGTTGCGGTTAACCGGGCCGTGGGTAGGGCAACGTTCACGTTGGCGGAGTTTGAGCTTGCCAGGATGGGCGCGTTACGCAAGCTATCGAGCGATGCACTGCCGGGATACGCTCTACTGGCAGCCAGCGAGTACCAGTAGGCGGCGGCCGAGAGGTTCTGCGCGATACCGGTGCCTTGCGCCAGCCGGCTACTGAGTTCGTGTTGCGCCAATATATCGCCGGCTACGGCTTGGCGGATGACAGCGGTTACGGCGAGTGTGGGGTAGGTCTGATCGTAGCTGGACACACTGGCAAGCGTTGTCTGGGCATGGATGGCCGAGCTAAGCAGCGCGGGTATGCCCCAGAGCGCTGCCAGCATCGTTTTTGTCAGACATCGGGTCATGGACAACGGAAGATTTCTCGAATTACCGGGATAGAGAGTGAGGGGGGAACAGCTGCCTGTGACGCGCATCACAATGGTGCAAACGGGGCGTTGGTAAGCCTTGCCGTAACCGTTAGTTTGCCCACCCATTTAACCGCGCTTGACTGGAGTGGCTTTGTAACATGCCCGGCTCAAGATTCCAAGCTGCAGCTCGGGAGTGTGCTGTGGGGCACGGTAGAGAGACCATAACAAACTGGCTGGTTACATCGACTCAGCACAATACACTGCAGGAGTAGGCTAAAGAAGGCGGACAAATCCCGCCTGCAGCTCCAGCAACAACATCCACGTAATATGGGGGTTACAACGCTGTCCGCCATAAGTCTGGCTGATGCATACCGTGGCACATCGTCAAGGGGAAAACAGAGTCAGCCGAGAAATAGAGGGGGCTATTGGCGAGCGCTATTTCGCCAACGCGTGCGGCACCGCACAGTCGTGTCAGCCGCAGCATCAGAATGCGACACAAAGTCACAAAACTTAAATTGAGGGTCGGTTACTATACGGCGCAGCACAGATGTTACCTGTGTCTTGTAGAAATTTCATGGGTTGGGCGGTAGGGCGCGATGCGGGGTTATCCGCAGACTCTGACGGTTTAGATCATGCTTTGACAACGCGAACGCGCGGGATTGTGCAAATTTGTCAGCGAGTTATTGTTCAACTGGCTGGTAAAGACAGTAATTACGTTGTACGGATGGTGAGTTATCGAGCCGTCTTGTGCGGCATTTCAGGAGGCGAAAAAAACAATAATGAAGCTGAAGACCGAAACAGCACTGAACCGGTTTAAACTCGAACGATTCTCGAAAACGCTGGATGCCGCGCTCAAGAACCTGGCGATGGCTGGCCGAGGCCGAAAGCAGGCCATCAGCATGGCTTCGGATGCGTGTCTTGCCGGGTTATGTCTGTGGATGGCTTATACCCTGCGGCACGGTGGCGTATTCAGTGATTTTCGCAGCACCTGGTATCTGTTTCTGCTTCTGCCTGTTTCCACGGTTGCCTTGTTCAGTGGGCTGGGCATTTACCGCTGGGTGATCCGGTCTATCAACCACCGGCTTTTCAAGCAGTTGTTGAAGGGCACTATTCTGTCGTCTCTGGTTCTGCTGATATCGTTTTTCCTGATTCCCCCAGACCGAAGCAACCCGCGGTCTCTGTTCGTCATTTACGGTTTGTTGCTGATGATCAGCACCACCGGTGTGCGCTTGATCTGGAAGGCATTATTCGACGAGGGCGAGAAAGGCGAACCCACGGCCATCTATGGGGCCGGAGCTGCCGGGCATCAGCTGGTGAGTATGCTGTCTGCGGGTGATCTCCATCGCCCGGTGTTGTTTATCGACGATAACAAGGCACTGGGTAAGTCTACGCTGTTGGGTTTACCGGTGTATCACGGTAAAGATTCCGCGCTGTTGGCAGAGCTTGAACGGTTTGAGGTGTCCAAAGTGGTTATGGCCATGCCGAGTTTGCCGCCATTGGACTACCACAGAAAGCTACAGGAGCTTGAGGTGCTGGGGCTGCCTGTGCTGACCATGCCAGGCGTGGCCGAGATTATGGACGGCAGTGCCAAGGCCGATGAGATACGCGATGTGTCCATTGGCGACATTCTGGGCCGTGGTGAAGTTGCGCCGAATCGTGAATTGATGGGGCGACGAGTAGCGGGTAAGACTGTGTTGGTGACGGGTGGCGGCGGTTCTATAGGTTCTGAGCTTTGCCGACAGATCATGACGTTGAAGCCTGAACACCTCATCCTCATGGACAACTGTGAGGCTAATTTGTATCACATCACGGAAGAGCTGAATGCTTTGCCGCTGGAAGTAAAAGGTATTTACAAATCTGCATTTACCCCACTGATTGGCAATGTGCTCGATAAGGTACGGCTTACGCGGTTGATGAGGGATAACAGTGTGGATACCGTTTACCACGCAGCTGCCTATAAGCATGTGCCGATAGTGGAGGCGCAACCAGACCAGGGTGTGGACGTTAATGTGTTTGGTACCTTGACAGTGCTGGAGACAGCTATCGAACACGGCGTGTCAGACTTTGTGTTGATCTCAACTGACAAGGCGGTGAGGCCCACTAATGCGATGGGTGCTACCAAACGTGTGGCTGAGCTGGTGCTACAGGCCAAGGCTGCCCAGAATACCGGTACTCGAATTTCCATGGTGCGGTTTGGTAACGTGCTGGGTTCTTCTGGGTCTGTGGTTCCCAAGTTCAAGCGTCAGATACTGGAAGGTGGGCCTATTACGCTGACGCATTCTGATGTCACCCGCTACTTCATGACCATTCCTGAAGCTGCTCAGTTAGTGCTGCAAGCCAGTGCCATTGCCAAGGGCGGCGATGTGTTTGTGTTGGATATGGGCGACCCGGTAAGAATTGAAGATCTGGCTACCACCATGGTGCGCTTGTATGGCAGAAAGCTGCAGCGAGATACAGGAGACAAGAAGGATATTGAGATAGTGGTGGAGGGCTTGCGACCGGGTGAGAAGCTCTATGAAGAGCTGTTCATCTCAGACTCTTTCTTTCAAACAGAAGTAGCCAAGATTTCTTCAACTAATGAGTTGTGGCTTGAGTGGGATCTTCTGTACCCCAAGCTTGAGAAACTCCGCCGTTTTGCCTTCCAGCAAGACTCAAGCGCCATCAAGGCGATTCTGTTGAGTCTGGCTTTTATCAGTGATAATCATGCGGATAAGGCTTCCAAGAACGGGTCGATATCCGTGGATCTGGTGGATGGGTCCAGGGTATCGACCCAGTCAGCTGTGGGTGATGAGCTTATTCCCAGCTAAATCTAGGCCTCAGTCTTCTTTGTGGCGTTCCTGATAGACGCGAATGTAGTCGATGTCGAGAGTTGCGGGGAACTCGGTAGTTTCATCAGCTGGGCCAGGCCAGCTGCCGCCAACGGCAAGATTGGCGATGACGTACATCAGCTGATAGGGCACATCAGCCCCTTCATAGGTATGTACCACATTGCCATCGATATACCAATCTATCCTGCCACGCTTCCAGCGAACGCCATAGGTATGAAAACCGTCGGCGTAACCGACAGAGGGGTTGCCTATGTCGGTAGTGCCTTGATCCGCATTTTGAACACCACCGGCTGATAGTCGATGGAAGGTGTGATAGCTCTGGTGAGGAGCGTGGCCTAGCACTTCGAGTATATCTATTTCCGGTTGTTGGCCTACGTAGTATCCGTTCAGCAGCCAGAAGGCAGGCCAGAGGCCTTGACCTTTAGGTATTTTGGCACGCATTTCGGCATAGCCTTGTACGAACTTGAACGAATCGTAGGATGTGATGATTCCGGAGGTGTAGGTGCCGGGGGTGTAATTGGCGTTCTTGTTGTAGGTGGGAAAGTCTGACCAGATTGATTCGTTCAAATCGGGCAGAGACTGAGGGATTGAGAAGCTGTTGGGGTCATCTGCCTCTCTAGCTGTGATGGACAGCACGCCATTGTTCAACACAAATGGTGTGTTCGCCGCCGTGGCGTTGTCGGAGCCTAGTGCATCAACGTAGTACTGATCTTCGCTGTTAATGTCCAGATAAGGCCCCCACAGGAAACTGGTGTTCCACTTGCTGGCATCAAGTGTTGAGCCTGTGAAATTATCTTCAAACATCAGCTGGTAGTCCGCTGCCAAGTTCAACGTGGGTTGCAGCTTTCGCTCATACGCTCGGATGTAATCAATTTCAAAGGTGGCCGGGAAAGGGGTGGAAGCATCGGGATCGCCTGGCCAATTGCCACCCACGGCGAGGTTGGCAATGATGTACATGGCCTGGCCAGTAATCAGATAGTCCTCATCTGTAATGCGCCGTGTTTCCAAGCCATCTATGTAGTAGATGATTTCAGTGGGGCTCCAGGCCATACCGTAAGTGTGGAAGTCTTGTGTCCAGTCTGTGTTTTGAACTGTGAAGGACGGCGTTGAGATTTTTCGCCAATTATCCTCGATATCGAAATAGTGATAGGTGTGGTACAGCGTCTCTACGTCGTGGCCCAGGAATTCCATGACGTCGATTTCTGGCACGTCTTCAACATAGTGCGTGTTAAGTAGCCAGAAAGCTGGCCAAAGTCCTTGACCTGCAGGGAGTTTGGCTCGCATTTCTACATAACCGTGAGTCATTTTCAGTGATTCGTAGGTGGTTATGATGCCAGAAAGGTAGTCGACGTCTGATGGCTGGTAGCCAGGGCCATCTTCTGACGGACCGTTATAGCGGTATTCTGAATACGAGCGAGGCTGCCAGACGCTGCTAGCCTCAGCGGGACGGGCGGGCGGTTGCAGATTGCTGCTTGTCGGGGTGGCTGTGATTTTTAGGGTTGAGCCTGTGAACTCGAATGGAGAATGGCTGAAATCCGAGTGCATGCCGAGGGTGTCGACATAGAGTTGTTTTTCGTTGTTGATGGGGAAGTAGGGGCCCCATAGGAGGCCTGTATCCCATTTGTTGGGGTTTAACGAACTACCGTTAAATTCATCGTTAAACATCATTGTGTAATTGGACAGATTTGGGACTGGGTCAGCAGGGGGGGCTGTTGTGTTGGTACCAAAAAGTTCTATGTCATCTAAACGCATGTTGCCTCGAACCAAGAATCCGTTGATAGCCAATAAGGTGTTATCAGGCTCGGCATCGGTCAGGTCTTGTGCCAGGTTTCGAGAGAAGCTCTGCCATAATCCATTGATGGAAGTTGGCCCGAGGCCGCGTCTAACATAGATAGAGCTGGTGGGGGTGATACTATCAACCCGCTGGTCGTATCGTATATACCGCACACCATTGGTCGTGCTAACGGCGACGTTGATAGCGAAGTTGTTGCTTGTTTTCATGCGCCAGCTAATGGAGCTGTGTTCGGTGTCGTTCCAAGCCTGCGTGCCGGTTAAATTACCCAGTCTGAACCCATTGGAAAGGCCTGTGCCGCTGAGCTCTAAGACTCTGCTCTGCAATGCATCGTCCAGTGTGTTAGTCACAGACGCCCCTGCTGGTGCAGAGTCATAAACAACCCAGCCAGTAGTATTGCCGTTTTCGGCGTTCTCTAATAGCTGCGTTGAACCGCTGTTGGTATTAGGAAGAACTGAAACTAGAACTGAATCTGAGGCCGAGCTACCTTCATCATCAGTAACTGTTAAAAAAAGCGGGTAACTTCCATCAACGGAGCTACTCCAGTCAATTGCTGCTGAATTGCCCAGGATTGCACCGCCTGCGTCCGACCATTGGTAACTGACAATGGTCCCGTTCGCATCGACACTGTCTGAGCCATCAAGTGTGACGCTTTGGTTGGCATTGGCAGTTAGGTCTATTCCAGCTCGCGCAATGGGTGGACTATTAGCATTTTCGTTGATACCAAAGAGTTCTATGTCATCTAAACGCATATTGCCTCGAACCAAAAATCCGTTAATAGCCAATAAGGTGTTATCAGGCTCGGCATCGGTCAGGTCTTGTGCCAGGTTTCGAGAGAAGCTCTGCCACAGTCCGTTGGTAGAAGTTGGCCCAAGGCCTCGTCTTATGTAGATAGAGCTTGTGGGAGTGATGCTATCAACCTGTTGGTCGTATCGTATATATCGCAGGCCGTTGGTCGTGTTAACGGCCAAGTTGATAGCGAAGTTGTTGTTTGTCTTCATGCGCCAGCTGATGGAGCTGTGTTCGGTATCGTTCCAAATCTGCGAGCCGGTCAAATTACCCACTCTGAACCCATTGGAAAGGCCTGTGCCGCTGAGCTCTATGACTCTGCTCTGCAATGCATCGTCCAGTGTGTTGGTCACGGACGCCCCTGCTGGTGCAGAGTCATAAACAACCCAGCCAGTAGTATTGCCGTTTTCGGCGTTCTCTAATAGCTGCGTTGTACCGCTGTTGGTATTAGGAAGAACTGAAACTAGAACTGAATCTGAGGCCGAGCTACCTTCATCGTCAGTAACTGTTAAAGAAAGCGCGTAACTTCCATCAACGGAGCTACTCCAGTCAATTGCTGCTGAATTGCCCAAGATTGCACCGCCTGCGTCCGTCCATTGGTAACTGACAATGGTCCCGTTCGCATCGACACTGTCTGAGCCATCAAGTGTGACGCTTTGGTTAGCATTGGCAGTTAGGTCTATTCCAGCTCGCGCAATGGGTGGACTATTAGCATTTTCGTTGATACCGAAGAGTTCTATGTCATCGATGCGCATATTGCCTCGAACCAAGAATCCGTTGATAGCCAATAAGGTGTTATCAGGCTCGGCATCGGTCAGGTCTTGTGCCAGGTTTCGAGAGAAGCTCTGCCATAATCCATTGGTGGAAGTTGGCCCGAGGCCGCGTCTAACATAGATAGAGCTGGTGGGGGTGATACTATCAACCCGCTGGTCGTATCGTATATACCGCACACCATTGGTCGTGCTAACGGCGACGTTGATAGCGAAGTTGTTGCTTGTTTTCATGCGCCAGCTAATGGAGCTGTGTTCGGTGTCGTTCCAAGCCTGCGTGCCGGTTAAATTACCCAGTCTGAACCCATTGGAAAGGCCTGTGCCGCTGAGCTCTATGACTCTGCTCTGCAATGCATCGTCTAGTGTGTTGGTCACGGATGCCCCTGCTGGTGCAGAGTCATAAATAACCCAGCCAGTAGTATTGCCGTTTTCGGCGTCTTCTATCGGAATCGGCGAGCTGGGCAGCACAACTCGGGGGAGGAGCGCTACGGTCAATAGTGTACAAAAGATTATTCTGCTGAGTGAGCGCATTGAAGTAGTGTGTTTAAGGGTGATAATCATGACCCATTATATCGGTTGCTCGAAGAAGATCGAGCTAATGATTTAATTTGTGACCGCGTTTTACCAGATAGTGCCCAACCACAAAGACTGCTTTTCAGCGAGTCGGTGAATTTCAACCCGTTGGATCAGCGGCACGATGTAGAGTAGGGTGATGATAGTCGTCGTCTTTTCGTCAGATGGCACGATTTTCTCTCTATTAGCCTGCTTGCTGGGTACAGCAGTATATCGTCCTACTATATTTCGTACGATTTTCTCGCTGCCTAAAACTGCTTGCTGAGCTAGGTGGAAGAAACCCGAACCAGGCGAATCAGGTTTTAGCTCAACACTTATGACCAAACGAAGGCTTTGAATCCATCGTGGCCTTTCCAAGTTGCTTTGCTTGCACTGAACGCGCGTTTAAATTCCGATATGTTGCCCTGCACACCAGCGCGAAAGTTATGCAATAGATCGAAGGTTTTCTTCTTCACATCATGTCAGTTAGCGTCAGACCGACCGGTTTGCTGAATGCATTTCTTTTCACACCCCTTTTGGCTGATTTAACATTCGCCTGACTGCCATAGCAACCATCAGCAATAGCCGAGGACCGTCTCGTAATCACTCTGACTGGCATCGAGTACAGGATGTACAGCACGGCGTTTGCTGGTTTGCCATCCCCGATTCTACTGTAAGTGATGAAGCCATGGCGCTGCGTCGCCAGATTGATCCTGTGGCCGAACTGCACATCGCGTGGACCTTACGATGATGTCGGTGTGCAGCTCAAACAGGCTGACTATTTTCTTTGATGTGGTACATCCTCATCTTCAAAGGCACGCCGCTGAGTTTGATCAATGACTACGGGGAGCAATGCCAAGAAGAGTTCTACCTTGCGGATTCATCGCTCTGCGTTTTCAGAATTCTTGGCGTCGAGTCGAACCTCGTCAATGGCACTGGGTAATTGCTTCAACACTAACGGGGCATAATTTAGCAACTCTGATAGATGTGCCTTTTTTAGCCGTTTTTGCTCTAAAAATGCAGCATGACACTGACTTGGATTTTTTACGTTAGTCGGTACAACGGTAACCGTTCACGGCAGCAGGATAGCTTTTGCGGACAGATAGCCTTTTATTAAGAAACTGCTAGTTGCTGCGTTATCGCCGTCGTGCTCAATCAACTTCGCTCCACACCCCCCAAAACCCTTGAAGAAGCTCAGGTCCACAATGATGCACTCTGGGCAGTGGTCGGGTAAGCGTTCACGGCAGCAGAATACCTTTTGCGAGCAGATAGCCTATTCTTAAGGAACTGTCCACCGCTGTGTTACCGCCATCGTGCTCGATCAACTTCGCTCCACACCTCCCAAAACACTCGACGAAGCCCATGGCCAAATTGATGGACTTTGGGGAGTCGTGAGCGAGTTGGAATTTATGGTCACCGAGCTAAATGGCCAGAATGAAGAACTGCGGGAACAGGTCCGCGAACTAGGCGAGCGGACCGGTAAAAGCTCTCGCAATTCATCGCGTCCTCCGTCATCAGACTCAGTATCGCAACGGAAAAACCGGCGAATGAAACCCAAATCACAGAAACGTCAGGGCGCACAACCCGGTCATGAAAAGCACGAACGTCCTCTCGTGCCCGAAGCAGATGTGGATGAGGTGTAGCGCTATTTCCCAGCGGCCCTTTGTGGTTGTGGCGGATCGGTAGAAATAGAGCCTAATCCTCGTTGCCGGCACTAGGTGTTCGATATTCCGGTCGTGCGTTGTTCAGTTGTCGAGCATCAGCTCTTTGGCGGGCAGTGCAATGGCTGTGGCAAGTATCATTGTGCCCAGACACCAAACAGTTTTCCAGCGGGTCATATGGGTCCCAACCTGGTGGCACTGATCGCTCACTTATCCGGCAGATACCATTTATCGATACGCAACATTCAGGACTATCTGCGCGAACACTGGCAGTTGGATTTCAGTATCGGTGCGATCTCTGAGGCGCAGGCAAAAGCCACTAAAGCGTTAGCCGAACCGTATCGATAGATCGGTGAGTATGTTCGCCAACAGCCGGTGGCTCATGCCGATGAAACTAGGCATTTTCGCGGCAATGAGTGTCGTTGGCTGTGGGCATTGGTGACGCTACAAGCCTGTTATCTTCTCACTCAAGTCTCACGCGGTAAAGAAGCAGCGGACACTCCGCTGGGTGAGTTTTCAGGCTACCTGGTGAGCGATTATTATGTTGGATATACCCGGTTCCCTGACGATCGTCGGCAACTGTGTTGGCCGCACCTGATTCGAAAATTTACGGACATCGGATCGCGAGTTGGCAATGGAGGAAAGTTCGGTCGGAGGCTGTTGTTGATCGGTCATGCCATCGTTCGAACCTGACACCGATTGCAAGAGAATCGGATTATTTTCGGTGAATGAATCGGCTGCGCCGTAGTTTTAGGCTAACACTGGAACGAGGATCCCAGTTGCGAATTGATGGTCGAACCAAACGGCAATTCAATTGCTCACACGCGAACCGATGTGTTGGACCTCCTTGAGTGATCACAGAATTCCCCTGGACAACAACACTGCCGAGAGAGCACTTCGTCCGAATGTGATCTGGAGAAAGCTCAGTTTTGCCAGCCAGTCCTACCAAGGCGATCAATTTCGTCCGCTGATACTGAGCATCGTGGGCACGGCTCAGCGATTCGGGGTTTCCAGCTACCAACTCATCCGATCCGCCTGCAGCGAATCCATGGTAAGCGTCCTCAATTCAGCGTTGTAGATTTCTCTTTCCCTACGCGCGAAGCTGTGTTCACTGACAACAGGAGAACAACAGCATGTCTAACTTCAAGTCCCTTGCTCAACGCCGATCTTTCTGGAAA